>ERZ772876.36-NODE-36-length-197780-cov-9.708570_pt1 | contig 197780 bp, 227 predicted proteins | sample MGYA00580584_ERZ772876 | MGnify/ENA primary metagenome ERZ772876 (study PRJEB29015, sample SAMEA2737728) | human gut metagenome | biome: human gut; feature: human-associated habitat; material: faeces | place: China | collected 2012 ... | reverse complement strand
CGGATACTTTATTCCAAGTAACTGCCAATGCCTTCTTAGCAGCCTTTACCTTTTTAATTTTAGTCTTTTTTGGCTTTGATACCTTACTTGCTGTTATTGGAGTAACAGTGCTTGTAGGAGCCTGTGTAGGCTGTGAAGGAGATGTCGGTAACGGTTTAAATTCGGTATATGAATAATTGCAACGCTTGCAGGTGTAGTCTGTATATCCGTCATTAACGACACTTGTAATGTCATGTGTATGTGGAGAAACAGTTAGTGTAATTGCTGTTTCGGCATAGTCCTTTGAATTGTACTCTTGAGTACCAATTGGTGAGTAAAAGACATTGATTATATATGACTTTCCTTGTTCCAAATAGGCAATTGATTTTACATCATTAAAATACGGATTAAATAAGCCCCCACTTGACGATGCATTGACGCCATATTCATCTGTTATATCAATATAAGCACTTGGGTCATTATTATCAATTCTTGTCTTGTAACCTGTTAAGGTAAATTCATAATAATTAGTGGTCGGAGCAGTAAACTTATAGTAAACAGTATCTTCCGAGATGTCATCATAATTACCAATATCACCATATTTCAAGGTCACAGTTTTACTCTCATTTAGTGAAATTGAAGTAGCCGACTGAACAGAATTAATTGGTTCGGCAAGTGCAGTAGTGCCAACTCCAATAGCTGACATTGCCATAATAGAAGCAATACCAACCGATAATACTTTCTTAGCTAAACTCATAATTATTCCCCCTTGATAATTTTATCAATATGTTTGTTTGAATTGTCGATGCTTTTATCACAATGCTTTATGATTTCATCGAGTTCACTGATACGATTAATAATTTTTGTTCTTTCTTCTTTAGCCTGACGTTTAACTCTTTGAATAATCATTTTACCCAATCGTTCATTAACAATGGCCTTTCCTTTTTCTACATCCCACTTGTCTTCGGGGCAGCACTTTGCCTTTGCTTCAAAAATAGTAAAGTCATAGGAATTTTTAAGATTTTCATAACAGAAATCTTCGTCAACCTCGTCAACTAATTGAGCAACATCAAATAATTCTTTATCATCCGGCATAATCAACTTACCAACGATTGTTCTCTTTTCTTCATTTACGAAGAAGTTTGGTTTTGCAATTTTTAGCATAATTTTTATCTCCTTTTTTTAAAAAATAGTGTAATATAATACAGTTCCAAAGTTTTTTATTGTTGCAACTATCTCAGACCTTTTAGAGTAGTGTAGTTATATATGGTTCTAAAACCGTGCCGCCGAAATCAACATAAGCCTCGTCCTTTTAGAGTAGTGTAGTTATATATGGTTCTAAAACCTCAAATTATTACGACTACATAATCTTATCAAACAGCTCTATTAAGTTCTGACGAATGCAAACCAACTAACTGCTTAATCTCGATTATTTCATTACTACCAAGCACAAAAATGCGTTTACCGGTAGTTTCAGGTAGCTAAGTCTACCCATATATACTAAATAGGCTTAACGATAAGTCTATCTGTATTAATATCTAATACCTTAACGGCATCTTGTTCCTCACAATTATATTTAATTCTCGACTGTTCGGATATTTGCCAATATCTACCTGAGAGGAATAAATATAAGTTGCCATCTTCTAATTCATGGATAACACCCACCTTTCCTTTTTGCATATCCGCAAATTTATGCAATTCTTTTTCTTGTTTCTTTTTATTTATCCTATTTTCTATTGGTTTCATAATAGCTGAAACAATGAATGGTCCAAAATATATCACCAAACAAATTATTCCTGTGTTTTCTGTAAATAGGCTAACAATTGAACATATTAGCAATCCAATTGATGCTTCAACATACGCAAATTTTCTTGATAATAATGCCATTAGCAAATATACAGGAACACCAATAAAAAATATTACTGCTGTATCTAAATGCATTTATTTTTTCCTCTTTTAAATGAAATTTACTACTCTTTGTCTTGCATTTCTCAAAACAAACAACGTTAAGAGTAGTGTAATTTACTACAGTACAAAAACAAGAAAACCGTGCCTAAAACTGTAGCTGTCCTTTTAGAGTAGTGTAATTTACTACAGTACCAAAACAAAGACCACCGTGGAAGCAATTCTGCGGCGCTTTTAGAGTAGTGTAATTTACTACAGTACAAAAACCTCAAATTAATTACACTATATAATCTTGTTAAGCAGCTCTATTGAGTTCTGACAAATGCAAACCAACTAACTGCTTAACCTTGATTATTTCATTACTACCAAACACAAAAATGTGTTTACCAGTAGCATCAGGCTGCTAATTCAGCCCTATTAAGTGGTGTGTCATAAGGGAATTGAACCCTTGACCTGCAAATTAAAAGTCTGTTGCTCTACCTACTGAGCTAATGACACATATGGTGGACCGTATAGGATTTGAACCCATGGTTTACCGGTTATGAGCCGGTTGCTTTACCTACTAAGCTAACGGTCCGTTTGGCTCTCCATATTGGATTTGAACCAATGACATATAGATTAACAGTCTACCGTTCTACCTTCTGAACTAATGGAGAATATTTTGGAGCAGATAACGAGGTTTGAACTCGCACACCAACTGTGGAAGAGTTGTATGCTACCGATTACATCATATCTGCGTATTTAATAATCGTGATACGGCAGATGTGCACTGTTCTGCCGTATCCATTTACTTTCAACCAATAGATCTCTTTACTTCCCGAATTGTGGGAGAAATACTGTCTATCAGCGTGTTAATACGGTGATTAAATTCAGTAAAGTAATATGTACACTTTTGCTTAACTTCCTTTAAATCATTAGAAAAACTACGGAAAGGTCAGCAACCCTTCCAATACAAAAAGTCCTAACTTTTTTGATACTGTCTGTAAGGTTATTGATTCAGTGCATTCCAGCACACGGCAAAAACCAGCCAAGAAATATCTTATACCGTTGTGAAACTTCTTAGACCTTTCACTTGGGCCCTGCAGTGGTGCTGATGGTGAGAGTCGAACTCACACGATGTTTCCACCAAGAGATTTTAAGTCTCTTCTGTCTGCCATTCCATCACATCAGCATATCTTATTGGCAATGGTAAGATTTGAACTTACATCCAAAAGTCGAAGGAGGATCAAAAAAACAACTTTTGTGTTTTACCGTTAAACTACATTGTCACATTCCCGGATAATGTTTAATCAGCGTATCCGGGGATGCTGTATTTGTACTTAATTACTTATTGCGCTTACTCTTAATGCCTCTTACAATAAGAGCAATAATGCAAGCAACAAGAATTACAGCACAAATAATAACCATAACCATATTGAATGACATATATTTTTTCCTCCTAAATTATTTTTTATATAAAACACACCAAATGGTGTAATTAGAGTAGTGTAATTTACTACAGTACCAAAACATGGATTTTTCAGACACTCCCAATATATTTCTTTTAGAGTAGTGTAATCTACTACAGTACCAAAACCTCAAATTAATTACACTGTATAATCTTGTCAAACAGCTCTATTAAGTTCTGACAAACGCAAACCAACTAACTGCTTAACCTTAATTATTTCATTACTACCAAACACAAAAATGCGTTTACCGGTAGTTTTAGGTAGCTAAGTCTACCTATATCAACATTGCTGTCATGCAATATTTTTCTTTTTTGTTTTTCTTGCTGACTTTCTTTTTTCTTTTGCCTGACTGCAAGTAACCATATTTACCTGTTCAGGTGCAACAACATTAAACTTTTCAAGTTCGGCAGAATGTTGTTTTAAAAAGTCATCATAAAGTTTGTTGCTTTTTTCTATATCATTAAGTGTCAATAGATTAAAAGCCGTATGAGCATCTCTTTGAAGAACATTACCATCACTCATACCAAACCACCTGTTAGAAACAGGCATATCATAGAACTTACCGTCTATATGATTGAATTCTGTTGCTTGACATTCCTTTTTAGTAATGATATTTACTTTACCACCGTGGCTGATGACTTTTCTTTTAAGAATTTCAACGAACTGTGAAGGTGATGCTTCTTTAATATGTAAACCAGCCTTTTTCTTTTCATCGGCGCTGTCACCGACTTTTTGTTTACTCATTTGAGTTCTCTTGAAATCATTCTTTTGAATATTGATTTCATTGAAATACAGCAATAATTCATTCACAAGGTTTTCGTCATAAAGCTTACGCTTTCTGGCATTAATACCTTCCAAATAAGCTTTTCTTTGACTTAGTTTTCTGTAATGCTTTGAAAATCTCCAACGGAGCTTTGACTTGATGATTTTGTCTGGGTTATCAGGGTCAGGCGTTTCGTAAAAGCTCTTTGCCCTACCCTTTTCATCAAAATTATTTGGATTAGTAGCACGCTTACTTCTATCCATTGCTCTTTCAATTTGTTTTATTTCATTATCAAACTCATAAGCATCAGGTGGAACTAAAGAAACTCTTTTTAATGTGTTCTCAGTGCAAATCCAACATTCATTTAAACTTATACCTACACCTGCTACACCAGTGCCAAGTGGATGTTTGACACAATTATCTTTGTCTTTCCTTAACACAGGTTCACCTGTTATAGTAAACTGAACCGAATAGCTGTATTTTGTATTCTTCCAAATCCTTTTAATTCGGATAACATTAACATTTTCTTTGTTAAATACTTCCTTTTCGTATTGGGTTCTTGGTATTTTATATTTAATTATTTTGCCTACAGAAGGAATAACAAAAGCATTGTTACCTTTGAAAGAATTACCAACTGGGAATGCAATAGAGCTGACTGATTTTTTATTAAAAAAGCTTTTAAAATGGACTGCACCGTTTTCCTTGAACTTTTTATCAAATGCTGACCAAATCGGTGCAGCAATAGAATATTTTCTCACTAATGAAGAGACAAAACATTTTCTTTTTACATTTCCGTTTTCATCGAGAATAGGAATTTTGTTACCATTTTTATCTCTTGCAAGCTTACCATTCTTTGTTTTGTAACAAGGTTTTGTGAAATAATCAATTTTGTCAAATATAGCTACATCGGATTTAAAACTTAAATCACTAAACCTGTATTCTTTCAAAAGTTCATAAATTTGCTTTTGATATTTTGATTTTTCTTTTTTCAAAGAAGAAATATCTTTTTTCAATTCTGCAATTTCATTCTTGTATGAAGTGATTTCACATTTAGATATTTCACCTTCATCAATAACTTTTTGACGGTTTATAATTTGTCTGTAAAAATTAGAAATAGCTTTATCAATATTATCAATTTGAATTTTTAATTCTTGATAATTTGTTTCTCTTACCATTTTGTTATATTTTTTTAGCTGATAAGAAATAAAATAATTTTGCATTTTTCTTACAAATTCAAAATACTTATCAAGATAAATTTTATCATCAGCATTAATTTCTAAGCCCATTGATAAAATATATTGATTCTTTTTTTCTTTTTCCGGCACAGTAATTCCTCCTTTTTACCGCCTTACATTATATAAATCGCGAATATTTCAAAAAAATTTGTGATTTTTCTCAGTGTTTACAAAACATTAACAATTTCAGGCAGTTTGGAGGAGCACAACCTTGGCAATAACCTTATTAGCTATTTCCTTTTCTCTATCTTCACTCAATTTTGTAGGTCTTTCCATTTGTTTAACTTCACCGAAAATCATTTTTTCCGCAAAAAAACGAGCAAAAAGAGCCTCATGAAATTTTTTGTATTGTCCTAAATAAACAGAATTTTTCTTGTAACAGATACTCACAATATAATAATTATTACGAAAAGCTATGCCTTTAAAAAATTCACAATCATTTGCATTTGTTCTATTTTTTAAGTTTTCTTTATATGTAATAATTCTTAAATTTGATTTTTTATTGTTAAAAGGATTGTGGTCTATATGGTCCACAACTACTGAGCTTTTTCTGTCATTGACATCGTAATCTTCGGCAATACCCATAATGTATCTACTAAGTTGTCTTTGCCCCCTACATTTTCCATCCTCAGCCGGATGGTCGTAGATTACTCTGCCGTTATAAATACGACATTTAACCATAAGGACTTTTGACAAATCTTCAGTATCAATATAGAATTTACCATTGATGTTTCCATTTACATCTTGTGTGTAAACTATTGTTGTTTCTTTATCAACAATTTTGAACTTATTAAAGCTTGATCCCATTGCTTTTTTCTCCTTACATTATATAATCGCAAATATTTCAGAAAAATTTGAAAAAATCGTCAATATTCGCAAAAAGTTCGCAGAATGAAGAAAAAACACAATAAAAAAAGGCAGTAATATAAATTACTGCCCTCAAAACTATATTAGAGTAACCATCTTACAGCCGATTCAAATGCGGCAGCAGCTTTTTGACCAAAATCATCATTAGAGTTTGAATGTTGATATTCATCCAAAACTATACTTAAAACCTTAGCCTTTTGTTTATCCGACATTTTTTCGATTTGTTCAATAATTTCATTTTTTTCCATAGTAACAATCTCCTTATTTTTTGTAATCAATGTTTGTTATAAGTTCATTTTCACGTTTTTCTCTTGCAACAACGACAAAGCGCTGACCTTTAACCTGATAAGAGCAAGTGTATAGCTCCATATAGTTGTCATATTCATCAAATATAACATCTGAAGTATAAATAAATTTATTTTTAAGCTTATCAAGTTGTTTCGTTTTGTTTTCAATAGAATTAACACTATTGCTATCAAGAGCATTACGTAATTGTTCACTGGTTTGTGCAAACTCAGTGCCGTTTGTATAATAAGCACCAACAACAATCCATTCTGATTTTCCGGATGAAGTTTCATAAGTAATCATGGAATTGCTTTTTGCTTTATTAGGATTTTTGTATAAATCATGCAAAGTTCCAAATTGTGCATTATCTCTCATATTATGACCGTAAATGATTTTCAAATGAGATTTATCATTACATTGGTAGTCAAGAAATGCATTTCCGTAAAAACTATAATTTTTATAAAAATTATGTTTAAGATAAAATGTATTGTTTTTAGTTTGTGTAACCGGTGTATCAATATATGTATTAGGAATTGAAAGCCATCCTTTTACATCTGAATTAATTTTCTTTAAAGATTTAAAATTCAGCTTTTTCTTTGAAATAGACTTTTTATCTTCGTCAGTAGTTTTATCCTTAATTTGAGAAATTGTTGTGTTGTAATCATTTAACAGATTATGTTTGTATACCAAATAACTTCCACTTACTATACCTATTAATATAGATATAATGAGTATCACTATTGCAATTTTAAACTTTTTGCTTTTCATATTGCGCCAAAACCTCTTTTTTTCTTATGTAAATAGACATTATCATGATTTTTGATATAGCTGAACAAATCATTAATGGAAAAAGATTTATTTTGGTTATGATATTCTTGTTTATGCTTTTCAGCATTTGGCTCAATACGAGAATTTTTATGGTAAAGCTCAATTTTGTTTGCATCAAGGTCAAACTTCCAACCGGAGAATGGTGTAAACACAAAAAACGTGTAACCAAAAAAGAAATAATTCCATCTTTCTTTGTCGCACAAACAGATAATATTATCTACTGCAATATCTAAATTATTTTTTTCGAGTTCAGTCAAAATATCACCTCATCATGGAACAATGGAAAAAGAAAGCATATTAGCAACAAAATATATAATAGAATATAGATTCCAAAAGAAATCCAACTGCAAATAATTCCTGCTTTTGCATATTTTCTTCCTTGAGTAGAAGTAATTGGCTTATTCTTATATAAGTAACCTGTAATAAGACCGGGTACTGCTAAAAGTACAAAAAAGAGCGATAGAATACCACATACCAATGAAGTGATTGACAAGCCGTCATTAGATGTATTTTCATTGTCCGAAACAGAACATGTGCTTTGTGAGTTGTTATTAACAGCACTTCCTTTTACTTCGACATATTGATCATTATTGATGTCCCTATTTTGTTGAGGTGGAGAATAGTAGACGTTACCTTGATTTTCATTATTTACGCTGTTTTGGCTGTTAATTTGAGCATTTTTTTCAACATCCATTATGTTTTTCCTCCTTTCTTATCAAGCTGTTAAATTAAATAAATTTATGTCATCAGAATCATTTGAAAAAGTCAATTGACTCTGAGAATCAACATCAAATAAAGGCTTTTTGGCAATTTCACGATATACGCTTTCTTTACCTTTAAATAGCTGTCCTAATATGGCAACAAGGCAATTGACAACAATACAATTACCTCCCTGTTTATATAATTGTGTATCAGGAACAAATTCAGATGCATTTTCTACATCTTTATCCTCAAAACCAAACAATCTCCATACTTCTTTTGGTGTAAGAGTTCTCAACTGTTTGTTTTCAAAAATAAGATTATCTTTTTGTACTGTTGTAATTGTATTACAGCAATTGGTTTTATTTTTTTCAAGCCGTTGTTCAGTAGAAGCACCGGGTGTTTGATTTAGGCTATCAGAATTTCTTCCTCTCATAGCGACAATACATTTTAAGTTAGCCTTTGCAGCTCTAAGTGTCGGGCACACATTAGGAAAAAATCTTACCTCACTGTTATCAAAGCCGTATGTATCATCAATGATAGTTGCACTGGGGCACTCTTTTTCCATCTTTTTTATAAGTGGTAATGCCGTTTCTTCTTTTACATAGTATTTTTTATCAACTTTATCTTTGAGAAATTCTTTTACTGAATAGTTTAAATCACAAGCTTGTGGAAATTCATAATAAGCATTTTCATCAAGAATAGATAACATAAAACATCTTTTTCTTGTTTGTGGAATACCATAATTTTTAGCATCCATATCTGTGTAAAAGTTTTTGTATCCTATAGAGCGGAGAAATGAAGTCCATTCAAAAAACAATGGAGCATTTTTTCCGTTATGGCATTCTCTTACATTCTCCATCAATAGAATTTGAGGTTTGTTATCACCACATTCTTTCAAAAGTCTTTCGACTTCCCATAATAGACTTGAACGAGTACCACTGTTTCTTTCCATACCTTCTTTCTTGCCGGCAATCGAAATATCAGTACAGGGATATGAATAAGTCATTATATATTCATATTTATCTTTATCTTTTATTTCCAAGTCGGATGCGGTAAGATTTTGAATATCTGATGTTTTAAAATTTGTATTATGAACTGCGTTATAGCTTTTCATAGCATAATCATCAAATTCACAAACTTTCCAATGTTCAAAATCAACACCAAGTAATTCAAGTGCTTTAGCTTGACTTCCAATACCTGCAAAAAGCTCAATTAGTCTTACCGGTTTTGCGATTTTATACTCCACTTAATTCCACCCTTCCTATTAAAACTCAGACTTTTTTCAGTCGTTCTATATTATTAATCGCGAATATTTCAAAAAAATTTGCTGTTTTTGCCAAAATTCGCAAAATGTTAATAAAAAAGCCCCCGGTGCCGAAGCAATCCGGAGGACGAACTGGTTATTTTTTGCCGATTTTAGCTACACCTTTTTTAGACCAATTAGAATAATACTTAGTTTTACCAATCTTTTTGTATGTTCTTATTTGGATATAGTATTTCTTTTTCTTTTTTAGTTTAGAAATTTTTTTAGAAGACGTAGATTTTTTAGATATTGTAATTGTTTTTGAAGACTTCATATTAGATTTAGTTGAATACCTAATTTGATAGCCTGTGACTTGTTTTTTCTGCTTTTTCCATTTAACGGTAACTGTCTTTCCTTTGACCGAAAGTCTTGAAATATTGATGCTTGCTGGTACAATTTTAAATGTTTTTGTAATAGTACCGGAATAATTACCTTTTAAAGTGATAATCACTGTACCTTTACCCACATTTTTATTATTTTTATATGTAACATCATAGTAACCTGATGAAATTTTATTACCGTTTGTATTATAAACAGTTACATACGGTGTTCTTGAATTACCGTCATATACAAATTTCGTTTTAGTTAAAGAAACATTTCTTATTCGGGGTATTACGGTAGTTGATATTGTTTCACCACATACCTTACACTTTTTAACTATTGCACCGTTAGTGCTTGTACTTGCCGGTATTATATTTTCAACTGTTGAATGTGAAGTATGTTTTGTAAATGAAACTGTTATAGTTTTCCCTGCATTTTTATTAGCAGCATATTGAACATTAATTACACCATAGTTGTTTCCCTGCTCTAACCGCATAATACTTTTAAGTACACCGTTTGAATTAGCTGAATTTACATTTATAATTCCGTTGTTTGTAATATATGATGCATTGTTTGCAAAAGGAGTATTATTAATAAACATAGAGCAACTGTAATCTGGAGTTGCCGGATAATATCCCGATATTCTTACTTCATAATATCCTGCATCTGCTGAATTAATTTTAAAATAAGAAAGTGAATTATCATTTGTAATTGTATATTTGTATGTTTTTGATTTTGAAAAATCAACTACTGTAGCATTATCCCAATCATAAATTGGATTATTAATATTTGCAGTTGTTCTAATTGTAAATTCAGAGGTCATTGAACCCTCATAATATTTTCCCTTGAAATTAACTGTTACTGTTGCATTACCGGGATGAACATTATTATTGTAAACAACTTCATAATTAGATTTACTAATAGCATTACCTTTTGCATCATATACAGTTACATCAGGTTTTATCTCATTACCTGTATACGGTGTAGAATTGGTTGATAGATGAATTGATGAAGGTCTTAAAATCACTTTATTATCTTCAAGAATAGCACCACAAGCATTACATCTAATACCATAAGAGCCATTTGTATTTGGAGTTGCCTTTATAACTTGATATGAGCCTTTGTCATGATTTATACATTCAACGTTATAGCCAAGAGATTTGAAATAATTAAACGAATATCCATTTGAATAACAATGAAATACACAATTTCGATTAATTTTGCTAAATGCGTTATTACCTATTGCATCGAGGTTTGATTTTACAGTAACATCAGAAAGTGAAGAGCAATAAGCAAATGCACTTTCGCCGATTGTATTAACAGTCTCAGGCAATTCAACATTTTGAATTTTGGAACAATTGTAAAAAGCATTTGCACCTATTGTCTCACAATTATTTGATAATTTTAATGTTTCAATATTCTTGCAACCTGAAAATGCACTTGAACCGATTGTTTTAACAGTATCAGGAATATCAATATTTTTGAGTGATTGACAATTATAAAATGCCGATGCCGAAATTGACTTAACAGTTTTAGGAATTGTTATAGCTTCAAGTGAAGTACAACCACTAAATAATCCTGACGGTATCGAAGTGAGTTTTGTTGGCAACTGGCAAGTTTTAAGATTTGTACATCCTTTAAAAGCTTCATTGTCAAGTATATAAACATTTTCCGGAACGATAATATTTAAGAGTGATTTGCAATCAGTAAATGCATTGCTGTTAATTACGTAAATATTATTTGGAATTGTTAACGAAGTTAGACTTGAACAACTTTTAAATACTGACTTAGATAAACTTCCAAGATTCGTTGAAATATGAATATTTCTAACATTCTTACATCCGTTAAATGCGGCCACGCCTACTTTTTCAACAGTATTAGGCATATTTATACTTTTAATTGTTTTACAATTTTCAAATGCATTATTGCCTATTTCTGTTAATGTTTTTGACAATTTTAAATCAGTTGCATTAATACAACCATAAAAACATTTTTCCGGCACTACGCTTACACTGTCAGGAATCGTTATATTAGTAAGTGAAGAACAATTATAAAAAGCATATGTTCCCAATGTTGTAACCGAATCAGGTATACTAAAGTTAGATAAAGAGATACAATTATAAAATGCGTATGATAAAATTTGTGTTAGTGTTGTATTTGATTCAAAATTCATATTTGATAAATTGGTGCAACCATAAAATGCATATTTATCAATACATTCTACTTTTGCCGGAATTGTAATGTCTGTTAATCGTGAGCATCCATAAAACGTACTGTCATTAATTTGTGTAATGTTTTTTGATAATTTAACATAAGACAAATTAGCACAGTTTTTAAAGGCTCTTGAACCAATATCGGTAACAGTATCAGGCATTGTAATACTTATAACATTATTAACATCGTCTTTATCCAAAAAATTTGAAGGTATTGTTTCGACTCCGGTTTTAATATTTAGTCTACCTGACACCATAGTGTAGATTTTTTCTGTACTTTCTTCCGCAAATGCAGTTCCGCTTATAACAACAGTGCTAAGCATAACTGCCATTGCAAGTACAATTGACAATATTTTTTCAATATAAATCATCCTTTCTAAATATTTTTGTATGAAAATAAGGCAAACAATAATGTTTACCTTATTTTCTAAACAATGTTTCTTTGCCGTACATTGTGAAACGTATTTGTTGTTTAAACCAAAAGTTTAGCAAATTGAGTGAGCAAGACAATGCCAATGGCAACATAGCTGATAATAATACCGGCTTTTGCTTTTTTTAGACCATTTTCCGTTATTGCAGATTGTTTCTTATACTCGTATCCATAAATCAGACTTGGAATAGCAAATAAAACAATAAACAACGAAGCGACGCCAAAACCAAGTGCCATATTTGCCATTTTTTCTTTTGAAGCATCTTGCTCCTCGGTGTATTGTGCTGATTCTGTGACATATGTATTAGTAACATCTTTTCCGTCTGCTTCTACAGATGCATTTTCAACAGTTTCACCGACCTTATTATCTAAGTCCATATAAATTTCCTCCTTTTCTTTAATATTTGACTTGTTTTTAAAAAAAGTCTTTCTATATATTTATCGCGCAAGAAAATTTAAAATATTTTTGTAAATAAAAACTACATAATTGATAATTGCTCAATACTTACAACAGAACCACTAAATATAGTATTATATGAACCATTTACTGATGAAGGTATATATCCTCCCTGAACATAGAATTCGATAATATCTTTATTTTTCACAGCGTATTGATGATTGTCATCTGTGTGTCTATTAGACTTTTGGTCGCATAGAATTGCATTGAACGACTTTCCTGATGAAAGTCTTATTTTATATTTAGTACCGATTGTAGAACCATAATACGAGCCAAGAGCAATACAATAACAATCATCAACCATACGAATACCTGTTTTGGTATCTGTATAGCAATTCGGTCCGTTAAGTAGTTTATACTGTGGGCTTCCTGTTGCTGTTACGGCTGTGTAATATGCATAAGTTTTACATTCACCTGATACATCAGGTAAACCATACTGGCTTAATGTTCTTACTTCAACTTCTTTAGAAAAGTCAGAATATACCTTTTTATTATCAATTTTTTTGTAACTTCTTACTTTATATGTATAAGAAGTTTCAGGCTGTAAATCAGTATCTTCATAAGTATTTTGATTAAAGTTTGCAACCAATTTATCATTTCTATATAACTCATAGCCTTCGGTATTTTCATTAGAGAACTGAAGCACTACTGATTTACCACTTATTTCCTTTATTTCAATTTTAGGCGTTTCTATATTTACTTTTACAGTTGACTGCGCAACAATAGTTTCCTGATTATTTATTAACTTGGTAAGAATAACTGTATATTCACTGTGTAATTTATCAAGATTAAATTCAAAACAGCAATTTGAAGTTATTTGTGTGCTATCAATTGCCGGTTTAACTACAAGTGAATCCATATTAATATCTGTATCAAAATTATCCTCATACAAACTGCAAGTTAATATTTGATTATCATAAATTGACGATGCATTAACTTTAATACTGTTGTTTAAATAATAGCATTGTAATGAATAATCATTTGAGGTTGGTGATAAATTTTGATTTTCTTTGCTTTCACTTGAATAATTTGTAATATTCAACAACGGCTCTATTTCATCTGCATAAGATACAACAGCAATGGTACATAAAGCTGTAAAACACATGATTGATATAATAATTGATAATATTTTTTTCAAAAAACAAATTTCCTTTCTATTATTTACTAAAACAAGACGAATATCTTTTTTTTGCATAATTAGTTTTACTGATATTCTTGTTTTTCACTATACCGCTTTTAAAATTACTGTATGTGGTATGAGTTCTTGCGCCGTCTTTAAATTCAACGATAATATCATTTGCTCCGTTATATTCAACAATTGTCATTTCCATACCACAAGAAGCAATGTTTGTTTCGCCGATTCTGCTTTTTGCCATATTGTTCCAAAAGCTTCTATTATATTTTGTTTTAACATTAGGATTTGCAACACTGCCTTTCCTAAAAGCACGATATGATGTTTTTGTTATAGTGCCATCTTCAAACTCAACGACAATATCATTAGCATTTTTGTATTCAATTATTTTCATCAACTGACCGTTATTTGCTTTTTGGCTTTGATTCAAATATAATCTTTTCAAATTTGGATTAAAAATGCTTCCTTTTTTAAATGAAGAATATCTTCTTCCGGTAACTATAGTGCCGTCCTCAAATTGAATATCAACGTTGTTAAGATTATGGCAGGCAATTACTTTCATTTTCTGACCGTAATTTGATATATTTTCCTCTCCCACTTTGTCGTAGTCGCTATAATTAGGGTTAGAAATATGGCCTTCTTTAAATCTTCTGTATGTTCGATGTTCAACAACAGTACCATCTTCAAATTCTACGTCAATATCAGTTGCACTTCGATATGCAACAATTCTCATTTTTTGACCTCGATTAGAAATATTTGTTTCATAAAGTCTATTTGGATAAGGCATTATAAACGCTCCTTTCAATATATAAATCGCAAATATTTATGAAAAATTTGTAATTTTCCATAAAGTTCGCAAAATATTAACAAAAAAGGGCATAAAAAAAGAGCAACCATAAAGGTTACTCTAAAAAATATTATATTTTGTTCAAATATATTGTATCTCTCAATATCCAAGTCTCATCGAGTAAATAGATTGGATCATTATTCTTTTTGCCCCATTCTTGTATTAATTTTTTTGTTTCTTTTTGTGTATGATAACTGATTTTACCATTACAAATTACTTTATATCTCATAATTAATGCTTCTCATAAATATTACCAATAATCTCACAATTAGCAATTGTGTCACTTTCATATAAATCATCCATATCAATGGTTTCTCTGTTTGAAAAAGTGATTTTGTTCTTCATTGAAATTTCGATTTCACCACAGTTTGAAAATTCTTCATTATAATTTTCTTTAACACCGTTGTACGTTACAATATCTCCTTCAAAAATTTTTTTACCATTTTTATCCGTAATTTTGGTGAATTTTCCTACTGTTTCAGGTATTACCTCTACCATTGTTGCAGTCACATTACCAATTTTGTTTTTTAAAAGACTACCTGACATATTTATATTCATATTCAAGCAAATATAATATTTATCGTTGTTTACAACTAATGTGCCAAAGAAGAAACCTTCTTTGCAATAATCATCACTGTATGAACAAACCTTTTTGAAATAGAAATAATCTTCTTCATTCACAGGTTTGCCTCTAAATATATTTTGTTCCATATCTGCTTTCTCTCCTAAAAATTTTTATTTATAAATTTTTATCCGCAAAACTATATTTCTTTAGATATGTGGTAGTTTACCGTAAGTGATATGACAAAGCAGAATCAAAGGAAGATGAAATGAAATGTGTTCTAATAGGAACATAATTAGTATTTTCTACGAAATGACCGTTATGTATATTATATACCTCAACAGTAGCAAACTGTTCTCTGAATAACTGTTTGCTTGTAGAATTATCCTTACTATTCACTGCTGTTGCAACAAAATATGTATATTCTGTACTTTTTGTTTTATTAGATGATGTATAATTCGTCATATCTTACGGATTGCAGTTTTTACAAGGCTCGTAACCATTGTTAATCAAACTGCTTCTTTTTCCTTTGTATTGTTTTTTATTTTTCTTACTCATTTGAGATATTGAACTACAACTTGGTTTGTGGAATTTCTTTGTATTGAGATTTACAATATATGTGTCCGTTATATCTTTATCAGTCGTTGTTGTATATTCTCCTGATGTAGAATTATCGCCGGTTACATAATTAATATTCACGCCGGGTTGAACATTGTAACAGAATACATTGAATGAAATACTTCTGCCCTTATCTTCAACTGAATATCCTTCCATTTGCACACCATCGGCAAGAAGATTATCTTCCTCAAATATAGGTGTTACACGGTACATAACATGGTTGTTTGTATTTTTAATATATTCAGCTACTTCGTTCTCAAAAGGCAGCATACCTTGAATATTAAGGTATCTCGTGCCTGTAATCAGATTCTTTTCATTAGCATTCTCACCTGTAAGTTGATAACCTATCAAATGACACCTGTTGTAAAGATATTTGCCGTCAATGAAATCATATTTAGCAAGGTGCCAGCCTGTCGGTTTTACTGAGCCTATTTCTTCTCTTTTTTCTGTTGGCATTAAGTCTTTACCTATACAGGAAAAAGCCGTTGTGCACCGTCCAAGACCGTCTAAACTACCATATATCTCAAATGATGATGTAGTAATCTCACTCTTTGTAAATTGCGGTACATTGTCATTAATTTCAACATAAGGTGAACCATTGTATTCAGGTATCGAAGAAATATCAAAAGTCTGTTGTGTTGTCGTGCTACTTGTAATGTTATTTTTGCTACTATTTTGACTGTTTGTAGTTGATAAAGTATCAGATATACTTTGCTGTGTTGTATTATTAACTACATTAGCTGAACAACCAAACAGCAGCAGGAATGAAGTTAAAATCGTAAGTATTTTTAATGTTAATTTTTTACGCATTACTAAAATCCTCAATTGAGTTTTGTTGCAAAATATCAGCAATAGCATACGCTAATTTGTTAATCTTCTCAGGAGCACCTTCTACTTTTACCGCAAAACCAATTTCATTTTTTTGGGGCTTTAAAAGATTCGATTTTTTACAAGTGCAATCATATTTCTTTACAAAAATAGTAAAATGATTATATATGTCGTTAAGAAATGCCGTAGTTGATACCTCACTAAGCCCATATATTTTATAATACAAAAAGTACAAATCGCCGGTGCCTAACGGTTTAATGTGATTATGTAATTTTTCTTTGATACTTTTCTGTTCCATAATTTTCCTCTTATATTTTCTTGTGTTTATATTACACTTTTTTTATAAAAAAGTAAATATTTGTTTTTACCGTTGTGCACAATCTTTCTGAATTAATATATACTCATCAACAGATTTGTGGAAATACTTAATACATTCTTCGATTGTTTTTCCGTGAAAATTGATTGAGTCAACAATATTTATCACCTGACCGACAAACAGATTATCTTTTTTAGAAAAATGAATTTCCCCCGAATAGCCTTTGTAATGAACAATCGTCAATATATCTACCTTCTTTCCGTCATACAATTCTCACAAATTGATAATACAATAAGATATAATCATCTAAAAATTTAATATCATCATGGTAGTGGCCAAATATCCATTTTGTAAAATGGACCGTATTTTTGATTTTTTCAAAATAATCTGTAAGAATATCTTCTTGATACAGTCCACAGCCTATAATATCTGCAATAGATTGTGGAGCACAATGAGATATTATGAAATCGACCTTATTGTTATTTTCTTTCAGATTATCTAACCCTCGTTGCATTTCTTCTTCACTTGGTAATTCTCTTTCCCACCAAGATATATTTTTTACCCTAAACATTTTACCGGATAAATCATATTCGTTATACACCTTAACGAAATCTTCTCTTGATTCATAATTATTTGGATCAAGAATACCATCACTTATATCGTGAGAAGATGCACCACCAAAGCAGAAAAACTTTTTACCTTGCAGGTCAAACACATATCCTCTTTCAAGATGATATATATTTTCTCTTATCTTATGTGCTTTACCGCCATGAAAATCAACTTCAGGGAATTCACTTTCAAGACGGTCATAATTTTCGTGGTTGCCATCCACAAAAAGAATAGTGAATGGCAACTTTGCAAGTTTGTTAAGTTCTTCTGTTTCTTTGCCATATGTATCATGCCATATACCAAAATCACCGCATACAATTACATAATCGTTACGGTTCATATTTTTCTGTTCGGGGAAACAGTTTGGTTGAAATCTTCTCCAATCGCCGTGACAATCACCTGTTACATAAATCATATTTTTTTCCTGCATTATTTGTCAATATCCCCGATTATAAATTTATAATATGTTGTGCTAACAATAGTTCCATCCTTAAATTGCACTTTAATATCATTACAGCTATTATACTCGATAAGGGTTATTATTTCGCCGTTTTTTGCAAAAGAAATTTTGCCAATATAAAGGTCCTTACTATCATCTATCATCTCATATTTTGCTTTCTCATATTCAAAAGAATCAATAAATTCGTCTTTAGTACAATTGTAATATTTAACTGCACTTTCCGCAATTTGATCAAATAATTCACTTGGGATTTTAATTATACAATATTTTTTGCTCCATTCATTTATAAAAGTAAAAGTAGAGATTACAGATGAGTCAAAATAGAATAATTTCACCTTAAGAAAATCATTGATAAAATTAATATAGTCATAATATTTAGATTTTTCACCAAGAGTTTCTTCGATTTCCTTACTTGATAATGGTAAGTATCTCATTTTTAAGAATGACTTAATTTTTGCGCAGCCGTATGTAATGCCTCTTACAATCCAAGACAAAGCAAATAAGATAATGAAAAAACTTACTACAAATATAAAAGAATATATAATGTTAGTAAATAGTCGTTCATATTTTAATGTATTAGTCCAAGTCTCACTTTCCTTAAAGTATTGATTATTAAGGAATATATTAAACAGTACAGATAAAGCAAAACTTATGATAATCATTCCGGCATCAAATACCTTATATATGCTAATTATCATTTTCAACAATCCAAAAACAGATTGTTTTTTCTCAAAATTGTATGTGTTATTCTTCATAATTATTTTCTCCTTTAGTTAATTTTTCTATAACAGAATCTAAATTATCACTTAATTTTTGTATTTCATTGTTAAATTCTTTAGTTAGTTTATAATCTTCAATCAAAAACCATGCTGAACAAACAACTACGATTACAAAAATTATAATCACAAAATATATCATAAGTTCAAATCCTTTTTGATAAGAAATTCATCAATTTCATCCTTTGACAATTGTCTTTTCTTTTTAATCAAATTAGCAAATTCTATAATCACTTTTTTGTTCTGTTCAATGATTTTAAGTGTTTCATTATAAAATAGCTTGCTTTTTTCAACTATTAAATCGTTAAAATCACTGTCAAGCATTGTTTTACTGTGTCTTGATTCTTTAGGATGTGAAGAATTATTTTCTTCTAAAAGAATATATGCTTTTAAAAAATCAACACACTTTACAAAATCACTATCATTATATTTGTTACTGATTATAGAACCGGCACTAAATTCACCTAAAATAACTTCTTCTGCCGCCGCCCCTGCATAACATATAAGAATTAGATTTTTAACATCATCTTTTGTACAAATTTCTTTGCTATATGTAACACAAGGACTTTTATCTTTAGATATATCAGCCTCAACGGAATATTCATTGCAAAACATGTGTGCAAGAAACGCATGCCCTGCTTCGTGTATGTAAACATAGTCGTATGAACTATCAATGATTTTTGCACTTGCTTTCTTATTATTTTCAGGCTTATATTTCAGCAAATTATAAAGGCTCTTAATACTAAAATTTAGTAATAAGCCAATACCAATACCCAAAATGAACAATTGTAAACGCAAATCCATTTTAGCATTCACCTACCCAATCAATCGGTACTTGACCGGTAGAAATAAGATATTCATTTACTTTTGAAAACGGCTTTGAACCAAAGAAACCTCTGTATGCCGATAATGGACTTGGATGTGCAGATTCAATAATAAAATGTTTATTTGTATCAATTAACTTTTTCTTATCTCTTGCATTTTTGCCCCAAAGAACAAATACAATAGGCTTTTCTTTACCGTTCAGTAGTTTAATGATACTGTCGGTAAAAGTATTCCAAATATCAGCCATCGAGTTAGGTCTACCCTCTATAACAGTTAAAGACGAGTTCAAAAGAAATACACCCTGCTTAGCCCAATCGGTCAAATCAGTATTAGTACGAAGTTCACCGTCAATATCATCTTGAAGTTCTTTAAAAATATTCTTTAATGAAGGTGGCATTTTCACACCGTTGTTGACTGAAAAAGCCAAACCGTTTGCCTGTCCTTCTTCGTGATATGGGTCTTGACCTAAAATTACAACCTTAACATCATCATAAGAAGTTTTCATAAAAGCGTTATAAATATCAGCACTGTTTGGATAAATAACATTTTGTGATTTCATCTTATAATAAGTATTAAAAGCTTTGCCTGATTCAATCTTTGTTTGTTCGTCAAAATTATCAACCCAATTTTTTAAATTATTTTTATACATATCGTTTGACATAAAAAATCCTCGTACAGCCAAGAAAAATAATATCTTGGCTGTTTTTTTGTTAGTTTTTGCCGTTTAACAAGCTGTCTGAATTAATAAGTGTACCATTTGAACCTGATACTTTAGGAAGTTCACCGTTCCACTTATTAGCAATTTCATAATCAATAAGGCTTTTATTAATTGATTTGTTAAGTTTTTCGTTTGCCTCAGCTTGTGCATCTGCTTTAACCTTTGTAGCAGCGGCTTCTGCCTCAGCAGCAATTTTTTTCTTTTCAGCCTCAGCCTGTGCTTTTACAACTGCCGACTGCTTATCTGTTTCAGCTTTCTTTAATTTCTGCTCTGCAACCTGCTTGTCCTCAATTGCCTTATTATATGCCTCAGAGAAATCAAAATTAATAATATTTACATCATTTACATAAATACCTTGAGCGTTAAGCTTTTTATTAATCTCATCAACAAGTTCTTTTGATACTTTACTTCTTGATGAAATACATTCTTCTGCTGTATATTTAGCTGTTACGGCTTTAAGGACCTCATTTACTGCCGGTGTTACCAAAACATCTTCATAGTTCTTACCGACATTCTTAATAATCGAATATGACATATTGGTATTAATACGATAACTTGTTGCTAACTTTGCCGATACAGTCTGCAAATCCTTTGTAGATGATTCTGTTTCAATTTCAAGTTTAACAATACGGTTATCAACCTTAGTTACCTTTTGCCAAGGTGCTTTAAAGTGTAAACCTTCCTGCAATACATTTGAACTAATTTTACCAAATGTTGATACAACACCTGTATGACCGGCTCTTACTTGTGTCATACTTGTTCCGATTAAAACAACAAAAAGAAACGCAATAACTCCGATGATTATCCATTTTTTTGTAAAACTTCCGTTGTTATGTACAACATACATCTCATCATTGTCCTCATCAAAATTGTTATAATACTTGTTTTGTTCTATCTTCCTCATAATTTTTCCTTTCTTTTTTAATTATTATTTTCTACTGCATTATCAGTAGTTGTTTCAGTATTAGTGGTACTCTGAGTTGTTTCTGTTGATTTTTCAGTTTTGGGAATATAAATCTTATACGAATATTCTTCATCACTTATAATTGTTTTTTCTTTAGACAAATACTTTTCAATATGTGGCTTATCCGTTGTATAAGAATAAGTAAGTTCACCTTCTATTGTTTGCTCAACGAAATCACCACTGTCATTGATATAAATACGAATGTAATATGTATCAGAATTTTCAGAAAAATCATTAACTTCTGATTTTTTTACATACGAACCGTCCTCAAACGGTAATAATTCATTAGAACTAACAAATTTCCCACCGACAATATGACCTTGTGAATAATATGGAGTAATTTCAGCTTTATTATCATCTTTTAATTCATAAATGCCTAAACAACCCACAATAACCGCAGAAATAATGAATATAATTATCATTCCATCTAATAAATACGTACCAAAGTCGTTGTATTCATAATTTTCAATCGTTTGACTAATGATAAAAATAATTGCCAAAACGCCAATAATAATAGAGAATGCTATTCCTATTCCAACTAAAAATGTGTTCATATTTTTTTCTCCTTTTTTAACCTATTTTAATAATCTTAACTTTTTTACCTTGAAGGCAATCAGAAAAAACGCAATGCACAGTCTTTTCAATATCTGTATCATTTGAATAACACATAATTGTATATCCTTCAGTTGTTCTTAGTTCTTTACAAATCAAGTTAGGCAATGCCATTTCATTAAGTATAATCAAAGCTTTTCTAAACTTTGATTTGTTTGTTGTGAAATATGTAATTTCTTGAATGCCAAATGTGAAAGAATTACGAATTTCAATTTTGTCAGTAATTTGATTTGTTTCTTTGTTTCTTTTGATTTCTAAGATTGTAGTTTCCATAAAAAATTCCTCCTATAATATGAAACTTCGACCCATTTTTTTGAGCCTTCACTATATAAATCGCAAATATTTCGGAAAAATTTGAAATATTCTTAAATCTTCACAAATTGTTTACAAATAAAAAAGCAGCAGATATATTTACCTGCTGCCTTTTATCTATTTTCCATTCTATCTTTTTTCTCATATATTTTTGCACCTTAATTTAATTCTTTTTGTCACTTCCGAACAATTCTTATATGAAATTTCATTATTATCTGAAATTGTCACAAAACAACATTCGGGGTCACAGCAATCAGATAGTGGTGCTGCTTCTCCTTCCAAGTCGTAAAACCAACGCTCAACATTATCATCACAAGAAGTTCCATGAATACAAAAATATTTATATTTTTTGTCAAGATTTTGTATATCTTCTGCAACTTCGTGAAGTCTTTTGGCAGTAATGGCATATTCTTCATCAGAAAAATATTTTTCAGAAAATTTGATAATACAGTCAGCCACCTTTTCTTTGTCTTTTGCAGAAAAAATACCTGAATTACATAAATCCCACATAATACGGTTAGTGAAACAATCAGAATCATTAATCTTATTGTTAAGCTTTTCCCAATTACCAATACCGATAAAACAAAAGAACAAATAAGAATTAATAGCTTCCGAATCGAAGCCGATCATTTTTCTTCTTTCACTTTCCGATATGTATTCACAAAGTAGTTTGTCACAAATAACAGGCACAAATATATAGCTGTTTTGATACGATTTGATTTCTTCACCGTACCAATTTTTTTTAATGCCCCAAAGTTCAGTATAACTCATATTTTCATACCTCCAAACAATCATATAATTTTTATTATTTCTTTATTTTCAATTATTTATATATAAAATTTTGTTACTATCCTATAGAAGTATTAATATGTGAAATTTTATTATCTGATGTAATTACCACAAAATCATCACAAGAAGTGGAATGAATACAAAAATATTTATATTTTTCATCAAGATTTCGTATATCCTCAGCAATTTCTTTGGCTCTTTTAACATCAAGTAAATAATCATCAGAAGAATTATCATTCATAAACTTAATAATACAGTTAGCTACCTTTTCTTTATCTTTTGCGGAGAAAATACAAGAACGACATAAATTCCATACAATACGATCTTCAAAACAATTAGAATCACTAATCTTGTCGTTAAGTTTTTTCCAATTGCCAACAAATAAATATGAATCAATAATTGAAAAATCAAAATCAATTTTTGTTCTTTCACTTTCCGGCACATATTTGTGTAGAAGTTTATCGCAAACAGTAGGCACGAATAACATGCCATTTTTATAAGATTTAATTTCCTCTCCCAACCATCCTTCTTTTTTTATTCCTAATAATTTTGTGCTACTCATAGTTTAGACCTCCAAACAATCATATAATTTTTCAATTCCAATAAGTGTAATTTTTTTAAAATATCAGTTCGTTCAATGTAAATATTCTGTACAGCAGGAATATTATCATTTTGAGAATGATTACTGCCAAGAAGAGTATTTACTATTATTCCTTCGTAACCGTCAATATTTCTTTAATTGATGTTAGTTTTTTTGCATATATAGAAACTGCAAAGTTTTCATTGTATGCAGCAATTTTCCATTCTGGCCAATTGCGCTCAGCATCGTTTCTAATTCTTTTATAATCATCTGAATAGCCGGATTTTACACTTGGTGAAACTGTTTTGGTATTTGTCATATTAAATTTCTCCTTAATTATTTTTGATTTCCATCACACCATTTTTTCAGTCCGTCATATAGCAATCGGCATTTTAATTCTTCAGTAATTTCCTTAAATTTACATTCCTTATAAACCCTCATATAGTTATGACCATGATATGTAATAATACCAATATCATCTGGTACTAAATCCACTATTTTAGTAGCTAATTCTTTAGGTACAACATAATAATTTCTGTTACCACAAAAATTATGTCCGTGTGGGCTTTTAAAATCTTCAAATGTAATTTTTACTTCAAAGCAAGTAACACAAATACCTGTTTCTAAAACGGCATGTTGATAAAATACACACCCTTTGCAACATTTGCCGACTTCTTTTTGTCCTAATTTACAAGGCTCGTTATGTTTTAGTTTTCTGCAATCGTTTAATTCTTTAGTCGGAAAATCCTCAAAACGAATGCTATCAACAATGCCGGTAGGAGTCCAAACTTCGTCAGCATATCTCAAAGTTCTCATTTGAGTATGCATTATAGGCTTAAAATAATGTGTTAATTTTTTCAGCGTTTTTGTAAGTTCAGTTTCCATAAGTTATTTTTCCATTTCTTTTCTTAAGCTATCTTTGATATAGTAATCAGAACCATATAACTTCTTGTTAAGGTCCAATAACTCAACTGCACTTTTGCCAAAAGATTTCCAATCAATATCAGACTTATGATAATTAAGCTTACCCACTTTAAATAAATCAACATAATCAGCTTTTTTAAATAAATTTAATACACTTTCTGCATTAAGTACCGGTTCAGCAGATACCCATGTTTTAATACCTTTTGAATGAGCTGTTTTTAAAGCTGTTAATCTGTCTGAAATTTTACCGGCATTAGGTTCATCAGGAGAAATATCTAAATTTGCCTGAACAGAATAACCTGCGTAGGTTACACCAAACCAATCATTACTATCAAGCAAATCAAAATCTCTCATTGCATCTTTGCCGTTTTTAGTAAGAATTTGAACATGATTGCCGGAATTTTTAATAATTTTAATAATTTCTCTTGTTGGTGTTGAATCATATCCAAATGGATAAGGGTCACAAGTGAAGCATAAATGAATAGTTTTACCTGTTATTTTTTCTCTTTCTATTTGCTTTTTTACTTCGTTTACAATGTCTTTACGAGGTTCTACAAGGCTGTGAAAATCATCTTTTTTCTTATGCAATACATTTGGTGCGAAGCAGTAAAAACAGTTATGAGGACAGCCTGTGTAGATATTAACAGCATAATTGCCATATTCTTTTGCGGCACCTTTAGGTTCGTAAATTGGTTTCATTTTTTTCTCCTTTTCATTAAACAGACAAATTCTTTAAATTTTTAGCATACCTTTGTGCAAATTCAAACATTTTTGGTCGATTGAGCATAATTGCAATTTCTTCCGTAAAACCGGATTGCGTAACACCTACCAAATCACCTGAGCCACGCTGATAGAAATCTTGCTTTGCAATTTCAAAGCCGTCATTTGTTGAAACAAGAGCATTAAGTCGCTCATTATTGCCTTTATCTGAAATCAACAAACAATATGACTGCAAGTTGCTTCTGCCTACCCTACCTCTAAGCTGATGTAAAGAAGCCAAGCCAAACATTTCAGCATTTGAAATAGCAATTACAGTTGCATTAGGAATATTAACGCCAACCTCAATAACAGTTGTTGAAACCAAGATTTGAATTTTATTATCTGAAAAATCATTCAAAATATTTGATTTGCTTTCAGCACTTGTTTTTCCGGTTAAACTTTGAATCTTAACAGAAGGATTTACTTCATCAAAAAAATCTTCAAGTTTTTCTGTTAATTGTTTTACGGAAAGAACGCTGCTTTTTCTTTTGGTATCCTTTTCAATTTTAGGAGCAACGACATAACATTGATGACCTTTTTTTATTTCCTCGTTTAAAAATTCAAAGCTACTTTCATAATCATTATCAATTATTGTTTTTACAGGAGATCTTCCTTTAGGCTTTTCTTTTATCGTATATACATTTATCCAATCACCGTAAAGTGTTGTTGCAAGGGTTCTTGGGATAGGTGTGGCAGTCATAGAAATTGAATGAACATTTTCTGTTGATTTATTTCTCAACTTTTCTCTTTGAGCTACGCCAAATTTATGTTCTTCATCCGTTACAATTAAAGCCAAATTGTTATATTCAATATCATCATTAAGAACTGAATGAGTTCCAACTATAATATCGTATTTGCCTTCATTGATTTCTTTCGTAATTTTTCTTTTTTCAGCAGTTTTAATACTTGATGTTAAGAAAACGGTTTTAATTCCAAATGGTTCACATAATTCTTTTATGTTTTTATAATGTTGTTCTGCTAATACAGTAGTAGGAGCAACTAAAACAGATTGATAGCCTGATTTTGCCATTGTTGCCATAAGCATAACAGCTACAATAGTTTTGCCTGAACCAACATCACCTTGGACCAATGCTGTTTCGCAATTACCGGTTTTCATATTTGAAAGAATAGAATTAATCGTTTGCTTTTGGTCATTAGTTAATTCATACGGCAGTTTTTTAGCAATTTCACTTACAATTTTTAAATTTTTAGGAATAAATGCTGTAGTTGTACAATTTCTATCTTTTTGTTTTGCAAGATTAATAGAATACTTCAACATTTTATTGAAATCTACTGTTGAAAGTGCTCTTTTTAATCTTCTAAAAGTTGTAGGAAAATGAATTTCCTTATATGCTTCTTCCAAAGTCATAAGGTTACATTCTTTTCTTATGTACTCAGGAATCCATTCATCAAAATAATAAACATCAAGAATTTCTCTTAAATTTTTTCTGTAATCTTTGTAATTGAAATAGTCCGTGCTTGGTACTCCGACATACGCCGGAAAAATAGTCAAAGCCGTATTTTCATATTCAGTTGTTATATTAGGATTTGTTATAGAATAAATGTTATATTCTTCACTATAGTTCAAAGTTCCACATACATATATTGTTTTTCCGCATCTATTACGAAGAAAATCAATTATGTCTTCTTGATCGAACCACATAACATTTACTCTTCTTTTTGTAAATTCATCAACACAACGACCCAAAGAATATTGAACATAGGTAGAGGCTCTACCAATATCAAAATCTTTAAGATGCAATTTTAAGCAAACTTCTTTATTCACACATTCAGGTTTTGCATATCGAAATTTCGTATAATCAATATATTTTTTAGGAAAGAAATTTATAATATCATCATCGTCTGCTGATTTTGGCATTCTTTTCATAGAATATTTTAAAACATCAATTACATTCTCATGTTCTATAAACATTAATTATTTCCTCCTTTTCTTAAATGTCGCTTATTTTTGCACTATAATAGTTATAATAAAAGTAGCATAAAAAAATAATGTTAAAGAAAAAAGTATTTTAGCTTTTCTGAAATCTTTTTCTTTTTTCCCATAAATAAAAAAATAGAATCCAATATATAATGTAGTAAAAAGCATTGCAAGAATAAAGTACATATATCACACCTCTTTGAAATTAACTCTTGGATATTTTTTTAATATTAATTTCTTTTTGATGATATAGTCTTTTGTTTTCTTTCCTTTATCTTCTCTCATTTCGTATGTACCATCATTAAACAGTGTTACAACATCAGGTTTATAAGTCACCGCACGTTCTTTTGAGGTATTTCCACCTTCAACAAGTACAAGTGTTCCCTGCCATAAAAAACCTGCGATTTCACCTGCCATAAGCATTCTTTTGTGGTCCAAATAATCATCAAGTTCTTTCTGTGATTGAAAATACAAGCCATCATACCAAATACATTTGTTTTTATATTTAGCACTTTTATTATTACATTTGCCAAGTATTTCTTTTTGATATTCCTCAGCAGTCATATGTTCAAATGTCATTTTTGTTCCTCTTTTGATTCACATTTTTCCGGAAGTTCTTTTTGGAATATAAATGTGACTGGGTATTGTTTAATAAGTTCTTTTATATTCTGAATAAATATGATATAACTCATTTTTGTTCCTCTTCTGTTTGAGTTTTTTTACCGTTCCAGCAATATTTCATTGGGAGAGTTGGGAAATACCGATAATCATAATACAGATTGCCCTCTGTACGAAAACGACTTTTTATATCTTCTTCAATTGCTTTTTCTAAATATCCGGGCATTTTTTCACCTGAAAGATATTTATTAAGAAATTCAATATAATCATCAGCAGACTTAATATTGTTTGCAGAAATTTCATCACTTGACAACGGTAAACAAGCCATTTTTTTATTAAATTCCCTTTTCCCCGTCATCCAACCAATTATCAATGATAAACAGGCGTAAAAAATCATAGCACAAGCCAAGTAAGATGTAGCAAAAACCAAAAAGAAGTCTTCTGTAAGCTCATGTTTGTAATTTTTAATAAGAACGACTGCCAATCCTATCAAAAAGTACACAAATAATATAATTATAGAAGTCTTGTTATCCTTTATCATTTTGATGAATTTTTCTTTGAAATATAGTTTTTTTAGTCTTCGGTTTTGTCTACTTTTGTTTTCTAAATTATAATTATTCTCCACAACAAAATCTCCTATAATTAGCTGTTAATTACAGCTTGTCCGCACATGTCACAGTATTTCGAGTGTTTGCCAAGTAAATTACCACATTCAGGGCAAAAACCTACTGTTGCTTTAGGAAAGTTGTATATTATAGCTTCTTCAGGTATTTGCTTTTCCATGGCAGTTCTGTAAATTCCGTATGCACAAGTGTCTTTGCAATTATCTTGATAAAAATTCTCACAATCTTCACAATGAGCTAAATTTTGTTCTAATAATTTTTATTTGTCATAAAAAGTTTCCTCTCTAATTTAGATAACATTAAAATCAAGTACCGGTACGGTAAAGAAAATAATATGTTGTTTCAACTTATCATTATTATCAATTTCAAATTCTGTAAGAATTGATTTAATTTCATCCGACTTAGTAAAATTAGTCACAGCCAAAAACATTGTTTGACCTTTGTTGAGATAGATACCGCTTGAACTTAAAACGGTGCTCTCAATATTTAACGATTTGAATTTTTCTATTAAAATTTCTTTTAAATTATTTGGTATAATAATGTAATTTGCTACTTTGTTGTTATAATTTGTTATCATAATCTCTCCCTTATACAAATGTAATCTGTTCAGGCATATCCATCAGCTCTTTTATTCTTTGATTTCCGATGTCAGCCCATTTTTGTAAATAATATTTACTTTTTGGATTTAAACATTTACCGAAATCAAATCCAATTGTTTTTCTTTTGTTTCTTATTGCAGCTAAATTTGTAGATGCAGAACCACAAGTAAAGTCAACTACTAAATCGCCGGGATTAGAATATGTACGAATAAGAAAATCCATAAGTCCTGCCGGTTTTTCTGTTTGATGAATAGCTTTGCTTGGATTGACTTTTTGAAATTCTATAAAGTCATTAATATAGAATATTTGATTTTCATAATCCAAGCCGTCAACATAAAATTCAACATCTTCATCAGCAATCGGAAAGCTTAATATATCCGTAGGATATTTATCTACACATCCTTTTCTGTTATCGTTTAGTTTATAATCAGAATAATTTGAATTAACTTTGTCTTGAGTATAATTGCCCCTCGAATGTAAAGGTTGACCTATTGTAAATTGCGGATTGTATGTAGGTCTTTGTTCGTAAAATACAGCAATATTCTCATGCTGTCGTAATGGCATACTCGATGCATTAAGAAAACCTGATGTAAGTATTTTGTTCCAGCAATAGTCATATCGAAACATATCAATATTACTTGCACATAAATTAATATAAAACTTACCCTGCCCGAACAGAAGAATAGCTGTATTTGGTTTTCGTGCATAATCAATTGCTTCCCACATTTTGTGAAAAGGAATAGGTATATCGTATTTGTTCTTTGTAACGCCGTAAGGCAGGTCGGCAACAATCAGGTCAACCGAGTGAGGTTCAAGTGCATATAGCCCTTCTGTGCCTTCCATATCATAAATTTTGTTAAATTCAAGCACTATAAGTATTTCCTCCGTCACTTAATAGTAGTTGTCCTGTTTTATATGCTTGATACAGCGTTTTTTTACCGTCAGTCAGATAAGGTAAGAATATTTCATCAACTTCTACATTACCCGATTCGATAAATGCCATTTGTGCAAGAATCCAATCTCGTACATTACGCCAAGCTGTTTTTTCTGCCTGTTCCCTATCAACTTTGATTTTTTGTTTTTTAAATGTTTCAAGCACGCCGTCTATATTTGCCGGCAATATAAATGCTTGCGACTGATTACCGTTTACAAGCTTAAATGCAATTCCGGTAGGCTTACCGTTTTCATCATAATCAATCATTATCTGTCTTGCGCCGTGTTTTGCAAGAGCGCCTTGTATTTCTCCAATTGACTGGTAACAATCAATTTTTGTTGTATAGTTTTTAATTGGCATTGTCTTTGTCTCCTTTTAATCAATTTCAAATAAATATTTCTTAATTCTATCTTCACCAATATCTTTAATTGCATTTTCTGCAATCTTTTCAGAGGTAAAATATACCGTGTTTGGACATTTAACTGTCTGCATATTATAAATAAATAATTCGTTATTTTGATAACCATAAGTAATATAAAATTTGCTTGAACAATTATTAGTCCAATCAATTTTCTCAGTATTATGTTCTAAGGCATATTTTTTCAACTCTTGATATACTAATTGCTTTTGCTTTGCAAATTCAGCTTCTTCTTTGGTGTTATAATAATTTCCAAATTTCCAACAGCTTTCATCGTAGAAGGTATCGTTTTCAACACTGCCGACAATATTTCCATCTTCAGCAATACTGTAATATATTTCGTTCATATGTTTTCTGCGACTTTTTTTACTTTTTTTAACCAAGTGAAGAAAAGTTTTCTTTTCTTTATCAGTTAAATTTTCTAATTCTACCTTGAATTCTTCCATAATTTAGTCCTTTCTATAATTTTGCCTTTAATTCTTTGTTTTTTCTTCTTTTTTGAATGGTGTTATATTTTTTATAAGCGTTTTCTGTTGCATTTTTTACATCTGTTTCTACGATTTTAAATGTTTCAGGTAAGCATCTTTCGTTAAAATGTTTTAAGCACTGACTAATTTTAAACGATGTCTTTGTTTTACAGATTTCGATTGTCAATCGTTCATCATTCACAGTTGCACTAAAAATCATGCATTTGCCATCTTCCACATCGCTTATATAGCTTGCAACACAATTGTGTTGTTTTTTGCCTTCTGATACAAATTCATTATATCTTTCAAGCTTTTTATAGTTATCAGGCAATTCTAAATACTTTAATGGTGTTTCAGGAATTTGTAATTTTTTTCTGCCTTTAGCTGCTTTTTTGGCAGCTATCCTATCACAATAATAATCGTGAAGTTGAAGAATATTTCTTTTTCTTTCCTTTAAATTGATTTTTTCGCCAAGTTCTATTGCCATATCTATATAATCATCAATTATATAATAGTATGAATTATACCAATCTATATCTCCTTTATCGTGAAACCTCTTTTTTAATATTGCTTTTAAATATTCTTCGGCACAAACTTTTTGATTAATTCTGACCGGCATAAATTTATGATCATAATTGTCACACAAAAATGCATCTTCAAATAATAATGATATTTGCTCCGGTAAAATATATTTAGCCGCGCTACCTATCATATACAAATTCAAGAATTCAAGTTTGTTACTTTTGTTTGGAAAATTAGCGATAGGAAATACATCATTCATGTATTCACTTTTACTGTGGTATTTTTGTAAATTATTTAGTGCCAAAGTTGATTGATAATTTTCATTCAAAAAATCTTTGTAAAAATAATTTTTATATGTGCAAAATTTAAATATTAATTCTGCAATTTCAGGTGGAAGATCTAAAACTTTATGTATTGAAGACGGATAAAACTGTTTTGAATTTTTCTTTTGAGAATATATACTTCCGTCATTGTATATTAACATTAATTGTTTATTACCAATTTTTGTAGTTGTAGATATTTTAAGTTTTTTAAAACTTCTATCCCAATATAATTCAACCCATTGATAAGGTTGCACAGTTATTGCAATATAATCTGAAATTGTTATTTCAAGCCTCATAGTCCTTATTTTCAATTCCACATCGCCCGGATTTTTGCCTGTTTTATATATTTCTTCATAAGTTTTGGCAAATTGTTTTACAATATCATAATTATCTTTATTAAAATATATAAATTCAAAACTGGTAAATCTTCCGTTGAGACTATGTGATGAATTATAAAACAAGAAATTATCTTTATTCTTTCTTATAATATCCATAATTAAGTCAAACAAAATAATACATGGTGAAGCGTAATCAATAGGATATATGTATTTTTCGTTAATTTTTTTGATATATAAATTCAAGTTATCTTGAATTATTTTGTGTAAATTTAATTTTCCTGTTGTTCTCATAAAAAATCCTCCTAAAATTACGAAAACGTTGTTTATTCTTTTTCAGTCTCCACTATATAAATCGCAAATATTTCATTTTTTTTTGAAATATTTCGTAATTTTCACAAATTGTTTACAAACAGAAAAAGAACCACCAATTAAGGTAGTTCTTTTTTTGACATTTTGGGTGATTAATTGTAAATTCCGTTTACTCGTACCAAGAAAAAGCTTTTGATTTCTTCCAATAACGCTTCTTTGTTTTTATCTGTGAATAGAAATTTTTGACTTTCAAAATAAGGACTTAAATCAATATTGTAAAACGCAAAATATTTAGGAGTCCTAACAAAGTTATAATTTTTGTTTATAATTTTAATTACTTCTTTTAGTTTTTGATTTTTGACAATTGCTCTTAAATAACATATATCTAATTTCATAGAATCAGCATCATTCAAAAGAAGATAAAATTCTTTAATTTCTTTTTCATTTGCATCAATAGTTAATTCTTTAATATCATTAAATATTTCCATAAAAGAGCGACATGGTGATATAATATTGCTAATTTTTAAGCGAATTTTTTTATCAGGATAAACAATTTTGCTTATATTATATTTTGATATTTCAATTGCATTTTCTTTTTTTGATAAGATAAAATCAAAATCATCTAAAGATAAATTTTGAATAAATTTCACAATTTCATCTTTCTTTTTCTTATTTTTCATATTTTTTTGGTGGTTTATCACAAGACACATAATAACCAACACAACAGCTCCACAAGCAATTATAATTTTCATAATAAAACTCCCCTTTTAATAAAGTCTATTAATTTCCTTCTTTACGATTTCCCCTGTTGATTCATTTTTGTATGTATATAGCTCAGCTTGGATTATGTCGCCCTTTTCCAAGTCAAAATATTTGTTATGAAATAAACTACCGTAACTGAAATTTTCAGTTGTATTAAATTCTTTACTGTAAACTGTTACATCCACATCATAATCATATATAACGCTTATACCTGTATATCTCGGTGTTTCTGATTTGCTTATTTCTGTAACTACAACATCAATATCTTGTTTGTATAGTTTTGTTCCTTCAGGAACTTGTGACATTTGGTTGAATATTCCTAAAAATATTACAAATAGCAGAAAGAATATTGTTAGCAAAGTAATTTTTACATTAAGCTTTTTGTTTTTTTGAGTTTCTGTCTCGTCAGAAATTATATTTTCTTTATTTTCTTTTAAAATTTTTGTACTTCTCATAAAAAATCCTCCTAAAATTACAAAAAAGTTACTTATTCTTTTTCAGCCTTCACTATATAAATCGCAAATATTTCATTTTTTTTGAAATATTTCGTAATTTTCACAAATTGTTTACAAACAGAAAAAGAACCACCAATTAAGGTAGTTCTTTTTTTAACATTTTGGGTGATTAATTGTAAATTCTGTTTACAACAATAGGTGTTTTTCTCTTATGTGATGATACATATAACTTATCAGAAACACAATCCAGTGCATAAATTTTCTTGTTGTTATCTAAGATAATAATATTCGGGTGTTTGAAAACTTTACAATCTTTTTCAACCAAATAAACATTGTTGAGAAGATATTTATCAAAATCCTCTTGATATTTCTTATCTTTTTGAAAAATGGTTTTACTGTCAAAATACTGCCTATCATTAATGTTAGGTGTACATTTTAATTCAGTATATTTAGTGATATAATCAGTAAGAATTTTGCATACAGCCTTAAAATCATCAACATTTGTTGTAATATACTTAAACTGCTCAACATACTTTTGCTCATTATAAGACAAAGACATTTCACCGGAATAATAAGAAGAATAAATATGACTTAACCGCCAAAGCAACGTAGTTATAACGGTCGAATTAAATTGTGTATTATCAATTTGTAAAGTAACTGAATATGTACCATTTGTTTCTTTGTTCAATTGAAAATTATATTTTTGTTTTTTCATAAATTAAAAATCCTTTCAATAATTTATTTTAATGTTAATATTAATCAATTTGCCTTAATATTTTTTCAATGTTTTCTTTACTTCCGGTTACAATGTAATAACTTTGATTTTTGTTTTTTTTAAAGACCAATTTCCTTTCAAATTTGTTTAATTGACTTAAATCTTTTCTACCTGTTGCAATTACATCTTTAATAACAACAGTATTTCCTAAAGTATCATCAATCTCATATTTGTATTTATGGTAATCACTATATTCGTCCATATTATACAAATTCAATAGTTTGACATTATTTTCATCATCATAAAAAATATATTTGTTTTCTTTATTGTTTTTAATTTGATTTGAAATATCACTATTAGAATATGCAGCAATTATTGTTTCTTTAGGATTAACAATATCATAATTGCCAAAATTAAAGATTATTGCCCTAATGCCTATAATCATTAGAAGTCCGATGATAAAAAGAATTAAAAACGCTCGTAATATTTCTGTAACTTCTTTTTTATCTATCTTTGACATGTTCACCTTCTCCAATCAATCTGTCCGCTTTGCTCATTGATAATATCAGCAATTTTTTCAATGTTCATCGGAAGTGGTTTCCAATTGTATAAAACGCCGTTAGTAAACTTTGTTGAATCACCATTTTTTAAATCAGCTAAAGCATCGTAATAATCAAATCTATTTCCTTCGTATTTTACTTCCAAATGTAAAGCCTTATTATTAAGAATATTAGAATAAAGAAGATAATGACCATCAATATGTCTTGGTGAGGTAACGCAAAAACCTGAACCAAAAAAGTCTCCTAAAATTTTACATAAGTCATAAGTGTAACATTTCATAATACTTGGCTTATTTTCCTGCTTTGTCTTTTTTAAAAATGTTTGTTTCGTATTTTTGTAATATTTACAAAAGGATTCAGACTCTTTTAAAAGCAAGTTTTCCAACTTCTTATTGATTTCATCAACATTTGTCTGTTCAGGTGACATTAAAGAAATTATCTTATCAATATCAACTTCTTCACAATCGTAATTAAGATTAAAGCCTACCTTGATTTTTTCTTGCTTCTCATCATTTTGATTTTCCAAAATAAGAATTCCCTGTGATTCAAGAACTTCATCATCCTTATCGATAATTCCAAGATTCTTTGCTCCGCCATAATAAGCAATGGTTTGATTTTTTTTAAGTAACATAATATTTTCCTCCGTATTATAATAATGGGTCAACATTTTTGTTGACTGTTTTTGATTTGTTTGTTTTTGTTATATCTTTAGCAATATTGCTGTAATTTTTAATAATTTCTTGACAGCTTTTTGCTAACTGACATGCTTTCAAATATGTATAAGTTTGTGTAAACTCTGTGCCACAAAAAAGCTTGTAAAAGATATTATCAGCGCTTCTTATTCTGTATTTTTTGATAATTTCCAATTCACAATTTTCCATATACCTCAGATAAGCATCATATTCATAGAATTTTTTAGAATCATCAAAGAGAATTGTTTCCAAAATCTTTGTATACGTCATAATATACGATTCTATATAAGCGTTTCTTTGACCATGTTTTTTATCAATTTTTTCCATACCACTTTTTTGATATGTGTTAAATAATGACGGTATATAGCATCTTTTAATCCAAACAGGAAAAGAATCAGTCCATTGCTCGCCAACCATATAATTGTATTCCGGTGGGAGCAAACATTCCAAATGATTAAGTATTTCTTTAGAACTAATTTTTTCCTTACCATTATTTGAAAGTTTTAATACATTAAGTCTTACCTGCTTAATATCCAACAGCAATTGCCAAAGTAAATTTTCCTCAGTGTGGTTTTTACTAATCAAATCTTATTTTCCCCCCTTATCATAAATACATTTGATATTTAAGATTGCAAAATACAAATTTGCAAACCAACCAAAAATTAATATAAATGTTAAAAAGTCTACATTGTTTTTTGCAATATCTAATGTTATAGAATTAGTAGAATACAACATTGCTAAAATATTCATCACCAAAGCTAATTTGTTCAATAGTCAATCACCTCTCAATTAATCAAGACTATATGTAATTTCGGTGATGTTATCACCACACTGAATACCCATAGCACGCATTTTGTTTCTTGCAATCTTTGCATTATTCTCAGTATCAAATATCCATAATGTGCCCTGTGGTGGCATCGGATGAACGCCTAAAAAGCCTTCAAGTTTTGATACATATTTAGGTACTTCTCGTGAGCCTTTTATCAGCCAATTGATGTTTCCGGTTGCAATTGTATAACCTTTGTTTTCCATATATAAACCTTCTTTCTCACAACACTCTCCATATTTTTTGTACATACCGATTGCTTTCTTCTACCGCAGGAAGAATTATTGTTGCACAATGTTTGTCGTCTTCTTTAAATTCCGAAATTGCTGCAACTAAATTCTTGTCTGAATAACTATCTCCATCAAGTGAAAAGATTTTTCCATTCTTAACGCCAAATAAGCCCCAAAAATGTGATTTATTTGCTAAATATGTAAGTAATGAATTATCTTTAACATTTAACGAATTGTATTTTGCAACTGCATCAAAATAATCATTTAAAAGCATTACCCTCAAATAGACCTTATCTATTGACTTGTTTTTTACAACTTCGCTTAATACAGGCAATGGTTTTGAAAAAAATTTAGTGTTATATTCCATATAATCCCCTCCTAAAATAGTCTCTATATAATTAATCGCAAATATTTCAAAAAAATTTGAAAATTTTCTCAATTTTCGCAAATTGTTTACAAAAGAGTAAATCAAGGCATAAAAAAAGCCACCCTTCCGGTGGCTCTTTTTAGTTTGATTAAATTATGCAACATCCTCAATGTATTCTTCTGATTTTGATGTATACATGTTATGCAAATTTTTCTTAGCTTCCTGAATGCTCTCATTCATAAGTTTATCAAAAATTGCAACACCAATATCAGAAGCAAGTAACCAATCTTTTGATTCTTCAAAATTTTCCAAATACTTTTCAAACTCCTTTTGCATTTTCTTATCCATAAATTCCGTACCATGTTTATCAACAAAAATACGATATTTACGAATATCAATTGCACAAGATTTTGTAATAGCATAAATAAGATTTTGAATAGACTGCATCTCATTTTTTGTAATAACGTTCTTCATAATTCTACCTCCTGTTGTGCTCACAACAAAATAACAAACTGAGCATAAATTTAATATGTCTGTTATTTTTTATTATGAAAAAACAAAAAGCAAATACCCAAAAGTATCTGCTCAAAATTTACTTTTATTAAATTTATAATAAAAAAAGGAACGCACTTTTCTCAAAAAGTACATTCCTTGAATTTAAAATATATAAAATTAAATCATAAATAATAATTACTATACACTTAGTGTAGCACAATAAATTAAAACTGTCAAGGCCGTTAGAGGATTTTCTTAAGAGCCTCAATTTCCCTTATAATGAACTTTTGCCGTTCAGTATCATAATTATAAATATCAAGATTAAAACCGTTTCTAAGACCGATAAGTGACTTCATCATAAGCAACGATGCTGTTTCCAATCTATAATTACCGGATGAAATTACAAATTGGTCACAGCCTCTTAATATTGTACATAGTCTTGGTATATTTTTTACTTTAATCTTATTAATTTTAGTCGTGTAATGTTCCATAATTCTCTCCTTTCTTAACAATGAATTTATTAACATCATTAAATCCAATTTGTTGTCCGCTTTCAGGTAGTTCTGCAAGATATATCAATGATTCATTGATTTTATCTAAAACCATTTGTGGCGGTGCGGCAGTTACAGCTCTATAAACAGTTTCAAAATCATATATATCATGATATTTCGTTTTCACTTTTAAAAATTCATTTAAAAAAGTTACATAATCAGTAATGTTATGAATTTCTAATTTGATAAATTCAGATTTGGTTAAAGGTATATATTGCATTTTCTTATATGACATTTTACTTAACTTTTTTTCTATTATTAAATCTTGAATTTTACTTTCGACCAATCTCAATGCAAGTGCTGCTAATGGTACACAAAGAACCCATAAAAACCCAGCAGCAATTTTTAGCATAATTCTTTTATCAGGTGGAACAGAATCATAATCAATTGGATTAATAAAATTAGAACAAGCATAGCTACAAAGAACTATAATAATTGCCAATATAATATTAACAACTATGTATTTAAACTTTTTTGAATTAAATGTCTCTTTTAATTCAGAAAAAAAATCTTGTCTTTTGTTCTTCTTTATTTCTTTACAGGTTTGTTTTAATTCTAAATTATTGTTAATTTCCGGAAAAATACAATATTCTTTAGCATTATTAACTTTCATTATTTTTCTCCTTTTTGATTATCGTAATTAACTTTTTACTGAAATTTTTGTTAATATTATTGCTGTCATTAAAAAGCCACTGTGTTTCTAAAAATTCATAGAATAACTCTGTTGATAACTCGTTGTAATGCTTATTACCATAGACACCAGACAAAGGTTGGCTAAGATTAAAAGCTAATTGTTTTTTACAATTATGGTATTTGAGTCCGCAGTTCTTGCATTGTAACAAATTGTTGCATAACCAATTTGCAAAAGTCTCGACAGATAAATTTTGTATCTTTTTAAATTCCTTTTCGATTAATTGTCTGTAAACATTACCACATTTACAACGGCTACAATTAATGAGTGAAGTTTTTTGATTAGTTTTAGTACAAGTTTGTATGTAAACCGGATGGTCAAAACAATTAACATTACCATCATCAACACAAGAATAGAACGGACATAGTTTTGCCATATCTTCTTTAATCATTGATTCTCTCCTAAAACGCTTAAATCAAAACCTGATTTAACAAAATCTACAGCCATTTGATGATTAATACCATTGCCTAACTTTGCATAAATCGTATCCATATCTTTGGTTGAAAATGAAGTGCTGCAAATTTTGTTAAAATCTCTTGTATTATTATTGTAATATCTGTAAAGTGTTGGTTTTGATGAACTCCTTAACGCTGATGAACATTCCCTACTAAAATATTCACAAAGTTCAACATAGAAATCTTCGTCAGAAATGATATTATCCAAACAGATATAAACATTGAATTTTGGAATTAAAATCAGTTCATTATTGTAATTAATATAACTTTTTGGAAAGACAAGCATTGTCTTCCTTATTGAATCAAGCATCTGCATTAATTCTCACCCTCTGACCGCATTTATCACAGTATTTTGAATCTTTTCCAAGTAAGTTATCACATTCAGGACAAAATGCAATTTGAGCCTTTGGAAAGTTATATACCGTTGCTTGTACCGGTATCTGTTTTTGTACAGAATTTCTGTGAATACCATATGCACAAGTTTTTGTACAATCATCTTTATAAAAATTCTCACAGCCTGTACAATGTTCTAAATCTTTTTCTAAAACTTCTTCGTATGTCATAATAAAAATCTCCTTTTGTTTTTTGTTTCTATATAATTAATCGCAAATATTTTGAAAAAATTTGAAATATTGCTTAAAATTCGCAATTTATTAAAAAAGGTTACAGAAATTAATCTTTCACCATATAATTGTGAAAATCATATAAATAGCTTTCCGTAAAACCACATTCCTTTACGGTGTGTGGCAGTTGACATTCTTTACCCATTAATTATTTTTCCTGTTTTTTAGGATAATCATATTGACTTTGATCAATTCTGACATCAAGCATTTCGATGCCTAAAGTTTTCTTTTTTGCATAAATAACTTTAACTTCATCACCAATAGAAAAATGTGGATATCTTTCATCTAACGAGCCGTCAATTTTCTTTACATTATATATGCCTTTTAAATTGTATGAATGTTCATCAGCAGAGTTAAGAACCTTAACAGAAAGTCTTACATTTGTGCTTGTAGATTCACTATCGTATCCAACAATCACGGCGGTTCCGGTTTGTCCGCTTTTTTTAAAATAATCGTTTGATTTTTTTACACATTTAAAAACAATTATACCAATTACAATTAACAAAACTATAATTGCCACAAATAATATTTTACCAATCGTACTCATCAAAACTTTTCTCCTCCTTTTTACCATAAAGCCAATCGTTGTCAAAATAAACAAATACAAATACAACGCCCAATATAAGCAAAGCATCAATTATCCAAAATACAGCTAAAACAGAATTGGCGTTTTTCAACATTGATTTTTTGACTTCTTTTGGACTTGTCTTGTTAAGATAATATTTACGAACATAATCAATTTTGTTATTGTCAAGTTTACAATACACTACGCCGGCAGAAGTCAATTCATAGACCTTAAATGATATTCTTTCGTGTGATGACAAGTAAATATAATTCCCACTTTCATAAGAATATTTACCTTTATAGTCTTTAGCACTTAAATACTTATATGGGAAATATTTTGTTACATTTTCCGGTTTGTACTTATGATTATTAATTGTAATTTCATCACTTGACTTTGATTCCCAATCCTTCGTATTCCATTCGTAATATGTTTCTGTATGTGAACTTGTATGAGTATTGCCGTTAGCATCGGTATATGTATCTGTAACCACTCTTGTTTTCATTTCATATTTTTCTCTTTGATAATAAATATAAGAGTATTCGCCTGATATTATATCGTTCATAGCTACGGGTTTAGTACATACTACATTTGCCTTTGCAATTACTTTTCCTGCATTGGTATCAACCAAATGGTCAAACATATCTTGAGTATCACAGCACTGAATACGATTTACTTTGGAATTATGTTCGTCTACTTTGTTGATAATAGAAGAAGTTGTATATATGCCTATTCCTATTAGCAAAATAACAATTATTATTGAAACAAGAGCTTCACGCTTCGTTACCGTAAAAGTATCACAATCAATCAGTACATTATCGTTTTTAGTTTTCAAAAACATCCCCTACTTCCGATACACTTTCATCAAACTGCAAATATTCCGAATTATTAATCATTTTATAATTTCCAAGGAAAAACTTATTTACCGGATTTCTACAATATTTTCGATAATTTTTCACTTGTTGGTTATAATCTTCTCTGTAATCAGATATTTTGTTTTCACAGGAAATAATTTCATTACTCAGCTTTTCATATTGCTTGTCAGCTTTAAGCGCAGGATATTGCTCAGAAATAGCATTAAGAACCGTAGATGCTTTATCAGTGCCGGAGGAGATTTCTTTCCTTGCTTCTGCGAAATCTGTCATAATGCCTTTTTCATAATCAGAGTATTTTTCAACAACCTGAGCAACCTGTTTGATTTTTCTGTTTCGAGTATCCATTTGAACATTAATTGACGATGCTGATTCAAAGATTTGTTCTTCCTTGTTTATTGCTGTCGTATTAATTGAAAGTTTTGTTAAGAAGAATGCTACTACAATAGCTACTATAATACCTAAAATAATAAACATTGTTTTCCAATTAATTTGTACTGTATTTTTATTATCCATAATTTTTAATTCCTTTCAGTTTTATAAATGTTTTTTCTGTATTCCATAGGTAACACAATATTGATGTATTCATCACTGAAATTGACATAAGAGCCTACTTTGGTGCCACGATATTTGAAATATAAGTGTGGCAATGTGGTCCAAAAATTAGGTTTAACGGCTAATTTTGTATTGCTACACACATAAGTGATTTTGTGTGGTTCACTGTACTTTTCGGAAAAGTCCAAAGTATTTTTTGACTCATTATATAAATTAATATGTTTCTGAATCAGTTTACCGTTTCGTTTTCTATGATAATAATTAGCATACAATTTCAGATTGTAAATATCATTAATGTTAGTATCAATAGGATCGTATATAACTTCATTTTTCACTTCAAACCATTTTGGTTCACATTTTTCAATCCACATAGACTTTTCATCACAGTTACCGTTCACAACTCTGTATGCAAAATATATCAATCCTTCATATACAAACAGAAAAACTATATATATAATTGTTACGATTGGAATTTCGGTTAAAAAGTACATAAAAGCCGTTAATAATGCATTGATAATTAACAATATTAGAACATATAACATTTTATTTTTCCTTTCAGTTTAACTTGCTTGTAACTTGCTAAAAAGCATATATTTTCAACTATTTGGCTTTATTACTTGTTATTTTACTTGCCGGTAACTTGCTGATTTTTTATAATATTGTTCACTTTGAAATCACACTTGTTAAAATTGTGCTCATCGTCAGACATTTTAGGCTGTGGTAATTTGCAATAATATATAAATGTGAGAATAGATGAAATATTAAAAATCAGGAACAGTGCAGCAATCATAATGTTAATTTTCACAAGAAAAATCCTCCGTCATGTTTTCTATATCTGTTTTGCAAAGCATCAACTTTTCACAAGATTTTTCATCAAAAACATACGGTACAAACACATTTAAAGTTTTTGTAATTCCATTGTAAAAAGTAGCAACAGCAATTTCAGACAAAAAATATTTGTTTTTATCAAAAGAAATAATATTTTTATTATCAAAATCAATTAAACCGTAGTAATCAGAATTAGTCATCAATTCATTGATTATTGAATTTCTGTTATCGTCTTCAATTTTATCAAAAATCAACTTATAGTCCTTAATATAAATCAAATAACAGTTTACTAAATCACAATCAAATTTATCAGACAAATCTTCTATAGTTGTAAACGGTTTATCATATAATTTTAATATTCTTCTTTTATCAATTTTACGCCCACAACTCCAACAATACGAAATATCTTTCACACAGTTTTTTGATTCAAAAATTTCGTTTAAATTTGCACCACAGATTTCACATCTACCGTTTGGACCTATATAAGTTTCTCTTTCAAATGTTTTTATGGTTGGGAAATCTTTAATTGCCTCACCTATTTCAGTTCTCAATGTTCTAATTGTTTGATACATTTCATTAGGTGAAGAATCTTGGTTAATATTTTTTGTTTCTTCTGCTATTAAATGATTAACTCTTTTAGCAGTTTCATACTTATTAAGTAATTCATCCATTGATAACATATCTCCTTATTTTCAAACCTTTTCGTTCAAAACCTCAACAAATTTCTTGAATATTTTCGTAGGGATTTTCCGTATTTTATCCTCAACACTATCTCCGTATTTCAAATATTCAATAGCAAAACTTCCGTACAAACTTTCTTCTTTTATAATTTCACTTATAATTTTGACAGTAAGTTCTCTGTCGGTTCTTGCAACTATCAAAGAAGTTGCAAATTTTTTGCAAATATTTTCGGTTAAATTTTCAGAATTTTCTTTTATTTTTTCTCTGATATTTTCAATTTCTTTAATATATTCCTTTATTTCTTTTTGTTGATTTTCGGAGACAATGCTGATAATATCATCAAGGTCATTCGCAAGTAAATGCCGATATACAAATGTAAGGGTAATTTTACTAAAAGCCGAGTGAAGTTCAAAGTATTCATCTAATTTTATTTTGAGCATAAATTCTCCACCATCTTTTTGTCCTATACGAAGTACCCATCCTTCACGGTTAGTATTTCTTTCTGTATGAGCAAGATAAAGAATATCAGAAAGATTTTTAAAAGAAAATGTTTGAGGAACAGGAAAGTCAAAATCATTTGCAATGATATGAGTTTCATCAAGTGAAAGAAGTTTTTCTGTTCTTAAGTCTCTTACGGCAAGTAAATAAAGTGATTTTTCATTACCGTAATTTATTACTATTCTGTTTTCAGGATGTATAAGTTCAAAGATATAAGTATATCCTTCCTTTATTTCCTTTAAAAATTTTGGATATTTCTTTTTTAGAAGTTGTTCTGCCAATACAATCTGGTCATTTTCAAAAGAGCCATTTGTAGTGATGAGAGGTTTGTTCTTATAAAGTGAAACTATAATAGTAGAACCATCTTTTTTGTCGGTTGTATATACATAAGTGCTTTCACTCACGAGTTTTTTAATAATATCCTCTTTTGTTTCCGACACTTCGTTTACATTAAAGAATTTATCAAAGGGATATGAAACTATTGTCATTGTTTCAATATCTATTACTTTTCCTCTGCAGAGTTTTGCAAGATTATGAAATCCTGTCGTCCATATAACAGCATTGTATTTAAGACCTATTAGATTATCTTTATAAACAAAATTTATTGTAGAAAAAATTATAAAAAGATATTTCAATAAAATTGAATCCGACAACATAGATAAATCACATTTTTGAACTCTTTCGTCAGTAACATTGTGCTTAACATTTGGATACAAAAGATTGAATATATTGATTTTAATGTTCGGAACATTCAGAGAAATAATGTAATCCTCAATTTCGTTTCTGTTATCTAAATTCACATCATTGTCTTCACAATATTTTTTCACGCCTTCTATTGCAGTATAATACGGATTAAAGGTTTGCGTTTTTATATTAAATTTTTTCTTAAAATAATTTATATATAAAAACATTTCAGTTATATATTTCATGTATTTCACTTCACTTTTCGAACCTTAATTTATTTATACGATTTTATATTTTTTTGCTTCTTCACGAGTAAGAAATACCTTTTTCTATAAAAATCAAAATAAACTCCCCTTATTTACATAGCGCCATGATACCGGTGCTTTATTTAATTTTGTTTTCGGGCAATTGTCATAATAAATACCCTTCTTCAAACATTTATTTTCAAATTCACAATAACCATAATCACAAGGTCTTTTTTCATTCCATTTAGGAAACAGAAATGCATTTAATTCAATAGATTGTCTGTAAATTATCAAGTTGCTAATATGCCAAAAATATACTGATTTATCATTTCTCTGACAATCTTTTTCTTTTTGAATGTAATCGCAGGTAAATTTGCCAAAAACTCTACCATTAATAATATTATCAAAAAGAATAAAATCATCTTTGGTATAGTAACAAAAGCTCACTATATCTTTTTTTGTTTTTGCTTTACCACAGTACAAATAACAAGTGAACGGTGGCTCTAATTTTGGTTGACTTTTTCTTTCAATAAAATTATTTTTCTTTTCACAAATAGAATTAGCTTCCAAGGATTTCACATTAACTAATATGGATTGCAATATTATCGCCTCTTATTTTTTAAAAACATTTCTGTACTTAAAATCAATGTTTTTTATATTTGAATTTTCAACTTTGTTTTCAAATTTTATAGAATCGTTATTATAAAAAACAAAATTCACTAAACTTATTAGTAAAATAACAACCAAAAATATTGATAAAAATATCAGTAAAAGAACACCAAGCATAATATTTTCACCTCTCAATCATTCCAATCTAAATGCTGACCACAGTTGCCACAATAACTTTGTAATTCTTTTATAACAAAACCATTTTCTCCGATAAAATCTTCATTAAAATTATCACTAACCTTTGTTACTATAAGTTTCTTACAATTAGGGCAATAGAATCTTTTGTAATTCATATCACCGCAAACAATATTTTTTGTTATAGTTTTTTTGGGTATGTTAAAAATTTTTTCATTTTTGCCTATTAAGCCAAATTCAACAAAATTCATTGCAAAAGCATCAAGTTCTTTTTTTATTTCACTTTTTTCTTCATCTGTTAAGGAATATTCACAATCGTCTAAATTGTTTAATATTTCCTGAGCCATTTTTGCATTGTTTTGAAGAATTACTAAATCATTATTTGTTAAATTTGACTTTCTTTTACAAGTAATCATATCAGGTTCACCAACAAGGCATACCTCATAAGGTTCTTTATTCATATATTTTTGCAAGAAACTTTTTAATCTCATAGAATGGTAAAGATCTTTAGGCTTTGCATTTTTACGATTACAACTTTTAATCATTCCGGTTGCAGCTTGAATTACTGCCCTCTCATTAAGACGAGCAATTTTTTCTTTGTTTTGTTTAATAAAATAAAAGAAAAAATAATTAAAGGCAAAATGATTACGCCAATTTTCATTGATTATAAAGTAAACAGTATGTAAAATTTCAAGGCATTCCAATCTGCCCTTTTTAACACCTTCAACAAAAAGACGAATATCCTTAATTGTGGTATGTTCACCGTTAGGTTGAATATATGTCTTGCTTATCGGCTTTTTGTTAGTAGTAATTTCTTTGAGTGTTGGTGCAACTAAAACAACCGTATCGACATCTGACTCTTTATCACTTAAATGGTAGTTTTGACTACCAATAAGAAAACAGCCAATAATATTTTGAGGATTATTAACAATTTCTGTTGCAAATCTGTTATGCCTTTCTAATGCTTTGTAAATATAATAATCTTTACTCAACGTTGTTATTCTCCTTTACTTTTTCATTTTGTAACCACAGTCAGGGCAATAATCACAGTTATAATTCCATTGTCCGCCCTTGTTACCGCAATTAGAACATTTGAAAAGTGGTTCGTCATCGTCTTCTGTGGTAACATCAATCCAATAAGCATGTTTTACTGTATCAACTGCCGGATATGTTTTAATTTCTGCATTGTCATCATTTAATTGTTTTTGTGCCAACTGAAAAGCAAACATATACCAATCAAGTATATCTGTTTTTCTTTTACCTATATCGTCTGAATAGGCATCATACTCACCAATGTACTTTGCTAAGATTTTACGAGCTTCAGAACTTATACCGGTTGCATCAGAAAAATCAGAAAAAATATCATTGTAAAATTCTTCCAAAACTTCTTCTTTAGAATAAAAATCATAATTTCTATAATCTTCTATTAATTCTTCAAGCCCATACTTTTCCTTTATAAGTTCAAGGACATCTTCTTTTACAGCATCTTCATCATAAATGTAAAGAGGTCTGCTGTGGCAATTTATCTTTCCTTCAAAGTAGCCTACATCTCTTACCATATCATTAAATTTTTCGTAAGTCATATTGTAATAATTAGTAGCAATCAGTTCACCTAAATCACCTGATATATGTAGTCTGCAATAATCTTCTTCAAAAAGAAATCTTATTCTGTATTCAGAAGATTTTGGGTTTTTAAAATCCAAAATTTTAATATTTCCGTAATCAGTTAATGTTGCCTTATGGTTTTCAAAGCATTTCTCAGCTATTTCCACATCCATATTATTCCTTATTCCTTTCTACATAATCTTTGTATCTTTGACAATATTTGTTTGCTATACACTTGTAGCATTCTTTTACGCTAAAACAATCATCACTACAGTAATAATCATATTCCTTAACAAGCACAAGCCTGTCATTTGGTTCACACCAATCCATGTGTGTTTTGCCCGACTTATAATATTTGTCAAGTGCCGGTGCTCTGTGAGCTTCAAGATCACAGAAGTTACTATCATCAAAATTATCTTCACTTATACTTAAAGCAAGTGTTTTAGCTTTACCTGCTGTTGTTGCAAAAACGATTTCAGCATTAAAGCCTTCGTATTTGTTTTTCACTTCCCACGCTTTCATTCGTCTACCTCCAACAATTCGGGGTTATCGTATATGTTGCCGATAATTTCACAATTATCTACACAACCGTTAATTTGATAGTCTGCTATATTTTCACACCACGACCATAAAGCTTTTCCCTCAGAATCATTAAAACAATATTCTTCTATGTTTAAGTGTAATTTGCCACTATCCCAAGCAACTCTATAATAAGAGTTGTTATCATAATCTGGCTTTAATATATCGCCCTCAAATATCTTTTTGCCGTTCTTATCGATCAAATTTGTATATTCGCCGACTGTTTCAGGTATTACTTCAATCAGAGTTGCCGTTGCATTGTTTACTAAACTGTTTAATAAAATTCCTGCAACGCCTACACAGATAAAGTATTTATCATGTTTTACAATCAAAGAACCATAGACAAATCCGTCTTTAAAGTATCCAACACTATATTGCATATTTTTTTTGAGTATATAGTCTTCTTTACGAAGAGGTTTACCTCTATATAAATGTACTCTCATATCGTTTCCTCCTTAATTTTTAAATTATCAACAATTTTTAAGTTTCATCGTCAGTATTTTTTTCATATTCATCTTTTGATATCATTTTTGCTTGAAAACCGTCTAAACCAAGAATACTACACACCTTTTCTTCCTTGATAGGTAAATCAATAGATACATAGAATACTGTTTCGTTATTAGTTGAATCTATAATTTCGTAATACCATTTTTCCAAATTATTGCCTCCTTAAACGGTAGTAACCTGTTTGTTATAATCCAATAACAATTCCGGGTTATCATAAATATTTCCGATTAAATTCATATTTTCCCACTCAGATTTATCATATTCAGTGAATGTGCAAATGCATTCGTCCTTACCGTCATGTTTTAGTATCCAACGGCAGTTATTTTCATCCCAAGATACAACAGTCCTTGTTACAGCAGCATTTGCGATTCCCCAACTATCATCACGCCACTCTAAAATGTCTCCATCAAAGATTCGAGTGTTATTAATATATTTACCGGTAAACTGACTTACAGTTTCAGGAATAACCTCAAATTTTTCAAAATCAATATTACCGTCATTAATGTTGGTTCTGCCGGAAGTAATATAATAATGTTTACATTGATGTACGATTGCTACAACAAGAGAACCATATATCCATCTTTTTGTATCAGTTGTCTTTCCTTTAAATAATATATCTATCATAATTTTCCTCACACATACATAATATTAAAGTAATAAGGCAGAGTAGGTAATTCTGCCTTATATTTTTTACTTGAACAACGAAGATTGATTACCAACTGCGTTATTAGCATTTGCCTGTGTTTGTAGCTTTTTGCCAAGTAAGTATCTTTTCTGTTCTTTAACGCTCATTGACTTGTCATTCATATTGCGTTTAAAGAAAGGACAGAATTTCTTTTTGCATACCAGTTCTTCAAGTGCTAAGCAACTGGCTATTCTTCCTTCTTTGCAATACATTGCGCATTCTGTCATTGTTTCCGGTTCAATTTGTGAAAGTAAGATTCTTTCATTTACGTTTGGAATTTCCATAATATTTATTCTCCTTATACTTTTTGTGCTTGGCTCCAATAGCCAATAATTTTTGAATCGTTTGTTACACATTTAACCCTTACATAACAAGGATTAGACATATTTTTCATTGTAATATTGTTTTTAGTAGCTGTTACAGTTCTTGCATTTGAAAAACTTTTATCATTTGAATACTGAACTTCATATAACTTGCAATTTTCTGCTTTCCAATATATCGAGACTGTACTACCACTTCGGCTAACGCCTTTTATAATTATCTCCGGTGCAGTGGTATGTTGCGAAAGTACCTTTTTGCCTTCTGCATAGAGTTTTTGTCCGTTTAATTCAATAAATGGTCTGATATAATAGTAAATGTATGTTGAATGAGGCAATTCTTTAAATGTGTACGTATTTTTATCAACCGTACTTATTAAATAAGCATCATTACCACTTTGATTACATCTAAAAATATCATACTTGACATTATTGTTATCTTTATCCCATTGAATAGAAATTGTTGATGATGTAGATACAATCAAATCTGTTTTATTAATCGTATTTGGTGCTGTTAAAACATTTACCTTAGTAGTTGATTGATAATGTTTTCCGATACCTTTAAGTTCGAAAATATTAATATCACCCGGTGTTAATGTATCTTTGTTGAAATTCACAGCATAATCTTTACCTTCTTCAAGTTTCATTCCGTTATATTCAATATCAAATTTATATTTACCGTTTGGATATGCTTTTGATGAAGTGATTCGTGTGTTTTTAATTGCAGCAGGCACAATTTTAAATTGTCCTTTTGCTTTACCAATAGCAAAGAGTTTGTTCTTATTAGTAAGTGTTACCGTACCTGTGCCTACTTCTGTATTATCAATGTAGTCAACAGTGTAATTTTCCATATTGATTTTTATACCGGCTTTTGTTTTTGCAACAAACTTAGGCTTTATTTGTTGCCCTGTGTACTCGTAAGATGCTTTATCAAAGGTAAAAGTATAATTATGTATATTTACATTGTAAGACACAAAATAAGTAAATAAGCCTATTACGACAAGTAATATCAGTGCTACAATTGGTGTGGCGTAATTAATTCTTGCTGACTTCTTCAAGAACTTCACCTACCATTTCCGATAATTCAACATTCTCTGAACCATCACTGTTATTTTCTTTATCTGGTATAAATTCAGATACTTCATCAGCACCATTGGTATCGTCTTTTTTTAGTGAACCCAACATACCAAACATAAAGTCATTAAATTTATTTTGCATTTCAGCATCCGATAATTCGGAATTAGATAGATCCTTCACAAGAGAAGTGATACCGCCTAAATTATTTTTTACAAGCTTTTTTGCAGCCTTTTTGGTCTTTCTGTCAACCTTTACCTTCTTACCGTCTAAAATGTCATTTAAAACGTTTTCATTACCCATTCGTATTATTCTCCTTTAAAATGATTTTGGCTTTTTCCAAGCCATCTATTGCATTATATATGCTGTTAATTCTGCCAAGCAGTGATTCTATTTGGTCAGATACATCTTGAGCACTATCAGTTAGTCTATAACCTTTATTACAAGCAACGATAGGAATACCGTTAGTTCTCATATGATTAATCTGTTCTCTTATTTGCTGTGTACCCAACCTTGTGTGCAGACTTATTTCAGTAGAAGTAATATATTGGTCTTCTCTGATTAACTCTAATACTGCAAGTTCTTCTTTGGTATTGCATTTACTCTTGTAATCCAATGTTATTCCTCCTCATTTACATAATTAATTAGGTTATTTAATGAAATATTTTTACCATCCAATTTGAATTTATAACCATTTTTATTTTGAAGTTTTAAAATTCCAATCATCGGAATACACTTCTTATCATCAGTTGTAAAAACTGTTCTTTTTTCGTTGTTAATAATCTCAAAAAACATATTTTTTTCACCACCCAATATATAAATCGCAAATATTTATGAAAAATTTGTAATTTTCCATAAAGTTCGCAAAATATTAACAAAATTGTATTTTAAAAAATAAAAAAAGCCACCAAAAGGTGACTTTTTAGTATTATTTAGAAATAAGTTTAATATTTTTAGAATTTAAAATCTTTTTTAGTTCATCAATATTACCTGAAATAAATTCATCATTATGAAAAACAAAAAACATTTTGCTGTTTGCCAAGTGCATATAAATATTATTATTTTTTTCAAAAGCAACATCAATTCTTTTGAGTTTATATCTATATGTCAAAGGCTTTCTTGAATTGTCCTTAATTACCATATCAATTGAATCATTATCAACCTCTATATAATGTGGAAAATTGTTCATTTTATTTTTAGACTGAGCGTTAACCTTAATTTTATGATTGAGGAATGGGTCAATAATAAGAAGATAAAAACCGATAATACCTAACACAAGAGCAAGAGGAAGATTAACTTTATCTTTCATATAACCAAATACTGAGAATAACATCAAACCTATACCACCTAAAGCAAATACAAGCCTTGAAATCCAAAGTATCGGATCCATAAATACCTTTTGTGTCACTATAAATTCAATATCCTTTTTATTGATTATTGATTCGTATGTAATTTTATTTTGCATAAATTAAAATTCCTTTCTTACAAATTAATACTTTTTTTAGCCAATTCATCAGCCATCTCATTATAAACATCTCCTGAATGAGCTTTGACTTTCTTGAATTTAATGTTTGTTTTGCCCGAACAGAAATCAAAGAATTCCCTGTACCGATGAGTTACTTGCTTGTTAGCTTCCCACTCACCTGTACACCATTTTGCTATTCCCTCATAGTCGTGATAAATAACAACCTCTTTGATGTTATTTTGTACTGCAAAACTCATAGCCGACATTGCAGCATAAATCTCACCTGTTACATTTTTTGATGTAACAATAGGTCCTGAAAGCTTAGAACAGATTTTAACAACATTATCTTTCCAAATAATAATTGCACCTGAGCCACATTCAATCACATGATTACCGATTGCGGAGCCGTCTGTATAAGCAATTGCTCTTTCTTCAGCAGAGACTTTACTGTTTTTTGATTTTTTCTTTTCTGTTTTATCTTTTTTGGCAGAAGATTTGTTTTTCACGTCAGCAAATATTTCAGCTTCCTCTAACTCTAAAGTAGAAAATTTCTTATATATTGCTTTTGGAAAACCATTTACTTGTGAATTGCATTCATCCCAAGTTTCATAAACGCCGGGATTTCTGCCAACTTTTACAGCATAATACGCCATGTATAATTCTCCTTAAATTTTTTATTTTTTCTCGTTTGTGTTAATTGAAAATTTTTTGTGACACACAGGACATATAAGTTTTTTTCCTGCATAATAATCATTTACAACAGAACTTTTTCTTTGATAGTAATATACTTGACCACAATTTGAACAAGTAATTTTGTATTTTGCAGTTTGCATAGTGTATTTATCAAATTTCTTTTGCAATTCTGAATTTTTAGAAATATGTGCCGAGGGAATACAGCCGACAATTTCACAAATTTGTTTCCAAGTCTTGCCATGTCCTCTGTTTTTGTATTTCACTGCATCAACAGCGTGAGCATATTCGTGTCTTATTACATCGTAAAACTCATTTTCAGGACACTCAAAAACTAAATCGTTAATTCCAATTTTAATTGGTCTTCCATTTTTGACGCAGCAATATCCACATTGAGAAACCCCAGTGAAGTGCACTAAATCAATATCACTTGTATCAATATTAAAAATTTGATCCAAACGATGATATTCATTAGCTATATCTTGTAAGTTGTACATATTTTCTCCTTTTTATTTTTATTTTTAAAAATTTTTCAGTCCAATATATTATAAATTACTATATATAATATCTATCTTAATTATCTTCCTACTTATTTCCTATGTATCTTCTAAGAACCGATGCCAGAACCAGAGCGTACTGTGAAGAGAGGACAGAGTTTCCCCAAGGGCATTTGAAGAAACTCCTTCCCCTCTTCGTTACAGTAAAAATGACAAAAACAGCTTATGCCGTCGCCGTCGCTAAACCGCTTGATCGGACACTTGACGAGTTGTTAGACCAATATCCAACCTGCCTCAATGGTATAGATCCCTCATTGTTGAGTGTTTCCACTCACCGGCAGTTCCCAGAACTCTATTGAATTCCATCCTCTTCCTTTTAACCATATCAACTTAGTTGACTTAGGCAACGGTATGGAAGAACTTCACCGCTCAGGACAGGGTTACTTGGTCAAGCCGCTTTCGCCCCGCCCCACCAATTTTATAGTTAAGCTTGGTGATACTCTTTTTGATTATTTTATTTCCCCAAAAAGCCATAAAAGGAACTGTATTAAATTTTTCTGCTCACACTATATATATCACGCAATTTTTATTTTTTTAGAATTGTGAAGAAATACAAGTGAGTATATTAGTTCTTTAACCTCATAGGAAGCACCATAAATAAGAATTTTTCGTTTGAATCATCATCCTTATTAGGAACAATAACGCTCGGAGAAACCGGTCCTGCAAGCTTGTATGTAACCTTACTGTGTTCAGGTGGGATATTATTTAATGCCTCTAAAAGATATTTAGCATTAAAACCGATAGTTACAGGTGTTTCTTGCATTGTTGTCTCAATATCAATTGTATCTTCGACCTCACCAAGTACGGATTTCGTTTTAATATTTAATTGATTACCGTCAAATTCACAACGAATCGGATTCTTTTGTGAACTTTCGATTATAGGTGCACAACAATTTATTGATTCGGCTGTGCTGTCAACATCAATTATTGTTTCAAAAACAAACTTGTTAGGAATGGCATTCTTATAGTCAAATCTTTCGCCTTCAAGCAATCTGCTAAAGAAATCATATTCATCTGTTACGATGTGGATATGATTGGAAGAGAGCGTTATATTGACGATTTTTTCTTCTGAATCGCTTATTTCTTTACTGATACATTTAATCGTTCTTTTAGGCACTGTGAAGCTGTATGAACCTACAAAATCATTAAATAATCTGTATAAAGCTAAACGATAGCCGTCAAGAGCGTATGTAGTAAGACAACCATCCGAAAGTTCAAAGTTTAATCCTGTAGAAATAGGCTTTTGCTGACATTCATCAGCAGCAGCAAAAATCGGAACTGAAATCATTTTGAGAAAATCTTTTTCAGTAAGAGAAAAGTTTTCACCTGTTACTGCCGGAATCTCCGGGAAGTCTTCTGCGTTAATACCATTGATTTTAAATCTTGCCCTACCTGATTTAATTCTTACGAGGTTATTGTTTTCAAGAGCAAATTCAACCGTATTTCCTTTCACTTTTGAAAGAATATTATTGAGCATTGTTGCATCAACGATAATTGCTCCGGTGTCACTCACCTCAGCAGTAATTGACTTTTTAATTCCAAGCTGTAAATCATAGCCTGTAATTGTAAGACAATTTTCCTTTGCTTCGAGAAGTAATCCTTTTAATGTTGGGATTGTTGCTTTTACGCTTGATGCCTTTGAAGCCGAGGCACAAGCACTTTTGATTATTTGAGTATCACATTTAAAATTCATAAAATTTTCCTTTCTGACCTTTTTGGTCCTTACATTATAGAAATCGCAAATATTTCAAAAAAATTTGAAAAAAATCTCGATTTTAACAAAATATTTACATTTTTTAATAAAAAAGCCACCAAAAGGTGGCTTTTTGTTTTAATTAAATTAAAAAACTAAAAAACGGAACATAATTATTAATAAGTTCTGTTTTCTTGAAGATTGATTTTTTTACCGCAATGAGGGCAATAAACACCAATCTTTTCGCATTCTTTTTTGTGTTCTTCTTTTAATTTATCATCAGTCAGTGTAACTAACGATAAAATTTTTGGAAGTTTTCCATATTTTAATCTGCAGAAAGCAAGTTTCATAGATGAACCTGATTTTAAATTTGATGTAATAGCTGTCGGAAATGTTTCTTCTTTCCATTTACCATTATCAAATATAAAATCTGTTGCATTAACATAGCTGAGTTCTTCTTGGCACTCAGGGCAATGTACGATTTGTGATTCGTAATTACTCTTATACCGGGTAAGCTTAGAAAAATCCACATAATACTTTGAACCTTTTTTGTACTGTGGTAACAAATAAATATAAAAATAAGTAAAAATCATATATACATCACCGTAAGTTGACTTATGTAAACTAACAAATTCATAATCAATTGAATTATCGGTTAAGAAGTTTATTAATTCGTCATCATCACATACTTTGTCACCTTCTGCATCCATAAGCTCGTATTTGTGGATACCTTTGATAAACTCTTGAAATGAAACGCCTTTTTCTTTTGCGTTGAAAAAAGCATTTAATTCAGAATAAACTGCTGATTGAATCATTTAATTTTCTCCTTCTTACACTTCACTTATAATCTTTGAAATTTGTTCATTGATGTCACTTGAATCTGTGTCAAGCCATTCTTTATAAATGATATCCAAGACACCATTGGTATTCAAAAGACTTTTCTTTGTAAAGATACCAAAATTATCATAGCAAACATCTTCAGAAACAAAAACAATTTCTTGTTTCCAACAAATCTCATATGCATGTTGAATTGCATAATTTGGATTTGTTTTCTGTTCTTCCTGAACCGATTTGATGAACTCGTAGAATTCTTTATTGAGTTTATCTTTAAATTTTTCTTCAAAATTGACAAGATAATCTAAACCCAAGTGTTTCAAGAATTCATCTCGCATCTGATTATAAATTTCTTTAAGTTTAGAAATTGTATCTGAAAGTTTAGAAATTGTATCTGAACCAAACGCAGGAAGCACTTCATCCTTATAAACGGTTACATCATATAAATTAATTAAATTTTTTATTGCTTTTTTTTCGGCATTAGATGAATGACTACCTATCCTATTCATAATTATTGATAATTCTTGCAAAAAAGGCATTTCTGAATTATCTGAACGAAGGTAAGCATCATCCAACTTTAAAATATCTTCATCCGTAAAAACAACATTTGACTTTTCCATAATATTTTCTCCTTCTTTGTTATCAACGACCGGTTTTGAGATTGATTTAATTCCGTCAGAAATGGATTTTAGTTCTTCCTCAGTTGCCGGTCGCATTTTAGTGTTTTTGAATTCACTTGTAATCATATCATTTAATACATCTAAGCTAATATAACTACTTGACGGCAAAATAAGGTCATCATGCAAATTTTTAAACTTTGTAAAGTTGTTTTTTAAAAATTCTTTTTGATTATCTGTTAAACACTTAAAAACGGCTTTAACCGAATTAACCGAAAAATCATCAAAAAGAAGTATAAAATCACAAAGATTAAAGGTCACTTTTCCATATTTATCATATACAAAACAATCCTGTACTAAGTCGCATAAATTTTCTCTATTCATAAAATTTTCCTCCAAATAAGCAGCAAGCATAAGCCTGCTGCTTTTATTTATTTTTTCTTATTTATCAAGATAATGTGATTTTGGACCTGTGTTGCCTTGATAAAAATGTTTTCTGCAAAGAGAAACATATTTTTCATTAGCACCTACAAGTACCTGCTCACCTTCTCTTATAATATTTCCGTCACTGTCGATACGAGCATTGCACTTAGCAGCTTTGCCACACCAGCATACGGTTTTTAGCTCCTCAATTTCATCAGCCCAAGCTAACAGCCACTTACTACCCTCAAATAAATTATTTTGAAAATCAGTTCGTAAACCGTAGCAAATAACCGGTACATTTAAGTCATCCACAATATGTGTGAAAAATTCAATTTCAGATTTATCACAAAACTGTGCCTCATCGACAATAATACAATCATAGTCTTTAAGAAAACGGTTATCAATTGATTTAGCAAAGTTTTCGTACAGCCAAAAAAGTCTTTCAACAGAAACGCATTCTTTTTCAAGACCTATTCTGCTGTGTAAAACGCCGACATCTCTTGTATCAGTCTCAGGCTTTGCTAAAAGAACCCTTTGCCCTCTTTCAGAATAGTTATGAGCAACCATGAGAGCATTAGCAGTTTTAGAACTACCCATTGCGCCATATCTGAAATATAACTTAGCCATTGTTATCCTCCGTTTCTTCTTGATATTGAGATACCATTCTTATAAGATATTTCATTCTTAAACTGTCATTAATCAGACTAAGCTTTTTAATGATTGTATTTGAAAGAATAGTTTCCAAATCTTCAAAATACTCTCTCAATGTTTTTAAAATACCCTCACGGGCTTTTTTGTCATTGAGTTGTTTCCTTATGTCATCAATGGCATCTTCATCGGTTTGTCCGATTTCAAGATTGTCGTTAAATTCATAACGGTCCATATTTTTTATAAACGCAACAAGTTGAATTGGAAGATAATTATTTTGCTCGGTTTTAAGTTCATCAACAAGTGAATCAGGTAACTGTTTAAAACCGATAGCATCAACATAATATGCTGATTTTATATTTCCTTTTTCAAGAGTTATAATGTCACTTACTGATAAAGAGTGACCGTACCAACCAAGTGGCATAGGCATATCACTATTAAGCAAGCTATATAAAGAATTGCACAAGGAAAGTTGTTCAGATGATTTTGTCATATCAATATTATCTTCATATTTGTCACGATAAACTTGATAATAGTTTTCAGCTTTAATATCTGCTAAACCATTTTCAAGTTCATTAAATCCTGCAAATCGAAGATGACGGTTATCATCATTTTTTTTAAGTTGATAAATTGAGTAATACAAAGGGTAGTCAAACAATTCAGGAATGGTCCTGAAACATTTCACACAAGCATCACGGAGATTAATTTTTCCATTAGGAAAATATAAATCTCTTTCAACCTTTAATCCCGGTATTACTTCAACCTTTTCAAGGTCTGATAACATAACATAACCTAACTCACCGTATTCAACGCCCATAGGGCAACAGAAACCGAACATTTCAATATCTGAAACATTTCCGTTTTCATCCTTAATCAAATTGCCTTCGGTAATTAACCACGTAGCCGCACCGGCAGGATAGAAGAATTTAACAATTACTGTTGCATCTCCTCTCTTTCCGTCTTGGCTTGCAATCGGATACTTTTCAAACAATTTGATTATTTCTTTAGTTATAAGTTTCATAGTAAACCTCCGTTTGCAGCAGGATTGTTCCTACTGCTTAATAATTTCTTTTTTACAAAACATCTTCAATTGGAACAAAATCAAATTTATTTATTGAAATATCATCAATAAAATATGACGAATTAAATTTAGTAATTAACTCATCAATATCATTTAACTCTGATTCGAGAAGATATTGCAAAATTTCAATGATTCGTTTTTCAGGAACATAACTTTCGGTTTCAGGCACATTGCCTTTGCCAAGTTTTTCTTCCAAACTATCATGATCTTTAACATCAAAATTATATGTATCAATATACTTAGGGTTATTTGTAATATAAATACCTTCTCCTGATTCTTCCGACATATAATACATCGTATAATCGGTTAAATATTTATCAAAAATTCTAACCCACATTAATAACATTGGATTCCAAGGGGTTGTAACACGAATAAGCAAACTACCATCATTTTGAATTTGCATATCTTCAAGATTGCCTCTTATTGATAAACTATTTAGTTTATCATCAGTAAAGATTTCTGCATACTTAACAATATCTGTAAGTTCAACTACATCTTTAAATCTAAAAAAGCAATAATCTTCATTTGAATCCCCATCTAATGATTTTTGACCCCAAGTGTTAATTAAATCATATAATTTTGACAATTCGTTTTTCTTGCCGGATACCTCAATATCCGTTACACACCAATTAGGCATTCTTTACTATCTCCTTTTCAATCATTTCTTTTTGGTAATTGTCAATATCTTCAATAGAAATCCATTCAGGCTTTTTTTCGTTAGGGAAACTATCGTAAAGTGCTCTCATATAAGCAATTTGAGTTTCCACATTACCACCCCAAAGGAATTTGTTATGACCATTGCCATTACCCAAAAAGTAATTGCAATCTGTCTGCATTCTGCTAAGAAGTTGATACCTAAATGTTTCATCTGTTTTAAGAACTGATTTGTCAATAACCACTTCAGGTAATTTAACAAAAACCTTATAAAGTTTCTGATATGTTTCTTCATTAGTACCGTAGTACCAAGAAGAATTCTTTTCAAAGCAATATTTAAAATATATTTCTTTAAAAAGAGATAACTCATCAATATCTGTAAGTTCTGTTTTTCTCTCACAGTTATTGATAATGTCAAAGAACTCTTTGCTGTCGCTTGACTCTTCAATTGCCTTTGCTACCTCTTTATCTTGTATAATGTCATATACAAACTGAAAACCTGAATTTGCATCAGGGTTAAAGTAGACATGTTCCAAAACACGGCTATTTGGTGATGTACTACGCCAAGAAAAAATATCAAGATTTGCAAGTTTATCCATATCAGGGATAAATATTTGTGGTTCTTTTTTGCCGTATTGCCAAAAAGAATCGCAAGTACCATAGACACTGGAAAGAGTGTAATTTTGAATACTACCTACTGTTGAATCAGCAAGACACTCGCCAATATAAGCAATCGGAATATCAAGGTCTTTTTCCAATGCAATATCAAAAGGACCTCCGCCGCCGTTTGCATAATCATAAAGACCAACAGATGTATTCTTTTCAATAGTAACAAAGCCAGCAATGTTATCATTTTTTGCATCATTAATATCAATCATCTGCTGTAATGTCATTTCGGTTAACACAGCAACACAACCGCCGTTATAAGAATTAAGTAATTCTTGATAAAGGTCGTACAAAAGTCCTGACTTGGTATTTCTGCATTCACTTTCAAATACATCAAGGAAATCATCCTTACTGTATCCTTGCTGATTAGCAAGCCAAAGAACAGATGATTTGTCGGAAATGTCATACAATTCATCATATCTGCCATAGCCGGATGGATAAATATCATTATCCTCATATCCATTTGCTTTATCGCCGGTATCAAGAAAGATATTGGTGCAAACTTTTTGTTTGAGAAAATGCTCTGCTAATTTTGGATAATCAAGAATTATATTATTGTAAAACCAATCGAAAGCATCATCAATCTTTTCAGTATAGCCATATTTGCTTTTTCTAAAATCAGCAGCTAAATTTAATTCAACCTCATAAAGACTTTGATAATACGCTTCTCTGATTTTACGGTAAAGAGTTTCAATCGGATTATCCGAAATTAAAATTTCATTAATCTGGTTGTTGCTCAATTCATCATCAATATCACAAGACAAGTCATAATAATACTTGCCGTCTTTTTCTCTAATTACAACATCCTCATAATCTTTGAGAAAAGCTCTAATTTTACTTTCAAGTAATGTCATTACTTTTTCCTCCTATTTAAGCAACTTTTTCTTTTACTTCACAATTTTCTTTGATATACTCGGCAATCTGTTCAGCATCCTTAATAGCCTTAAAAAGTTCATCAGGTTTATTTTTAAGTGTTTCAATCCACGATTGAACATAAGCCAAATGATTGTTGGTATTTGATTCAGAAGCCGGTAAACCGTAATCGCAAGCAATTAACGAGGCAGCAATTTCTACCCTTAATTCTTCTCTTGCATACTCTTCCGAACCAAACCCTGTGCTCATATCTCTTGCAAGTCTGCTTGAATGTCCTGTCGAGTGGCAAAGTTCATGAAGTTGAGTAGTACAATACTCATATTCATTTTTAAAATTCTTCATTGGTGGTACAACTACCGTATCCATTGAAGGTGAATAATAAGCATCATTACCCTCTTCCTTGTACTTTACGCCCAAGTTAGAAATCAATGTATCAATGAAATCCAATCGGGTGATTTGAGGCATTTCGTGCTTTTCAGCAGCAGGCATACCTTCAATACAACTTTCGTGGAAAACATGAAATGTCATTGAACGCCAGATGAAATCTTTTTCGGTATATTTACCGTCTTTGATTGCCTGTCTGTATTCAGTAATTGTATATTTCTTTTTTTCCTCAGTGTTATATAAGTACCAATGTTCAACCGGTACTGATTTACTGCCCTTAACAAGATGCCATTTTTCGTTTGGATGGTACTTTCCATCTCTATCTGCAATCTGATTAAAAGTACACCAACGGTTTCCTTCCAAATTTTCTGACTGCATAATAAAAGAAAGCAAAATAGCATTAATACCATTGTACTTTCTGTGAGTAATACCGTTTTCAGGCATTCCCTCCACATACCAACCGTACTCAAACGGTATCCTGTTACTTTCAAGTGCCTCAATGTACTTGTCGATTAACAGTTGCCTTGTCGGATTTAATTTTGTTTTTCCCATAATACTACCTCCTGTCGTTGCCCTACGACTGAATACCTGATGAGCATAAAGTAATTTGCAAGTATTCATTGATACGGAAAAAATATATAAAAAAACAGAAGTAAAAATATACTTCTGCTGAAAATAAAAAAACACCGATAAACTCTTAACTCGTGGTTAATAAATTTATCGGTGTGCTGTATAAAATTTATATAAAAAAACAGCAGTATTTTCCTAAAGAATATACTACTGAATATTACAAAATATAAAATTAAAACATAAATAATTACTATCATTATAATAACGCAAACATCAACTAATGTCAATAGATTTCCTGCTGCAAATAACAAAAAAGAACACCACCGAAGTGATGTTCTTTCGTAAGAATTAACCGTTATTTCGTTCTCTAAGAAACTTTTGATAAGCAAACTCATCATACGTGTAGCAAGAACTCAAATATGCATCGTAATGGCTTTTTAGCATTACAGCAAGCTGTCTTGCTTGTTCCCAAGTTATGCCAACCCTCACAATTGTATCAGGTTTATACTCATACGTAGGAACAATCAATCCTTCTTTGGTTTCTCTGCCCGGACCGCATTCACAAGAAATGATAATATCAAGTTTATCGCTTGAAGCACCGGCAATTTTTAAAACCCTTGCCTGTGCCATACCATCGGTACGAATTTTTTTCTCTTTTGCTTTTCGGGCATTAAGACCTCCCGGATATGAACGCACGGGCATTGCATATTTATATTCTTTACCATCCTTTTCAGAACGTTTCCTACGCTCAACAACTTCATTTGCAACATCATTCTTCAATTGTCTTGAAAGAATGTCTTCTGCAAGCACAAGTGCCTTTTCAACTTCAAGATAAAAATCAATTGAGCCGTTAGGTACTCGTTTCATACTTGCATCACAATTTGCAAATGAAAATCTGAACCTGTTTATACGAAACGCATCCGGATAGATTTTCAAAAGTGAAGCTTTGTTGTTCTTCACACTTTTGTTGTAGAACTCTACTACAGTTGTAATAGGAGTTACTCTCTCAAAATATTCAGCCATAACTTATTTCTCCTTAATCTTATTTTTATCCATTTTATAGCCACAATAAGGACAATACGGATAAGAATCACTTTCATTGTCAACACAAATAATATTTTCACGTTTTGAATCAAAACAATTAGAACATTTAGCTGTTGCATATCCGACATCGCTTTTGAAACTCTCTCATAAAATCTAAAACTGATGTTGTGAGAGACGGTACAAATAAGATGTCATTTTCAGATAATGCATTAAGAATACACTTAAAACCTTCTTCTGAACGCATAATTTCTTGAATAACCATCTCGTAATCATCTTTGTACCAACCTTCAGGATACTGTTCAGGATTAGTTTCAGATGCTTCACGATACACAAAAATATAATCGTTTTTAGTGCCTTGAAGTATCAAATTTTCCAAAGCTAAATCAACAATATCTCTTACATCTTGTGATACTATTGTTCCATCTTCGTTATGTCTTATCTTATATGTTTGTTCTAACATAAAACACCTCTTAATCTTCCCAACCGTAAACTTCACGAATAGCAACTCCAACACTGTCGGTATATTTATCAATATCCTCTCGTGTGAAGGTATTATTGTAAATTTTGTCTTTAAACTCTTCAATCTCGTCTTCAAGAAGACTTGTCTTGAAGGTTCTGTAAAGATAATGGTTGCTTCCGTCATGATGTGAACAATCACATCTTAAATCGCTGTTTTCATCTACATACCATTTTGCATAATCACAATCAGTATAAAGACAATCAACGACCTTACCGGATTCAATAGTTTTGTATCCTGTTACTGTGCCGTTCCATCTGCCAATTTCGCCAATTATGATAATAGGCAAATCAAAAACAATGTTGCTAAGTTTACGACACATATCATCGAAAGGAATATCATTTAGTTCATACATTTTCTCTTGGAGTTCCGATTCAGAATATCCCGGATAATAGTAACTAAAATTATCTTTCCAATCATCAAAGTTCAAATCAGAAGGATAATCACTCCAAAGAGTATGTTCTTTATGTTTAACAGTTGTATTAGCCATAATAAACCTCCGATTAATAATCTTCCGGCAAATAGCCTTCTCTTTTCATTGTTTCAATATCTTGAAATTCAGCAACAATCATACCGCCAAAGCCGTAATCATTAGATGCAACATCATCCGGACCAAGATAAAGAATTGAATACTCATCATAATCACTGTCAATTGCAATAACTTCAACTGACTCATTATTTTTGAATGTATCAAATGCATCATCAAATGCTTCGTCAAGGTCATGATAACCTGCTTTGGTAGTAGACATACCACTATTTCGGTCATACTTGTCTCTCCAAGACCTAACACAGTATGAATATTCATTTTGAGGATAAAATTTCTTATATACATTAATAAGAGTAGTATCCTTTAAAACATCATTCTCACTGAATCTGATATGGCTATGTTTATCTAAAGAACCTTTAGTTTCACCGTAACAGATTTCATAAGCCAATCTGTTTAAAATTTCTATTTGTTTTTCACTGCCGTTTGGTAATTTTTCAATAAGGTTATTGATTTCATCCTCAAAATCATAATAATCTTTACCGTAAACAAGATTCTGAATATCCTTTACTCTGTTTTTTGAACTTTTGTAAAGATAACCAACATCAGAAATCGGACTATTTATGCTATCAATGGTTTCAACTGTTCTGATTCTATATTCCGAACCATCCCAATCCAGTGTAACAAAGAATGGGAAATTAGGAAGTGGTTCTTGTAATATAGTAGCATCTTCAACACTACAATCAAGTTTTAGAGCACCAAGTTCTCTTTGATTTTTTACTTTGGCAATCATAACAAAAGAATCACTATTAACTTCATCATCAAGAGTAATGTGATCCATTTTTGCAACAATTGAATTAAACAAATAATCGTTGAGAACTGACATACCTCTTTTGATGTATGTTTCAGGATTACTTTCTTCTCTGATGCCGATAAATTCACAATCAGGCTTAAACACCTTGAAGTTTTTTTCAGCAAGTTCTTCATTGATTGCTTCAACCAATACACAACTGAAATTTTCATTACCTTCTTTTGTGTATGTAACCATATAATTTTTATTAGTCATAATATACCTCCTACCCTGCTGCTTGACTTTTGGCAGCAGGGATTAAATCAATTTTTTAAATTTTTATTCTTTTGAAAATTTGTTATTTACAAGTGCTTCAAGCATCCTGTAACCGTTATCATTAGCAAGAATGCCAAACCAATTTAATGTATCAAGTTCAAGTTCATCAACATCCACTCCAACTTCTTCATCAAAAATCAGATGAATAGGTTTATCAGTTTTGTTTTGAACAGATGCAATAAAATCATAATGATGACCTGTTGTTTTGATTTGAAGATAATCATCACGTAGAATTGTTGGCTTTGAAAATGATTTTTCATCAATAACGATTGAATTTTCGTATTCATCGTAATAAATAGGCTTATTGCAATTTTTCATTTGAATGTTCCTCCTTAATCATCTAAACTCATAACGAATTTACAAGCTTTTGCTAATGATCGACTCATTGCGGCATTTTGCTGTAATGTTTCTCTTGATATATCCAAAGTATCAAGTGTATCATCAACACGGCTGGTATATTTGTATTTATGTTTTTGTAATTCATAAATAAACATATCATAGATATAACCATCACCGGTTTTATCTTTATCAATAGCTTTTAAATGTTCTTCACGATGACGGTTAAGCATATCATTAAATGCTTTTACATCTTTTTTGCGAATAAACATACCAAGACTTAACGGAACAAGTTGTTTTCCGTAAAAATTATCAGAATTTTCATTAAATGATAAATTCCATTCATTTACAATTTTTTTAAACTGTTCATTATTAGTGGCAGTTTTCACTGGAAAAACATTAATTTCTGCCATTTGCTTATCTATTAATTCTTTATATAAATTACTCATATTTACCTCCATAAAAAAATCCACTGAATTATATAACTCAATGGATTTTTCTTTTTGTTATTATTTTTTTGTTATGCTTTATCATACTCGTCTAAAAGACCAAGATATGCAAAAGCATATTCGTCAAAGTAATGACCGTCTTTGCCTAAGTCTTTGAGGTCATCAACAATTTGTTTTTCTTCTCTTTCAAGCATTTGACGGTAAGCTCTACCGCTTGAATCATTGCTTGTTGATTCATAAATAAAATTTTCTTTGAGCCATGAGTGAAGCCCATTAAGCCAATCATCAAAATTGCATAAATCGGTTTTAATTTGTTTGTAAATCAAATTACATAATTCCTTGTCCGATTTCCAAAGCTTGGCATCATCATAAGCTGTACAATAAATACGATTATTGCACTCAACAACTCTGTAAGCCGAGAGTGTTTTAAATAAAATATGGAAAAGCATTTTGCTGACATAATAGTCTAAACACTCTTCATCAGTATCTCGGTCATATCTATCAACAAGACTTAAAGCCATATCATAATCAAAAGCATCAGCCACATCCGGTGTGATTTTACTAAGAATATCTGCTGAATTTGTGATAAACCAACAGATAGCAGCAAGGTCACTGTAATTTTCAAATGGCTCACCATTTGAAAGATTCGGTGGAATTTTGCCACTTAAAATATCAGGGTTACGCTTTTCTTCAAATTCCTTGAAGTAATAATCATCGTGATAGGCTTCTAATCTGTCAATAACTGTTGCCAAATTATAAAACTCATCAGACTCAATATCACCCCAGTTTGCTGAATTATCATCAACAAGTTTAAAGACTTTATCGCCGTCTTTATCCTTGTCAATTTTTAATTCAAAATCTTCGCTTTCAATAATCATCAATGCAATTCTGTATGCAGTGTATGTAATAGGTTGTGTCATTTCACAACTCCTCCTTAATTATTATTTGGGTCAATTAACATATCAACAAGTGCTTTGTATTCACTTTCACTAACATATCCTGCACCGTACAGATGAAGTTCTTTTATCCATTGATAGATAAATTCATCCAAATCATCTTTGTATGTACGTACCCAATGTTCTTTTGTAAACTTTTTAAAAGCCTTGATATGTTTTTTGATAAAATCGGTCCAAGCACAAGTAGAATTTGCCACAGATAATACTTGAACATTATTATTAAGATAATTGAGAAAACGATAATAATATTTATCAGCTTCACGGTTTAGATCCTTTTCGGATACATAATCCAAACCGACAAACATATCAAATACATTATCGTAAAACTCAATATAGTCATTATCTTCCGACAGTAAGTCGGAAGGTGTTAAATTGTTTTTTGCCATAATAATTTCCTCCAAAATTCAACAAGAAAGCATATCATATACTTCCTGTGTTTCATATCTGATGATATGAATATGTTTATTATGTTTTTTTACTTCATCTGTGCATTTGTACGACTTTTTAATTTGACCATGTACTAAGTAGCAATCGCCACCGTACATAGGTCCTAAATAGCCTTTGATAATCGGCTGATTATCAAGTTCTTCACGCTTGCACAAAAAGCCTTTATTTCGTTTTTCGGTCAAATCCTCAGAATAGCCATTAATAACATTTTTTAACTTAAGCGTTGGATAACTTAAGATAAGACCATCTAACTCTCCACCAACAAACTGATAAAGGTAATGAGTTCTTAAATTTTCTATTGACATTCCAGTTTGTACCCCTTTCTGTGAAATATAACTTCACCAATAAGTGAATAGCCCAAATCAATTGGTGTGATAGTTTCATCTGTGTCTTCTGTATCTTCTGCATCTTCAAACACATCTTTATGTGCATCAAGAACAAAAGCAATGTCATCATCAGACCAGCCGGCTTCAATCATACGGTGAAGTGTATCCTCAATTGCAGACAGAATGTCTGTCTGTTCAGGTGTACTGATATAGAAATGTTCTCTATAGTAATCGGAACTCATAATAAATTTGTTTATTTGTTCACCATCAGATAAAAGTTTTGAAATCATTTCAATCTTTTTTTCTGAACGAAGGCAAATACGCTTTAATGTTTCTGTAGCCATAATATATAATCCTCCTTAATGGCTTATATTAGATTGCTTCTTTATACGCCTTAACAAGATATTGTTTTAATGCAGTTAATCTTACTTGCTTCACATTTTTTTCAACTGCTCTTTTATATACAGTTTTACTGCCAACAAGAGTCATCTTTTTTGATGCCCTTGTAACTGCTGTATACATAAGGTTTCGTTGAAGCATACACATTTGTTCACTTCCCACCGGCATAATAACTGATGGAAATTCCGAACCTTGTGATTTATGAATTGTAATTGCATAAGCAAGTGCAAATTTTAAATCTCTTAATTCAGAAACTGTATACGAAATAATGTGATTATAGAAGTCTATATCGACAGACAACTTATTATCCTCATCACGATAAATATCTTTGATAAGTCCAATATCACCGTTTTTAGATAATTTATTATTTTTCTGACAAATAACCTTATCCCCGATATGGAATTTATAGTTATTTATTGTGAAAGTAATATCGCCGTCTTCTATCGGATTAACTAATTTTTGAATAGCATTATTAAGGGTTTCCTGACAATAATCTCCTCTTGTTTTCATTGGTGTTATGATTTGAACAGCCATAATATTATTTTTGTATTTGGCAAATTCATTTTTAAAAATTTCAACACAATCATCTTTGATTGTATTTGATTTTACAAAATCAAAATCATTACCAAGAGTAAGAGAAGAATTACCTTTTAAAATATTCAATGCGTTTTTAATGATCAATGAATCTTCGGCTTGCCTATGGATTACATCAAGTTTTGTGGTAGGAATAACTTCAGAAAGAATACAATCTTCAAGAATGTTTCCAGCACCGACACTTGGTAACTGATTAGGATCGCCTAAGAATACAAATTTAGCATTATCATTTTTAGTATTTTTAAAAATGAGTGAAAGCAATTTTGCATCTGTCATTGACATTTCATCTATAAAAATGATTTTTTCTTCTATTTCCTGACCAACTGAACCGTCTTCATCAATAAGAAGTTTTGAATGGACCGTCTGTGCATTGTGCATAGTAGCCTCACTCATTCTTTGTGCAGCTCTGCCTGTCGGTGCAAGTAAGAGAATGTCTTCATCCTCACATTTGAATATTTTTTCGTAGGTTCTTATTGCTGTTTTAAGTACAGTTGTTTTACCTGTACCTGCTGAACCTGTGATAATTGAAAAATTGTTTTCCATTACCATTTTTACTGCTATTTCTTGCTTTTCTGCAAGAGAGATACCAAATTCTTTTTCGGTTTCATTAATAGCAGCTTTAATTTTACTTACGCTGATTTTGTCCTTTGGTCTAAGAAGTGTTTTTATGATGCTTTCTGAAATTATATTTTCGGTTTCATAATTAAACTTTGAATAAATGATTAATTTATTGTTTGCTTTACGCAGTACAATTTCTTGATCGTTGTTCATTTTTCTTAGAGTTTTCTTTAAATCATCAAGTGAGCATTTTCTCTGTACGCCCTTATTAAGAAGATTTAATGTTACTGTAACAAATTCATCGTAAGGATAGTACATATGTCCTCGTGAACCTATAAGTTCATTTAAAACATAATTTACTGCTGCTCTTATGCGGTCATAACATATCAAATCCGAGCCAAAATCAATTGCCATTCTATTTAATTTATAGAAAGTAACATTACCGGACATAATAAAAGGATTCTCCTTTATAGCTTCAAAAGAAAATCCTAATTTGTTCAGTATTTTTGGTTGTATTTGGTATTTGGAAATAATTTCAAACATTTCAGGAGATACTAATTGTGATTGTGCACTTTCGGTTATCTTCTTTGCTTTCTTTTCAGATCTGATTACTGCGAATACAGCATCATAATCTTTAGCTTGCTTGAATACATCTTTTCCATATGCTTTATAAAGTGCTTCAGCGTACTTTTTACCTATACCAGCAATATTTTCTTTAAGATATTTAATAATATCTTCTTTTTCATTGATATAAAGCGTACACAGTTGAACATTTAACTGTCTTCCGTATTTTTTATCCTCAATGATTGTTCCTTTATATTGATAGGTATATTGGTCTTGTGGAAGATTATAGCCTTTAGCAGTAATTCTGCCTCCTTCTTCCACAAGCTTAATTGTTTGAATGGAAAAACCATTGTTATCATAGATTGTGTACGAATGTGTACCGACCAATGTTACAGTTTCTTCCATTTATTACACCTCTCTTTCTTATAGTTTCTTATATTTGAACCTATATAGTAAATAAGAGTGTGTTGAATATTTTGTTCTCATAAAATACCTCCTGTCGTTGCCCTTACGACTGAACTTTTCACTGAGCATAAATTTTTATGTGAAAGTTCTTATGAAAACAAAAAAAGCCGACTAAATTTGTATACACAAAATTAATCGGCTATTGTTTATTAAATTAATAAAAGTCAGCTATCGCAAATTGCAATAACTGGCTTAATATACTATAAAATTAAATAATAATAATTACTATTGTTATAGTAACGCAAATAAGAATTAATGTCAAGGTTTTTAATATTGATATTCGTCATAAAGCCAATCTTTATTGACAATGTATCCTTTAATGCCTCTTATCTTAGTGACGGTTTGGTATGTACGAAGTAAAGTTATACTTCTGCTTACCGCAGTAGGAGTTATTCCTAATTCTTTGGCGATGTCAGCTTGCTTTGCTTCACATTTATACAAATGATTTGAACCAAACCAATCTCTCCAATTCTTTGGAATTTCGTCAATAGTATTAAGCGGTACTGAATGGTCAACAAAATATTTTAAAACGGCAAATTCTGTTTTTGTGAAATATTCCTCTAATTTTTCATACTTAGTCATTGAATATTTTCTCCTTTACTTTTCCTGTTATTTTTCACTGCTTTAAGAAATTGAGCATTGAACATTTCTTCAGCATATAGATTGTTAAATTTAACAGTGTCTTCTTTAGACAGTTCTATTACTCTTTTGCCAATGCATTTAATATTTTGTATTGAAATAATAATTTCATCTAAAGGGCAGTTGGTATTTCTGTGAATATCCTCTTTGATGAAATCTTTTGTAATTTTCACAAAGGATTCATCAATTTTGGTACTATCACATCGAGTATGACCTTTCCAAATTTTGTTGTCAAACAAAGCATCATACTCAATTAAATATTCGTTTAAGCTAATTTTTTTACACGTCAAAACTGTCTCCTTTCCGACATATTAAGCTCATTATTACGTTCTTGTTTTACGGTAATCAAGCGAGATAAAGTTTTATGACGCAATTTTACAGCATCCACGGTATAAGAAATAATATCCCTTTTATCGACTGCATCTTCGTAACTTGTTTTAGCTTTAGCTCTCTTATATTTTCTTACATTCACTTTTGCAATTGATAACATTGATGTTAAAAACGAATATTGATTGCTTGTAATAGCAAGCATTTTTCCTACTTCGTTTAATTCCTGCTCAGTTTCAATCTGACACGGAATATCAAAAATAAATGTATCATTTAAAATTTGAGCTAAATCCATAGGACTAAAGCTTAATAAGTCATTAATGTTTAAATTTTGTTCCAAAAAAATATCCTCCTTTTTTCAGATACTATCCTTTAAGTAGTCCGAACCCTTTGTTTTTATTTCTTCTGTAAACAACATTAACATTACCGTCAGGGTCGTTAAAAACAAAGAAATCTCTGCCGAGAACTTCCATTTCGTCAATTGCCTCATCAACAGTAATAGGTTCTACACAAATATTTTTTACCTTCGTAATTCTATCAGAACTCATACCGTATTTTTCAAAATCATCCATAGACACTTCATCGGAAGTAATCTGTTCAGCAGCAAGCTCTGACAGAGGTGTTCTGCCGGTTTTGTCAAACTTCTTTGTCTTTTCCTTTCTGATTTGGCGAATCAGCATATCGCAAGCCTCATCGGTTGCAACAACACACGTTACGCCTTCACCTGTTCCGACAAGAAGTTTTTTAGCAAAATTAGTAGTAACACTTGACGTATAGATTTCTTTCTTTTCGTCAAACATAATTCTTAAATATAATTTTGCTTCTTTTGAAAAATGTTTTTCAATACGACTTAGCTCATCTTGAATTTTTTCCTTTTCTCCTTCTTTGAATTTAAAATTTGTAAAAAATTTTAACATAAAATGTTCCTTTCTTTTTGCCATTCAATTGGCATTTTGTATATATTTGGAAATGCTTCCAATATATATATCGCAAATATTTCATTTTTTCATAAAAATTTGCAAAAAAAAATTAATTTTTTACTAAAAAAATGCAAAAAAAATAAAAAAACCTTCCGATTTAAAAATCAAAAGGTTTTTTTGAAAAAAGACATCATCACTTATTTGGCAATAAGTGATTAAAAAGGAGTTGATGTAGATCATTGAAAATAAAAAATGACAAACACCAAAAACAAAGTGAACTGCTTCGCATTAGAATGCCAAGCTTCCTACTCAAGTGTTCTTAAACAAACACAGTATCAATAGGCTAACCCCGTAGTTCCTGCGGTTGTATTCAATAATGTTGCTCTAATAAGAGCAGAAAGGAGCAACAAAGTCTGTAACTCTGTTACATCTATACTATAGCGCACTGAATAGTAGGTGTCAAGGTCATTTTTGAAAAAAAATAAAATTTTGTAATTGTATGATTATAACAAATATGATATAATAATTAAGTATTATATAATTACCATTTTTTTCCAATACCCAAAAAAGAAAAAACACTCTTTGTCTCTGGGAAAAAACAAAGAGTGTTTAAATGAAGTAGAGGGGGCTTGACGTCCTCTACACCTATACTATAGCGCACTGAATAGTAGGTGTCAAGGCCATTTTTAAAAAAAATTATTTTTTTAGGAGATATTGTATTTATGCCAGAAGAAACAAAAAAATTTGATAAAAAGAAATATAATTTAGAGTATAAAAATGCTAATCTAAAACAATTTACATTTACCCTGAACAAAGAATATGATGCCGATATCATTGAGTTCTTAGGCATTCTACCGAACAAAACACAATTTGTCAAAGAGCTGATAAGGAAAGAAATTAAAAAAAGAAAATCAGCTCAGAAAAGAAATAGCACCAAAAAATAAGTCACCTATTGGTGGCTTTTTCTTTTTACAAAAAATGGCTATTATTAAAGAAATATTTACCATTTCAGCATTGACACTGAATAGTAGGTGTGGTATAATTATAGTGTAAAAAGGAGATATAAAAAATGGATACTCAAACTATTGTAAAAGTAATCCAAGTCATAATAATTATATATGTAATAGGTAATGTAATATTATTTTTACGTAATGCAAAATATATGTCGAGCAAAAGTGCTTTAGGCAAAATGTTATACCATTGTATTTGGTGTGCAGTAACATATTTCGGATTTGCTTATTTGGAAAATCATTTTGTAAAATTTGCAAATCTGTTAAGTTACAGCAATACTGTTAGTGTTATCGTAAAAACTATTCCTTTGTATGCTCTTACGCTTACAGTTTTCTATGCAGTTTTAGCTGTTGTAAAGATTATTAAAGGCGGCAAATACAAGAAACGTGTAAAAGCACACAACAATCAATATTCTTGCAAAGACAATTTCCCCGGCAACAATAACGTTAATAATGATGATTCTGTTGTGCAGGACCATCAGGATGTATATTAAGGAGGATTTTTTAATGAAAGTATTTGAAAGAATTGACGAAATGTTACAATATTCAAAGAACGACATAAAACTACTTGAATATCTATTGCCAAAAGCAGTAATAGATAATGAACTTGTAGTACCTCGTAAAAACAAGTTTTTCTTTGATGAATGTAAAGATCATTATTTTGTTACATTTAAACAGAAGGAAATTATCGACAAATTTTCTGTATCTCAATCAAAAGTAAGTGAGCGTTTACGTGAACTTTGTAAATTCAGAGCATTACAAAAAATGAATCAAAGTACATACTTGGTAAATTGGGATTATCTCATGCAAGAATATATTCCGGGTTCAAAAAGTTATTAAATATATAGGAGTGTTAATATCAGAATTAAGTTCACAAAAAAGGACAACAATGATACTGTTCTCAAACAATATCGTAAATATTTACCTCAGATGCTTACAAGAGAGCAACTGAATTTTCTAATGAGTAGTATCGAAAGTAAAAATATCTAAGCTCGGCTTATGCCGGGCTTTTGTTTTGCAAAAAGACATAAAAGCTACAATGGCAGCATGATAATCTCTGGCATTACGAACATCAATCGTAGTTGATATAATTCCTCCAAGTGTTAATTTTAAAAATTTGGAGATGAAATTTTTAGTTCTTTTACAAAAAGAAAAAATCTCGCAAAAAGTTCACAGTTTTTCTGTTGACACTTACTATTCAGTGTGTTACAATTTAATTAGAAAAGCAAAGGGAATATTAATACTTTTACTTTTGCTTTTCTTATCAAACAAAAACTAAAGACTATACCTCCTCTTTGGTTTTATATAATTTTAAAGCACCGGTTTTCCGGTGCTTTTTACTTTAATCATAATGGAGTAAATGTTCGCAAAAAATTCGCAGTTTTCCTATTGACACCTACTATTCAGTGTAGTATAATTAAGACAGAAAGACAGGGAGATACTTGTCACCTCTTTTATCACAGCTTCCCATTGTGTTTTTTGCTCTTTAAGTAATCATTTCTGTCTTTCTTTTAAAATGTTATCATCACCTTTTAGGTGTTTGATATATATGGATGCGAAATTTAGCTATATTTACTGCAACTGCTATTTGTGTTGCTAAGATGGTTTTGCCACACTTCGGTGCACCTGACAGTAAGTATGCACCCGGATTGATTAAATCCTCAATGATATATTGTTTTTCTTTAAAACCAGTTCTAAGCATTTCAACTAATTTTTTCATCCATTTGTGCAAAAGTGGAATATCTTTTTATTAATTTCATAGTTGTTTTTAAAATTTCCTGCATATATATTTGCAATAAGTGAATCAAACAAACTGCAATTATTACAATTTTTTAAAACAGCCATTGACTTTTTACCAAATTTACGAGATGGTCTATTAATAATAAACATTCCGGCTTAACGGTTTTAAATTCCGGATGTGATAATTTCCACTTTTGCTTTGATTATATTGCAAAGTCCTTAAACTTGTGATATAATCAAGACAAAAGAAAGATTGTGTGTCAATTCACTCTGTTTTCAGGACTAATATAATATTTTAAAATTTCAATTTACAAAACGGTATAGATACTCAATCTTTCTTAAAGTCAACTGAACCCAAGGACGGTCTACCTCCTTCTTGGTTTCATATAAAAGCACCGGATTAGTTCGGTGCTTATTTTTTTGTCAAAAATCAATATGTACAATTATAAAAAGAGACAAGTGCAAACCTGCTGCACTTGTCTTTTTTTGTTATGCTCATTTATTGTTGTTGACAGTTTTTCATATGTTATAAGTAATTGAAGCTTCCATTGTTGGTAAAGGGCGTATTTCATATATACGTTCAGATAAAACTTGCTTAATTGCTGGAATGTTTTTAATTTTTAATAATTCAAAATAGTTTCGATGCTTGTTGTAATAAATAACATAGTCAATATCATCACGGTATTTATATATATAATCAAGTAGTTCAAAATCATAAGAAAGACAAAACTCTATTGGTTCTTTATTTTCTAAATCTCCAAAAAGCATACCTTCTTCTCTTTGCACAATTTCATATATTTCAAAAACATCATCTGATGATACAAGGAAGCAAGATAAATGTTTGTTTCCTTTGTAATTATGTAAATGTTCTATGTGATTTTCCCAACATCTTTTGAAACTTTTGTGAAAATTTTCTATAGAATCATTTTCTCTCAAAAATGCTGTTTCTGATTGACTTTCACAAGGTTCATCATTGTTATATGTTTCCAATGTTTTTTCAGAAACATTTTTCATAAAAGATTCATGACTTTTTTGCATTTTGGATTCTTGTGTTGTTGTATCATAACCTTTACGTGTAGATTTGCCGGATGTTACATGAAAATGTTCAACAAAGCCATTTTCGGATATAAAATCAGGAAATTCAGTTTTATTTTTCGTATCATTTTCTTTAACTGACATTAGTAAATTCTCAAATTCTTTTTTATCAGTAGACGTTATTCCATGAAATCCGCAATTTTCGAATATTTTTTTCACATTTTCCAGTATTTCTTTTTGATTAATTAATTCTTTCATATTAAATTTCCTTTCTAAATTTTTAATTAAATATTTTTTATAAAAGTAAATAAAACAAAAAAACAAGAGCAGCAGGTTCTCCACTCTTGTTTTTGCTATAGTTTGTATATGGCAGAACAGATTTAGTTTGCCTTGAAGTTGTATACCGGCTTTAAAATCTCAATCACTTCAACAGTAGGCTCGATAAGTTTTACAATTTCATTTTTTGATTTGTAAGCCTGTGGTGACTCATCAATTGTTTCTTGGCACACAGAGGTCGTGTAGATACCCTGCATTGAGTTTTTGTATTCATCAAGAGAAATAGTATCTTTTGCCATACTTCTGCTCATAAGCCGTCCTGCACCGTGCGGAGCTGAACAATTCCAGTCCTCATTTCCCTTTCCTATTCCTAAAATACATCCGTCACGCATATTCATAGGGATTAATACATATTCACCTTTTTTGGCAGAAATCGCACCTTTTCGGACCATATTAGTATCGTGGTTGGTTGTGAAGTCAATGTAATTATGTACTGTTTCAAATAAATTCGGCGCATCGTGAGTTATAGCAACATTTGAAACAACTTCCCATCCCATTGCTCTTGCAATAATAAGAAAAATACGAAGCCTATTTAATGATGCAAACTGCTGACAAATCGTCATATCGTGAAGGTAATCAAGTCTGCTTTGACCTGTTAAGTAGCAAAGTTCTTTTGGAACATTTAATTTTTTGTTTTGCCACTTCCGTCTGAGTTCACTTAAGGCTTTTTCAATTTCCTTTTGTCTGCCATCAGCTTTGTATTGCTTTATGAGATTCTGGCACTGTTGTTCAAGTTCATCCTTGCCTGACATCTCTTCGATGGCTCTGTTCTGGTAATACTCTGCAACTTGTTTACCAAGATTACGACTACCTGTATGTATAATCAAGTATTTTGTACCATCTTTAGATTCATCAACTTCTATAAAGTGGTTATTAGAACCAAGTGTACCAAGACTGCATCTAATTCCATTAATATTTTTTAAATGTTTGTAACACCTGAGTTTATCAATATCATCATCTAATATACATTCAACTGCATCATCTCTTACATTTCTTCCATAAGGAATATAATTTCTAATTACTCTATCAAGTTCTGCATAGTCTATATCTATCTTACCTAACTTTGCTGTAAGCATACCACAGCCAATATCAACACCTACAATATTAGGGATTACCTTTTCTCCTAAATCTGCTGTAAATCCGATTACGCAACCTGTGCCGGCATGTACGTCCGGCATTATTCTCACCTTACAATCAGAAAATGCAGGTTGCTTTACCAACTCATATATTTGGTTTAAAGCCACAGGTTCAATGTTTTCTGTAAATATCTTTAAATTATAATTTCTCATATTATCATCCTTTCAAATTCATTATAAATTATTTTGTTTGACTCTCCATAACTTCATTTTTATTGATTTTTCTGTTCTTTGTAAATGAATCATTGATTCTTTTACAGTATGTGTTTTTATAAATTCTATTTCTTCTGACGTCCATGATTGAGAATATATTTTTTTCTTAGTTCTTTTCCATTTTTTTATTTCTATGTATTTGATATATTTACGTTGTAAATATATCTCAGCATTTTTATATAAAAAATCGCAAAAAGCAATAGCATCTTCACATTTTAGAACAATATTATATACATTATCTCTTTTATTAGGTTTAATATTCTTTTTTATATTGAATTTTTTATATAATAGTTCACATAAATTTTCTTTTAAAATTTTACTTGCAGTTGTTAATGAAATAAACGGATCACCGTCACTTGTAAAGCCTATACTTCCGTTTCCATCAATCACACCTCTCCAAAAATCGTTTTCTGAATATTTTACTATAGGAACTGTGCCATAAATACCTTTATCTTTTTTTGGCATTCCATAAGAAAAAAATTTCTCTCTAAATTCCTTTTGATAATCAGACCATGTTGCTGTTTGGTAATTTTCTTTAAAATTTGTATTTCTGATTCGTGTGTTTAATTTTGAATCAGGAATTTTTTCTTGTATATTTTTCAACAATTCAATATCGTTTGCCTCAAGTTCAATTGAAATATGTCCTCTATTTCTTGTAGTTAAATAAATACTTCCGTCTGTCAAAATCAATCCAAATAAATAACTTTCAAAATTATTAATAATTAATCATTCCTTTTTCAACATTTTTGTTTCCAATTAAATATCGCAAATATTTGTTTTTTTTAGAACATTTTTAGAAATATTTACAAAAAATTCGCAAAAAAATAAGGGCAACAAACTTGTTGTCCTTATTTTAATATAATCATTTGATTTTTAATTCTCTATTAATTTTTTATTTTCTGCTATGTAGTAAATATTAAACAATGCATCCAAAAATAAATCTTCCATATATAATTCATAAGGATAATCTTCAATACATCCAATCTCATTTTGTAAATCATTATGAGAATAAATAAATGCATATTTAGCCACAATACAAGCTAAGTATGAAAGCAAGGTTCCAGCACCTGTAGTTGGAACTCCCATACTGGTATATTCGTTCATCAATCGTTCAATTGGCTTTCGTTCTTTTTCATAAGCTAATAAATTTGTAATATGTTCTTCATAATCCATAGTATTATCTGATGAAGCATTTATTTTTTCAAACCATTTATCTGCATTACAAGAAATATCGGGTATTTTCTCATTGCCGTATTTTGATAAAGAATACTTAAAATATTTTCCATTATCGTGAAATAAATTTCCGTCATCATTAGGGTAATTTATTTTAATGGTTGATTCTAAAAGTTTTACAATTTTATCATAAAATTTATTTGTTTTGGAACTTGATATATCAATATTACATCTTTCTAATATACAATTTTGAACTTCTTCGACAAGAGAACAGAACTCACTATATATTTGTCTATGATATGGATAAATAGGATTATATTTATATGCCATAACGCATAATGGTAGTAATTGTATGTCATATTTATAATCTAAACTGTATTTCGTAATAAACTTTGTTGCTTCTGAATAAATTAAATCTTTACGTCTTTGCTCATCACGTTTATCAATTTTTTTATTTTGTATTACTTGCAAAATTCCAATTATAATTGTTGCAAGCATTGAAATAATTGCTGTTATAAGACTTATTATTTGCATATAATATCTCCTAATAATTAAGCAGAGCTTATCAACATTGAAAAGCTCTGCATAAATTGTATTTTTTATATTTAATTACTCTACCGGTGCAACATAAGTAGCATCAATTGTGCTCTCAATATTACCGTAGGCATCTTCCTCAACCTCTTCCAAAGTTAAGTAATCGAATACCACTTTATCATCATCGGTATATTTAGATGAACATTCCACCTTACATTCTTCAAACATTTCCTCAGCTTCAGCTTGGTCATCAAATGCGCCGCAATCAATTTCCATATCTTCGGTCAATTGCATTGTTAAATCATCCAACTCATCAGCAGTCCAATCCTTGCCTTTTCTGTCGGCAGTATATGTTCTCTGATATACATGATATTCCATAAGATTTCTCCTTTCTAATATCTTAACGATATTATCATTTTTTCTCATAATATCGCCAATCCCATATTTTGTCAACTAAAATTAATGATACACTATATATAGTCTTCCTCTTGCAGCAGGTTAATCCTTTTCTGTGCCTTTTAGGTACTCATCAATCCAAATGACTTTTCCACTCTTCTTATATTTTCTAAAATGCCCTCTTACACTAAATATACCTTCCGGTGAACGGTGTGTATGTGAACTTACAGCGTAGAGCTTGTTATCGTATTCTTTGATGAAATAATGTTTATCATCTTCATCACTTTTGGCTCTTACCGTTGTAGAAGTGCCATCTACCAAATTACCGTACAATAGCAATGCATTAACAGCTATATAACTTGTAACAATAACTTGAATTATGTGTTCTGCATCATCACGAGTCATTTCCTGTGCTGTTTCATCTGAAACAAAATAATAGATACCGTAGTCATTGTTGCCTTCAGGAGTTGCTATGAATTTCCCTTTTGTTATCTGCTTTTTATCATATTTTATCCTGAATTTCACATAATCATTTTTCTTTTCAAAATAAGCGATTAATGGTTTGTCTACTTCTCCATCAGGATACTTTCCAAAATCCAATACCACCTTGTCAAAATAGCACCTATTATAACGAAAATCTCAATTTGGTGCAATTTGCCCGAACAGGAATTAGCATTAGGCTGTTTTTACATAATCTACTACCTAAAAGTATATATTATCTCATCTCGATATGCAAGAGATATGCAAGAATTTTACAAGCCTGCTGCACAGAACGATTTAATATTACTACAATACGCAATAACAACCAAGCAAATTTTTAATATTTTACGCAGTTTAGTGAATTTTTAGTGAAAATTTAGTGAAAATAATGAAATTTTTTATTGCTTTTTTTGCAAACAACGCTTAACAATTTTTATTAAACATTCTTTGTGGCTTTCTACGCCGTTTTATTTCAATATTTTATATTTCAGACAATTACGATAACATTGAGCAGTTTAAAACGTTATTTCAGCCTTGTGAAGTCTTTTTTTATTTACCTGCTGTTAATTATTTTTCCACGGTTTTTTTCCTATTCTCAAATATTACAATGAGTAATAGTATGAAAGGCTTTTTCTATATAGAAAATTGTACTAAATGTATAATTTTAACACTTTTTGTCAGCTAATGTGCACTCTGAGCAACGATTTTAGGTGCAGCAGGTATATACACAAATAGAAGTCAATTATATATCTCCACTATAAGTACACAAATGTTCGATTACTGATTTTACAATCTTCATATTACCGTCTTGCCGAGTGCTAAAAGTATACAGTCAACTACGAGTCAACCAAATAATCGTTAATAAAGGCCTTGATTTAGCCCTTTTTAGCTGTGAAATCATTGTTTAGTCAAGTACCAGTCAACTATTTCTTGCCCTTTTTCTTGCATTTCATCACAACCTTAATTTTATTTTTTAAAGTTTTCTAAATTTGTTTAATACTTTTAGAAATCGTTTGATACTTTTGAAAATTTGCTGTTTTTTCTTTTAAACTTTTAAAATCATTTTGATACTTTTTAAAATTGTTTAAAAGTTTGTGGGATTTTTTAGAAACATTTTGATAATTTTACAAATTCAATAGAAACGCTCTACTGTATTAATGTTATATCCAATTATCTTTTACTTGTTATGTTCACCTACAGGTTTGTGGCTTTTGCTATGTGAACTATTACTGCTAAAATGGTGTTGTTGTATCCCTGCTGCTATTTCTGTTCAGGCTTTTAATTGTGGTTTTATGATAATCATATACTGTACTTTACTTTTATCGTCAATATAATCGTTGAGGAATAAGGAATAATAAATAATATTTAACCCCATCGAAATCGATTGGTTTAAAATCAAACAATATATAACAGCATTATATTAATACTAACTTAGTCTATTGATAAAAAGCATAGTATGAATTTTAACCCGGTCGAAATCGACCAGTTTAAAATTAAACAAGATACATAGAGTAACATATTTGCAGTAGTCATCAACTATACTCCTACAGAAGTATATTCATTTAGTTATGAAGAAAGCAATGAAGAAAATAATTAAGAAATAGTAAAAGACTATCCTTCCGTTTATTCAGAAAGATAGTCTTTTTCACTATTGAAGTATTTGAATCAATGATATAAGCAAGAGAACTGCAAGAAAGATAATTTCAATAATACACGCTATACTATATGTTTTTACCTTTTGCGGTTTATAAAGAAATTCCGGACTGTTGTTAGCCAATGCTACTTGAATAAACAATATTGCCGATAATATATTTCCGGTCATACCGGATATTATAGCCATTATATACGAATTACTGTAATATTTATTATGTGTGCTATGCATTATAAGTTCAGCATCCTATTATGCTTAGATGTAATTCGCTCTATTGTTCCAAAGATTCTTCCTTGTTCTTCGTTCACATAGCCTATCTTAACAAGCACCTTATCTCTTTCCTCCGGTAATTCAGGTGAATTGATGATTTTACAAAGAATATCTACACCGTTTACAAAATCACCTGTCTGCACAAAATATGCACCGTTGCTTATTGCTACTACTGTTCCTGTGCATGTTGATCCTGCCGGATATTTTTTTGAATTTGCAACATTTGGATTTGGCAATGCTTCTTTCATACTTACTTGCATTTCAATTTTCTTGTTCTCTTTGTCTATATTCAATTCTTTTACTTTTACAGGTACTACATCCCCTGCATATACAATTGCTCTTGCATCAGGCACAAATCTCCAACCTACATCATTTACAAGCATTTTGACTTGATGACCAAGCACGTCAAGCAATACCCATTTTTCACGAACTGTGATAACTCTGCTTTCAATGTTTTTGTTATCTCTTACTGCTCGTTCAATTTTGCTTAAACCACCTTTGTCCTCTTTGAAATAATTTCTTTCTTCCAAATAGTCCATTGCCATCTTTCGGCTTGCAAGAACTCTCTTGCTTGCTGTATCTATTGCTATTACAACTACATCAATTGTTGCATCAACCATTTCGTTTATGTAACTTTGATATATTCCTTGCAATTGATATGGTTCTTTTCCCTTGATTACTTCTTCGTCAAAATTCATCAAGGCAGCAGGTACAATTATTTTCCATTCACCATACTGATGACATGCACAATACCTCAATCCCATATCAGTGGTATTCTCATTTGGCCACAAACCATCTACCTTAATCGACAAGTAATGCTTTACTGCTTTATTTGCAGATGCCAAGCTTTGATTTAATGTCTGAAACATTTCTACCCTTTTCTTTTCCTGCTCTTGCTTATGCAATTTGCTTTCAGGGATTTCAATTGTAGTTCTTCTATTTGCCATAATGTTTTCCTTTCTTAATTTTATTCTTCATTATCTTCTTCAAGTTCTTCGTTTACATTTGACGAGTCTGCCGGCATAGCAAAATTTAACAGCATATCATTCATGCTCATTCCAACACTCGAATCAGATTTTTGTTCTGTTGTTTTCTTTGTTGTTTCTTTTGTTTTATTGTCAGCTTGAGCAGTTGACTCTTGTTGACGTTCTAATGCTTTTTCTATTCGTTTTTCCCTTTCGGCAGCTTGTTCTTCTGCTATCCTCTTTTCCTCTTTTTCTCTTTCTTTCTCAAAATTGATTTTCCTCTGCCTCCATCGTGGAATATAGTCCTCAATTCGGATTTTCTTTAATTCCTTTGACATTGGATGCTTCGTATAATCATATTTCCTACAAAGCAGAGGATTCATTCCTCTTATTAGCAGCAGGCTATCGGTGTTTTTCATTCTCAGCACTTCATCAGTTGTCATTACCATTCTCTGACCGTCTGATGTTACTTCCCTACTTGTTGCATCTCTATCAAGCGCAATTTTGTCTCTTTCGTACATATTGTTTTCCGTCTTAACATTTGTCGTCATAATACCTGTTCTTTTGGATATGTATTCCGCTGTTGTTAAATCGTTTGTACCAAGGAAAATTGTTATATCACAGCAAGCAGCAATTTCTTCCCATACACCATTTGGGTATCTATTTTGTAATTGTGGTAATGTTTGAATAATCAATGTTAAATAGACATGTCTACTTCTTACCGTAGATATTTTCTTTTTAAAGTCTGGAATAATACCTATATTACTAAATTCATCAAAAAGCATATTGATTGGTAACGTTGTCGGGTCGCCATTTTCATCTTTATGCTTATCTATATACTCAATTAATTTAATAAAGCTCATTACCCAGAACAACATTGCAAGGAAATCATATGTTGAGTGTTGGTCAGAAGTAATTACAAAGTATGCACACTTTTCTCTTGCAGGTAATGTTAAATCTATTTCGTCTGAATCCGTTATGTTTCTAACATTATCTTGCTGGAATACATCTATCATAATTCCAAGACCGTTTATGATTTGTCCTTTTACTTGTTCTGAACATTGATTAAATGCTTTAAATGCCCTTAACGCAGATACCCTGTCAGGTGAGTTTGCAAATGCAGTTTCAAAATCAGGCAAATTAGTACCTGTTATAAAATCATACAATGTGCCAAAACTATCTGTATTATGTAATAACAAACAAGCCTTTAAGAAGTTCATAGCATTATCATTCCAATACGAATCTTTGCTATTGCTGTCTCCTCCGGCATTTGCTATAACAGTTTCTGCAAATATTTTTGCGTTTCCATCATCATTATCATCAAGAGAAGCAAGCATATTCCAACTATCACTATTCTTAAAGTCTTTTAGGTTGAACGCCCTAACAGTATAGCCGTGTGATTCAAGCATTGATTTATTCTTTTCATAACCTTCACCCTTCGGGTCGGTCATAAAAATTGATTCTCCACGCCGTACAGCCTGCAGTATCGAAGTTTGAATAACACTTCTGGTCTTCATTGTACCCGGTGCACCGATTACAAGAATGTTTCTATTTCTTGTATTGTTATTAATATCATCCCAAGTCCAATTATTCTTTTTGATTTTGTAGTTCATATCCTCAGCCGTTGGTAATGTGATTACTTCATTGCTCTCTTTATCCTGACCAAGAATTATTCCCTTACAATCTTCAATCTTTCCAATCTGTGCTACATCTTCAAATTCTTCTGTTGTGCCAAGTGCAGCCGTACCGTATGTATCATTATCGCTTTTTATGACATTTCTTTCTTTTTCTTTAGTGCCGACCTCTACTCTCATTCGTGGAGCAATAAATCGAATTATTACCCAAGAAATTACTGCCATAAAAACAATCAATGTTATTAACCCTGTTGGAAAATTAGTACACCATTGGACTAAGCTTCTTAATCCAAACGACACTTCATAATTTTCTGCTTTATCCGGTGCTCTCATAAGCAAATGACTTTTGTATAATGCTTGACTTAAAACACCCGACAAATACCACCCTATGAAATACATCATTCCGGCTAACAATTTATGCCTTATTACGAAACCGCCTAATTTGGTTTTTCCAAATTTTTCTGACATTTTATCCAAATGGTTTTCTTTATTCTGTTTTTCCTTTTTCGTTGCCGTCACCCTTTCGTTTTATCTCATATTTTGTTTCCTCTTTTCTTCCAAATATCTTTCAAGCTCTTTTTCTCCAATCTTTGCTATCTTTATGTTGTCTTTTCCAAAACAACGTTCTATAAAATCAATCTGTTTTTCAGTTGTAAAAACAAGTACCTCGCGCTTTTCATTTTTATCTTCAATGATATTCTCTATCATTGCCATTTTGTGAAGTTCCTGTACTATCAGATTTACAACTATGTATCTATCAGTTTCTACTGTTGATAACTGATATTTTTTTGCCTTTTCTTTTTCTCCTAATTCTTTCCTCTTTATCTCCACATACTGCTTAACTGCATCCTCAGACATCCTCATTGTTGTCTGTGGTGTATTATAAAAAGGTTTTATTAGACTTTTTTGATTTATACTTCGTTCAATTACAAAAGCCTGTCCTCTCATTATCGTTTCATCTCTGTAGAAGAGTCCATTTTCATAATTCCTTGCATAACTCTTGCCATTCTTCTTGCACCATTTATTAAACGGTACAGTCTCAAACATATTTTTTATTGCTTCTTCATTTTCTACAAAAATTATTCGGTCAAAGCCTTCCAAATAATTCTCTCTGTCTTTTTTCGTCTCAGTACCTTTTAGTACCTCGATTTTTCTTAATGAGTTTTTTTCTCTTGTTTCATACACAGCAATATTTCTATCACTTAAACTGTAAAGTAAATAGTTAGTCTCCGGTGTTAGTAAATATCCTGTGCAATACAATCCTCTCAATGGTGCTTTTTCATCTTCTTTTAAACAAGTTCCTAAATATTCACTGTTGATATATTGAACGTTTGGTTGTAGAGTACCTTGGAGCATCGTTTCTGTTATGTTTCTGTTTCGACAGCAGGATTGTGCCTTTCGGGCACTTGTGGAGCTTTTGGTTTTTTCAAGATTGAAAAGATACTTCGCCAATCGAGTACCTCGGTTAGTTAGTTTCCAACTGTCTTTTTGATTGTTGGCTTTTTCACAATCTATTGCAAATGCCGTTACGTAATTGTTTTTTTGTAACTCATTCATTGCTTTTTTTACTTTCCACAATTTATTTTCCTGCAAATCTTCCTGTAATAATTCAAAATCTTTAGCTATACAATATTTTTCAGAAAGTAGTTTTATTATTGCTTTGCTTGTGTCTGCATACTTTATTTCTTTTTCAAATGTTGTGTATATGCCTTTATTGATTTCTTGTTGTGTTGGCGTTTTTGCCTTTTCTTGTGTTGCTGTCAACTCTTACACTCCTCACTTACTTTTTAAGTCCATTTTTGTTAAGAAATCTCCTGACCGGACAAAATGGATAAAGAAATTTGCCAAAAACTATTGATTTCACTCACTAAATCGGCAAAAAAGCAATGGGTGAAACCGGAATGGTTCGGTTTTAACCAACCTATTTTCCTTATTTTTGAACTTTTTGAGGAATAAGCTCAAATGTATTTGGATACACTTTAAGTTCGGTATACGAGCTTTTAGCCGGCTTATTTTGAATGATAATTTTTATATGATTATCATTACCACAAGAAAGATAGCGAGCCACAATATCAATAATTTGTTTGTACTCCATATTGTCAGGATCAGGTGATAACTGCCCCGGTTCATACTTGAAATAATTGGTAAACACATAAGTACCGTTTGAATAAAGTTTGATTCTTTCTTCGTATGTACTGTTCACACAATAACGCTGCATTGCAATATCAAGAGCACCTACAATTGCATTCACTTTATAAAAAAGATTATCAAGACCAAGCTTGTTAGCTTTCTTTAAAGCTTCAATTATGTAGTCGTTACTTTGTTCTGATGACTTGAATTGAGGTGATATTCTTCTGATATCTTTTACTTTCTTAAATGGCAGAATAATTGGCATTTTTATTGAAAGTACCTTGTCATTTTCTTCGATTGAGATATCGTTAGCATCAACAATCTTGGAATCAAGTTCAATCATTTGTGGTTTTGTTTCGACATTTTGTGCCATTAATTTACGCAATTCTATTGTTGCTAATTCACTTTCAACAAGAGTTTTTGTCAAGTAATTTCTTAGTCCGTCATTATCTTCTCTAACGACTAAATCTCGACAATCCTTAAGCGAATTTGATATGTCAACATAGTTTTCATTAATAGCAAAAATCTTTTTACACATTACATATTTGTTCATACCTTATTGCTTTTTCACTTCCTTTCATCTGTAAATTTATTGTTTTGAAAAGTAATAATCACATTAAAATTGTTTGATAATTCAATTGATTTTTTATCGACCTTATCATTAATTATTAATGCAACATTAAGTGGTGAAAGCTTTGTCATATTGGTTGTATAAAGTGATTCAATCAAATTACAATCATTAGCAAAGTTCTCTGAAATGTAAAAAACATACAATGCAGTTCCTGTTCGGGAATTATATAAAACAGCTTTACAAGGATATTTAACTTCGTATGAAATACAATTAAATTGATTTAAAAGATTAATATAAAGGGCATTAATTTTGCCTTTTAAGCAATTAAAATCAGTGTATTCCATTAAGCTTCTATTACAGTTAAGCATTAAATAATTGTCTTTTTTACAGACAGATGTATCAGATACTAAACGCTTTACAATAGTATCTGTATAATCAGATTTAATACTTAAAGCCCTTAAAAATGCTTTAGCTTCGTTAACTGTAATTACCTTTGCTTCGGACAAAAAAGCATATAATTTTTTCACATATTCTTGAAAATTTTGACGATACAAAGTTTCTTTCTCCTTTCAATTATTTGAGTCAAAAAATAAAAAAAATAAGAACTATTGATGTGTTCAATAGTTCCTTGGATAATAAAATTCTTGTTAAACGAATAGAAAAAAGCAATAAAAATTAACAAAAAATAACAAATTAAAGAAGAAAAAAATTAAACACAAAATAAAACTTATTGAAAGATATTGACTCATAAAATACCTTTCATTATATTTATCGCGCAAGAAATTTTTATTTTTGCGAATATGCATAAAAAAATAATTTTTTTAAAAAAGCATAAAAAAAGAGAGCCGCAAAAGCGACTCTCCGAAAACATGAACTTTACTGATTAATCGTCAATATCATTCTTTTTCTTCTTTGAAACAATGTATCCTAACATAGAAATTGAACCCATAATTGAAGTTCCTACACCTGCACAAGCAAGACCGAAGAAGTTATTATCAAGACCTGCTTTTGGTGCACTCGGTGCATTATATTCATTATAGAAATGAACTGTTGCTGTTTCGTTTGCTTTAATTGTAACAGTCTTCGGTTCTTCAATTTTATAGTTATCGGTAGCATCATTTTCAACCTCAGTAATTGTATAAGTACCTACTCTAAGGTCAGAAATATTGATTTCACCTTTACTGTTTGTAACCTCTGTGATATCAATTTTTTCACCAGTTGTACTTGTACCTTTGATATTGAAAGTAAAGCCTTCTACAACGCCGTTAGACGAAGATTTAACTACTTTTAAAGTACCTTTAAGAGCTGTATCAACAAAGCTTTCGCCGGAATTAGTAACGTTATATGTTTTGCCATCTTCTTCAATGAATACCGGATAATAATTTTCATCAATTGCAAATCCGTTAGGAGAAGCAGTTTCTTTTACAAGATAATGACCGTATCTGATGCCGTCAAGGAAATAAAATCCTGTCTGAACTTCGTTCAAAGTATTATAAACAGTATCAATATTTTCATCATAAATGCCGTTACCGTCAACGTCATTATATACTGTAAATGTTGCACCTGATAATGAATTTTCAGGATAATCTGCATCAAATTTATATACCGAAATAGCACCTGTGATAAATTCATCAGTAACATCAAATGCTACTTGATTTGCTTCATCACTGATAGTAAATGCAATCTTTTCATTACTTACTTTATATGGTACAGGTACATATAATTCAACGATAATGTAACTACCCTTTGGAATTAAGTCAAATGTGAATACACCGTTTTCATCTGTTTCTGCTGTCATAAGAGCAGTTTCTTTTGTGAATTCAGTTGCATCAGAGCTGAATAAACCGTACAAAGCACCTTTTACAAGTGTGCCGTCAGTATCCTTTTTAACACCTGTTACCTTACCTCTTGCAATAGTATTTACAATAACAGTACCATTATTAATGGAGATTGTAGTTACTTCTGCATCGTTTTCTTCGGTATCAAATGCAAATTCATACTCTGTCTCATCTAATGTATAAAGAGAATCCGTAGAGATTTCTTTTACATAATATTTGTAGCCGTAAGGAAGGTCAGCATTGAACGATACAAGACCGTTTTCATCAGGTTTTGCTCTTTCAATAAGTGTGTTTGCCTTAATTTCAGAACCGTCAACTGCTGTCATATCTTCTCTTGCAAATAAACCAAAGACAACGTTTTTAAGTGCATTTACATCGTCAATTTTAAAGATATTATCTTTTTCCATTGACTTAATAAGATTTACTTTTACTGTTTGTCTTTTGTTATATGCATCAAGATTTGTTACAACAAGTTCCTTCTCACTGTTCTCAAATGTAAGTTCAACCTTAAAGCTATTATCATCAGTATAGTTGTTTTTATCAAGGAAATATCCCTTTGGTGCTTTGGTTTCTTTTACCTCATACTTACCAAGGAAGAGTTCCTTACTCTTTGCTACACCGTTTTCATCAGTAGTGATTGTATCAACTACATCACCCTTATGTGCTCTTACTACACCATCAGGAGTAGTAATATCTTCAGCAGCGATTACATCAAATGTAGCACCCGGAAGATTACAATTCTTATAAACAGGAGTTGTTGTACCGTCTTCATTTTCTGATGTAGAATAGAAGAATTCACCTTGTTTTGTGATAACAATTTGACCACGTACAACCTTGTTTTCAACTTGCTTTTTGATAACTTGTTTGTCCTCAGTAACCGAAATGCCGATTGGTTCTTTTGAAAAAGCATAACCGTCTGGAGCAGAAAGCTCTACAAGTTGATAATTACCAACCGGAATATTGTCAATTTCAAATACACCGTTTTTATCGGTAGTTACTGTTACAATTGCATTTTCTTTTGTAAATTTAGTTTCATCTTTTGAGAATAAACCAAATGTTACATTAGCAAGTTTATTACCTAAATCGTCTACTTTAAGACCGGAAATCTTACCGTATTTAAGTTCATTTGAAATAGGCTTATTGCCATTAAGGGTAATTGTTTGTTTTGCAATATCTTGACCTTTATAGTCAAAGCTGAACGTAAATTTCTTATCATTAAGCTTGTAATGATTATCTGTTGCAATTTCCTTTACATAATAATCAAAGTTTAATGGAAGGTCGGCATCAAATTCAAACGTACCGTTTGCAGATACATTTACCTTTTGAATTAAGCCGTCTTTAGGAATTTTAGTACCGTCAGCCGCAATAATATCTTCATTTGCATAGAGGCCAAATACTACTGATTCAACCTCATTATTATTCCCGATACCGTAGATATCATTGACTTCAAGTTCCTTAGTTCCTTTGACTTCAACCTTTTGTCTTTCATTTACAAAAGTATCATTCACATCATAAACTTTAACATTTTGACCTTGATATGCAAGTTCAATTTTCTTTGAATCGGTGTTAAGTGCAAAGCCATTCGGAGCAGTAATTTCTTTGATTTCATACTTGCCAAGATAAAGCTTATGCCACTTACCAAACCATTGTGTTGTACTTAATTTAGAGTCTGCAATACCAGTTGCACCTGTTGTAAGAGTACATACTGCATCACCTTTCTTGTACCTTACAGTACCATCAGGAGTAACAATATCCTCTGATGCATAAACAGTATATACAGCACCTGCAAGACCTTGTTCTTCATAAACTGCTGAATAGAATTCACCATTCTTTGTTACAGTTTTGAAAACTTCTCCTCGTTTTTCAACTTGGAGATTTGCTGTTTGAACATTATTCTTAATGCTTACTTCAATTGTAGCACGTTGAGCATCTGTTTTATCAACTTTGTTTTCGTTATTTACTGTATCAATTTTGAATGCTGTTTTTTCAACAGATTTCTTATCATACTCGTAAACCGTATTACCGTTACTGTCAATCCTTGATACGATTTTATCAGCATTTGGATTGAAATAGCCGTATGGTGCTTCTACTTCTACAATATAATACTTACCGTATGGAAGCTTTTCAGGAGTAATAAGATATCCTTCATCATTTAGAGTAAATGTATCAATTACCATTTTCTTAGGATATGTATAAGTCATTTTGACTACATTCAAATCCTTATCAAGAATCTGGAATTTAGCACCTTGGAGTTCATTGTACGGAATAGCTTTGCCTGTATCGGCATCAACTTTTACAAGTTTTAAATATGCACTATCTAAAAGATTTTTAATCGCATATCTGTAAACTGCTACAACATTTGAATCACCGTTATCAGGGTATGCACTTGAATCTGTTTGAATTTTACAAATTTGGTCATCTGCTAAAAGAGTACCTTCAAGACCACATTTAGTCTGATGAATTACATATTCACCATAAGGCAATGCCTTACTTTCAGCATAGCCATCTTTACCGGTAACAATTAAATCTCTCTCGTTGTTTTTAGCATTCTCGTATGAGCCTGCCGATTTGAGATAGATTTGAAATTCTGCATTAGGCTCTGGTGTAACATATTTATCAGAACCGTCATCGGTAAATTTCATAATCTCAATTCTACCCTTTTTAACCGTTTCTGTATTAGTTTTTGAAGTATCATTAAGCCTTACTGTGTACTTTGACGGATCTTCGGATACCTTTAAGTTTTCCTTATTAATGTAATAACCGTTAGATGAGCCTACTTCTTTAAGGTAATAGTCATTACCACAAATATGATAGTTTGTTGTAAACTTACCGCTTGCATCGGTTACATAAGTTCCTACAAGTTCATTGCCTTTATAAAGTTCATATGTTGCTCCTGCAAGCGAAGCATCACCCTGAGCCTTTGAACTATTTGTATCATTATCAAGCTTTGAAAATTCAAATCTGAAATACTTTAAATAGTTAATAAAGGTTAATGTATTTGAATTATAGTCTGCATAGTAATCAACACCGTTTCTACAGTTCGTACCTGTTACATCATAGTTTGTATTACCATCCCACGCTACGTAAAAGACTTGATTGTCAGGCTGAACATACTTGTTATCAACCTCAATTTCTTTTACCGTATAATAACCGATAGGAACATCACAGAAGTACGCATATCCATATTCGTCCGTAGTTGTTGTAAATGTTAAATCTTTACCCAATGCATTTTGGCTTGCTTCACTTGTAATTGTGAACTTAGCGCCTTTTGTGGCTGGATATGAGCCTGTATTATCGTTAGGAACATACTTGTATGTATATCCGTTTGAACTCGTTGTATCAGGCTTCTCAGAGACTTTATAGAGTCTCAAATCGCCACGCATATACTTATTTACGATTGTATTGTTACCTGAGAAATTAATCTCATTAACCCAATCACAAAGGTTTGTACCGCCTACAATGTCATTAAGCCAACCATTATGGTTTACATTGTTTGTATATGGATAAGTCGTTTGACCATCCCAAGATACATAAATCTGTGCACCTTTATGAGTTGTTGTTTGACCTGTACCCGAATCATATGTTGTATATGTTGCTTGCCAATCTATAACATTACTGTTATATGTATTGGTTTCTTTAATTTGATAATATCCTGTTGGGATATTACAGAAGTAAAGGTCGCCGGCAGTGTTTGTTGTTCCTGAAATTACATAATTACCGTCCAAATCGTAAAGAGTAAATTCTGCCTGATATGGTGTACTTGTATCCTCAATTGTCTTATGGATATAAATATCACCACGTTGCAAAGTGTTGACCCATTTACCGCTTGAATGGTTTGATGCATTGACTACATCTCCGGCTCTTACTGTTACTTGAACACTGTTTGTGTTTCCATACGGCACATAACCGGCAGGAGTGACTTCTGTTATGGTGTACGTTCCGGGTTGCAGCCATGTAAAATTTGCAACACCACTTTCATCTGTCCAGTCCGAAGCAATATAACTTCCGTTTGAATCATACAAATCAAATCGGATACCACTCATAGGTTCACCGGTTTCAGCAATCTTTGATAATTTTATGTCACCAGTATTAATATTAGAGCCAACACTAATATTTGCATTTAGTGCATTTGGACTACCGATAGCAATAACCTGTTGATTACCAAAATGACCAACCTGACTATCTTTAATAGAATAATACTTACCCTTTGAAGTCATTTTAAGTATTTTTCTTCCATCAAAATATGTGTTTGAAGTTACTGTAAGTTTATTGCCCGAAACAGAAGTTGTAAGTCCTGCTTTATCAGTAAACTTAAATTTACTCAAAACTTTGTTGCTGTCTGTCGCTGAGCCTTTATATGAAGTAACATTACCACTACCATCATACTGAGGTTCCAGTTTAATTGTACCAAACTTAGGAGCTTTCTTTGCGTAATCAGAATAATTTGAATTAAGTGATTTATATACAGAATTTGTCTCTTTCTTGAAATAATCCTTCAGTTCTTTTTCTGATTTAGTAGTAACAACATTCCAAATTGCTCTTTGAATACCAAAATATTCTTTATCAGAACCGTTTATATAGCCTTTAGCTTCTGCACAAGAAAGAATATTTTGAATTTTATTCTTTTTTGTGGTGCCAAGACTGTTCCAATATTTAAGTGCAGCAGAATCAGTCTTAAACTTACCGGTTGATTCTTGACCGTAGTTAATACAAAAGGCATCTTTACCGTTGACCTTTAATCTGTGATGTGAATGTCCGTCAGATGAAGTCCATACATCTTTGATTGATGAATCAGCAAGAGCAGTAAGACTTGTTGCAAAACAACTAAACACCATTAAAATGGCAAGTAAAACAGAAAGTACACGTTTACCAAGACCTTTAACTTTATATGAATTAAATCTTTTCATATATTTGATTTTTCTCCTTTCTTAAGAGTATTTTAATAATATTATTAAAACCATTGTTCAAAACAGATAATTAAAACCACAATGAGAATTTTAATTATTTCATTTAATCATTATTTATATTCAGCCAACCCACAAAAGGTTAGCTACATAAATCCTGACCAATTTAATGCTTTGTAATTTTTATTAGTCATTACAATTCACCACCTTTAAAATTTTAATAAAACTATAAATTTATTGTAATATCGAAAAAATATTGCCAAAGTGTCACTGACCTCGACTCCTCACACAGTTTCTTTGGCACTCAAAATATAGTCACTTCCATATTTTGAATGTGAGCATAGGCTTTCATCTATTCTCCAAGTGAAAAGAAATAGAACGGCATCTTTTTTTGCTAAAAAAGGTATAAAAAAAGAACTATCAACTTTTACATTGATAGTTCTTAAATTTACATTATTTTATTTAAAATGTGAAACTTTACACTTCGGGCAAATCTCACGAAGTCGATCGTTTACACTTGTGTAATCTTCTTTAGTTCCATGAGGTTGTTTAGATTCATAAAGTTTGTTACTTTCATCGTCAAGTTTCAAACTTGCATTAAGTTCACGATCTAATTGGTAAAATCCTTCTAAACCGCCATTACCATTATTGCCTGTTTCACAATCATAGCCATACCATTTACCTTCTATACAAATCAAATTCATAACATGACCATTAACAGGATTGTTGGCATAGTAGCCACTTACTGAATAACTTTGAATACCGGCTTTGCTTGCAAAGTAATTAAAATTACGTGCAAATTGACCACATGCGCCGTTTCCATACTTTGCTAATTGATAAGTATCAAAAGCATCATCATAATGTTTATACTGTGAATATATCCAGTGATTACTAATCCAATTTTGAATAGCTGCAAGTTTTTGAATATCGGTCATTTGTGCAGTAATACCCATTTCACCATAAGCCTTGTCCATAAGTCTGAGATAATCTTTTCTTTCAGGAGTAAGGATTGAAACGGTCTTAGACCAGCCAGAATACTTTCCACCGGACTTTTCTGCTCTGATTCTTACATACCAAATGTTATCAGCAGCAGGATCTTTATCACTGACTTTGAAATTTACAGAGGTACTGTTCTTACTTACGTCCTTATGCATATTGTCAAATACATAACCCTCATCATCATAAACATCAGAGAATTTTTTATTTGTACTATACTGAATCTCATAACCATAAGCTTTAGAAACTTTGTTCCAAGTAAGTTTAAAGCCGTATCCCTTATCAAGATAAGAAATAGATTTAATAGTAGGAGTAGTTGAAGAACTACTGTTCGATGAACTCTTAGCCTTTTTTGTAGTTACTTTATAAGTCTTGGTCCACTTTGAGTAATAATTCTTTTTCTTAACAGTCTTATATGCTCTTACTCTTACATAATACTTTTTCTTAGCTTTGAGCTTCTTTACAGTCTTAGAAGTTGTTTTTGCCTTGTTTACTTTCAAAACCTTAGTACCTTTTTTAGCAAACTTTTTGCTTGTCGAATACTGGATTTGATAGCCTGTGCAAGACTTCTTTTTCCATTTAACTGTAAAGCCGTTATTTATTGCCTTTATACTCGTAACACTTGTTGAGCTTGGCTTTCTATTTGCTGCATAACTTGGAGCGCCCAAAGTCAAGCCGGTAAAAGCTATTGTAACAGCCATAATGGTTGATATTACTTTCTTAAATCTATTGTCAGTCATAGTTGACTTCCTCCCTTGTTCATCTTAATTATAACGCAGATATATAGGAGTGTCAACGCCATTTTTCAATATATTGTATATTTTATTTTAACTATACCATATATAGAAAATGTTACCTTTTTTTACAAATAAATATCGAAATAAAGAACTATCATATTAACTTTTCAAGGTACATAAAAGAGTGTTTTTAACCCTTTCATATACTTTATCGCGCAAAAAATTTTTTTTTAGAAAAGTATTTGATAGTTTTATTTTTTTGATATTAAATAATTGTTTTTTTGCCTGAACAAGAGACATTTTCAGGACTTTAACTGAGATTTTTGCATTGTGCATTGTATTTCAGAAACGATAAATGTATAATACATATAGAAAATATAAGGGAAAGGAAGCGATATTATGCTTACTAAAGATGAAATTGAAAAAATAATAAAAGAACTTCTTGTTCGATATAATGCGGAATATGCGTTTCTTTTCGGTTCGTATGCAAGAGGAGAACAGACAGAAAATTCCGATATTGATGTGCTCGTTTTTGGCGGAGAAAATTTTAAAAAGTCAAATATATTTGCGTTTGCAGAAGAACTTAGGCAAATAACAGGTAAAAGTGTTGACGCTTTTGAAATTTGTGAGGTTGATAAATCAACTCTTTTTTATGAAAATGTTATGAGGGATGGCGTTAAAATATCGTGAACTACCACGTGCCAAAATGAATGTGGTTTTACGAAAGATATTTTATAAAAAAAATAAAATTAAATCTTGACATCAGCACATATTTTGCGTACAATAATATTGCAGGTAGAGATACACTGCATACTTGTGGTAGCTAAACAACCGTTCAGGCGTATAGTAAGTACGTTAGTCACAAGGGCCACCTACTTTTTAGTAGGTGGTTTTTTTTTGAGGAGATTTAATATTATGACAACAATATACATATATTCTGACGAATCAGGGGTTTTTGATCATATTCATTATAGTAACTTTGTGTTTGGCGGTTTAATATTTTTGAACAAAGAAGACAAAGATAATGCAATAAGAAATTATAAACACATTGAAAAGGATTTAAGACAAGCAACTAAATCTTCATATTCATTGGAATTAAAAGCATATCACTTGTCTAAAAAACATAAAAATAGTATTTATAGGTCTTTAAATAATTATTATAAATTTGGAATAATTATCAATCAAAATAGAATTAATAATAATATTTACGACTACAAATTAAATAAACAAAGATATTTAGATTATGCATATAAAATCGGCGTAAAAAAAGCTTTAATGAATCTAATTGACAAAGGATTAATTGAACCAAATGATGAAATAGAATTACATTTCTTTGTTGATGAACATGCAGTTGCCACAAGCGGCAAATACGAATTGAGAGAGGGCTTATATCAAGAACTTGTAAAAGGAACTTTTAATTTTAATTATCAACATTACTATGAACCAATATTTAAAAATTGTAACATTTTAACATTAAAATATTGTGATTCAAAATATTTACCATTAATAAGGGCTGCCGATATAATTTCAAATAAACTTTATTATCAAATTAATAATAATAAAGAAATTAATGAAGATGAACATTTAACAATTACGTATTTACCGTAAAAGAAAAGCAGGTCTTTTGACCTGCTTTTCTCATGTATCATGAAAAATAGTTTAAAGGCTTTTTGATTTTTAAAGTGCAAATATTGTATTTGTCAACGCCTAATTTATTAGTTTTTTTTATTTACAAATCAATAATTATGCGATACAATAAGTACATAGGTGCTACAAAAGCGGAAAGCTTAAGCCGAAAAGTTAGGACCGGAAAAAGCGGAAAGTCCTTGCCGGATAGTAGGAACTTAAAAAAGTGGAAAATCCTTGCCATATAGTAGGAACTGAAAAAGAAAGTGTGGTTATATGTCAAAAGAAAATATTGAAGCTTGTTTTGCAATATCAAATAACCATAGTTTCATTGTAGCACCTGAAAGATATGATTAATTTCTTAAAGAGTCTGAAAAGAACAAAGGTAAAGGAAGAAAGCTTTTGGAAGAAAGACTAAAAAAATGATAAAGGAAATATTAGTTGGGAAATATAGAAAAGAGCCTTGATTTAACAAGGCTCTTTTTTACTGCAAATTTCTTATAGCTTAAACTCTTTATCCAACCATTTTTCACCACAATCATGGCAAAGATAACAGTAAACAGTAATATTATTTTTGATACTGCTAATCGGATGACTTAATTCGGAAATATATGCCGAACAACAATAAGGGCAAGTAACAGCATAACGATTTTTCAAAGCTTTCTTGTAAAAGGTTTTCATAATTGTTTTTTAACCTCACTTTCCTATATAATCTGATATGATTTATTTGTATTTTTACAGTTATGCTATATTATTACATTAATATTAAGATTATCTTTTTAGCAGTATAAGTTTTATATATTTTCATATTACTTTTCTTTTTGTTATAAACTCCATCAATACATTTTCATCAGAAGGTATAGATTTTGTAGCCAAATATAAATCTTGAATAGAAACAGTCTGTGCAACAGGTGGTATGTGCGAAGAATTTTTCAAAACATTTAGTAATATTCCCAATGTTTTAGGCTTGTACAGCCCAAATTCAAGCATTGTATCAATAATGGTATATCGAAGTTCACGTGGAATGCAAAAGCTCTTAGAGAGCATTGTGTTGAGCATTTCTGAGTCAACTATCATATTGATAGCATCTGCTTTTGTGTAGTTATCGTTAAGGTAAGCATATAAACTTTTATTTTGGTCCTTATGTTTTGTATTATCGTAATATTTGTCTAAATGTAGCATCCACGCACTATGGCAATCAACCGAAAAGCCGTAATTAACAACATTCACATTAATAAAATCAACTACAGGATTATCATTAGAAAATTTGTTAAAGTATTTCAGCATTGCAATAATAAATAGTTTTTGCAGTTTAGATACACTAAACGAATAAGGAATTATCTTTTCTCTGTCTTGAAAAAATTTTCTTGATTTTATTAATTTGCTAATTTCAGTATTAGCTAAAGACATATAATTAAAAAGATCGTATAAAGTCAAAGTATCGTTAATGTTCAATTGCTGTATTCTCCCCTTTCTCAATGCAATAATCTTTACAATCAAATATTAAATATCTGTTTAAAATACTAAAGCCAATAAATTCTGATTCATTTTCATTATCTTTGTAATATTTGAATTCATTTTCAGTAATATCAACCGAATGACCATTGTTTAAAACAAGAGCATATTTTTGAGTTTCTTTGTCAATGTCAAAATGTTCTATTTTGCAATATTCATAGGTATATTTGCCCGAACAGATAAAATGTTGGATTTTTATAGCTTTTATTGTATCAGTAAGAGGTAATAAAACTACAGAAGTAACACAAAGAGCAATTGTAATTATACTCTTTAAAGATATCGGTTGACTTAAATCCTTAATACTTTGCATTGAATTTACAAAAATAAAAAATGAAGTTATAAATACCAAAAGAAGTATTGATGAAAGACAAATGTATTTAATTGTATCTGAGTTTTGGATTAATAATCTTTTAGTTATTTTCTTTTTCACATATATCACCTCTTAATATTTTTAGAAGTCGGGCAGACCTGCTGCCCGACTGTTTTGTTATATTTTAGTCAGTTCCGAAAGCATCATCAGCAATACTGATAACTGAACTTGGTAAAGAAGCTTTTGAAACAGGACTATCTTCAAAAGCACAAGAACCGATAGTTTCAAGACCATTTGGGAAAGATAATTTATTCAATGAAGGGCAATTATAAAATGCTCTTGTACCAATTGATTTTACATTTTTAGGAATATTTACAGTAGTCAAAGACGTGCAACTGTAGAATGTTTCATTAGGTATAGAAGTCAAGTTGGCATTTAACATAACGCCTTGTAATGAACTACATTCCTTAAATACGCCTTCCCCTAATACATTTACCGAATGAGGAACAACAACATTAGTCAATGATTTGCAATTTGCGAATGCTCCTTTATCAATAGTGGTCAAAGCACCACTGTGCAAAGTAAGATTTTGAAGATTTTTGCAACTTTTAAAAGCTGCTTTATCAATGATCTGAATCGTGCTTGGAATATCCAAAGATGTCAAAGAAACACATCCGGAAAAGCAAGAACTTGGAATAATGCTGATTCCGATAGGAATATTTAATTTTTTTAGTGAATAACAGCTTGAAAATGACATCATACCGAATTCGACAAAATTATCGGAAAAGTCAAATTTTTCAAGAGCAAAACACCTTGCAAATGCACTATCGTCTATTGAAGTAATATTTTTTGAATTTTTCACTTCTTTGAGGTTCTCACAACCTGCAAAAGAGCTTATACCAATTTTAGTAATATTATTAGGTATTGTAATTGTAGTTAAAGCTTTGCAGTCAGAAAAACAGCTTTCGCTTAATTCAGTTGTTTTTAAAGGCAACTGAATTTCGGTTGCATTATTGCAATTATAAAATATACCGTTACCAAGATTAGCAACATTTTTCATACCTTTGATTGATTTTAAACCTGTACAACCGGAAAAAGCATATCCGTCAATTTGAACAGTTGCATCCGGTATAGTAATTGAAGTAAGAGCAGCACAGCCACTAAAGCAATATTCAGGAATAATTCCTACGAATTGCGGCATATCAAACTTAGTAAGTGTTGTACAATCCTTAAATGCATTTTCACCAAGTTCTTTAACTTCCGTTGTACCTGTAACCATATTAAGTGTGGTACAACCTTCAAAGGCACTTTCACCAATTTTTTTAACAGAACTAAATAATTCCATTTTGTTAAGTGCTTTACAATCTTTAAAACAATTTTTAGGTATTTCTGTAATATTATTTGACATTGTAACTGTGGTTAAATTTTTACAACCTTCAAATGCTCCTTTTTCAATCGTAGTAACAGAATCAGGAATATAAGCTACTCTAATGTCGGTGTTATCTTTAAATTCTTCTTGTGGAATTACAGTTCCGCCGTTATCTATGTATAAATAACCGGCAGATGAAATCGAATATTTAACATTTTTCTGTTTCATTTGATCAATATATGAACAACCTGAGAAACAAAAAATAACAGTTGTAATCAAAAGAAATATTGAAATAATTTTTTTACTTTTTTGCATTCTTTTTTGCCTTCCTTTTCTTTTTTTCTTTACGTTTGAACTTTTTAGCAACCTTATATGTTTTAACCATATCTTTAAGAGAAGCATCTTCAAGACCTACGTAACGGTTTTTACCAACAGATAAATATAAATAAACTTCTTTTTTTGGAGTAGGTGTTATTGCAAAAGCACAAGCTTGTCCTTCAATTTCAACAAGAAATTTATCTTTTGCAATAACCGGTTTGTCAGGTAAAAGATTTGTAAAACCGATTACCTTCATATTTTTATTACCTGCTGCCTTTAATGCTCTGTATTCTTCAGGTTTATATCCCCAAAGGCTGATTTTACCAGCCTTTGTTTTTAATTTTAATTCGTGTCCTTGCGGATATGTACTTTTATACAAAAAGCCGTTCAACGCTTTCTGTTGATAAGATTTTGCCATAATTAGTCCTCCTCTATTTTCTCTGTATAGTATTCATTTAAAATAACCTCTGCAGATTCAAACAATTCATTGCAAATATTTTTCTCATCAAGGTCTTCATCAACATATTCAAGTTTAATTCTGTCGGATTTAACAGTATCAATGAACAGCTTAACTACATTTGCGAAAAGCAATTTTGCTTCTGATTCTGTTAATTCATCATGAAAGAAATCAGTTTTTGAAGACAATTTGATTTGATGCTCATTTGGTTCTAACGAGAAATTCATCGTAATATTAAGTCGTTTGTTGTTTTCCAAATTATCCATTGAATTTTCCTCCTTCCTTTTTAGCAATTTCATATGAAAACAAGTCAATAGCTCTAAAATAAAGCATTTTTACTTCTTGTTCTAAATAATCAATAGCAAAGACTTCATCCTTATCTTTCATTGAAACGTCTTTAAGATACACATATTCATTATGTATTTTTTCAATATCAACTGTGTTACAAGCTTCAATAAGAATAGCTATTCTGCTTTCGTATTTACCAAAATCATAACCTTTAATCATAATTAAATTATCCTTTCTAAATTATTTTTGACAAAATGCCTTTACCGACACTTTTTTGAACAAGTACATCTGAATTATAATCAGTGATTTTTATACCATTCTCAACTTTATAACTTCTGACAAAATAATAATATGTTTTACCGTTTTGAAAGTGGTGCTGTTCATAAAAATTATTTGTACCATCATATATCAATGCAAAATTTTTCATATCGAAAGAACAAAACAATTGATATCCTGTTGCCCCTTTAATTTTGTTCCATTCTATTTTGATAGGTGATTTCTTTTTACTAATACCTTTTAAGTCATAATCTTGCATTTCATTGCTTCCGGTATAATAAATATCATCTTCAACAGTCACATTCTCAGTAGTGGTTTCTAAAGTAGTTGATTCATTTGTCAAATTATTTGTTGAATTATTTGTTGTATTTTTTTTGGTGCTAATATTTTGATGCGTTGTTGATTTTTTTGTTGTAGCAACTGTAGTCAATTTAGTAGCATCATCACGAGAATGAACAGTATTATTATGAGTCACTCTCTTTTTAGTTGTAGTAACCTTATGTTTTTTTGTGGTTTGTATTTTTTTACTGACGGTAGGACTTGTTGTAGAAGGATTACTTACTGTAACCGAGATACTCAAATAACCGGAACCACCGTCATTTGTCTTACAATAAATATCACATTTTCCTAAGCCGGTAGCGGTTATAAGACCGTTTTCAACAGTAGCAATGTTGCTGTTTGATGAATTCCAAATAAGGTCAGAACAAGCATTTTGAGGGCTTATTGCGACATTGATTTTTTTTGATTTGCCACGTATTAATTTAACCTTACCGATTTTAGAGGAAAGATTAGCAGCAGGTGTCACATAAACATTACATGTTTTCGATTCACCCGATTCAGTAGAAATAGTAGCCGTACCATTTCCTCGTGATATACCTTTAAGCGTACCGGTTGAAGAAATAGTAAAGTATTTGCTTGCAGCACTCCAATTTTTCCTTTTGCCTTGACAATTATCAAGAGAACAAGGGATTGTTTTAGAATATCCTACAGCTACATAAATATTATCTTCTACTTGTGGTGTACCTGCATAGGCTGTCAAAACAGTTGAAGCAATAAAAATCGAAACCGCAGTTATAAATAAGATTGTTTTTTGTAATTTACTCAACATATTTCACATCACCGTTCTTCATATGATTAAGAATTGATATATATTTTTCGATATTAAGTATAGGATACCAATATGCTCCGTAGCATTTTTCACATATTAAAGAATTATTAAGCCGATACATATCATCGTTTATTTTAAAATTCTTCATAATTGGTAAATTAACTGAATCAAATTTATCTTTTACAATAGAGCCTTTGTTTTTGGAATTTGAAAATTTGTCCTCTTTTACTGGCAGTATGTCAATATTCTGTTTAGGCTCATCCTTATTTTTTTGTTTTGGAGAATCATCAATAAATGTTTTTATATCTGCTTTATTACTTTCCGGCATAATAACCGTTTTATTGATGTCAATATTCTTTTCATCAGTTATCAAAGCATTATTATTTTCTTGACTTTCATCAAAATTGGTTTTATCGTCAGTAATAATTGATTCATTAGGCAAACTGTGATTTTGTACATTTAGATCTTCATCATTTTTTACTGGCTGATTATCATTGGTTTCTTCTACATTTAAAGTTTTCTTTTTACCAAACAATTTTGATTTGTTTTTCTTTTTGTTTGATTCATCTTCAACAATAGGTTGTTCAGTTAATGATATAAATGGGAATAAATCTTGAAATTCAATAACAATAACTCCTTTTTTTTCGTATACATTTGCTATACTCTTAAAAAGGTATTTATAATCGCTTTCATTAACTCTATAACATGTTGCTTCTTTGTCCTTCCCCCAACGAGTTACATATTCGTTTTCATTAGTAATAAGTGGTGAGGTTGAACTCCAAGCTTTGCCGGATGCAGCATACATTGCAATCAAATATTCTGCTTTTTCTCTTGTATCACAATGAATGGCAATATCAGGTTCAATCAAACGATTTTTTTCCAAATAGTTAAAATAACTATCAAGCATTTTGTTTGTTAAATTGTTAGTTACCGTAATCGTTTAAATCACATCCTTTTTAAAATCATTTGTTGATTCTCTTAAAAATATTTTTTCATCAATTCCTGTTTCTCTTTTTATAAGTGAAATAAGGTATTTGCTTGGTTTTTTCACCCTGCCGGAGCCGTTAATAATTGCACAGAAATTAATTGTCGTATAGCCGATTTTGTCACAGAAATTTTTATATGTACCGTAATTAACAATGACATAATTTCTCAAAACAGGATATTTGACTTTTTTGTACAGCATTTTTCTTCTGAAAATTTCGCAATCACCAAGATTAAGATTATCTCTTATATCCTCAATGGAATATCCTTTTAAAATCAAATTATTGATTTTACATAATAAGTTAGCAGATATATAATCTTCCTGTGTACAGACCATATACGCATACTGCCGTGAACAATTCATTTTTTCTCCGATTTCACTATACTCATAACCCATAGCCCGAAGGATTCTTATTTCATTTTTATCAATTTTTTTGTTTGGCAAAGAATTCACTCTCCTTTCCCACAAAAATCTTGATCTTTACAATAAGAATTCAAAAATTCATTTTTTTCATTATAATCGTTAAATTTTATTGTCATTTTGACTTTTGTGTTATTACAATCAGAAGCTTTTACAACAATTTTGTTTTCATTGTTTTTTAGAACTTTCATATCAGTATAAGCTTCTGTTCTGTCACCAAATTCAAATAACAATCTTCCATCTGTAGCTGACAAATTATAAATTTCGTTAATACTGCTGACGAAGCTTACAATTAAAAATATTAAATCTATTAAAACTACAAAAAAGCCCAAAAGACTTATTTTATCAATAGGTTTAACAGCTAATATAAAGAAACAGCCAAGTGCTATTAATATTTGAAATAGATATTTAGCATAGAATTGAGGCTCATTTGAGGTCTTTTTCACTTTATACATAACTATCGTTTCTCCTTTCTTTGGTATCCTCACTATATATATCGCGCAAAAAAAATTTTTTCAGCTAACTTTTTACTTGACAATGGTAAAAAAATAAAAGGCCACTGAAAAGTGACCTTTTATTTATGATAATTAATACAAATATCTTCTGCTTTCTTTGAATAAAGCCTCAGCAATGTTTTTAGGGGCATCATCGAGGTTTGAACAATCAACAATATCTCCGTAAATATCTTCAAGTGATTTTTGGTCCGAACCTATATTAAAACTTAATACAGATATTCCGGCTTTTTCTGCTTCCTTTAAAAAGTTTTGAATATCCATTTTACCGACCTTTCCAAAGTACATTTGTGCAGCCGGTAAACCATCAGAAATAATTATAATAACTTTAAAAGGTTCAGGTCTTTTCTTAATTTTATTAAGTGCATACCTAAAAGCAAAGCCATCACGATTATTACGTTTTGCTGATAGTCCTGAAATCTTTTTAACTTCTTGTTTAGAATGGTTAAAATCAAATACTTTATAAATTTCGACATTTTCTTTTGGAAAACAGTAACTAACAGTTGAATGACCTATACAACTACAAGGTATTTGTAATTGAGTAGCAAAATTTTCAACTAAAAGTGCCATTTTTTTTGCGGCATCTATTCTTGGACCAGACATTGAACCTGAACAGTCAACAACCGTAGAAATGCACATATGTGGCATTTTGTTGGGTTTTGAATGATTTGAAAAAATTGCCAAATCTGATTCATTGTTTCTTTGAGCAAAAGCTTTAACATCGACCTTACTGCCTTTTAACTGCCTATTATTTTTATGAGATTTTTTCTTTTGAAAAACTTTATCTCTTATTTTATTAGCAGCTATTTTTGCAGGAAGTTTAATAGTCTCTTTGTCTGAAACATAAGCAATTTCATCAATACTGTTAATATCAACTTCTTCATAATCATAACCGGCATTACAACTTTCGGAATATTCAAGAATATCAAGTAAGATTTCTTTATGTTCAATCTCATCAAAGTAATTTTTTGGCGAAGTATCGAGCATATCATCAAGAACCTCATCAGGATTATTCTTTTGTGATTCAGCATCTTCTAAATTATTAAGACTTGAATTATAATCGTCCTCATTACCTTCAATACCTTCGCTGTTAGACATTTTATCGTCTTCCATATCTGTAGGCATTGCCGGATTTTCTGAAAGTTTATCAAGCATGTCTTCAATTGCCTGTTCTAAATCAAAATCATTTGGCTCAAAGTCGTTTGTTTCATCATCAAAACTTTTGTCTTCGTCAGAAATTTCAAAATCAGTTTCTTCTGTATCCTCTGCATCATCAGAATTGAACTCACCATTAGTGCTATCACTTGATGTTTCAGAATTTTCTGTATCATCAGAAGCTTCATTATCCATTAATTCACTCAATTCATCTAAATCAGATAAATCTAATTCATCTGAACTATCTTTTTCCGAATCGTCATCTTCAACTGTTTCATCATCTTCAACATCATTAAATTGTTCAGAATCAGATTGCTCTGTGTCACTTAGTTCGTTACTTTCAGATGATTCTGATATTTCATCACCGGTTGACATTTCGTCAGTATCATTTTCTGAATAATCAGTTTCAGATTCTTCCAAATCGTCATCATCAGTCGAATCGTCTTCATTGTCTGAATCAGTATTAGATTCGTTCAAATTATCATCATCAAGTAAATCATCTTCATTGTCTGAATCAGTATTAGATTCGTTCAAATCGTCATCATCAAGTAAATCGTCTTCATCGTCTAAATCAGACTCAGAACCTTTTGAGGCAGGAGAAGTATCACATTCACCCGACTCACCTTCCGAATCTGTATTTGACGAATCTGTATTGCAGTTATCTTCCGGTGAATCCGACATTTCATCTTCACTTGAATTATCATCAGAACTGTTTTTCTCTGAAATTTCACTGTCTTCATTATTAGATGAATTATTTTCATCGTTTGAATGATTATCAGCAGCAGTTTTTTTAGGCGGTTTTGGTGTAAATTGTTCTTTAATATACTTATCAAAAAGAATGTCAAGCATTTGCAAAGTAATGTTTAACCGTTCAATTGTGTTTGGGTAAGGATGTTTATACATATTATTAAATAATTTTCGTACTTCAATCCACTCATCCTCAAATTTTAATTCTTCCGGTAAACATTTTCTTGCTTGCATAAGTAGAAGATTTCTTACATCAAACGATATTGTTTCACTCGTATCATTTTGACTTAAATACTTCTTATAGTTTTTAGTTAAGTCATCAGCTAAAAGGTTTCTTAATGAATCAATACCAGTTTTAAAAGAGCCTTTATACTGTTTAACAATACGATATTCAACATAAGGGTCTTCTACTATATTAGAACAATCTTTTAAGAGTTTGAGAAATATTTTTTCATATTTTTTTGACCATTCTTCAAATTCTTTACTACAACCGGAAAAGTCCAACAATGACATATCTCTTTTTTTAAATACTTCCTTTAATATTTTAAAGTTAGTAAAAAGAATATGACCACATTCGTGTGCTTGAAGTCCTACACAAAGAGCAAAACGTTCTTTTCTGTTGTAGCCTTCAAACATACTGTTAATTGGATTAATCACCGTAATTAAGCCGTTTGTGCGAGCTACATCGGCATTTTTAGAATCATCAAGAACAAACTGTGTAAATACAGGTTTAATAGACTTGTATTTACTTGTAACATTCCTACTTAATTTAGTAAAGTAGTTGTTCACTGATTTTAACTTCCAAAATTCTTCTTCAGAAAATGAATTCATTAAAAGCTTTTTAGCAGAAATTATTTCTTTAACAGAAAGTTTCATAGTTTCCTCCTGCCACATTAAAATGTAGCCTCAATTAAAGAATAGATTTCATCTTGGATTTCTTCCGGTTCATTATCACCTATTGCCTGAACAATAGTTGAATATGATGCCTTGAGCCAACCGTCAGGTTCATCCTTATATAACGGACAATTCTCGTGGTTGTTAATCCAAGCCTCACATTGACGAAGTGATACACTGTCACTTACATCATTGTTTTCGATAAGACTTCTTATAGAGCCATTACCTTTGTTAAAAACAAGATTAACTATTTTTCTGATTGTTTTCTTATCATTAAATCCTGTTTTAGCAATAAGCTGTTCGACAATTTCATCATTTGACGGCATTTCCATACGATAAGATAAAGCAAAACGGTTTTTAGTTGATTTTGCAATATCCGATGATTCAACAAATTCTTCACCTGCCGGATTGTAAGTACATACAAGTAAGCAATCAGGATGGATAGCTTTTGTAATGCCATCAACATCTTGGAACATTGCACTTTCATCAAGAATCGGATTAAGTCTTGTTTCAACGCCTTGATTTGAAATAGATGAAAGTTCTTGAAGTTCACATACATAACCTTTTTCAAGAGCAAGGCTTAAAGGAGAACGATTGTATGTAATGTTCTCACCTACTCCCGAAATTGTACCAAACAAAGATTGCTCATCACTGTCTGTATCAACTTTAAAGCATACATATGGTAAGCCAAGTCTTTTTGCAAGTAACCTTGCAGCAGTAGTCTTACCTGTACCGGTTTCACCATAAAGACGTATACCTCTTACTCTATCAGGAGCAGCCTTTTTATTGTAATAAGTCTCAGCAATAATAGTTTCAATCTGTTCGGTTATGTGATAACTTTCACAAATTTGATTATTTTCATCCAGCATAATCTTTTCATCAGATGAAAAAAATCTTTCAGGTGAAAGTGTATAATCTTTTTCTTCCAAAATTATTGTTTTAGGAGTAATAAAAGAACCCTCTTCAATGTTTTCAGGCAAATTGCTTTCATCAAAAGCAATATCCATAAATTGATCAATGTTTTTGTCAAATTTTCTTGAATTCACAAACGGTGAATCATCATCGTTTGTATAAACACCATCTATGATAAATGGCATTGATTCATAAAGCTCATAATCAAAAACGTATGAATCGGTAAAAACACTTTTAAATGGGCTTATATTTTCTCCATTTATAAGATTTGTTACATACAAATCTTTTCTACAACAACATATTAGATCAAAATATCCTTCAACATCTTCTCGCTGAAGAGTGACAGATGAAAAACAAATTTTTTCTCTTGAATAGTCAATCATAACAGTGCTTGCACCGCCATTTTTTTGAATTTCAATACATGCAAGTTTACCTGCATCAGTTTTGCAAATGGCCACTAACATTTTTACTTTTACCATAATTCTACCTCCGTGTCTAATAAGACATAATTATGTTTTTAGATTTTCTTGATAACAAAAAAGAGAGGAAAAAGTCCTCTCTTTTTTTGCTGTCATTATTAAGTTTTAATTTGTTCCATATAGGTACTTACTTTTTAGAATGGAAGATCGTCATCATCAACAACTTCCTCAAAATCTGAGTTGTCAGCAGATGAATAACTTGGAGCTGGCTGTTGTGCAGCAGGCTGTTCACCTGAATTAGCAGTTTCTCTTTTACTACCTGTAAAATAGAATTTTTCAAGATTTACATTCCAAGTGTTATGCTTTTCACCGTTCTTTTCGTATGTACTGGTTTGAATATTACCTTCAATTGCAACCATTGAACCCTTTGTAAAGAGCTTTACAACATTTTCAGCAGTTGTGCCATAAGCAGTAACAGGAATAAAGTCAGCGGTTCTTTCCTTGTCCTTACCATTATAACGGTCAGTAGCAATTCTAAACTGTACATAAGATGTATCGTTTTTTGTCTTCTTCAATTCTGGTGTTGCTGTAATTCTACCCATACCCATAAACTTGTTCATAATAAATTCCTTTCTCCGTTGCCTACGGACTCAAATGTGCCGGCTAAGTTATTTTAAATTAATATTTGTTTTTTGCACATAAGAGTTTTTTGAAAATGAAATCTGAACATAAAATCATTTTCGGATTAATAAGATTATTTAATTTACAAATAAAAAAAGCCAGTTGTTGCAAAATGCAATAACTGACTTAATTTTAATAATTAATTAACTTAAATAATACTTACTATACACATAGTAACGCATAATATTTTGTTTGTCAAGTATTTGAATTAATCTTGTTTTCTTTGCTTTCAGACTCATTATAGACACTTCGTTTGAAACATAAAAAGTTCTCGTTTGAATACTTTTTATCGTCATTTTTCTTAAAAGCTAAATAATATGTATAGCCTATTTTTATCTTTTGGTTTTTCTTGAACAATCCGCCTGTATCCTCATTGGCAATTGATAAAAATATTAAATCATTATATTGTTCTGAATTAATTGGTTCAAATTCATAAATCTTGTTTACACCAAAATTTAATACATCTTGTTTCTTATTCGTACATACCGATTCAATTACGACAATATTGTTATTTCTTAACAATTTATAATTGAAATATAATTTGAATAACAAGAATGCAATAATACAAGCAAACGGAATAATAACAAGAGCATTTTTAAAAATAATAACACATAATGCCGCAAATAAAACACAAAAAGCAGCCAAGTACAAAATTTTATTGCCTCTTTCCTTCATTAAATCAAGAGTTATATCGTCAGCATTAATTATATTTTTTTTATTTTGTATATTATTGTATTCTTTTTCAAATTCTTCTAAAAATTCTGATTTTCTCATAATTCTTCACCTTTTATTTGAACAATTTGGTCCATAAGTGCACTTTCGCCGTCACGTGGAATGTAGCTATCAGCAACTAAATTGCCGTCTTTATCATTATATAAGTATAAATACAATTCAACTAATTTATCTGAAAAATCAGATTCTGCTTTTGTTTTTTTGTTGCCATCAAAGCTAACATATTCGTAAGGCAAACAAATATAATAGAAATTATCAATATTAAATTTGTTTTTAGCCACACCATATCTCATCATAACCTGACGTGAGGTCAAACCTGTTTTTGTTAAGGCTTTTTCACCACATACTGAAACAGCGTGAGTACCGGTCCATACACTTTTTGTATCTTCACTATCTACTGTATAAACATAACTTTTATCAAATTTGATTTTTAAAGTAGTATTTTCTTGAAGTTGCCAAGTGCCGTATACCGATAAATCAGGAGGTAAATTATATACAACTGTCTCTACTTCTGATGTGCTCTCTTGACTACTTGTAATAACATCTGTAACATTTGACGTAACAGTTTCTGTTGTTACTGTTGTGTTTTCTCCAATTTGTTTACGTGTTGATAATGAGTTAGCAATAACCAAACTCAATGATAAGACAATACATATAACAACAATAATAAAAACTTTAAATTTAGAATTTTTATCAATAACTTTGTAATCGTTATTCTTTCCATTCTCTGTATCATCGTTTTTATCATCGTCATTTGTATCATCAGGATAATTTTCTTCTTGATAATCATCTAAATCTTCATTGTCTGTATTTTTATCAACAAACGGATTTTCGTTTTCATAATCGTTATAAGAATAATTTTTATTTCGATTAACTTTTTTCAATTATATTACCCTCCTTAAAAGAATAAATTATCTGTATTATTAATTATATCATTTATATTTGTTTCAAGTTTTCCTTCTTTACTAACAAGTGCGTAAAAACCATTTGGTTTGTCAAAATAATATTCTGTTCCTTTTGAAGTGTTGTGTTCATAAAAGTAGCAAGCAACATAATATGTGTTTTTACTACCTAAAACAGATTGTTCATCTTTGCTTGTAGAATACAATTTACAATTACCTGATAAAACAGATTGATTAGATTTGTTAATTAATATGTATTTACCGTTATTAATCGTCAAAGTATAATCTTTGTTTTCACAATTCAATGATTCAACCTTAACAGAATCTCTTTGATTACTTGAATTAAAATTTTCTTTTGTATTAATTTGTGTTATACCGATAATTGTACCCAAGAATACAATTACTGCAATAACAATAATTATAATCTTTTTCAACTGTTATTTTCTTCCCTTCGGTTTAGTGTCAATATATCTGTCTCGTTTCCAATTAACATAACCTTTTTCGTTAATTGTTCCTTTAAATACTGCTCCGTACTTATTGCCACTTTGAGAAGTTAAATTTTTAACCGATATTTCGCCTTTATTTAAAAATTCCTTTGCCATTGCAGTAGATATTTTCTTTTTCATATAGCTAAAATATTTGTCTTCTTTAAATAAAACAAATTTACAATTTGTGTTTGTGCATTTAAACAATTTATCGGTATCTACAACAGGGCTTTTACACAAAGGACATTCGCCTATTACTTCACCGTTGTAAGTCGGTACTTCATTATAATTAAGAATATCATTTGTAGCAATAAGTTCTTCTTTGATTCGTTCCTTGTTATCTTCAAGAGTTAATAATTTCTTTGAAACTTTTTTAATAATCATATTAAGTTCAACAGTTTTTTTGGCATTTAGAGCATCAATACCCAATCTGTCTAAAGTTTCAATTAAAAATTTACCTTTTGAAGTAATTGTATAGCCTTTTTTGCTTTCAGTAAAATATCCGTATTGAATCGCCTTTGTAGTAGTCGTTTCCATAGTTGCACCTTGTGTTCCGATTGTAACACCGGAATCAACAGCAGCATAGAATTCATCGTCTTCATCTTCACCACCATTTTTTATATCCTTACTAAACGGATGTTCAAGATAGTAAATAAGTCTTGATGTATTTGCTTTAGGAGGTGCTTTTGTAGTACGAGTTGCTTTTTCAAATGTGCAATTAACTGTTGAACCAATTTCATATTTATTTAATGCTGAAACATCAGTAAATTTTCTTGGCTCAAATAATAAAAATCCCGGTTTGTTAATAACACTGCCTGCAATATCAAAAACATATCCTGAATTTTCAAAAATAAATTTAGTTTCAGTAACCTCTGCATCTTCACAGAAGTTAGATATTGTTCTCTTATAAACTAATGAATATGCAGCTTTTTCTACATCTGTAAATTCCTCTAAATCAGATTTAGAAGGTATTTTTTCTGTTATTACAATCGCTGTGTGACCGCCTTCGCCCAAGCCTCCACATTTTTTATCACTGAATACAGAAGCTTTAGTATGAAATTTCACCGGCAATCCCATTTTTTCTAAAATACCTATTACGACTTCCATCTGAGGTGCTTCTTTTTCTTGCATATACTCACAATTGGTTCGAGGATACGTAATATATGCCTTCAAATAAAGCTTTTCTAATGCCGCACTTGCGGCTTTCATAGAAATTTTAAATTTTGTATTAAGGTCCGAAAGTAATTTTGAAGTATTATATAATTTCTTTGGTTTTAATGTTTTATTACTGATTTTCTTTTCAGTTACGATTGTTTTATTGGCATTTAATTTATCAACTAAGTTGTTTGCCAACGCTTCGTCCTTTTCAGCAAACTGAATATCTTTTGAAGCAATAGATATTCCTTCGACATTCATATTAATGCCCCAAGAATTAGTGGGTACAAAATTTTCTATTGCTTTATCAGAATCATAAACAAATCTCACAATGGGAACTAATACCCTGCCTACTTGTAATGTTTCGTGTGTAGCAAGTGAAAGCATAGTAGTTAGATTAATACCATTAAGCCAATCAGTCTGCTGTCTTGCTAAAGCTTCAAAATATAATCCATTATAATTATTTGAATTTTCAGGATTTCTAAATGCTTGTGATAAAACAGACGGAACAAGATTACGGCAATCAATTCTTTTAGTCGGTAATGTATTACCTACATATGAAAGAATTTCACGAATAAGTAATTCACCTTCAGCATCAGGATCACCAAAATTATATAAAACAGTATATTTACCACTATGAATTAAATTACTGATTAATTCAAGCTGTCCTCTTTCCCAACCACTTTTAGGTTTATATTTGAAAGTATCCGGAACATAAGGCAAATAATCCCTCAATTGTACCCAAGATTTATAATCTTGTATTTGAAGATAATCATTAACATCATATAAAGTAAGTAAATGACCTCTTGCGGCTACAATTGTTACACCTTCAGATTCATAATACAAATTTGGGATTTTTGTTTTATTATGTTTATTATCATAATACTTTGTTTCAAAATGATTTTTTAAACCGTCTTTAAGTGCTTTGGCTTGTTCGGTCTTTTCACACACAACAAGTATATTTTCACTCATATTTACGCTCCTTTATATATAAAATAGTATTTTCATATATAATATCGCGCATATTTTTTTAAAATTTAGAGATAAGTATTTATACCCAATAAGTAGCAAAAGCGTACAAACAAATGTTTGTACGCCGTCTTTTTTACTTGTACACCACCTATTTTTTTGCTCGTACACCAATTTGTACACCATTTTTTTCGTTTTAAATAACCCTATATATCCCCGAACACACTGATTTACTATCATTAATAATAAATAGTACATTAAGAAGGTGAATTTTGGTGTATAAATTGCACAAAAAAGGACTACCTTTTCAGGTAGTCCTTGGTGCCGGCGGCGGGGGTCGAACCCGCACCCTGTCTCCAGGACTGGATTTTGAGTCCAGCACGTCTGCCAATTCCATCACGCCGGCAAATCAGCTTTTTTATTATATAAAATTAAAAGCCCAAAGTCAATAGATTTATTAATTTTAATAAATACTTATTTAAAAATACTTATCCATTCATCTTTTACTTTAATACTCTCGTGTTCGCAAAAATCATTATTTGTGAATACTTCAAGTATTTTATCAAAATCCGGCGCTAATTTCATTTTAGGAATTTCATTAAGACTTGCCCAAGGTGTAAATTAATTTTTCATTATTTATAATAACAAATATTTATTAATATAAAAAAACTGCCGTGAATTAACACGACAGCTTAAATTAGAATTTATTTACTAAACTTATGGAATACTTTTTTACCCTTTTTAACAATGATTTCATTTGCAAAATCATCGGTTGTAAATGACATATTAGGGTCGGTTGCCTTTTCGTCATTAACGCTTACGCCGCCCTGAGTGATAAGACGTCTGCCCTCTCCCTTTGACTTAATAATGCCGGCTTTAACCATCATATCAAGAAGCATAATTGAACCGTCTGTGAAATCATCATCGGTGAGTACGGTTTCAGGCATATTTGAATTATCTGCACCACCTGCAAAAAGCGCTTTTGCGGCATTTTGAGCCTTAGTAGCTTCTTCCTCGCCGTGAATCATCTTAGTAAGTTCAAAAGCAAGAACTTCCTTAACCTTGTTAAGCTCGGCGCCCTCAAGCTTTGCATACTCATTAATCTGCTCCATAGGAATAAATGTAAGAAGCTTCATACACTTGATTACGTCATCATCGCCGACATTTCTCCAATACTGATAGAACTCATAAGGTGAAGTTTTTTCAGCGTCAAGCCAAACAGCACCCTTTTCGGTCTTACCCATTTTCTTACCCTCTGAGTTGGTAAGAAGAGTAATTGTCATAGCATTTGCATTACCCTGAAGCTTCCTTCTGATAAGCTCCATACCGCCAATCATATTTGACCACTGATCATCACCGCCGAACTGAAGGTTACAGCCGTATTTCTTATAAAGAGTATAGAAGTCATAGCTTTGCATAATCATATAGTTAAATTCAAGGAACGAAAGACCTCTTTCCATTCTCTGCTTATAACATTCAAAGCTTAACATTCTGTTTACACTGAAGCACGCACCAACCTCACGAAGAACGTTGATATAGTTAAGGTCAAGAAGCCAATCGGCATTATTAACCATCATTGCCTTACCGTCTGAAAAATCAATAAACTTAGACATTTGCTTTTTAAAGCAGTCGCAGTTATGCTGAATAATTTCAGGTGTAAGCATTTTACGCATATCTGTCTTACCGCTTGGGTCACCGATCATACCGGTACCGCCGCCGATAAGGGCAATCGGCTTATTGCCTGCCATTTGAAGCCTTTTCATAAGGCAAAGTGCCATAAAGTGACCAACGTGCAAGCTATCCGCAGTCGGGTCGAAGCCGATATAAAATACAGCCTTACCGTTATTAATAAGCTCTCTTACTTCGTCCTCATTAGTGATTTGAGCTATAAGTCCTCTTTCTTGTAATTCTTCATAAACTCCCATTTATATATCCTCCTAAAATAAAAACAAATTTATAATGACAAAGTGGCACAAGTGCCGTTTTTCACCTTTTGTTCAATATTAATTCCCATAGTTAATTACCGTACAAATTTTGATTTAATAATTCCTCTGCACTTTGAAGAAGAGTATCGGTTATTTCAAGACCGCCCATAATACGTGCAAGCTCACTCTTTCTGCCTTCAAAATCAAGCGGTGTAACCGAAGTAAAAGTTTTATTATCATCAAATTTCTTTTGAATCAGAAAATGCTCGTTGGCATTTGAAGCAATTTGAGCAGAATGAGTAACACATATAACCTGCGTATTTTTCGAAACAGATTTAAGCTTCAAGCCGATTTTTTGACTTGCTCTGCCGCTTACACCGGTGTCGATTTCGTCAAAAATCAAAGTTCCGATTGTATCATTGTACGATATTATGCTTTTAATTGCAAGCATTATTCTCGAAAGCTCACCGCCTGAAGCAACCTTTGACAATGATTTAGGCGGCTCACCGGGATTTGCGGAAATCATAAATTCGATTTTGTCAAAACCCGTTGACGATAAATTACCTTTATCGAAATTAACAAAAAACTGCATTTTAGGCATATCGAGAAATGAAAGTTCGTTTTTTACTTTTTTTTCAAAATCAGATGCAACCTTTTTTCTTTCATTTGAAAGTTTTTCGGCAAGACTAACTGTTTCATTTAATAAGCCGTCATATTCTTTATTAAGCCTGTCAAGCTCCTCGTCAGCAAAAAGAATTGAATTTCTTTTTTGCTTGGCATTTTCAAGAAAAGCAAGCATTTCTTCTTCATTTTTTCCGTATTTATTTGAAAATTTATAATAAAGGTCAAGCCTTTCGTCAATCATTTCAATTTCTTCGGGTGAGAAATCAATTGACATTAAAAGCATTTGAGCCTTATCCTTAGCAAGTTCAAGTTTATCGTTTATATCATTAAATACGTCAAAAATTTCCTTAGTTTCATCATATTTAAAAAGCATTCTTGAAACATCGTTGCAAGCCTGCTCAACGCCTGTATTTTCATCATCACCGTTAATAGTTGAAACAGCAAGATTAAGTGCCTTTATTATATCCTCACTCTTTTGAATAAGTTCACGTTTTTTAGTGAGTTCTTCCCTCTCGCCTATTTTGATATCAGCTGCCTCAAGTTCATCTATTTGGAAATTAAGAATTTCAAGCTGCTTTTCCTTATCGCTCTCATCATTAGCAAGTGATTTTAGTTTTCTGCGAACGCCAATAAGCTTTTTAAACGAATTTTTATAATCGGCTAATACCGACTTATCATTTAAAAGCATATCTATATATGTATATTGCAAATCAGGATTTAAAAGTGCCTGACTGTCATGCTGGCCGTGAACATTAACAAGAAGCGAACTTATTTCCTTAAGCATAGAAACGGTAACAGTTTTGCCGTTTACCTTGCAAAGCGATTTACCGTTTGACGAAATTTTGCGGCTTAAAAGCAGTGAATTTTCTTCGTCAATCTCAATGCCAAGTTCTCTTAACTTATCACAAATTGATTTGCTAATATCATCAAAATAAGCGCTTACAAACCCATAATCGGTATTATGTCTTACAAGTTCTTTTGAAGTACGCTCACCCATTATTGCGTTAATGGAGTCAACAACAATAGATTTACCTGCACCGGTTTCACCTGTCAGAACATTAAGACCGTCACTGAAATTAACACTTGCCTTTTCAATAACAGCTATATTTTCAATGTCAAGAGTTCTTAGCATTTAAAATCTTCTCCATATTCATTGTAAATATTTTCGCAAAGTCCTCAGTTTTACAAAGTACAAAAATAGTATCATCGCCGCTGATTGTACCTACGACGCCTGTCCATTCCATTGAGTCAATTGCGGTGCATACGGCAACAGCCATACCTGAAAAGCATTTAATACAAACAATATTTTGAGCGTATTCAACATTAATAATTGATTCCCCGAAAATACCGCCTGTTCTTCTTGCATTTTCATTATTTTTCTTACCTGTTGAATAAATGTATCTGCCTTTATCTGACAAATCCTTAACAAGGCGCAATTCCTTAATATCACGGGATATTGTTGCCTGTGTAACCTCATAGCCGTTTTTCAAAAGAAAAGCCTGAAGTTCTTCCTGAGTTTCAATATCATGGGAGTTGATAAGTTCTAATATTTTAGCGTGTCTTCTCTTTTTCATTTATACTCTCCTCTCAATAATTTTCTTATTAAGAATTTCGTAAAAGTTTTCAGGTTTTAGTTTAATTAGCTTAGTTTTAATATCCGAAGTCTTGATATGTATTTCACAATCAGGGGCTAAATTGACAGCCTCCTGACCGTCAACAGTCATAATCGGAGAATTATTTTGATCGTTATTTGCTTTAATAATCAATTCTTTATCTGCCGAAAAAATTATACTTCTGTCCATAAGTGAATGTGGGCAAATCGGAGTTTCGATAATACAATCTGCCTCAGGGCTTACAACAGGACCTCCTGCAGCCATTGAATAGGCAGTAGAGCCTGTAGGTGTAGAAATAATAACTCCGTCACTTCTCATATTAGAAACATTTCTGCCGTCACAAGTGATTGATACATCAATAAGTCTTGCAAAATCGCCACGTGAAACAACAATATCATTTAAACAATGATGTGAAGAAATCACCTGACCCTTTCGTTCTATCGTCGCTTTGAGCATAAGACGTTCGTCAATAATATAATCATTATTAATAAGCCTTGCAAGCAAACCAAGTTCATCTCTCTCGATACCACTCATAAAGCCCAGCCTACCGGCATTGATACCGAGTGCCGGTTTGCCCAAAAAAGCCGCCTTTTTAGCGATATTAAGCGTTGTGCCGTCGCCGCCTATAGCAATTGCGCAATCACAAATTGACATAGCCTTGTCAAATGTTTCAAATTTCGCTTTTGTTTTTGCAAATACAGCTTCGTGTTCCTCGGGTAAATACACCTCTGCGCCGCCGCTGATAAGTTTATTAACTACATTTACAGCAAGAACGCTCACGCCTTTATTATTGAGATTTGGAAAAACTGAAATAATCATTATAATTCCTCATGTGATTTATATACTAATTGTTTTGCGTCAACATTTTCATAAACAACAGGTTCATTTGATTTTAACAGATAAATCAAATATTCGATATTACCCTCAGGACCTTTAATAGGTGAAAAATCAAGACCTGAAACGCTAAAACCGTTTTCAACTGCCAAGCCGATAACTTTTTCGCAAACCTCAAGGTGAGTTGCAGGGTCGCTTACAACACCTTTTTTACCGACCTTTTCCCTTCCGGCTTCAAACTGAGGCTTAATAAGGCAAACCGCACTGCCGTCATCCTTTAAGAATTTATTAAGATTTGGCAAAATATGCTTAAGAGAGATAAAGGAAACGTCAACAGATGAAAAATCAATTTTATCCTTAATTTGTTCATCTGTTACATATCGAAAATTAGTTCTTTCCAAATTAACTACTCGTTCATCGGTACGAAGCTTCCAAGCAAGCTGACCGTAGCCGACATCGACTGAATACACCTTAACTGCTCCGTTCATAATCATACAATCGGTAAAGCCTCCCGTTGAAGCGCCGACATCCATACAAATTTTGCCTTCAAGAGAAATAGGAAAACATTCCATAGCTTTTTCAAGCTTCAAACCGCCACGGCTGACATATTTTAAAGTTTTACCACGAACTTCGATTGTATCATCCGGACTAACGTCCTTGCCTGCTTTATCAGATTTTTGATTGTTAACATATACTATGCCCGACATAATGATTGCTTTTGCCTTTTCTCTGCTTTCAGCAAGTCCTTTTTCTACCAAAGCAACGTCAAGCCTTGTCTTATTCTTAGCCATTATTGACCTCTTTAATAATAGAATTTGTATCTAAATTATAATGCTCAAGCTGACGACAAACGCTTGCTTGCTTAACAAATTCGTCGTCAATTGCAATATGCTTAAAATGAACATTAATATCATTTTCAATTAACAGTGAAGCAAATATTTCACCGACAGAACCGCTTTTTACACTTTCCTCATAAAAATATACGCTATCACAATTTTTGAGATATTCAACTACGCTTTCATCAATCGGCTTAATTTTATTAAGTTTAATCAAAAAAGCGTCATCAAGATTTTTATAAGCTTTTGCACATTCGCAAAATTCTCTGCCGTAAGATACGACACATTTTTTCAAACTTGTATCACCTATAACGTTATAATCATCGTGATTATATTTAAATTCGAGAGGAATTTCGCATTGGCAGCCACGTGGGTATCTGACTGCGACTGCGCCGTCAATTTTATAAATTGCCTGATAAAACATAGCTTCAAGTTCATCAAATGTTGAAGGTGCGAAAACAGTTAATCCAATCACCGAGTTAAGAAAAGAAGTATCAAACACGCCTTGATGGCTTTCGCCGTCCTCACCGACAAAGCCGGCACGGTCAATTGCAAAAATAACCTTTAAATTTTGCATTGCGACATCGTGAATAAGTTGGTCATACGAACGTTGAAGAAATGTTGAATAAACAGCAAAAACAGGAATTAAACCGTTTTTTGCAAGACCGCTTGAAAATGTTACTGCGTGCTGTTCGGCAATGCCGACATCAAAAAATCTTTTAGGAAATTCCTCTGCAAAATTACAAAGGCCCGTACCCTCAGCCATAGCGGCAGTAACACAGCAAATTCGAGCGTCTTTTTTAGCGAAATTACACATAGTTTCGCCAAAGCAGGCTGAAAAATTCTTTCCTGAACTTTTCGGTTCACCAGTATTTATATCAAATTTACCTATACCGTGAAACTGAGTCGGATTTTTCTCGGCAGGATAATAACCTTTACCCTTAACGGTATTCACATGAATTAAGACTGAATGGTTATGGGCTTTAGCCGCATTAAAAACGTCAACAAGTGCATCAATATCGTGACCGTCAATCGGGCCGTAATATCTAAAACCTAAATCCTCAAAGAAGGTGGATTTGTAAATCATTTTTCTGATTTTAGTATTAATATATGTAAAAAATCTGTTAATCTGAGTGCCAACCTTAGGGATTCTTGCAAGTCGGTGCTGAAAATTAGATTTAAAGGTTACGTATCTTTTAGATGTGCGTATAGTAGTCAGATTTTTAGCCATTGAGCCGACATTTTTGCTGATAGACATATTATTATCATTCAAAACTACTATAAGATTACTGTTATCGTTTCCTGAATTATTAAGTGCCTCATATGCAAGACCGCCGGTCAATGCGCCGTCACCGATAACTGCAACAACCTTGCCCTTTTCGCCTTTAATCTGCTTAGCCCTTGCAAGACCGACAGCGGCAGAGATTGATGTTGAACTGTGACCTGAAGAAAAAATATCATGTTCACTTTCAACAGGACGGGTAAATCCGCTGATGCCGCCTTCGGTACGTAAGGTTTCAAACTTGTCCTTCCTGCCGGTAAGAATTTTATGAGTATAGCACTGATGGCCGACATCAAACACAATTTGGTCAACAGGGCTGTTAAAAACCTTGTGCATGGCAACTGTAAGTTCAACAACACCTAAATTAGAAGCAAGGTGACCGCCTGTTTTGGAAACAGTATTAATCAACAATTCACGTATATCTTCGCATAGCACTTCAAGCTCTTTATCATTCAGTTTTTTTAAATCTTTAGGAGAATTAACCCTATCAAGAACAGACATAATATTTCCCTTTTCAATGATTAAAGCTATTTTTTACGATTGACAAGTGATAAAGCAAGCGCTTTCAAAAAATCACTGTTTTCAAATATATCAAGTTGATTTACAGCCGCATTTGTAAGCTTTTTAACGTCTGATTTTGCTTTTTCAATACCGACAAGTGCAGCATAGGTAATTTTTTCATTTTCAGCATCAGAGCCAACAGGTTTGCCAAGTTCCTCTTCATCGCCAACAATATCTAAAATATCATCTTGGATTTGGAACGCAATACCGAGTGAATAAGCAAATTTAGAAGCTGCTGACATTTTCTCTTCATCAGCTCCGGCGCTGATACAACCCATAAGGCATGCAGCGGAAATAAGTGCGCCTGTTTTCATTCTGTATACATTTAAAAGCTGCTTAACTGTAGGATTTTCCTTTTCGTAAATAAGGTCAATAACCTGACCGCCAATCATTCCGCCTACGCCGGCATTTTGAGCAAGAAGAAGAGAAGCAGAAACCTTTTTATCATCAGAAAGTTCGCTTGATGCAATAATTTCAAATGCGTGAGTCAAAAGCGCATCTCCCGCCAAAAGAGCGGTATCCTCGCCAAATGCTTTATGACAACTTGGCTTACCTCTCCTTAAATCATCATTGTCCATACAAGGCAAATCATCGTGAATAAGACTATATGTATGGACATATTCCATAGCGCACGCAAAGGGTAACGCATCTTCTCTGCTTCCACCGCTCGCTTGTGCAAACTCAAGCGTAAAAACAGGTCTAAGTCTTTTGCCTCCGTTTACAAGACTGTATTCCATAGCCTGAACAACACTTTCTTGACCGTCCTTGCAATCAGGAAGAAAAGACAAAAGTGTGTGTTCAACTTTTTTTATATCATTTGTCAGAATATTTTTAAATTCCGTTTCAGTCATTATTATTCTCCTTAGTAAGCATAGTAATCTTTTGCTCTGCCTTTTTCAGCTTATCACTGCAAATACCTGCAAGCTTAGTTCCTTTTTCAAAAAGTTTAATGCTCTCGTCAAGAGAAACAGTACCATTTTCAAGCTTAGATACTATTTCATCAAGCTCTTTAACAGCATCTTCATATTTTATTTCATCACTCATTGGGTGTTACCTCTTTAACTATACATTTAGATTTTCCGTTATAAAAAGTTATATCAATCTCATCGTTCACTTTAACGCTGTTAATATCGTTTATTGCATTATTATTAATAGATGCAAGTGTGTATCCACGTAAAAGAATTTTCAGCGGACTTAAAGCGTCAAGACGAGATATTTTATTTTTAAACTCATTATTTTTTTGCTCAATAAAATATGAGTAGGCATCAACAAGTCTTGTTTGCAAAACAGCCAAATCATCATATTTCAGATTAATGAAATCATTCATATTTTCCAAAGGCGTATTAATAAGCAAATTGTCAAGAAGCTGATATTCCTTATCAATTTTGTTATGCAAATAAGATAATAATCTGTTTTTTATACCGTCAAAATAATTAATTAATGTTGCCGAATCCGGTACAGCAAGTTCTGCAGCAGCACTCGGAGTAGGTGCTCTTAAATCCGACACAAAATCGCAAATTGTGTAATCCGTTTCATGACCTACGGCAGAAATTATCGGAGTTTCACATTCGAAAACCGCCCTGGCAACCTGTTCTGTATTAAAAGCCCACAAATCCTCAAGTGAGCCGCCGCCTCTGCCGACGATGATTACATCAATATCATCTCTTAAATCAAGAATTTTAATTGATTTGCATATATCAGCCGGTGCGCTGTCACCCTGAACGACAGTCGGTACAACGACAAGTTCGGCAATAGGATATCTTCTTTTTGTAATATTTTTTATATCCTCAATTGCCGCACCCATATCCGAGGTAGCAACTCCTATTTTCCTCGGAAATTTAGGTATCGGCTTTTTGTAGATTTCATCAAACAAGCCTTCTTTTGAAAGTTTATCCTTAAGCTGTTCAAAAGCAACAGCAAGTGTTCCTATACCGTCAGGTTGCATATCGTCAACATAAAACTGATATGCTCCGTCCTTATCGTATACAGAAATTCTGCCTCGGCAAAGAACCTTCCTTCCGTCAGACGGCTCGAATTTAAGCCTCTGTGCATTTGATGAAAACATAACCGCTTTAAGTTGTGAGTTATCGTCCTTAAGCGTGAAATACATATGACCGGAACGAAAATAATGGAGAAAATTACTGATTTCACCCACAATATAAATATTTTTTAAATGCACATTTTCATCGAGAATAGCTTTAATATAAGTATTAACTTGTGAAACCGTTAATGCGTTAATATTCATATAATATCTTTCAAATAACCATATATTGCAATTCCTGCGGCATTGTCACAGCTAAACTCAGGCTTTGCAAAATATGCCGAAAATTTATTTACTAAATTTGTTTTAATAAGCGTGTTAGACATTACGCCGCCTGCAAATACGAGAGGTAAATCCCCATATTTTTCAAGCAATAGCTCTGTCATTTTTTCAAGCGAAGTTGAAATGTACGTAAGAACGAACTTGGAAATATCTTGCTTACTTTCGCCGTTTTCTATCATCGCCTTAGCCTTATTTTCAATACCGGAAAGTGAGCAGTCAAGCCCCTTCATAGAAGGTTTAATTCTAAAGTTCTTATCGCTTAGCAGAGAAAATTTGTCAAGTTCCTTTCCGCAAGGAAAATTTAAACCGAGAAGCACTCCTGTTCTGTCAATAGCCTGTCCTGCCTTTAAATCAAGGCTTTGAGCAATAATTTGTGCTTTGATAATTTCATCTTTATCCGGTGTGACAAGAAGTGCCTCAGTTGTTCCTCCGCTAACATGAAAGGCAATAAATTGACGTTCAACCAAATCAAGCCTTCCGACGGAATAAAGCGCCGCTAAAATATGACCAACTTGATGAGATGTATAATAAAGCCTTGATGATGTGAATTTAGAAACAGCATCAGCAATACCCTTTCCAACCATAAAGCACGGCATATAACTTTTTTCAATATTTCTCGGTCTTGTACTTACTGCAACGGCATCAATACTTGACTTGTCATATTCAAGTTCAGCCAAAATTTCAGGCATATTGACTGTATGCTGAAAAACAGCGTCGCTTTGCCTTAGTCCACGCTCACCTGTTTTGACATGCAAAAGTTTCTTTGCCTGAATTATATCGTTGCCGTCAAACAAAGCCGCAGAGGTTGTATAATTGCTTGTATCAAATCCAAGATACATAATTAACCCCTTGAAACAGCGCCGAGAATGCCGTTGATATATGATGCATCATTGCTTGAAGCGTATTTTTTTGCAAGCTCAACAGCTTCATTAATTGCAATACTGTCGGCAACGTCCTCAACGTTTTTCATCTCATAAAGCGCAACGTAAAGAATAGCAAGCGTAACCTTAGGAAGCCTTGCGGTTTTCCAACTTTTTGAATACTTATTAATTATCTCATCAAGCTCATTTTTTGAACCTTTTACGCCGACAAACACATCCTTTGCATATTTGCTCACCGCTTCAACATTTTCGCTGTAAAGTTCGATTACCTCATCAATATCTTGGCCGCTTGAAAAAAGCCCCTCAAACGTTAAAAGAAACGCTTGCTCTCTCATTTCACTTCTTTTCATCTATGTATCTCCTAAATATTTTATGCAAAATAAAATGCCGACAAAAATCTATTGTCGGCAGATTTTGCTACTCTTCAGTTTCACAAGGTTCAACAGAGCTTACAGGCTCTTCAAAATCAATACCGGCTACAATAACATTTACTTTAGTTACAAGCTTACCCGTCATATTTTGCACTGATTCCTTAACTGCACTTTGCACTTGGGTAGCAACAGTTTGGAATTTTTTACCGGGAGCTATATTGATATAAATGCTGATAGTAAAGCTGTCATTTTCCTGCTTAATTCTTACAGGACTCATAACCTTAAGACTGCCCTGCTTAATTGTATTTACAACATCAACGGGTTTGTTGCAAAACGAAGAAACACCATCAACATCCTTAGCCGCATTAACTGCGATTGATGAAAGAACCTCATCGGATATAATAAGCTCACCCATAGAGCTTTTTGAAATTATTTCCATAATTAAGCCTCCTTGATTTTGAACCATTATAACACAAACTGAATAAATATACAAGATATTAATATAAAATATTTATGAATTTAGTTTGACTGAATAATAGTGACATCCTCATAGCTGCAACCAAGCTGAGAAACGGTTATTTCCTTAATTTGTAAAACTATTTGGTCCGTTAAATCTTTAGTATCAACAATAACATTAACTTTTGTTGCATCTTCGTTAATAACTGCAATACAATTATTAACGCCTTTTGCTTTAACAAGCGTTTCTATTTTATTCTCTGTTGATATTATATCCGAAATTGAAGCTATTTTGTCAGCTGCGGCGATATGCGCCTTATCCGTGTCCTTTGTTGAGTCAACAATTTTTTGAAGTTTTTCGAGGCTTTCGTCTCTTGCGGTTTGCCTGTCAACTCGTGCAGAGGAAAAATATGCATTTTCTTTAACAGGCTGTGTTGTAGTGGCATCTACATAAGTTGCCTCGCCTAAAACCTTATCTCTGCCGGATGAAATCGAACTTACCTTTGCTGATATATCACTGTTTTCCCAATACCAATTGCCGGCAACGCCTACGCCGAGCAAAAGCAAGAAGCAGCACGCAACAATGCGTGAATTTCTTGTTTTTCTCTTTTTGATTTGTTCTTCGGTAAGTACGGTTTTTTCTTTTTTCTTCTTTTTTGGTTTATCGTTTTTCATATTTTCTTTTTTCAAAATAATCACCCTTTTGATTTTATTTTAGAAACAGAAACTCTGTTTGCCGATATATTAAAAAGAGAGGTAACGGTATTAATTACCGCCTCACGAACCTCCACGTTATCACCACCCGAACAAACAACGCTTACGCCTTGAACGGTCGGATATTTTTCCTTGATAAGCAAAGCCTTTTCTCCGCTTTGCGAGTCATATAAAACATATTCGTCTTTATTGCTTTGAGAATTTTCATCGTTTTTGTTTTCGCTGTCTGTCGCATACACATTTTCGCTACTGTACTCAAATGTAATCATCACCTCACAGTCACCCACTCCGTCAATAGAGGATACGATATTTGTCAGCTGTTTTTTAGTTTCATCGCTGTATTGCGAATAATCAAACGACGTTTCATCTTCGGTCGTTTTATTGTCATTTGACTGAAAAAACGAAGAAAAAGCAATTAAAACAATTGCAACAAGCCCCATAGCAACTATTATTTTTGCTCTTTTGCCATCGGATTTAAGCATAAAATTTATTGCATCTTTTATTTTATTCACCAATATAATACACCTGCGCATTTATTCCGAGCTTATCAAAAATATATTTTTTAACCTCTGATTTGTCATATTCATTTAATATATATATTTCGACTGATTTGATATAAAGCTCATCATCTTTGATTTTGACGTTAACTTTTGCCTTAGAATTTTTATAATTACCGTCGTTAAGTGTTTTTTCAATATTTGATTTAATAGTTGTGCTGTATGATTTCTCCTTGTTTTCCGTTTGCTGTTCGTTGATTACTTTTATGCCTTCAAAACTCAAATCAAATCCGTTTGCTTTAAAAGGCGCAATAAGTGATAACATAATAAAAACGGTAATAATAATTTTTCCTACTTTGCCGTTTGAATTTTTAGGAAGAAGCAAAGAGAAAATTATAGAAAAAATAAGAGTGATACAAACTGTATACGTCCAATCGTTTAAATATTTCATACATTCACCGTTTTCGATGCCACTAAAATTCCTAATGATATAATCGTTGTTACCATTGATAAAATTAACAAAACATTTATTATCAGCAAAACGCTTGAAAACGCTTCCAAAACTGTGCTTGATTCGCTGTCGAAAAACACCTTAGAGCAAATATTTGCAGCAGATATCGAAAGCCGCCAAAGAGTTATATTAATTATCGCAGGCAAAAATATAGCCGATATTGCAATAATTCCTACTATTCCCACGCTTGTTTTAATAAGGCTTGAATAGCTTTGAATTGATAAAAGCCCCTCGCTTATTGAGCTGCCGATAATAGGAACAACGGAATTAATTGCAAATCTGACCGAACGCAAGCCAAGAGCATCGGCTCTCGATGCGACGGCGGTTTTAAGTGATAAATACGACACAAAAATTGCAGATAAAGCCGAAATTGCTTTTGTTATCAAATTTCTTAAAGCAGACACGATACTGCCCATATTCAAATCACGTCTGATTGAGGAGCACACAGATATACCCATAAATGAATTTACAATCGGCAAAAACACATTAGATGATATAAAATTCAAGGCTTGAGAAAACAAAAGAAGACTGCCGTTTACGCTAAACGAAGTCATTGCTGAACCGCTCGTTGCGCAAATTATGCAAAACGCAGGAAAAAAAGCATATGTAAAATCAGAACACAGTTTGATTGCCGAGCAAGCAAGCTTCATAGAAGGATAAATCTGCGTCACCAAAAATATTGCAATAACGAGGTTTGAAACCGTTGCATACATATCTGAAACAGAGTCGCTTGACAGATGCATATCAAATGATTTAACGATTGACGACAATATTATAAAGCAAATCAATATCAGGCAGCATCTTAAAGGACCTTGTGCATTTTTTGAGAAAACAGATGAAATATAATCTATAATTTGTTTAAACGATATACTGCTGATATTTTCATAATCAAAATCGTTAATTCCGAGTTCATCTAAAAGACTTGCGGTATCGTCATCGAGCAAATCAAACGACGATAAATCATATTCATCAAGTTGTGATTGATAGTCTGCAATTTTTTCCTCAGCAAAACACACATCGGGAAAAACAAGCATAAGCATAAAAATAAACATTACGAGTATTTTAATTTTTCTTTTCATTTAAGCATTCCTATCATAATATCCATAATCGTTGTAAAAAGCGGCAATGCAGTTACAAGAATAATAATTTTTGCCGACAGCTCCGTTTGGTTTGCAAGCGTATTTTCACCGTTATCCCTGCACAAATCCGAAAGCAATTGAGCTATCATAGATATTCCGAGAATTTTAAGCATAATTTTTATGTATGGTAATAAAACGGAAATTTCATTACTTATTGACGTCAGCCTGTCAACTATTCCTTTTAAATCTTTTGATATTAACGTGAAAATAATTATTGTGCATACTATGTTTATAAGAAAAGTAAATTCTTTTGAATAATTTTTCAGCACAATATTAATAATCAGTGCCGTCAATACAATTCCTACAACCTTAATCATAAGTCAAAAAGTGATTTAACGGCTGAAAACAAATTGCTTATTTGCGGAATAATCATCATTAATACAACTATTACACCTGCAAGGGTTGTAAGCATTGCTTGCTCTTCCCTGCCGCTTCTTATTAAAACCATATTAAGCACAGCAACTATTATTCCTATTGCTGCAATTTTAAAGATAAAACTAATATCCATTTATCCTCCTATATCAGCAAGATTGCTATTAAACAGCCTATTCCTAAGCCGAGAGCATATATTATTTTATAATGAGCAGTATAATATTGCTGATAATAATCTTTTAATATTCTAAATGTTTCGCAAAATTCGTTTGCCTCATTTATTTGAGTTTGAGAGTCATATTTTCCTATTGAATTTATGTAATCGTATATTTTTTCATTTTCTTCTCTTTTAAGAGGTGAAGATGAAATTATATTATTTAAATCAATATCCTTAAGTTTTTCACTGTTATTGAGTAAATCAAAAATTTTTTCTGTTTCAGGATTAGTAGTTTTTAATAAAACCATTACTTTTGAGCCTAAGAACACCATCTTATCACAATAATCAATTTTGCTTTTTTCGTACTTACATATACTCGCTGAAAGGAGTATAGATATTCCTAATATCATTAGAATTCCTGCCGTTTTCATTTTCGTCCTCCGTCAAATTGATAATGTCAAATCCTTCATCAATTCCGTTTAAAAAAACAATGTGCGAAAATTCACGAGTAGAGATAAGCTGAATAGCTATTTGATTTCTCATTAAATCATTAATTGATTTTAAATGGATAGATAAAATAAACGACGTACCGCTTGAAAAGCCGAATTTTATTGCCTCTACTTCATCCGAGTTTCCTATTTCGTCACAAACTATTAATTCAGGCGAAAGCGTTCTTACTGCCAATTCGATTCCCTTAGCTTTTTTATACGAGGATATAACATCTGTATTAATTCCGATATCAAAGCCGGAAGAAAGTTCTTTCCTTTCGTCAATAACGCTTATTTTTTTATATTTTCCTGCATATCCGCTTGATAAAAGCCAGGTCATATCTCTTAATATTGTTGTTTTGCCGCTTGAAGGCGGACCTGCAATAATAACACTTGGCGTTGAATTTGCGAAAAGAATATTTAAAATATTTTTTGAACAATCAACTACATTATGAGATATTCTTATGTTAAGACTGCTTATATTCTTAACGCTTGAAATTGAGTTGTTTTTATAAACAGCTTCACCTGCTATACCTATTCTTGATCCGAATTTATCTGTAACGTATCCGTCAATCATTGTTTGCATATTTGTATGATACGAATTATTACAGAAACTATCGAGAATAAAAATAAACTCATCATCGCTGATAAATCTGCAATCGTTCAAATAATGATTAATAAGCTTGTCATATTTACTGATAAAAAAAGGTTTATCAAGAATGTAAATAACTATAGGTTTATTAACTCTAAGCCTAATCTCAGTTATTTTTGACAAAACAGATACATCAAATGACAAAAAGCAGTTTTTTAAATCGCTTGGAAAGTGCTCTAAAACAGAAAAAATATTGTCCATAAAATCACCTTGCTTAATAGTATGCTGAATTTTTGAAAAATATAACAAATTTTCGGTTGAAGTAGAAAAGCAAATGTGATATTATATGTATATAATTATAATATTTACGGAAGTGCGGTTGCAGTAATGAATAGCAATATAACTATCAACACAAAAACAAACAAATTTATTAACGGCGAAACGGTTAGCTATACTCTTATGGCTACGGTTTCGCTTTTTATTCTGTTTGCATTAAAACAGATATTAAAAGTTTTTATCGGCGTTGCAGTTGCACCGAGCTGTATCATCGCTTTTATCACGGCAAGTATTATTTCATTTTTACTTGAAAGAAAATTTGTGTTTGGCAAAAAGATGTTAGCTTCAAACGCTAAACAAATAATATTTTTTATAATCAGAGCAGCAGTTAACTTCGGCTTTTATAAACTTTCGGAATTTGGGTTTAAAAATATGCTTGATATGCCAATCACGTTTGTTTGGTTTATAGCCGTTATAACTTCTTTTTTATTTAACTATATTTATGACAGAACACTCGTTTTTGATTGCGGATATGAAGCAATAAGTGTAAAACAGTCAAGAATATATAAAACCTTTTATAAAAACAGATATGTATTTTTATCCTCTGCCTTGGCACTTTTATGTATAAGCATTCTTTATATCATTTATTCAGCATTTCCGTTTGGCGATACAACTGTTATGAGAATGGACCTTTATCATCAATACGGACCGCTTTTTGCCGAACTTTATGACAGAATAGTTGAACACAAAAGCCTGCTTTATTCTTGGACAACGGGCGGCGGCTCAAGCTTTTTAGGAAATTATCTAAACTATCTGTCAAGCCCGCTTTCATTTTTAATTTTCCTTTTTAATAAGGAGGATATTGCATTTGCCATTACCTTTATAGTTGGATTAAAATGCATATTAAGTGCAACCACATTCAGTTACTACTTAAAGAGCAGCTTTGGCAAAAATAATTATTACGTAAGTGCATTCGGCGTACTCTATGCCTTTAGCGCATATTTCCTTGCATATTATTGGAATATTATGTGGCTTGACGGAATGATTATGCTTCCGCTTATTGTTCTCGGAATTGAAAGAATTTTCAATAAAGGAGACATTAAGCTATATACTATTTCAATGATTTTGCTTTTCTTTGCAAATTATTATATGGGCTATATGAGTTGTATATTCGCAGTAATATATTTCGTTGCATACTTCATTATTTCATACAAAAATGACGGCAAACTCAATCCTAATGCAAAATTTGAAAAGAAATATTCAACAAAAGCATTGATGAATAACACTTTTATTAACAGAGGGATTAAATTTGCATTTGCCAGCATCATTGCAGCAATGTTTTGCGCTATTACTTTAATACCGGTGTTTATGATATTAAAGAACAGTTCTGCAACGTCAGGAACTTTTCCTGATACATTCACAAGCTATTTTGATATTCTTGACTTTATAACCTCTCACTTTGCAATTCTCGAAACAACTATAAGAAGCAGTGGCGACAACGTTCTCCCTAATGTATATACCGGCATTTTGACGCTTATATTGTTGCCGTTATTCTTACTCAACAACAAAATAAGTCTTAAAGAAAAAGCGACTTACGTGCTTTTGATGGTTTTCTTTATTTTCAGTTTCAACAATAACTGTGCAAACTATATTTGGCACGCATTCCATTTTCCTAATGATTTGCCATATCGTTTTTCGTATATGTATTCATTTATAGTTGCTGTTATGGGATATAAAACCTTAATCAATTTCAAAGCAATTAATATTAAAGATATCGTATATTCGGGACTTGGCATTATTGCAATCGTTATTTTAGCTCAAAAATTTCTTACTAACAAAATGACTAACGGTACCATTTATGCAACAATTATTTTAGTTGCACTTTGGTGCGGATATCTTCTTATCGTTAAAAATAGGAATATTCAAAAAAGACTGACAGCATTTGTGCTTATAGTATTTTTAGTCGGTGAAACAGTTATAAGCGCAGTTACCGGAATACCTCTTAATCAGGAAAACGGAAACTATAAAGAAAATTTTTCCACATATAACGATGCAATCAAATATATTGACTCAAATGATAAAGACTTCTATAGAACGGAACTTTGCTATCTAAATACACGTATGGACCCATCTTATTACGGCTATAACGGAATATCCGTATTTTCGTCAATGGCATACGAATCATATTCAGAGCTTCAGCACAGCTTAGGAATGTTCGGTAATAGAATTAACAGCTATACTTACAATCCTCAAACGCCTGTATACAATATGATGTTTAACATTAAATATTTAATCCAAACCGATGTAAGCTTAGCTCCTTCTTCTAATCTTTATAAAAAGAAATACACAACCAAAAACAAAAAGGCAAATGTATATGAAAACAAGTATAATCTGCCTATCGCCTACTGCGTTAATTCAAATATTGAGGATTGGATAACAGATGAGGGCAATCCGTTTGAAATTCAAAGTGACTTTATAAAGCTTGCAACGGGATATTCAAATGTGTTTAAAAACGTTGATTATATCAGTACCGACTTTGACTCAGTAACAGGTGATGACGTTACTGAAAACGGAACATATTGGCTTAATAAAAGCGATGCTTCATCAAAATACGGCACAGAAACAATTACGCTGTCACCTACTATCGACGGAAACCTTTATCTTTATGTTAAGTCAAGCGATTTAAAGAGCATAACTGTTAATTCTGAAAAAGTATCTGATATTACACAAAACACAGATGAGGAATATATACTTGACCTTGGTTTCCACAATAAAGGCGATGAAGTTAAGGTCTCGCTTGACGGCGGAACTATGGAAAGTGAGAGCACCTCGTTTGATATTTATTGCTACAGTTGCGATGACTCGGTATTGAAAAATGCTTACAATTCTCTTTCCAAGAACACTTTAAAAGTATCTTCTTATAGCGACACATCAATTAAAGGTACAATTTCCTCAAAAGAAAATTGTTATTTATATTCATCAATTCCTTATGATGACGGTTGGAGCGTATATGTCGATGGCAAAAAGGCAGAAACATTTGAAATCGGCGGTACTCTTCTTGCAATTGAATTAACTGCGGGTAATCATCAAATCGAATATAAATATACTCCATCAGGCCTTGTTTACGGCATAGCGGTTACGGCAATTACTGCATTTGGATTATGCGGTTATTATATATTCAGTAAATCTTCTTTAAAACTTAACAAAAGAGCGAGAATAAAGGAGAAAAATATTGTTGAATAAATAAAAATCAGTATAATTCATAAAAATCTATTTACAATAATGTGCTTTTATTGTAGAATACACGTGAACATTTGAGAGGAGTTTCATATTACTATGGCAAGACAAACAGCAATCAGTATTAACACTATTCCAATCGGTCCTCTTGGCATAATCGGAATGCCGGGATGCGAAGAATTAACGGACAAAATTGACAAGTACCTCGTTAAATGGCGCAGAACTCAAGCAAGTGAGCATGCTGAGTCAATTGCTTTCTTTGGCTATCAGAGAGATACATATAAAATTGATGTATCTATTCCCCGTTTCGGCAGCGGCGAAGGCAAGGGTGTTATTAACGAAAGCGTAAGAGGTTACGATATTTATATTGTATGCGACGTATTTAACTACAGCTGCAGCTATGATATGTACGGCAGAAAGGTTTATATGTCACCCGACGATCATTTCGCTGACCTTAAGAGAGTTATTTCAGCGCTTTGTTCAAAACCAAAAAGAGTTTCTGTTATTATGCCTATGCTTTACGAGGGCAGACAGCACAAGAGAAGTTCAAGAGAATCACTTGACTGTGCAATGGCTCTTAAGGAGCTCGTTCATCTTGGTGTTGAAAACATTATTACGTTTGACGCTCACGACCAAAGGGTACAAAATGCAATTCCTGACAAATCATTTGAAAATGTTATGCCGACTTACCAGATGATTAAGGCACTTGTCAACAATGTTGAAGACTTAAATGTTGATAAAGACCATTTAATGATTATCTCTCCTGACGAAGGCGCACTTCACAGATGTATTTATTTTGCTACACAGCTTGGAGTTAATCTTGGTATGTTCTACAAGAGAAGAGATTATACAAGAGTTGTAAACGGCAGAAATCCAATCGTTGAGCATCAATATCTCGGTGATTCCGTTAAAGGCAAAGATATTATCATTGTTGACGATATGATTTCATCAGGTGAATCTATGCTTGAGGTTGCTATGAAGCTTAAGAACTTAGGTTGCGGCAGAATTTTTGTGTGCACAACTTTCGGTCTCTTCTGCAACGGTCTTGATGTATTTGATAAAGCTTATAAAGACGGTGTATTCTACAGAGTGTTTACTACAAACGGTGTATATCAGCCGCAGGAGCTTTTGGACAGAGAATGGTATGTAAGCGTTGAGCTTTCAAAATATGCCGCATATTTGATTGACACATTAAATCACGATATGTCTGTTTCAAGTCTTCTCGACAGCTCTGCAAAAATTGATACTTTGTTAAAAAATAAAGGTTTAAAGGACTAAGATATTATGGCAAAAGTAAAATTGTCTAAAGCTAAAACAGCTATAATTATTATTGCCGCAATTATTTTCGCACTTTTAGTTGCAGGCGGAATTTATTGCGTTGCTACTGACCAAAGCCCTGCTACTGCAATTGAGGCGGCAACAGCGCATCAGGACAAGCTTGTCGGCAAGTGGCAAAGCCAAAAATCGCCGGGATTATCCGCTTATGTATTTTATGATGACGGAACGTATGATTCTTATTTGTCTACAGTTAATTTTTCAGGCGAATATACTGTAAAAGGCAATAAAATCACTTTGACAAATCCTAATACTAACGCACAGGTTGTTTATAAATACAAGGTTAAAGGCAAGGTTCTCACTCTTACTCTTATGGAAGACGACAAAGAGGCAGAAACAAACACCTATGATTCTGTTGATGAACTTCAAATGAAAACGCTTGCAGATTTAATCGGCGATTCTATTAAAGACAACAATACAACTACACAAGAACAATAATTAAAAGCCCCTCGTCATTGACGTGGGGTTTGTTCTATTTTTTGTTTACTTTCCATATACATTACCAAGGAAGGTGAAATTCTTTGATTGGTAATGTGGAAAAACGTTGTATCGATTTAGGCCATTATATAATTGAAACAGGTGCTACTGTAAGGCAAGCGGCAATAGTTTTCAATATCAGTAAATCTACCGTACATAATGACGTCACAAAGCGCCTTGCAATGATTAATCCCCTGCTTTGCAGTGAGGTTAAAGAGGTACTTGAGCGCAACAAGGCTGAGCGTCACATAAGAGGCGGACTTGCCACAAAAGAAAAATACAGAAAGTTAAAAGATAACAAAAACATTGATTAATAAGCAAAATAATGCTATTATAAAAAAAGAAAATCAAAGGAAGTGTAAATATGAAGATAGGTTTTATAGGCTGCGGAAATATGGCAACTGCCATTATTAACGGAATTACGAATAATAACGTCGTAAGCGAAAAGGATATAAATGCTTATGACATTTTTGACGGTGCAACCAAAAAGCTTAAAGAAAATAAAGATATAAACATTTGTGAAAACGAAAAAGACGTTGTAAAATCAAGCGACATTATTTTTCTTGCAGTAAAGCCAAATGTTCAGGCAAGCGTATTAAAAGCAATTGACGGTGAAATTAAGGATAAATTAATCATTTCAATTGCCGCAGGAAAAACAATTGAATTTATCGAAAGCAATTTAAAATGCAAAGCTAAAATTGTTAGAGTTATGCCAAACATCAACGCTAAAGTCGGTGAGGCTATATCTGCTTATTGCTTTAATGATTCAGTAACCGGAGAGGACAAAACTAACGTTGAAAGCCTTTTAAACGGAATAGGACAGGTACTTTGCCTTGATGAAAGCTACTTCCCTCTTTTCGGTGTTATCGGCGGCTGCGGACCTGCTTTTGCATATATGTTCATTGACGCAATGGCACGTGCTGGAGTTAAAAACGGAATGAAAAAAAGCGATGCGCTTAAAATTTCTGCTCAAACCGTATTAGGCAGTGCAAAAATGATTTTGGAAAGCGACGAACATCCATGGCAGCTTATCGATAATGTTTGCTCCCCCGGCGGTACAACTATCGAGGGTGTAACCTCACTTCAGGCAGATGGCTTTGAAGCGGCAGTTCATAATGCTATTGATAAAGCGCTTGATAAAGATAAAAAATTATAAAATTAAAGCTCGGTTTTGGGTTACTCCCTTTACCGAGCTTTTTTCTAAAGTTTTTATAAAGATATTATTAAACTATTGACAATGTCTATTTTATATGATATACAGGACTTGGATGTGGTTATATGAAATATTCTTTTAAAGATTATCTTATTGATACACTTATGTTTGGTTTATCTGTATCAATTACCCCAATTATATATTTGTCAACATTTATAATAGTAAACAAATTTAATTATATAAATTCCCCAGTTAACTTATATTTAGCAATTTTCATTTCATTTTTGTTACCGTTTATATTCGGCATTTTTCTTTCAAGAAAACTTTGCAAACAATCTGTATTTTCATATTTAACAGTTTTCTTAATAATGGAAATAATTTGCATATTTCATATCAAAATTCCGGATAGTTATTTTGTTTTTTTACTTCCTCAGGAAGAATGGATAAGAGGATTATTTAATAAGTATAATGAAATCAGAGAAATAATAATATCTATTATTACACCGGTTTTATACACACTCTTATATTTTTTAGGTTCAAAATTAAAATCAAAAAACAAATTAATAAATAAACTATAAAAAATAAAAGCTCGGAATTAACCGAGCTTTTTGTTTTGAGTAATTACATATACTTTTTGATTTCATCAACCATATCGGTCTTTTCCCAAGAAACACCGAGGTCTTCCCTGCCCATATGACCGTAAGCAGCAACATTTTTATAAATCGGCTTTCTAAGGTCAAGCCTGTCGATAATTGCAGACGGACGAAGGTCGAACACCTTATTAACAATATCTGCAATCTTTTCGTCATCAAGCTTACCTGTACCGAACGTATCAACCATAACAGAAACAGGCTTTGCAACGCCGATTGCATAAGCAAGCTCAACCTCGCACTTATCTGCAAGACCTGCGGCAACGATATTTTTTGCTACCCAACGGGAAGCATAAGCGGCGCTTCTGTCAACCTTAGTTGGGTCCTTACCGCTGAATGCACCGCCGCCGTGGCGAGCATATCCGCCATAAGTATCAACAATAATTTTACGGCCTGTAAGACCAGAATCACCGTGAGGGCCGCCGATTACGAATCTACCGGTAGGATTTACAAAATATTCTGTATCATCGTCAATAAGTTCATTAGGAATAGTAGTTTTAATAACCTTTTCGATAATATCGTTTCTAAGTTGAGAAAGCTCAACGTCAGCGCTGTGCTGGCTTGAAACAACAACAGCAGTTACATTTACAGGCTTGTCATCGTCATATTCAACCGTAACCTGGGTTTTACCGTCGGCATAAAGATAAGGCAATGTACCGTTTTCTCTAACCTCTGTAAGCTTAAGAGCAAGCTTGTGAGCAAGGCTGATAGGAAGCGGCATAAGTTCCTTAGTTTCATTGCAAGCGTAGCCGAACATCATACCCTGGTCGCCGGCGCCGTTGAGGTTATATTCATCTTCTTCGTCATTCTTAAGCTCTAATGATTTGTCAACACCCATAGCAATATCAGGTGACTGACGGTCAAGAGCAAGCAAAACAGCACAGGTGTTGCCGTTAAAACCTTTCTTATCGTCGTCATAACCGATATCGCAAACGGTTTTTCTTACGATTGACGGGATATCAACCGTAGCTTTAGTTGTAATTTCGCCCATAACAAGAACTTGGCCTGTTGTGCAAGTAGTTTCACATGCTACACGGCTTTGCGGGTCTTGCTCGAGCATTGCGTCGAGAATAGAATCTGAAATTTGGTCACAAATTTTATCAGGATGACCCTTTGTTACAGATTCACTTGTAAACAAATGTTTTGACATAATATATTCCTCTCATCAAAAAAATTCGTTAATTGCTTTAGAAAGAAAAAAGCACACGTAACGAGCGTGTGCACTTAGCTATCATCACTCGGTAAGCCGCAGGTATTAGCACCTTACAAATGCAGGTTGCTGTGGTTTCACAGGGCCTGTCCCTCAACCACTCTTGATAAAGCATATTAACATCACACATATAATACAACAATGATTAGATAAAGTCAACAAATATTTATAAAAATAAAGGTTATTTTATATTTACTATTGTAATTTCTTAATAAATAGTTTATAATTATATAGCAATAAAAGGCATATAGCCTTATAAGGAGGAAAATTATGGCAAAGAAAACCGTATTTATTACCGGTGGTACAGGTAATATGGGTTGGGCTGCCGTTCAGGAAATGCTTAAGCATCCAAGTGATATCAATATCAAGATGCTTGCAAGAAAAAGCCCAAAGAACGAAGAAAAGCTTAAGGATTTAATGGCAAAGCCAAACGTAAAGATTGTTTGGGGCGATCTTAATGATTACGATTCAATCCTTGAAGGTGTTACAGGCTCTGACTATGTCCTTCACGTAGGTGGTATGGTTTCACCGACTGCTGACTGGAAACCTTACAAAACACAAAAGACAAACATCGGTGCTGCACAAAGCATCTGCAAGGCTGTTCTTGCTCAGCCAGACCCTGATGCAGTAAAAGTTTGTTATATCGGTACCGTTGCCGAAACTGGCGACCGTAACTATCCTATCCATTGGGGACGTTGCGGTGACCCTATCAAAATTTCAATTTATGACCACTATGCAATTTCTAAGACCGTTGCTGAGCGCACATTTGTTGAAAGCGGTATTAAGAATTGGGTTGTAATGCGTCAGTCAGGTATTCTTTATCCTAATATTCTTAAGAATATGGATCCTATTATGTTCCACGTTCCAATCAACGGCGTGCTTGAATGGTGTACAGTAGAAGATTCAGGCAGACTTATGTGCAACCTTGTTCTTGAGGATAAGGCAGGCAACCTTGGCGCTGACTTTTGGAATCACTTCTACAACATCGGTTCAGGTAAGGAATACAGAATTTCTAACTATGAATTTGAGCAACTTCTTCTCGGAACACTTGGTCTTGCAGGCCCTGAAAAGCTCTTTGAACCTAACTGGTTTATCACTAAGAACTTCCACGGTCAATTCTATGCAGACGGTGACAAGCTTGAAGAATACTTACATTTCAGAGAAAATCTTCCTGTAAAGGACTATTTCCACAGACTTGCTGACCACGTTGAATTTTATTTCAAAATACCAAGATATCTTCCAAAGAATCTTGTAGCAGCTTGTGCAAAGCCGTTTATGAAAAAGATTGCTTCTACTCCTGATTTTGGTACTCTTGATTGGGTTAAAACAAATAATCCTGAAAGAATGTCTGCATACTATGGTTCACTTGAAGAATACAACAAGATTCCTACAAAGTGGGAAGACTTTGAAATCATCAAGTTTGATAAGGATAGCAGCGCAGCTGAACAGTTTAAGCTTGACCATGGTTATGATGAAAGCAAGCCTGAATCAGAGCTTGATATTGAAGATATGAAGCAAGCAGCTAAGTTCCGTGGTGGTGAATGCCTCAGCGAAACAATGGTTAAGGGAGATATGGCTACAAAGCTTAAGTGGAAATGCGGCACTTGCGGTGCTGAATTTGAAGCTTCACCTGCACTTATTCTTCTTGGCGGTCACTGGTGCCCTGAATGCTACATTCCACAGAAGGAATGGAACTATGACGAGGTTGCTAAGACTAACCCGTTCTTCGCTCAAGTTTGGTATCCTAACCACACTAAGGAAGAACATAATGTTTACAAGTTTGACGACCTCTTCCATATTAACGGAGTTAAATGGGACGATATTAAGCACTAAACACTGACTTAAATACATATAAATTACTAAACACCTTGCATTAATTTGCAAGGTGTTTTTTATTTTTTAAAATATCTAAAACAATAATATAAAAAAAGCTGTCATCAACGATGACAGCTTTTAAAATACAATATTAAAATGTTTTATGTATTAGTCAAACAAAATGTCAGTATTAGCAAATGAAAGCGGTACATATTCACCGTTATTTACATAATAAACTGCAGAAAGCTTAACGGCAACTGCATATTGCTTACCTGAACATGTAAACATATAGCAATCAGCACCATTTACGGTCTTAATACTATTATTAAATGAAATTGCGCTGTTTGATGCATCTGAACTGTAACCTATTTCTCTCCAATTATCGTGAATTGTTTGCTTAAGCATACGCTTAGCATCATTAACATTATAATCAGGAGTAGTAGTAATCTCGTGTGGATTAGAATAAAGGTCATATACAGCCGGTTTTTTGCTTTCCTCTGCAACGGTTGTTTCCTCAACAACAGGTGCAACATAAGCAGTATTTACATACATGATGATGAAGTAAATTAAGAACCAAATAAGAAGAAGGAGAATTATCATAAGGATAATCTTTCCTGCCTTATTTTGATTTGCAGTTGATGAATTAGCAAATTCCTCTTCGGTAGGAATTTGAACAGGAACGAAAGGTTTACCTTTCTTTGCACACTTTTTCTCTACCTTGGCATTCTTCTTTTCTAATTTCTTAACATACTTTCCGTATGCTTTAGTTGTAGCCTTTTCAGCCTTGATTTCCTTCTTTGTTTGATATTCATCAACATTAGGAATTGCGATAGGAACAAATTCCTTACCGTCTTTTTGAGCCTTAGCCTGAAGCTTTGCATTCTTCTTTTCAGTATCCTTTACGAAGCTTGCATAAGCTTTAGCATGTTTCTTTTCAGCCTTTGCTTTATATTTAGCATTTGCTTTTTCAGCTTTAGCTTCTTTCTTTTCAGATTTTGCCTCTTTCTTGGCAAGTTTCTTTGTTTGCTTTTCTTCTTTAGTCAAGGCACAATTACCCCCTTATAAGTCTAATAGTAGTATACCATTAAAGATATTAAATTTCAACAAAAAAATATACAGAAATGGCAGTATTTTATGAACAAATTGTAAACATTAACGCTTTTTGAACTATTTTGTAACAGAAAAATAAAAAATTTTGAAAAATAAGACAAAAGTTGAATATTTACAAATATAGTTATTATAAATTAAACTGACCAATATATAGTATATTTATTTAGTATAAAGTGAATAAGTGCCGTGATTTTCACGGCTGATAAATTCTTTCTTTTCAAAAGGAGAATTGATATTAATAGCCGCCTCAATAAGTTTCTTTGTAAGCTCAGGTACATCAGAACGATTTAACGCCTCATCAACGTCAAGCCACAACACCTCGCTGTTTTCATCATTGTCAGAATGTTCCCTACCGCTTACATAATCAGCGGAAAACGCAACATACCAATCCTTAAGATTAAACCTGACAGCGATAATATTTTTAGGCTCAATCACAACTCCTGTTTCTTCAAGGAATTCTCTTTTTACTGCCTGTTCAGGAGTTTCGTCTAAATTAAGATAGCCTCCCGGAACAATAAGAAAATCCTTACCGGCACCGTATGTATGACGAGCAAGAAGCACTTTGTTGTCCCTAAGTACCACAGCCGTGACAGATTGCTTATAACACGTATTTTCGCCGTTCATATTATAGTTCCTCCGCCAATGACTGTATCGCCGTCATAAAGCACCACAGCCTGTCCTTTGGTTATTGCTCTTTGCGGCTCATCGAAAATAAGTTTCAATTTGTCGCCGTCCAAATAAGCAGTTGCTCCCTGCTCTTTCATATTATAACGCACACGGGCTTTACACTTAAATTCATTGGGTAAATCAGGAACAAGCAAATTAAAATCAACTGCGTTTACTTCCCTTGAAAACAGCTCGTCATTAGTACAAAGAGTTACCGTATTCTTTTCAATATCCTTATCGGCAACATACATAGGCTTGCCAAAAGCGACACCAAGCCCTTTGCGCTGACCGTTTGTGTATCTAATAATACCATGGTGCCTTCCGATTACATTACCGTTAATATCGACAAAATCACCGTCGGGATATGTTTTACCGAGATAACCTTCAATAAACTTAGCGTAATCACCGTCGGGAACAAAGCAAATATCCTGGCTGTCACGCTTGCGTGCGTTCAAGAAATGTTGCTCCTCTGCAATTTTACGGATTTCTGTTTTAGAATATCCGCCCAAAGGAAATTGAATATGCGCAAGCTGATTTTGAGTAAGCGAATAAAGAACATAACTTTGGTCTTTAGTATCGTCACTACCCTTTTTAAGATAAAACCAGCCGTCTTTTTCCTCAACAATTGCATAGTGCCCTGTTACAACATAATCGAAGCCGAGCTCATTCATACGCTGAAAAAGCTTTTCAAACTTTAAATATCTGTTACAATCAATACAAGGATTAGGAGTTCCGCCGTTTTCATAAGTTCTGATAAACTTATTTATAACTTTTTCCTCAAATTCGTCTTTAAAATTAAAAACGTAATAAGGCATAGAAAGACGGCGTGCAACAGCTCTTGCATCTTCAATATCGTCAAGCGAGCAACAGGTCTTTTCCCTACTGATACCGATTTCCTCGTTATCATAAAGTTTCATTGTTGCGCCGATACATTCATATCCTTTTTCTTTCATTAAAAAAGCGGCAACGCTGGAATCAACGCCACCGCTCATTGCGATAATACATTTTTTATTCATTTAACCAAGCCTTATCATTTCATCGATGCATTTTTTTGCACCGATATATGTTTCTTCATCAAGAGTAATTTCTTCACCGAAAACACCCTTGCAGCAATTAAGTACGTCGACAAGCGTGGTAGCCTTCATATTATGGCATACACAGTCCTTAGAAAGCGGATAAAACATTTTATCGGGACAGCTCATTTGAAGATGAGTTACAATACTGTTTTCCGTACCGATAATAAATTCCTTAGCGTCGCTTTCCTTGGCATAATTCATAATACCTGTTGTTGAGCCTACATAATCGGCGTGTTTAACAACATCAGGCACGCACTCAGGGTGAACAAGCAAAAGTGCATCAGGGTGAGCTTCTCTTGCTCTCTTAACGTCCCTTTCGCCCATTCTTGCGTGAGTTGGGCATCCACCGCTCAAAAGCTTAAAGTTCTTTTCCGGAAGCTGCTTAGAAATCCAATCACCTAAATTGCAATCGGGAATAAAAAGAATATTTTTGTTTTCAATCTGTTTGCATATCTTTAATGCAGATGAAGAAGTTACACAAACATCGCAAATTGTTTTAAGTTCACTTGTAGTGTTAATATAGGCAACAACCGTATAATCGGGATATTGCTCCTTAACAAGCGAAATAACCTCTTTATCCATCATTTCAGCCATAGGGCATCCTGCATCGGGATTTGCCAAATAGACTGTTTTATCAGGTGACAGTATTTTAACGGTTTCAGCCATAAAGCGTACGCCGCACATAATTACTGTTTTATTATTAACTTTTGATGCCTCTACAGAGAGAGCAAAGGAGTCACCGACAAAGTCGGCAACCTCCAATATTTCCGGTGATTGATAGCAATGAGCAAGGATACAAATATCCTTCTCCTTTTTGAGCTTAATTATCTCTTGCTGAATATCAGAAATCATATTAATTGTGTACTCCGCACTCCGCACAGTCAACACCTGCAAATTCAGCAGGGTCATATTCTATGCCTTTTTTATCATAATAATCTTTAACAGCAGCCTTAACTGCCTCTTCCGCCAAAACAGAACAGTGAATTTTAACCGGTGGCAAACCGTCAAGTGCCTCAACAACTGCCTTATTAGTAAGCTCTAAAGCTTTATCAATAGGCTGGCCTTTAATCATTTCCGTAGCCATTGAGCTTGATGCGATAGCAGAAGCACAACCGAAGGTGTTAAACTTAACGTCTTCAATAATGCCATCGTCGCTAACCTTAATATACATTTTCATTATATCGCCGCACTTAGCGTTACCAACTTCACCAATACCGTCGGCATCTTCAATTTTACCAACATTTCTCGGATTTGTAAAGTGGTCCATTACTTTTTCTGAATATAGAGCCATAATTATTTTTCCTCCTTTTTAATTCTTTCCCAAACGGGAGAAATAGAACGAAGGTAACTTACTACCTCCGGAACTGATTTTACAATATGATCCATCTGTTCCATAGTGTTATATTCACTTATTGACAATCTCAATGAGCCATGTGCGATTTCTACAGGGACACCGATTGAAAGAAGAACGTGTGACGGGTCAAGACTTCCGCTTGTGCAAGCAGAGCCGCTTGATGCACAAATACCCTTAGCGTCAAGCAAAAGAAGAAGACTTTCGCCCTCAATGCCCTCAAAGCACATATTCAATGTTCCCGGTAAATGATGCTCAAGGTCACCGTTAATTCTGCTTCTTTCAATTCCTTTGAGCCCATCTATGAGTCTGTTTCTCATTGCGGTAACCTTTTCGGCATTTTCTTGAAGATGGTCTGTAGCATCCTTAATGGCTGTTGCCATACCGACAATAGAAGCCATATTTTCAGTACCGGCTCTTTTATTACGCTCCTGAGCGCCGCCGTAAATAATATTTGTAAGAAGAATACCTTTACGTGCATAAAGGAAACCTACACCCTTAGGGCCATGGAATTTATGAGCCGAAACAGACAGCATATCGCAATTCATATCCTTAACATTAACCGGAATATGACCTACCGCCTGAACAGCATCTGTATGAAAAAGTACGCCTTTTTCCTTACAAATCTTACCTATCTCGGCAATTGGCTGAATTGTGCCGATTTCGTTATTAGCTGTCATTATAGTTACAAGGCAGGTTTCATCTGTAATAGCGTTTGCTACATCCTCAGGCTTAACAATGCCGTTTGAATAAACGTCAAGAAGAGTAACCGTAAAACCTTCTTTTTTGAGCGCATCAAGAGTGTGAAGAACAGCATGATGTTCAAACTTACTTGAAATAATATGCTTTTTACCTTTTCTTGCGCCAATGTAAGCAGCAGAACGAATAGCCTGATTATCAGCTTCACTGCCACCTGATGTGAAATATATTTCTTTAGGGTCTGCTCCGATACATTCGGCAACAGTTTCCCTTGCAGCTTCCAAATGCTCCTTAGCAATTTGGCCAACAGAATGAAGTGATGACGGATTACCGTAAATGTCGGTAAGAAGCGGCATCATTGCTTTTAACACACTATCGCTCATCTGAGTTGTTGCTGCATTATCTGCATAAACTGTCATAATATCGCCTTTCTAACCACAATTGTTTTTATGCCTGCTATGGTTGACAGGAAATTAATAAAAATAAAGAAAGAATATATAAGTTAATATTCCTATCTTTTCAATAGGAAATAATAGCACTAATTTCCTACCTTGTCAATAGGATATTATGTATAAATTTTAAACAGTTTATACATCAAACGCAAAATGAATATTATTTTTTTCTGTTACCTTTAATGTCAAAATTGTCTGCCAGTGCTTTTTCTGTTTTATTAATTGTAAAAAACAAGGTTACAAATTCAGCGATAAAGATAACAAATCCAACAGCAACAAATACTCTTTGGTCGGTTTTGATAAGGCAAAGCATAATAACAATTGATGCCAAAATGAAAATAATGCTGACTTTAAGCCACAGCTTACCGCAATATTCGTGAGCAAAAATCCAAGTATCCTTATTAATCATTGACCAACCTGTTCTGTAGCCAAAAATATTATTAATATTTTTAGGACCGCCTGCAATAAAATAAAAACTGCTCATAAACATAATAAACGGTAAAACTATTACTATAAACAGCATAAAAAACCACATTTGCATAAATAATCACCTGACTAATTATATCATAATAATTCATATAAAACAATATAATAAGAATTGTTTAGTTTAATAATCGACAAAATACTAGAAATTTGTTGCATTTATTGAATAGAGGTATATAATAAAAAACACTAAATTAAAGAAATGAGAGAAACGATGCTGAATAACACCTTATACAGCAAAAGGACTTGGAAAAATCCAAGTCCTTATTTTTTATGCAAACATAACAGAAGCAGCTATAAGATACTGACCCGCATAATAGAGAAAATGATTTATAAACAAATGAATCGGTTTGTCCTTTCCTCTGCCAAAGAAGGTATTAGACAAAACAGCATCCGAAAGTAAAAACAATACAGAACCGATTGCCATAATAACGTAAGCCTTTTGAAAATGAGTAACAAATACGGCAATAATTGAAATAACCGAAGTCATTGCAAGAAACGCTACATAAACTGCAACAATACGTCTGTATGCGCCGTAGTGAACTTTCATAAGATTTGCAGAAGCTACGGTCAATACGCCGATTATTACAGAAACAACAGCGGCAATAAGAACCAAGTACCATTTCATCTTAATTGAATAAATTACAGCGCAGAAATAGAAAATATGGCCGATTAGAAAGAAAATAAATCCACCCTTCAAATAGATTTTTTCTTCATTTTTATATATTCCCTTTAAGTCAAGCAAAATATCGCCAACAAGACCAAGTGCTCCGCCCATTATAACAAGTGAACCGTATGTATATGCCTTATAATTTGTAATAAGAGCAAATACTGCGGTTAAAAGATAGCAAAGACTTGATACAGACTTAAAAATCAAATTATTAACACTGTAACCTTTGCTCCTGTTAAAGCAAAATATGAGTGAAATCACAACACCTACTGATAAAACAACATAATACATAATAAATATCACCCCCTAACAGATAAATTTAATTTGGAATCATCTGTTTAAATTTCTTTTTCTTATTAAGATAAATAATAATTAGCGGGATGTCCGCAAGAAGCCACGCAACAGGACCTGCATAACAAATTGCATTAAACCCAATAACCTTTGCAAATATAAGAGCAACGGCAAGTCTTCCAAAAAATTCTCCTGCTCCGGCAATCATATTGGCATAAGTAAAGCCGAGACCTTGAAGTGTATTTCTAAATACGAATAATATTGCAACGAGACTGTAACATTCTGCAATAGCCCAAAGATAATGATTAGCCGCATTCATTATTTCAGGATTATAATCTTTCATAAAGAGTTTAACAATAAAAGGACCTATTCCTACCAAAATCGCACTACAGAAAAGGGATACAATTACATCAAGAATAAATATTTTCTTAACGCTTTTAATAATTCTTTCATACTTTCCTGCACCGTAATTTTGAGAAACAAAGGTCATATTGCCTACGCCTAAACCTGACATAGGAATATTGGTAAGCTGCTCTACCCTGCCGGCGGCGGTAAAACCGGCTATTACATTAGCTCCAAATCCGTTTACAGCGGTTTGAAGTACCATTGAACCTATTGAGGTAATACTGAATTGAAGCGAAATAGGAATTCCTATTTTAATTTGCGACCATGAAGTTTTCAAGTCAAGTTTAAGAGAAGATTTATTAATAGTATATTCTTCGGTATGCTTAAACACGCTTATTGCAGACAAAATCATTGCAACAAGTTCGCTTATTGCGGTTGCCCAAGCGGCACCTATAACACCCCATTTGAAGTAACCGACAAATAGGATATCAAGTATCAAATTGACTATTACGCTTACAATTAAAAAGTAAAGAGGTCGTTTACTGTCGCCGACTGCACGAGAAAGAGAATTAAAATTATTAAGCGACATTTGAATTGGTACGGCATAATAGAGCACGTCAATATATTGCGCTGACATATCAATAATCTCGTCAGGTGTGTCGATTAATCTTAAAAGAGGACGAGAAAGGAAATGCGCAACTATCATTATAATCATACCGATAAGAAATGAAAGAGCAATGCTGTTACCGGCATATTTATTCATTTTATCAAAGCGTTTAGCTCCAAAGGCTTGAGCAACAGAAATCGTAAAACCTGAGGTAAGCCCTAACGATGTTCCTATTATAAAGTTGTTAATCGAGCCGACATTTCCGACAGCGGCAAGTGCGTTAGTTCCTACAAATCTGCCGACAATAATATTATCCACCAAATTATAATTATATTGAAGCATTGAGCTTGCCATAATAGGAAGAGCAAATAAAATAATACTCTTTAAAGGTTTTCCGTTTATCAAATCCGTTTTCATTATATTTCCTCTATGTATATACCTTTATCTTAAATAACTTTAACATTAATAATATGACAAGTCAATACAAAATGCAAATTATTATAATTATTTGCAAACAAAAGGTTAATTGGACAAATGCTCTCATCATATATTTAATCGGTGATGAAAATGCTTTCAGCAATAATTTCTGCAATAAGTGCAAATTTGATTTATTTTATATTGCACATTCAAAACACGTCAAGTTTTCCAAAGCCCCTTTCGCCGAAAGAAGAAAAAGTAATGCTTGAACGAATGAAAAACGGCGATAAAAGTGCAAGAGCTGTTCTAATAGAAAGAAATCTTAGACTGGTAAGTCATATTGTTAAAAAATATTATTCAAAAACAAATGATAACGATGACTTAATAAGCATAGGAACAATCGGTCTTATAAAAGCTATTGATTCATTCGACAGTGAAAAATGCGTTCGTCTTGCTACATATGCGTCACGTTGTATTGAAAACGAAATATTAATGCATTTCAGAACAGGAAAGAAACAATCAAACGACATATATTTAGGTGATGCGCTTGATGTTGACAAAGACGGGAACCCACTTACTGTTGAAGATACAATCAGTTCGCCTGTTGATTTAGCCGAAGATTTAGAAAAAAAGATACAATGGGAAAAAGTATCACGCATTATAGAAAAAATGCCAAACGGCAGAGAAAAGGAAATTATCGTATTAAGATATGGATTAAATAACAAAAAGCCTCTAACGCAAAGAGAAATTGCGCAGAGGCTGAAAATAAGCAGAAGTTATGTTTCGAGAATAGAAAAAAAGGTATTAACTGATATAAAAAATGAAATAGATTAATTACTTATTTTTTAATTGTTCTTTTAATGTTTTGTTTTCTTCCTCCAAAGCTTCAAGCATTGCTATATTCTGTTTCAATTCCCTATTGACAGATTTCAATTGAAAATCAAGATTTGAATTAATTATTTCAAGCCTTTGACATTCAAAATTGACATCTTCAAGTGCCGCCATAAGACGTGATATTTCGTCCTTAAGTTTTTGCACATCAGAATTTTTAACCATATAAATCCCCTAAAATAAAAAGCAATAAAGAGGTTGATAATCCAACCTCTTTGATTTTGCATTAATTATCAATATCGACGTCCTTCTCAAAGTAACGAGAGCCAAACCAATTAACTTTAATTGAATAATCCTTTTCAAGTTTTTCTGTCTTGCTTGTGCTGTCGCCAGAAGAAAGTGCTTTTTTAGCGGCATACTGCCAAGTTGTAAGGTCACCATTGCCGACAAAATACATAATATGATAGCCGTAATCCGACTTAACAATAGCAGTATCGCCTGCTTTTCTTGAAGAATCAAAACTCCAAGCTGAGAATGAATTTACCATTTGACCCGGTAATACATTTTCATAAAGACCGCCGTTATCTTTAGAACCTGTATCCGAAGTATTATTTTTAGCAAGTTGTGCAAAGCTCTTTTCTTTCTTATCGCCTGCGTTAAACTCATCAAGAATCTTTGTAGCTTTCTTATATGCTGCAGACCATTGCTTATCTGTTGCATCCTTAGCTGCTGTTTTATTATCACTCGTTTCAGGAGCAATAAGGATATGACGGACATTAACAGTCTTTCTGTTCTGAATTGAAGCAGGAGAAAGAACATAAACTACGGTCGTGCTGTATTGATATGAATCGCCTGCTTTTCTCTTTGAACTATAGAGCCAATCAAGACCCGGATAGCTTTTCATATCCTTGTCATCAGCAGTTGCAATAGCATAGCCCTTATTCTTAAGGTTTTCTTTTGTAACGCCATATTCAGTTGAATAACCGGCATCCTCATAAGCAGTTTTATAGAACTTATCAGATGCATACTTTTGGCAAAGAGCAGTAAAGTTAGAAGCATCTTTTGCAAGTGCCTTCTTAAATGCCTTTGCATCATCTTCACTTGAACATTCAAAAAGTCTTACGTCAACTGCAAGAAGTTCATCTTCGTGATCCTTCTTATAATTATCATAATCTTTTGTTGTATATTCTTTTTCATTTGACTTGTCGCTAAGTTCGCTCTTATAGTTATCGGCAATATAACTTCTTGTTGCTTCTTGGGTAAACAAGCTTTCAGTTACGCCCTTACCCATTGCTTTAACAAGATAACCGCTTAAAGTATATCCATACTTATGAGCTGATTCTCTGTACTGCTGAAGTGTTTCCTTGAGTTCTTTCTTTTGTTCCGCAGTAATCTCAGGGTCTTTTCCGTTATTCGCAGCTTTAGCGGCAAGATAATATGTATATGTTGATTCAATAGATTCGATTACTTCATCGTGAATATACTCTTCCCAAGTAACAGTTTCGTTATCATCATTTTTTGTTGTTTGTTTAGAAAGCTTTTTGTCAAAATCAACATCAAGATTGTACTGCTTAGGATCAAGACCGTACTGGCTGTACTGCTGTTGTCTGGTTCTTAAATTATTATAAGTCAATGCAAAATAATAATTGTATGTAGCAACCTTGATTTTTGCCTTTTCACTGCCGTCCTTATTAGATACAGTCATACCGGTAAAAGTTTGGGCAGGAATGCTGAGAGAAGCAATGAAGCCTTTTCTGACAGCACCGGTTGCAACATATGTTACAAGAAGTGCAACAACTACAACAATACAAACTGCAGATTTGATAATTTTAATCGTTTTAGGAGCAAGTCCGTTACTGTTAGCTCCTACTGCAGAATACTTTTCGCTGAGCTTCTTAATTTCGCCGGAAAGCTTTTCAATTTCTTTTTCATCGTCACAGTCGTCTTTTTTTGCTTTAAGAGCATCGATTTCTTTCTTTATTTCTGCTCTTTTTGCTTCGTTCTTTTCACGATTTTTTGCAGCCTTAGCAGCTTTTTTTTCAGCAGATTTTTTTGCCTTAGCGGCTTTTTTTGCCGACTTATCATCAGCATTCAAGCTGCCGCCTGTCAACAAATCATCTTCTAATTGTTTTTTTGCCATATTTTCGTCCTACCTATTTCAATCAAATTTAATTTACAAAATATTTTACACTATTGTAACTAATATTACAAGTTTTATTTTGTTTTTTCTGAAAATTATATACAAAATGATACTAAATCATTTAATTATTGTCTGATGAAGCACTTGTTGTGGCTTGAGCAGAATTTGACGGGGATTCCGTTGCTGACTCTGCCGCTGCCTCTTTAGCAGCCTTTTCCTTATCAACTGCCTTCTTAATTGCATTCTCATGCACTTTAACTTCTGCTTTATCAATCACATTGCTTAATCTGTCGGATTTTATTTGAGCAATAATTTTTGATTGATATTCAGGGCAATCATTAATAAAGAACATAATATGATAGCCATAATCGCTCTTTACAATTCCTGTATCACCGTACTTACGTGAATCGTCAATTGACCACTTTTCAAAATCAGGCACCATTTGACCGAGCGTTACACTTTCATAAAGACCGCCGAAAGAATCGTTTGAGCCTGATGAAGTTGAAGCTGAGTCCGTACTGTATTGCTCTGCAAGCTTTGCAAATTCATATTCGCTTTTATCTGTTTTATTAAATTTAGCAAGAATAGAGTCAGCTTTTTTCTTAGCTGCTGCCCATTGTTCATCCGTATATTCAGTTTTTTCTGAAGTGCTTGACGATGAATTGCTGCCACTCTCAGGAGCAACAAGAATATGCCTTACAGTGTATGTTTCGTCCTCTTCAACACTTGCCTTAGAAGTTTTTAATACAATGTAAATATATCCTGCACTCTCATCAATATAATACTTCTTTGAGCCTACCTTTGTATCATCTGAGAAAAGCCATGTATTCATCTTATCATCAAACGGTGAATCACTTCCGGAAACAGTTGTAACAACATTACTTTCATAAGACTTAACAGCCTCTTCCCTTGCCTTTTTCTCGGTAAGTGTGCTGTCCTGCTCCATTGATGACTTAACTTGAGAATCAATATAAGATGAATAAACCTCAGGCACAAGAGCAATAACTGATTTTTTATCTTTCATCTTAGCCATAATTTTCTCGGCAGTTTTAATTGATTCGTTCTTAGAATTGTCATCTGTTGCATCATAAGGAGAAGCAATATAATAAAATTCTATTTTCTTATAATCATTTTTGTGGTCATTATAATATTTATCAACATCGTTATCCGTAACTTTTGTTTCACTCTTAAACTTGCCCTTGTAATTAGCGCTTAAGTAATACTGTTCAAGCATAATCCTTATTGTATCCTCTGAACAATATGTACCAAAGTTTGCTTTGATGTATTGGTCAAGACTGACATCATTTTGAGATGCGGAATCCTTAAGAGTCGAAATCTGCTTATCAATAGTTTTCTTTTGGGCGCTTGTAAGAGTTACACCCTCCTCAAGCGCTTTGGAATAATAGGTTGTAATCTGTTCAACTTCTTTAAGCGCTTCGGTTTCAAAAAACTTTTGCCACGAAATCTTATTTCCGTCATCATCGGTTGTGTACTGCTTTGAATAATCTTTAGTAGTATCAAGACTGTAATAACCGTAGGAAGCATATTGCTCATAATAGCTTACGATGCTTGCGTAATAATAGTCGTACATTCCAATACTGATTTTTTGCCCGTCAACAGTTGCAACAACAGAAGCGGGATTCATATATTTGCCCTCCTTGCCGTTAGGTACAGTATAATATCTAACGCCCAAAGTAGCGACAACTGCAATTACTGCTGCAAGAAAAATTGCAAGCGGTATAAATTTAAGCGGCTCTTTGTTAATAACAATCTTATTATCGTTTTGATTATCTAAAGCTTGTGTTGGCTTCGGCTCGCTTACTTTGTCAAATGAAATTGAATAGTCTTGATTTTCCATAACAAGATTTTCATCAAGCGTCGGCGCTTTTGCATCAAACTCCCAATTGTCGCTTGTTTCGTATTTAACACCGTCTTTTTCTTCAAGACCGGAGTCAACTGAATCATTATTAACGTCAGTCAATTTTTCCTCATTTTCGTTTAAGTCTTTTTCGTCCATAATTTCACTCCTGTATTTTCCGTTTTATCAAAAACAGAAAAATATGTTTAAATTCCTATCAATTATACAATATATCGTTTAAGATTGCAACACCTTAACAATATTTATAAATTAAAATTTATATTATAATAATATGAACAGTTAAATTTTTATTCATATCCTGTTAACCTTAAATTATTATACTTGCAAAATCAGTATAAGTAGTGTATATTATACTTTGTATTTTATACTGTTTTGTAGCAAACAAATAAAAATATTATTTAAATTAATATATAAGCGTAATTATTCGCTGAGGTTTAAATTATGAAAGAAAAGTTAATTAACTTAAAGGAACAATACAAAAAAAATCCTGCTTGGTGCTGGTTGCTTGCGACTGTATTCTTTTTTCCTTTACTTCCGGAATATGTAAGTCCGTTTTTGTTGTTCATAGGATTTATTGTTTTTAAAGTACAGTGGTCGAAAGAAGGTAAAAAAGCAAAAGTCGGCACACTCGGAAAGCTTATGATGGCTTTTATGGGATTTGCACTTATCAGCACTCTTTGGTCAGATACCAAATTTTCCACAATCTCAACCGCAGCTTTATGGTGGGGTATGTTTCTCATTGAAATTATGATACATAATATAGTGAGAACAAGAAAAAAAATTGACAGACTTTTAGCCGCAATGTCACTTTCCGGTGCAATTAACGGAATTGTAGCAATACTTCAAATATGCTCATATACATTATTCAAATACAAATACATTACTAAATCGCAGGTATTTGTAACGCCGTTTTATAAGCCACTTGACAAAGCTGTTTATAATTGGCTTCCTTTTGATATCGACACAACTCTTTGGTGGGATTCAAGAGCAAGCGGATTTTTCTCAAATCCAAATCTTTTGGCAACATATTTGATGATTGTATATCCGATATCAATCTATCTTTTCTTAAACACAAAGGGCAAAAAGCATAAGCTTATGTACTTTATGATAAATGTGCTTATCAGCGGCGGTATCAGTGCAACATTGACACGTGGCGGTTGTGTAATAGCAATTATCGGTTGGTTGTTTATGTTTATTGTTTTATTTAAACAGCACAAAAAGCCGCTTCTTGAAATATTTGTGCCGACCGTGCTTGTTATAGTTCCTTCACTTCTTACAAGATACGGAATTATATTCAAAGTAAGGGGTGCAGGCAGCGAAGCAGCTAAATCATCAGCGGCTCACCTTAAAATTTGGGGCAGTCTTCTTGACTATATATTCCACCACGCTTTACCGTTTATAATCGGAACCGGATTCGGAATTGAACAAACAGGTCAAATTCTTTTAAATCAGTATCAGCTCGACAAGCCACACGGTCATAATTTTGTGCTTGAAACGTGGGTTGAGCTTGGCATTGTCGGTCTTGTATTATTGTTTACCGTATTAATTTGCGGATTTGGCAAGCTTCTTGAAATCAACGCAAACAACGGCAAAAAATTCACCCTTGTATTTTGCGTATTCACATCGATGATGATGTATCTCCTTTTCGGACTTACAGATTACATTTTCAATTCACCTAAGCAGATTATTAATTTATTTATTCTTTTAGGCTTAACGCAAGCGCTCAGCCATTGTTATGACAAAACAATCATACACGATGCCGACAGTTTAAGAAAAGCCGCACAAAAGGAATTGAAAAACACAATCAATCAAAAGCCTATTAAGCATAAAAGAGGCAAGAAAAAAACATATTAATACGTAAAAAAAAAAAACGGGCTGTCTCACAACAATGTGAAACAGCCCTTAATAATTATTTTCTGTTTTCTGAGGCAAGCTGTATTAAGTTATTAATAATTCTTTCAAGACGCCTTGTCATTTCCTCAGGAGAGTCCTTCATGCCTCTTTGTGCCCAACCAAAAACAATACCGACAAAGCCATAGCCCAAAAACTCGGCAAACATCATATTTTCATTATAATTTGATTTAATACCGGAATTTTTTTCAAGGCAGTCGATAACAACCATAAATTGTTCATAAGCAAGGCGGTTGATATATCTTGACAAATCATTGACGTCAATTTTAAAGGCATTTAGATAAAATTTCTTTTCATCAACCATTGTTGTAAAAAGTCTCATAAAATGCTCATACATATTATCAAATGAAAATCCGTCAATAAGCGGTTCCATAAGTTCTTTATATACAATCCAATCAAGAAGTTCATATTTATCCTCAAAATGATAATAAAATGTCTGCCTGTGAAGCGAGCAATTATTAGTGATATCAGAAACCGAAAGCTTTTCAAACGGCTGATTAGCCATTAATTCCTTTAATGATTTAGCAAGCTTAAGCTGAGTTGAATAAGAACAACCGAGTTTATTGTTTTTAGGCATAGCATCCTCCGAATTGTGTCACATTTAAAGATTTGTATAATTTTCACGATAGCTATATAATAACACAAAAGTATAAAATATACAAGTGTATAAAAGAAAAAGGCAGGATAAAAAATATCTTGCCTTTTTTGGTGATTATTCACAAGAAAAAACTATTTTTTCGTTTTAGTCGAAACGATATTGGAGAAGTTCGAATTAATATATCCTTTTCTTACTGCACGAACTTTATAATAATACTTTTTATTTTTCTTGAGTTTTGTATCTTTAAATGTTTTTTTTGAAGCACTGACAGTTGCAACTTTTTTATATTTCTTTGATTTACTCGTACTTCTGTAAATTTCATAAGAGGTTGCCTTTGAAGCGGCCTTCCACCCTATTTTAATTGAGTTTTTTGATTTAGACTTAATCTTAAGCTTTGACGGTGCTGCTGCTTTTGAAACAGAAACATAAACAGCATCAGCCGCCACAATACGATTATCAACAACAGCAACAGCATAAACCGTGCCTGTATTTCGCTTTAAATAAGCTTTTTTATAAAGAGAGCATGAAGTTATTTTGCTGTACCTGTAATACGGCATTGAACTGCTGTAATAAATTTTAGCATTTGGAAGCGAACAATCCACTCTTATTTTTTTACCGTTATTAACATTTGAAACATTTATATTAACAAAGCCACCCTGTTTTTCATCGCAAAGTGCGCTCAATTTAAGCGGCATAATGTAAGAAAGAGGCTTTCTTGAAACATCCCTATAAATATTTGCTGCCGATTCAAAAAGGCAATAAAGCTTGCCGCCTTCAGGATAAGTAAGTTCAAGCATAGGCGGGCAACTTAAAATGTTATCAAGCGTTTTACTTCCGTTTGACTGATTAAATGTATACGTATAAAGATATGAACAATAAATTCCTTTTGTTTCATTCCTGCCGTATGATATTGAAGCAAACATCCTAAGTTTACCTTTATAATCCGTTAAAGAAAAACCTTGAGTATAGCTTGGAAGATAAAATTTATAATTATATCTTAAATAATAGGTATTTTTAGCTTTGTTATATATAGGTGTATAACAGTAAGCATAGCTGTCGGAGCCTGCGCCGAATGTTCCGAGATAGACTTGACCGTTTTTGTATGCCACGCTTGAAGCAGAATAAATAAATTTGTTTGAATCGTTTTCCTCTATCGTGTAATTAACATTCACGAATTTGCTTGAAAAGCGCAAATATTTGTAAAAATCATCAAGCGAAATAACACCTACCGCTGAAGCAGAAGCCTTTGCAATTAGAATTAAGCCGTTTGAACTATCATACGCAATGCCTCCGACATGGTAAGAATCAGGCAAAACAAGGGTTTTCACAAGTTCGTTATTGCTGTCAAGAACATAAACAACAGATTTAGAAATCGAAGCGCCTTTAGAGTCTTTTGAACTGTCGTAAGCAGTTATAAGAGTATAATGATTAACCTTGCATATAGCTTGAGGGCACATAGTTTGCGTGGTTGCAAAATGTTTGGTTTGCTTATTGTATGACACGCTTGAAACAAGACCCGGAATAAGATATGCACCGTCTGTAACCTTTGAATTAAATTCCGGATAAGTTAAAAGCGTATCCATACTGTTAACACCGGGAACATCCTCTTGCGTTGTTGTTACGCTCGCAAAGGATTCGTAATCAACAGGCAACAAAGCAGTAACAATTAAAACAAAGGCTATAAATAAAGAAATAATTTTTTTATTTTGCATTTTATTACCTTCAAAAAAAGAATATGCCCTAATTATAAGGGCATATTCCTAAATTGTCAAATGTAGTTTATTCAGTTATTAATACATTCCGCCGCCCTGTGCTGCTGCCAAAGCTGCTGCCTGTGCCGCATCAGCCTGTGGGTCTTTTATATCGGTAACAAGTGATTCTGTTGTAAGAACCATTGATGCAACACTTGATGCATTTTGGATAGCAGAACGTGTTACCTTAGCCGGGTCAACAATACCTGACTCAATCATATCGCAGTATTCGTTAGTTGCAAAGTTAAGACCGTAGCCGATTTTATTTGAATTCTTAATCTTGTCAACAATTACAGAACCTTCCTCGCCTGCATTACGAGCAATCTGACGTACAGGTTCTTCAAGAGCTTTAAGAACGATTTGAACACCTGTCTTAAAGTCTGCGTCATCAGTATCAAGAAGCTTTTCAACAGCCGGAATAGCATTAATAAGAGCAACGCCGCCGCCTGCTACAATACCTTCTTCAACTGCTGCCTTAGTAGCTGCAAGAGCATCTTCAATACGAAGTTTCTTTTCTTTCATTTCTGTTTCGGTTGCAGCACCAACCTTAATTACTGCTACACCGCCTGCAAGCTTTGCAAGACGTTCATGAAGCTTTTCTCTGTCGAAATCAGATGTTGTATTATCAATAGCAGTCTTAATTTGATTAACTCTGTTTTTAATTTCGTCGCTGTCGCCTGCGCCGTCAACGATAATGGTATTTTCCTTTGTAACCTTAACCTGACGAGCCTTACCGAGCATTTGCATTGTAGCGTCTTTAAGTTCAAGACCGAGATCGGAGGTAATTACCTGACCGCCTGTAAGAATTGCGATATCCTGAAGCATATCTTTTCTTCTGTCACCAAAGCCCGGAGCCTTAACGCATACGCAAGTAAATGTGCCTCTGAGTTTATTAAGAAGGATTGTTTGAAGAGCTTCGCCCTCAACGTCCTCTGCAATAATTACAAGTTTTTGACCGCTCTTAAGAACAGACTCAAGAAGAGGAAGAATATCCTGAACTGAAGAAATCTTTTTATCTGTAATAAGAAGCATTGCATCATCAATAACAGCTTCCATCTTATCCGTATCAGTTACCATATACGGTGATATATAGCCACGGTCAAACTGCATACCTTCAACTACTTCGCAAACTGTATCGGCAGTCTTAGATTCCTCAATAGTGATAACACCGTCTGCAGAAACTTTTTCCATAGCGTCGGCAATAAGAGAGCCAACATATTCATCAGCGGCAGAAACGGTAGCAACTCTTGCGATATCGTCAGAGCCCTTAACCTGCTCGCTGTTTGCTTTTACTGCATCAACTGTAGCATCAACCGCTGCTTTGATACCGTTTTTAACAGCCATTGGATTTGCACCTGCAGCAACATTCTTCATACCTTCTCTTACAAGAGCCTGAGCAAGAAGTGTAGCTGTAGTTGTGCCATCACCGGCATCATCGTTAGTCTTAGATGAAACCTCTTTAACAAGCTGTGCACCCATATTTTCAAATGGGTCGTCAAGCTCAATTTCCTTAGCGATTGTTACACCATCGTTAGTAATAAGCGGTGCGCCGTATTTTTTATCAAGAACTACATTGCGTCCTTTCGGACCGAGTGTAATTTTAACTGTGTTTGCAAGCTTATCAATACCTGCCTGAAGAGCTTTTCTTGCATCTTCACCGTAAATTATATCTTTTGCCATAGTAATTACCTCCAATTATTCTACAACTGCGAGAACGTCTTTAACAGATGTAATAGTATATTCAACACCGTCAAGCTTAACCTGAGTACCTGAATATTTGCTGATAATAACTTTATCGCCGGCTTTAACGGTCATTGGGTTTTCCTCTGTTCCGGGGCCAACTGCAACAACCTCGCTCATTTCAGGTTTTTCCTGTGCTGATGCGGCAAGAATGATACCGCTCTTTGTTGTTTCCTCTGCTTCGACAGATTTTAAAAGAACTCTGTCAGCAAGTGGTTTGATTGTCATATTTATCACCTCTGAAATTATTTACAAACGCTTTAGCACTCTTAACTCTTGAGTGCTAACAAATACTATTGTAGCAATTTTTTTCCATTTGTCAATAGCATTAACAAATTTTTAAAATTTTATTTTTAATAAATACTTATATAAACTTTTATGTCAAAAAACATATATTAATTACAAAACAAAATTTATTTAAATTCTGACAATATGCATATTTTGTATAACACTTGCATTATTTTGGAAAGTTATGTATAATATGTTCGGGTTTAATAAAAGGAGTTTATATATGGGTATTTATATTGCTTTGGGGTTTGTTTCCGTTATTGCAATTGCTATAGGCATAGCCTTGGCAAAAGCAAAAGAGACACAGCTTTGGTACATATTGTCAATAATAGGTACAGCTGTTTTAACAGTTATGATTGTATTTATAATAAATTACGCAATATCAGCTAATACGAGTGTTTCGTCGCCTGCTCTTGAAAACACAAATTGGAGAGAGCAGAAATCATATTCAAGAGATTATCAGCTTACGGATGATTTATCAATTTGCGTTTCAATTCTTGATGACTCAAGCGGATATGCAGTATATGATACATACGACGGTCAAAGAATAGGCACTCTATTATTGCCAAACGACCAAATGTCCGTCGATAATTTAGAACTTAAAATAGCCGACGCCAACAGTGACGGAAAAAATGACATCGGGGTAGTTTCTCATAATAACAATATCATTTGGTTTAATTTTTCACCTAATAAGCAATATAGCGAAGAAAATCCAAACGGTTGCTTTGAAGCAATAGATTAAAACGAATATTTTATTTAAAGGCATTGATGCAATAAGAGCACCAATGCCTTTATTGTTTTACTTTTCATTCAAAAAAGTAAACTCGTCGTTTTCGTAATCAACCTTGCATTTACCTGCAACTTTATCCTCGAGAATAAGTTCTGAAAGCTTATCTTCAATCTTTGTTTGAATTGCACGTCGAAGCGGTCTTGCGCCGTAAACCTTATCAAAGCCTTTGTCAGCAATAGCGTCAACAGCCTTATCGGTTACGTCAAGTTCAATACCGATTTCCTCGCATCTCTTATTAAGAGATTTGAGCATACGGCGGGCAATCTCCTTAATATCGTCCTTTTCAAGTTGCTTAAATACAACAATATCATCAACACGGTTAAGAAATTCCGGTTTAAATGTTGCACGAAGGTCAGCCATTACAAGCTTCTCAATATCGACATTTTCATCGACCTCGCCCTCGCCTTTGTGTTCAAAACCAAGTGCAAGCTTAGGGTCGGTAATTTTGGATGCGCCGACATTAGATGTCATAATAATTACGGCATTTTTAAAGCTTACCTTTCTGCCTTGTGAATCGGTTAATACACCATCCTCAAGAATTTGAAGGAGCATATTAAATACATCCGGATGCGCCTTTTCAATTTCATCAAAAAGAACCACAGAGTACGGTTTTCTCCTGATTTTTTCGGTAAGTTGACCGCCCTCGTCAAAGCCTACATATCCCGGAGGTGAGCCGATAAGCTTAGACACGGTATGTTTTTCCATATATTCGCTCATATCAAGCCTGATAATCGCATCCTCATCGCCAAACATAGTTTCGGCAAGTGCCTTACTGAGTTCTGTTTTACCAACGCCTGTAGGACCGAGGAAAATAAACGAACCGATAGGTCGCTTAGGATTTTTAAGTCCTGCTCTGCCACGTCTGATAGCACGTGCAACGGCTGAAACAGCCTTATCTTGACCTACAATTCTCTTATGAAGCTCATCCTCAAGGTGTAAAAGCTTTTCCGATTCTTCTTTTGTAATTTGAGTAGCCGGAATACCGGTCCAAGAAGATACAACTTCCGCTATATCCTCGCTTGATACCTCTTTTACCTGATGAGAAGAAAGATTTTTCCATTTCTCGGTTTCCTCATCAAGAAGAGTTTTCAAATTCTTTTCCTTATCACGAAGTTTAGCCGCCTGTTCAAAATCCTGTGAACGAACTGCCGAGGTTTTTTCCTCTTCAAGAGATTTTACCTCTTTTTCCATTGCCTTGATATTATCGGGTGCGGTATAAGCCTTAAGCCTTACCCTTGAAGCTGCTTCATCAATAAGGTCAATCGCTTTATCGGGCAAAAATCTGTCTGCAATAAACCTTGACGACATTTTAACTGCATCATTGATAGCGTCATCGCTAATCTTAACCTTATGGTGAGCCTCGTATTTATCACGAAGTCCCTTTAAAATTTCAACCGTTTCTTCTTCTGTCGGTTCGCCTACCGTAACAGGCTGAAAACGTCTTTCAAGAGCAGCATCCTTTTCAATATTTTTACGGTATTCGTCGATAGTCGTAGCGCCGATTACTTGAATTTCGCCACGTGCAAGCGACGGCTTCAAAATATTTGCCGCATCTGTTGCACCTTCTGCAGCACCTGCGCCCATAAGAGTATGAACCTCATCAATGAAAAGAATAATATCTTTTGCATTTTTAACCTCGTCCATAGCCTTTTTTATTCTTTCCTCAAAGTCGCCACGGTACTTTGTACCTGCAACCATCGAGGTCAAATCAAGTGCGACAATTTTCTTACCGCTTAAAAGCTCAGGAACTTCACCTTTAACGATTTTAAGTGCTAAGCCCTCAGCAATTGCAGTTTTGCCGACACCCGGTTCACCGATTAAGCAAGGGTTATTTTTGGTACGTCTTGAAAGAATTTGAATAACCCTTTCAATTTCCTTTTCCCTGCCGATAACGGGATCGATTTTTCCGTCTTTTGCAAGAGCGGTTAAATCTCTGCCGAATTCATCGAGTGTAGGAGTTTTAGACTTACCGTTTTTGCCCTTTTTTCCCGAATACTTATCGTCAGCATTTCCTCTGCTCGATTCATTAACAAGCTCTTCAAGAAGTTGACGCTCGTCAATACCAAACGAATTAAGGAACTTAACGGCATAAGAATCGCTTTCCTGAAGAACAGCCATAAGCAAATGCTCTGTATCGACAAAGCTTCTTCTCATACTTCTTGCATATTGGAACGCAACGTCAAGAACTCTCTTTGTTCTCGGAGTAAAATCATCGGGAGTAAGTTTGGTTTGCATACCCTCTCCGATGTATTCTTTAATTAAGTTTTCAATATCTTCGGCGGTTACACCCTTTTCTTCAAGCATATTTACTGCAACGCCGCCGTCTGTTTTAAGAAGACCAAGCAAAATATGCTCGCTTCCTATATAGTTATGACCGAAATCCTCTGCCGCTTTAATAGCGTAATTAAGAACCTCGTTAGCTCTTTGAGTAAAATAACTAAACTTATACATAGTAATTCCTCCTTTTTAGGTCAAAGCCTACCAAGAGGTTAAAACCTTAAGATAAGCTTTCCCTTACGTATTGTGCACGAATTTTATCTGTATCATCAACAGTTAAGCCTTCATCACTTGCACTCATAATTGTGGCTGTTCCCACCTCGTGAAGAAGTTCTGATACTGTTTCATAGTTTTCATCAAAGCTACCCATTGAAATTCCAAGTCTAACAAGAGATATAAGGCTATAGAATTCCTTTGAAGTAAGCTTTCTTGCCATTTTCAGTGTACCCATTGCTCTGAAGATTTTATCCTCAAAATCCTCATATTCAATAAGTTCCTGTCTGAATGTTCTTTCCTGCTTAACAATTTGCTCACATATACTGTTCAAATTATCAATAGCATTCTTTTCGGTTATTCCAAGCGTTATTCTGTTTGAAAGCTCATAAAAATCGCTTTCGTCACTATAAACAGGCTTAACATCAAAGCCAAGCTTAGACACCATATTTGTAAGTGATAAAATCATTCCTTTTGCCGATATTGCAGGCAGATGGAGAATAAATGACGCTTTAAGCCCCGTACCTAAATTCATAGGATTTGAGGTTAAAAAGCCAAGTCTTTCGCTGAAAGCAATTTTAAGATTATCAATAAGTATATCATCAAGCTTATCTGCCTTTTGATAAGCTTCTTCAAGATTTTGACCGGCTGCAAAAACAGAAAGCCTTATGTGGTCCTCCTCACAAAGCATTATTGATACATCCTCATTTTTAGACACTAAAACCGTTCCAAAATTATTTTGCTTTGCAAATTCAGGACTTATTACACCCTGCTCTGCCATTGATATTCTTTTCAAGTCGTTTTCGCTTTGAAGTTCAATCAAATCAAATTCTCCTGCAACAGGCGAATTTTTAACTGCGGCAAAAATCTTTTTACAAACCGATTTTCTTATTTCATTGCTCATTCTTGAGGGAAAAGGAGCGTCTGCAAGGTTTCTTGCAAGCCTTATTTTTGATAACATAACAACGTCACTGTTATTTCCCTGTGCGTTATACCACTTACTCATTTTTACCCTCCTGAATTTCCTTGATTTTATCACGGATAACAGCAGCATCCTCAAATCTCTGCTCGTTTATTGCCGCTTTCATTTGCGCTTGCAATGATTCAAGTTCACTTTTTTCCTGTGACACGCTTTCTTCTTTTGCTCTGTCATTAACTTCATTATCCTCACTGTAGGAAACAAATTTTCCTATATGCTTTGTTTTACCGTGAATTTTCCTGATAGAAGGCTCAAGCTTTTCCTCGAACTTGTCATAACAATCGGCACAACCCATTCTGCCGCTTTGAACAATGTCGTTAAAAGACGAGCCGCAACTACGGCATCTGTCAACCCCGGAAAGCGAATTCATAGCCGCAACACCTGCGCCGAGGAAATTGCCAAGGAAAGCATCACCGAACATTTCGCTCATAGTCGGCATACGAAATTCATCCATAACACCGAGTTCTTTTGCACATTCACTGCAAAGATGCAGTTCCTCCTTATGACCGTTTATATTTCTTTTAATAAAAGTAGTTGCTTCATTTTGATTACAATGTTGACAACGCATAATAAATACCTCCTAATCAACATATGCTAAAAGCATCTGTTTGAGCAAGCTTGCTCTGATTTGATTTTTAATTTCTGTTTCAACGCCTTTAAAATTGTTATCAGATACAACTGACATCATAATTCTTCCGGCTTTATCGCTTAATAAACCTTGATAATGCAAATTATAGATATTTGCCTTTGCACTTTTTTCGTCTATAGAATTACCTATAGAGTTTACAAGCGACATTAATGCATTTTCTTTTGTTGCGGCACGGGTAATCATAATGTATCCTCCGCCGCCACGCCTTGATTCAATTCTGTAACCCTGTTCAGGCGTAAAACGTGATGTAATCACATAATTTATTTGACTTGGAACACAGCCGAGCTGTTGTGCCAAATCGTTACGCTGAATTTGGATTGTTGATGTGTTATCATCAAACATATTTAGAATCATATCTGCTATCGCATCACTCAGCTTCATTTTCCAATCACTTCCTTTTAGTTTGGCCACAAGCCTGACATTTTACACACTCTTTATTTCTCATTAATCTGTGTTTGTCTTTGACTTTCTTTGACCTTCTATTGTGATAATAGCACAATGGTCAGAGAAAGTCAAGAACTTTTTTAAAATTTTTTGACTTTTTTTGACCTTCGTTATTTTTGCATAAAATCAAGTGCTTGAAAACATAAAAAAATAGGACGAACAATGTTCGCCCCAAATAATATTATTTGTTATCAATTAAGCATACAGCGTGAGCCGCTATACCCTCTTTCTTACCCGTAAAGCCTAAACCTTCCTCAGTTGTTGCTTTGACTGACACAAAGTCAAAATCAAGATTACAGGCATTTGCAATATTTTTTCTCATTTGTTCAATATAAGGTGCCATTTTGGGAGTTTGGGCAAGAATGGTAGAATCAATATTAATTATTTTATATCCTTTTAATGATACCTGCCGAACAACCTCTTCAAGAAGCTTTAAGCTGTCGGCACCTTTCCATTTATCATCTGTATCGGGAAAAAGATGGCCGATATCGCCCATAGCGGTAGCCCCTAAAATTGCATCTGAAATTGCATGAAGAAGAACATCGGCATCACTATGGCCTAAAAGACCAAGATTGCATGGAATATCAACTCCGCCGATTATACATTTTCTGCCGTCAACAAGCTTATGAACGTCATATCCCTGTCCTATTCTCATTATTTTTCACCTCTTGAATTAAGTATTGATACCGCCGTCGGTATATCCTCGGGAGTTGTTATTTTAATATTAGAATACTCCCCTATCACAACATAAACACTCTCATTCATATTTTCAAGCAATTTGCAATCATCTGTAAAATCTTTCCCCTGCTCAGTTGCCAAATTCATTGCAAATACATATTTATCAAACTTAAATATTTGTGGCGTTTGAATAGCGATAAGGCTTGAACGCTCGGGAGTATCAATAATTTTGTTGTCCTTATCAATAACCTTAATCGTATCTTTAACAGGGACACCTACTGCCGCCGCACCGTACTTCATTGCCGCCTTTAGTGTAGCTTTTATTTCATTGGCTGTTACAAGCGGGCGTGCGCCGTCATGAATAATAAGTAAATCGCAAGCATCTATTACTTTAACGGCATTTGAAACGCTTTCCTGACGGGAATTACCGCCAATGCAATAGGTGACGTTATATTTTAAAAGCACATCTTTAAACAAAGGAATATCGTTTTCCCTTACAACAACTATAATATTATCTATCTCATCAATACTCGAAAAGGTTTTAACTGTACGCTCAATAACGGTCATGTTATTGATTTCAAGAAGAAGTTTACTTTTATCCGCTTTCATTCTTGTACCGTTGCCTGCCGCTAATATTATTGCAGTATTACTCATCTTTTAAACTCTCCACTTCATCAATGGTAGGGGTTGCAAATTCGGTTTTATAAGGGTCATAAACAACAAAGCCCGGCTTTGCACCGTTAGGTTTTCTTACGTTTTTCACCAAAGTATAATCTACGGCAACGTTTGATGATTCTCTTGCCTTGCTAAAATAAGCGGCAATAACAGCGCAATCGTGAATTGCCCCATCGCTTATTTGATTACCGGAAGTTTCGCAAATAACGTGACTGCCTGCAGCTGACTGAACGTGAAACCATGTATCATAATTTTTCGCCGTTTTCATAGTTAGCTTATCATTCATAATATTGTTTCTTCCGACATACACGTCAAATCCGTCACGTGTCTTAAAATGCATAGGTTTCAATGATTTTTGTTCTTTTTTCTTATCGTTTCCTTTTTTTATATATCCCTGAGAAGCAAGTTCAGCTTTAATTGCAGTAATTTCGCCGTCGGTTTCAGCCCTTGAAAGCGAATCGATTACACTTTCAAAATAATTTGCTTCATCGTTTGCTTCGTTGATAAATTCATTAAGTTTACTTTCTGCAACTTGCTTTTTGCGATACTCTTTATAGTATTTTTGTGAATTTTGCGACGGAGTAAGCATTATATCGGCAGGAATACGAACAATTTTATTATTGTCATAATAATTTTCCAAATCGTAATAAGGCACACCCTTTTCAAGGCGATACATATTAGCCGCAATCAAGTCGCCGAAAAGCTTATAAGTTTCCTTATCCTTGCAATCCTCAAGCTCCTGCGTTCTGTTAATCGCTTTTCTTACTGCTCTTTCCTGCAAAGTTGTAACGGTTTTAAACAAGTCTGCACTCCTTGCTTTAATTCGCATTAATCTTACACGTTCATAATAGAAATAATCAAGAAGTTGAGAAAAGGTGTCATAATGATTTATTGTTGCAAGGTTATCATACTGCTTGATATCAATAAAAGCAAAATCCTTTGGAGCATCGGTAAATACAACGGTCGGAGTAGGATTTTGAGCTTGCTTTTTAAATTCATCAAGAGTTAATCCATATTCAAATTCACGGCAAATAATAGGAGAAACACCTTTTATTGCTTCCATTACCGCTTTATACATACCTTTGCGGCTTTGTGCAATTTTTTCTCTTATTTTCTCAATATCGTCCGTAAAAATATTAAGCTTATCCTGCTTAGGCGGCGCAACATAAGTCACCCCAGGCAAAACCTCTCTGATATGCGACTTATTTTCGTCAACACGCTTCATTGAATCAATAATTTTTCCGTCTTTACCGACAAAAATAATATTAGAATATTTACCCATTATTTCAATAATGAGCGAATAATTTGTTTTATCTCCGAGTTCGTCTGTGCCTGAAAAATTAATTTTCAAAATACGTTCAAGATTGTCTTGCTCAATATCGGTAACCCAAGCACCTGCAAGCCTCTTCCTCAGCAAAAGGCAAAACATGGGTGGTTTTGCAGGATTTTCGGGCGGAAATTCCGTAAAATGAATACGAGCAGCGTCTGCATTGCAGGATAAAAGAAGTTTTTTACTGCCTTGCCTTGAACGAAGATTAATAATAATTTCATCTTTAGACGGCTGATGAATTTTATCGACTCTGCTGTCAATTGCAAATTGAGCTATTTCATTTTTTAAATGGTATAAAAAAATTCCGTCAAGTGCCATAATTATATTTCCAATACAGGATTTGAAACAGGTGCAACAATAAATTCTACCTCTTCAAATTCCTTTTCAAGTTTCTCTTTAAGCATAAGAAACGGTACGTTTTCCGTTTCAAAATGACCCGCATTAATCACTGCAAAGCCTAACTCCGAAGCATCAAGCATTTCGTGATATTTTAAGTCGCTTGTAACAAAGCAATCAGCGTTTTGCATAGCATCATTTATAAATTCACCGCAAGCACCACCGCCGACAGCAACTGTTTTTATCATTTTATCTGTATTTGTATACCTCAGCCCGTGAGTATCAAGTGTTTCCCCGACCAAAACGGCAAAATCATCAATACTCATTTCTCGTTCTAACTCACCGACAACGACATAACCGTTTTCAAGTTTTTTTGTATTTTTTAAATCAAGCAGTTTTGCAAGATTATCGTTAATGCCGCCTGCAGCCTTATCATACGAAGTATGCGCACACATCGTCGCAATATCGTTATTAATAAGTTCATAAACCGCCGTGCCTTTAACAATTTTCTTTACAGGATTAAAAATAATAGGATGATGAGTTAATAAAAGGTCCGCCTCAACGCTTTTTGCATAATCAGCCGCAGCCTTAGTGCCGTCAAGTGCCATAACAACCGTTGAAACAGTCTTTTCCTCATCGCCTAAAATAAAGCCTGAATTATCCCATTCCTCCATTTCATTATAAGGAGCAATAGAATTTATGTAATTATATATATCCTTGACCAAGGTCATAAGATTTCCTCCACTGCCGAAATAACGTCACTTAAATCGGCGCCTGATTTTGATTTATTTTTAAGATAATTTAAAAGATGCAAAAAGTATTCCTTTTGTGAAAAGTCCGTAATATTTCCCAAGAAATAATCCTTTTGAACTTTAGGAGTAATTTTTCCCGTATAATTTGCGTCAAAAATGCTGTATGAATGCTTTGCGTCGGTTACAATAAAATCATTATTTATTTCAAAACCGTTGTCATAAAGATATTTTCTTGCTATTTCAGGATGGGTCATGGGCTGTAAAATCAAATGAAGTTCATTAACAAAGTCGCAATTAGAAAGAATATCAACTATTAATTCAGCACCCATTCCGGCAATAATAACAGTATCACATTCGCCCCTATCGAGCTTTTCAAGACCGTTTGAAAGCCTTGTCAAAATAACATCCTCATAACCCTCGTTTTTTACAAGAGACTTGCAAGAGGCAAGCGGTTTTTCATTTATATCCATTGCAACGACAAATGGCGATATTTTATTTTCAACAAGATATACAGGAATATATCCGTGGTCTGTTCCGACATCAGCAACAGACGAGCCCGATTCAACAAGGCTCGCCACTGCATTCAGTCTTTTAGATAAGCTAACCATTAACCTACCTGCGCATTTAGCTTTTCAACAAGCTCATCTGCATCTGTACCGTGAACTGCACAAGCATCTGCAATTGATTCGCCTCTTGAAGCAGGGCAACCAAGGCAATGCATACCAATCTCTAAAAAGAGAGGTGCCGTATCAGGATATGCGTCAAGAACATCACCGATAATAGTATCCTTAGTAATTTCCATAGTATAAAACTCCTTTTCACATCTTTTTGAGACAATTATATTTTAACCAAATAATCATCTGCTAAAGATATTTATAACACATTTATTATTTCATTGCAAGTTCAATAAAAATATGTTAATATATAATTTGTAATTTAGAAGGACGGTGAAATGCTTGGAAAAAGAATATAACCCTGCATTACAATTTGATGCATTTACTGCCGGAATTGAGGACGGAGGCTTACGTTCAAGCTCTTCAATAGCTATTCTTGCCTGTTATATAATCGCAAGAAGCGAGGAAAAATTAACTAAGAAAAATGTTGTTGACGCTCTTGTTGAGGGCAAAATTGCAAATTATTTTGAAATCACAAGTGCAATTTCAAAAATGATAAAAAACGATAATCTTGTTGAGGGTGAGGACGGATATTTATCTGTCACAAGCAAATGCGCATTTAATGTTGAAATGCTTGAGAACGATTTACCTATCACTATAAGAGAAAAAGCGGTTGAACTTGCGGCAAAAACAGCAAGGCTTGAAATATATAAAAAAGAAAACAAAGCAACCGTTGAAAAGGACGGCGACAAATATAAGGTAACGCTTCACGTAAGCGATAAAAATTGCGATTTTATGGTGCTTAGCTTATATTTCCCGTCAGAAGCACAGGCTCAGGTTGTAAAGGAAAAATTCCAAACACACCCCGGCGAAGTGTATGAAAATTTAATTAACTCAATTTTTTCAAACAATTAATATATGAGGAATAAAAAATGAAAAACACAATAAAGAATATTTTAGTTTTATTATTATCAATCATAATTTCATTCATTTTCATTTACTTATTTATATTTTTCGGCGGTTCTAAGCTGTTTGAAAGCGGAGATGTAATTTTAAAAGAACTTGGAGTTTCAATAATTATAGGCACACTTGTGTTTTGGATTATAAAAATAAATAAAACGAGCTACGAAAAAATCGAAGAATTAGAAAAAAGAGTTGAAGAATTAGAAAATAAGAATAAATAACGACAAAAAGCGTACCCTCATTGGGTACGCTTTTTAAATAGCAATGATTAATCTATTTCTACAGAAATTTTTGCATCATTTCTTGTTGCTGCAGCACGCATAACAACACGGATAGCCTTGGCAATTCTGCCTTGCTTACCGATTACTCTGCCCATATCTTCTTCAGCTACGTGGAGATGATATACAATTACACCCTCTTCGTCAGGTTCGCTAACATCAACAGAAATTGCATCAGGATTTTGAACCAATCCTTTAGTGATAGAAATCAACAAATCCTTCAAAGAAAACACCTCCTGAATAAATCTTTGCCAAAATAATCAAAGATTAAAGGATGCCTTCTTTTTTAAGAATGCTCTTAACTGTGTCAGTTGGCTGTGCGCCGTTAGCAATCCACTTCTTAGCCTTTTCTGCATCAATCTTGATTTCAGCAGGGTCAACCATTGTGTTATATGTGCCGATTTCTTCGATGAAACGACCGTCACGTGGATATCTTGAATCTGCTACTACTACACGATAGAAAGGAGCTTTCTTTGCGCCCATACGACGAAGTCTGATTTTTACTGCCATTTTAAATTACCTCCAAAAGTAAATATATGTATTTTATTTTTCCAAACTGTTGTTTGGCTGTTTATAAATTAAAATCCAAAAGGATTATTTGAGCCGCCGCCCATTTTTCCCATCATTTTTTCAGCCATTTCGGGATTGGCTTGCATCATACGACGCATCTTTTTGCTCATTCTCGGACCTTTATTACCGCCGATTTGTTTAACCATTTTTTGCATTTGCTTAAACTGAGCCAAAAGTTTATTTACATCCTCAACCTGCATTCCGCAGCCTTTAGCAATTCTGCGTTTTCTTGACGGATTGATAATGTCAGGACGCTCACGTTCCTGCTTAGTCATAGAATAAATTATTGCTCTAAAACGGTCAAAAGCCTTTTCGTCAATATCTTCATCCTTAATTTTATTGCCTATGCCGGGAATCATCTTAATTGTATCTTTAAGACTTCCCATTCTTTCAATCTGCTCAAATTGATCAAGCAAATCGTTAAGGTCAAATTTATTCTTAGCAAGCTTCTTTTCAAGTTCAGCCGCCTTTTTCTCGTCAAGACTTTGCTCTGCTTTTTCAATAAATGAAAGAACATCGCCCATACCCAAAATACGGGAAGCCATACGTGACGGGTGAAAAGTTTCAAGATTGTCAAGTTTTTCGCCTGTACCGATAAATTTAATCGGCTTGCCTGTAACAGCCCTTACGGAAAGCGCCGCACCGCCACGAGTGTCACCGTCAAGTTTTGTAAGAATAACACCGTCAATGCCGAGCGTTTCATTAAAGCTTTTAGCAACGTTAACTGCATCCTGACCTGTCATTGCATCAATAACAAGCAAAATTTCGTGAGGATGAACGGTTGAACGAATATTTTGTAGTTCCTCCATAAGTTGCTCGTCAACATGCAAACGACCTGCCGTATCAAGAAAAACATAATCGTTGCCGTGGTCTTTAGCGAACTTAACTGCCTCTTCGGCGATATGAACAGGATTTTCATTACCCATTTCAAAAACAGGAACGCCAACCTGCTCACCGACAACCTGAAGCTGTTTAATAGCCGCAGGACGGTAAACGTCACAAGCTACAAGAAGGGGTCTGTGTCCTTCTTTTTTTAATTTAAGGGCAAGCTTTGCCGAATGAGTTGTTTTACCACTACCTTGCAAGCCACACATCATAACAATCGTTGGCGGATGGTTGGCGATTGCAAGCCTTGCTTCGTTGCCACCCATAAGCTCGGTAAGTTCTTCATTAACTATTTTAATTACCATCTGACTCGGAGTAAGTGACTCCATAACGTCAGCACCAATAGCTCTTTCGGTAACCTTTGCGGTAAACTCTTTAGATACTTTATAGTTTACATCAGCCTCAAGCAATGCAAGGCGAACCTCACGCATTGCCTCTTTAACGTCTGACTCGGTCAATTTGCCCTTGGCACGTAATTTTTTAAACGAATTTTCAAGTCGTTCACTCAAGCCTTCAAATGCCAAGAAATCAACTCCTAAAAAAATTTATCCTTCTTTCAGAAAAGAAGCAAGTGTTTTAATTCTTGCAACATTATCATTAACTTCCATAGAAAGTGTATGATTGAGGTTATATTCGTTGATTTTATCAGCGCATTCAACGATTTCGTCAACGCCCTTTTTCATTTCAGTAAAGCGTTTTGCAAGACCAAGCCTTTTTTCCATATCAAAAAGCTGAGCTTCTGCACGTTTGATTGAATCTCGAACGCCTTGACGACTTATACCCTCGTTTTCTGCAATTTCGGAAAGTGAGAGATCCTCTTCATAATAATAAGCAAGGCAATTACGTTGCTTTTCAGTAAGCATTTCGCCATAGAAATCGAGCAAAAACGGGATTTCAAGATTTTTTGCCATGAAGTGACTCTCCTTTCAAAGTATGTGTAAAGTATTTAATCTTTACAGCAAGCAGTATTATACTAAAGACAAGCCGATATGTCAAGTAAAAAACGAATAATATTTTTTATTAAATTTAGTTCAAAACTATTGACACAATAAATAGTGTAAAGTAAAAAGACTTTAAACTAAATATTGCATAAAAATAAGCCTTAATTAAAAAATTAAGACTTACATACAAATAAAAACGCAATGTGAATTACTTGCCAATCCTCATTGAAATTATAGTAAAACTGACTTTGTGTTATACTGCATAAGCTTTTATTTTTAAAAGATTATACCCTCCTCAAACTGAAAGTTTCGTTCTGCGATTTTTTGCGAGTTTTACTACTTTATGAAATTACACTATTCTCAAACTAACTATTACAAGGGTGAATTTTTCACAATGTTTTACTACCTTATGAAATTACACTATTCTCAAACTATCGTCGTGAACAATCTTAATAGGATTATGTTTTACTACCTTATGAAATTACACTATTCTCAAACGGTATTGATAAGCTTTATAGCAATTCGCAAGTTTTACTACCTTATGAAATTACACTATTCTCAAACATAATAAGCGGGTTGAACGTTGGCAAATTGTTTTACTACCTTATGAAATTACACTATTCTCAAACAATAGATAAATATTTGTAATATCTTTGTCGGTTTTACTACCTTATGAAATTACACTATTCTCAAACCCCTGATAATGTCATTCCTTTTGATGTTGGGTTTTACTACCTTATGAAATTACACTATTCTCAAACGCATTGCTGTAGTTGATGTCAATTCATCATGTTTTACTACCTTATGAAATTACACTATTCTCAAACAAAAAATATGAGCAGATTGAGAGATATCTGGTTTTACTACCTTATGAAATTACACTATTCTCAAACATCATTATGGTGAATTGAAAGAAATTAAATGTTTTACTACCTTATGAAATTACACTATTCTCAAACAATAACACGCCTTTTGAAAAAAAGGAACGGTTTTACTACCTTATGAAATTACACTATTCTCAAACTTGAACTTGATAATCTTTTAATTCTTGCATGTTTTACTACCTTATGAAATTACACTATTCTCAAACTTTAACATTGAGCTTGCTGTTCTTAAGATGGTTTTACTACCTTATGAAATTACACTATTCTCAAACTAAAATATTTAGCTTATCGACAAGTTGCTGGTTTTACTACCTTATGAAATTACACTATTCTCAAACGAAGTCAAAACAGATTGTTTCGCCGCCTTTGTTTTACTACCTTATGAAATTACACTATTCTCAAACTCAGGTACTTTCACCTCTTGCGGTTGTAACGTTTTACTACCTTATGAAATTACACTATTCTCAAACCTCAAATAAGCTGTGCCACTATAATGCACAGGGTAATTCACAAGATATTGTATATATTATAGCTCTAATTATTATCACTGTCAATAATACACAAATCAGGGTCCAAAATATGTATCTCTTCAAATTTTGAAATGTGCCGAGGCTTTGAAGATGACAAAATCAAAATGTTAATATGACTGAGACTCAAGGTTTCATAAATACCCTCAAGCTCATTATTATCAAAGAAATCATACAAGCTATGAAGAACAAACAAATCAAATTTAAGATATTTATTAAGAAGAATTATATAAGAAATAAGAAGCTGAGGCAAATCGTGCGAAGAGGTATCAATATTAAACTGAAAAAGCTTTAATATTGACGAATAATCAATTTCAAAATTTGAATCATATTCAAAATCGTACATTCTATTTAGCTTATCAAAAAGGTTTATAAGTAATGTTTGAATTGAAGCCAAATCCTCTCCACATTCATTTACTGCCGTTTTCTGCATAAGTGAATTGATTTTATTTACCAGTTTTTTATTTTGAAAATCCAAATCAATAGCATTAGAAATAAAAAATCCTCTTTTATTGAAATCAAACGGCTTAAAGTCCTGCGAGAAAGTAAACAATTCCTCAACAGTATCATCCAGAAACGAACGTAAGGCTTGCCTGAAAATTTTCTTGTTTTCAATTACAAGAACAGGAATTTTACCGTTTGAAAGCCCAACGGTATCATTTAAATATTCATAGGAAAGCATCATAATATTAAAAGCCTTTCATCATTTGCAACAACATTACTGTCATTTGAGCCGACTACCATTTCCATTTTGGAATATTGTTTTTCGGTAACCGTCAGCATTTGAACAAGTCCTGCCGACGGCTTATGCTTTTTAATCGAGTCGCATATACCGTTTGCAACATTTTGATTTAAAGCGAGCTTTGAATAAACGGATTCCTGCATCATCATAAAGCCGCTTTTTACAAGATATTTTCTAAAGTTTGAATATTCCCGTCTGTCCTTCTTGGTTTTGACAGGCAAATCAAAAAACACAATAACTCTCATAAATCTATAACTCATAATTCATAGTAGGAAACTTAATAAGCGATATATCGTTTTCTTCAATGGCAGAAAATATGCTTTTGCAATAAATTTTAATTGCATTAATCATTGTATTCGTTCTGCCGTCAACTATAATATCTTTATTAAGCAAGGATATAAGCATTTGCTTTTCATTTTTATCGAATGATTTGGGGCTCATATTTTTAACCCAATTATCAACGAACGGTCTAAATGGCTCCATTAAATCACAACTTAAATTAAACTGATTAAACATATTGCCGTGAAAAAGACCGAGTTGGGTTAAATAACCGCTGCTGACAATTTCACGGTTAAAGCACGATAAAATGATACTATAACCGTAATTAAGCGCTGCATTAATCGGTATATCATCGCTTCTTGTAAAGCTTTTTCCGAACATTGCATTGAAATAAACCTTGGCGGCATGGCCTTCCCGGTTTGTCACGTCATTAAATTCAAGCTCTTCAACATAGCTGTCAAGCATCAATGCTTCTTCAAGCCCATAAAATTCAAGAAGTGAAGCTTGATTTTTTATTTTCTGCGCAACTATAACTGTCCACACCTGCTGCTTTGAAATTTCATTCCAGGCAATTTGATTTTTAAGCTTTTGACTGCAATCGTGACTTCCGTAATATGATACAAGTTCACTTTGTGGATTACGCTTTGCGTCACAAAATATAACCTTTATTTTCTTCAACGTAAGCTCGCTTAAAAGCGCACAGGTTATGGAGCAAGCAGTGTTTTCAACAATCAATATTGAAATTTCGCTTAAATGTATTTTAACAGTATTATCAACATCTCTTACCGTCATATAGCCCATAGTATAATCAAGCTTTGACGGCTTTGTTACCACAACCGTGCGCCAACTCATACTAGAATCTCCTCACTTATAAATTTAAAAGTTCAAATTCTTTTTCAAAAAGACCTGTAACCGATTGATTGATCAACTTAATTGATTTAACATTTTTTATTTCGGAAATGTTATTGTTAAGTCTTATAGCCCCGTTAGCTTTAATGCCTATACTTTTCAAATCGCCTTTGGTAGCGTTGTTTTTCAATATAGTCAAGACATTTTTGATAACATTGCATTGTTCGACTATATCTAATTTTTCAAAATTTTCCTTTGAACAATATAACTTATCCCCTAAATTTGAATATAAAACACCGTATATATTGTTTTTCATTTTTTCAATTAATAAATTAAATAATTCAATATTTTTCTCGGCAGTTACAATATCCTTTTCATTTTTGCTTGTTTGCAAATGCAAATCTCCGCCGGCACATCTAATTACATTCCTGATATAACGTTCGTTATCATATCCTAATACTAACTGAACACCTGGTCGATAAGAAATCTGCGAACCACCACTATCCTTACCGCCAAGATGGCAAAGCATATTATCAAATGAAATACACGATTGAATTTTTACTTTTTTCACTTTAATAATTGGATTTATAAGACCGTAATTTTCAATTAAATACGCAATCGGATTTTCCTCGTACTTATTCTTATCATAAAGATTAACAGAAAACATAGATATCATACGTTTATTATCTTTTCCGTGTTCAACACAAGAAAAGTAAGTTGATGAGACTTGATTGTATCCTCCATACTTTTCAATACTATTACGTTTATCGTTAGCCTTGATAGGAACTTGACCTTTACCCTTTTTCAGAATATTTTGGTCAAACAAACCACCCTTTTGCTCAAACGCATAGCGTGTATAACGAATATTGTTTTTATTCATTGTGGATTTAACTATATTTAACGATTCATTATTATCAGCTATCCAAGCGCCGTCAATATTATGTTTTAACATTGAATCGAGCTTTACTGTGTAAGCTTTATCGTTATTTTGCAGGCCCTTAATAAAGTTTGCCTTATTATGAGTAAACTTAACGTTATAAGCATTGCCGACAACAATATTGAGATAAGCGTCCTTAGCGTGGTGCAAATCGTTTACTTCACGGCATTTGAGCATATCATATTGATGGCGAAATTCAGATGCAAGAGCCGCCTTAACATACACAATTTCAGTATCGGGACGAGGATAAAGCTGTTCAAGAATATTTGCAACAGCCTTAGTTGACTGACGTGTTTCAACAAGCTGGCGGGAAATAAACTGACTGAGTTCCTCGTCGCTTAAAGGATAATTTCTTACCAAGCGTTCATATTTTTTCTTGCCGATAAGTCCTTTATCAAGCAACGCCTTCCAATGCGGAGTCATTTTCTCTCTGATTTGACTTGAAAGAGGATATTCATTATCCTTTTTGGCATTAGTTGTTTTCTTAACAAGAACTCGGTTATCCAAGCTGTCGTCCTTAATTTTCGACTGAGGATAAATATGGTCGATATCATATAAATTCTTATTAAACAAATCGCCCAAGTCAATATTTTCGCCTGTATACATACATTTGCCGAATTGAGTAAAATAGAGATAAAGCTTATCACTTTTCAGCTCATCATCAGTAGTATTATTTTGAAGTTCGTCAAAAAGTAAAGGATAGTCATTTTTACAGGACTTATACAAATCCAAAAGCTTATTTCTTCTTGATACTGTTCGCTTCTTTTCTTCAGCACCTCTCGCCACCTCAACAAAAATCTTTTTAGGCGGGCATTTCATAATTTTTTCAAGTTCTTTGGTTATCAAAAGCGACTGATAAATAGGTCTTTTAACAAGCGGCGAAACATAAAGTTCCTCTACTATCTGATTTAACGTTTTATCATTTTCAAACGAATTTAATTCATTAATTTTATCATTAAAGGTTTTATTTTCCTTATCGTCACAGCAAAATTCATCGCTGTAAAGAAGCGAGGTTAAATTATAATTTGTTTCCCACAATGCGCAAATAATATTAATCAGCTCACCTGTTTCCTTATAAACAGCGGTAACATCTGTCAAAAATTCTCTTGAAAGCTTGCTCCAACCCGTATACTTAAGCTTGCAGATTTTCTTAATTTCATCATCTGACAGGCAGCCTCCAAATTCATTTTTAAGGCGCTTTTTTAAAAGCTTTTTATCATCACCGAAAATGGTTATTGCCTTAACGATTTCTTCTTTTTGCTCATCTGTCAAATTATAAGCAACTAAGTCCTTATAGGATTTCAAAGAGGATTTAAAATCGTTATCAATTCCGCTGATTTCGTCAAAGGCGATATTTCTTGATTCCAAATAATCGCAAAGCTTTTTATTAGTAACCTTATAATATTTTTTGAAAAGGTCGTTATAGATATCCTGCTTTAATTGGACGCTAATTTTTTCACCGTCGATTTTAAGATTATTAAGCTCATTTAATACGCAGAATTTATTATAAAGAAGCGAATGCTTAGGAATCACATCATATTGTGGCAAATAAGTGCATTTGCTCGTTAACTTTTCAATGAATTTTTCAGCAGATTTATCAAAATCCACAACCTCTTTAATATTCCAAGGATATATTTTTTCATTGTTTCTTACAAGCCAGTGCTTTGTTGAATGAGTATTAAGCGGTCCTATGTAATAAGGGATACGGTATTCAAACAATGCTTTGATTTTATCGTAAACAGTTTTGCCGTCGTTATCCTTATTTAACAAAAATGGTAAATATTCTTTAGCGTTATCCAAAATTGCAACAAGCTCTTTTTCATTAACCTGCATAGGAACAACGCCGTTATCCTTAGTCACCTGCTTTGGCATAAAGGTTGAATTTTCTATTTCTTTAAACATTTCTTCATAAGAAGCGTCTTTGCAAATGCCCAACGTTTTCTTTAAATAAGCGCAAAATTCCTCTTGAGTGCAGGTTGAATTAAGCACACCGGTGCCGCTGCTCGTTTTAATATGCTTTGAATACGCAACATAGTTATTATCTTTAGAGCTGATATTAAATATTTCGGCTTTCTTTTCAGGCATATATATTTTTATATATTTCTTAAGCGTTCTCAAATCCCTTTTATGCTTTTCATATATTGCAACCTTAGCTTCTGAAATATATTCCTTACCGTCCAAAATATCCGCAAGAACCGCCCAATCGTACACCGCCTTTAATTTTTCTAAAAGCTCAAAGCGCTCGCCGAGATAGGATTGAAAATCATTTGCATTATCGTCAAAACCCGATGAAAACGAAACACTTTTCTTTTCAACATCTTTAAGTGCTTCGTCATCAAAAATATCAAAAAGCTTAACCGATGAGCCGCTTAAAAGAGAAAGCGCGCTGTAAAGCACCTTATCGTCTTTTTTGCTAACACCAAACAACTCGGCAATTTCAGCATTTTTCTTTGTCTTTCCCTTAGATTTATCTTTTAAAGTATTCGCAAATTCATCAACGTCACTGCAATCAAGCTCAATCTCATAATTATCATAAAAATAATTTTTTAAGCCATTATATATAGGCATAAAATCGCCCGATTTGTCATTTTTATAAGAATAATCAAAAAGAAAATGACCACGATTTTTGATAATATGATGAAGTGCAAGATAAACAAGCCTTACGTCATGTGGCTTATTATTCTTAATAAGCTCATTTCTCAAATGATAAATTGTCGGATAATCTCTGTGAAAATCCTTATCGGTATAATTCTCATCAGAAAATACGCAATAAGGAATTTTTGTAGATTTATCCTCAAGATATAAATTGCTTTCACGAAGCTTGATAAAAAAGGCAGGGTCAATTTTTGAAATTTCCTCGTCAAAAAGCATTTCGAGAAGCTTTAATCTTTCACGCTTTCTTTGCGTTCTTCTGCGAGATGAGCGAAAACCCCTTCTTTCCTCGGCGGAATTGCTCTTTTCAAAAAGCCTTATACCCCACATTGCATTACCTTTAAACTTAGGAATTTTATAATCGGTATCGCAAACAGCCCAGCCAACGGAATCGGTACCTATATCAAGTCCCAAATAATACTCTTTACCCATAAATTTTTCTCCCTTTTAAAATTTTTATTGACAAATGCGATTTGAAATGCTAATATATAGACATCTCAAGACCTTATGAGATTACACTATAAGTTCAAATAAAAATTTATTCAAATCGTTGCTTAGACAACATCACAGTGTGTGATTATTAAAGACTCGTTTTTACGGGTCTTTTTTGTTTTATAATTTAATAATAGCATATAATTTTTCAAAAATATATAGCTTGTCAAGAAATATTTTTCAAAGTACAATTTTATGTACTAAAAAACCGACTGTCAAAGGGAGAGGCTTCGTAAAGAAGTCTCTCCCTTGTGGCTTTTTGTAATCGGTTGGAATGATGAATTGTAGGTATAATTTATTATTTTGGAGGATTACACAATGAAAAAATATATTTTTGATGAAAGCAACGGACTTTGGTATGAATTGCAAGGTGATTATTATATTCCTTGTTTAACCATTTCTGAAAGTGAGAACTACTCTATCGGCATTTGGGGACAAAGGCACAAAAGATGGCTCAAGGAAAATCGCAAGGTTAGATATTACAATCTTATCACAAGCGGTAAACTAAATTCTTATCTTCACGATATTGATTTATTCGCTAGCGAAACAGAAAGTAGGCTTATCGATGAATTTTCGAAGAAACAAGGCATAACGGAAGAATTGAAAGTTAATGATATGATGGCATGGGTCGGTGCTATGAACAATATTAAAAATCAAGTTGTGGAGATAATATATAATAAAATAATTTTTAACTGATAACTATTGAGGCGGGATTTTTCCTGCCTCATTTATATTTGTATTTAGTATAAATATTGATAAATTAATTAAAATCTTGCATTTATGCCATATTATTATGTCTTTTGGCAAAAGCCCTTGACAAAATAAAACTAATGATTTTTAATAAAATTAAAACTTTTTATCACAAAAACGGAATTTTAAGGGATTATGTATATATGATAGGACTTTTTTTAAATCTGCTGGATACTCAAAATGAAAAAAATAAATTCATTAAGCTTTATGATACATACAGCGATCTGTTATATTGGATAGCACTCAAAAAAACAAGCTGCATTGAAGATGCGGAAGAATGTGTGCAAGAAACCTTTTTATATGTAGCAAAGCATTTTGATAAAATAGGTGAAATAAATTCAAAGAAAACAAAGATTTATTTATCTACAATTATAACAGGGTTTGCAATAGATACTTATAATGCTTCTCAAAAAGCAGAATTTATTGAATTCAACGGTGATAATGAAACGGCAGATTTAAAATATTATGAAAGCTTTGGAAGAATTGAACTTTTAGCAATTGTTGATAATGCATTAGAAGAAGAAAGCAAAGTATTCTTTCATTTGAAATATTTGTATAACTATAAAAGCAAAGAAATAGCAGAGCTTTATAATGTTAAAGATTCCTATGTGCGAAAAAAATTAGAATACGCAAGAAACAAATTAAAGAAAATATTAGAAGAAAGGAAATAATAAAATGTCAGAATTTGAAGAGGCATTATGGCTTTCGGCTGAAAATTGGGTTGACTCTTTCCCTACAGATTTGCCAAAGCATAAGTTCAGCAAAAAGCATAACAAAATAATAAATGATATAATTTACGGCAAGCAAGATAAGAAAATCAAATTTTCAAAAGGTACAATCAAGGTTTTAATTATTGCCGCTGTTTTGCTTGCAATTGCAACAACAGTATTTGCCATTCCGCCAAGCAGAGAATATATCGTCGATAAATTTTCTAACCATTCGGAATATAATGTTGTTGATAAGAAAAATTCCAAAAGCGTGACATCTTTAAATATAAATTACATTCCTGCGGGATTTGAAAAAAGCGATGATTACGGAAATACAGTCCAATATGTGAATGGCGACAAAGAATTTGTTGTTGATAAAATTGAATTAACAGCAAGCATAGGATTTGATACGGAACATTACGACCCTGAAATCATCAAGATTAACGGAATTGACGCAGTATATTATAGGTCTGATTATAATGAAAAAGGAATAATTTTTAATGACGGAAATTACATTTACATGATAGAAGGAAATATAGAAAAAGATGAGCTTGTGCAAATTGCACAAAATGTAGAATGATGATTTGTGAAAAGAGCCGAAACTTCGGCTCTTTTTTATTTTTTTATCACAAAATGGAATTTTTTAGGGATTATGTATAATGAGGGGATTAATCGGAAAGGAGGAGTGTATTGTGACAAAACAAAATAAGAGTATAAAACAATTTGTTCTGATTGTTTTATCATTTTTAATGGTATTCGGTAATGTAGCCGTAGCTGATGCGACTGTTAATTACGATAATGAAGTTGCTCCCTTATATGTAAACATTTTGAGTCATCGTGAAAGCATTGAAATATCCGGAATTAAAGCAAAATGCACAGCTAAACTAAAATCTAAAAAGTCTGTTCCTTTAAAAATCAAAATGGAATTGCAGAAAGAAAAGTCGAAAACCTACGAAACTGTTGAAACGTGGACAAGCAGTAAAACGGGAACTGTTTTGGCTATGTCCGAATCAAGAAATATCAATGTTTTATGTAAATACAGATTGAAGGTTACATTTACGGCAGGTAAAGAAACCGAAGTCGTTTATAAGTATTGATGAACTTTCAATATTTTGCACTATGTTAAACATAAACAAAAATTAATAATTCTATTAACAAAACCTTGAAAAGAAATTTAAACAGATGAAAAGAATAGCAAAACATATCGCATTAATTATGGCATTTGTATCTTGTTTTTTATCATTTACATCTTACGCTTATGCTTAATCCGATAATTACAAACACAACTCGTTGGCAAATACGGTGTATTTAACAAATAGCAAAGAAAATGTTCACATTTTCCCAAAAACGACACTATATAAATGAGAGGATATTTTCTTAAATAAAGCTTTATTTAAATTTGTGATGAAAGAGTTGTTTGAAATGATTAAATATCTTTGTGTTTCGGCATAAAAACAGAATAACATTAAATAAAATTAAGGAAAATTACATTATGAAATTGTCAAAGAAAATTATTGCCGGTGTGACAACATTATTAATAATAATGTCTTTAGGAACTTTCTCAGCAAATGCAGCGGTACATGAAGAAAAGATTAAATTAGGTAAAAATGTCGCAACTTTAAATTTAACTGCCACAAGTATAGCCGCAACCGCAAGAACCACATCAAACAAATCTGCGGAGAGCCTGCAAACTTTTGTAGTGACCACAAAAGTTGATAAGAACGGAAAGCAAATAACTCCGGATATGGATTCAAACTACTGTAAACCCGGTACCGATTCAGGTAAAGCCGGTGTTGGAATTAAAGTTGGATCAGGACACAGATATAAAAAAGTAACTTCCACACACGGAATAAAATATAAAGGGTATAAAGAACAAGCAATAAACCTATCTGAATCCTTTTGATTTTTAATAAAAACAGATTGCTGATGGAAACATCGGCAATCTGTCACATTCAAATTTTTAGGGAGTATATATATGAGAAAAAGCAAAAAAAATATTGAAATTTCTATAACTGTTTTTTGCATAGCAATTGTAGGTATATTATGTGTTTACTTCGGATATTCATTCACACTTATTAATCCTAACAATGAAAAATCATTAAATAAGCATTTAGGTGTAAGTGAGGAAAGTATTATTACTATTCTTGCACAGGAAAAATACAACAACTATCTGGGTATATACTATACAGATTCCTGCGGCGATGAAGGTATTAGTAATTTTGTATATTTAAAAGAAAATAATCTCTGTAAAGGAAGATATAAAATACTTGGAGGTGGAAGCGGAAATACATCGGTAAAGTCTCAGCGCGTTAGCAGTAATAACAATAATTCAAATGAAATACCATTTTATTTTATTTACGGACAGAATGTTGCTGATAATATTTGTACTGTATTTGAATGTAATGAAAATGGATACCTCACTAAAAAAATCGAAGAAATTTCTGTACCTGATAATCCGTTTGTAATTACGAAAACATATAATTTAAGTAACGACAATTCAGATATCTTTATTTTTGAAGGAAAAGCAACTGAAAAGGACGTAGCGCAAATGATGGAGATAAATAACCAATGAACAGTAGATTAAAAGATTTAAAGTGCATAAAAAAATTATCATATATAATTTTTATTCTTATTTTGGTGCTTTCTCTCGTAGGATGCTCTAATTATAAATTTACGGGCAATACCAACCAATCATCAGAAACATATATCGAAAACGAAGATTATCAGAATTATTTGAATCTCTATTCAAATTTCGCAAAAACAAGCGATGGATATTATTTTATCAGCGACAATCGTCTATATTTTTTTGATAAACAGTCCCACAACGTAACCATAGTTTGCAATAAAATCAATTGCAAACACAATGATGACAGATGTACAGCGTATTTTTCAACTTTTAGCTTTTTCCCAATTCAACTTTCATATTACAATAATGCACTATATTTGTTAGGCTGGGAAACAGATGGTTCAAATATACACAATAACTATATTTATCAAATTTCAACTGAAAATTTCAAAAGAAAAAAAGCTGTCTATATTGGAAGTAGTAATGGACTAACTTCAACAGTTTTCCTTATTCACCGTGGCTATGTTTATTACACTACCAATTCAAATACTATGAAGAAAACTTCAGCAATCCTGTACAGAAAACAACTTGGCAACACAGACAAGACTGATACCGGAAAGATTGCATTTGAACACACGGGAATCGGAGCACAAATTCAGGACATAAGTGCATATGCAAACAACATATATATATCCTTTTCAAGCTATGAAAATGAAAAAGGAGACGGGTATAAAACTTCATTTAGTAGTATTAATATCCATACACTGCAAGAAAAATGTATTCTTGACAGTAGTATTTTCGCTGCATATGCAGATAGCAATTATGTATATTATGAAAATGATGAAAACACAGTAAACTGTGTTGATACAAATACAAATGAAGAAACATTTTTCTGTAATATAAAAGGTCCTTGTTACATCAGTGCTGACAGCAATTATGTTTACTTCGATAATCTGCAATCAATTTATATTGATAAAATAGATGAAAAAGACAGAAAAATATTTGTTTATGACAAATCAGGAAAATACATAACCGAGATTACTCCAAAAAATCCAAAGGATGACTGTTATTTCGGCGGTGATGATATGATGATTTTCAAAGAAATTATTGCGGATGAAGTAACGGAAGCAGACGGTGCAAAGGGCTACTACGTGCTTGACAAATCACAGCTGAAATCTCCTGACAAACAATTTATTGATATGGAATAATATTATGGAACTAATCAGAATATTTAAAAAGAAACACAGCAAAAAAATGTTCACATTTTCCCCAAAAACGACACTATATAAATGAGAGGATATTTTCTTAAATAAAACTTTATTTAAATTTGTGATAAAAGAGGTGTTTGAAATGATTTAATATCTTTATGTTTCGACATAAAAAACAGAATAACATTCAATAAAATAAAATTAAGGAGAATTAATATTATGAAAAAATCAAAAAGATTTGCAGCCTTATTTGCTGCTGTATTAATGGCTATTACAATGTTTACAGGTTCGATTTCTGCTTATGCAAAAAGTCCCGAACCTAAAACAATCAAATGCGGTTCTTACAAAGCAACTTGCTCATTAGTAACTGCAAATAAATATTCCGGTGCTGCAATAACAGATTCTGCAAGTAAGGACAAAAATAAAAATAAAATCAAATTTGACACCTTGTGTGCTACAATGTTCGGAACAAAAGTCGATAAAAACGGAGATAATCCTAAATATATAAGCAGTAGCGGTACACCTAAAAAAAATGCAACAACTGCTTCAGAAGGAATTCCTATACTTAAAGCATCGTCCGGATATTACTATGCAAAAATGGCAAGTGCTCACATAGCCAAAAAAAATGGTATTCAAAACGCAACAACATTGAACACATCATATTAAAAAACAGTATGCCGGTAATAATACCGGCATACTCAACAGAGGAAATTAATTTTACGGAGTATGTTTTATGAAACGAAATAAAAAGAGATTTATTATTTTTTTAATTTTCATAGTTTTTATTGGCGCTTGTGCAGCCGTGTATTTTGGTTATGGTTCAACGATGATTAATCCCGATAATGAACAATCAATAATAAATGTGTTATCTACTGATAAAAGTAATCCAATAAATATTCTTGCAACAAAGAAGTATGGCAATAGATTTCTTGTTTTATATACCGACCCTGTAAAGGTTAAGGAAAATGAGAACAGTTCTTGTTTTTCAACTTTTGTAAAAAATAAATTTTATAAGAACAGATATAGCGCTTCCAGCATAGGAACGGGTGACGGAACAGAAATACAGGTAGAGGGCACAGAACTCGAGGATGCTTCTTTGCAAAAAGACACAAGAGTTTTTGCCATTGCAAATGTAGCTACAGAAGAAACCAAATGCAGTATATTTGAAATTGACCCTGAAACCAATCAATATATTAATAGGTTGGATATAATTGATGTTCCAAAAAATCAACCATACATTATTGTTAAAGAGTATAAAACTAAGTCAAAAAACAGTGTATTAATTGCGTATGACGGTATAGTAGAGTTAGAGCAATTGAATGCAGAATATTGATATGAAATCTTTTAACCGGTTGAGCATTAAGAAAATCTAATTACGGTAAAAGTTTTTCATACTTATATATAGCGACATTAGGAACTATAGTAGACAAAATAAATAGGAGAACTATCGATGAAAAAAGTTTCAACACTAATTATTATTGTATTAAGTATTGTGCTGATCTTTGTATTCGGATATGTAGGTTACGGTTCAACAATGATAAATATTGAAAACGAAAAATCAATTATAAATCATTTATCAAGTAACAAAAACAATCCTATAAATATTCTCGCCACTCAAAAATACGGAAACAGTTTTTTGATTGTATATACCGATCCTGTCAAAACAAAAGAGAACAAGTATAGTTCTTATTTTTCCTGTTTCACAAAGCATAAGTTTTATAAAAACAGATATAAATATCAAGGCGGAACAACGGGAAAACAAACTGAAATAATGGTATCAGGAATAACACTTGATAACGAGATTGAACAAAACGGTACGGTTGTATATGCAATTGCTAATGTTGCTTCTGAAGAAACCAAATGCAGTATATTTGAGGCAGATAGCGAAACAGGTATTCCTATCAAAAGACTTGATGTAATTGATGTTTTGAAAGGTCAGCCGTATATTATCGTAAAGAAATACCAAATACAATCACCAAATAATATGTTGATTGCATACGATGGTGAAATTGAATTGAGTTTATTAACCGGAGAAGAAGAAAATGAGACGAATTAAAAAGATATTTGTGCTGTCAGCAATATTAATGATTTTTTCATTGCTTTGTTCTTGCTCAACAAATCAAATAAAAACAAATGTCAATCAGGATTCAAATAATTATATTGCAAATGAGGATTTTCAAAATTATATAAGTGAAATGTCATCTTTTGTTAAAGTAAAGGACGGATATTATTTTACAAGTGACGCTTTATTGTTTTATTACGATACTGAAAACAATCAGGCATACCCTGTTTGCAATAAAACGAATTGCACCCATTCTGATTCAAATTGCCAAGCATATTTGTCTCCTCTCAAATTTTATCCTGAAATGAGCATGTATTATTATGATAATGCATTGTATCTATTAGGTCGAGAAAAAAAAGGTGCATCATCAGAAAGTGTTTATATTTATCAAATATCCCTTGAAAATTTCAAGCAAAAAAAGGCTGCATATTTATTTGATAGTGCAAGTAGCATATCGGTGGTTTGTATAATTCACCGAGGATATGTATATTTTTCATACGATGGCGGAGAAATGGAAGAAACAAAAGCTACACTGTATCGAACAAAATTAGGAGAGCTTAGCAAAAATTCACCGGAAAAGATTTTTGAATTTAACGGTATAGGAGCATCTATCGCAAGATTAAGTGCTTATGGAAATAAGCTTTTCTTTAACACATCATCATATAGTGACTTGCAAGGGAACGGATATGAAACTGTTCTAAATTGTATGGATATTCACACCTTAGAAAATAAAACCATTCCGCAACGTAAATATTCACATTTTGCAGATGAGGGAAAAGTTTATTATTTCAAAGATGAAAACACGGTAGCTTATTATGATTTAAGCAATCAAAAACATAAAATTTTTTGCAAAATTGATGGACCTTGCTACATATCTGCAGATGATAATTATATTTATTTTGATAATTTGCAATCCATTATTGTGGGCAATAGCAAAGAAAGTGACAGAAAAATATTTGTTTATGACAAATCAGGAAAATACATAACCGAGATTACTCCAAAAAATCCAAAGGATGACTGTTATTTCGGCGGTGATGATATGATGATATTTAAAGAAAATATTGACGGCGAAACAGTAGAATCAGACGGTGCAAAGGGCTACTATGTGCTTGACAAATCGCAGTTAAAATTTCCTGACAAACAATTTATTGATATGGAATAATATTATGGAACTATTCAGAATATTTAAAAACAAAAAATTTATTGCAGCAGTAATTACATTACTGCTGCTTAACTGCGTTTCTTTTTATATAACACAGCAAAAAAGCCTTAGTGATTTTGGCATTAATATTGACACTTATTCGGCTACATTCAAGGATAATGCAGACATTTTTACCGAAGTCGACAAGAAGTCAATCATTGAAAAAAGCAATAAATTTGAAATTCTGAAAAGCTTTGCCGATAATACCGAGGATAAAGCACAGCAAATTAAAGAATATCCCGATTTATATCAAGAATATAAAAACAGTAATTATTCCTATGAAGAGCTTGCGACACAAGCTGAGTTTTATTCTCATTTTGCGTATCAGCTTGAATATCAAAACGATTACCCTGCATACATAAAATCAATTCTTAAAAATGCTCAAAATTTATCATCAAAAAAGCTGTTTTCAAACAAAACTTCATATTCATATAAATCAATTCAAAAATCGGCAAATGATTTTTCAAAAAATAAAAATATCAAACTGTCTTTAGTTAATGATCTGCCTGTAAGTGCTGTTTTGAATTATCAAATCGGCGACTTCATTTTGATTTTAATTTGCGTGTTTATGGCAATATCTTTTGTGTCAGAAAAAAATGTTAATCTTTTGATTAATACCTGCAAAAACGGAAGACGGATATTGAAAATGAGGCAGCTTCCTATTTTGATTTTGTTTTCGCTTTTCTTCTCCTTTGCAATTTATATATCCGAAATGCTCATATCTTTAAAGATTTATGATGCTCCGATGGATTTATATGCTTTGATACAATCGACAGATATATTTTCCGACTGTATTTTACATATTAATTTTTTACAATTATTTGCAATTCATATTTTGTTTAAAGCAATTATCGCAAGTATGATTGCACTTGCAATATGGCTGTTCATTTCGCTTAGCAGCAATATTATTCTCGTAAGCGCAATTGCAGGTGTGATTACGTCGATTGAGCTGTTGCTTTACAAGAACATTTCTGCACAAAGTAATTTGTCAATTTTCAAAACTTTCAATATATTTTCACTTTTTGATTACAGAAGTATATCAGAATATAACTTAGTTTCCGTTTTTTCAAAACCTGTAAGAGCGGAAAAAGCTGTGTGGATAATTGTACTGTTAGTTATTTTTATTATATCGGCATTAATTTTAATCAGTGCAAATCGAAATTATCCTATAAAATCGCCTAAAAAGGCTTTCAGAGTATTACACGTTCTTTTTGACAAATTATCCGAATTTTATGCAAAGCTTCAAAGTGTTATCTATGCAGGAAGATTTGAAACATTTAAAATAATGCATATCGGAAAAGGGCTTTTAGTAGTTATTGTCTTTCTCCTGATAATCGGATTTAATTTTAATACAAATCCTCTTGTTTTTTCGTCAACCGAGGCCTTTTTAAATGATTATTATGAAGAATACGGCGGCGAGCTTAGTGAAAAGGTTTATAAAAATATTGAAAAAATGCGATCTGAAGCAGATGCCGTTGAAAGCGAATACAATTTTAAGAGCGAGCAATATGCAAGCGGCGAAATTTCACTTGAGGAATACGAGCTTGCAGCAGCAAAGAACGAAGCGTATGATACACAGAGAAAAGCTGTTGATAAATTGACGGAGCAAATTGACAGAATAGAATCACTTTCCCAAAAAGGGATTAAGCCTGTGCTTGTTAATGAACTCGGGTATAATAATTTGTTTTACAGTCAAAGCAATCAAACACAAATCTTAATTTTGATATGTGCTGTTGTCATCTTGTTTTCATCTGTCTTTTCCATTGAAAAAGGCTCAAATATGCTCATACTCAATCATTGCTCAAAAAACGGCAGGAAACAGTTATATTTTAAAAAGATATTTACTGTTATTCCCAAAACCTTTATATTAACTTTAGTATCTTATTTATCATTGATTTTACAAAATAATTATCTTTATAAGCTTGGCAATATGAATGCGAATATACATAATTTGGAATGTTTACAGGAGATTAATTTAAACCTCTCAATAGCAGAATATGTAATTCTCAATTTTATATTTGAATTTATATTTGTAACAGTCGTTGGGTTAATTATCACTTCCCTCTCCGCATTTATGCCACAGCTTGCAGTAATCATTATATCTGCTTGTTTGTTTATACTGCCGAGTGCACTTTATATGATAGATATTTATTCGGCAAAAGGAATATCAACATCATATCTGCTTAATTTTAACGCATTGATTTTAGATAAAGGCATCAATATCGGAAGTTTCATTATGCATTATGCTTTAATCGTATTTTGCATTGTAATGCTTGTTTTATCTAACAGAAAATGGTGTTTAACTAAGGAAAGATAGCTATGAAAATTGAAATTAAAAATCTTACAAAAATATATGGAAATAATAAGGCTGTAAATGACCTGACACTTACTCTCACCGATGGAATATACGGAATACTCGGTCCAAACGGTTCAGGTAAAACCACTCTGATAAATCTTCTAACCGACAATGTAAAAAGGACGTCGGGTGAAATTTTGATTAACAACAAGGATATAGTATCCTTAGGTGCAAAGTATCGTGATTTAATAGGATATATGCCGCAACAGCAGGCACTGTATAATGATTTCAGCGCATATATGTATCTAAAATATATGTGCACTGTTAAAGGCATAAAGCACAATAACGAGCTTATTAGTGACATATTGAAAAAGGTTAATCTGTATGATGTGCGAAATGCAAAAGCGGGCAGTTTTTCAGGCGGAATGAAACAGAGGCTGCTGTTTGCACAAGCCTTGCTGAATGACCCAAAAATACTTATTCTTGATGAGCCAACCGCAGGACTTGACCCAAAGGAAAGAATTAATTTTCGCAATATGCTTGCCGAGCTCTCAAAGGATAAAATTATTCTTCTTGCAACACATATTGTGTCTGATATTGAATGTATTGCAGATGAAGTTATACTGCTGAAAAAAGGTAATCTTGTAAAAAAAGATACGCCTGAAGCCCTGATGAAAAGTGTATCTGATAAGGTATTTGAAATCAGAGGCACAAAGGAAGAACTGTTAGCTCTTCAGCATAATGTCGGACTTGGCAATATTATTCATGACCAAAACGGTATCTCTCTGAGAATTGTAACAGATAAACCTCATTACAGTTATATTCCTGTTAAGGATAATATTTCTCTTGAAGATGTTTATTTGTATTATTTTGAATATTTAAAATAATAATTTTTTGATGAAAGGAAAATAAAAACATGAAAAATAAAAAACAAAAATCACATTCTTGTAATTACAATAAATTTCTAGAAGAATGTAAAACGTTATCAAAGGAAGAATTAATAAAAAAAGAGCAATGCGAAATGTATGAATACAATATAAACAAGCCCCTTCCTAATAATATCATTTCAGTTCTTTCGGTAATAATATCGGTTTTTACTTTAGCTGTTTCTATTGTTAAAGAATTCAAGGCATCAGTTTTTATTGGAACAATAGTTATAAGTATCATTGCCTTAATATTAATCTTATTTGTTTTTTGCGTTAGCTTATCTTATACAATTAAAAGCAATAAAAAATCCAGAGTTCAATATGCAGAATATGAATTAAAAAAATCAATAATTGACAATTTGTTAAATGAAATTGAAAAGAATGAAACTCCTAAAAATTAAATTTTATTTGACATAATCAAAAATCTCTGCTTATATAAGTTACACAATTAAATAACGATAACAGACAGGAAAAGGCAACAGCCTAAACCCACGGTAGGTTAAAATACCGTTATCCTCATTTAAGTTTTGGTTTGTTCGGTGGGGATAAATTAACAAACCCGTCTTTGAATATCAAAGCCGTTACATAGAAATCAATTTAAGCGAAAGTAATGCTTTCGTTTGTTTTGGTATCTGTGTAACGGCTTTTTTATGTTTTGTTTAATTAAAAGCCTTTCATATTCACTAATAAAATGAGGATACTTTCTCAGCCCTCTGCAAGAGCCCACGACATCTTTGCAATCGTAAGATTGAAAGTGTCATAGTGGGTTACACACTTTCGAGTAAAGTCGTGTGATTTGAGAAAAGTATCACAAATGAAAGGAGGCAATTATGCCAAAGATGAATTACACCGTGGCAAGAGTACAAACCCGAACAAGAGACAGTATCGGTAAGTACGAACGACACAACGAACGAAAAAACGAATACTATCAAAACACAAATGTTGATTTGAGCCAAACGCATAATAATGTGCATTTCAAGTCTTGCGGTGATATAACTTACAACGAGTATCTTGATAAGCTTGTTGCAGAAGGAAAAGTATCTTTGCGAGGGCTGAAAAAGGACGCAAAGGTGTTTGACGAAATGATACTTGATGTGAACACCGACTATTTTGAAGAGCACGGCGGATATGAATTTGCAAAAGAATTTTATGCCGAGGCATATCGGTTTGCCCAAAAGGTTTACGGCGAAGAGAATATCATATCGGCTGTTATGCATGCAGATGAATTGAATCTTGTAATGTCCGACGCTTTTTACAGACCTATCTATCACTACCATTTGCATATAGTCGCTTTGCCTGTGGTAAAGAAAGATATACTGTGGTCAAAGAGGTGCAAGGATAAATCACTTGTGGGAACGGTTAAAGAAACCGTTAATCAAATCAGCCATTCAAAGAAATGGAAATCACCGCCTGCGCTTGATGATAACGGCAATCAAATTCTTGACATAAACGGCAAGCCTGTACTTATCCCAACTTACAGTATTCTGCAAGACGAATTTTTTGAACATATGCAAAAGGCAGGATTTAAAGATTTTCAACGAGGTGAGCGTGGAAGTAATGAGAAATACAAAACCTGCCTTCAATATCAAATTGATAAGGACAAAGAACGATTAAGCAGTTTACAAACAGAAATCAAAAAAGCGAACGAAAAGCTTTCAACAATACTTCCCGTTCAGGCAAGCAATGAGGCTATTGATAATATGGGCAAAAAGACTTTTACCGGCAAAGTCCAAATGAGCAATGAAGATTACACATATCTGACAAACTTGGCAAAGGAATGCCTTGTAAGCAGAAAAACGGTATCCATACTTGAAAGCAATATAGCGTTCTACAAAGAAAAAGTAGAAGATTTGAAAAACGAATTGTATTGGCTTAAAGAAAAGTGCAGACCATTTTTGGATGCTTTGAAAATTGCACCACAAAAGGTTATGGGTTTTATCAACAAAATCATTGAGCCTAAATACAGACTCGTTGAAAAAGAGCCTGATGACTTGCCGAAGAAAAAGGACATTGAAAAAACATACAGGCAGAAAAAGAAAAGTAAAGGAGATATGGAAAGATGAATGAAATTAAACAACATATTGAAAATATTACCGATTATCTTTTAACACTCACAAAAGAAGAGCGTTTGATTTGGTTTAAAAAGAATATATACTTAAAGCCTCTTAACTTCATCAAGGAGATAGACAACACTACTTATGCAGTAAGAACATACTTCAATAGCAATACAAACGAAAACATAACCGAAAAGGTAGAAAGAATAATTTTAAAAAGATAAGAAATCCAAAAATCAACACTTTAAAGTGTTGAAGTATAAGCCGAGATATGATATATTAAGTTTACCTACAATTTATCATATCCGGCTGAGAAAGGAGAATTATGAATAAACAACCGGATAAAATCACAGCCTTGTATTGCCGTCTGTCTCGTGATGATGAGCAAGACGGAATATCGGGCAGTATAAAGAATCAGCAAGCTATCCTTGAAAAGTATGCAAAGGATAACGGCTTTAAAAACACAAGAGTATTTGTTGACAACGGATGGTCGGGCACAAATTTTGCAAGACCAGCCTTTATCGAGATAACGGAGCTTGCAAATCAAGGTAAAATCGGAACACTGATTGTCAAAGACCATTCAAGGCTTGGTCGTAACCGTTTGATTGTCGGTCAACTGTTGGAGGAAGGCTTTGACGAGTTAGGCGTCAGATATATTGCAATAATGGATAATATCGACACGGCTAACGGATTAAGTGACCTTGTTCCTATGCAAGACCTCTTTAACGAATGGCACGCCAAAAACACAAGTCAAAAGGTACGCAATGTATTTAAGAACAAAGGCATGTCAGGCGTACCTTTAACTACCAACCCACCTTTCGGATATGAAAAAAATCCAAACGCTAAAAACGAATGGATTATTGATGAAGATGCGGCAAAAACAGTCAAAAGAATATTTGATTTATGTGTTAAAGGTTACGGACCGTCGCAAATTGCGAAAAAATTAAAAGCCGACAAGGTTTTAACTCCGACAGAATATTGGATAAGCATAGGCAGGAAATGCTCTAAACCACCGACTGTTCCGTATGGTTGGTGTTCCGATACCGTTGCAAGTATATTATCAAAGCAGGAATACTGTGGAGATACCATAAATTTCAGAACTAAAACAAAATCATTCAAGAACAAAAAGAAAATCGAAAGACTTCAATCTGAGTGGCAGATATTTAAAAATACACACCCTGCCATTATTGAGCGAGAAGTATTCGATTTAGTTCAGGGATTACGCAAGCATCGCCGCAGACCTACAAGAAGCGGAATAGTCAGTCCGTTTTCAGGACTTCTATACTGTGCCGATTGTAGAGAAAAGCTTTATTACAGCGTCACTAACAATTACAAACGAGAACAAGCCTACTTTTTCTGCTCGTCTTATCGCAAAAATTCCGATGTGTGTTCTGTACACTATATCAGAGAAAAGGTTGTTGAACAGCTTGTTTTAGAAAGTATGCAACGAATACTTTTAAATGTTCAGGCATTTGAAAAGGAGTTTGCACGCAAGCAAATGGATTGTTACCAAGACGACAAGAAAAGAGAACTTGTCGCCAAACGAAAAGAGTTAAGCAAGCTCAAGCAGCGTACAGACGAGATAGACAATTTAATACAACGGCTTTATGAAGATAATGTAAGCGGTAAAATATCCGATGAGCGTTATGCAACCTTATCAATTTCATATGAAGAAGAACAAAAGCAGATTAAAGCTGAAATACCAAAGCTTGAATCCTTTCTTTCATCTGAAACCGATAAGTCGGAAAACTTACAAAAATTTATCAATAAAGTCAAGCAGATTACGGAGTTAAAGGAACTCACACCAGAACTCATTCACGAATTTATTGACAAAATCGTAGTCTATGCATCAAGATACCTTAATTCAAAACGAGTACAAGTTATCGACATTTACTACAACGGTGTAGGCATACTCAGAGAGCTTACAACCGAAGAAATGGAAAATGCGTTTCAACAACACCTGTCAAAACGCAAACAAAAAACGGCACAGCAAACGCTACACCGTTAAAAATCTAATACTTATTTTAAATTACAAAAGCCACCCATTGGGACACACCTTCCTTACGAAGGGTGCCCCAACAGACAGTCGTTTTTTTAGCTTTTAGGGATTGCATTTTTTACATGGAGAATAGCCGTTTGAAATAAGGCTTTGTCTTGTTCCTTTGTATTGTTTTTTATTAGCGGTATTCATTTTTTTAGCGCCGTCACAATTAGGATTATGAAATTTTTTCGACTTAATATTAACGACATACGTTTTAACCTCGGTAGAATCAAGCGTTGTTGAAGTTAAAGAGAACTCAGAAGCTGCACTTTTGCTCGCTTTATTATCCCCTGTTGCATAATCAATCTCAACACCCGGCTGAACATTATAACAATAAACATTAAAGCTCACTCCTTTGCCTGCATCTTCAATTGAATATGCCTGTATATGAACACCATCGGCAACAAGATTATTGCCATCAAAAATAGGCGTTACCTCATAATAAACGTGATTTTTTGTAAGTTTAACATAGTCGGCGACTCTGTTTTCAAATGGAAGCATACCCTCAATATTAAGATATCTTGTACCGGTAATCAAATTATTAACATTCGCATTTTCTCCGGTAAGCTGATAACCGATTAGATGGCAACGATTATACAAATATTTTCCGTCAACAAAGCTATATTTTGAAATATGCCAACCTGTCGGTTTAACCGAGCCGATTGAACCACGTTCTTTTGACGGCATTAAATCAGAACCGATACAAGAAACTGCATAAGTACACCTGCCTAAAGAGTCGAGCGTTCCGTATTCTTCAAACGAGGTTGTTGACGTTTTCTTTTTCTCACTCAATTCAGGCACATTATTATTAATTTCAACATAAGGCGAATCGCTATATGGCGGAATATTATTTAAATCATAATCGGTGTATGCACTTGTTGTTTGAGCAGTAATATCAAGGTCATTGAAAAAATTGCTTTCATTTGATGAACAGCCTGATAAAATAAGAAGCGTTATTGAAAAGGCGATTAATATCTTTGTAAATTTTCTAAACATTTCAACCTCCGAAAAAATCTGAAATATAACTGATTTCGACATAATATATTAAATTAATGATTTATAATATTATCAAAGAATGTAATAAGGGGAAACACTAATGTTGGAACTAATCAATGTCGAAGACCTGTATGAAAATGACAAAATCATAATTATGGACAGTATATTTTTTAATAACAATAAATTAATTGAAAACATAGAAATCGGATTTAAAAATAAAAGCGGCGACATAATAGATATCAAAACAATAAAGCATATAAAATAAGACTGCCAAATGACAGTCTTACAAATTAATCATGCTGATGTTTTATATGTGCCTGAGCAATTTCTATAATGTCGGTTATATGTTCATCATCAAAGCTGTAATAAACCTGTTTACCGTCACGTCGTGACTTCACAATATTATTAACCTTAAGGATGGCAAGCTGATGTGAAACTGCCGATTTTGTCATACCGAGGGCATTTGCTAAGGTACACACACAAACCTCTCTGTTGTCAAGAGCAAGCACAATCTTTGCCCTTGTAGAGTCACCGAGCACCTTAAACAGAGTTGATATTCTGTCTATTTGAGAAGAACTTAACATTGAAGAGTTAATATCATTAATAAGTTCTTCATCAGTTATATTACAATTGCAGTTGGCAACTCCCATATTCACACCTCAAATCAAATTGATTTACATATATTATATATTCTTTATAATAAAAAAGCAATTAAAAAGAATAAAAACAAAAAAGAAAAATCCTGATTACAACAAATGCAATCAGGATAATGGAGGCACCACCCAGATTTGAACTGGGGCATAAAGCTTTTGCAGAGCTCTGCCTTACCACTTGGCTATGGTGCCATATAGCAAAAGGCTTCAAATAATGAAGCCTTTTTAATTGGAGCGGATGACGAGGCTCGAACTCGCTACCTCAACCTTGGCAAGGTTGCGCTC
>ERZ772876.28-NODE-28-length-221396-cov-9.702924_pt1 | contig 221396 bp, 225 predicted proteins | sample MGYA00580584_ERZ772876 | MGnify/ENA primary metagenome ERZ772876 (study PRJEB29015, sample SAMEA2737728) | human gut metagenome | biome: human gut; feature: human-associated habitat; material: faeces | place: China | collected 2012 ... | reverse complement strand
TTCGTGGAACGATAAATTCTGTAGCCGGATATTTTTTTCATCTTTTTCCACTGTAATGTTACAGAATTTCTGGTTTTTCTTTTTATTTTTTTGATAATAATATTATTAATTTTAGCTATTATGACAATTAAGATTAAGTTTAAAATATTGAATTTCAAATTTGATTCAAATACAAATGAACATATTAACAAAAATTTTAAATTACAAATAATATTAAAAATATTTGCCAATATTCCAATTTTAAAAATAAGTATAACGAAACAAAAAATAGATAAAGTTATAAAAAATGAAAAGATAAAAGAAAAATTGAAAGAACAAGAAATAAAAGCTTTTGAAAATAAAGAAGAAATAAAAAAGCAAATATTTTCAGCTATGAAAAATATAAAAATAGATATACGAGAAATGGATTTAAAAATAAATATAGGTACAGAAAATGCAGCTGTAACAGCTTTAATAGTGCCGGTATTAAGTACTATAATAGCAATTTTTTGTAGTAATAAAATAAAGAAAATAAATAATATGCAAAAATTTGAGATTCAACCAGTATATATAAATAAAAATTTAATTAATATATTAGTTTCAGGTATATTTGAAATAAGAATGATACATATTATAAATACAATATGTACAATGAAAAAGGAAGGAAAAGGTGATAAAAATGAGCGAACATCCAATAGAAGGGCTTATGACTACAGCTATGAATAGTATTCAAGATATGATTGATGTAAATACTATTATAGGAGAACCAATTGAAACTTCAAATAATATAGTTATAATCCCTATATCTAAAGTATCATTTGGGTTTGCAGCAGGAGGAAGTGAATTTAAAGGGGAAACAATAGATGAATATAAAAAGGTAGAAAAAGAAGAACAAATACAATATAGACTACCATTTGGAGGAGGAGCAGGAGCAGGGGTTACAATAAATCCAGTTGCTTTTTTAGTAATTCAACCAAACAATATAAAATTAATGCCAGTAAATCATTCTTCTAGTATTGATAAATTATTGGATTATGTACCAGATTTGATAGATAGAACAAATAGCATGATGAACAAAATTGTAAATAACAAGAAAGAGCAAACAGAAAAAGTATTAAAAGAAATGCAGAAAAGACATCAACATGAGCAGAATGTAAATATAGCAAAAGAAAATGCAAAGATACACAGAGAGTTGAATAATGAAAAACAACAAATAAGAAGAGATATAGAAAGAGCAAGAAAAAATAATGATATAGACTATGAAATTGAATATGACGAGACACAGGATATTAATAATGAACAATATCCAGAAGATGATTAAAGAGGATTTGTCGAAAACTTCTATGTATTCGACAAAACTTCTTTTTTTTTGCTATTGGAAAATATTGGAAATGGTATTATAATAACATAGAAAACTAAAGAAAAGGAGAGAGGCTAAATGGAATCAAAATTTTATGAAGAGGACAAGTTGTTAGTTTTTAAGATTACAGATGAAATTGATGATTGTAATGTTCAAAAGATAAGGAGGAAAGCTGATTATGAAATTGAAAGATATATGCCTAGAAAAGTTGTATTTGATTTTGATAGTGTTACTTTTATGGATAGCAGTGGAATAGGACTAATTATAGGAAGATACAAATTTACAAATATGCTTGGTGGAAAATTAGAAGTTGCAAATTTAACACAAAGTGTAAAAAAAATATTTGAAATGAGTGGTATTTTAAAATTAATTCCAATTACAGATCTTTAACTGTAATTAGATATTAATAAAGTTTATTAATGAGTTATTATTAAAAGAATATATTAAAATAAACTTGAAGTAAATGAAAATAAATTGGTTTATAGGTAAATCCAAAAAAACCTAAATATTATAAATAAGGAAATGCTATGAAGGAACAAATTGAAAATGAAATGAAATTAGAATTTATTAGTAAAGCTTCAAATGAAGCTTTTGCAAGAATAACAGTTGCAGCTTTTGCATCACAATTAGATCCAACTATTGAGGAATTGGCAGATATAAAAACTGCAGTATCAGAAGCTGTTACAAATTGTATAATTCATGCTTATGAACATAAACAAGGAATAATAAAGATACATACAAAATTAAAAGATAATCAAATTACAATTGAAATTTCTGATAATGGAAAGGGAATTGAAAATGTTGATGTTGCTAAGGAACCATTATATACGACAAAGCCAAATTTAGAAAGGTCTGGAATGGGATTTACTATAATGGAAAGCTTTATGGACAGTATGAAAGTTGAATCGATTGTCGGGTTAGGAACTAAAGTGACTTTAGTAAAAACAATAAAAATTGAAGAAATAAAATCAGAAGATGATGAAATCGGTTTATTAACAAATGAATAATAGAGGTATGCATATATGTATGAAAATAGTATAAGTTCAATCAAAAGGGCTCAAGATGGAGACAATTTTGAAATGGAAAGATTGATTCGCGAAAATAATGGACTTATTTGGAGTATAGTAAAAAGGTTTATGAATAGAGGATATGAAGTAGATGATTTATATCAAATAGGATGTATAGGCTTTATAAAATCAATCAAAAGATTTGATACAAATTTTGATGTGAAATTATCTACATATTCAGTACCATACATATTGGGAGAAATAAAAAGATTTATACGTGATGATGGACCAATAAAAGTAAGTAGAAGTATAAAAGAATTAAATACTAAAATAAACGAATTAAAAAAATACTATTTAATAAAATATGGTAGAGAAATAACGATAGAAGAAATTAAAAAGGAATTAAAGGTAACTAAAGAAGATATTTTAATAGCAATAGATTCAGTAAATAATGTAGAATCTATAGAAAATGCAGCAACAAGTGAAAACAAAGACGGAAAAAAATTGAGTATAATGGAAAAAATATCAACAGGAAAGAATGAAGAAGAGATAATAACTAATAAATTAGTTATTAGAGAATTGATAGAAGATTTAAAAGATAGAGATAGACAAATTATTTTACTTCGCTTTTTTAAAGAAAAAACACAAACAGAGGTTGCTAATATGCTTGGAATTAGTCAAGTTCAAGTATCGCGAATTGAAAAAAAAGTTTTAAGTAATATGAGAAAAAAATTAACTTCTGCCTAAATTAAAGTTATAATGAGAGGAATGAAATATAAAGTGAAAAAAATTTTGTTATATTTTATATCATTTATATTTATATTTTTTTTATTTCCAGCCATTTTAACTAATCGTTCTAAAATAACATCAAGTAAAGCAGTAGAAAATAAAAACGAAAATAATATTGAAAATCAATCAAGTGTTAATGAAGGAAATGTTTCAGGAGATATAAATCAACAAAATGAGGAGTATACATATCAAAAATATGGGAGAATTAAATTATTACATAAAAATAGTGGAGAAGTAGAAGAAGTAAATTTGGATGAATATCTATGTAATGTAGTATCAGCAGAAATGCCAGCTGATTTTGAGTTAGAAGCTTTGAAAGCTCAAGCAATTGTTGCAAGGACATATACGATTTATAAAATATTAAATAAAAAACACGAAAATGCTGATATATGTGACGATTCAACCTGTTGCCAAGCATGGATTTCTAAAGAAAAAAGGTTAGAGAGATGGGAAGAGAGTAAAAGAAAAAGTAATTGGAGTAAAATAGAAACAGCTGTGAATACAACAAAAGGAAAAATTGTTACATATCAAGGGCAACCAATTAATGCTTTTTTTCATTCCAATAGTGGAGGGATAACAGAAATACCAGTGAATGTATGGGGAGGAACAGGGTATCCATATTTACAGAGTGTTGAAACTTCAGGAGAAGAGGGATATTCACAATATTCCTCAGAAGCGGTTTTTACTCAAGAAGAATTATTGAGTAAATTGAAGTCTAAATATGAAGATATATCAATTGATTTTTCTAATGCAGAAGATATAAAAATTTTAGAGTATACAGAAGGTACTAGGGTAAAAACTGTAAAGATTGGAAATCATGAATTTTCTGGTGTGGAAATAAGGACTTTGTTGGGACTTAGGTCAACCAACTTTGAAATATCAAGGGAAAATGATAAAATAAAATTCACAGTAAAAGGTTATGGACATGGTGTTGGAATGAGCCAAACTGGTGCAGATAGTTTGGCAAAACAGGGTAGCAATGCAGATGAAATTATTAAACATTTTTATTTTGGAGTAGAGATTAGTGAAGTTAATTCTTTATAGTTTAAAAAATACAGTAATTATAAATATCTAAGTTTTAGGAACCTTTATAATCATATATTTTCTAATTTAATTGTGACGAATTTTTAATGATGCTTTAATTAAAAATTTAAGATAAAGGAAAATAATAAAGCAATATGTTTAAAATGTATATTTTTATAAAATCCGGAAATAATTGTAATATAAATAATTATTTAAGGAGGATTTTATGAGAAGAGATATGAGAAATAGAAATAATAAAGGTGATGTGTTAAATGAAAAAGTTATCAAATATGCAATAATAGGAGTTTCTATTTTAACAATAATCATTTTAGGACTTTTGATATATAGTAAGAATTTAAATGATAAAGTAAAAGATGGAACTTTAAGTAGTGAACAGATTGCAAGTATTTTAAATAATACAAATTCGCAAGAAAGTAAAGAGGCTGAAAGTACTAGTACAGAAATAGGAAAAAGTGTAAATGAAGCACAAAATCAATTATCTGAAAACAATAGTATTAAAAAAGAAAATACAACAGCTAATAAAAACAATACAACTTCATCAAATGTATTAAGTACAAATAAAATAACTAAAAATTCAAATACAGAAAATCAAACAAACACATCAACTACAAATGCAAATAGTGCAAGTAATACAAGAGAAAATAAGACAGAATTAACAGTAGAATTAAGTTTTGCAAAACCAGTTGAGGGAGAAATAGTAAGAGATTTTGCAGTAGATAGTTTGATTTTTTCAGAAACTCTACAAGAATGGACAACACATACTGGTATTGATATAAAAGCAGATAAAACTACAGTAGTAAAATCAGCTGAAAAAGGAACAGTAAAAAGTATCAAAAATGATCCTAGATATGGATTGACTGTAGTCGTTGAACATGAAAATGGATTTAAAACAGTTTATTCTAATTTATTAACATCAGAATTTGTAGTGGAAGGGGAAAAGATAGAAAAAGGACAATCAATAGGAACTGTTGGAAATACAGCAGCATTTGAAATTGCAGATGAGCCACATTTACATTTTGAAATGATAAAAGATTCTACACAAGTAGATCCTAATATTTATATAAAATAATTAAAAAGTGAGACAAAATAAATGTCTCACTTTAAAATTTTCAAAATGACTTGACAGTTGACCATAATAAAGATAAAATATAATAGGTAAGAAAAAAATATATAAATATAAATTTGAGATAAATATATTTGATTCGAACATTGAAAATTAAATAAGAAAGAGGTGTAGATTCATGGAAATTGGAATCATTATCGCCGCTGTCTTAATCTCATTTGCAATAGGAGTACCAGTAGGGATTGCATATAGAAAAAAAATTGCAGAATCTAAGATAAAAGGAGCAGAACAAGAAGCTAAAAAAATAGTTGACTTAGCTAAAATTGAAGCAGAAAATTTAAAAAAAGCCGAAATTATTAAGGCAAAAGAAGAAATTGTTAATAGCAGAAAAGAATTAGATCAAGAGATTAAAGAAAGAAGAGGCGAAGTACAAAGACAAGAAACAAGACTTATACAAAAGGAAGAAAACTTGGAAAGGCGTTCTGAAAATTTTGAAAAAAAGGAAGAAGATTTAGAATTAAGATTAAAAGAATTAGAACAACAAAAACAAGAAATTGAAACTCTACAAAAACAAGAAATGGAAGAACTTCAAAGAGTTGCTGGATTAAGTAAAGAAGAAGCAAAAGAAGTATTACTAAAAGAAGTAGAAAAACAAATTGTTGCAGAAAAAGCAGCAATCATAAGAGAAGAAAATCAAAAAGCAAAAGATGAAGTAACAAAGAATGCCAAAGAGTTATTAACATATGCTGTTCAAAAATGTGCAGCAGACCATTCTCAAGAAACAACAGTATCTATAGTAGCACTTCCAAGTGATGAAATGAAAGGAAGAATTATAGGTAGAGAAGGTAGAAATATCAAAACATTAGAAACTTTAACAGGAGTCGATTTAATAATAGATGATACACCAGAAGCTGTAGTATTATCAGGATTTGATCCATTAAGAAGAGAAGTTGCTAAAATAGCATTAGAAAAATTAATTGATGATGGAAGAATTCATCCAGCTAAAATTGAAGAAATGGTTGAAAAAGCTAAACAAGAAGTAGAAGAAACAATCAAATCTGAAGGAGAAAGAGCTGTACTAGAAACTGGAGTAATAGGATTACATTCAGATATAGTAAAATTAATTGGTAAATTAAAATATAGGACAAGTTATGGACAGAATGTTTTAAATCATTCAATTGAAGTATCAAACTTAGCAAGAATTATGGCTGAAGAATTAGGGTTAGATGCTAAACTTGCAAGAAGAGCTGGTTTATTACATGATATAGGAAAAGCATTAGATCATGATATGGAAGGAACACACGTAGAAATAGGTGTTGAAATCTTAAAAAAATATAAAGAAAATCCATTAGTTATAAATGCTGTAGAAGCACATCATGAGGATGTAGAACCACAAACATTAGAAGCAGTATTAATTCAAGCAGCTGATGCAATTAGTGCTTCAAGACCAGGAGCTAGAAGAGAAACCTTAGAAGCATATATCAAGAGATTACAAAATCTTGAAGAAATCGCAGATTCATTTGAAGGAGTAGAAAAATCATTTGCTATACAAGCAGGTCGTGAAGTAAGAATTATAGTAAAACCAGACAAGATTAATGATGACCAAATGACAATTCTTGCTAGAGATGTTGCTAAAAAAGTAGAAAATGAAATGGATTATCCAGGACAAATTAAGGTTAATATTATAAGGGAAACAAGAGTTGTAGATTATGCAAAATAAAAAAGTTGTGACTTAATAGTCACAGCTTTTTTTGTGTCCTCTTGATTATTTCCTTCCAATATAGTATTATATTAGATAATTAAGTATAAAAAGAAAGAAGGAATAAATATGAAGGTATTAGCAGTTGGAGACTTAGTAGGATCAGCTGGAGTAAATGAATTAAAAGTTAGATTAAAAGAAATAAAAGAAAAAGAAAATATAGATTTTGTAATAGTAAATGCAGAAAACTCAGCAGAAGGAATGGGAATTACAGAAAAAAATTTTAAAGATATAACATCTCAAAATATTGATTGTATAACAATGGGAAATCATACATGGGGAAAAAAAGATATATTTAAATTTATAGATGACCCAAGGATTATAAGACCAGCCAATTATCCAAAAGGAGTTGTTGGAAAAGGATATAATATATATGAATGTAAAGGAAAGAAAATAGCTGTTATAAATTTAATGGGAAGAGTAGATATAAATATATTAACAGAAAACCCATTTTTAGAGGCAAAGAGAATTATAGAAAAGATAAAAGATAAAGTAGACATGATATTTATAGATTTTCATGCTGAAGCAACTGCAGAAAAAATAGCATTAGGATATTATTTAGATGGATTAGTAACAGCTGTTTTTGGAACACATACTCATGTTCAAACAGCTGATGAAAGAGTAATGCCAAAAGGAACAGGATATATTACAGACATTGGTATGACAGGACCAAAAGAATCTGTTATTGGAATGAATATACAAGCATCAGTTAAAAGATTTGAAACAGCATTGCCAGAAAGATATAAAATAGCAGAAGGAGAATGTATATTTAATGGAGTTATATTTGATATAGACGATGATAGTTCAAAAGTAACAAGTATAAAAAGAATATATTTGAATAAATAGCCAAAAATAAATTAAATTTAATAATATGTCGAAAAATAATAAAAATTGCGATGAAAAAATGTAAAAAATTTCCAGAAAACTATTTACAATTTTTTCCATTTGAGATAAAATAACATCATACAAAGTTGCAACAAAAAATAAATTAATAATAGGAGGCAAAAGAAAATGGAAATTTTAAAGATTTCATCAAAATCAAACCCTAATTCAGTAGCAGGAGCAATAGCTGGATTAGTAAAAGAATCAAATAAAGCAGAAATGCAAGCAATTGGAGCAGGAGCATTAAATCAAGCTGTAAAGGCAGTGGCAATAGCTAGAGGATTTGTAGCACCAGCTGGAGTAGATTTAGTTTGTATACCAGCATTTGCTGATGTAGAAGTTGAGGGAGAAGGTAGAACAGGAATAAAACTTATTGTTGAATCAAGAGTGTAAAATATATCAAACCATATTCATTAGAATATGGTTTTTTTGAATCGAAATATTGACTTTTTAATTTTAATATGTGAGAATAAATAAGAAAAATATATATGAAAGGAAGAAGAAAAAATGGAAAAAATAAGAGGGTTTGAAATAGCAAAAGGATTTGAGGACAAACAAATAAATTTACCAATTAGAAAAACAAAATATTCAGCAGGATATGATGTAGAAGCTGCAGAAGATACAGTTATACCAAGTTTTAAAAAAGGAATGGCTCCAACATTAGTAAAAACAGGAATAAAAGCATATATGCAAGATGATGAAGTACTGATGTTATATAATAGAAGTTCTAATCCAAAAAAGAAAGGTTTAATTTTAGCAAATAGTGTAGGTGTAGTAGATAAAGATTATTACGGAAATGAAGACAATGATGGACATATAATGTTTGCATTTTATAACATAAAAGAAGAGGATATAACTATAAAAAAAGGTGAAGCAATAGGACAAGCAGTTTTTCAAAAATATTTTGTAACTGATGATGATAATGCACAAGGTGATAGAACTGGAGGTTTTGGTTCTACATCCAAATAGACTGATTATTCAAACAAAAAAATATATAAAAAATTTTTAGCTTGAAATATAGCCGTTTACAGCTAAAATTACATAAAAAGTCAAAATAAAAGCTTTGACTTTTTTCTTTTTTTGTTGTATAATAAATATGGTTAAAAAATCCAATAAAGTTATTTCATATTGACTTAACTTTATAATATTTTTTTGCTGAAAAATATTATAAAAACAAAATGGAAGGAGCTGACTTACATGTTTAATGTAGGAGATAAAATAGTATATCCAATGCACGGAGCAGGAACTATAGATTCAATAGAAGAAAAAGATATTTTAGGAGAGAAACAATCATATTACATCTTAAAAATGCCAAGTGATGTAAAAGTTATGATACCAACAGCTAAGGCAGAAGAGGTAGGTGTAAGAAATATTATAGATAAACAATCAGCAGAAAACGTTTTTAAAATACTAAGTCAAGATGAAACAGAAATGGATAAAAACTGGAATAAAAGATATAGAGACAATATGGAAAAAATGAAAAGTGGAGACATTTATGAAGTTGCTGATGTAGTTAGAAATTTAAGCTTTAAACAAAAAGAAAAGGGACTTTCTACAGGCGAAAAGAAAATGCTAAATAACGCTAAACAAATTTTAGTTAGTGAATTAGTTTTAGCAGAACATGCAAATCAAGATGAAGTAGAAGAACAAATAGAAAACAAAATTAATACTTCATTTATGACTTTCAGAGCCGAGGGAATTGAACAAGAAAGTATTGTTAATAAATTTATACCATTTAATGGAACTGATAGTAATGGAGTCAATGTATAAAATAAAAAAATTATATAATGTATTACCATAATATTATATATTAATAGAGTAGCTAGAATTTTCTAGCTACTCTATTTTTGGAAAAATCATTAATCTATGTCCATTATTTTTAAATAAAACATTTTTAAATTTTCTTTATATTTTTTATCGTCCTTTTCAAAATCTCCATTTATTTCTGCATTCTTGAATATCGTTTTAATATTTTTAGTAAGAAAGAAATTATAATCATCAAAATATATATTAATAAATAAAAGCTAAAAACAGCCATTAAAGTATATAGTACTGATAGAAGCTTGTTTACAAAAGTACAAGAACTTACATATTCATCAAAACTTTCTATTTCGATGCTATATTCTTCTTTTAAAATTTTGTATTCATTTGATAATGTGATTTCTGCATTGTACTCGTGTTCTTTTGATGAATCATCTTGTAAATAATAATAAAAGATTATACTTTCATTAAATGTAGGAACCACTCTATGAGGTAGAGCCATAAATATTTGAATATCCCCATCATAAACCTGTAAAATTTATATAAATTAAAACCTCAAGTTTATCTTTCGAAACACTTGAGGTTCTAATGGTGCAGATGGCCGGAATCGAACCGGCACGGTTTATTCAACCGCAGGATTTTAAGTCCTGTGCGTCTACCAGTTCCGCCACATCTGCATAAATATTAAACTGGTTTTGCCTAACGACAATTAGTATTATAATATTAAGATAATATTTTGTCAATACATTTTTGAAAAAAATGATAAAAAATTTTACTAAAATTTTTTATTTGGAAGATTTGTATAAAATAAAAAAGAGAAAAATCTTGAAAAATGCGGAAAATAATATAGCAATAAAAATAATATTAATAAAAAAATAAAAGTTGACAAAAAAACAAAAATAAGGAATAATATATCATATAAATAAAATAAAAAAGATAGGAAATAAAAATGAATAGAATAAAGAAAACAATAAGAAATTTAACGATATTTATTTTATTAATAATAATAACTTTTTATATTGTATTAAAAGACCAGGATGTATCAGAAATTTTTAGTATTTTTTCAAATACAAAAAAGCAATATATAGCAATTGCAGTTATATGTATGTGTGGGTATGTAATTTGTGAAGCAATAAATATAAGAAGAACATTAAAAATATTAGGGGAAAAAACAACATTATGGAATACCATAAGATATGCACTTATAGGATTTTTCTTTAGTGGAATTACACCAGCGGCAAGTGGTGGGCAACCAATGCAAATATATTATATGTATAAAGAAAATATTACAGTCGCACATTCAACATTAGCATTATTAATTAATTTAAGTAGTATGCAAATTGTAACAATATCAATTGCATTATTTAGTATGATATTTCAATTTCAAAATCTAAGTGTTGGACTTAGATGGCTATTTTTCGTAGGGATATTATTAAATTTAAGTGCATTGACATTACTAATAATTGCAATTTTTTCTAAAAAGATATTAGACAAATTAATAGAATTTGTTATAAAAATAATGAAAAAACTAAAACTAAAAAATGTAGAAGAAAAAGAAGAAAAACTAAAAAAAGAATTGATGAAATATCAAGATAGTGCAGTATATATAAAGAAAAATAAAAAGATGATATTAAAAATAGTACTAACTACTTATGTGCAGTTTTTTATATATTATAGTGTAGCATATTGGGTATATCGCTCTTTTGGATTTTATCAATATAATATTTTACAAATTGTAGGACTTCAAGCTGTTTTATTTGGAACGGTTTCTGGAATACCATCACCAGGTGCAGTAGGAGTAAGCGAAGGTGGATTTATTGCAATATTTAAAAATGTATTTCCTGAAACACTAATAAGTTCTGCAATGCTATTAAATAGAGGAATAAATTTTTATTTATTAATGATAATAAGTATGATTTCTGTAATAATTAGTACATTAAAGACAAAAGAGTTGAAAAAAGAATAAAAATAATATATAATGTCAAAGAAAAAAGAAAATAGGGGAAAATTTAAAAAGTAAAGAATTAATAAATTTTAACCACCTTAAGAAAAGGATGGAGATTATGAATATACTTTTATGTGGAAATGAAAAAGTTTTTGATGGAGCATTAACACAATTAATATCAATGACAAATAAAACTGCAGAAGCAATAAAATGTTATATATTTACAATGGATTTAACAAGAATAAAGCCAGAATATACAGCCATAAGTGACGAAAAAATTGAATTTTTGGATGAAGTATTAAAAACAAAAAATCCAAATAATGAAGTAATAAAAATTGATGTTACTAAAATATATGAAGAAGAATTTGGACATTGTAAAAATGAAAATGCATATTGTACACCATATACATTACTAAGGTTGTTAGCAGATTTAGTTCCATGTATACCAGATAAAATATTATATTTAGATATAGATATGATGATAGCAGACGATATAACTAAGCTATATAATATAGATGTATCAGAATATGAATATGCAGCAGTAAAGGAAAAATATGGTTCGATATTCATATGGCCAGATTATATAAATGCTGGAATGTTATTATTAAATATGAAGAAAATAAAAGAAACTGGATTATTAAAAAAAGCAAGAGAATTAATAAAAACAAAGAAAATGATATTTGCAGATCAGGATGCAATATATAGAGCAACAACAAAAAAACTTTTATTACCAAGAATATTCAATGAACAATCAAAATTCAATAAAAAAGATACAGTAGTTTGTCATTTTTGTAAAAGATTATTGTGGAAACCATACCCTCATACAGAAAATTTTAAACAATGGAACATATATGAAGTACACAATGTTTTAAAATGTCATGCATTTGATGATGATTTGAATGAATATATAAAATGGAAAAATAAATATGAAGAAAGAAAAGGAGAAAAAATAAAATGAAAGAAATGAAGGATGTACCAATATTTTTTGCAGTAGATGATGGATATATACCATTTTTAGGAGTATCTTTAAAATCATTAATAGATAATTCATCAAAAGAAAATAGATATGCAATTAAAATATTATATACAAATGTATCAAAAGAAAATATGTTAAAAATTAAACAATATGAATGTGAAAATATTAATATAGAATTTGTAGATTTAAATGAACAATTAAAAGAAATAAAAGAAAAACTTTATACACGTAATTATTTTTCAAATACAACATATTATAGATTATTTATACCAGAATTATATCCACAATATGATAAAGCAATATATATTGATAGTGATACAATTGTCTTGGCAGATATGGCTGAATTATATAGTATAGATATAGGTGATAATTTATTAGCTGGAGTTCCAGATGGAGTTGTACAAAATATAGAAATATTTCAAGATTATGTTGAAAGAGTAGTTGGAGTTGCAGATTATAACAATTACTTTAATGCAGGTGTTATTGTAATGAATTTAAAGGAACTAAGAAAATATAAATTTCAAGAAAAATTTGTATATTTATTAGAAAAAATTAAATTTGAAGTTGCTCAAGACCAAGATTATCTAAATAGATTATGTAAAGGAAGAATTAAATTATTAGATTTTTCATGGAATAGAATGCCAATTATGGGACAAAGAAATGGGGATATAAAAATTATACATTATAACTTAGGGGCTAAACCATGGTATTTTGACAATGTTTTATATCAGGAATATTTTTGGAAATATGCAGAAAAAACAGAGTTTTATAAGCAAATAAAAGAAATTGGCTCAAAATATACAGAAGCGGATAAAGAGAGGGACGATGCTAATAGTGCAAAGCTTATTGAATTAGCACAAAAAGAAACAGATTGTGTTGGAGATGACAGAATAAAAAATAAATAGTTGATAATAATAAGAAATATTAATACATAAGCAGTATAACTAATGCAAGAAAGGGAAGGTCTTTATGAAAACGCAAAGAAAATTGATAGATATATTAAATAAAGACAAAAAGGATAAAGAAGAAGTAATAGAGAAATCACAATATAGAGTTGATGTTTTAAAAAAAATAGAGAAACTAGAAGAAGAAGGAAAATTTGATGTTGATGCAGAAGATGATCCACCAACAATAGTTCTTACACCAGAGGATATAGACTATCTAAGAACAAAAATGACAAGTAAAATAAAAAGAGTTTTTGCTAATAAAGTTGGAGAAAGATTTTTAGATAATTTATTAAAAAACAATAAATTGATAATAAAAGAAATAAGAGGTATTGAAAATTTAAGCAAGGTTACAACAGGGGCTATTGTTACATGTAATCATTTTAACCCATTTGATAGTTTTACTATAGAAAAAGTATTTAGAATATCTGGAAAAATTGAAGAAAAAAAATTATATAAAGTAATAAGAGAAGGAAATTATACTAATTTTCCAGGATTATACGGATTTTTCTTTAGAAATTGTGATACACTACCATTAAGTTCTAATAAAAGAACAATGATTGAATTCATGAAAGCAGTAGATACATTATTACAAAATGGGGATTTTATATTAATTTATCCAGAACAAAGTTTATGGTGGAATTATAGAAAACCAAAGCCATTAAAACCAGGTGCATTTAAGTTTGCATCAAGAAATAATGTGCCAGTAATACCAATATTTATAACAATGGAAGATAGTGATATTATTGGAGAAGACGGATTTCCAGTACAAGAATACATTGTAAATATAAGTGAGCCAATTTATCCAGATGAGAATTTAACAGAAAAACAAAATACAGAAAGATTGTTAAATCAAAATTTTGAAATATGGAAAAATATTTATGAAAATTTTTATGGAATACCACTTGTTTATACAACAAAGAAAAATGATGAGAATTTAGAAAAGGAAATTATTAATAAATGAAACAAAAAGAGATAATTTATTATAAAGATGAATTGAATGAAGAATTTTCAACAGCAAAAATAGTACCAAGAAAGATAGATGAAAATTATAAATATATTCATAAGAGTGTGATTTGGAATGCAATAGCATTCCTTTTGCAAAATGTTTTAAGTGTGCCAATAAAATTTTTATATGCTAAAATAAAATTTAAAATTAAATATGTAGGAAAAGAAAAATTAAAACCATATAAAAAACAAGGATATTTTATTTACGGAAATCATACTCAAATTTTTGCAGATACATTTATAACAAGTAATACAAACTATCCTAAAAAGAATTTTTTTATTGTTAACCCAGAAAATGTATCAATGAAATTTTTGGGTAATATAGTAGAAATGTTGGGAGCTATTCCAATTCCAAGTAATAAAGAAGCTATGAAAAATTTTTTAGAGGTAATCGAAAAAAGAATAAAGGATGGAAATAGTGTTACAATTTTTCCGGAAGCACATATATGGCCATATTATACAAAAATAAGACCATTTAAAACTGTATCATTTAAATATCCAGTTCAATTGAATGTGCCTACATTTTCGGTTACTAATACATATCAAAGTTATGGAAAAAATAATGATAAAGTTAGAATTGTTACTTATGTTGATGGACCATTTTTCCCAGATGATGAATGTAAAACGATGAAAGAAAAACAACAAAATTTACGTGATAAAGTATATAAAAAAATGGTAGAAAGAAGTCAAAACAGTAATATTGAAGTAATTAAATATGTAAAAAAAGAAGATTAAAAAATATAAAAAGATATATTTGGATAACTTAACTTTTTTATATTGTCTTAGTAACAATTACATAAAAAAGACTGTAGATTATAATCATAAAATTATAATCTATAGTCTTTATTTTTTTGATTTTTTATAATGTTTACAAAAGTTTTTCACACAACAATTTTCACAATTTGGCTTTCTAGCAATACAAGTATTTCTACCATGCCAAACAAATAAATGATTGATATCTTTTAAAGATTCTTTAGGAAAAATTTTAAGCAAATCTTGTTCGATTTTAACAGGATCAGATTCATCGGAAAGACCAATTAAATTAGAAATCCTTTTGGCATGAGTATCAACTGCAATGCCCTGAGGATTATTAAAAGCCTCTAACATTACAACATTTGCTGACTTTCGTCCAACACCAGCTAAAGATTGCAAATCTTCCATATTATTAGGAACTTTTCCATTAAAATTATCTAAAATTTGTTTTGCACATAGTTTAATATTTTTAGCTTTATTTTTATAAAATCCACAAGGATGAATAATTTGTTCTAATTCTTTAATATCAATATCTGCAAAATCTTGAACAGTTTTACATCTTTCAAAAAGAGCAGGAGTTGTTTTATTAACTCTTTCATCTGTACATTGAGCAGAAAGCATTACTGCTACTACCATTTGAAATGGTGTTTTAAAATCAAGACTACAAGTGGCATCTGGATATGCTTGTTTTAAATCTTCTATTAACTTTATTATTTCGTCTGTTTTTAATTTTTTCATATAATGAAGCACCTCACTTAAATATATTATATAAGCCCAAATTATAAAAAGCAATAAAATTATTATAATAATATAAAAAACTAAAAACGAATACTTATCTAATTGCTGATTTTCTCTTGACAATTAGAGCTCATATTGATAATATATTTGTGTAAAAAACTAAAGAAAGAGAAGGAAAAAGATGAAAAAAATATATCCAAATTTATACTTAAAAAAAGTAGAAGATATAACAATAGAACAATTATTAAAAAATAAAATAAAAGCATTAATATTAGATGTAGACAACACACTAATAGATATAAATAAAAACTTATCAGAAGACATAGTATTTTGGGCAAAACAGATGAAAGGACAAGGAATAAAATTATATATTTTATCAAATACAAATGATAAGAAAAAAGTAGAAACAATAGCTCAAAAACTAGACATACCATATAAACATTTTGCGCTTAAACCATTAAAAAAAGGATTTAAATTTATACAAAAAGAATTAAAAATAAATCCAGAAAATATTGGGGTAGTAGGAGACCAAATATTTACAGATGTTTTAGGTGGAAATAGAAACAATATGTTTACAATTTTAGTAGAACCAATAAATAATCAAAAGGATTATTGGTATACAGCATGGAAAAGACCAATTGAAAACAAAATTAAAAACAAAATAAAAGCAAATGAGGAGAAAAATAAGAATGTATATTAATGAAACACATATAGCATACTATGCAATTGTAGCAATATTAGGACTTTTTGTAGGAATGTTTGTAGATTGGATGAACAAAAGATTACCAGACTACAAAAAAGTATTCTCAAAAGAAATTGTACCAGAATATTTAGTCGAATTTAGACCAAACTATATATTAATGTTAATTACATCAGCAATCTATGTTGGATTATTATATACATATGGAATAAAAAATACATTTATTGCAAATTTGGATTTAATAAAATTTATGATATTGACACCAATGCTTTTATCAGCATTTGTAATAGACTATAGATTACAAATAATTCCAAACAGATTGAATTTAACAATGTTTGAAATAGGATTAGTTATAGCATTTTTATATGGATTGTCAGATGTAGCAATTACCATAAATATGTTATTTGGAATGTTAGCAGGTGGAGGAATATTTTTAGCAATAACACTAATTGGTGGAGCAATTTATGGTAAAGAGGCAATGGGATTTGGTGATGTAAAACTAATGGGAGCATTAGGATTATATTTTGGATTATCAAATATAATAGTTATTACACTTTTATCATTTTTAATAGGAGCAATATTAAGTATACTTTTATTAGTAACAAAAATCAAAAAAATGGATGAATATATTCCATTTGGACCATTCATTGTTTTAGGAACTTTTATAAGTATATTTGTACCATTTGAAGTAATAAAACACGCATTATTAGTAATTTTTTCAGTAGGATTATATAAAGGATAAAAATAAGAAAAATATGTTAAACTAAAAATGATATCCATATAACAGTTAGGGGAGTGTTTATAATGAACGCAAAATTACAGTGGTTAAGAAATAAAATGTCAAGTTTAGACATGCAAGGAATGATTTTATCAAATCCAATAAATATTAAATATTTAACAAATATAGATGCAGAAGGAACATTAATAATAACACCAAAAGAAAATATTTATATAACAGATGGAAGATACATAGAGCATGTTCACAGTATTTTGACATTATTTGATGAAATTATAGTATATGATATAAATGATGTATCAATGGATGATTATGAAAATTTCTTTATGTTCTGTGAAAATGTAGGATTTGAAGAACATTATATTTCATATGCTACTTATAAAGAATATATAAGAAAATATAAAATAAATAATTTTGTTGAAACTGAATATATAATAGAAAAACAAAGAATGATAAAAGATGATGAAGAAATTAGCAATATTATAAAAGCATGTAACATAACAGACAATTGTTTTAAATATATTTTAGGGTATATAAAACCAGGAATGACAGAAAAACAAATAGCAAGAGAGATAGAAGAATATTATGTGGAAAGAACAGATGGATTATCATTTGATACAATAGTTGCGTCAGGAGAAAATACATCAAAACCACATGCAGTTCCAACTGACAGAAAAATACAAGAAAATGATATAATAACAATAGATATGGGCTGCAAGGTAAATGGATATTGTTCAGATATGACAAGAACATTTTTTGTTGGAGAACCAACAGAAGAAATGAAAAAAGTATATGATTTAGTTTTGAGCAATCAAAAATTTGCAATAGACCAATACAAAGATGGAACAAGTACTAGACAAATAACAAAAATGGTAGAAAATGATTTTAAATTAAATGGATATGATTTAATTCATAGTTTAGGCCATGGAGTAGGATTAGAAATACATGAACCACCATATATTGGTTATAGAAATGATACAAGTCTAAGAGAAAATATGGTTGTAACAGATGAACCAGGTATTTATATTCCAGGAAGATTTGGAGTTAGGATAGAAGATACTGTACAAATAACAAAATTTGGATGTGTAAGTTTAACAACATCAGATAAAGATTATATAATAATCTAGTATCTATTTGGAAAGAATATATGTTAACACATTTTATTAAATAAGCTAAAAGTATTGATTTTTGGCAAAAAATATAGTAAAATAATAAAAGCTCAATAAAAAGATATATATATTTATTGTAAATAAAGAATTAAAATAAACAAAAAAGATTGAACGAAAATAATTTTAAAAATAAATTTGCAATAAATAAATTTGAAAGGAGAAATAAATATGGCAGGAGTATACTCAGCAGGAGATTTTAGAAACGGAACAACATTTGAAATGGAAGGAAACGTATTCAGAGTAGTAGAATTCCAACACGTAAAACCAGGAAAAGGATCAGCATTTGTAAGAACTAAATTAAAAAATGTAATAACAGGAGCAACATTAGAAAAAACATTTAACCCATCAGATAAATTCCCAGGAGCAGAAATAGAAAAGAAAACAATGCAATATCTATATGCAGATGGAGATTTATACTATTTTATGGATAATGAAACATATGACCAAATGCCTTTAAACAAAGATACATTAGGTGACTGTTTAAAATACTTAAAAGAAAATATGGAAGTTACAATTCTTTCATATAAAGGAAAAGTATTCGCTGTAGAACCACCAACATTTGTTGAATTAGAAGTTACATACACAGAACCAGGATTTGCTGGAAATACAACAACAACATCTGGAAAACCAGCAACATTAGAAACAGGATTAGAATTACAAGTTCCAATGTTTGTAAATATAGGTGATGTTTTAAAAATAGACACAAGAACATGTGAATACATGGAAAGAGTATAATTTATATTTAAAAAAGTATAAATTGATTCAAAAAGGAAACAATAGGCTATATAAAGAAAAAAGTGAAAATTAATGATATTTGCACATATTAAAGCTTTGTAAAATATATGTTATAAAATACAATAATAAACATATATTGATAAAGTAATAAAAAATTAAAAGAAAGAGAGAATTAAGTAATGAGTGAATCAAATCTTAATGAACAAATTGAAAATCTTTTAAAAGAAATGAAAGAAATAAAAGAAAATCAAAAAAAAATGACTGAAAAAATGTCAAAAATGCAACAAGTAATTGACCATATAGAAAGTGATATTTATGCAGATGAAGGTTTCGATTTTGAAATAGTTTGCCCATATTGCGAGCATGAATTTGTAATAGATGCAGATGAAAACAAAGATGAAATTGAATGCCCAGAATGCAAAAATATTATCGAATTAGATTGGTCAGGAGATTTAGAAGAACATGATGATGGTTGTTCAGGCCATTGTTGTGGATGTGCTGGTTGTGATGATGAAGATAATGAAGATGATATGTAAAAAAAGATTGTAGAGGTTAAATGAAAAACCTCTCATTTTTTTTATTAAAAATAATCTAGCGGATTTTTATATTCATTATTAATGCGAAAACCTAAATGCAAATGACACCCAGTAGTAGAGCCATTTGTAGGTTTACCAGAACTATCAAAATAAATATTTCCGAGGTACATTTGAAACATACTTTGGACCAACAAATCCAATAACCTGACCTTCATATACAAAGTCGCCAACAGTAACAATATAATTTGGAGAAACATGACAATAAGTAACTTTAAAATTATCAAAAGAAAGAGTAATAGTATAACCACCAGCACCTAAAAAAGAAGAAAAAGTAATTTCACCGTCATGAATAGCAATAAGTTTTGTACCTTCTGGGGCCGGAATATCAACTCCATGATGAAAACTGGAAGAAGTTCCTGTAGGAGAAGATCTCTTGCCAAAAGGAGAGCTTATAGAATTATAACCTGGAATAGGCCAGGTAAAACCATTTGGATTAGTATCAAAAAATTCTTTTTTAGAAAAATTGGAAGAATAAGAATTATTAGATTGAAAAACTGGAACAAAAAATAAAGAAATGATAATTGAAATAAAAATAAGAATAAAAATAAATTTTTGAAATAAATTTTTAATAAGCATCAGATCCTTTCTTAAAAAGTAATATATTTATAACATATTTTATGCGAAAATACAATATAAAATTGAAAAGTAAAGTTATTTGTAAAAAATAGAAATTAATAAAAAAATTTTGAATAGTACTTGTCAAAAATAAAAAATTGTGCTAAGATAATAAATGTCTTAAGACAATTATTAAACTATAGGGGTATAGTGTCAATGGTAGCACATCGGTCTCCAAAACCGCCTGTGAGGGTTCGAATCCTTCTACCCCTGCCATAAGAAAAAGCTTATTATACTTTATTACATAATAAAAGAAATAAGTGAGTAGCAACAAAAAGACTAGGAAAAGTTTGACGGCTATCCTAGTCTTTTTTTGGCTCAATCGTTACTTGACTTCATGCAATTGCTATAATTATATTAGCACGATTTACTAAATATGTCAATAAAATTGACTGAAAAATCTTGACTTTTTGAATCAATTGTAGTATAAAAATATATAGATGAATAGGAAAATTACGATGAAAAAGAAAAAATACTATAAATTTTATTAAAGAGAGCGAATAACAAGCTGAAATATTCGTAATAAAATAAGTATGGGGAGCTTTGGAGTAATAAAAATAAAATTAAGGTGCTTAAAGTAAAATATGATTAATTAACATTAGAATATAATAATGAAAATCAAAACAACTTTAAGAATTAGGGTGGAAACGCGGAACTAAACTTTCGTCCCTAGCTAAATGTATAGCTAGGCTCGAAAGTTTTTTTATATTAGTAAAGTTGCATAACTTTTTTAATATAAAAACTCTGTGCAATAAAAATATACAAAAATTTTATAATATAAAAAGGGAGGAATTATTATGTTAAAGTCAATGGATACATTAGTTGCATTATGCAAAAACAGAGGATTTATATATCCAGGATCAGAAATTTATGGAGGGTTAGCAAATACTTGGGACTATGGACCTTTAGGAAATGAATTAAAAAACAATGTAAAAGCTGCATGGAGAAAAAAATTCATACAAGAACAACCAAACATAGTAGGACTTGATGCAGCAATATTAATGAACCCAGAAACATGGGTAGCATCAGGACATGTTGGAGGTTTTTCAGACCCATTAATAGATTGCAAAGAATGTAAAACAAGACACAGAGCTGACAAATTAATAGAAGAATGGGCACATGAAAATGGAAAAGATATGATAGCAGATGGAATGACAGATGAAGAATTAATCAATTTTATAAAAGAAAATAAAATTCCATGCCCATCATGTGGAAAAACAAATTTTACAGACATAAGAAAATTCAACTTAATGTTCAAAACATTCCAAGGAGTAACAGAAGATACAACATCAACAGTATATCTAAGACCTGAAACAGCACAAGGAATATTTGTTGATTTTAAAAATGTATTACGTACATCAAGAAAGAAAATGCCAATGGGAATTGCACAAATTGGTAAAGCATTCAGAAATGAAATTACACCAGGAAACTTCACATTCAGAACAAGAGAATTTGAACAAATGGAGCTTGAATTTTTCTGTAAACCAGGAACAGACTTAGAGTGGCATAAATATTGGAAAGATTATTGTGAAAACTTCTTATTAAATTTAGGAATGAAAAAAGAAAATATCAGATTAAGAGACCACTCAGCAGAAGAATTAGTATTTTATAGTAAAGCAACAACAGATATAGAATTTGCATTCCCATTTGGATGGGGAGAATTATGGGGAATTGCTGATAGAACAGATTATGACTTAACACAACATATGAATCACTCAAAACAAGATTTATCATATCAAGACCCAGAAACAAATGAAAAATATGTACCATATGTAATTGAACCATCATTAGGAGCAGATAGAGTAGTGCTTGCATTTTTATGCAACGCATATGATGAAGAAGAAATAGCAGAAGGTGACACAAGAGTTGTTTTACATTTACATCCAGCATTAGCACCATACAAAGTTGCAGTACTTCCATTATCTAAAAAATTGTCAGATAAAGCTGAAGAAGTTTATGGAAAACTTGCTAAGAAATTTATGTGTGATTATGATGCAGCAGGTTCAATTGGTAAACGTTATAGAAGAGAAGATGAAATTGGTACTCCATACTGCGTAACTGTTGATTTTGATACATTAGAGGATGAGTCAGTTACTGTTAGAGATAGAGATACAATGGAACAAGTTAGAGTTAAAATTGATGATTTGGAAGCTTGGATTTCAGAAAAAATTGAATTTTAAAATGTTTTTTTAGAAAAGGAAGAAAAAATGTTATGAAAATAGGAATAGATATAGATGATACAACATTTTTAACAGTAAAATCAATGTTAAAATATGCTGATATATTTGAAGAAGAAATATCAGGTGTACCAACTAATAGAGACAGTTTCGGCTTGATTAAAGATAGATATTATTTAAAAGTCCTATATGGATGGGATGAAAAAACTAAATTTGAATTTTTTGATAAATATTATAAAAATGTATTAGAAGAATGTACAATGCTCCCTAATGCAGACAAAACAATTCAAAAATTAAAAGAAGAAGAAGATACAATACATTTTATAACAGCAAGATTGATGAATATTGTAGATTGTGATACAGAAACAATTACTAAAAATAGCTTAAAAAACTTTAATATTCCATATGACAGCTTGAATCTACATATTAGTGACAAATTGACGTTCTGTAAAGAAAATGGAATTGAATTATTGATTGAAGATAGTTATGAAACTTGTAGAGAATTAACTGATAATGGTATAAAATCAATTTTAATGACAACAAAAATGAATGCTGATATTAACGCTGATGGAATAACAAGAGTAAATAATTGGGATGAAGTTTATCAAAAAATACAAGAAATGAAAGAAACTTGTAAAGAACAAGAAGAGGCAAGATAAAATTAAACAAAAACACATATTAGATTGCAAAAATTTAATATGTGTTTTTTTCTTTTTGGATATTAAAATTTGATTGTGGTTTCAAAAAAATATTTTTATGCTATTTATTTTTTTATTCTTTCATGATACAATGCAAATAAAAAACGGAGGTATAAAATGAGAGAACTTGCAGTAGCAATTCAAAATGAAAATGAAAACGTAAATATTATACAAACAATAGAATCTGTAAAGAATGCTGGATTCAAAAATGTATTTGTTCAATGGTATGATAAAGATTGGGAACATAGTCAAATTGAACAAGTTGAAATGTGCAAAAAATTAGGACTTAACATTATATTTGCACATTTAGGATACCAAAATATTAATTCAATATGGGAAGAAGGAAAAATAGGAGATAAAGAAGTAGAAAGATATAAAAAGGACATTAAAGATTGTCATGAAAACGGAATACCAATGGTGGTAATGCATTTAACACAGAAGGATAAAGCACCTATGTATGGAGAAGTTGGATTAAATAGAATTAGAAAAATTACAGAATATGCAAAAGAAATGAATATGAAAGTTGCATTTGAAAACACAAAAATAAAAGGTTATTTAGAATATGTGCTAGATAATATAAAAGACGATAATGTAGGGATATGTTTTGATGCAGGCCATTATCATGTACATTTTGATGATGAATTTAATTTTGAGCTTTTTAAAAATAGAATTTTTGCTGTGCATTTACATGATAATGATAAATCAGATGATTTACATTTATTACCATTTGATGGAACAATAGATTGGGAATATGTAATAAATAAGTTAAAAGACTGTAATTATAATGGACCTATAACAATGGAATTATGCTATAGATATGATTACTTAAATATGTCATTAGATAGTTTTTATAAAAAGGGTTATGAAGTAGGAAAGAAATTACAAGAAATGTTTGAGGATTAAGAGGACTAGAAAAATAAGAATTAAAGGAATAAAAAAGAAAAGAATTTAGGAGTATGTTTAGTTTTAATCATGTAACAATAAGTGTTGATAATTTGGATAAAACACTTGAATTTTATAAAAAATTTGGATTTGAAAAATATAAGGAATATAGTGATGAAAATGTTGATATTGTAATGTTAAAGTTAGGAAATATGATATTGGAAATATTTCATTATCAAGAAAAAGAAAAGTTACCTGAACACTCAAAAGAATTAGCAATTGATCTAAAAACTATTGGAAATAAACATTTTGGATTAGGAGTGAAAAATATAGTAGAAGCTAAAAATTTTGTAGAAGAAAATAAATTAAGTGATTCAGAAATCATTATAAATAAAGGAAGATTGGGCAAACCATATTTCTTTATAAAAGATCCAGATGGAATATTAATGGAAATAATTGAAGAAGATTAATAAAATAGGAGCTAAAATGGAACAAAAAATGAAATTTGAACAATTAAAAGAAAAAATAAAAAAATGCGATTACTGTAAAGAAAAATTTGGATTTGAGCCACATCCAATTTTTTGGGGAAATCAAAATTCAAAAATCGTTCAAATAAGTCAAGCACCATCTAAGAATGTTCATCAAAACTTAAAACCATTCACAGATATGAGTGGGAAAACTTTAAAATATGAATGGTATAAAATAGCAGACGACGATTTTTATAATACAGATAACTTTTTTATTGGAGCATTAGCACATTGTTATCCAGGAAAAGACAAAAATGGAAATGATAAACAACCACCTAAATGTTGTTGGACTAAATGGATTGAAAAAGAATTGCAAATATTAGATAATGAAATATATATTGTTATTGGAGCAAAAGCTGCAAAAACATTTTTCCCAAATGAAATATATGAAGAACTTATTTTTAAAGATAATGTATGGAATGGTAAAAAAACTATTGTGTTGCCACATCCATCACCATTAAATAAAAAATGGATAAAAGACCATCCACAGTTTTTGCAAAAAAGAATTCATGAAATAAGAAATACAATACGAGATATAATTAAATAAAGAAAACATAAATTATAAAAAAATAAGTAGAAGGTATAGAAAAAATTTAGGAGGAAAAATAACATGAGAATAGGAATTGATATAGATGGAGTATTAACAAATATCGAACAATGGCAATTAGATATGGGAAGCAAAAATATCTTTGAAAAATACAATAAAGAAATAGAAAACGCCAATGGATATGATTTAAAAGAAATATTCAATATTGAAGAGAGCTTAGATGATGAATTTTGGAGAGAGTATCTTTTTGACTATGCAGAAAATGAGCCTGCTAGAAAACATTCAAATGAAGTAACAAACAAATTAAAAGAAGATGGAAATGAAATTTATATAATAACTGCAAGATACTTAACAGATAAAGACGACGAAAATGGAAAAAGGATGAGGAATATAGTAATTAATTGGTTAAAAGAATATAATATTTATTATGATAAAATAATATTTAGCCCTGAAGAGAAATTAGATATATGTATGGAAAACAAAATAGATTTAATGATAGAAGATAAAGTTGGCAATATTAATAAAATTTCAAAATATATACCTGTAATTTGTTTTGATGCAAGATATAACCAGAAATGTAAAGGAAAAAACATTTATAGATGTTATAGTTGGTATGATATTTATGCTAAAGTAAAAAATATAAAGAAAAATAATAAAATGGGAGAAAAATAATGAAATTATATGTAATAAGACACGGCGAAACTGAAATGGGAAAAAATGAAATTATTGCAACAGAAGAAGAGCCTCTGAACAAAATTGGAATACAACAAGCACAAAAAGTTGGAAAAGAATTAAAAAAATTAAACATAGATATAATTTATTGTTCACCAATTGAGAGAGCAAAGCACACATTAAAATTATTTGATATGGATAAGAATATTCCTGTAATAATAGACGAAAGAATAAAAGAAAGAGATATGGGAATATACGAAAAAGTTCCTTTTAATGAGTTAGATTGGGACGTATTTTGGAATTATAATTCAGATATAAAATATCCAAAGCTAGAAACAATGAAAAGTGTTTATGAAAGAATAAAAAACTTCATAGACGAAATAAAACTACAAAATAAGAATGCACTAATTGTAACCCATGGAGGTATATCAAGAGCAATATATTGGTATTTTAATGGAATACCTGAAAATGGTAATTCGTCAAATATTAACGAAAATTGTAAAATATATGAATACGAATTGTAAAAAAATACCTGTTGAATGTATTGGATATAGCATACAGTTTAAACATTAAAAAGTCAAAATTGTAGTAGAATATTAGAAAAAAATGTGATATAATAATTAAAGTTAAAAGCGGATATAGAATTTCTGAATCGACGTTTACAAATGTACCTAAAGAGAAACTTGAAGAAATTAGAGAAATTCTTTCTGATAATATGTTGTATAATTTAACATGTACACGTCAGTGTCAGGCAGTAACTTATTTGGATTTATTGGCAGTTATTGAACAAAAATTAAAAAACTGAGAATTAAAATATAGCCATGCAATTTTTGATATTGCATGGCTATATTTATCATTATACGTAGTTCATTCCTAAGTTATTAAATATTAAGAATTATAAATATACAAAATTAATTAAAAAAATTTTTTTCATATAAATCCTGAATATACACATCTTTTTCTTCGAAATTATCAACAAACCCAACTTTAGCTACATCCTTTTTTTCGTCAATGCCCTGAATCCAAACAGGTCTATCATCATAAAATACATCACATTTTTCTTTATTATCTAAAATAGTATGAACTCTCTTTAAATCCATAAAATCACGCTCCTTTAGTTATTTAATAAAATTATATCCACAAAAAATAAAAATATAACAAGACTCTAAAAAAATATTTGACTTCTATAAAGATGTAGAGTAAAATAAATTATAAAATTACACAAAGGAGAGGAAAAAATGAAAGTCACATTTAACAATAATGTAATAGAAACAAAAGAAGGAACAACAGTAAGCAAACTATTAAAAAAAGAAATCGAGAACAATCAATATCAAGTAGTAGCATGTAGATATAACAATGAATACATGAACTTAGAAACAGAAATAAATGAAAATGCAAAAATTGAATTAATAGATACACATTCAAAAGAAGGAATGAAGGTATATGTAAGAACATTAGTATACATTATGGGAAAAGCATTTGAAAGCTTATATCCACAAGAAAAACTAATGGTAGAATATCAATTGGGAAATGCAATGTTTTGCAGATGTGATGATTTAGAAATTACAGAAGAATTCATAGAAAAATTAAAAAATAAAATGCAAGATATAATTGACAAGAATTTAAAAATCAAAAAAGTAGTAATGAACAGAGAAGAAGCTGAAAAATTCTTTAAAGAAACACATACATCAAAAGGAAAACTACAAATTGATTTAGAAAATAATAATGAAATTTATATTTATTATTGTGAAAAATATTTTAACTATTGCTATGGAGTACTTGCAAATAGAACTGGAATTATTGATAAATTTGATATAATAGAATATCATAATGGATTTTTGATTAGATATCCAAGTTCAAAAAATCCAACAGAACTACCAGAATTTAAGGAAACAAAAAAATTAGCATGGGCATTAGAAGAGTTTGATAAAATACATGATGTTTTAGGAGTCAGTAGAGTATATAATTTAAATAAAGCTATAGATGAAAATAAAATAGAAGATATTATAATGCTTGCAGAAGCATTACATGAGAAAAAAATAGCCAATATAGCAGATGAAATTGCAAAAAGAAAAAATGTAAAAATGGTATTAATAGCAGGTCCATCATCATCAGGAAAAACAACATTTGCACAAAGATTAGGAATTCAATTACGATTAAATGGAATCAAGCCAGTAACAATTTCTGTAGATAATTATTTTGTAGAAAGACAAGATACACCAAGAGATGAAAATGGAGACTACAATTTTGAATGTATAGAAGCAATTGATTTAAAGCTATTTAATGAACATCTTGTAAAATTATTAAATGGAGAAGAAATCGAAGTACCAGAATTTGATTTTGCAGTTGGAACAAAGAGATACAATGGTAAAAAAATGAAACTAGCAGATGATGAAATACTTGTAATAGAAGGAATTCATTGTTTAAATGATAAATTAACAAGCCAAATATCAAAAGACCAAAAATATAAAGTATATATAAGTGCATTGACTGTATTAAATATGGATAGGTACAATAGAATATCAACAACAGACACAAGACTAATAAGAAGAATAGTAAGGGATTACCAATTTAGAAGCTATTCAGCATTACATACATTAAATACATGGCACAAAGTAACTGAAGGAGAAGAAAAAAATATATTCCCATTCCAAGAACAAGCAGATAAAATATTTAATACTTCACTAATATATGAATTAAATGCATTAAAACCAATAGCTGTACCATTACTAGAAGAAATAACAAATGAATATGCAGAATACGCAGAAGCACAACGATTACTAAATATGTTAAAATATTTTAAAGAGATACCAAATAAAAAAATACCAAATAATTCATTATTAAAAGAATTTTTGGGAGGAGGAACATTCGACCTACACTAATATATTTACCAGGGATATTTTTAAGTGGAGATTCAAAAATATATTTTGGCTATTTGAAATAAATATGGAGTAAGTATATAAAATATAATTAGAAAGGGATTATATAGATTAGTATTTCTATATAATTAGTTATGCAATAATTATGATAAAAGATAGTAGATTTACAGAAATAGACGAAGAATTTGTATGTGAAAATTGCGGGAAAAAGGTTTCTAAATTAGGATATTCATGTAGAAATCATTGTCCATATTGTTTACATTCAAAACATGTTGATAAAAATCCAGGAGATAGAGCAGAAGAATGCCATGGAGATTTAGAACCAATAGGTTTGGAAATTAATAGTAAAAAAGGTTATGTAATTGTTTTTAAATGTAAAAAATGTGGAGCTATTAGAAAGAATAAAGCTGCTAAAGATGATGATATGAATTTATTAATAGAATTAAGTAGCAAGCATGAGTAAAATTTATTAATAAAATAATAGATGATTATATGGAGATTTACCAAAGTAAGTTTTTCTACAAATTAAAAAACGGACATTGAAAATATTTGTATATACACAAATACTTTTAAGTCCGTTTTTATAATATATAGTGAAAATCAATTTCTATTACATTTCCTTATAATATAAATTATATAGTTCTATTTAAATTTCCATTTGTATAGCATTTTCCTTCTAATCTTTTTCCAGCTTTAACTTGATAAATTACGGAGTTCATCTCATCAATAGACTCATCAATGAAATCAACACGTGCACAATTTACAACAACCCCTTGAGAACTAAAATCCTCTAAAGCCAAAGAAGTGATTTTGCTATTATATATAGTAGAAACAGTTTGAATATTATCAAACAAAATACGGAAATCCATACCAAGTCTGTCATGTAAAAAATATTTATGATTAGACTTACATTTTGCATCACAAGTAGGATAGCATTTATTTGCTTTACCTAAAACACAATAATTCATATTCATTAATGGAGTATTTCCATATACTATTAATTCATTTGAAAGAGTTGCATTCATTAAAGTAAGCATTGTAGACTTATCTAATTCAGGAGAAATAGTAAATCTATTTAAATTTAATTTTTTTAATTCAGAAACACTATAACTATTAAAAATATTTAAAGTATAGTTTCCAATTAATTCAAAATCTTTGTAATTAGAGTCATTAATGATATTTTCAAGTAGTTTTAAATTTGATAAATTAGAAATTACAAATCCTTTTATTTTATAGTTTTTAAGTGTATTTTCAATTATTGCAAAAAATAGATTTCTATAATTTGCTTTAATAATTGTAGGCATATAAATATATAAATTTCCTTTTTCTTGTAGAGTATTTAAAATTGATTCATATTTTTGGTTTGCAAAGTATTTTAAAGGAATGTATATATTATCAATATTTTCTAATTTAGAATAGTCAAAATCCATATTAAAAATATTTAACAAAGCAGAAATAGAATTTTTATTTGCACTATTCAAAATAAGATTATTGTTAACACAACAATTTTGTTTTGAATTTAAACAATTATAATGCGAATTTACTTTTGATGGAGAAACTCTTGCAATTTGCTTGCAAGCAAAATTATAAACTTCATCTAAAGCATTTCTTCTTAATTCATTCAAAACACTAAATTTAGGAACAAATACATCATTTTCCAAATCTACATCAATATGTTTAAATTCATAAAGAGAATCAGTAGTTTTATTTAATTGAGCTAAAACTTTTTCTATTTCAAGAGGTCTATTTTGAGCCTGTTCTGGAATAATATCTGATTTACAATGGATAGAGAGGTCTTTGTAAATTGGAATATCATTTGCAGAACTAACAAACAAATCAATAGGAACCCCTTTTTTAATTACAATTTTAGCATATAATTCAACTTTTCTATTTTCCTTTTGAATACTGTTAGTAGCAATTGAATTTAGACGCTCAGAAGACATTTTAAAAACAGAATCTCCCAGATGAATATTACCTTTCATTCTACCAATAGTGACAGTTTGATTAATGCTAGTATCTTTTATATTTTTATCTTTAACCATTAACTCAGAAATATGATATGAACCAGTTTCATTTTCAAAAGCAACGGTGTCTCCAATAGCAATTTTTTCTTGTAATTTTATAGTGACATATCCTTTATTAGAATTATATTTTTCAACTTTACCAAGGAATAACCCCATATTATTTGGCTTATTTTTAAAAACTAAATTTTTATTAGATTCAGTTGATAAATGACCAGAAGATGACATTCCACGATTAAATACTTGTAGTAAATCTTTTTTGTCTTGTTCATCAATAACATAAGGTCTATCAGACTCAGCTAAATCAATATACTTTCTATAAAATCTAGTAACAGTAGCAACATATTCAGGACTTTTCATTCTACCTTCAATTTTTAAACATGTAACACCAGCATTTATCATATCAGGAATGTAATCTAAACCACATAAATCTCTGGTACTTAAAAGATAGCCTTTATCAATGCTTTTTTTATCTTCTAATAATTGATAAGGAAGTCTACAAGGTTGAGCACATTTTCCACGGTTTCCAGAACGACCGCCAATCATACTAGAGAATAGACATTGTCCTGAATAAGAAATACATAAAGCACCATGTATAAAACACTCAATTTCAACATTAGAATTTTTGCAGATATATTCAATTTCTTGCATAGAAAGTTCACGAGAAAGAACCACTCTTTTAAATCCAAGTTCTTGTAATTCTAGTACACCTTGAAGATTATGTACAGTCATTTGAGTACTTGCATGTATTGCTAAATCTGGAAAAGATTTAATTAAAATTTTTGCAAGTCCTAAATCTTGGACAATAATTGCGTCAATTCCAAATTCATATGCCTTTTTTGCTAAGTTAAAAGCATCTTCAAATTCGTCATTTTTAATTAGGGTGTTTAAAGTTAAATTTGTTTTAACACCACGTGTCTTTGCATATATAATTGCTTTTTTTAGTTCTTCTAAAGAAAAATTAGAAGCATAAGCCCTTGCACTAAAAAAATCTGCTCCAAAATATACACTGTTTGCACCATTTTGAACAGCCGCTTTTAAACATTCAAAATTGCCAACAGGAGCTAGTAAATCTATCATTTTAAATTCATTCCTTTCTGTATTTTTAAAGACAATTTGCAATAATTTCTTATTGTACCAAAGAAATTATAACATTTTTTGACAATAAAGTATACAAAAATAAATAATATTGTTGATTTTAAATAAAAATTATACTACAGTTCATTAGGAAAATATAATGAGATCATATTGAAAAAATATATTGACAAATAAAATCTTTTAATATAAACTAAGTGAAAATATAAAAAGGAGGAAATCAGAATGGAATTAAAAGGATCAAAAACAGAAAAAAATTTAATGGAAGCATTTGCTGGAGAATCACAAGCAAGAAATAAATACACATACTTTGCAAGTAAAGCGAAAAAGGAAGGATACGAACAAATAGCAGCAATATTCCAAGAAACAGCAGACAATGAAAAGGAACATGCAAAAATGTGGTTTAAATTATTACAAGGTGGAGATATAAAATCAACAGAAGAAAACTTAAAAGCAGCAGCAGAAGGAGAAAATTATGAATGGACAGACATGTATGACAGAATGGCACAAGAAGCAAAAGAAGAAGGATTTGACCATATAGCATATTTATTCTCAGCAGTAGCAAAAATAGAAAAAGAACATGAACAAAGATATCTAAAATTATTAGAAAACGTAGAAAATGGATTAGTATTTAGTAAAGATGGAGACAGAATTTGGAAATGCAGAAACTGTGGACACATTGTAATTGGAAAAAATGCACCAGAAATTTGTCCAGTATGTGCACATCCAAAAGCATACTTTGAAATAAAAGCAGAAAATTATTAATAATATTATTAATTATATTAAGTACAGTTATATATTATGAATTATGTATGAAAATTATATAACTTCCATGATATATATAAAGCAAAACCAGTATATTAAAATATACTGGTTTTTTTGAAGTAAATTTAATATAAAATGTAAAAAATAATCAAATATAAATGTGAGGATTGTTTAAAAAGCAAAAATAATCATAATAAATTTTATTGCTTTTGATAAGTGTTAATGATATAATGTACAAAACTAAAATCTGTCCCAGTGGGACAAAAATGACCCATAAGAACCGTCCCTTTGGGACAAAAGGAGAAATTATGCCAAAATATTTTGTAAAAGATGAACAAATAAATCAAAACCAAATAGATATACTTGGACAAGATGTAAATCATATAAAAAATGTATTAAGAATGAAAATTGGTGATACATTAGAATTGTGTAACTGTGATACACAGGAAAATTATAATTGCAAAATTACTAATATAGAAAAAGAAAAAATAAAATGTGAAATTTTAGAAAAAATAGAACAAAAAGTAGAATCAAATGTAGAAGTTACAATATTTCAAGGACTACCTAAAGGTGATAAAATGGAATATATAATACAAAAAGCAGTAGAACTTGGAACTTTTGATATAACACCAGTAGAAATGAAAAGATGTGTTGTAAAATTAAATGAAAAAGACAAAATGAAAAAAATAGAAAGATGGCAAAAAATATCAGAGGGTGCAGCTAAACAATGTGGAAGAAATATAATACCAACAATTAATAATGTAATAAATGTAAAAAATATTTGCAGTCAAATTCCAAATTATGATATAGTGTTAGTGGCTTATGAAAAAGAAAACAAAAATACTTTAAAAAATGAATTAGAAAATTTAAAAAATATGGTAAAAGAGACAAAACAAGAAAAAATAAAAATAGCAGTTGTAATTGGTCCAGAAGGAGGACTAGAAGAACAAGATGTTAAAATGTTAAAAGAAAATAATGCTAAGGTAATAACACTTGGAAAAAGAATTTTAAGAACGGAAACAGTAGCACTAAATACTTTAAGTATTATAATGTATGAACTAGAAGCTTAGTCATAAAAAGTTATAGACTAAATTTTTATAACATAGTTTGAATGATAGAGAGGAATGTGAAAAATTTGAAAGAAGTAGACGAAAAAACAATGAAGGATGTATATGCAAATATAGTAAAAGCAATTTTAGTTATTTTCTATTTTTTAATAGTAAATTTAGCATATGAAAACGTTAATATAGAAACACTAAATAGAGGAATACAACTATTTACAATGATATTTTTGTTTATTACTATTTTTATTTTTGAAATATCATATAAAAAAGATGATACGAAATTGGCAATAGAAGGAATTGAATTATTAGTATTATCATTTATAACATTAACAATAGACCATGTTATAACTAAATATCATTTTGAACTTAAGCCATATGCTTTAGTTATATCATATGTATATGCAATTTATTTTATTTTAAAAGGAATAGTAATATACACAAAAGGAAGAAAACAATATGCAGATAGTTTAAGTGATATAAGAGAGATTGTAAAAAAAGAAGAACCTGCTAAAAAGGAAGCTACAAAGAAATCAAAGGTGGATATTGAAGAACTAAATAAAAAAGAAGAAAATGAAAAAGAAAACAAAAAAGAGAATGAGAAAGAAAATAAAATAGAAGAGAAACAAACTAAAAGCAAAAAAGAAAATACACAGCCTAAGACAACTAGAAAAACAACTGCAAAAAAGACAACAGAAAGTACGAAAAAGACAATAGAAAATAAAGAGACAACTAAAAAGACATCTACTAAGAAAGCAACAACATCAACCAAAAAAACTACAACAAAAAAATCATCAAAAACAGAAATTAAAGATGATAAAGAAAAGATAAAAGACAATAATAATGATAATAAAGATAGTACAGAAATGAAAAGTGAAACAACAAAAAGAACAACAAAGAAGAAAGTAAGTAATTCTGAAGAATCTATTAAAAATGATATAAAAGAGGGTAAATAAAATGAAAAGTATGACAGGATATGGGAAAAGTATCTTAGCAAAAGAAAAAAGGGAATATCAAGTAGAAATAAAAACAGTCAACCATAGATATTTAGATATTTCTATAAAAATGCCAAAAATTTTGAGCTATTTAGAAGAACAAATAAAAAAAGAAATATCATCAAAAATAAAAAGAGGAAAAGTTGACGTCTTTATTACATTTGAAAATAATAGTGAAGAAGGCAAAAATATAAAAATAAATAAAGAGTTAGCCAAAGTTTATATTAATGAATTAAGACAATTAGCTGATGAAGAAAATTTAACAAAAGAAATACCTGTTATGGAAATAGCTAAATTACCAGATATATTATCAATAAAAATAGACCAAGAAGATGAAAAGATAAAACAAGAAATGCTAGAAGCGGTAAGCAATGCAACAGAAAGTTTGAATCAAATGAGAAAAACAGAAGGAGATAAAATAAGCCAAGATTTAAACAATAGAATAAATAAAATTGAAAGTAAGATTGAAGAAATATCTAAAAAATCTACTGGACTTATTGAAGAATATGTAGTAAAATTAGAAAAGAGAATACAAGAAGTATTGAAAACAGAAGAAATTGACAAATCAAGGATTGCACAAGAAGTTGTCATTTATGCTGATAAATGTTCTATAGAAGAGGAAATAACAAGATTAAGAAGCCATATATATCAATTTAGAACTTTAATTAGTAGTGATAAAGAAGAAACAATAGGAAAGAAACTAGACTTTATAATACAAGAAATGAACCGTGAAACAAATACAATAGGTTCAAAATCAAATAGTTTAGATATAACAAATGGAGTTATAGATATAAAAACAGAACTAGAAGACATAAGAGAACAAATACAAAATATAGAATAGAAAGGAATGATGATTATGCAATTAATCAACATAGGATTTGGAAATATTGTTTCAGCAGACAGAATTGTTGCAATTGTAAGTCCAGAATCAGCTCCAATAAAAAGAATGGTACAAGAAGCAAAAGACAATAAGACAGCAGTAGACGCAACATGTGGAAGAAGAACAAGAGCTGTAATAATAACAGATTCAGGACATATTATATTATCTGCAGTACAGCCAGAAACTGTAGCTGGAAGATTTGGAAAAGATGCTACAGCAGTAGCAAATCAAATATCAGAGGAAGAATAAACTTAGGGAGGTAAAAAAATGATAGTAAAACCAACAGTAACAGAATTATTAAGAAAGGCAAAAAATAGATATGAGCTAATTATAGCTACATCTAGAAGAGCAAGACAAATTGCAATGGGTGAAACACCATTAACTAATGTTGATGAAAAATCACCAGTTACAATAGCAGCAAATGAAATTGCAGAAGGAAAAGTAAATATTATTAGAGATGAAAATGAAGATAATGACGATGTTGCAAATGATGATGAGACAGAAGAAAATAAAGATGAAGAATAATATAAAATGATAAAAATAAAGTTTTGGAGAAATTAAATGGAAAAGAAAAATATAATATCACTTAATGGAGAATTATCTAGTGGAAAGGGAACTGTTTCTAAAATTTTAATGGAAGAATTAAATTATGGAATTTATAGAAATGGTGATTATTTTAGAAAATTAGCGAAAGAAAAAGGTATGAGTATTACAGAATTTAATGAATATGTAAAAGAACACCCAGAAATAGATATTCAAATAGAAAATAGCGCAAAGGAATATGCAAAAGATCATGACGAATTTATTATAGATGCAAGACTTGGATGGTATGCTGTTCCAGAATCATTTAAAGTTTATTTAACAGTAGACATAGATGTAGCAGCAGAAAGAGCATATAATAATCAGGATGAGGAGAAAAAGAAAACAGAAAGTTTCCATACAGTAGAAGAACACAAAAAAGATTTACAAAAAAGATATCAATTAGAAAATGAAAGATATTTACAAGTATATGGAGTAAGAAAAGAAGATAAAAGTAACTATGATTTAGTAATAGATACAACTAAATTAACGCCAAAAGAAGTTGCCGATATAATAATAGAAAAATATTCAGAATGGCTAAAAAATATTTAAAATAAAAAATAATTTTTTGATTTTATATATTGATTTTTACAAATAAGTATGGTAATATATTGCTGTACTTATTTTTTCATATTTTTATTTTTTTATTCATTTTTTTATTCTTTTGGATATTATTATAAAAATTTAATTTCAAAAATTTTAATTCAAGAATTTCAAATTAACCTTTACTTTAAAAAATTTTGAAATGCAAAAAAATTAAAAAGGAAGGAGGGGATAATTATGAATAGCGATTTTGAAAATAAAGTGCTAAATAAACTTGACTCATTAGAGAATAGATTAGATAAGTTAGATTTAAAAATTGATGGGGTAAACAATAATTTAAATAACAAAATAGACAATTTAGATAAAACATTAAATGATAGAATAGACAACTTGGATAAAACATTAAATGATAAGATAGATAACTTGGATAAAACACTAAATGCTAGGATAGACAACTTAGATAAAAGTGTAAACGAAAAGATAAAGACACTAAATGCTAAAATGGATGGAATAAATGATAATTTGAATAAGAAAATAGACTATGTTGACAATAAACAAACAAAAAATATGGAAGATTTAAGTACAAAATTAGACTATATAAACAATAATGTAGCAACAATATTAAAAGAACAGATAAAAATGAGAGAACAACTTACAAAAGATAGAGAACAAAATAAAAAAGAACATAAATTATTTGAATATGAAATTAATAATTTAAAAAGATACATGGTAAATTAAAATTTAGCAATAAGAAGTAGCTAAAATAATTTTTAAATTATAGTTGATACCCTCTAATTTCAAACATTAGAGGGTATTTTGAGATTTTAAAACGAAATTTGCAAAAAAATATTGCATATGTTATAATGTTTTTGTATAATGGTTATACCAAAAGGTGGTAAAAAATATGGAATTACTTATGATAATATATATATTAGTATTTGTTATATTTGCATTAGTGGCATATGCTATAATGCAAATTAGATTATTAGGAATAAAAGTAAAAGATTTTTGGGACTTTATAGAAGCAAACCAAATGTTAGACAAATTATACAGATTTGCAAAACAGTATCAATCGATGTCGTCACAAGAACAAGTAATTTATTTATCAGAAGCAGAAAAAATTTTTACAGCATTTGATAAAGTACCAGAAGAACTGTGGGAAGAAGAATACGAAAAATATAAACAAGTATTAAAAAAATATAAAGATATAAAAATGCTAAGATGGGTATCAAATTAAAGATAAAATTATAAATAAAAATTCAAAAAATAAAATGGGGGAATTTTAAAATGGAAGAAAAACAAAAAACAAAGAAAAAAATGGGAGTGTTTGGAAAGGTAATTATAGCATTATTATTAATTTTAGTAATACTAATGGGAACAATATTCTTTTTTGTAAAAGGGAAATTTGATAAATTACAAAATGTAAATATATCAGAAGAAGATTTAGGAATTACAGAAACAGTTGCAAAAAACTTAACAGGATATAGAAATATTGCAATATTTGGTGTAGACAGTAGATCAGACGATTATGGAATTGGAAACAGAAGTGATTGTATCATTATTGCAAGTATTAATAATGATACGGGAGAAATAAAACTAATATCAGTATATAGAGATACATATGTAAATATAGAAGGTCATGGATTAGACAAAATAACACATGCATATTCTTATGGAGAAGCACCATTAGCAATAAACACATTAAATAAAAACTTGGATTTAAATATAAAAGAGTTTGTAACAGTAAACTTTGACTCAGTAGCAGAAGCAGTAGACCAATTAGGCGGTGTTGAATTAACAATAACAGCAGATGAAATTAAATATATTAATGGATATATAAGTGAAACATCAAAAGTTACAGGAAAAACATCACAAAATATAACAAAACCAGGAACTTATACTGTAGATGGAGTACAAGCAGTAGCATATTCAAGAATTAGATATACAGCAGGTGGAGACTATAAAAGAACAGAAAGAATGAGAACAGTAATAGACGCAATGTTTACTAAATTAAAGACAAGAAGTTTAGCACAAATAAACTCATTTGCAGATAAAATATTACCACATGTATATACAAATATATCAGCTGGAGATGTACTTTCAATGGTACCAAACATGGCAAAATATAAAGTAACAGAAAGTATAGGATGGCCTTATGATACAAAAGGAAAAACAATGGACCGTTGGTATGGAATTCCAATAACACTAGAATCAAATGTACAACAATTACATAAAGAAGCCTTTGGAGAAACAGACTATACACCATCAGATACAGTAAAATCAATTAGTGAAAGCATTATAAAGAAAACAGGTTATACAAAATAAAATAAAGATGATATAAGGACTGGCTTTTAAGACCAGTCTTAAATTTTCTTAAGTTAATTAAGTTTTAGATTTTAATAAATTAACAAAACGACAAATGAATAATAGATAAAAAATAATAAAATAAAAAGGAAATAACTATGAAATTACAAATAAAAAGAATAATATATGCCGTTTTAACAATAGCGACATTTATAACAATTTTTATATTTTCAGGACAAAATGGAGAAACATCAAGTAAAACTAGCAGGGGATTTACTGAAAAAATAATAAATTTATTGCCAATAAGCAAAAATTGGAATGAAAATAAAAAGCAAGAAATCATAGAAAAATCACAAACAATAATTAGAAAATTAGCTCATTTCACAATTTATACTATAGCAGGAATATGGATGATGGCATTTGCAAATACATATGATAATGCAACATTAAAACAAAAAATAATAATAGTAATAGCAATAGGAATGCTATACGCCATTTCAGATGAATTTCATCAAATGTTTTCAGATGGCAGAACACAATCAATTAGAGATGTAGGAATTGATACTTTGGGAGTTACATTCGGTAGTATAATAACTACATTAATTGCTAAAATAGCTAAAAATTACAAAGAAAAAATTAAAGTACACTAATAGTAAGATAAAATTCTAAAAGTATTGACAGAAAACGACAAAAAATATATAATAACCATAATAAGGGGAGAAAAAATAAAATGAAAAAAATTGATGGCTTTAAAAACGTTGAAATACTACACACACACACACACACACACACACACACACACACACAGGTATTTTAGTAAATAAAAAAATAAAAAATAAAATATATTCAGAGACGGAAATATAAAATAAAATTTATAGTAATATTAATAGTTATACTATAAGTTTTATATATTGCTGTCTTTTTGTTGTATAAAAATAAAAAACAAATTAAAAAGGTATTATTTTCTATATTTAAAAATTTAAAAATATCTTGTAATATAAAATTAATTAGTGTATAATTTTAATTACAGGATTACGGAAAAAGTAATTAGGGGGATGTAAGTAGTTATGAAAAGTGTAAAAAGTTATAGCTATTCAGGTGAACAAGCTATTCAAGAAACAATAATAAATAATGCTACTAATATCAATAATAAAAAAGTAAAATTGTACATAGAAAAAGCTGTAAAAAGGGTAATAGATATTATTGCTGGATTAGTAGGAACAATATTATTAATTCCAATAACCATAGGAATTTACATAGCAAGAAAAATTTTAAAAGAAGATGATGGACCAATATTTTATGACCAGCTAAGAATTGGAAAAAATGGCAAAATATTTAAAATGTATAAGTATAGATCTATGGTAATTGGAGCAGATGATAAATTAAAAGAGTATTTAGCTAAAAATGAAGAAGCAAGAGAAGAATATTCAAAATATAAAAAATTGAAAAAAGATCCAAGAATAACAAAATTGGGAAATTTTTTAAGAAAAACAAGCTTGGATGAATTTCCACAATTTATAAATGTATTAAAAGGTAACATGAGTTTAGTAGGACCAAGACCATATTTACAAAGAGAGAAAGATGATATGGGAGAATATTATAAATATATTATACAATGTAAACCAGGTATTACAGGGTATTGGCAGACTACTGGTAGAAGTGGTGTTACTTTTAATGACAGACTAAAGATGGATTATGAATATTATCAAAATAGAAATTTGAAAATTGATTTAAAATTGTTAGGAAAAACAATTTTAAATGTTGTAAAAAAAGAAGGAGCAATATAAGGTAATGAATATAGATATTATATGTCCGTTATATAATGCAGAGAAAGATATAGAAAATCTGAATGAATCATTATTGAAACAAAGAAATGTAAAAATAAATAAGATAAGATATGTATTAACAGAAAGCAGAGATAATACTGAAAAAGTATTAAAAAATTTAAATGTAAATTATAAAAAAATAAGAAAAGAAGAATTTTCACATAGTCTTACTAGAGAGAATGAAGCTTTTGAGAGTGATGCTGATATTCTTGTATTTATAACACAAGATGTTAAAATTGTAAGAGATGATTGGTTATTTAATCTTACTAAAAACATAATTTCTGGAGAAGTTGATGCATGTTATAGTAGACAATTATGTGATAATAACACAATTGAAAAATATACAAGGGAATGTAATTATCCAGAAAAGTCAAAAATAGTTTCAAAAGACGACATCAAAATATTAGGATTAAAAACGTTTTTCTTCTCAGATGCTTCTTCTGCAATAAAAAGAGAAACGTTTGTGAAACTGGATGGATATGATCATAAAAATTTAATTATTAGTGAAGATATGTATATTGCATATAAACTAATAGCTAATGAATATAAAATAAAATATTGTGCTGATTCGGAAGTAATTCATTCACATACTTTTACTTTGAAAGAATATTATGACAGATATAAAGATACAGGGAAGTTTTTTAAAGAAAATAGTTATTTGAATAATTATAAAGTAAATCAGGCAGGTGGAAAAATGGCCAAATATGTTTTAAAAAGAGCTTGGCAAGATAAAAATTGGAATGTTTTAGTTAAATTTATTCCTAATATGGCTGCTAGATTTATTGGAATGAAAATAGGAAAAATAACCAAATAAAGGGGAAAATAATGAATGTAAAAACAGTAATTATTGTAAATGACTTTAATTATACGCAAGGTGGAGCAAGTAAAGTTGCAATAGATACAGCTAAAATTTTAAAAGAAGAAAATATAAAAGTTATATTTTTTTCAGCCGTTAATAAGGAAAATGAAAAAATAGATGGAGTAAAATATATTTCAACAAATCAAAATGAAGCTTTAAAAGAAAAAAATAAAATAAAAGGTGCTTTGAATGGAATATATAATTTAAAAGCTAAAAGAGAACTAAAAAAATTGTTAAGTACATTAGATAAAGACACAACAATAATACATGTTCATGGATGGACAAAAGCATTATCTAGTAGCATTTTTGATATTGCTTTTAAAATGAAATTTAAAGTTGTATTAACATTACATGATTATTTTACGGCATGTCCAAATGGAGGATATTTTAATTATAAACAAAATGAAATATGTCATTTAAAACCATTATCTTGGAAATGTATAAAATGTAATTGTGATTCAAGAAATTATGGTTTTAAACTATATAGAGTTGCAAGACAATTTGTACAAAATAGAATTGTAAAACTTAATGATAGATTAGAAAATGTAATTACAATATCAGAATTTAGTGAAAAAATATTAAAACCTACATTAGGAAAAAATACTAAAATTACAAGAATATATAATCCAATAGATATAGATGAAAATGTTGAAAAAGTAGATCCTAGTAAAAATGAATATTACTTATATGTAGGTAGAATTTCTAAAGAAAAGGGTGTAGATTTATTTTGCCAAGCAATAACAGAACTAGGGTATAAAGGAATTGCTGTTGGTGATGGTGATGAAAAAGAAAAACTGGAAAAACAATATCCTAATATTGAATTTACTGGCTGGAAAAATAAAGATGAGGTTAAGCAGTATATGAAAGGTGCACGAGCTTTGATTTTCCCTAGTAGATGGTATGAAGGAGCACCTCTTACACCATTGGAAGCAATGCAGTATGGAATACCATGTTTAGTATCAAGTGCTTCTTCAGCAACAGAGTATATAGAAGATAATGGAAGAATATTTAAACTAAATTCAGAGAATTTAAAAAAAGAGATTATTATATATGAAAAGAATCTAAATAAATATAGTGAAAAAGCATTTAGATATTTAAGAGAAAAGATAAAAAATAGTTATGCAAAAAATATAATATCATTTTATAAGGAGATATAATGAAAGAAAAAAAGTTTAAAAAGAAATTTAAAAATTTATATTTTAAAATAACAGGAGAAATAAAAAAAGGAAAGTTAAAAAATAAAGATTTTACAATTATATCTAATAATTGTTTTGGTGGTATTGTATATAGAAATAATCATCTTCCATATAAATCTCCAACATGTGGATTGTTCTTTATGGCACCTGAATATATAAAATTTATTTATAATATAAAAAAATATACTAGTGAAGTTGAAATAAAGGAGATATGCATTAATCAATCAAAATATTCGAAGTACTTAAAAGAAAAAAATTATGATGGCATAATAGGGAAAATAGATGATTTAGAAATATGTTTTTTACATTATGAAGATATAAATGAGATTAATGATAAATGGAATAGACGTTCAAAAAGAATTAATTGGAATAATATAATATATAAATTTAATGACCAAAATTTATGTACATATAAGGAATTAGAAAAATTTGATAAATTTAATGCAAAGAATAAAATATGTTTTACCTCAAAAAAATATGAAAATATAAATACTATACAATTAAAACAATATGAAAATGAACAATATGTAAAAAGTGATACAAAAGAAAGCGACTATAAAAAATATATTGATATTTATAAATATATAAATAATATAGAAATTAATGGAGATAAAAAATGATACAATTAAAAATAAGCGGACGAGCTGGAAACCAGTTTTTTCAATATGCATTTGTTAAACTATTTATGAAAAAAAATAACATTAAAGATAAATTAAATATTTCATTTGAACATTTTAAAAAATATGATGATTCATTTGTTAACGAATTGGATAATTTTAATGTTGGAGATTATGAAAAGATAAATAAAGTTTCTTATTCTTTTTTTCAAAAAATGATAGATTTCGAATTTAAGATCATAACTAAAATTATTAGATTTAAAGCAAAAAAAGAGAATAGAACTTTAAATCAAAAAGATTATGATATTTTAATAAAAATACTACAAAAGAAAATGAATGAAAATGGACTATATTATTATATACCAGGAATGCAAGAATTTTATAAATCAAAAACAAAAAATATTATTTTTTATGGAAGTTATGAAGATTATAAATATTATGAGAACAATAAAGAATTTATAAAGAAAATGTACAAACCTAAATACAATGAATTGGATAAAAATAAGGAAATATACGAAAAAATTAATAACAATAATTCAGTTTGCGTGACAATAAGAAGGGGCGACTTTATGAATTCAACTAATAAACAAAACTATTATATATGTAATTCGCAATATTTTAAAAAGGCCATAGATAAAATGAATAAAATTGTTAAAGAACCACAGTATGTTGTGTTTTCAGATGACATAGAGTGGTGTAAAAAAAATATGGAATTTCCTTTAAATACTATATATGAATCTGGAAATGATCCAATTTGGGAAAAAATTAGATTAATGTATTCTTGTAAGCATTTTATTATTTCGAATAGTACATTTAGTTGGTGGGCACAGTTTTTATCAGAAAATAGAGAAAAAAATGTAATTGCTCCAAAAAAGTGGAATAATTTTGAATATTGTGATTTAATATATGATGATAATTGGAACTTAATATAGAAAGAAGATGAAGAACGTGAAACCTATAATATCAATTGTAATGAGTACATATAACGAAACAGTAGAAGAATTAAAAAAATCTATTGAGTCTATGTTAACACAGACTTTAAAAAATTTTGAGTTTATCATAGTATTAGATAATCCACAGAATAATGAACATAAAAAAGTTATTAATGAATATTTAAATAAAGATGAAAGAATAATTTTTTTGATAAATGAAAAAAATATAGGATTGGCTGCTTCACTAAATAAAGGAATAGATAAAGCTAGGGGAGATTATATTGCAAGAATGGATGCAGATGATATTTCAATGACAAATAGATTGGAAGAAGAATATAATTTTTTAAAAGAAAACCCAGATATTAGCATTGTTTCAACAAACAAAATTGACATCAATGAAAATGATGATATAATAAATATTCCAACCCATTTACCTACTGATGATTGCCAAATAAAAAAAATATTAAAAATTACATCAGTAATAACTCATTCAGCAGCAATGTTTAGAAAAAGGGACATAGAGAAAATAGGAAAATATAGATTATTCCCTGCATCTCAAGATTATGATTTATGGCTTAGGGCAAGTTATTATAAATTAAATTTTGGTATTATTGACGAGCCTTTGATTAAGTACAGAATTAGAAAAAATAATATTTCAAATACAAATCCGTTAAAACAATATTTGTTAAGAGAGTACATTCAGAGATTATATAAGCAAAGGCTTAAAAAAGGAATTGATGAATTTTCATTAGATAATTTACAAAGATATCTGGTAGATAATAATGCATTTGACAAGAATGAAATAGAAAAATATAAATTGGGAATACGGATATATTGATGAGACAAAAAAATACTTTAAGCAAAGAAAAATGATAAAAGCTTTAATTTATTCTTTAAAAGCAGTTTTTACTCATGAAAAGATTAAATATGTTCTATATAGTTATATAGCAAGTTATTTACTAAAGGTGAGGAGATAAAATGTTTACAATAATTTTAACTATTTTGATTATTATATTTTTATTGATAAATTTTAAAGTATATAAAAATATAATTAATTATTTAAATATTTTTTTAATTATGTATTATTTAATTATGCTATTATCAAATAGCGGTATTTATGGATTTTCTATTCCTTCAGAAAAAACGAATGCATATTTATTAATAGCACTGATATCGTTAGAATTTTTCTCACTTTTATTTATGAAAATAAAATTAAATGTTGAAGAAACAAACAAAAAGGAAATTTTAAATAGAAAAAGATTATTATTTATTTCTATTGTAGTCACAATTTTAATGATACCAACTACAATTGAAGGAATAAAGATATTAAGCGAGCAAGGATTTACAGCTGTACGTAGTGCTGCATTTTCAGATGATATATATTCTTCATATACTAAAATATTTTTAGTATATATTTTAATGCCATTAAATAAAGTTATATATATTTATTCATTGCTAGATTATGTTAAAAATAAAAAAATAAAATTACCACTTGTTTTTAGTGTAGTAAATGTATTTCAAATAGTTGCTACACTTGGCGGAAGATCTGTTTTATTAGATTTTATTATGATATCAGTTGTAATTGTATTTGAAAAATATAATAGGAAAATTTTTGAAGTTTTTAAGAAAAATAAAAAAATAATAATAATTTCTGCATTGTTATTAATTATTATGGTAGCAGTTACTAATGATAGAAGCTTAGATGATAAGAAAGGTGTTATTTTTAATTTATATTCATATTATGTAGGAAGTATTAATTTATTTGATATACATTTACAAAATCCTGAAATTTCTCTTTTAGATGGAGAACATTTGCTATATGGAAAGGGAATATTGAATCCTTTATTGGATATAGCTAAGATTTCTTTAAAAACAATTGGAATTAATACGGATATAGTGACTGGAACGGAAATAATAAATGAGCAAGTGCAGCAGTATATTACAGTAAAAAATGGACTAAAGATGAATAATAATGTTACATTTTTATATGTGTGTTTGCGTGATTTTGATATATATGGATTGATAATAGGTCCTGCTTATATAGCTTTATGGTTTTCAATAATATATAAATTATATACTAAGAAAAAATGTATAAAAACAGATGCATTATATTTTTACTTAGTGTCTATTTTACCATATTTTGTATTTGAATTTTATATTAATAAGACTACTTTTTTATTAACAATTATATTTATAATTTTAATTTATAATTTTGTATATAAGAGAAAGGAAAAAAAAAATGAAAAACAATTATATTTACAAAATAATAAGAGCACTGAATAACAGAAATTTTTTAAAATGGATACCGGATAAAATTATATTAAAATGTATTTATAGAAAACAGTTTAATAAAAATTTAAATTTCAAAAATGTAAATACTTTTAATGAAAAATTGCAATGGCTGAAATTGAATGATAGAAAAGATATATATACAACAATGGTAGATAAATATGAAGTAAAAAAATATGTTGCTAATATTATAGGAGAAAAATATATAATACCAACATTGGGAGTATATAATTCATTTAATGAAATAGATTTTGAAAAATTACCTCAAAAGTTTGTTATGAAATGTACTCATGATTCAGGAAGTACAATTGTATGTAAGAATAAAAAGAAGTTTAATATACAAGATGCTAAAAAGAAAATAAACAAAGCTTTAAAAAATAACTATTATTACGGAGGAAGAGAATGGCCGTACAAGAATGTAGCACATAAAATTTTGATAGAAAAATATATTATCGATGATAGGTTAGGAGAATTAAGAGATTATAAAATTTTTTGCTTTAATGGAAAAGTAAGGCTTTTTAAAATTGATTTTGATAGATTTTCAAATCATAGGGCAAATTATTATGATAAAGAATTAAATTTATTAGAATTTGGAGAAGAAGTATGTCCACCTGATATAAATAAAAATATAATGATACCAAAAGATATTTATAAGATGTTTGAATTGGCTGAAAAATTATCAAATGGATTAAAATTTGCTAGAATTGATTTTTATTATACAAATGAAAAAATATATTTTGGAGAGATAACATTTTATCCAGCATCTGGATTTGGAAAATTTATACCAGCAGAATGGGATGAAAAATTGGGAAAAATGATTGAGTTATAGGAGGATTGTTTATGGAAATTATTATTGCAAGTGACTTAGCACCTACAAAAATAAATTCACATATTTTTCAAACTGATGATATATTAACAAAAATGGATGAAAATTTTAAAAATGAGTGGTTTAATGCAGATTTTAGAATATTAAATTTAGAAACAGTATTAGGGGAAAAAGAAAATTTAAAACCAATAAATAAAGCTGGACCCAATATTATAGCAGATTCGAAGTGTATTTATGGTATAAAAAAATTAAATCCAGATTTAGTTCTACTATCTAACAATCACATATTAGATTATGGAGAGAAGGGCTTAAATAATACTTTGAAAAAATTAGATGAAAATAATATAAATTATACAGGCATTATTAACTCGATAAATGAAGAATATAATGGATATATTTTTGAAATGGAAAATATAAAATTTGGAATCTATAATGTTTGTGAAAATGAGTTTTCAGTTGCGACTTCAAAATCGAAGGGAGCAAATCCTTTTATTGAGTCAAAGGTATATTTAGAAATTCAAAAATTAAAAAAGACGGTAGACCATTTAATAGTTGTTTTTCATGGAGGAAAAGAATTTTATAGATATCCTACTCCAAATTTACAAAGAATTTGTAGATGTTTTGTTGATTTTGGAGCAGATGCTGTGATAGTTCAACATACTCATTGCATTGGTTCAGAAGAAATATATAAGGACAAAACTATTTTATATGGACAGGGAAATTTCATATTTTATAATGACGAATATGTTGATGATAAGAGTGTATTAGATACTGCTTTATTAGTGAAAATAATTATTGAAGATAAAAAATTAAAAATAAAGTATATTCCAATTGAAAGATGTGAAGGTTTAGTAAAAATTTCTGATAATAAAAGTATAATAAAAGAATTTGAGAATAGGTCAAATGATATAAAAAAAGAAGATTTTATAAATATAAACTATGAGGAATTTGCAAAGGAGATGCTAAATACATATTTAAAAGTATTTGACAGACGAAAGATTACAAATAGATTAATAAATAAATTTTTAATAAATAAATTCTATGAAAAGATATATAAAAAAGGCGATTATATTGGTATTTCAAATATAATAGAATGCGAAGCACATAGAGAACTATTAATAACAGGATTAAAGGGGAAAATAAAAGAATTGGAGAAGGAAAAAAAGTGAAATATAATTTTTTAATAATAAAAAAAAATTCTAAAGATGTTTTTTTTAAAAATATAGAAAATCATTATATTATGAGTTATTATAAATTAGACACAAGAAATTTGATATTAAGAATATTAATTAAAATAAAAAGTCCATTTATAAACTTATTGTTTTCTTCTAATTGGAAAAAAATTATAAAGGAAAAAAAAGCTAATGCAATAATAATGTTTGATAATGGTTTTAGTGAAATGGTTCCTAAATATATAAAAAATAAAAATAAAGAAATAAAAACAATTTTGTGGTTTTGGAATCCAATAAACGAACTTAGCAAAAAATATTTGCATTGTAAAGACTTAGATGAAATATGGTCATTTGATTTAGAAGAAGTAAAGAAATTTAATATGAAATATAATACACAGTTTTTTACGAAAAAGATAAAAAAACATAAAAAGAAAATTTGTAATGAAATATTATATTTGGGAAATGCAAAAAATAGAAAAGAGGAAATATTATCTTTAAAAAATAAAGTAGAAGAGCTTGGTTTACAGACAAATTTTATCATTATAGAAGACAAAAAAGACTATATGTCATATGATAAATATTTAGAGTTGTTATCGGAAAGCAACTGCATATTAGATTATAACGAAAAAGGACAATCTGGACTTACATTAAGACCGATGGAAGCATTGTTTTTAGAAAAAAAATTAATAACAAATAATAAAGATATAAAAAATTATGATTTTTATAATCCTAGTAATATTTTCATATTAGGTGAAAATAATATTGAGGATATAAAAGAATTTATAAACAAACCATATGAAAAAGTAGAACAAAAAATCATAGACTATTATGATTTTGAACAATGGCTAAGTAGATTTGAGGTACAAGATAAATGAGCTTTAAAAAAGGAATAATGTATGTATTTATATCAAATATAATCAATTTAATAATTAATTTATTTACAGGTTTTGTATTACCAAAACTATTATCAATTGAAAGTTATGCAAATATAAAACTATTTCAATTATATATTACATATATTGGAATTTTACATTTAGGGTTTGCAGATGGCATGTATTTAAAAAATGGGGGAAAAAGCATAAAAGAAATTAATTCTAAAGAAGTATTAAACGAATTTAAAACATTCAAAATATTTCAATTTGTAATTACTATAATAGCTGTGACTATATCAATAGTATTTAAAAATAAAATATTACTATTTTGTTCTATAGTAATATTACCTATAAATGTTGGAAATTATATAAGAAATTTATACCAAGCGATAGGAGAATTCAAAAGATATTCTAAATTTACTAATATAAATACAATTTTAATATTTACAATAAATGTAATTTTACTTTTAATTATAAAAACAGATAATTATTATACTTATATTATATCATACATAGTAGTATATTTTATTTATTGGTTAATAATAGAAAATGAAAACAGAAAACTATTTAAAACAGAAAAAACAGAGCCGAACATAGAATATTTAAAAGAAGACATAAAATCAGGTTTCTTTTTAATGATAGGAAATTTTTGTAATGTAATTTTTACAAGTATAGATAGAATATTTGTACAAAACTTATTAGGAACAATAAAATTTGCGTTTTATTCATTTGCAGTTAGCGTAGAAAATTTGATGAATGTATTTATAACACCTATAAGTACAGTAATGTATAATTATTTATGTAATAATAGAGAAATAGAAAAAGTAATAAAAATAAAAAGACTAATTTTACTTTTTTCAGTATTTATAATAAGTATTGTATTTGGGGCAAAATTTGTAATAAATACATGGATATCAAAATATAATGATTCTGTAATTGTAATGATATTGCTATTTGCTGCTCAATATGCTTCAATAATAATAAGATGTATGCATGTGAATTTATACAAATCTGAAAAAAAACAAAATAGATACTTTGTAATAATGATTTTCATTGTAGTATTATCAGTAATATTGAATGTGATATTATATAATATAAATAAATCAATAGAGTCAATTGCTTTGGCAACTTTAATAACTAATATTATATGGTTTATTGTTGGAGAAATAGATTTTGAAAAGTATAGATTAAAAATGAAAGATTACATATATATGATTACATTATTATTAGTATTTATAATATGTGGTATATTTGTTAATTCAATATTAGGATTTATTATATATATAATAAGTGCTATATTATTAAGTATAATATTATTAAGAGAAACTTTCATATATTTTTTAAATCAAATATTAATATATGCAAAAAGATATTTTAATAAACTAAAAGGAGCAAACTAAAATGAAAACATATTTAATAACAGGAGCAGCAGGTTTCATTGGATCAAACCTAGCAAAAAAAATATTAAATGAAAACAAAGATATACAAATAATAGGATTAGACAATATGAATGACTATTATGATGTAAAATTAAAAGAATATAGACTAAAAGAATTAGAAAAATTTGAGAATTTCAAATTCATAAAAGGAAACTTAGCAGACAAAGAGTTAATAAATAAAATATTTGAAGAACATAAACCAGAAATTGTAGTTAATTTAGCAGCACAAGCAGGAGTAAGATATAGTATAACAAATCCAGATGCATATATAGAATCAAACCTAATAGGATTTTACAATATACTAGAAGCATGTAGACACAATCCAGTTAAACATCTAGTATATGCATCAAGTTCATCAGTATATGGTTCAAATAAAAAAGTCCCATATTCGACAGATGACAAGGTAGACAACCCTGTATCATTATATGCAGCAACTAAAAAGTCAAATGAATTATTAGCACATAGTTATTCAAAGTTATATAATATACCATCAACAGGATTAAGATTTTTTACAGTATACGGTCCAGCCGGAAGACCAGATATGGCATATTTTGGATTTACAAATAAATTGTTAGCTGGAGAAACAATAAAAATATTTAATTACGGAAATTGTAAAAGAGATTTTACATATATTGATGATATAGTAGAAGGTGTTTGGAGAGTTATGAATAAAGCTCCAGAAAAGAAAAATGGAGAAGATGGATTACCAATACCACCATATAAAATTTATAACATAGGAAATAGTAGTCCAGAAAATTTATTAGATTTTGTTAATATTTTGCAAGAAGAATTAATTAGAGCAGAAGTATTGCCAAAAGATTATGATTTTGAAGCACATAAAGAATTAGTTGCGATGCAACCTGGAGATGTACCTATAACATATGCAGACACAACACAATTAGAAAAAGAATTTGGGTTTAAGCCAAATACACCATTAAGAGAAGGATTAAGAAAATTTGCTGAATGGTATAAAGAATTTTATATGTAGGAGATGGATTAAAATGAAAATTGCAGTAGCAGGAACTGGATACGTAGGATTAGTAGCAGGAGTATGTTTTGCAGAGAAAGGACACAATGTAATTTGTGTAGATGTAGACGAAGAAAAAGTAAAATTGATGAAATCAGGTAAATCACCAATTTATGAAGAAGGATTAGAAGAACTATTAGATAGAAATTATAAAGAAGGAAGATTGGATTTTACAGTAGATTATAAAATGGCATATAAAGATGCAGATGCAATATTTATAGGAGTAGGAACACCAGAACAACCAGATGGTTCTGCAAATTTAAGCTATGTTGCAACAGTATCAAGACAAATTGCAGAAAATGTAGAAAAAGATTGTTTAGTAGTTGTAAAATCTACAGTACCAATAGGAACTAATGATAAAGTTGAACAATTTATAAAAGATTCACTAGTACATAATGTTAAAATAGAAGTGGCAAGTAATCCAGAATTTTTAGCACAAGGACATGCTGTAAGAGATACTTTGCATGCAAAAAGAATTATAATAGGAACAGAAAGCAAAGAAGCAGAAGCAATTTTGAAAAAAATTTATGAGCCATTTAATTTACCAATTGTATCAGTAAATAGAAGAAGTGCAGAAATGATAAAATATGCATCAAATGATTTCTTAGCATTAAAAATATCTTATATGAATGATATTGCAAATTTGTGTGAACTAGTAGGAGCAGATATTGAAGATGTTGCAAAAGGAATGTCATATGATGATAGAATAGGAGCAAGTTTCTTACATGCTGGAATTGGATATGGAGGAAGTTGTTTCCCAAAAGATACAAAAGCATTGAAATATTTAGCAAAACAACATGGATATAGATTAAGAACAGTTGAGGCAGCTGTAGATGTAAATGCAGAACAAAAAACAAAATTATTTAAAAAGGCTTCTGAAAGAATGATAACATTTAAAGGACTAAAAGTTGCAATTCTTGGATTAACATTTAAAGCAGGTACAGATGATTTAAGAGAAGCTCCATCAAAAGACAATGTAAAATTATTATTAGAATGTGGAGCAGATAATATATATGCGTATGATCCAGTTGGAGAAGAAAATTTTAAAAAGCTATATCCAACAGAAATAAATTATGTACAAACTCCAGAGGAAGCATTAAAAGATGCTAATATATGTTTTATATTTACTGAATGGGGAGAAATTAAAGCTGTAAAGCCTGAAGAATATAAAAAATTAATGAGAACACCATTAGTATATGATGGAAGAAATATATATGATATTAAAGAAATGAAAGATGCAGGAATAGAATATTATTCAATAGGTAGATAGTTAAATAAAAGATATAGTAGATAATCTTATTATTCTATATAGTTCGTTAATAATTAATTGATTTAATGTCGAAATCTGTCGAACGATTTTTCTTGTAATTTGTAATGGATAATAATAAAATATAATATCGAAGGGAGTGAGCAACATGAATGATATTGAGCCAAGAACAATTGCAAAATGGTTTATAGCACAAAATTTAGATAAGCCAGCTAATACAATAGAAGGAAATATAAAGATACAAAAATTATTATTTTTTTCACAATTAATATACATGTGTAAAAATAATGGAAAAACAATGTATAAAGAAGAATTTAATGCATTTGAAAATGGAATGGTATTAGAAAAAGTAAGGAAGGAATATTTAAAATCTTATAATCAATTAAAACTAGAATCAAAAGATGAAATACAATTACCAATTGAAATTATAGAAGTTTTAAATATTACTAAAGAAATATTTGGACAATGTTCTGCAGATGAACTATCAGAAATGTCTCACCAATTTGATTGTTGGTTGAAGTATTTTAAAAAGTCAGGAATAAAAAATCATTATGATAAATCAAAATCAATTGTTCCATATAAAGAATTAGAAAAAGAACTTTATAAGATGCAAAAAGTATTATATGCTTACGAAGAAACAAAAAATATTGAGGATAGCGTAGATTATTGAGTATATTAGAAGGACAGTTATTAAATTTTATACCTCCGAAACTTGATGGAGGTGAAATTGGAACAAAGTCTAGATTTATGTTAGTAACAAAGAATGATAAAGTGAATAAAACAATTGAAATGATAAATGTTTCAAGCATTAAGGGCAAAGAACATAAATTAATATATAATTCAAATATTCAAATAAATAATTATTATCCTTTACCAGTTCCATCATTTGCAAAGATGGATGTGCTGTATTTATTGGAAGATTTTGAAGAATTAAAAAAATTTATTGCTCTGAGAGGAGAAAAAATTGATTCTAAAGAATTAGAAAATATACTGAAGCAAAGATATGAATATATTTATCAATATAATAAATATAAAACTATAAATTTTTCAAAAGAAGAATTTATGAAAATTAATACATTAAATATACTAAAATAAAAAATCTTTAATTTGATGTAAATGTTACATTAAGGCAAATTAAAGATTTTTTTTGAAGATAACAATAAATTAAATTTTACTAGACAGAATTTGACAAAAGTGTTAGAATATAAACATATTTTAGCACTTTTTTATTAAAGGAGATAACAATGAACGAAGAATTAGATTTAAAAGAAATTGTAAAATTTATGTACCAAAGAAAGAAAATAATAATAGCAATAGTAGCAATAACAACAATATTAGGAATGCTATATACATTTATAATAAAAAGGCCAACTTATAAAGTAACAGCACAAATCTTAATAGACAAAGCTGATGCTTCAATAGAGCAAGTAATAACAAGCAAAGAAATAATACAAGATGAAATAGAAGCTACATTTGACAAAACAAGCAAAATAATAAAAGTTAATACAGAAATGTCAAATAAAGATGAAGCATTGAACACAATAAATCAATATATTGAAAAGCTTCAATCAAAATTAAAAGAAGTTTATGAAATAAAGAAGTTTCAAATAATAGAAACACCAGAATTACCACAACAAGCAAGTAATGAAAACTATATAAAAGATATATTAATAGCAATTTGTGTTGGAATTTTTATTGATGGGTCATATATGTTAATTGCATTAAATTTAAAAGGTTTAACAAATATTTTTGAAATAGAAGAGTACTTAAAAATAAAAGCACTAGGTGTAGTTAATTTTGATAATAATAAAAAGCAAAAACAAGATGTATATATATCAGAAAATGAAAGTATACAATATGAATTAAAAAGAATTCAAGCCAATCTAATGCTAAATAACGATAACAAAAATCCTCAGACAATTGTATTGACAGGAACAAAAAAAGGTGTTGGCTCATCATACATAACTAATAATTTAGCAATGCAATTTGCAAAAATATATTCAAGAATATTAATAATAGATACAGATATAAAAAACAAAACATTAACAAATGTTATGAACAAAAAAGAATGTAAAGGAGTAACCGATATTATTAGCACAAATAACATAGATAATGTTAATGATTTAGTACAAAAAACAAAAGTAGAAAATATTTTTATTTTACCTGTAGGAATTAAGAAAATTGGTGAAGAAGCATTTTTAACCGAAAATATGTTAAATGCTATAGACAAGTTAAAACAAAATTTCGATATAATTTTAATTGATACTTCGTCTATTAATGAAGGAGTACTTCCTATATGCTTAACTAGCATTGCTGAAGCAACTGTTTTAATAGCAGAATCAGGTAAAGTAAAACAAGAAGATATTTTAAAAGCTAAAATGGAAATTGAGAATGTTGGTGGAAAAATATCTGGAATTGTATTAAATAAAAATATTTAAAAGTAAAGATAAATTGAATTAATAGAAATTTTATTAAGTCTTTATACAATCTAAAACGACTCAAGAGTATAAATGCACTGAACCTAAAAAATGTCTGATTTTTTGGGTTCAGTACATTAAATTCAGGGTTGTTTTTTGTTAATATATATTACATTGAATTTGCTATATTTTTTACAATAATCATTGACAACTATCAATTGATAGTTTATAATTAATACAGATCTTATTATAACAAAATAATGAAATAAAGGAGTTATTAAAATGGCCAATGGGTATGTACTAAGTAAAGGAGCTGTCCAGACATTTTTAATAGAGCTAAAAACGATTTTAAATAGAAAAGATTCAAAGTTAATTATTATAGAAAGAGATGACAAAAAGAGCGGATATAATTTATCAGATTGCAGAGCTGAATTGGGAATAGATAATAATGATATAAAAGAATATCTAAAAGGACTAACATTGCATAATTATATTGAAACCTGTGATGATGAAAGAAATTTAAAATCAAAAGAATATTATATTTTTGGACTGGAAATAAAAAATAAAGAAATATATATTAAAATAAAAATACAAAGTTATGATAAAAGAATAGTATTATGTATGTCATTTCATTATGCAGAGTATAAATTGAAATTTCCATATAAATAATAAGGAGGGGACCAATATGGAAGATAATATTAAAATATTAAGTAAAATGAAAATGTTTTGTTCTATTTGTGAAGAAGAACATGATGTAGAATTAATTGAAAAAGAAAAAGAAACTATAATTAAAGGCAAAAAAATAAAATATAAGGAAAAATTTTATAGATGTAATAAGTATGAGGATGAAAATACATTTCAAAGTGAGGAATTATGGAATGAAGGTTTAATAAATAGTATTAATGCGTACAGAAGCGAAAATAATTTATTAACATCTAAAGAAATAAAACAAATAAGAAATAAATACAAAATAACACAACTAGAAATGGCTAAATTACTAGGAGTTGGAGATATAACAGTAACAAGATATGAAACAAAGCAAATACAAGACGAAGCACATGATAAAATAATGAGATTGATAGATGAAAATGCATTAATAGCATTAGAATATCTAGAAAAAAATAAAGAAAATTTTAAAAATGGTGAGAGATATGAAACAATTGAAAATAATATAAAAACAGTAATATTTAAAGAAACATTAAGTTATTTGAATAAACAAGAAATTGAAGCTAAATATGTAAATTATTCAGAAGAAAAAATTGAAAATGGTAATACTATTTTGAGTATAAATAAAACAGAATCTATAATAAATTATATTGCTTTAAACTATGATAATTTATATAAAGTAAAATTGATGAAATTGTTGTGGTATATAGATTCTGTTGCATATAAAGAAAATAAGAAAAGTATAACAGGACTAGTCTATACGCATCAAAAAATGGGGGCTTTACCAATTGCATACGATGAGCTTTTAAAATTACCATCAATTAAAGTAGAGGAAGAATTAATAGATAAAGAAAATTATTCTGTATGCTATCATATATTACCAAATGAAAATTATAAATTGAAAGTAGACTTAACAAATAAAGAAAAAGAGATTTGCGACAGGGTAATTAGTAAATTTAATAAGTTTACAACTAAAGAACTTGTTAATTATATGCATAAAGAAAAAGCATATATAGATACTAAGTTAAATGAAGTTATAAATTTTAGCTATGCAAAATTTATAGATATATAAAATTTTATTATTATATACAAACAACCTGAAGTATTAATTTAGGTTGTTTTTATGTATTGAAGAAAATTAAAAAGACATTTTCCAAAATTTGACAAATTTGTTATGAAGGTATATTATAAGTACAATAAAAGGGGGATTTTATATGGAAGAAAAAAGAACAACAAAAATAAAAAATATTATTTTATGGTGGATATCAATAATGCTAATTTTATATACACTAATTTATATAGGAGATGCAACACCACAGGCAATTTGTTTCGGAATTTTAGCAGTATTATTGATGCCACCAGTAAATAAGAAAATAAACGAAAAATTTATAAAAGAAAATAGAAAAAATAAAATAATAAAAATAGTAACAGAAGTTTTAGCTTTTTTTGTTATAATAGCAAATTTACCGGCCAATAATGCAAATCAAAATTATGATAAAAATAATGCTATAGAAACAACCTCAAAAATAAATACTAATACTACAAATGTGTTAAATAAAACAAATACAAGTATTACAAACATAAATACAAATGAAACTAGTACAAGCAAAGAATTAGAAAGTAATAATAGTACAAGTACAAATACTTCAAATAGTATAGAAAATTCTAATAGTGAAATAACTAATTCAGATAAAAATCAAGAAGAAAATCATAGTAATACAGCATCAACATATAATGCAAATCAAAATACTAAAAATAACAATACAAATTCAAATACCAAAAATATAAATGCTAATACCAATACAAAAAGTAGCAATACTAAAACAACACAAAGTAGTACAAAAAAGAATACTGCAACTTCAACAAAAAAGACGACAACACAATCAACAAGTACAACCACTACAGATAATAGCAGAACTGTATATGTAACACCAACAGGAAAAAGATATCATTATATATCAACATGCGGTGGTAAGAATTCAACTGCTTCAACATTAAATAAAGCAAAGGCTAGAGGATTAACACCTTGTCAAAAATGTGCAAAGTGATTTTGAATATTAATCCAAAAATTCTCAACTTTTTATCTCAAATATCTTGCTAGAAAAATGTCAATATGATAAAATAGTTTTGCGTTTAAAAACACAAAAGTAAAAGAGTAAATTAAAAGATAATTTACTAAAAAATAGAAGGGAATGGAAAGTGAAATGGAAGAATTAGATTTAAAAGAACTATTAATGCTATTTTGGAATAAAAAAGTAAAAATAATTCTAATAATAGCAATATTTATGGCATTAGGAATAATTTACACTATAGGATTTGTAACACCAGAATACACATCATCAACAAGCTTATTACTAGCAAATTCAAGTGATACATCAAAAGCAAATACAATTACAACAGCAGATATAACATTAAACTCAAAATTAGTATCTACATATAGTGAATTGATAAGAAGTAAAAAAATATTAAGCCCAGTAATTGAAAATTTAGGAATTAATATCAGTTATGACAAATTAAAAAATAATGTAACTGTAAGTTCTGTAAAAGATACTGAATTAATAAAAATATCAGTAACAAATGAAAGTGCAACAGTTGCAGCTAAAATAGCAAATGAGATAGCAAAAGTATTTAAAGAAAAAGTAGCAGAAGATATTTATAAAATAGATAATGTTGTAGTTGTTGACGAAGCAGAAGTTAGTAGTACACCATCAAATATTAATCATACAAAGGATGTTATGATGTTTGCAGTTATTGGTTTTGTAGTTTCTGTTGCATATGTATTAATTGCAAATATGCTAGATACTACAATAAAAACAGAAGAAGAAGTAGAAAGATTATTTAAAGTTCCTGTTTTAGCTTCTATACCAATGTGTGAATTTGAAACAAACAAAAAAGGAGGCAAAAGAAGATAATGAAAATAAGAAAAGAATTAATAGCACAAAGAGATCCAAAGTCTCCAATATCAGAAGTTTTTAGAACATTAAGAACAAATATACAATTTATGAATTCTAGTAAAAAGCTAAAAACATTATTAATTACCTCAACATTCCCAGGAGAAGGAAAAAGCTGGGTATCATCAAATTTAGCAGTAACTTTTGCACAAGCAGGAAATAGAGTTATTTTAATTGATGCAGATATGAGAAAAGGAAGACAATATACTATTTTTGGAGCTGCTCCAAAGCCAGGATTATCAAATTGTCTAGCTGAAATGGAAATGACAAACCAAAATGATTGGGACATTTCTAGATATATTCAAAAAACAGAAGTTGAAAACTTATTATTAATACCAGCTGGTAGCATTCCACCAAATCCTTCTGAATTATTAGTTTCAGAGCAAATGATGAAATTATTAAATGATTTAAAAGAAGTTTGTGATTTAATTATTATAGATGGAACACCATGTGAATTAGTAACAGATTCTGTAATTCTATCAAGAATTGCCGATAGTACAATGATTGTTACTGCACATAAAGAAACAAAAAAAGAAAATTTAGATAGAGTAATTAAAAATATACAAAATGTTGGTGGAAAATTAGCAGGTGTTGTTATTAATAAAATGCCAATATCAGCAAAAAAATACAATGAAAAATATTATTATCATCAATCACAGGAAGATTTTGAGGCAAGAAATAGAGCAGAGGAATTAAAAAGAAAAACAAATAATGTTATTCGTCAAAATACAGAGGCTGAGAAAGATAAAGAACTAAATCGAAATATAGAAGAAAACAAATACAATAATGAAATAAAGACAGAAAGTAATGATTTAGAAAGACCAAATTTTGTACAAAATAATTCAAATGTAGCAATGAACAAAACAAATGATATACTAAGTCAAATAAACTCTTATTTAGATAAGGAGAAGAAAGACTTGAATTAAAACTAAACGGAAAAAGAGGAGAACAACAATGATAGACTTTCATTCACACATCTTACCAAATATAGATGATGGGTCAAGAAGCATAGAAGAAACATTTAATTTAATAAAAGAAGCAAAAGAAGTAGGATTCGAAGGAATTGTATTAACATCTCATTATATAGAAGGATATTATGAAACTGACGTACCAGAAAGAGATGTATGGGTAAATGCAATAAAAGAAAATTTAAATACAAAAGGAATAGATATAGATTTATACTTAGGAAATGAAATATATATATCTGAAAATATGATGGATTTACTAATTAATAATAAAGCATCAACAATAAATAATACTTGCTATGTATTATTTGAAATGCCATTAAATGTAGAACCAATGAACTTATATAATGTCATATATTCTTTACAAGAGAATAAACTAATACCAGTATTAGCACATCCAGAAAGATATAAATTTGTTCAAAAAGAGCCAGAGTTAATTTATGATTTAATTGAAAAAGGTGTACTAATGCAAGCAAATTATGGAAGTATTTTAGGACAATATGGAGAAAGTGCACAAATGATTGTAAGAAAGTTCTTTGAAAATAATATGATACATTTCTTAGGAAGTGATGTTCATAGGCAAAATACAATTTATAAAAATATTCCAAGAGCATTAGAAGCAATTAGTGAAATTATTGGAGAGGAAAAGTTAAGAGAATTAACAACAACTAATCCAAAATTAGCATTAAACAATAAAAGAATAGATATAGAAGAACCAGAGGAATTTACGCTTACATTCAAAGAAAAATTAATGATGTTTTTCAAAAAATAAGAGGGAAGAGGGGACGTTCCTCATTTTTCCCTTTTTTGAGGGAAAGAGGGACACTCTTAAAAAATTTAGAAATATTATAAAAATAATGTTAAGTAATATTTTTATATTTTAAAGAAATAAGAACTAGCATATTTTTGCAAAAAGGAAGGAAGTTTTATTATGAGAAAATATTTTGGAACAGATGGAATTAGAAGAATTGCTAATACAGAGCTTACACCGGAATTAGTATATAAGGTAGCAAAAGCAGGTGCATATGTATTATCAAAACATACAGATCATACTCCAACAATATTAATAGGAAGAGATACTAGAATTTCAGGAACATTAATAGAAAGTGCGATGGTTGCAGGTTTTTTAAGTTATGGAGCAAATGTAAAGTTGTTAGGAGTTATTCCAACACCAGCAGTTGCATATTTAACAAGAAAATTGCAAGCTGATGCAAGTGTTGTTATTTCAGCATCTCATAATACTTATGAATTTAATGGAATTAAATATTTTAGTAATAAAGGTATGAAGATACCAGATTCATTAGAAGAAGAAATTGAAGAAGTAATGGATTCAGGAAAAATTAATGAATTAACAGCTATTAGTAGTAAGATTGGAGTATCTGAATATAGAGCTGATTTATTAGATGAGTACGTATATTTCTTTAGAAAAAATTTTGATGATATAATTGATAAATTAAATCGAGATGATTTTGTTGTCGGTATTGATACTGCTAATGGAGCAACATCAGTAGTTGCAGAAAAAGTTTTTAAAGCATTGGGAATTAAATATAAAATAATAAATAACAATCCTGATGGAATAAACATAAATGAAAACTGTGGGTCAACACATTTGGAAGGATTGAAAAAATTTGTTGCCGAAAATAAGTTGAGTTTAGGCGTTGCTTATGATGGAGATGGAGATAGATGCCTAGCTGTTGATGAAAAAGGTAATGAAATAGATGGGGATATGATAATGGCTATTATATCTAACTATCTAAAAAAGAAAGGTAAATTATCAAAAGATACAGTTGTTGCAACAGTAATGAGTAATTTGGGATTACATAAATATACACGTGACAATGGATTAGAATTAGTTCAAACAAAAGTTGGAGACAGATATGTATTAGAAGAAATGCTAAAAGATGGATATAATCTAGGTGGAGAACAATCAGGACACGTAATATTATTAGATTACAATCCAACTGGAGATGGAATATTAACTTCATTAATGTTAATTCAAGCAATATTAGAGGAAAATAAAACAGCTTCAGAAATGGCAAAAATTATAAAATTATATCCACAAGTTTTAATAAATGCAAAAGTTGATTCAGATAAAAAATATGACTATGATAAAGATGCGGAAATTAAAGAAGCTATTGATAAATTAGAAAAAGAATTTGCTGGAAATGGTAGAGTTTTGATTAGACCTTCTGGAACAGAGCCACTTGTTAGAGTAATGATTGAAGGAGAAGACCAAGCTTATATTACTGAGAAAGCTCAGGAAATAGCAAAATTAATTGAAGCTAAATTAGGAAAATAAAATATTTTCAAAATATATCTTGGTGATTTAGTGGTAGTGAGCGGAAATCTTATTGCCCAGTAGTAATAAATAAAAAAATGCGATTTTTAATAAATAAAGAATTTCTACAGATTAAATTGTATAGAAATTCTTTATTTTATATTATAGGAAAATTTATTGAGAAGTAATACTATTAATAATTACTTTTTATTTCATTATTGCTCTTATAATAATCCTATTTTTGTTAACATTATTACAAGTAATTAAAGTCAAACACTTTAAATTTTTATCAAAATCATATATTGGATTTAAATCATCATTTTTTACTTCATATATATCAGAAACAAAATAATAAAACTGTCTTTCAGTATAATCAGATAAAATAATTTCATCATTAATTTTTAAAAGAGGAACATTACTAAAAAACTTCCCATTATCATAATTGTGACCAGCAATACATAAATTGCCACTTTTACCAGGCATAGGACCAGAAAATCTGCAAGGAGAAATTTTTAAAAGTTCTTCTGAACAAGTAGAAAAAATTGGATAATAGATATGAAGATTAGGTATATTAATAATACCTATTATAGAAGAATCATTTGTATAAGAATTTTTTGGTGAGGATATTATATTATCATAAGGCACTAAAGTAGAACCTATATTGCTAGTAATATCTATGTTTTCGGTAGTTTTATTTGAGGTATAATCAGATTGATTGGAATATAATTTGGTCATATTATAATTTTCAAGAATAGTTTTTGAAAAATTTTCTTCTTGTGACAATTTATGCTTTGCAAATCCAACATAAACAGTTAGAAATATAAAAATAACAATAGAAAAATATAATTGGATTTTAAAAAAGTAATGTAATTTATCAGTACTTGAACTAGATATATTTTGAATAATTGATTTTTTAGTATTTTGATGTGAATTCGTTTGCAAAATCTGATTCATATAGAAAATCTCCTTTAATAACTATTATACTCAAAAAAATAAATTTCATAGAAATTGCATCGATTTTTATAAAAATTATTGCAAAATCTAAAAAAAGTGATATAATAATAAAAATTAAATTAAAATAAAAACAGAAGTAAGGACAAGGCAATTTATAAAATATCTTAAAGAGAGCCAATGTAAGCTGTGAATTTGGCAAGTAAAAATAATTTGTTATCACCGTACTAGTTGTCAAACTGAAAAAAATAAAATTTAAAGAAATTTATAAAAATTTATAAAAAAGTAAGTTTGAACGTATATCTGCGTTAAAGAAAATTAAGAGAATAATGTAAAAAAATATATAAATCATTATTAAAATAGGTGGTACCGCGGAAATAAAGCTATTTCGTCCTAGAAAATTAGGATAGAAATAGCTTTATCTTTTTTTGGACAATGGGGACGTAGAAGATTTGTTCCGTTTTTTGTGTTAAAAAAAGTCGAAAAAAATCAAAAATAAAATTAGAAAAATTTTATTGGATGGGAGCGTAGAATATGCGAGAACTAAAAATTAATGGAATTTATAAGCACTTTAAAGGAGACTACTATTTGGTAGAAGGCATAGCAAAAGACTCTGAAACGAAAGAAGAAATTGTCTTATATAGAAGGTTGTATGAAGATGGAGGACTATGGGTAAGACCAAAAGAAATGTTCTTATCTGAAGTAGATCATACAAAATATCCAAATGTACAACAACAATATAGATTTGAATTACAAAACATTGAAAGTGTAGCTAAAAATTTTAAATAAAAATAAAATTTAAAAACAAATAACATAAAAGACAATATATGACAAACTGTGACAAAAATAACGGAACAAATTTGCACCGTCCCCATTGTTCACGACAAACTGTGGCAAAGATAACGAGACAAATTTGCACTGTCTCCATTGTTCAATGTTGCTGATTTTGCCAGATTGTCTTAAAAGGAGGAATTTTTATGTATAAAAAAGTTGAATTAAAAGACGGCTTTGTAGGAATGGAAAGAGAAGTCGCAGAAGGCTGGAAGAAAAAAGACATAATTAAGAAAAATTTTGATATGAATAAAGGTAAAAGATATTTTACTTTTTATGATGGACCACCAACAGCAAATGGAAAACCACACGTTGGACACATCGAAACAAGAGTTATGAAAGACATAATTCCAAGATATAAAGTAATGAAAGGATATCAAGTTATAAGAAAAGCTGGATGGGATACACATGGTTTACCAGTTGAACTTGAAATTGAAAAGAAATTAGGTATTTCTGGAAAACAACAAATTGAAGAATATGGTGTAGAAAAATTCGTTAAAGAATGTAAAGAAAGCGTTTTTACATATGTTCATATGTGGGAAGAAATGACAAATAAAGTTGGATATTGGGTTGATATGGAACATCCATATGTAACATACCACAATGACTACATCGAATCAGTTTGGTGGGCATTAAGCCAATTATGGAAAAAAGGCCTTTTATATGAAGGACACAAAGTAATGCCATATTGCCCAAGATGTGGAACTGCATTATCATCACATGAGGTTGCACAAGGTTATAAAGATGTTAAAGACTTAACATGTGTTGCTAAATTTAAAGTTGAACCAAACCAAAAAATAGGAAATGAAGCAATTGAACCAAACACATATATCTTAGCTTGGACAACAACACCATGGACATTGCCATCAAACTTAGCATTATGCGTAAATAAATCATATATATATGCAGAAGTTAAAGCAAATATTGGAACAGATGATGAACCATTATACGAAAACTATATTTTAGCAAAAGACTTAATTGAAGCAGTTTTAAAAGAAACACCATATGACATTATAAAAGAATTTAAAGGTGAAGATTTATTAGGAGTAAAATATGAACAATTAATGCCATTTGCAAAAGTTGATGGAAAAGCATTTGAAGTAATCCACGGGGATTATGTAACATTAACAGATGGTACTGGAATTGTTCACATTGCACCAGCATATGGTGAAGATGATAGTCTAGTAGCAAAACAAAATGGAATCACATTTGTAAACTTAGTAGATAAATCAGGAAAATTTGTACCAGAAGTAGAACCATGGGCAGGTAGATTTGTTAGAGACTGTAACGAAGATATTTGTAAATGGTTAGCTGATGAAAATAAATTATTTAGTAAAGAAAAACATTTACACTCATATCCACATTGTTGGAGATGTGATACACCATTACTTTATTATCCAAAAGAGAGTTGGTTTGTTGGAATGAGCAAATTAAGAGACGAGCTAGTTGCAAATAACAACAAAGTAAACTGGTATCCAGATACAATCAGAACAGGAAGATTTGGAAAATTTTTAGAGAATGTAATAGATTGGGGAATCTCAAGAGATAGATATTGGGGAACACCACTTCCAATTTGGACATGTGAAGACGAAAATTGTGGACATCAAGAATGCATTGGAAGTATTGCAGAATTAAAAGAAAAAGCTATTGATTGTCCAGAAGATATAGAATTACACAAACCATATATTGATAATGTACATTTAAAATGTCCAAAATGTGGTAAAGAAATGAAGAGAGCAAAAGAAGTTATAGACTGTTGGTTTGACTCAGGTTCAATGCCTTTTGCACAATGGCATTATCCATTTGAAAATAAAGAAATGTTTGAAAATAACTTCCCAGCAGGATTTATATCAGAAGCTATTGACCAAACTAGAGGATGGTTCTATACATTAACAGCTTTAGGAACAGCTTTATTTGGAAGAACACCATTTGAAAACTGTATTGTTTTAGGACATGTTTTAGATGAACACGGACAAAAAATGTCAAAATCAAAGAAAAACGGTGTAGACCCAATGGTATTATTGGATTCAGTTGGAGCAGATGCAACAAGATGGCATTTCTATACATGTAGCGCACCATGGCTTCCAACAAGACTTGGACTAAACAATGTACAAGAAACACAAAGAGGATTTTTAAGCACATTATGGAATGTATATTCATTCTATGTTTTATATGCAGAAATAGACCAATTCAATCCATTAAAATACAATGATTTTAAAGTTACAAATGTAATGGATAAATGGATAATCTCTAAATTAAATACATTAGTAAAAGAAGTAGACGAAAAATTAGATAAATATGATATAACAAGTGCAGCACTTCAAATTGAAAGCTTCACAGATGAACTTTCAAACTGGTATGTACGTAGAAACAGAGAAAGATTCTGGAGTCAAGAACTAACAGATGATAAAATCGGTGCATATGTAACATTATACAAAGTTTTAGTAACTCTATGTAAAGTAGCAGCACCATTTGTACCATTTATGACAGACGAAATTTATCAAAACTTAGTTGTAGGGTTAGACGAAAAAGCCCCAGAAAGTGTTCATTTATGTTTATGGCCAGAATATGATGAAACAGCAGTTGATAAAAAACTAGAAAAAGAAATGGATTTAGCATATACAATAGTAAAACTAGGAAGAAGTGCAAGAAACTCTGTAAATATCAAAAATAGACAACCATTATCAGAAATGTTGATTTCTATAGATACATTACCTGAATACTATTCAGACATAGTAAAAGAAGAATTAAATGTTAAAAAAGTTGAACTAGGAGCAGAAATGTCAGACTACGTAAACTTTGAAATTAAGCCAAATCTACCAGTTTTAGGAAAAGAATATGGAAAATTAATTCCTAGAATAAAACAAGAAATTGCTAAGAAAAATCAAATGGACTTAGCTAACACAGTAAAAAATGGTGGAGTTGAATACATCGAAATAGATGACACACAAATAGCATTAAATTCAGAAAACTTACTAATAACAATGAATGGTAAAGACGGTTTTGCATTTGCAGGTGAAGGTGAAATTGGTGTTGTATTAGATACACACATTACACCAGAATTAAAAGAAGAAGGATATGTAAGAGAAATATTATCAAAAGTTCAAAACATGAGAAAAGATAAAGGATTTGAAGTTTTAGATAGAATAAATTTGTATGTATCTGGAAACGAAATGCTAGAAAATGTAATAAAAGCAAATGCTGATTTAATTAAACATGATACTTTAGCATTAGACATTGTTTATGGTGTAGATAGAACTGATTATACAGAAACAAATATCAATGGAGAAAATTTGAAATTAGATGTTGAAGTTGTAAAATAAAATTAAACCACAATTATTAAGCGTAATGTTTGATAATTGTGGTTATTTATATTGTAAGAAATTTATATTTTAAATTGTAGGATTTAGCAAGTAACTCAATAAATTTAGTGCTTAATGTTAGTACTTAATGTAAAATATACTACAAAAAGTAGAATTTAAAGCTAAGCTTCTTTTTTCCTATCATATGGTTTTGGGTCATCTGTTAATCCTAAAATATAATCAATAGAAGTATTGTAAAAAATTGCTAATTTTATAAGTAAATCTAAAGGAATTTGTCTTTTACAAGATTCATATTGATGATAAGTATTTTGTTCACAATTTAGATATTTGGCTATTTGTGTTTGTGTTAAATCCATGTCTTCTCTTAAATCTTTTAATCTCATTTGTACCACCTTAATCCTTTAATTTAATTATCAGTTATATTGTAATGGATAACTTCATATAACAATATAAAATATAAAATTTTTACCATTGACTTTTATCTCATAATGAGATAAAATTTGAATAGAAAATAAAAAAGGAGAATACAAATGGAAAAATTGAAGAACAAAAGAAAATGTAGTAATAATTTTAAAAGTGATGAAAAAGGAATTACTTTAATTGCATTGGTTATTACTATTATAATTTTATTATTACTAGCTGGTGTGGCAATAGCAACATTAACTGGAGAAAATGGATTGATGACAAGAGCAAAACAAGCTAAGAAAGAACAAATAGAAGCTGAAATAAAAGAAAGTCTAATTTTAGCAGTGCAAGATTTACAAATGGAAAAAGTTGGAGATGCAACACTTGATGATATAACACAAGAATGGATAGAAGAAAAATTATCAGAATATAATCCAAGTGTTAAAGATGATGCGTCAATAAATGGTAAAAAAATAACAATGCAAAAGAATGGAATAACAAAAAAATTTTTAATAGATGAGGAACTAAATATAACAGAAATAGAAAACGATGGAGAAATACAGTTCTCATATGAAGCAATATCAAGAGATGGAGAAAATGCTCAAATACTTATAAAAGTAAGGGATACAGAAAATGGATTGAATAAAATACAATGTCCAAATGGAAATACCATAGAATGTTATGGAACAAAACAAGAAAAGGCAATAGATTATACAGTACAAATAGGAACAGAATATAAATTTAAAATAATTTCTTCAAGTGGAACAGAGCAAGATGAAACAGTATTAATTGATACTTATTGGCATAAGATAACAAAAAATATTGCAGAAGGTGCAAAAATTGATAATCCAGCAATAAAAGCAGAATACAACAAAGAATACCTAGCTAATATAACAACAAAAGATGTATTAGCAGAAGATGGAACCGTAAGAACAGATGCTTTATATGTTATAGATAATATTGTAGTAAAAATGGGAGAACAAGAAGTAACAACAGTTGGAAATAATATCGTGGACAAAGCAACAGGAAAAATATATATAGAAAAAGTAACAGGTAATATAGAAATAAATGTAACTGTAAAGAAATTAGAAATACAAACAACAGAGGCATATATTGGTCCAAGCTCAACAGAGACAGATTCAAGTAGATCAGTAGCAGATAATTCACAAACAAGAGGAAAGAATAAAGTATTTATAAATTTTAAAGCAAAATTAGAAGGAGTAGATTGTATATTAACATTAAAAGATGATACAAGTAAAACATTACCATATGAAGTACCAGCAAACGGTGAATATACATTTGTGGCGACAGGAACATATAATGGAAAAACAATAGTAAAAGATAATATAAAAGTAATAGTAAATAAATATACAGTAGCACAAAATTTAGTAAAATATGATGCAGGAAAATGGACACAGGAGGAAATAGATGATTTAAAATCACAAAAGTTGTATGATTATAATGAAAAACGTTTAATGAATACTACATTTAAACTAAATGATGAAAATGGATTAAATTTTACATTTGGAGGATTTAAAGCAGGAGATGATAGAAATAAAAGTATTAAACCTGGTGATGATATAATAGATGGAAATCCGGCATATGATGGATGGCAGATATTAGAAATAAAAGATAGTAATGGAAATTTAATAAATAAGGAAACAGATATAAATGAAAAATTAAAAAAATTGGATAATGAAAAAATATATGTAACTAAAATAGTACATGCAGGTTCACCAGAAAATTTTGTATTTCGAGGTATATTAAGTAATGAGGCATATAGTGCAGAGTATTTATTATCAGGTGGAGAAAGAGGATATAGTACGTTAAGTGATGAAAATAATACAAAAATAAATATAAGATATTGGGATATGTATAAAGACAAAGAGTATGAAAATAAGCAAATGATAAATAATGTGCATTTAATGAATTATAATGAAGCGGTGAGTATAGAAAGAACATGTACAGGAGGAAGATATTGGTTAAGTAATTCAGCAAATAGTTGGATTTTGTATCATTCACATTACAGTAGTAATTCTATTGAAGCTTATGCAGGAGGACATTATACTGGAGTTGCAGGTATTAGACCAGTAGTAGAAATGCAAGATGGAGTTTATATTAAAAGCGGTGATGGAACAGAATTATCACCTTATGTATTAGAAAAATAAAATTATAAAAATTTAAACTCAAATTATTAAATAAAATAGATTTAATAATTTGAGTTATTTTATATATACAATTCAAATGTAAAAAATTCAATTGTCTAGGAAAAAAATCTGAAATAAAAATGTCGTAGTTTTGTATTGCAATTAAAAATTAAGTATGCTAAAATAAAAACTGAAAGTAGAACTGAATTCTAGTTTTATAGGGGGATACTAAATGGACAAAGTAAAATTATTACAATCAGACCAATTGACTGAAAAACAAAAAATGCTATTATATTTTTTCATTTATGCGTTTTTAGGCTGGATATTAGAAACAATATACTGTGTAGTAACTTTAGGAGTATTTAATAAAAGAGGATTTTTATATGGACCAGTATGCCCAATATATGGCTTTGGAGCAGTTTTACTAATACAGTGTTTAAAAAATACTAAGACCAATACTGTAGGAAAATTTTTTATTGCAATGATTTCATTTACGATATTTGAATACATAGCTTCAGTGGTTTTAGAAGATTTATTTGGATTAAGATGGTGGGATTATACGAATGAGGCTTTTAATTTTCAAGGTAGAATAAGTTTAGCTTTTTCTTTAGCATGGGGAATTATAGGAATTTTATTTGTGGAAAAATTACATCCATCTGTGAAAAGTAAGATAGAAAAATTAACAAATAAAATTTCTACAAATAAACAAATTATATTGTTATATATTTTTTTGATAATTATTAGTATAGATTTTGTTTTATCTTGTATTAAATATTTGCATATATAAATCTTTATATTGTAAAATATAGAAGATATTATAATTGATGAAATAAATTTCAGTTTAAATACAAACTGAAATTTGATATGCCAATATAGCTCAGTTGGTAGAGCAACGGATTCGTAACCCGTAGGTCAGCAGTTCGATTCTGCTTATTGGCTCCATTTGAAGACAACTTACGAACTAATTAAAGTTCGTAAGTTTTTATTTTGCCCGTAGTCAGTCTTGGAAAGGCTTGTTCTACCAAATATAAAGATAATGTTCTCTTTCTAGGAAGGAGGACATTTTTTATGCTTGAATTAAAAACCATTGAAGAACTTAAACCTAATACTAAACTACTAGAACTTATTAAAGACTTTACTTATAAAACTAAAAAAGGAAAAGTTAAAGTTTTTCTAAATACTAATTTACAGATTATTGAACCTACTGAATATCTAATTACATATCCCATTACTCTTACTATATTTGAATACAAAGTAAATGAAATTAGTAATAAACCATTCTAAATTAAAGAACGTAAAGAAAAGTATAATTTGAAAGAGATTGAGACTTTTTTAAGAAATTTTTAAATTTAGGGTTTATTTTTGGCGTTTAAGTGAGGAAACATATGAGAGGTACTTTAATATTTCTCAAAATTAAGGAAAGGAGGAAAATTATGAGATGTGGAGTTTATGTAAGAGTATGTACTGATGACCAAAGAGATAATGGCTATTCTATTGATTCACAGCTTAGAATGATAAAAGACTTTCTGAAAAAAGTAAAGAATTAAATCCAATTAAATGGACAAAGTTAATGAACACCTATAAAAATACAGCAGAAGAAATTGTCTTAAATGAATATGTTTTTATATAAATAATCTTCAAAAAAGAGGAAAAATTTATCAAAATAATTTAATCCTCTTTTTTTATTTTTTGAATATGGGAATAAAATCTATGTCTAGCCAGCACTGAATTTGTACTCCCGTACAAATTCTATTATGGAAATTCCCATACCCTTTAATAACAATCTTTATTTTATATTTAACTTTCTTCTTTGATGAATTAATATGTACGCTAATGTTAATTGTGCTAACATAAAGAAGGCAGATAGTCCAAACATATATCTTAAACCAATAGCATACATGATTCCACATAAAAATGTACCAATTGCTTCTCCTAATGAACCAACCATATATCTTAAATTAGTATATGCTAATTGTTTATCAAGTTCGATACTATTAATATAAGGTGCATCTGTAACATTTTCATATGCCGTTGAAACTAGTAAAGACCAAGACATTGCACATATTACAACCACAATATTATTTGATAAAAATGCTAGAGTATAGCCTAAAAATCTTATTCCAAACTTTATAGTTATTGTAATGTAATCGTTTTTTGGAGTAAGAAATTTAAGAGCTACTATTCCTATTATATCAGCAAGTATTCCTATAATTAAAAAATACTTTGTTGCTGCACTATCTGTAAAATTTAAATAATTAGTTAGGGTTAGCATTTTTAATCCCAGTGCAGTAGAATATGCCACTTGTCCTATTAAATAATATATAATATAAGTTGTTCTAAATTTATTTGTAAAAATATATTTAAATATATTTTCATTCGAAGTTTTTGTCTCAACACTTTCTAGTTTAACATTAGATAGAATTATTAATGATATAACGGAAGATATAATTGAAATTAATAAACATAAATTATAATTAAATACTATTCCTAATATTGTTTTTCCAATTACAAATCCACCTATTAAAACTCCTAAATCTCGACCGGTATATTCTACTAACTTTCTCTTACTATATAAAGTATTACTTTTCTTAATCGTAACAATTAATGGATAAATACTAATAATTATTAATCGTTCTATGATTATATCAATAATAATAGATAAACTAATAAATGAACCTAAATTTGTATTATTTATAAAAAATAATATAACTAAATTTATTATTTTAATTAGTAAAGCAATTGTTATAAAATTTTTTATCTTATTTAATTTTATATATTTTGAAAAAATTAATATACCAATTACACATGATAATGTTCCAAAACTTAAAATTCTACTTATTTGTGTTGGGTCAAGTCCATTATCTTGCATCCATAATTGTCTAAAATTATTCCATAATCCAATTGATATACTAAATAATAATAGTATAATTAATATTTTATTTTCTGTTTTTTTCCATATCTTACTCATTTATTACTCCTTTGATATTCCTTATTATTTTAAATTATATTCCTTTATTAATTGCATATCTCTGTTATAAACCCATATATACTTTATCGTTGATATAAATGGATTAAATTTTTGGTTTGCTAACTGAATAGATTTATACAATGTATCGCTTGTACAAAGTGTAGCGTGAGGTATATATTTTCTTTCTCTTCTTTTTTCTAACATATAATTATTTAATTCTGTATTAAAATATTGTTTTAATTCCATTAAAATTTCTTTATTATATGGTTCAATATATAATGTTTCATTATTACAAGTATTCAAATTTTTAAATTCTATATTAAAAGCGCTAATTTTTTCTACTATTACATCTAATTTATCAATAAATTCTTTTTCATTTTTACAATTATATAAATCAATAGTTATATGTGGCAACCAATTTCTTTCTCTATCTATAATCCTATTATTTTTTAAATAATCTTTAATACTTTGAATATAATATTTAGATTCAGTATCAAATCCATATTGTAATACATAATCGTACATAAAATACCTCCTGTAAAATTAACTAACAAAATTATACTATAAATTACAAAAAATTCCCATACTTCCTTGAAAAAATATGGGAATTACTATATAATGTTTTAGAAAGAGAGTGTTATAGTTCGTAAGCTGTTGCTTAACCGCTCCAACGACGTTTCTGTTCGAATCAATAGAACAGATTGATACAAAAATCATTCATAAAATGGATGATTTTTTTGTTTGCAAAAAATATCATCCAAGAAAGGATGGTATCTGTAATGAAGATAATTAGACAAGAAATACAATTTGAGGAAAATTTAAAACAAAGGCTAGAATTTATATGTGAATTTTCTAAAGTTACTCCTACTTTTATAAGATGTTTATATTTCCAATTTATCTAAAAAGATTAAATTATCAGAATTAGAAACATATTTGAAAAGTATATAATTTGATTGGTGTCAAGAAGTTTCGGAAAATAATCCGATAATATAATAATTTTTACGAAACATAAAGATAATATTAGTTATCTTTATGTTTCATTATATATTTATAACAAGTTAAAAATTGTGATAAATAGCATTTAATGCAGTATAAGTATCAGTTTCTTAGACCATAATTTATAACAGGCACATTATGAATTTTATCAGGAGCAAATATCTCATAATTATAAGTATTTTCATTAAGTGTTACAGTTTGTTTTTTATAATAAGTACTTAAATATAATTTAAAGATATTTATATTGTTATGTTTGTAATCATTTAATTTTAAATATTTGTCTATTCTTTTTCTAGAAAAGCCCTTAGGTCTTGAAGAGAAAAAAGATGCAATTAAATGTGATATATGGCTTTCCATAGATGAACCAATATTTAAATTCAACATAGATTTGATATTTGAATAATTATTAATTATATATTTAAGTTTTTTATTAATAATATCTTTACGTTTTGGATTATTATTTATAATGGTATTAACAGCGTCAATAAAATAATATTTAGGCTTTGTATTAAAAATATGTAAAAGATAATATCTTTCATTGGAATCAGTAGTAATATGATGAATAGCTTGTTTAAAATGAAATTCATACAAATAAAATTTAACAGAATTATTAGTGTCAAGTTTTAATTCAGAAATACCAGATTTAATCCAAGAACCACTATCAGCTAAAAGACATATATTTTTAATTTTAGAAAAATCATATTTCATAGCAATAAAATCCATAAATTTAGGCCAGGCTTTAGAAGAACAACAAGAAAACACAGAGCGATTCACTAATTGACGTCTATTTTTACAAATATCTTTTATATCTTCAAAAGTAACGAAACATTTAACCATAATATCTTTATTAATATTTTGAGCACCAATAGGGTCATAATGATTACTTTTTAGCTTGTTTCGTTGAATTAGCCAAAAAGAATATAAATTTAGAAGTAAACATTTTTCAAAATAAGATTTGTATTAGATTACATGATAAAGATTTTTTAGACTTTAATATAAAAAGTGAACTTGATGAAGAAAATATTATTAATAGTTGCAATTCTATTATAGCTACAATCAACACAAATAAATTTATTATTGAAGAGCTTAAAGCCAATAATATATATTAAAAAATAAAATAGCATTGTTGTACTTGGAAAAAGTATCGACAATGCTATTTTATTATTCTGGTATACCATATGCTTCAATTTCAGAAGAAAAGTCATTTCCTACAAATGGAGTTGAAAGTTTTACTCTTATTGTTTCCATAAAACTAAAATAACCATATTCTAATTCTACATCCTCATAATATGTTTCACTTGTACCTATAACTTCATTAGTACTTTCTTTATAAATTGTACAAATAATTTTTACTACTTTATATTTCTCAACTGTATCTTTTTTATAATGCCCCAAATGTACGCTTACAGTTGCAACATTAGAATCAACATTTGTATTATTTGAACATCCAACTTCTTTCCAATCAGCATTTGCATATTTACTTGCTATTGATGAATTTTCAGTATTAGTAGTATTTGTTGAATTATTATCATTATTATTGAATAACATATCTGAGCATAGAATTATAACAGCAATTACTAAAAGCACTATATATAAAGTTTTATTTATTTCTTTTCCTAGTACTATTTCTTCTAATTTATTCTTACAGAACAACATTATAATTGCATATTGTATTATCACCCACAACACTTACTTGCAGAAAGAGATATTGAAAGAGAAAAATTAACTGAACATCAGATGTATAAAGATGTTTTACTAAAACTTTGGACTATGAAAAGTAAAGAAGAAAAACAATCCTTTATATCTAAATTTATTGAAACTGCAACATTAAAGAAAGATGAAGAAGGTAATTTTGATATAGATAAAATCAATTTTAGAAGTAGTTTTGTTGAACAGATAAACAAGCTATATGATAAAGGTGTTGTAGATTTTCCTACTATGCTAGAAAGAAATGGAAAATTTGAAGTACAAAAAGAAAATTGTTCTCTTAAAAATCAAATAGAACTTAAAGATGCGGCTATTAAAGGTTTAAAGGAGAATTTATACTATGAAAAATGAAAATAAAAAATCATTGAAAAAAAGTAAATAGATGGTATAATATATATAGAAAATTAATTTGAAATGGTGATATTAATATGATTAGTAAAATATTAGAAGAAGTTAAAAGTCCTTTTACAGATGAGCTAATACACGATTTAATTGAGAAATATATTACTTGTGGATGTGACGATAATTTATTTTATAATGAAATTAATCAATTGGATAATACTGATAAAAGTTCATACTCTCCACACACAGAAGCATTAATTAGTCAAATATATTCTCAAGGGATTTCTAAAAGTGAATTATGGAATTATCCTGATAAAGATAATGTACAATTAGTTTATGATAGAAATAGTAGTTGGGTAATTTTATATTCCGAAGATGATCCTATGAAAGATAAACAAAGAACTCCTGATAATCGAAATCCTTTAGTATATAGAATATATTTAAATCTAAAGGATAAAGAAAAAACTGAATTTATACAAAACTATATAAAAAGATTTCATAAATCTAAAATACCATTTGAACTTAAATTCAGCCAAGATGATACAAGATTAGACCAAATAGTAATATTATCAAGAAGTGAAAACTTTGAAGAAAACGCTTTAGCAGTTGAAGAATTAACAAAAGATATGAAATTAGGAGATTTACCTGTTCTTATAGGAGAATATAAAAATGGAATAGGAATAGCAGAAGAATATCATAATAGACTATATAGTCCTACAAAGGTAAAGTTAGCACTTGTTAGAAGTGCAGTCAAGAAATATTTATGTGATCACATAGATGAATTTGAAAGTCAATTATCAGATGAAGAAAGGAAAAAAATAAATGAATATATAGATGAGTTTAATTATTTATATGAATCTGAAAAAGAAGATATTGAAGAATTTGGCGATGAATATGAAGATTTAAGCAAAACCTATTATCAAGAAAAAAGTACTATTGATTGTGCAAAAGAACATATAGAAAATGACCATGATGCATATGTATGTGGAACAGGTCTGCTAGATTTAGGTAATGCAATAAAACAAATATATTCAAATAGTCCAGAGCAATTTATTAGTGAAATTTCTCAAAATTATCAAATGATTGGAACACAAGTATGGGGATTTGCACTAGATTTTGTTTTTTCAAATGAAACAGAAAGAACATTTTTAAACTCAAAAGAAAATGTAATACTTTTATCATCAGAACAAATTGGTTCTGAATTGGAAGAAATATCAAGAAAAGGATTAACAGATAGTGTTCAGGCAGATTTAATTTCAATGGTAAAAGAAAAAGATAAACAAAATGAAATAGAACAATAGAATAAAATAAACGAAAGAAGGTTTATAATGGTAAGTTATGAATATAGTATAGCCTTTTCAGAGACATTAGATATATTAGACCATACAAAAAAAGAAGATGTTGAAAAAATACCTATTAAATTTTTAGATTTTTTAAGAATAAATGCATTAAAAAATTATGAGTCAAAATTAGGTTTTAATAAATCTATGGCAGATATGAATTTAAGTGAAAAAACAATAGGTATTTTATCAATTATACATAAAAAATATTGGTGCAATGCTGAACAAAGAAAAGCTTTTGAAGAGAAATTAAAACAAAATGAACTAGCATATCAAAAGCAATTAAGTGAAAAATATAATACTGAAAAACTATTCAAAAATAAGAAATTAGATAAGACTAAAAGTGAAGATATTACTGATTTAATTGCATATGAAAAGCCAAAATGGTACAAAAAGATATTTGAGAAAATTTTGTGTTTTTTCAATAAAACATAATATATCACTTGCAATAATTATAGTAATATAAATTTAATAAATCGAATTATATAATAGAGCTTGAAATAGAGTATGTCATTTTTCGCATACCTGTTTCGAAATCGCTCCATAAGATAAAAAGAAAGAAATAAATAAAAATGAGAAGACTATTTAGGGTAAGTTTTGATATATTAATGACATCAATAGTCCCAATACTATTTTGGTTTTTGTTAGGTATTTTATACTAAAATAATTTATAGGAAATATAAAAATACAACTTTGAAACATAAATCATAAATTGACATTTTATGTAAAATAAACTATAATATATTTAGACTGAGTGCTAAAAGTACTGTCTAGCACAAATTTTATATTTGTGTTGTAGCTTATAAAACATGTCCAAATTTGGAGGAAAAAATATGTTAAATATTGAAGTAGCAAAAAAAATCAAAAATGAAATTGACAACAAGATTGGACTGGGTTTTATTGACTTGCAAAATGTGCAGGAAAATATGAAACCAATACCGTGTTCCACTCAGGGTTCTTCTGGATGCAATATCTGGGGAATTCAGAAAGACAACAAAACCATTCTAATATGGATGGAATTAGTAGAAAGTGGAAAAAAAGTTAGAATTTTTGAAGTCAAAATGCTATATTGGTAGCAAAAAAGCCTGTGAAATGTAATTACATTTTACAGGCTTTTTGTATGTATTTATTATTTCAGAATTAAAAAGATTAATAAATAATTAAAACCCCTTTTTTTATTAGCAAATTTATGATACAATATAATACAGTTATGTAAATAAATTACATAAGAATAAAGAACAAGGAGGAAGTATGATTATTTAATATATAAAAATAAATCATACAAGAGAAAAAATGGGATTTTTTGATAAATTAAAACAAGGACTTAATAAAACAAAAAGTTCATTTGATGAAAAAATAAACAACGTATTTAGTAATTTTAGAAAAGTTGATGAAGAATTTTTAGATGAATTAGAAGAAGTATTAATTATGTCAGATATAGGGATGGACACATCTATCAAGATAATAGGAAGTTTAAGAGAAAGAATAAAAAAAGAGAATATAAAAGATGAGGAAGATGTAAAACAAGCACTAAGAGAAGAAATGCAAAAAATACTTGATGTTACAGATATTAGCTTACATTTAGATACACAGCCATCTGTAATATTAGTTATTGGGGTAAATGGAGTAGGAAAAACAACGTCAATTGGAAAAATGGCAAATAGATTAGCCAAAGATGGAAAAAAAGTAGTAGTTGCGGCAGCAGATACATTCAGAGCAGCAGCTGTAGAACAACTAGAAATATGGGCAAACAGAGCAGGAGCAACAGTAGTAAAAAGAGAAGAAGGAGTAGATCCAGCCTCTGTTGTATATGACGCAATAAAACAAACAAAAGAAATAGGAGCAGATATTTTAATTGTAGATACTGCTGGAAGATTACACAATAAAAAATATTTAATGGATGAATTAAATAAAATTCAAAAAGTAATAAATAAAGAAATGCCAGAAGCTGACAAAGAAGTTTTATTGGTTATTGATGGAACAACAGGTCAAAATGCTATTTCACAAGTAAAAGCATTTAAACAAGAAGCTGATATAACAGGAATTGTATTAACAAAATTAGATGGAACAGCAAAAGGTGGAGTGGTAATAGGAATTGTAGAGGAAAACAAAATACCAGTAAAATTTATAGGTGTAGGAGAACAAATTGATGATATGGAAATCTTCAATTCAGAAGATTTTGTAAAAGCAATTATTTAAAAAATAAGAAGTGTCCCCGTGGGACAAAAATGTCCCAGAAGAACCGTCCCCTTGGGACAAAAGGAGGAGTGAATTTTGAAAAATAAACATAGAATGGTTATAGTACTGCTTTTTATTGCAGTTTTTGCATTACTCACATATGTTAATTTAAGAGGTAGTTATTTGCAATATCAGGACTTAGGAGAAAATTATATACAAGTATTTTCAACAAATTTAAAATACAAATATACTATTTTTATAGCAAATTTTATTTTATTATATGTGCTTATATATTTTACAAATAGAGGAATAAAAAAAGGATTAAAAACTTTTTTTGATAAAGAAAATAAGCCTATGCCAAAACTATTAAATAAATCAATAGCTTTTGTAGTATCTGCATTAATAAGTACAGCTATGTCTAATTCACTTATGCAGAAAATATTGTTATGTATTGGTAACACCTCATTTGGAGAAGTTGACCCAATATTTAATTTCGATATTGCTTATTTTATGTTCCAAAAGCCATTAATTCAGACATTATTATTATATTATATTGGAATAATGGCAGGATTAACAATATATATGGCTTTGTATTACATAGTTGTTTTTAATAAATACTTTGATGGTGTTGACGGAAAAATGATAAAAGAAGGATTACTTGTAAAAAAAGTGTTAAGAAATGTAATGCTTCTTATTATAGGTGTTGCACTTATGACTGCATTAAATACAACAGACATTGTATATAGCAAGATGATGACAATAAAAAATGAAACTGATAGCACAGAAAATCTTGAAATTGTTGGAGCAGGATATACAGATGTTATGATCCAAAGATGGGGATATTTAATTTTTGCAGTTGTTATAATTTTTGCTTCAAGAAGAGCAATAAAAGGATTTAAAAAAGAAAATACATCAAAAGTACTAAAAAATTTATTGATTATACCAGCATATTTAGTTATTTTAGTTGTTGTTATGGTTGGATTTGATTTAATTTTTGTAAACTCAAATAAATTAGATAAAGAAAAAGAATATCTATCTTACAATATAAGGAATACAAAAAATGCTTTTGGAATTAATGTAGAAGAAGAAAATATAGAAAATTCTGGAACTATAACAAAAGCACAAGTAAGTAACAACAAAACAATAATTGATAATACAAGAATTATAAATGAAGAAACAGTATTAGCAACATTAGATTATAATCAAACAGGAACAGGATATTATTCATACAGAAATGCAAATATTGCTAAATATCAAATATCTGGACAAACTAAATTAGTGTACGTATCTCCAAGAGAAATTACAAATTCAGGTAGAACATATAATAATAAAACATATGAATACACACATGGAATAGGACAGATAGTATCTTCTGCAACAGATGTATCAGAGACAGGAAACATTAATTATATACAAAAAAATGTATCGGGAGCAGATGATAAGTTAGGTACACAAACACAACAAATTTATTATGGATTAAAGACAGATAACATTGTTGCAACAAATACAAAAAATAAACAAGAATATGATTATACAGATGAAGACGGATTGGAACATACATCTTCTTACACAGGAGATAGGGGACTAAAATTAAATTTTGTTGATAGATTAATCCTTGGAATTAAAACAGGGGACTTAAAACTAGCTTTTTCATCAGAAGTTACAAGTGATAGCAAAATATTAATAAACAGAAACATTATAGGTAGAGCAAAAACAGCAATGCCATATTTAATTTATGATGAAAATCCATATACTGTAGTAACAGATGAAGGGAAAATAGTATGGGTATTAGATGCATACACAGTATCAGGTGCATATCCATATTCTCAATACGAAACAATAAAGCACGATAACATAAAAGAGAAAATAAATTATATTCGTAATTCTGTAAAAGTAATTATTGACGCATATGATGGAACAATGGACTTTTATATAACAGATACAACAGACCCAATAGCTGTAGCATATAGAAAAGTATATCCAACTTTATTTAAAGATAAAGATGAGAGTATTCCGGGATCAATTTCAGAACATTTTGTTTATCCACAATTTCTATATGAAGTACAAGCAGAATTATTAAAGACATATCATAATGTAAAACCAGATATATTATATAGAACTGATGATTTATGGGATTATTCAAAATATAATACAACTATAGTTTCAAAGTCTTCTGGAGCTATTTTAAAACCATACTATACAATGGTAAAAAGTGATGGGGAAGATAAAATTGGATTGTTACAAATATATACACCAAGTTCAAAACAAAATATGATTTCTTATTTAGTTGGAACAACAGAAGGGGAAAATAACAAATTAAAACTTTATAAATTTTCAGAAGATAGCAATATTTTGGGAACAATGCAACTAGATAAACAGATAGAACAAGATGAGACAATTTCAGCAGAAATTCAAGCTTTAAATAAAACAGGAACTAAGGTTACAAAAGACATGGTAGTTGTTCCTATAGAAAATACATTATTATATGTAGAATCTATTTATCAAACTATGTTAAATGAATCAAAAGTACCTGCATTAAGGAAAATTGTTGTAGCTTCAGGAAATAAAGTTGCAATAGGTAATAACTTAGAAGAAGCACTTGAAAACTTGCTTTCAACAGATGCTACTGATATCGAAATAGATAACACAGATGATATTGATGGCTTAATAGATACAATTGTAAAAGCAAATAAAAACCTTACTGAATCTACAGAAAGTAACAATTGGGAAATGATTGGTACAGATATTAAAAAATTACAAGATTTAATAAAATCTTTGGAAACAATGAAGGCAGCAGAGGATAAGAAAAAACAAAGTGTTAAGAATGAAGTAAATAATGTTGTTTCTAATGATGTAATTGAAAATGTAAATGTAGTAGACTAAAAATAAGAATTGTAATAGAAAATAAAATACACTGGATTTAGGCAAGTTATTATTTTAGTAACTTTGTCTCAATCCAGTGATTTATAATTTATTTCATATTATAGAAAAGTTCTACAAATTTTTGTGATTTTTTCAGTTTTGTTTTTAAACTAATTTGTAGAAAACTTTTTTCCCTTTTTTCAAAATAGCATAACCATCTTTAAAGTCATCAGCAGACAAAACATAATTTACATCAGTAATTTTTGTATCATTTACAGATATACCACCTTGGGCAATTAATGTTCTTGCTTGACCTTTTGAAGGAGCAATTTTAGTTACAATAATTGCATCAATAATAGAAATAAATTTATTATCTCCTAATTCAACTGTAGGCATATTGTCTAAACTACCTGAACCAGAAAATAAGGCATTAGCAGCTTCTTGAGCTTTTATAGCTTCTTCTTCGCCATGAACAAGTTTTGTTATTTCAAAAGCAGCAATTTTTTTAGCTTCATTTATTTTTTCATCTTTTAAACTTGATAATTTGTTAATTTTTTCCATAGGTAAAAATGTCAAAAGTTTTAAAACTGTTTCAACACTGTCATCTTCAATATTTCTCCAGTATTGATAAAATTCATAAGGAGAAGTCTTAGTAGGGTCAAGCCATAAAGCACCTTTTTCTGTTTTACCCATTTTTTTACCTTCTTTTGTAGTAAGAAGTTTAAAAGTAAGACCATAAGAATCAGATTTTCCTATCTTACGTATTAAATCAACACCACCAATTATATTAGACCATTGGTCGTTTCCACCCATTTCTAATTTGCAGCCATAAGTTTCATATAAATGTAAAAAATCATAAGATTGCATAAGCATATAGCTCATTTCGAAAAATGTTAATCCAGTGTCTAATCTATTTTTATAACAGTCAGCAGCAAGCATTTTATTTACTGAAAATAAAGTACCAATTTCACGCATAAAATCAATAAACTTTAAATCTAATAACCAATCAGCATTATTTACAATTATTGCTGCATTTTCACCTTCAAAACTAACAAATTTTTCAACTTGTTTTTTGATACATTCAACATTATGGTCAATTGTTTCTCTAGTCATCATTTTTCTCATATCTGTTTTACCAGAAGGGTCTCCAATTGTTGCAGTACCACCACCAACTAAAATAATAGGTTTATGACCACATTTTTGCATATGACTTGCAACCATTAAAGAAACAAAATGTCCTACATGTAAGCTATCAGCAGTAGGGTCAATTCCAATATAAAAAGGAACACTTTCTTTGCCGAAAAGCTCTTTTATTTCATCTGGATGAGTCATTTGTTCAATATATCCACGTTCATTTAAAATATCAAATACATTTGTTTTTTCCATATATATCAATCCTTTTCTAATAATACTTTTAAATAAATCATCCTATTATAAATTAATAGAATGATTTCCGTTTTTTATAAAGTTTTCATCATAACCTGCGTTATCTATAAAACGATTTAAATTTTTTACAGTAATTCCAGTTTGAGATGAAATAGTATCTAGACTTTGAGTTAAGCCGTTTTCTATTACATAATTTTTAAAAGTTTCAAATTCTAAATTATCTTTTGCTTTACATTTAGGGCAAACTGAATCATTTGAAACATAAAAACTTCCACATCTACTACATTTATTAAATTCCATTTTTAAATCCTCCCATTTATCTTTTGAAATATTAAACTTTAAGTATTTTATCATATTTTATCAAAAATAGGAAGAGAAAAAGAGAAAAAAATAAAGAAATCATATTTTTACTTATCTATATTCATGAAATTTTATATAAAAAAATTAGATATAGATTTTTAATAAATATAATGATATAATTGCAAAAAAACAAAAGAAGGTAATCAAATGAAAAAAATAAATGGAATAATGATGCAGTACTTTGAATGGTATTTAGATTGCAAACAAAATTTATGGAATGAAATAAAAGAAAATGCAGAAGAACTAGCAAAAAAAGGAATAACGGCACTATGGCTACCACCAGCATATAAAGGAATGGGTGGAAAAGATGAAGTAGGATATGCAGTGTATGATGTATATGATTTAGGGGAATTTGACCAAAAGGGAACTGTTAAAACAAAATATGGCTCAAAAGATGAATACTTAGATGCAATTATTGCTTTAAAGCAAGCTGGAATAGAAACATATGCAGATATTGTATTGAACCATAAAATGGGAGCAGATGCTTTACAAACAATACCAGCAACAAAAGTAGATTGGTCAAATCATAATACAGAAATATCTCAAAAAGAAACAGTGAAAGTAGCTACAAAATTTACTTTCCCAGGAAGAAAACATAGATATTCTGATTTTGAATGGAACTGGACAGATTTTGATGGAATAGACTATAATAATGCAACAGGAGAAAATGCTATTTTCAAATTTATAAATAAAAAATGGGGAGATGAAGTTGACGAAGAGTTTCAAAATTATGACTATTTGATGGGAGCTGACTTAGATTTTTCAAATCCAAGAGTAGTAAAAGAATGTACTGATTGGGGTAAATGGTATTTAGAGTTTACTGGAGTAAATGGCTTTAGGCTAGATGCAGTAAAACATATTGATGCAGATTTTTATAATAATTGGATAAAAAAATTAAGAGAAGAAAGTAAAAAAGAACTTTTTTCTGTAGGAGAATATTGGTCTGCTGATGTAAATAAATTACATAGATATATTCAAGAAACAGAAGGACAAATTTCTTTATTTGATGTTCCACTACATTATAATTTCTATCAAGCATCAATTGATCCAAATTATGATATGACTCAAATTTTGGAGCATACGTTAGTAAAAGAAAATCCATGTAAAGCAGTAACATTTGTAGATAACCATGATACACAACCAGGACAGGCTCTACAAAGCTTTATAGACAATTGGTTTAAGCCAATAGCATATAGTATAATTTTATTACGAAATGATGGCTACCCATGCGTATTTTATGGCGATTATTATGGAATAAAACATGATAATATAGAACCAATGGGAAATTTACAGAATTTAATATTAATTAGAAAAGAAAAATCATATGGAACTCAACATGATTATTTTGACAATAGTACATGTATTGGATGGACTCAAGAAGGGGATAATGAACATATAAACTCAGGAATAGCTGTTGTTATATCAACAGCTGGAGAAAATCAAAAGAGAATGTATGTAGGAACTCAAAATGAAGGAAACAAATATATAGACGCAATAGGAAATTGTGAAGAAGAAGTGGTAATAGATTCAGAAGGATGTGGTAATTTTAGGGTGAACCCAAGAAGTGTATCTGTTTGGATAAAAAAATAAAAAATTATAAGATTACAGGGAGGAAACATGAAAAGAATAAAGTTAGTAGACAGAATATTACCAACTTACACAAAAGGAGAAGAAATTTTTAATATGACATCACATATTGTAGGAGCAGTATTCGGAGTAATTGCACTTGTTTTGTGTGTTATATTTTCTGGAATTCATCATAATGGATATGCAGTTATAAGTTCTACTATATATGGAACTACAATGATTTTGTTATATACAATGTCGAGTATATATCATGGCTTAAGACCAAATGGAAAAGCAAAAAAAGTATTCCAAATATTAGATCATTGTTCAATATTTTTATTGATAGCGGGTTCATATACTCCGTTTTGCTTGGTAAGTTTTAGAGAATATAATGCAGTTTTAGGATGGATAATTTTTGGAATAATATGGGGAATGGCAATTTTAGGTATTGTGTTAAATTCAATTGATTTAAAAAGATATAAGATATTTTCCATGATTTGTTATTTAGGAATGGGTTGGTGCATAATTTTTACTGCTAATTTATTGCCAAAATTGTTAGGAATACCAGGCTTAATATTTTTGGTAACAGGCGGAGTTGCATATACTATAGGTGCAATTCTTTATGGGGTAGGAAAAAAGAAAAAATATATGCATTCAATATTTCATCTTTTTATATTACTTGGAAGTATATTACAGTTTTTTTGTATTTTACTATATGTGATTTAATTATGTAAAAAATAAATATAATTTTAAAAGGAGATTTGATGTAATGAACAAAAAAATAAAAAGTATGAAAAATAGTTTTAAGTATGCAATAGAAGGGATATATACAGGAATAAAAGAAGAAAGAAATTTAAAAATCCATATAGTAATTATGATTTTTGTAATTATATTTGGGATTATATTAAAAATAAGCAAAATAGAATGGATAATATGTATTATTTTATTTGGATTAGTCATATCAGCAGAATTAATGAATACTGCAATAGAAAACGTTGTGGATTTAGTAACAATGGAAAAAAATCAAAAAGCTAAAATAGCGAAAGATGTGGCAGCAGGAGCTGTTCTTGTAACAGCAATATCATCTGCTATTATAGGATTTATAATTTTTTTACCTAAAATTTTAAAATAATTAAGAATATAGTTGATATAATAAATGTAAAAAAAATAATATTGATTATTTATACTATTTCGAAGCTACAGAATAAAACAATAACTAGATAAAGATAATGAAGAGTAAGAAAATAAAAGGAGTAGTTAAAAATGCAATTAGAAAATAATATAAAAAAGATACTTGAAAGAGCAAAAGAAGATGGACAAGATATACAAAATATTACTTGGAAAGATTGCGAAGAAGAAAACTTAAAAATACAAAAAATTGAAATAAGTAATAGCTTATTTTGGAATTGTAGATGTATAGAATCAGACTTTTCAAGAAGTCATTTTACAAATGTTACATTTGAAAATTGTGATTTTTCTAATACGAATTTTAGCGAAACAGAATTTACAGAAGTGAAATTTGTAAATTGCAAAATGATAGGATGTAATTTTACAGATAGTAGTATATACAAGAATATAATAGAACAAAGTAATTTTGAATATGCAAACTTTTCAAATTCGATAATAAAAAGTACAAGATTATTAGAAGTAAATTTAAGAGGTGCAGCATTAGGAGAATGTAAGCTAAAAGAAAACAAATGGGATGACTGCAATTTAATGCAAGCACAACTATTTAGAACAAGTTTGAAAAATGTCGATTTTAGAACTTGTAATATTGATGGAATAACAGTAGAAAAAGAAGACTTACAAGGAATGATTGTAAATGAATTTCAAGCAATAGATTTATCAAAAATATTAGGAATTATAGTAAAATAAATTAGAAACATAAATAAATTTAATGAAAGAATCTTTGATTTTTTTCAAACTTATTTGTATAATAATGAATATGAAAGACAAAATAATAAAGATTCTTCAATTATTTTAAGTATTTTAATTTTTTTCTAATATATTATTAATATTTTTTATTTTGAAGTGATTCGTGGGGACCGTTCAAAAATTCTTAAAAGTTTGAAAAACTTTTATTAGAATTTTTAGAATGGGGCAACGAAAAAATAAATAAATATTAATAATATATTAGAAAATAAAAGAAAAGGGAAAAATTATGTACGATGTAATTATAATAGGAGCAGGACCTGCTGGAATATCAGCAAGTCTATATACCAAAAGAGCAAATTTAAAAACAATGATAATTTATAATAGAGAAGATTCATCATTAGAAAAAACAGCAGAAATAGAAAACTATTATGGATTTGAAGATGGAATAGGTGGAGAAGAACTATATCAAAAAGGGATAAGACAAGCTCAAAATTTAGGAATAGAAATGTTGCAAGAAGAAGTGACGAATATTCAAGTTAAGGAAAATTATTTTAAAGTAGAAACATTAAAGCAAACCTTTCTAAGTAGAACCGTAATTCTTGCAACAGGAAATAAGAAAAATAAGCCACAAATAGATGGAATAAACGAATTTGAAGGTAGAGGTATAAGTTATTGTGCAATATGTGATGGTTTTTTCTATAGAAATAAAGATGTTGCCGTAATTGGAAGTGGTGATTATGCTATATCAGAAACAAGAGATTTGAGTTCTATTGCAAAATCAATTACAATTTTAACAAATGGAGATAAAGAAGCAAAAATACCAGAGTATAGAGATGAAAATATACAAGTAAATGAAAAGAAAATTAAGGAAATAGACGGAAAAAATAAGGTAGAAAAAATAAAATTTGAGGATGATACAGAAATAAAAGTTGATGGTATCTTTATAGCACAAGGTGTTGCAGGAAGTACCGAATTTGCTAGAAAACTAGGAGCTAAAATAGATGACAACAATATTGCTGTAAATGAAAATATGGAAACAACAATAAAAGGATTATATGCTTGTGGAGATTGCACAGGAGGTGTATATCAAATTGCCAAAGCTGTGTATGAAGGAATGAAGGCTGGATTGCAAGTAATTAAATATACAAATAGTAAAAAATAATAAGGAGGAAAAAGTATGGAATTGAAATTAAATTCAGAAAATTTTGAAAGTGAGGTATTAAATGCAAATGAAAAAGTATTAGTAGATTTTTATGCTGATTGGTGTGGACCTTGCAAGATGATGGCACCAGTTATAGAAGAACTAGCAGAAGAATTACAAGGAAAAGCAAAAGTTGGAAAAATAAATGTGGATGAAAGTACAGATACTGCTACTCAATATGATGTAATGAGTATACCTACAATAATTATATTTAAAAATGGGAAAGAAGTTAAAAGATTTATAGGGGTAAGAGATAAACAAGAACTTTTGAATGAAGTGGTTAATGCATAAAATTTGGTGTTGAGAGTAGATATTGTATTAAATAAAAAAATTAATTTATTAAAATAAGAAGGGGAATATTATGAAAGATAAAAAGATAATAATTGGAACAATAGTAATAATTGTAGTTATAATAGCAATTTTGCTAACAGCAATATTTATAAAAAACAAAGATACTGAAAAGCCAGAGGACGTATTAAGTGCATATGTAGCACTAATAAATGAGCAAAAATATGATGAAATGTATTCAAAAATTTCAGAAGAGTCAAAGACCAAAATATCACAAGAAGATTTTACAAAAAGAAATAAAAATATTTATGAAGGAATAGATGCATATGACATAAAAATAACGGTTTCTGAAACAAAAAAAGAAAATGGCATATATAAAATTGCTTATGATGAAAGTATGTCAACAGCAGCTGGAACAATTAATTTTACAAATACAGCCAAAATAATAAAGGAAAATAAAGAATATAAAATAGATTGGTCATCTAGCATGATATTTCCTCAGCTTAGAAATAATGATAAAGTAAGAATTTCTAGCATTGAATCAAAAAGAGGTGAAATATTAGATAGAAATGGTGAAAAATTAGCCTCAAATGGAACAATATTAACTGTAGGAATTGTGCCTGGAAAATTAGGAAATAAAGAAGCTAATATTTCTAAGATATCAGAATTAACAGGAGTATCTATTGAATACATAAATAGTCAACTTTCTGCGTCATATGTAAAAGATGATACATTTGTACCAATAAAGAAAATATCTGTATCAAACCAAGATTTAAAAAATCAATTATTACAAATATCAGGTGTAATGATTAATACTACAGAATCAAGAGTATATACTTTAGGAGAAGAAGCGGCACATTTAATTGGATATGTACAAAAAGTTAATGCAGATGATTTAAAAGAACAAGAAGGTAAAGGATATAATGCAAATAGCTTGATAGGAAAATCAGGTTTAGAAAAAGCATATGAAGATACATTAAGAGGTATTGATGGAAAAGAAATTTATATTACAGATGAAAATGGAAATAGATTAACAACTTTAGCAAAGCAAGAAAAACAAGATGGAAAAGATGTAAAACTTACAATAGATAGTAATATTCAGAAAAAATTGTATGAACAACTAAAAGATGATAAAGGATTTTTTGTTGTTATGAACCCTAAAACTGGTGAATTGCTAGCAACTGTAAGTACACCATCATATGATTCAAATGATTTTGTACTAGGTTTAACAAATGATAAGTGGAATGAATTAAATAGTGATACAGACAAACCATTATATAATAGATTTTTACAAAGTTATTGCCCAGGTTCAACATTTAAACCAATTACAGCAGCAATAGGATTATCAAGTGGAAAATTGACAACAGATACAACATTTAACTATTCAGGACTAAAATGGCAAAAAAGCTCAAGTTGGGGAGATATTTATATAACAACATTAACAGCATATAGTGGAGCAAAAAATATTAGAAATGCACTTATTCACTCAGATAATATCTTTTTCGCACAAGCAGCGATGCAAATAGGAAGTGCAACATTCTGCGAAGAATTAAAAAAATTAGGATTTAATGAGTCAATAAATGAACAAATTAAATTTCCGCTAACAATAAAAAAATCACAATACTCAAATTCAGATAAGATAGATAATGAAAAAAAATTAGCAGACTCAGGATATGGACAAGGAGATGTTTTAGTTAATCCAATACATATGGCATCAATATATTCTGCATTTGCAAATGAAGGAAATATGATAAAACCTTATATAGAATATAAAGAAAATGCACAAGCAGAAATTTTAAAAGAAAACGTATTTAGTGCTGAAATTGCAAATATAATAAAAGATGATTTGATACAAGTTGTAGAAAACCCAGAAGGAACAGCAAAAGATATGCAAACAGCAGGTGTAACAATTGCAGGAAAGACAGGAACAGCAGAATTAAAAACTTCACAAGATGATACAGAAGGTGGTCTATTAGGATGGTTTGACTGCTTTACTATAAATAACCAATCAGGAAATGATATGTTAATTATCAGCATGGTAGAAAATACACAAAGTAATGGTAATGGAGGAAGCCATTATTTAATAAAAAAAATTAAAACATTGTTTGTAAAATAAATTATAAAAAGGCACAGCTAATCTAGCTGTGCCTTTTGGAGCTTTAACTTAAATTGTAGGGATATAAATATAATATGTACTTGTCATGCCAATTTGGAAATATGTTTCGAATTCATTTTTTATTTTACTAAAATCATCTACTCCTAATTTTTCAATTAGATGTTTTTTAGCAAAGTTGATTTCCTTTTTTGAAAATAATGAGTATTTCCTGCGTGTTGAATGATATACTTTTACATATTCAAACTCTGGAAGCAAATCAACATAGTGTGAAGAATTTTTGAACTTACATAAATCTTTTTGAGATGGTATTAATTTAAAAATTCTGAACTTCGAATACATATCTTCCTGACATAATGCTACATTTGGTGATAGTTTAATAAAGTTTTCGATGGTAGATACTTCTTCTAGAACTTTACTATTAGAACTATTTGCAGCAAAATTGTTAATAGCAAATAGCAGAGCCGGATCAACCGAGTCCTCGTGATAAATACGCTCAAGGGCCTCAGCTGATAATGACTCGTAACCGCTAGCTTCAAAAATTGCAGACATTATATTTATTATGTTAATGTATTCGTCAGGATCACTAAATAGTATCCCTGACTTAGTTTTAAGTTGTTTTTCAATTGCGTTAATTTTATACAAGCAATCAAAAATGTACTGACAATTTATTAAAGAACCGGTTAAAAACATATTCCGTAATTCTTCTTTTATTTTGTTTGTAATCCGTAATACATGTTTTGTTTTAATCATATTGTCATTCTCCTTTTTTGTTATTTTGATATTGCTCCAAATACCAAAGATTAAATTAATTATATCACATTTTACATAATTAATAAAATTTGTATAGATTTAGTAAATTTACTTTCTTTTTTTCTTTGTATATGTTATATTAAAGAAGCAAAGGAGCGGAATATGAAGAGAATATTATTGGTAGAAGATAATGAAACAATAGTTATGGGACTAAGTTATTCACTAGAACAGGAGGGATTTGAAATAATATCAAGTAAAACAAGAAAAGATGCAGAAAAAATTTTGGAAAGTGAAACAATAAATTTAGTCTTATTAGACGTTACTTTACCTGATGGAAATGGTTTTGATATTTGTAAGTATGTAAAACAAAAATTAGATATACCAGTTATATTTTTAACGGCACAAGATGAAGAAACCAGTGTAGTAGTTGGGTTAGACTTAGGTGCTGATGATTATGTAATAAAGCCATTTAGAACAAGGGAATTAATATCAAGAATAAATTCAGTATTAAGAAGATACGGAAAAAAAGAAGATACTACAAATATTGTTCAATATAAGAATATTAAAATTGATACAAATTCAGCTAAAGTGTATAAGGATGAAAAAGAAATTATATTTACAAGTTTAGAATATAAAATCTTGTTAATGTTGTTTACAAATCAAAACAAATTAATAACACGTGAACAATTGTTAGAAAAAATATGGGATATAGCCGGAAATTTTGTTAATGACAATACATTAACAGTATATATAAAAAGAATAAGAGAAAAATTACAAGATGAAACAATTATAAAAACAGTAAGAGGATTAGGATATAGAATAGGAGATTAGTACAATTGAATGAAGTAAGAAAGGAAAGGACTCTACAGTGAAAATATTTGAAAATAAAAACATAAAAAATTTATTATTACCGATGTTAATCTTAATGGTAGCCACGACTATATTAATAACAATTTATACTAATAAACAATATAATGGGTTAACTATTATACTAAACGAAAAAATAGCAGAAATAGTAGGAGTCATAAAAGAAAAATATCCAGAAGTAGATAATGATCAAATTATAAAATTATTAAATTCAGATAAAAACAGTTATGAATTTAAAATAGGACAAGAAGAATTAATGCAATACGGAATAGATACTGAACAAACAAATTCTATTGTTTCAATAAAAGAACAGATGAAAACCAATATGATTTTTAATATAATTCTAGTTATAATATTTAGTATTTTATGGATGATAATAATTTTTATATATTTGCGAAAAAGAGATAAAAAAATAAACCAAATAACATCATATATAAATGAAATAAAAAATAAAAAATATGAGTTAAATATAGAAGAAAATAGTGAGGATGAACTAAGTAATTTAAAAAATGAGTTATACAAAATAACAATAATGCTTAAAGAAGAAAGTGAAAATTCACAAAAGGATAAAGAAAACATAAAAGTATCTGTACAAGATATATCACATCAACTAAAAACACCATTAACATCAATTACAATAATGCTGGATAATTTAAAAGATAACCCAGATATGGACAAAGAAACCAGACAAAAATTTATATTTGAAATAAGTAAACAAATAGAATGGATAAATTGGCTAGTAATATCATTACTAAAATTGTCAAAACTAGATGCAAATGTAGTAGAATTTTACGATGAAAAGATTAATGTAAAAAAACTAATAAATGAAATAATTAAAAATTTAGAAATACCAATAGAAATAAAAAATCAAAAAATTATTGTAACTGGAGATGATAAAATATCATTTCAAGGGGATTACAAATGGCAACAAGAAGCGGTTACTAATATTATAAAAAATTGCATTGAACATAACAAAGAAAATGGAAAAATTTATATAAATTATGAAGAAAATACTTTGTTTACAAAAATAGTAGTAAGAGACGAAGGAGAAGGAATTTCTAAAAATGACTTAAAATACATATTTGAAAGATTTTATAAAGGTAAAAATTCATCAGAAAATAGCATTGGAATTGGACTCGCATTGGCAAAGAAAATTATTGAAAAAGATAATGGTATGATTTCATGTAAATCAGAAATAGGAATAGGAACAGAATTTACTATAAAATATATGAAGTAAAGTAATTGAAATAATAATTTAGTTATGATAATATAATCAAGATAAATTAATATAAAAAACGCGAGAAAAGTAGGAGAAACAAATGGAAAAATATTTTAAGAATAAAAATTATAGAATGTTATATTGTGATAGTTTTTTTAGAACTTTTGCAAATAGTATATATGCAGTATTTACACCAGTTATTTTATATAAATCTGGTGTAAATATATCAATGATAATTTTTATATATATGATACAATTTTTAGTTATGGGATTATTTTCACCACTAGCCGGAACATTATCAAAAAGAATAGGGATAGCAAATACTAAATTAATAAGCTATATGTTAAAAAGTATAAGTATGTTACTTGTTTTAAATGTTGATATAAATATCTTTAATTATTTAGAAATTGCTATTATTTATGGTTTAAGTGGAGCAGCAAACAATCCAATAAATACGTATATTCCAAGCAAAATTGTTAGTGAAGATTTTAGAGGAAGATTTAATAGTTGTACATATATTTTAAGAAGTTTTTCTAGTATAGTAGGATATGTATTTGCAGGAGTTTTTTTAATAAAAGATAACAATTTTATTATTGCAGTAACAGTAACTATTTGTTACATAATTGCATATATAGCATTACTTAATTTGGATAAAAATAAATTTGTGTACAACATAAACAATTCATTTAAAGAAAGTTATAAATATTTAATGCAAAAAAATGAAAATAAAAGAATGAAAATAGTAAGTGGACTAAGAAGTTTTATTATAATAGAAAGATTGATAACTGTTCCTTTATATTTATATATTTCATTAATGGATTTAAAAACATTTACATCATTATATATAATATCTACAGTAGTAGAACTACTGAGCTTATTTATAACTGGAAAAAAGCTAGACAAAAATCAAACAACTACATTTAACTGTATATCATTTATAAAAGGAATTATAACAGCAATATTTTTATTTGCAAAAAATACATATACTTTAATGATAAATCAATCAGCTTATAAATTAATTGATAATGTGTACGATTCGCTATATTCTGCATTATCTCAGGGCAAAGTTGAAACAGATAAAAAGGATACAATGCTACTTTCAATTATACATGAAATGTGTTTATGCTTTTTTGAATTTGTAATTTTACTAATATTTTTAATAATAAGTACAGTAAACATTGATTTTACATTTAAAGCTATGTTTATTGGTTCATTATGGGCATTATTTGTAAATGCATTGTTAATTAAAAAATGGAACAATTTAAAATAGGAAAAAATTGTTACTATAAGTATTTAAAATGGAGAAACAAAATGAAAAAAGATACCAAAAATTTAATCGACTTATTAAAGTATTATAAGAAATACAAATTTCTTTCAATAGGAGTAATAGTATTAAGCTTAACATATGCAGGAATATCTTTACTGTCACCAATATATGAAGGAAAAATGTTAGGATTTTTTGAAAATTTTGACAAAATAAATATAATAAAAATAGCACTATTTTTATTAATACTAAGAATAATAATAGAAATAGTAACAAATTTGTGGTCAAGAGCAGTACTAAAATTAAATGGAAAAGTAAACTTTGATTTAAAAAGAGACATGCTAGAAAGTTTAATAAACTTTGAAGTAAAAAACTTTGATAATACAAATTCGGGACTTTTTATATCCAGATTAAACAAAGATACAACAGAATTATCACAGTTATTTGATGATGTAACAGATGATTTATCCGGGATAATATTAAATGTAAGTTTTATAATTTATGTATTATATCTTAATGTACATCTAGGAATATTTCTAATTTTGAATGTAATTTTAGTATATATTTTAACATCAAGAAAATTATTTTATTATAAAAGAACAAAGCAAGACTATAAAGAAAAAGATGAAAAAATAGTAGGTTTATATACAGATATTATTAGAGGAATAAGAGAAATAAAAGATCTAAATCTAAAATCAGTAGTTTTAAAAAATACTAACGAAAAACAAATGGAAACAATAAAAGCAGAAATTAAAAGTACACATACTAGAAGAACTTGGAATAGATGGATTGCAATATTTCAGCATACCTTAGATTTTATATTTATTTTGTTATCAATATATTTCATTACAAACAATTCACTTCAAGTAAGTTCATTTTTGATAATTTTCTTATATAAAAATAAGGTATTAAACTTGATCAATTATATATCAGAAATAAGAGAAAAATTAGCAGATGGAAAAGTAGCAGCGGCAAGAGTATTTGATATAGTTGCATATAAAGTTTTTAGCCAAGAAAATTATGGGACAATGACGATTAATAATATAAAAGGAAATATAGAATTTAAAAATGTTGAATTTCAATATAATTCTAATAAACTATTTAAAAATCTTAATTTTAAAATAGAACCAAATAAAATGATAGCTATTGTAGGAAAAAGTGGAGAAGGAAAATCAACAATTTTAAAATTAATTAGCAAAGGATATAGTGTGGATGGTGGAAAAATTTTAATAGATAATTATAATATAAATGACTTATCTGAAAAAACAATAAAAGATAATATTTCTGTTGTTTCGCAATCGCCATATATTTTTAATTTATCAATAAAAGATAATATTAAATTAGCTAATCCAACAGCAACAAACGAGCAAATAATTGAGGTTTGCAAAAAAGCGCAAATTCATGATATTATTACTCAAATGGAAAAAGGGTATGATACTTTAGTTGGTGAAAATGGAGTGATTTTAAGTGGTGGGCAAAAGCAAAGAATAGCTATTGCAAGAGCATTACTAAAAAAATCAAAAATAATCTTATTAGATGAAGCTACAAGCTCTTTGGACAATAGTAATCAAGAAAAAATAAAAAATGTTATTAAAGAATTATCAAAAGACCATACAGTTATAATTGTAGCACATAGATTAAGTACAATAGTTGATTCAGATAATATTTTTGTTGTAGATAAACATAAAATATGTGCATCTGGTACACATACAGAATTAATGAATAATTGTGAAGAATATCGAAATTTATATGAAATAGAAGAATAAAAATGGAGAAAGAAATGGAAGAAAATAGGCTAAAAAGATTTAACAAAATATTTCCGTGGTATGATGGATTATCAGGGGACTTATTGTTTTGGATTGCAATAGATACACTATTTTTAACAGTAGTAAAAAAGTTCACAGCAGCACAAATAGTATCATTAACATCAATATCAATGATAATAAATATTTTATTACAAGTACCATTACTAAAAATAATACACAAAATAGGAAATACAAAATCAGTTAGATTAGGGTCGTTACTAATGTTAGTATCAAGTATATTATTAGCATTTGGCAGAAATTATTTGACAATTGTAATAGGAAAAATATTTTACGAAATGGCATTTACATTTCAGAATATGATAAATGCAGTGTTAAAAAATAATTTAGAATTGCAACACAAGGAAAATGAATATATAAAATATAGAACAAAAGCAAATACAATATATGCATTGGTAACAATGATTATATCATTTGTAGCAAGTATAATGTTTAATATTAATAACTATTTGCCAATGATAGGATGTATAACCTTCTGTATAATATGTTTTATACTATCTTGGTATATGGTAGACTATTCAAAAGATGATAAAAAGATAATAGAAAACAATAAAGAAAAAAATAAAGGAAAAATCCAATACACAAAAATAATTGTATTTATATTAATTTCTTACGGATTATTTTATCCAATAGTAAATTCAGGGCAATCTAATGGAAAATTATTTATTCAACAAGAATTATTAAAATTATATGATGTTGAAAAAACAGCATTAATAATTGGCGCAATATTATGTGTATCAAGAATAGTAAGATTAATATCAAATATAAAATTTGATAAAATACATAAAAAATATAAGGATAAAGTAGGAATAATATTATCAGTATCATTATCACTCTCATTGGTTTTAATGATTATTGGTTATAATATATCTAGTATACCAGTAATAAAATTTGGAATAATGAGTTTAGGATATATAATTATACTTTTTATAAGAGATCCATTCAAGGTATATATGCAGGATTTGGCTTTGAAAAATACAGATAAAAAAAGTCAACAAACTTTGTTGACTACTATGGAATTATCAAGAAAAATTGTGAGGACAATAATGAGTTTGAGTTTTACTGCAATATTAGTAAATAATCCAATGGTATTAGTAATAAGTATTTTAGTAGTTTTATCAATAGTGGAAGTATTTGTAAGCTTATATTTATATAAAATGATAATAAATAAAAATCAAAAAATTGAAACATTAAACAATATATTAGATGAAATTATTAGTAAAGTTTAATAATAAAAAGGAACAAAAACATGAATTATAAAAAAGAATATAAAAAGTATTTAACATCTTCAATATTAGACACAGCCAATAATAAAATAGCGAGTAGTTCATTAATAACTGCATTCGCCGTATATTTAGGACTATCAGACCTAGCAATTGGAATATATGCGGTATTGGACACAATAACAAATATAGTACAAATATTTGCAGCACCACTATTTTCAAAAATAGGACAGTCAAAATTTGTCGTATTAACAAATTATACTATATATAGGTTAGCATCAATAGGCTTTGCATTTATACCATTTATATCAGATAACATAACTATTAGAACAATTTTCTTTTTCATATTTGCATCAATCTATGCAGTAACAGGAGAAATGGGATATATAACATTTGTAAATTGGAGAATGACATTAGTAAAAAAAGAAGATAGAACAAAATTTGCTTCAAGCAAAAATATGATAAAAAATACAGTTGTTATGGCATTTAGCCTATTTATGGGGGTTGTATTAGATAAATTTAAAGCCAATGGATATGAATTAAATGGATTTTTAATTTTATTCGGACTAGTATTTATCATAGCATTTATAGATATTGCAATAAGGATAAATACATATAAACCCGAAATTGAGTGCAAACCAATAAAAGTTAAAGAATCAGTATTAAGACCAGCAAAAGATAAATCATTCAGAAAAGTACTAATAACAGCAGGAATTAATAGATTTGCATTAGGAATAGGAACAATGTATTTAAATGTATATTTACTTAGATATTTACATCTAAATTATGCATATTATAGTATTTTAAATATAGTTATAAATTTAGCAGATGCGATATTTAGCAAATTCTGGGCAAAAATAGCAGAAAACAGAGAATGGAAGAAAGTACTTATTCCAATTGGAATATTGTATATAATTTCATTTATGATGTTATTAGTAATTAAAACAAACTATTTGATATATATATTACCATTGATATATGTTTTAATGGGATGTGCAAATAGTGCTTATGATATATACGATAATGTTGCTATATATGAAAGTTCAAAAGAAAACTATCAAACTTCATATGTAACATTTGAAAGATTTATAGAAGGAATTGTTACAGCAATAATTCCATTATTATCATATACTGTTTTTAAAGAAAATGGAAATATTATATCTACTACTTTTTTTATAGCTATAATAGTCTACATAGTATTTGTTGTATATATAAACGAACAATATCAATAAAAATTTTAAAAGTAAATAAAAAATATAATTAATAATGGCGGAGGAAAAAATGAACATAGGAATAGATATAGATAATGTAATATCAAAATTTGATGAAGCATTAGAAGAAGAATTTTTAAAGCATGATAAAGAATTAAGAAATACAGGAATAATTAATCCAAATAAACATATGACTAAGGGAATGTTTGACTGGACAGATGATGAACTATGGCCATTTTATTTTGAAAATATTGAAAGAATAGTAAAAAGCTTAGAGGTAAAAGAAGGAGCAAAAGAATATATTGAAAAACTAAAAGAAGATGGACATACAATTGTAATTATAACAGGCAGAGATAACGGAGAATATACAGATCCATATAATATGACAAAGAAATGGTTGGCAGAAAAAGAAATACCATATGATAAACTAATATTAACAGATGCTTACAAGAATAATAAACACTCAAAAACAGAAAAATGTTTTGAAAATAATATTGATATAATGATTGATGATTCAATACGCAATTGTAGAGAATGCTTTGAAAATCATATAACTACACTTATAATGGACAAGCCTTGTAATAGAGAAGAAAAAGAAATAACAAGAGTTCATAATTGGAAAGAAATTTATGAATTTATTACAAATTATAAAAAAGAAAAAGTTAATGTTATTCTAGATACAGATACATATAATGAATGTGATGATCAATTTGCACTAACATATTTATTAAAGAAACAAGACGAATTTAATATAGAAGCTATTACAGTAGCTCCTTATTCACATAGTAATAGAAAAGAAACAATAGAAGAGACAACAGAAAAAAGTTACAATGAAATATTAAAAATATGTAAATGGCTTAATTTTGAAACTAAAAATAAAGTATTTAGAGGTTCAACAGATTACATATGTAATGGATACAATGAAAACAATGATGCAGTAAATAAAATTATAGAAATTGCAAACAAAAACAAAAAAACATATCTTTTAGCAATTGGAGCAATTACCAATATTGCATTAGCAATAAAAAAAGCACCAGAAATAATAGAAAAAATAGAAGTTATTTGGTTAGGAGGAAATAGTCTTTCTTATAAAAATAATATGGAGTTTAACTTTAGACAAGATGTACAAGCAGTTAGAACTGTTTTTGAATCAAAAGTAAAATTGACAGTAATTCCATGTAAAAATGTGACATCAAATCTAACAACTTCAATATATGAATTAGAACATTTTTTTAAAGGAAAAAGTGAGTTATATGATTATTTATGTAAAAGATTTTATAATGATACATATCATGGAACTCAAGAAAGAAGAGTTATTTGGGATATAAGTGTTATTGCATATATGATTAATAAACTTTGGTTTGAAACAGAAGAAGTTAGTTGTCCAATTATAAGAGAAGATACATCATATGAATTTACTAATAATAGACACAAAATAACATTTGTTAATTATTTAGATCCAAATAAAATATACAATGATTTCTTTAAAAAATTAGTAAAATAAAGAAAGTGTGATAATTATGAAATTAACAGTAGAAAAGGCAAGAAAAATGTTAGAAGAGGCTAGAGGGAAAGCCCCAGATGACCACTGGATAAATCACTCAATTTGTGTAGGAGATTCAGCAGGAAAAATAGCAGAAAAATTAAATTTAGATGTAGATTATGCAAAAACACTAGGATATATACATGATATAGGAAAATCGGTAGGTGAATTTAGAGAACATGTAATGAATGGTTACAATTATCTTAAAGAATTAGGATATGATGATGAATATGCAAATATTTGTCTAACACATTCATATCTAAATAATGATGTTTATTGTACAGCAGGGGGAATCCCAAGGGATATACCATTTAGAACGGAATTTATAAAAAAACATGAATATACAATATATGAAAAAATAATAAATTTATGTGATTTAATGTGTACTGATGTTAATATGACAGTAGATAAAAGACTAATTGATATAATGTCAAGAAGAGGTGCATATGAAAACTCACAATATCATATAAAGGAAACTTATAAATTAAAACAATATATTGATGAACAATTGGGATTTAATGTTTATGATTTATTTCCTAGTATAAAAGATAATTTGTAAAAGTTTGTAATAAATATAAAGCAATATATATGAATTATATGGAGAGTTGAAAAAATGAAATTATATGTAATAAGACATGGACAAACAGATTGGAACGTAGCAGGAAAATGTCAAGGAATGACAGATATAGAACTAAATAGTACAGGAATAAAACAAGCTGAACAGGCAAGAAATGAAATAGCAAATTATAAAATAGATTTAATAATTTGTTCACCATTAAAAAGAGCAAGAAAAACAGCAGAAATAATAAATGAAGTAACAAATTGCAAAATTATAAGTGATGAAAGAATAATAGAAAGATGTGTTGGTAAAATTGAGGGAACAACAAAAGAAGAATGGAATTCAATAATTGGTGATGATGTAGATATAGTAAACAATTACAATTTAAACTATGATAAGCAAGATATAGAACCAATACAAACTGTATGCAAAAGAGTATGGGATTTATTAGATGAAATAAAAGAAAAGTATAAAGATAAAAATGTATTGCTTGTTACACATGGTGGAACTTGTAGAGCAATTAATGCATACTTTAACGGAATTGGTGAAGATGGACATGTTGAAAGTGCAAAAATAAAAAATTGTGAAATAAGAGAATACGAATTTAGAAATTAAAAATATTAATTAAAGAATAGGAGAAAAAATAGTAGAAAAAAATGAAACGATTATTACGAATAGCAAGTAATTCAGCAATATTTTCATTTATACCAATATTATCTTGGTTTTGCCTAGGATTATTAGTGGATAAAAATTTAGTAAATGTATTTACATTAACATATCCACTACAATTTATATGGTTATTATTAAAATCAATATTTGCAACAGCACCTAATATAAGTAAAGAGAAGGACAAAGATGAAAATGCAGTATTATCAGGAATGACGGCTGGTACAATAGTAGGATTAATAATATTTGGATTATTTGCAATAAATGTAAAAAAATATGTAGAATTTATGAATATGGACTTTGAAATATATAAAGAATTTGCAATATATTCTATACTACAATTATATATACAATTAATATTTTCTTTTGTATTAGAAAAATTATATTTTGAAGGTAAAGAAAAAAAAGCAAATAAATATTGTATACAATTAAACTTATTAAATTTTATTGTACTAATAATAACAACCATATTTACAAAAAACAAAATAATTATTACAATAGTAACGTTAATATCAATATTAATTTATATACTAATAGTTACAGTAAAGCAATATAAAAAATTTAAATTTGAAATACATATAATTAAATATATAAAATATGAATCAGTAGAAATTGTAGATAATATAATATTCTTTTTAATCTTCTTATTTGGCTTAAGTAATGCATTAGAATTTGGAGAAAGATATATTGTAGCATTAAATTTTGTTGCATTAATAACAGATACACAATGGGATTCATTTGAAGCAATTTCAACAGTTGCAAAGATAGACATAAGTAAAAATGAATTTAATTATATAGAGCATAGAAATAATGCTTATAAATTATTAGTTGTTTTATTAACAACAACATTTATTATGTTATTGATTTCATATAAATTTTATGATTTAGATTTAAAGATAACATTAATATATTTAAGTTTTGAATTAGTTAACTTTATTATATATCCAGTATATAAAATAAAAATTTGTTATTTGCAATTGACAAAATTGGCTAAAGAGGTGACAACAAATAAAATAATAGCAGGAATAGTAAGATTTTTACTTTCACTATTAAAAACACCATATTGTACTGGGATTGGACAGGTTACATCATCACTATATCAATTTTTAATGGTAAATATAATGTTTCATAAGAATTTTGTAATAGATAGAGAAGGAAAGGTTTTTAAAAATAATGGAGCAAATAAATAGAAAATACATAGCAATAATTGCTTTTTTAAGAAAATTTATGTCAGTATTTTTTTCATTGTTTTTTAATATATACATATTAAAAATAGTCAATAACGATATAAATTTTATATTAAAATATACGGTATATTCAGTTATAATAGGATTTATATTAGAATACATAATGTTAAAAATAATAAATTCAAAAAATGCAAGTTTGATATATAAAATGAGTTTTATATTAAGTGTTCTATGTATTATATTATTAATAATATTTAAAGAAAATATTGTTAAATATATATATTTATTTAAAACTTTAGATGTAATGAGAGCGACATTTTATGCTGTACCATATGAACTTATTATAATAGGTTCAAATAATAACAAAACAATGAGTAGTTATTTAGCAAATTTAAATATACTTGAAAATATTACAGCAATATTGACACCAATATTTTCAGGATTTGTAATAGAAAAATTTTCGTACAATATATTATTTGTAATTTTGGGATTAGAAACGCTGCTAATTATTATTTTAGCATCAAAAATAAAAGATTTTACTATTCACGATAATAAGATGAATTTGAGAATATTTTGGGAAAAAGCCAAAGATAAAAAGCATTTAAAAGATATTTATAAATGTATGTTTTTTAGAAGAATATCTTCACAAGGTGCAATGACAGAACTATTGCCAATTGTTTTATTTTTACGATTAGGAACAGAGCTAAGCTTTGGAAGCTATAATACTTTGTTTGCAATAATTTCTATTGTTTCTTTACAAATATTAAAGATAATAAATAATAAAAATATCAACAAAAAGTTTTATCCATATATGGCTGTTGCAATATTTATATCATCAATATTTGTTGTATTTAATGCAAGTTTTTCAACATTATTAATTTACTACATTTTAATGAATTCGTTTGGTATAATAATAGAGTCGGAATCTTGTAGTACGGTTTATGCTGCAATTAAGACAGATAATTTAGAAGAGTATAGAAAAGAGCATATAATGACATTTAATATTTATATGTTTGTAGGGCAATTGATAAGTTATAGCCTAGTATATATTTTATATAATTATTTTTATAATGTAAATATTCTTTCAATAACAATTGCTATATTGATGTTTTTCTTAATTATCGCAACAATTTATTTAAGAAAAACAGAAGATTACTTATATAAAAATAGAACACAAAATTAATTAAATAAAGGTAAGGAGAAAATTATGGAAGATAAAGTCGAGTTAATAAAAGGAAACAATGATTTTTTTAGAGACTGGATTATAGAAGAATGGAAACATCATAATACAGTTGATGAGGTATACCAATTAAGAATAATAAAACCAGAAGAATTAACTTTTCAAGAGAATGAAGAATACTATAAAATTATGTTTGATAATAAAATGGTTGGTTTCATAGGAATTAAAAATTATGAAAAAGAGTTATATTTATATAGATTTTTTATCGAAGAAACAAGCAGAAATAAAGGAATTGGGACAATTGCTTTAAATAAAATAATTGATATGGCAAGAAAGCAGAATAAAGATATGACATTAGAAGTAATGGGAGAGAATATAGCTAGAGATTTATATGAAAGATTAGGTTTTAAAACACATTATAGAAGGATGGTTTTAAAAATAAATGATGATATTTATGAAAATTAAACTAGTAACTTACAAGAAAATTTTAAAGAGTTAATATTAGAATAAAAAATTCACATAAAGTTGATAATAACTAAAATATATGCTATAATAAACAAGTAACTTTATTAATCGGAATTGGTTGTAACCAAGAAAGGAAAAATTGATGGCAAAAAAACGATGTTGTACAAGAGTATTACCAAAAGAAAATATGGAGGATCATAATTATGAGTAGTCTAAAAGACATAACAGGTAAGAAATTCGAAATTGAGTTAAAACATGGAGCAACTTTAGAAGACTTTTTAGAAGAATATGATTGCACGCGGGAAGAGTTTATAGCATATTTAGAAAAAAACTTTAGCGAAAAGGCAAGAAATTCTATGTTACGCTATATGAATAAAAATTCAAAAAAGCCTAAACAATTTTCAGGGAAATCTTCCAAATCTACATCAAAAGGTAACATAGTCATAAAACATATAGAAGAAAAGCCTACAATAAAAAAAGAAAAAACAACTAACAATTGCGCAGAAAATCAAATAGAGCCAACGTTAGAAGAATTAAAAGAAAAAGAAAGATATATTTCTTCAGAAGTTCATAAACAGAATGAATTTTGTAAAGAATTAGAACTGACGAAAAAAGGCTTTTTGGACAACTTAGAAGAAACAAATAAAACATTATTGGAGACAAGAAAAAGAATTGTAAAAATTCAAAAGGATATTAAAAATACTTCTGGACAGATAGATGAAGTAAAAAAAGAAATAACCTCTAAGAAAAAAATCCTAAAAGAAATAAAGCAAAAAATTAAAACTCTCCAAAAAGTTTCACTATTTGTCTATATGAATGGGGATATTGAGGCTGAAAATTTTGATATTCCTGAAAAAGAACAAACAGGTTGTGACAAATATTTTGATGATTTGCTAAAAAATGAAGTAGTTGAAGAACTTTCTATAAAACAAATAAGACAGTTGGCTAAATTGTTGGTTTTATTAGAATTACTCAAAGAGAAAGAACTAATATGGGATATAACTTTTGAGTCAAAAGTTCAACAAGATGTTTTTGAAAAACTGCCATACTCAATTATAGAAAAAATGTAAAAAAACATTATCTATAATAAAAAAGAAAGACTATAAAGATGAAGTTTATTTTTATAGTCTTTTGAACGTTTTGCAAATCAAAAATAAAAAATGACAAAATTTATAGTTAAAAAATAAAAAAAGTCACTTAAAAGTCACTTTCAAAAATTATACTATATAACAGAAAAACATCTATCTTAAATTGATAGAAATGTCCCACAAGAATTGTTCCTTTGGGATATGGGACAAAAAAGGAGGATTTTATGGAAATATTAAGGGTAGAAAACTTAACTAAAGTATATGGAAAAGGAGAAAACAAAGTAAATGCTGTTGATGGAATTTCATTTTCTGTAGAAAAAGGAGAATTTGTAAGTATAATTGGAGCAAGTGGAAGTGGAAAATCTACTTTATTGCATTTAATAGGTGGTGTAGATAGACCAACATCAGGAAAAGTATTTATTGATGGTAAAGATATTTATTCATTAAATGATGATAATTTAGCAATTTTTAGAAGAAGACAAGTAGGGCTAATTTATCAATTTTATAATTTGATACCAGTTTTAAATGTTAAAGAAAATATAACATTACCATGTAAATTAGATGGTAGAGATGTTGGAGAAAAAAGGCTAGATGATTTATTAAAAACTTTAGGACTTGATAAAAGAAAATACAATTTACCAAATCAATTATCAGGAGGGCAACAACAAAGAGTTTCTATTGGTAGAGCAATAATAAATGAACCAGCATTGATGCTTGCAGATGAACCAACGGGAAACTTAGACTCTAAAGCAAGTGAAGAGATAATTTCATTATTAAAACTTTCAAATAAAAAATATAACCAAACAGTTATAGTAATAACACATGATGAAAAAATAGCACTTGAAGCAGATAGAATTATAACAATAGATGATGGAAAAATAGTAAAAGATGAAAGGACAGGAAAATAATGAAAGTTTTAAATGAATTAAGTATAAAAGATTTAAAGCTGAACAGAAAAAGGTCAATTGTAATAATTATAGGAATTATCTTGTCAACAGCTTTAATTTGTGGAGTTGCAGGCCTTGTATCAAGTTTTCAACAAACACTTGTAGAAACAGTCAAAAATAGCCATGGAAATTATCATGCAATTTTTTATGATGTTCCAAAAGAAGAATTAAAATATATAGAAAACAATAGAAATGTAGAAAATTATTATTTGTCAGAAGATTTAGGTGTTAGCTATCTTCCTAAAATCGAATTAGCAACAAAAAAGGTAACAGAACCATATATAAATGTAATCGCAATGGATAATAAGTTTTTAGATAATATGGCAATCAAAATTCATGAAGGAAGATTGCCAGAAAATGATACAGAAATAGCAGTATCTGTAAGGATAAACGATAAATATAAGTTGAATTATAAAGTTGGAGATACAATTACTTTAAACTTAGGAGAAAGACAACTTCCAACTGGAGAAAAATTAACAAAAAATAATCCATATCTTACAGGAGAAGAGGATAATGGAGAAATGTTAAAAGAACAGTTAGTAAATACAACAGAAAGAAAATATAAAATAGTAGGAATTATAGAAAGACCAGCATATGCAATAGAATCATATGAATCACCATGGTTTACAGCTATTACAAAAATGGAAAAAGTGGAAAAAAAGGCTAATATCGCAGTTTTATATACAAACCTACAAAATTATACAAAAAACACAGAAGAAATAAACAAAATGATTAAGGCTACTGAAGAAGAAAAACAAAATAAAAATAATACTTATAGTTTTGGGGGATTAAAAGACAAATATTCAAGTTATAAATATGAACTTTGTATAAATGAGGATTTACTAAGATTTGAAGGCGTAAATTTAAGCGAAAGTACATTAACAATGATTTATGGATTGGCAGGTTTTATAATGGCAATTGTTTTAGTATCAAGTGTTTTTGTAATTAGAAATGGATTTGCAATATCAATTACAGAAAGATTAAAACAATATGGAATGCTTTCAAGTATTGGAGCAACTAAAAAACAAATTAAGAAAAGTGTATATTTTGAAGGATTTATTTTAGGAATAATAGGAATACCTTTAGGAATTTTTGCAGGAATATTTGCAATTTACGTGTTGGTAAATTTAGTTAATTTTATACTAAAAGACTATATATCAAATAGTACTTTATTAGTGTATAGTATGTCTTGGGTAGCGGTTGCAATAAGCATCCTAGTATCAACAGTAACAATATGGCTTTCATGCAAAAGCTCTGCAAGAAGGGCATCAAAAATAACACCAATTGAAGCTATAAGAAGTTCAAATGACATAAAATTAGAAGCTAAAAAAATAAAATGTCCAAAAATTATTACAAAGATATTCAAAACAGGTGGAGAAATTGCATATAAGAATCTAAAAAGAAGCAAGAAAAAATACAGAACAACAGTAGTATCAATAATAGTAAGTGTTGTAATATTTATTGCAATATCAAGTTTTATAGAATACGGCTTTAAAATGTCAGGAGCTTATTATACAGAATTGAACTATAACTATGCAATATATTCACGTTCAACTGTATCATCAAAAGATAAAGAAGAATTTGCAAAAGTAGAAGCACGAGAAAAAGAGGAGTTTAATGAAATATCAAAATTTGATACAGTGGATGATTATTCAATTAATAAATCTGCAACATTTAAAATAAAAATTGATGATCAATATAAAGAAAAATTAACAGAGTATGGTAAAAAAGTTAGAGAAACAACAGAAAGTTATGAAATAGATGAAGAAGGAAATAAAAAAGAACTGGATTTTGTTACAATTATTTCATTAAGCCAAAATCAGTATGAAAAATATGTGAAGAAAATAGGTGGAACTTACGAAAACTATAAAGATGGAGCAATTTTGATAGACAACAGTATAAACTATGATAGTAATGGAAAAAGAGTACAAGGTAGTAAATATACATGGAAAAAAGGCGATATAATACATGGCCAAGTAGGAAATAAAGATTATGACGTCAAAATTGTTGCAAGAACAGAAGAAAGACCAATGGGAGTAGAAAGTTTATATACTACAAATGCTTATTTTATAGTAAGTGAAGAATTTATAAATGGATTAGAAGAACACAGTCTACCTGGAATGTATATTCAATCTAAAAAAGTAGATAAATTAGACGAACAAGTTGAAAACTATATGAAAGAAAATAATATAACAGAAAATACTTTTTGGATAAGCAATATAAATGAAGTTGTAAAAGAACAAAATGCAGTAATACTTGTAATATCAATATTCTTATATGGATTTATAACAGTTATTACATTAATAGGAATAACAAATATCTTTAATACAATAACAACAAATATGAATTTAAGAAAAAAAGAATTTGCAATGTTAAAATCAATAGGAATGACTAAAAAAGAATTCAATAGAATGATTAGGTTAGAAAGCATTTTCTATGGAGTTAAATCATTAGTAATTGGAATACCAATAGGAATATTACTATCATATGGAATATATAACATATTCAAAGACAATATGGGAATGGAATATGTTTTGCCAATAAAAGCAATTGTTATGGCAATAGTATTTGTAGCAATAGTAATAGGAATTATAATGAAATACTCAATGAACAAAATCAACAAACAAAATATAATAGAAACAATCAGAAATGATAATATCTAAGAAGGAAAAGAGGGGGAAAGAGGGACGTTCCTTCTTTTTCCCTTTTTAGAGGGAAAAAGGGACAGTCCTTATAATGACGTATGTACAATATAGAAAATATAAACGAAAAAATAAAATTGACATCTATAAAGTTTTAATATATTATATAATTGTATATAGGCAACTATAGATAACTTAGTAAAGCTAATTAGCGGGAGGACAATTAAATGGAAAGAGTAAATGTAGTAATGTCGAAAAAACAGTGTCAAGAAAATTTCGATTTTGTGATATATAATTATTTATCATCACAAAAAGAGATAACAGAGGAAAAATTCAAAAAAGATATTAACGAGAAATATGGTATGACACTTGATGATGAACAGGTAAAAACAATACTTACAACTTATGTGAAAAGAGGTATTTTGAAAACAGGTTTTAGATATTACATATTTATTAATTTCTAGATTTGATGTCCGGAATTAAAAAATAGCATTATTTTTTAATTCCGGATGTTGCTATATATAATAAAAATTTTAATGTAAGTTATAAAGTAAAAATAAAAACTACAAAGGAGCAAACCATGTATTATACATATATGTTAAGATGTGCAGATAATTCAATTTATACGGGAATGACAAATGATTTAGAAAAAAGATTTAAGGAACATGTAACAAAAGGAAAAAATGGTGCTAAATACACAAAATCTCATGATGTAATTAGGTTAGAAATAGCATGGAAAAGTAAAGAAAAATCATTAGCTTGTAAATTGGAATATCAAATAAAAAATATTACAAAACAACAAAAGGAAAATTTAATAAAAGGAGAAAAATTAAATAAATATTTAAAGGGGAGAGTTGATTGCAGAAGGTATAGAAGAATAAATGTCGCAGATGTATTACTGGACTGTAACAATATAATATATAAATAGAGGCAAATTTTAAGTTGACATTTACATAACTATAGTATATAATGCTTTTATAAAATAAGTAACTATTAATATGCTTTTAAAATTTTGGAGGTATAGCACATGAACAAAAATATCTTAATAGTTGAAGGAAACAATGAAACACTTGTGGAGCGGGAAGAACTTATAGGAGCTTTTTTGAAGGAAATAGCACTGAATGAGGTAGTATTCAACAATTCAATTGATTATATGTTATATATTTTACCCAAATATGCAGATGTGTTATTGAATGTTGAAAAAATTCAATCAATTCAGATTTTTAACGATGGAGTAATCCGACTTTTTTTGATTCCAGAAGGGCATCATGAACCTAAAAAATCAATTTTTATAAAGGATCGTGATGCAGCAGAAACATTAAGAGTATTAGAAAAAATAATTAATTCAGAAAATATTACTAAATCCATCTAAAGAATTTGTAGATAGCCTATTAAAAAGTTGTGCAGGAAAATTGGATATACAATATTTTCTAAAAGATACATCCTTAACAGACGATGAACTCAACTCAAAAAAGTTGAACAGGCTATTTGAAAATTTACGTATAAGAGAAGAATTAAAAGAAAAAGAGAAAAATTTTGAATTTTAAATCACAACAATAAAAGAAGGTAAAAAAACTAAATAGTTTATTACCTTCTTTTATTGCATTAAATAAGTGAATTTGGTAAAATAAAGACACATAAAATAATAAAATTTGCCCCAAATGGATAAAAATATTCATTTAAAAATTTCTATAATTGATACTATTGGATGTACAGAGAGGCAAAAGGAGGAAAAAATGCCAAATTGGACTAAAGAACAGAAACAAGCAATATATGAAAAAGGATCAAACTTATTAGTTGCAGCAGCCGCTGGAAGTGGTAAGACAGCCGTACTTGTTGAAAGAATTATAAATAAAGTAATGAATGAAAATGTTGATATAGATAAATTGTTGGTAGTTACATTTACAAATGCAGCTGCAGCAGAAATGAGAGAAAGAGTACTTGATGCAATATATAAAAAGTTAGAAGATGAGCCAGAAAATGAAAATTTACAAAAACAGATTACATTATTAAACATGGCAAGCATTTGTACAATAGACTCATTTTGTTTAGAAGTCGTAAAAAACAATTTTTATGAATTAGAAAATGTATCTCCAAATTTTAGAATTGCAGATATACCAGAAATAGAACTTTTAAAACAAGAGATTTTAGACGAACTTTTTGAAAAAAAGTATGAAGAGGAAAACGAAGATTTTACAAAATTAGTAAGTACTTATACAAATTATCGAGATGATACACCATTAAAAGACTTGATTTTAAAAATTTATAATTATATAAGTTCAAGTCCATATCCAAAAGAATGGCTACATGAAAAAATAGAAATGTTCAATTTGAAAGACAAGATAAACGAAGATTTTAGTACAACTTTGTGGGGAAAAATTCTATTACAAGAAGTGAAGGAAGAGATTGAAGATGACATAACTGTATTACAAGACGTACAAGATAGTTTAAGCTATGATGAAGATTTAGAAGCGTTTAGGCAAATTATCGAATCAGATATAAAACAATTAAGAGCTTTATATTCTAATTTAGATAATTGGGATAGTGCATACCAAACCTCACAAAATATCAAATTTATGACATGGTCAAGAAAGAAAGTAGAATCAGAGATTAAAGATGAAGCTAAAAAAATAAGAGATAGTGTAAAAGATAAATATGGAAAAAAAGTCAATAAAATTTTAATATCAAATTCAGTTCAGGCAAATCAAGACATATATGATATGTATGACATATTAAAGAAATTAGAAAATTTAATATTAGAATTTGATGCTATTTTTTATAAGAAAAAAAGAGAAAAAAATATAGTTGACTTTACAGACATAGAACATTTTGCACTTGATATTTTGCTAAAAAAACAAGAGGATGGAACTGTTAAAAAAACAGAGGTTGCAAAGAGGTATGAAGAAAAATTTGAAGAAATTGCAATAGATGAATACCAAGACAGTAATATGGTACAAGAATATATTTTAACATCAATTTCAAGAGGCAATAATCAATTTATGGTAGGAGACGTAAAACAAAGCATTTATAGATTTAGACAAGCAATGCCTAAGTTATTCTTAGACAAATATTCGACATTTGAAAAAGTGGATGAGGACAAAGAAAACACAGAAGCGGAAGCAGAGGCAAACAATTGGAACAATTGGGACGTAGAGAATCTGTCTCATCGATATGTCGGAAATTGTCGGAGAATACAAAGAAGAACAAAAAACGACAAAAAATGATAAAAATAATGAGACAAATTCTCTACGTCCCAACTGTTCCAACCGTCCTCTTCCTTCCAACTGTCCGCCAGGAAGAAAGATTCAATTATATAAAAATTTTAGAAGTAGAGATAATATACTTGATTTTACAAACTTTATTTTTCAAGACATAATGAGTGAAGAACTTGGAGAAGTTGATTATAATAAGAATGAATATTTAAATTTTGGAGCAGAAGATTATAAAAAAATAGACCAAAATCTTAAAACCGAAATTGATATTATTAATACAAAATCAGATGATTTGGAAGAAGGACAAATAGAAAATGATAGCCAAAAAAATAATCACATTGAAGAAAATATTATAGGAGATTATCAGAATTATATAGATGATAGAGAAAATGCAGAAAGTATAGAAGCAGGAGAACGGAGAATCAGAATACATTGAGGATATTGAACTAGAAGCAAAATATGTTGCAAAAAAAATACAGAATTTGATTACTAGCAAATATCAAGTTTACGACAGAAAAAAAGAAATATTTAGAGATATCAAATATAGAGATATTGCAATTTTATTGAGGTCAACAAAAGATAAAGCAAGTATTTATGAACAAGAACTTATGAACTTGGAAATACCAGTATTTTCAGACAGTACACAAGAATATTTGGATTCAATAGAGATTCAAACAATAATGAGTGTTTTAAAAATAATAGATAATCCAATACAAGATATTCCACTTGTAACAGTTATGAGGTCACCAATTGGAAATTTTACAGATGATGATTTAATAGAAATTAGATTAGTTGATAAACAAGATAATTTTTACAATTGCCTATTAAAATCTAAAATAAATGCTACAGATAAATTAAGAAAAAAAATAACAAAATTTTTGGATAATTTAGACATGTGGAGAGAAGAACAAGAATATTTGTCACTTGATGAATTAATCTGGAAAATTTATACAGATACAGGATATTATCATTATGTTGGCTTAATGCCAAATGGAATTATAAGACAAGCAAATTTAAAAATGTTGTTTGAAAGAGCAAAAGGATATGAAACTGCAAGTTTTAAAGGCTTATATAATTTTATACATTTTATAGAAAAATTGAAAACAAATTCAGGAGATTTAGGCTCAGCTAAAATAATTGGAGAAAATGATGATGTTGTAAGAATAATGAGTATTCACAAAAGTAAAGGACTAGAATTTCCTATAGTATTTTTGGTAAATAGCAATAAACAATGTAATGAACAGGAGACTAAGCTTGATGCAGTTTTATTAGACCAAGATATAGGAATTGGAGTAAAATATATAGATTATTATGCACAAATAAAATATGATACATTAACCAGAGAAGCTGTAAAAAATAAGTTAAAAAATGAAAACTTATCAGAAGAAATGAGGATTCTATATGTTGCACTTACAAGGGCTAAAGAAAAGCTAATAATAACAGGAACATCGAAAGATTTTGAAAAAAAGATTGAAAAAATAGAAAAACAAATCGAAATATATCCAAAGGAAAATTCAAAAATAAAACCAATTTTAATAAAAAAATATAAATCATTTTTGGATTGGATTTTATTAGTATATTTATATGAAAAAGAAAAGACTGACAATTTAGTTGAAATAAACCGAATAAGTCCAAAAAATATACTTGAAAATGAAACTCAGAAAGAAGAAACATCAAATTTAAAACAAATAATACAAGAATTAGATGATAAAGAAGCAAATGTTGACCAAAACGAATATGAAATATTAAAAAATAAAATAGAATATGAATATGAAAATAAACTAGACACTATGTTACCAACAAAAGCATCTGTAACACAAATAAAGCAAATGGAACAAGAAAAGGCAAATGGAAATATTACAGATTTAGTAGAAAATAACGAAAAAGAAACATCAAAGACAAATGATATTACATTTGAAAAACCAAAATTTTTGCAAACAGAAGCAAAAGCAATAACAGCAGCAGAAAAAGGAACTCTAATACATTTATGCTTGCAAAAATTAAATCCAAAAGAAGAATATGATTTATCGAAAGTAAAGCAAATGATAAATGAATTAAAAAATAAAGAAATAATAACAGATGAAGAAGCAAAAGCAATCAATCCATATAAAATATTGGAATTTACAAAATCAGACTTATGGAATATGATGAAAAAAGCAAAAGAAATTTACAGAGAAAAACCTTTTTATATAAATATTCCAGCAGAAGAATTATATGGTGGAAAAACAGAACAAAAAATACTTGTACAAGGCATAATTGACTTATATTTTATAGATGAAAATGATAATATAATTTTAGCTGATTATAAAACAGACTATGTTGAAAATAATCAAGAAGAAAAATTGATACAAAAATATAAAAAACAATTAGAAATCTATAAAAGAGCATTAGAACAATCATATAATAAAAAGGTAGAAAAAATTTACATATATTCAGTTTATATGTCTAAAAACATTGAAATTTAAACAAAAATTTGATATAATATCGAAAAAATAATAGGAGGATATGTTAGAAAAACTAACATAAGTAATAATATGGATAGAATGAAAACCTTTTTAAAATATATACTTGCAATAATAATATTTTTCTTTTTTTCAAACTTTTTAATATATATGAGTTTAGAAACAACATATCAAAATATAGGAAGAAAAGACAACTTACAGCAAGTAACAATATACCAAGCCCAAGCAACAAAAGTTAATGGACGAATTAAAGGAACAATTTATAATGATGCTAACAATAAAATTACAGATAGATATTTAAAAATAGATTTGTATTCTGAAAGAGGAAATTTGTTAGGAACAAAGTATATTGATTTATTAGGAATTAGAGAAAACGAAACAAGAAATTTAGAAGTGTATTTTAAAATTCAAGATGTAGATTACTATGAAATATCTTTTACAGAAGAGAAGGAAGAGCAAGAGGAACTTCCTGAAATGGTAAAAGATTTAACTAAAGAACAAGTGGTTTGGGGAACATTTTTAACATTTCTAATTTTCTGGTAATAAAAACATAAAGGTGAATAACATGAGTTTATTGGAAAAATATGTCGAGAGAATAAAACAAAAAACAGAAGGATATAGTGAATTAGAAAAAATAAGATATGTATATATAGATTTAGGACAAAAATTTTCATTTGATTTGGACTTTTCATTTGGAAATGCAAAAACAAAAAATAAAATATACAATGAATGTATTAAAAATCAAGAAATAGAAAAATCTATGCAAAATAATAAAATAATTTGTAGGTCAATTGCATATATCTTAAAATTTATTTTAAAGGAATTAGGAGTAAATATACAAGTAACTAAGGATTATGATGATTATAGAAAATATCCACATATTTATAATATTATTGTAGCAGACAATGGAAAAAAATTTTCTATAGACCTACAAGAGGATTTGAGAAAAATAAAAGCTCATTTAAAAACAACAAGTTTTGGACTACCTCTAATAGAAGGAGATAGTCCTACTTTCAAGCCAAATGAACTAGAAAAAATAGATAGAAAAATAGGATATGTAACAAAAGAAATGGGATATACAAATGAGTATTTAGAATTAATAAAACTAAACATGCCATTATTTAGTGATTTTAATGAAAAGGTACAATTTGTATTAGAAAATGTTGAATTTTACTGTAATAAAGACATGCAATATGCAGAAAGAAAATGGAGAATGGAAGAATTTGCAAAACTTATAGAAAATGGATTAGTTCCGATGCAAGGAGTACCTGGATTAAAACAATATTTGAAAAGTAAAAAAGAGGAAGAAGAAAGATAAAAACTTAAAAAATTTTAATTTTATAGAATTTATCTTTAAAAAAAAATTAAGCTGAATGAATAATAAAACAAGAAGTTAGATATTATGGAAGGAAATTAAAATGTTAAATCAATTTTCGAGAACAGAATTATTAATAGGAAAAGAAGGAATAAAAAAATTACAAAAGGCCAAAGTAGCAATCTTTGGAATAGGTGGAGTAGGATCATTTGTAGTAGAAGGACTAGTAAGAGCAGGAGTAGAAAACTTTGTATTAGTAGATGATGACAAAATTTGCTTAACAAATCTAAATAGACAAATAATAGCAACTAGAAAAACAATAGGAAAATATAAAGTAGATGTAATGAAAGAAAGAATATTAGAGATAAATCCAAATGCAAATGTAGAAACATATCAAGAATTTTATATGCCAAATTCAGAAAATAAAATATTAGATAAAACAATAGATTATGTTGTTGACAGCATAGACACAGTAACAGCAAAAATAGAATTGGTAATGAATTGCAATGAACTAGGAATACCAATTATAAGTTCAATGGGAACAGGAAATAAATTAGACCCAAGTAGATTTGAAATAACAGATATCTATAAAACAAGTATATGTCCATTGGCAAAAGTAATGAGAAAAGAATTAAGAAAAAGAGAAATAAAGAAATTAAAAGTAATATATTCAAAAGAAGAACCAATAAAACCAGATGAAACATTAGAATGTAGCTGTAAAACAAACTGTATATGCCCTCCAGGAACAAAAAGAAAATGTGCAGAAAGAAATCAGGTACCAGGAAGCATATCTTTTGTACCATCAGTTGCAGGATTAATGATTGCAGGAGAAGTCATCAAAGACATTATATATTGATCATTATCTTAGTTAAAAACAAAAAATATACAATAAATAATTATAATATTAATATATAAAAATAAGAAAAAGAGGGAAAAATGAAAAAAATATCAATAATAGTACCAGTATATTATAATCAAGACAATTTATTACCATTATATGTAGATTTAAAAGAAAAAGTACTTATGAAGTTGAATATGGAATATGAAATAATATTTGTTGATGATGGTTCAAAAGATAAGTCTTATGAAGTAATGCAAAATATAGCAAAACTAGATGAGAATATAAAAATCAGCCAATTATTGAATCTTTAGGATATATATTTGTAATGTTTTTAAGTAACTTGTTTTTAGGGGAAAAAATCACTAAAAAGAAAATTATAGGGAATTTTTTAATATTATTTGGAATAGTTGTTTATTATATATAAAGGATTTTTAATAATTAAAACAAGTAACAGATAAATGTTCTATTTGCATTGCTTTTATTGTGAGCAAATACAAAAAAATTTGTAAAAGACTACACAAAATACAAAAAATATGTTACAATAAAAAAGAAATTTTTGGTAAAAACGGGTAAAACCAATATATAGAGGCTCAAAAACCTTGAAAATACAATAAAAAACAAAGAGGAGGTAAGAGTATGTCAGGACATAGCAAATGGCACAACATACAAGCAAAAAAAGGTAAAGCAGACGCAGCAAGAGGAAAAATATTTACAAAATTAGGAAGAGAACTATTAATAGCAACAAAAGAAGGTGGACCAGATCCAGCAGGAAACTCAAAATTAAAAGCTGTTATTGCAAAATGTAAAGCAGCAAACATGCCAAACGATACAATAAACAATGCAATTAAAAAAGCATCAACAAGTAATGAAAATTATGAAGAAATAGTATATGAAGGATATGGACCAAATGGAGTAGCAGTAATTGTAGAAGCATCAACAGATAATAAGAACAGAACAGCAGCGGATGTAAGACATGTATTTGACAAAGCTGGTGGAAATTTAGGAACAACAGGGTGTGTATCATATATGTTCAACAAAAAAGGAGTAATAGTAATAGAAAAAGCATCTACAGAAATGTCAGAAGATGATGTAATGATGTTAGCATTAGATGCCGGAGCAGAAGACTTTGTAGCAGATGAAGAAGTATATGAAATCACAACAGACCCATCAGATTTTGCACAAGTTAGTGAAAAATTAGAAGAAGCAGGATTAGAATTCTTAGAAGCTGAAGTCCAAATGGTACCAACAACAACAGTACAATTAGACGAAAAAGGCGTAGAAAAAATGGAAAGACTAATAGAAAGACTAGAAGAACTTGATGATGTTGCAAACATTTATCACAACTGGGAAGAATAAGGGGAATGAGGGACGTTCCTTCTTTTTCCCTTTTTGCGGGGATTAAGGGACACTCCTTATAAAAGGGTGTCTCTTTTCTATGTAATTTTTATTTAAAACATAGATAAAAACATTTTAAAATTTTGTGGAGAGAATATGGAAAAAATACCAGTAGAAAAAAATAAAGAATATATAGTAGAAATAATAGATAATGGATTTGAGGGCGAAGGAATAGCAAAAGTAGATAATTTTACGCTATTTGTGCCTGGAGCAATAAAAGGAGAAAAAATAAAAATTCTAATTGTAAAGGTTTTATCATCACATGCATTTGGAAAAATATTAGAAATAATAAAAAAATCTGATGCAAGACAAGAAGTAGACTGTACAACATATAAAAGATGTGGTGGTTGTAACATGAGACATATAAAATATGAAGAAACATTAGAAATGAAGCAAAATGCTGTTCAATCACTTGTAAATAAAACATTAAAAAACAAAATTCAAGTTAAACCAACAATTGGAATGAAAAATCCATTATATTATAGAAATAAAGCACAATATCCATTAGGAATAAATAAGAATGGAGAACCAGTAATTGGAGTATTTGCAAACAGAACACATGAAGTAATACCTATGGAAAAATGTTTAATTCAAAATCCAATTTCGGAAGAAATAGCAAAAACTGTATTAGAATTTATAAAGAAAAATAAAATCTCTGTATATAACGAAAAAACAATAAAAGGATTATTTAGACATATTGTAATAAAAGTTGGAATAAAGACAAATGAGGTAATGTGCATATTAGTTATAAATGGAAAACAAATACCCAAAGAAAATGAATTAGTAGAAATTTTAACAAAGAAATATCCTAATATAAAAACAATAGTAAAAAATATAAATACTAAAAATACCAATGTAATATTAGGCAAGGAAAGTATTAATATATATGGAAATGGATATATAGAAGATAAACTTGGAGAATATACATTTAAAATATCACCACTTTCTTTTTATCAAGTCAATCCAATACAAGCTGAAAAACTATACAATATAGGAGTAGATGCTGCAAAGATTACTAAGAATGACACTGTATTTGACTTGTATTGTGGCATTGGAACTATTTCATTATTTATGGCAAAATATGCAAAAAAAGTTTATGGGGTTGAAATTGTAGAACAAGCTATTGAAGACGCAAAAAAAAATGCAAAAATTAATAATGTTAATAATACTAAATTTATTGCAGGCGATACAGAGATTATTTTAGATGACTTGATTAATAATAAAAATATTGTTTCTGATGTTATTATGGTTGACCCTCCTAGAAAGGGACTTGATAATAAGTCTATAGATAATATTTTAAAAATTAAGCCTGATAGATTTGTGTACATTAGTTGTAATCCTGCTACTTTGGTTAGAGATTTGGCAAAATTTGAGGAAATATATGATGTTAAAGAAATTCAACCTGTAGATATGTTTCCGTTTACGGGACATGTGGAGTGTGTGGCAGTGCTTAACCTTAAATAGTTTTGAAATTATTTCTACTGTAAGGATAGAATGGTTAAATGTTAGAAAATTTATTTTCCATATCTAACTAAAATCTAACCAAAGTCAAATTTTAGATAAATGTTATAAAAAAATATATAAATCTAGTTTAGAAAAAGTGCTAAGCTAGATTTTTTAACTTCTTAAAACTAAAAGCAGAAGAAATAGCTTCAGCAGATAGTAATTTAGAATTTATATCTAAATGAGCATATACATTAGCAGTAGTAGAAAAATCAAATAAATTATTAGAAGATAGTAAAATAGAAATTGAAGACAATAAAAATCAATTATTAATAGAAACGAAAAAACTAACAGAAAATAATGCAACATCAGATGAGATTTATTTGAAAACAACTGAATTAAACAATAATATAACAGAGGCATATAAAAAACTAGAACTTGCTGAAAAAATTAATAAAGAAGTACAAAAAATGAAATTTGAAAGTATTGCTATAATAAATCAAATTAGAGTAATTAGTAAGCAAATAATTTATGATCCTAAAACAGAATTTGATATATTATCAGGAATAAAATTATCTAATGAAAACTTAAATCTAATAGATGAGAAGATGAAAAAAATGCTTATAAAAAATTGAGTATTTTTCTTGACTTAAGTGCATAATATATATTCTAATGTATTTAGAATACATTTGCCGTGCAATATATTTTATATTGTGTACCGGCACGAAAGAATACGCGTTCCTCGTATAAAAGTACGAGGAATTTCTAATTTTAGAAATAGAAAAATATGAATCAATAGTTTTTTAGTTATTGATTTATTTTTTTGCCCTTTAAATTTTTTAGAAATTTAAAGGGCAGGATAAGGAAAGCAGAGCATTTAAAGTATTGTAAAATAGGCATTTGGCTTACTTGCAGAATTGTAGAAATTATGCTAAAATATCGACAGTTATAAAAATATGTGCTATATTGGTACGAGAATTAAGAGGGAATAAGAATATATGAACAGAATTGCAAAAAATGAAGATATAGAAGAAATATCAAGACTAAGAATAATGCAACAAAAAGACGATTGGAAAGAATTATATCCTAATAAGGACGAAGAATTTTATGCGGTAACAAAAAAATATTTAGAAGAACATTTAAATAAAGATATATTCTTTTTTATAGAAATTATAGACAATAAGATAATTGCAACTTGTGGATTACAAGTAATAAAATACATGCCACAATGTGTGGAAAGTGGTGTTGAGGGATATATATGTGATGTCTTTACATTAAAAGAGTATAGGAGAAAAGGAATACAAACTAACTTAATAAAAGAATGTATTAAATTTGCAAAGAAAAATAATATAATTGAATTAAAACTTTCGAGTGATAATCCAGAGGCAATAAGAATATATCAAGAACAAGGTTTTGAACATGATAAATTAATAATGAAAAAAGAAATTAAGTAAAAGGAGAATTAGTAAATGAACGAATATTTAACAGAATTACATTTGCATACAAAAGAATCTATTTCTTGCTCAGAGATACCTGCTAAGCAAATGATTGAAACTTATAAAAAAGAAGGATATATTTTACAATTGTGATAACTGATCATTGCAGTAAAAGTAAAATGGATAGACTAGGAAATATATCTTGGAGAGAAAAAATAGATTATGTATATACAGGATTTGATATAGCAAAGCAATATGGGGATGAATTAGGAATAAATATATTATTAGGTGTAGAAGTAACATTACAAATAACTGATAGTGATTATTTAGTATATGGAATAGATAAAGAGTTTCTATATGAAAATGAAAAGATATACGAGTATACATTAGAAGAATTATATAAACTTTGTAATAAAAAAGAATATTTATTAGTACAAGCACATCCATTTAGAGATGATATACAACTAGCACCATTAGAATATATTGATGGAATAGAAGTATTCAATGGATGTCAAGATGAAGTCTCAAGAAATGATAAAGCATTAGAATATGGAAAGAGTACAAATAAAATATTAACATCAGGTTCAGATTTTCACAGACTAGATGATCTTGCAAGAGGTGGAATTATTACAGAGATAGAAATAAAAAATATTAAGGAATTAGTAGAAATATTATAATCAAGAAATTATAAATTAAACAGAAATGAAGGAACATATAATGGAAAAATTAAAAATAGAATATAAATTTGATTTAGAAGATTTTATAGTTATGGAAAATATTGAACACTCATATTTTCCAAATGATAATATAACTACAGCAGAAGAAGTAATGAAATGGTACGAAAAAAACAATTTGACTTGCATTGGAGTAAGAAATGCTGATAACCAAATTATAGCTAGCGTAAATATATTACCATTAAAAAAAGAGGTTTTTAAAGATATATATGAAAATAGAATGAACGAAGCAGATGTATTATATAATCAAATAGAAGAATATAAGGATGACAACTCATATCATATATATTTATCCTCTATATCAATTGATAAAAAATATAAAAATAATTACAAAGTGATTACAACTTTGTTAAGTGGTTGTATGAACTTACTTGATATGTTAATAAAAAGAAATATTAAAATAGAAAAAATTATGGCAGATGCAAGTACTATACATGGAGAAAAAATATGTAGAAAGCTATTAAGAATGGATTATATAATTGATACAAGCCATGATTCTAAGATATATTGTGAAGATGGAGAAGAATTTATAAAGGCTATAGAAAAAATTAAAAAATTTGTAAATTAAAAAAGAAATAGACAAATATGTAATATGAAAGTACGAAAATATATAGATTTAATATTATAAATAGTAGGCATACTGTTATGTCTAACAACATCTAACTAAAATCTAACCAAAGTAAAGATAATTTACAAAAAAAGCCTTAAAATTTAAAACTATTGTTATCACTAAAATTTATCAGAAAAGTAGCAAGATTTATTAGAATTTCAAGGCTTTAAAGTCACTCAACATATTCTAAACAAGCACAAAGAATTTTTTCATGAAAACATGTTGAGTGTGTAGCAGTACTACAACTAAAACAAGACATGTAATACTTGATTTTGATAGGACGAAAAAATAAAAAAATCGTCCCATGGAATTTTATATCACGAAAAAAATTAAAAATTCGTGATATAAAATTTGAAAAGCAATTTTAATCTCCAATAAAAATAATATCAAGAGTAAATAAACTCATTATTGTTCTCTCTTGACATTATTTCTATTGGAGATTTTGTGGTAATTAAGCAAATGGAAGGATAAATGTAATATTAAAATATTGGCGATTTCATTGTAAAAATAAGGAATTTATGATACATTATATACAGTAAAGATTAGGAGAATAGAATATGAGAGATTATTATAAATGGTGTGTGGAATTACTAAATAATTGGAAACAGAAAAATGTAGACAGAAGTCGAGAGTTTAATATTTTAGATAACTCATGGCAAGGATATGGAACAAAAGAACAGGTTAATGTTGATTTTGCTTTTATAGAAAAGAGCAAAATGAATGATTATGAATATCAAATTATAAAACAAGCAGATATGAAAAGCGAGGGGTCAGATCATAGACCAATTATTACAATAAATTAATACTATTAAAATCCGGATAAGTATATAGATGAAATAAAAGAAAATGAACTAAAGGTGATGGATAAAATATTTAATGGAAAAGAATTAGGAAAAGGAAAAGGTGGAATTAGCTTTTTAACAAAAAATGAAGTAACAAGAATTAATCTAACAAGAAATGCATTTATTATGGCTTTAAAACAAGACATATTAATGAAGATATATGGAAATGATTTAATAACAACAATAAGATAAAAAGTCAAAAATTTTTTAAACCATTGACTTTAACACTAAAAGATAGTATATTGTTTAAGTGAAATTTTGTAATCCTGTTTTATAGGAGGGCATGTACACTTTAATTACAAAATAATTATTTTAATTAAGGAAGGAGAATGCAAGATGAAAAAACTTTGGAGAGGCTTGAAAAAACGGTACTTTGACGGAGTATTATGCATGAGGATTGGAGGAGGATTGCCAAGTATGATGTATTTGGCAGTATGTATCATAGAATTTTTTATTCTTTGTAAAGTAACTCCGGAAAATACTATGCAGTATGCAAAAATTTTTGGTGTGAATTTCGTCTGGATGTATCTTTATAGCAGCATTATAGTGAAAAGATTCATGTTAAAACGACTTAACCAAAATAGCACAGTAATGTGGTTGGAACGTTTTGGCTTTGCTGTTATTGGACTGTTCATCGGACTTATAATAGCAAGAAGTTTGAAACCGTTACTTTTGCTTGTAGTATTTGCGATTCCAATTATTGTTGCAATAGGAATGATTTATGTTGAGGAAAACTGTGCTCTTTTTGAAGATTTTATTGAACTTAAAAAAATTGGCAACTTTGGAACAGTAGTACTCACCACATTAATTCCTGTAATAGCAATAATGATACCACTCATTTTTATGAGATTTAGTATTTGGTATATAATTGTAATTGTTCCAGGGTTTCTGCTGATTGCACCGTTAGTTTGCTGGGCAGAGCATGAGGAATATGGAATTTTGGGAGCAATGAGAATTGAATGGTAATGGTAACTTTCCAAAAAATAAAAAAGGTCTACAATGTAGACCTTTTTCAAGTAAAATTTAATTTTAATAACCAATAAAATATTGAATTTTTTTAAAACATATAATAGTTTAATTTTTATATGCTTTATTTTTCTAAAAAATTATGCTAAAATGATGACAAATATGTAAAAACAATAAAAGGAAATAAACATGGAATATGATTTTAGTAAAATAAATGATGAAGAATATGAAGAACTTTTTAAAGATATATTAAAAAGTACAACAGGAGAAAATTTTAGAACATTTGCAAAAGGAAGAGATGGAGGCATAGACGTTATATCAACAAATGCAAAAAATAAGATTATAGGGCAAGCAAAACACTATGTAAAAACACCGATGACCCAACTGTTAAAAGATTTAAAAAATAAAGAAAAACCAAAAGTAACAAGATTAAATCCAGATAGGTATATAGTAGCGTTTTCACAAGAAATTACATCTCAAGCATATGAAAAAATACTTGAAATTTTTTCGCCATTTTTAAAAGATGGAAATGATATATATGACCTAAAAAGAATGAAAGAAATATTGGACAATGATGAAAAATTAATTAATAAATGGTATAAATTATGGTTACCATCTAAAGAAATAATAGACAAAATATTAAAAAATTCTGAAAACGTAATAACATCATTTTATAAAGAAAAAATAGATAAAGAAGTACAGCTTTTTATAGAAACAAAATATTATAAAGAAGCAATAAAAACATTAGAAAAAGAAAATGTGATAATAATACATGGAAATCCAGGGACTGGTAAAACTACATTAGCCAACATTCTAGTTTATCAATTTTTAGCTAGAGATTACAAATTAAAGTATATAATGAATAGTGAACTATCTAATATAAATAATTTAATAAATATAGATGAAAAAGAAATTATATTGATAGATGATTTTTTAGGTAGTAATATATTGGAACTAGAAGCGGGAAAAGAAACTGCATTAGCAACTCTAATAAATTTGTGCCGATTTAAGAAAAATAAAAAATTAATATTAGTTACTAGGACAGTTTTATATAATAGAGCTAAGAATACTTATGAAAAATTTAATGAAGTTGATAATAAAATTTGTAATCTTATGATAGATACTAGTAGAATAAATATTTTAGAAAGAGCAAAAATTTTATATAATCATTTATCTTTTTATGGAATCAATTCAACTGAAAAATATGAAGCTTTTATAAAAAATAAATTATATTTAAAAATAATTAGAAGTCATAATTTTAATCCAAGAATAGTAGCAGAAATAGTTGAAAATGCGGCTTTACGATTAGATAATAATGATGAAATTGTACAGATGATAGATGATTCTTTATCTAATCCTAATAGCATATGGGAATATTATTATAAAAATTTAAATGCTGAAGAAAAAATAATTTTAAAATTAATAGCTATATTTAATAGAGAAATTAACATGGATATTTTAAAAGATGTCTTTGATGGTATATATCACAAAATTGCAAAAAAATATAATTTAAGCATAAAAGAAAATTGCTTTTTGGAATCAATAAGAACATTAAGTGGAAGCTTAGTTAGAATTGTAAATAGAGAAGATTCTAAAATGATTAATTTAGCTAATCCGTCTATACGAGACTATATAATAGATATCTTTTCTAAAAATGAAGATAATCTTATAACAGATTATATTGACACAAATTTATATATAGAACAATTATTATTTTTATATCAAATAACAAATCAAAAAGCCCGAAATGCTATAAAAGAGATTATATTGCAAAATTATTTTTGGCTTAATTGTATAGAAGATAAAGAAGAAAAAATATTTAATTTTCTTGTTAGTAATAAAATTAATAATAAATTAACAAAGAAAATTTTTAAAAAATTTTTTATAGATAGGCAATTACGTATTAGATATCAAACTATGCAAAATATTCTTTATTTAGTAAAAGAAGAGAAAGCATATTACAAAAGAGTATTTATTACGTACGAGTATAAAAAACAGATTAATAATATAATAGATAATATAAATTATAGAGATAATTTGGAAGAATACTTAGATATTTCAGATAGTATATTCGAATTTAATTTTGAATATTATGTTGATATTATATTACCAAATATAGAATCCGCTATAAACAGATGCTATGAAAATGAACTAAATGAAAATGCCGATATGATTCTTGATGAATTTGTGGGTGTCAATTTAAGAGATAAGAAAAAAATAGAAGAAAAGTTAAGTGATATTTATTGGCAAAAAGCTGAAGATTTTTTTGATTATTTAGCATATGATGTATGTAAAAAAGTAAAAACTGAGTCAAAAATTCGAGAATTGCATGATATGGGTGAAATAGATTATAATGCTGTGTATGAATATTGGCATGATATTATGGACGATATGGATGAAGAAGAAAGAGAAAATCATAAAACTAATGCAGAATTGATAAGAGAAATATTTGAAAAAAATTAAAATTGCAAACGATTTTATAAAAGTTTTAAAAAAATATATAAAATGAGAAATCAGTATAAATAAAAGGAGGAAAGTATACTTATGAAAAGAAAAATAGGAATGCTAATAGTATGTTTAATAGTTATTGTTTTAGTAGTAGCTTTTTTTATAAAAATTAATAAAATTGTAACTACAAATAAAGAAAAAATTAAATCAACAGAAGGAATAGCAACAGTGCCTACACTAGAAGATGAAATACAAGATAATACAATATGGTGTGGGACTTTTCAATTAATATGGAATGATTTAAAAAATGATATAGTAAAACAAGATATTGTATTTAATCCACAATTAGATGTTATAAAAAATTTGAATAAAGAAACATTTACAACAAAAGATATATCAGAAAAATACTTTTATAAAAAAGTAGGAACACCATCATTAGAATTAAAAGAAGAAATAGTAAAAGCAATAAAGGAAAAATTTAATGAAGAAAGTGATATTCTGGATGACTTTAATTGGGATAATAATTCTGAAAAATATTTTTTATATGCAATGTTAAAGAAAGAATTTCAATTTGAGAAAGCGTTTGATGAATTACAAGATGGTAAATTTGGAAAATATGATAATGTAAAATATTTTGGAATAGCAAAAAAAAATAAAAATGAAGAACTAAGAAAACAAGTTGTTGTATTATATTATAATTCTAAAGATGATTTTGCAATAAAATTAAAAACTAAACAAGAAGATGAAGTTATATTATGTAAAAATCCAGAAGGAAAAAGTTTTAATGAAATATATAGTAATATTTCAAATAAATCAAATAATTATAAAGGTTCAAAAGTATTACAAAAAGATGAACTACTGAAAGTACCAAACATAAAAATAAATGAAAAAACAGAATTTTCAGAAATAGAAAATAAAGAATTTTTATTTTCAAATGGTGATAGTTATATGATAGACAAAGCAATTCAAACAATACAATTTGAGTTAGATAAAACGGGTGGAAAAATTAAAAGCGAAGCGGGAATGGCAGTAGAGAAGTCTGCAGTTTTAGTAGAAGAAAATAGAGAGTTTTCATTAGATAATACATTTGCAATATTTTTAATAGAAGATGGAAAAGACAATCCATATTTTGCTGGAAAAATAAGTGATATAACAAAATTTCAAAAATAAGTATATCACTATTAATCTTTTATAAAAAGCTCTTAAATAAGGGCTTTTTATTGTTTATAAAAATAATCATATATATAGATTTTATACCTGAGGCTCAATTTTTAATATTAAATTTTCTTTTTGAATGCAATGAAAAGTTCAGAAATTCAATTAAGTATAAATCCTTAAGAGTCAGGCCCTCATAATCGTATATTTTCTTACTGAACTGTAGCAAAAATTAAAATTTAATTTAAAATTAATCAGAATTCATTTGTAATTTAGCTGAATATATGATATAATTTTGCTATCATTTATACGAAAAGAAGGGAATTCAAAAGATATGGAAAAGAAAAGAATATTAACAGGAGATAGACCAACAGGTAGATTACATATAGGACATTACTTTGGTTCATTAAAAACTAGAGTCGAAATGCAAGAAAACCCAGAGTATGATCAATTTATATTAATAGCTGATGTCCAAGCACTTACAGACAATTTTAATAACCCAGAAAAAGTTAGAAAAAATGTAAGAGAAGTAGCAATGGATTACTTATCAGTCGGAATAGACCCTAAAAAAACAACAATATATATACAATCAATGATACCAGAAACAGCAGAACTTACAGTATTTTATTCAAATCTTGTTACAATAGCAAGACTTGAAAGAAACCCAACAGTAAAAACAGAGCTAGCACAAAAAAGAGAAATATTTGGAGAAAGTGTAACATATGGATTTTTAGGATACCCAGTAAGCCAAGCAGCTGACATAACTACATTTGAAGGAGAATTAGTTCCAGTTGGAGAAGACCAGTTACCATTAATCGAACAATGCAGAGAAATAGTAAGAAAATTCAATAGTATTTATGGAGAAGGAGTACTAAAAGAACCAAAAGCAGTTTTATCTAGTTCAAAAAGAATTAAAGGATTAGACGGAAACGAAAAAATGGGAAAATCATTAGGAAATGCAATATATTTGTCAGATAGTGAAGAAGAAATAACAAGAAAAGTAATGAGTGCAGTTACAGACCCAAATAGAATAAAAAAAGATGATTTAGGAAATCCTGATGTATGTATGGTTGCATATTATCATAATTTATTTACTAAACCTGAAGATGTAAAAACAGTATGTGAAGAATGTAAAGCAGGAAAAAGGGGCTGTGTAGCTTGTAAAAAGCAATTAGCTGCAAATATAATAGAAGAATTAAGACCAATAAGAGAAAAAAGAGCTTATTATGAAGCACATCCAGAAGAAGTTGATAAAATTCTAATGGAAGGAACAGAAAAAGCAAGAAAAGTAGCTAAAGAAACAATGAAAAAAGTAAAAAAAGCAATGATGTTAGATTACTAAAATACATAAGATTTAACTCATGATTTTAAGCGAATTTTAATAAAAATGAGTGAATGAAGAAATGGAAAGGAGGCATAAATGTTTACAGATTATACAAAAATAATAATAAAATCAGGTAATGGTGGAAATGGCGCAGCAACATTTAGAAGAGAAAAATATGTAGCAGCAGGTGGACCTGATGGGGGAGACGGTGGAAATGGTGGAAATATCTATTTCCAGGTTGATAAAGATAAAAACACATTAATTGATTTTAGATATAACAAAAAATTTAAAGCAAAAGATGGTGAAAATGGTAGTGGAAGCAGATGCAACGGAAAGTATGGAGAAGATTTATATATAAAAGTTCCAATTGGTACAGTTGTAAAAGATGCTGAAACAGGAAAAGTTGTAGCAGACTTATCTGAACCAGGTCAAACAGAACTAATATTAAAAGGTGGAAGAGGTGGAAGAGGAAATTCACACTTTGCAACACCAACAAGACAAGCCCCTAGATTTTCAGAAGATGGAGAAAAAGGAAAAGAAAAAGAAATAATATTAGAATTAAAATTATTAGCAGATGTTGGACTTTTAGGATTCCCAAATGTAGGAAAATCTACATTTTTATCAACAGTAACAGATGCAAGACCTAAAATTGCAAATTATCATTTTACAACAATAAACCCTAATTTAGGTGTTGTCAGAACAAAAGATGGTGATGGATTTGTAATTGCTGATATACCAGGAATTATAGAAGGGGCAAGTGAAGGAGTAGGACTTGGAATTCAATTTTTAAGGCATGTTGAAAGAACAAGATTATTATTACATTTTGTTGATGTGTCTGGGCAAGAAGGAAGAGACCCTGTTCAAGATTATTATACAATTAATCAAGAACTTGCAAAATACAGTAAAAAATTAATAAAACGAAAACAAATATTAGTTGCAACTAAAATAGACAGTATGCAAGATGATGCAAATTTAAAGAAAATTGAAGAATTAGCAAAAAAAGAAAAAATAGAACTATTCAAAATATCATCAGTAACTGGAGAAGGTGTAGAAAAATTAATAGACCATGTAACAGAAGTACTTAAGACTTTACCAAAAGAAGAATTAGTAGAAATTGAAGACAGAGTAGTATATACATTGCAAGATAAAGACCAGGAATGGGAAGCCTATGAAGAAGATGGTATTTTCTATGTCAAAGGTAGAGCAGCAGATAGACTTATGGGAAGAGTTAATATTGAAGACAATGAATCTATGTATTACTTACAAAAGTGCCTAAAAAATATGGGAATTGAAGACAAACTTAAAGAACTTGGAATTTGTGAAGGAGATACAGTCAAGATTAGTGACTGGGAACTTGAATGGTATGAATAGGGAATAAGGGACGTTCCTTCTTTTTCCCTCTTTTAAGGGAAAAGGGGACACTCCTTCTATATGTATATACAAAATACATTTATAAAATTAAAAATAAGTAAAAAACAAAAAATAAAAATAGAATAAAATAGGGATTAACAAGGACTGTCCCATCTTCCCTTAAAAGAGGGAAAAAGAAGGAACGTCCCTTATTCCCTCAAAGGAGAGATAGAGATGAGCGAAAATAACAATAATAATGAAGTAGAAGAATTAGATATAAATCATTTAATGCAAATAAGAAGAGATAAATTAAAGGAATTACAAGAGGAAGGGAAAGATCCTTTTGAAATAACTAAATTTAATAGAACAAATACAGCAGGAGAAATAAAAGCAGATTATGATAAGTTTGCAGAAAAAGATGTAACAGTTGCAGGTAGAATTATAGCAAAAAGAATAATGGGAAAAGCATCATTTTGTACAATTCAAGATAGTGATGAAAAAATCCAAAGTTATGTAAGTATAAATGACTTAGGAGAAGAAAGCTATAAAGCATTTAAAACATATGATATTGGTGATATCATTGGAATTACAGGTTTTGTATTTAAAACAAGAACTGAAGAAATTTCTGTACATGCAAAAGAAGTAACATTACTTTCTAAATCATTAAGACCATTACCAGAAAAGTTCCATGGACTAAAAGATCCAGATTTAAGATATAGACAAAGATATGTAGATTTAATAATGAATCCAGAAGTAAAGAAAACTTTTGAAACAAGAAGTAAAATCATTTCTGAAATAAGAAGAATATTAGACGAAAAAGGTTATTTAGAAGTTGAAACACCAATATTAAATACAATATCAGGTGGAGCAACAGCAAAACCATTTATAACACACCACAATGCTTTAGATTTACCAATGTATTTAAGAATAGCAACAGAATTAAACTTAAAAAGATTAATAGTTGGTGGATATGATAAAGTATATGAAATGGGAAGAATTTTCAGAAACGAAGGAATGGATATTAGACATAACCCAGAATTTACATCAATAGAATTATATGCTGCATATGAAGATTACAATGATATGATGGATATAACAGAAGAATTATTTACAAAATGTGCAATGAAAGTTTTAGGAACAACAAAAATAACATATCAAGACCAAGAAATAGATTTAACACCTGGATGGAAAAGAATTACTATGATAGATAGCATCAAAGAAGCATGTGGAGTTGATTTTAATGAAATTAATTCAGATGAAGAAGCAGTTGCTTTAGCTAAAGAAAGAGGAATTGAAATTCCAGACCCAACAAAAGAAACAAGAGGAGATGTAATTAGCTTATTCTTTGATGAATATGTAGAAAAAACATTAATACAACCAACATTCATATATGATTATCCAGTAGAAATTTCACCACTTGCAAAAAGAAGTTTAAAAGATCCAAGATTAACAGAAAGATTTGAAGTATTTATTGGTGGAAGAGAATATGGAAATGCGTTCTCAGAATTAAATGATCCAATTGATCAATATGAAAGATTTAAAAAACAAGTAGAAGCAAGAAATGCCGGAGATGAAGAAGCTGGTATGATGGATGAAGATTTTATTCAAGCTCTTGAATATGGAATGCCTCCAACAGGTGGACTTGGTATCGGAATTGATAGATTGGTAATGTTGCTAACAGATGCAGCTTCAATTAGAGATGTATTATTATTCCCAACAATGAAACCTTTAAATTAAAAGTTCAAGAATCATAATACTAATTTACTATTACGAAAGGAAAAAATAAAGATGAAAATTTATCCAAAAACTAACGAAAAACTGGAAGGATTAGAAAAATTTGAAGAAACAATAAATAAATATAGAGGAATAGAAATACAATATTTCCAAAAATCAGATGATGAATTAGTAGACTTTCAAATAGAAGAACCAATTAAAAGAATATTAAAAAAATTTCCTAATATTGAAGAAATAACAATACATCCACCATTATGTAATTATGAACTTGAAATTGTTTTATTAAAAGATAAGAATATATTTTTGAAACAAATAAAAGAAATAGTGAAATTGTCTAAAAAATATAAAGTAAAAATAAATATAGTTGAACATACAAGATTATTAATGAGCCAAGCAAGACTATCAATAATTCCAGTATTAGAAAAATCAAAAAAAATCATGAAAAACACAAATACAAAAATTCTTTTTGAAAATATTTATATGATGCAAGAACAGCAAAATTGCTCTGTAATAGAACTTTGTGAATATTTAAATAGTGAAAATATAAAAGTATGTATAGATATGTGTCATTTGTATTGTCAAGCACATATCTACAAGAAAAATATAGAAGAATTTTTAGAAAGATATTTAAATAAGGAAAAATGTGAGAGACAGGTCTATCAAATACATTTTGCATATACAGCTAATGATGATGGATATATTGATAGAACAACACATGCAATAATGCATCCTAATGTGGAAGCTCTATCTTATGATAAACAGTTATTATACAAATATGGAATGAAAGACTGTAATTGGGTAACAGAAGTATCTGAAAAAGATTACGTTTCAAGAAAAGACCAAATTGAAGAAATAAAAATGTTAGAGAAAAGTGAATAAACAAAGGAGAGAAAAGAATGTTCAATTTTTCATTTGATAAAAGAACAATGTACATAATAGCAGGAATAATGCTATTATTTGTAGTAATACAATATATAACAAATCCAGGAGAATTATTAGGACTATTAATAAGTGCACCAGGAGTATTAATTGCAATAACATTTCATGAATTTGCACATGGATATGCTGCATACAAATTAGGAGATGATACTGCTAAAAGTCAAGGAAGACTTAGTCTAAATCCATTTGCCCACTTGGACCCAATAGGAACATTAATGTTACTAGTTGCAGGATTCGGTTGGGGAAAACCAGTAGAAGTAAACCCAAGAAATTATACAAGAAAGATTTCAATGGAAAAAGGAGAAGCGATTGTATCATTAGCAGGTCCATTAATGAACTTTATATTAGCAATAATATTTACATTAATATATTGTGCAATATATAAATTTGCTAGTTTGTCTTTTATGACATCAACAGTTGGAGTAGTAATTGTATTATTAATAAGAACTACAATCTCAATAAATATAGGGTTAGGAGTATTTAACTTAATACCATTACCACCATTAGATGGTTCAAAAATAATAATGCCATTTTTACCATACAAAGCAAAAGAATTTTTTGTTAACAATGAGCAAATATTTTATATTATATTTGTATTAATTTGGATAACAGGAATAGCGGGAACAATTATTACACCAGCAATTAATTGGGTTTCAAAAGGAATATTGGCATTAGGAAAATTAATATTTGGATTATAAATAGGAGAAAATATGGAAAAGGATATATTAACTTTAGGAATAGAATCAAGTTGTGATGAAACTTCAGTGGCAGTTGTTAAAAATGGAAGAGAAATTTTATCAAATGTAATAGATACTCAAATACCAATACATGAAAAATATGGTGGAGTTGTGCCAGAAATAGCGTCAAGAAATCATATAGAAGCAATTTCAAGAGTAACCCAAAAGGCATTAAAAGATGCTAATGTGACGTTTGATGATATTGAGGCAATTACTCCAACATATGGTCCTGGTTTGGTTGGCGCTTTATTGGTTGGACTTTCATATGCAAAGGCATTAAGCTTTGCAATAGATAAGCCTTTGGTTGGAGTGAATCATATTCAAGGTCATATTGCTGCTAATTATATAACATATAAAGAATTAAAACCACCATTTTTATGTGTAATGATGTCTGGTGGAAATACTCAACTTGTTCATGTTAAAAATTACACAGAATTTGAAGTTTTAGGAAAAACTAGAGATGATGCAATTGGAGAAGCTTTTGATAAAGTTGCAAGAGTGGTTGGCCTTGGCTATCCTGGTGGACCTAAAATAGATAAACTTGCAAAAGAAGGCAATCCAAATAGCATGGAGTTACCAAAAACTCATTTTGAAAATTTGGATTTTAGTTTTAGCGGTATAAAAACTGCAGTGATTAATTTACATCATAAAACACCTGATATTAACAAAGCTGATTTATGTGCAAGCTTTGAAAAAACAGTAACAGAAATATTAATGGAAAATACAAAAAAGGCATTAAAACAAATTAATGTTTCTACAGTAGCTTTAGCTGGAGGGGTTTCAGCAAATAGTTATATTAGAAATGAATTTTTGAAATTACAAGATATTGGCATAAAAGTTTATATGCCAGATTTAAAATTATGTACAGATAATGCTGCTATGATTGCTTCTGCTGGTTACTATAATTTTATAGAAGGAAATAGAAGTTCATTAGATTTAAATGCGATTCCAAATTTAAAATTACAGAAAAAGTAATAAAAATTTACTTTATTTTAAATCTATCACAAAAATTTTATACATCTTAAAAAATAAAGGCAAAAAGAGACATAAAAATAATAATAAACTATTTAAATTATATAGAAATTAAGGTTATCATTTTAAAAAGTGGTAGCTTTTTATTTGTTTATGTATAAAAAAACAAAAAAGGATAAAACTAGTAAAGAAAAATATCATAAAATGAAGCATGACTAATACAAAAAATTAAAGATATTAATATATTTTAATAATGAAAGGAACTGAATTTTATGTTAAAAACAAAAAACAGAACAGTTTTTATTATAGTTTTATCGATTTTATTTATATCATCAATAATAATAGGAATAAGTATTTATCAAAAAGAAAGTACGGCAGAAACACTTTCTAAATATGGCTCAAGAGGAACAGAAGTTACGCAAATACAAACAAAATTAAAAAGATGGGGATATTATTCGGGAAATATAGATGGAATATATGGAACACAAACAGTTAATGCAGTAAAATATTTTCAAAGAAAAAATGGATTAACAGTTGATGGGATTGCAGGGCCAGCAACACTAAGAGCAATGGGAATTATGACCTCATCAGGTTCAAGTAGTTCATCATCAAGTTATAATAGTAATTTGAATTTATTAGCAAAAGTAATCTACTCAGAAGCAAGGGGAGAACCATATACAGGGCAAGTGGCTGTTGGTGCTGTATGTTTGAATAGAGTAAAAAGCAGTTCGTTTCCAAATACTTTATCAGGAGTCGTTTATCAAACCGGTGCATTTGATGCAGTTAGTGATGGACAAATTAATTTAACACCTAATTCAACAGCAAGAAAAGCTGCACAAGATGCATTAAATGGGTGGGATCCAAGTTATGGTGCAATATACTATTTTAATCCATCTACAGCAACAAATAAATGGATTTGGTCAAGACCTGTAACTGTAACTATCGGAAATCATAGGTTTTGTAAGTAAAAGTAAGTGAGGTAAGTAAGAGTAAGTAAAAAACGTTTACTAAAAGAAAATATAAAAAATAAAAGTAATACAATAGTAATAAATCTACAATGAAGTTAATATAATATTATAACAAAAGGATAATACAAACCTTTCAAATTATTTGGAGGGTTAGAAGAAAAGATCCTCCAAATTAGAAAAAATTAATATTTATCTAAAAAAGGAGGAAAAAAATATGGATAAAAAAGATGTAGTTAGAATGAGATGGAAAGAAGAAAATAAGGAGTATTTTCGGGAAGTAAAAAGAAATGATTTAACATGCTTATTGCGGCGGGAATTGGAAAATAATTTAAAAACGTTCAAAAAATGTGAGGATTTTCACTTTGAAGCTTATTGTGAAAATTGGACGCAGGAAGCTGAAAGTAAGACAATCATTGTACAAAAGATTGTAAATTTAATTGAGGCAGTGGAACTTTCGGAAGATATTCTATTTTATGCTGAAGATAACTTGAAAATCTTTAAATTAGACTACTGGTTTGCAGATGGAAGTAAATTTCAAATAGAGCTTCCTAAAAGTTGCCTTTGGATATTTTTACAGGAAGTTCCAAAAGAAAAAGTGGAAATATCAAAGAACATAAGATTTTTATGGAGGTTTAAGGGAGAAAATTATAGTAAGCAAATGGACAGACAGTATGTTTTAGAAATATTCAAAGGATTTATATATGATTATCCGGAAAATAATACAATTTCTAAGCAGTTGACCCATTATATTCCAATCACAGAGAAGTTATATGTGAATTGGGACAGTACAGAGCCAGTTAAATGTTTATACTTAGGAACCATCTCAGGAGAGTGTAAAGGACTTGCGATTATTTACCATCACAAGATTGTATGGGAAAAATTAGCAGAACTTTACGGAGTATTAAAATAAGAAACAAAATGTATCAAAAAATAGATTAAGGAATAATACAAAAAGTTTCTTATTATGATTTTGATACATACAAAGGTAACACGGTTAAATATTAAATTATTTTTAATCGTGTTACTTTTTTATTAGCGAATAACAAATTGGTTTTAATATTTATGATTTTTACTTGAAAATGGAAATATAAGATGTTATAATAGGTGACATAAAAGGTAGTAGAGCCTTTCGTTTTTCGGAGGGCAGTATTTATTGGACCTCCAAAAAATGAATTATAGCTTTTGAATAACTAAAGGAGGAAAAATAAATGGATGGAAATATTGAACTGCAATGGATTAGAGAAAATTTATTGTATAAGAAAAAAGTGAAAATAGATATTAAAGATTTGGAGAAATTAAAGCAAAAATTGAAAAAAAGTGAGAATATCAAAGAAATATATATTAATTTTGATAGAAATAAACACAAAAATATTTCACAAATTTGGGTAGGTGATGTCAGTGCCAGAGAAAGAAGTGTCATCTTTGAAGACGATAAATCTACATACTTAAAAATATCAGAATATTGTCACTAATGTGTTATAAATTATGTTTCCTAAAAAACGAGTATGGAAATTATTTCATACTCGCTTTTTTATAGATAGACATGTTTTTATTTTCCACTTGAAACTCTTAAAAAAATACATTATAATAGCAATATAAAAAGGAGAAAAAGCAATGTCAAATTTTGTACACTTACATATACATAGTGAATTTAGTTTATTAGATGGAGCAAACAGAATAAAAGATTTGCCAGTTAGAGCAAAAGAATTAGGAATGGATTCAATAGCAATTACAGACCATGGTGTAATGTATGGAGTAATTGACTTTTATAAAGCATGCAAAAAAGAAGGAGTAAAACCAATTATAGGATGTGAAGTGTATGTTGCACCACGTTCAAGAATGCAAAAAGAGCCAGGAATAGATAATCACTATTATCATTTAATTTTGTTGGCTAAAAACAATGAAGGCTATAAAAATTTAAGTAAATTGGTATCTTTAGGATTTGTAGAAGGGTATTATTACAAACCAAGAATAGATAGAGAAATATTAGAAAAATATCATGAAGGACTAATATGTTTAAGTGCATGTTTAGCAGGAGAGGTTAATCAAGCACTACTAAATGGTCAAACAGAAAAAGCCGAAGAAATTGCACTTTGGCATAAAAGTGTTTTTGGAGAAGATTATTATATAGAAATTCAAAATAATGGAATAAGAGAACAAGTATTAGCAAATCAAAAATTAATCCAATTAGCTAGAAAACTAAATATTCCAATTGTTGCAACAAATGATGCTCACTATTTAAAAAGAGAAGATGCTTATAATCATGAAGTTTTGTTATGTATTCAGACAGGTAAAAGGATGAGTGATGAAGACAGAATGAGATTTGATACAGAAGAACTATATGTAAAATCTCCTGAAGAAATGTCAGAGTATTTTAAGGCTTTTCCAGATGCTATTGAAAATACAGTAAAAATAGCAGAGAAATGTAATGTGGAGTTTGAATTTGGACATACTATATTGCCTAATTATGATGTACCACCAGAGTACCCAACACATTATGATTATCTTAAAAAATTATGTGATGATGGCTTAATAAAAAGGTATGGAACAGAATTATCAGAAGAAGTCAAAAAAAGAGCAGAATATGAACTTTCTATTATCAAAAAAATGGGATATGTTGATTATTATTTAATAGTATGGGATTTTATCCATTATGCTAAAACACATGGAATCCCTGTGGGACCCGGTAGAGGTTCAGGTGCAGGGTCTATATTAGCATATGCAATAGAGATTACAGACATTGATCCTATTAAATATGGATTACTTTTCGAAAGATTTTTAAATCCTGAAAGAGTTAGTATGCCTGATTTTGATGTTGACTTTTCAGATGAAAGAAGACAAGAAGTAATTGATTATGTATCAGAAAAATATGGTCATGACCATGTATCACAAATTATCACTTTTGGAACAATGGCAGCTAAGATGGTAATAAGAGATGTATCAAGAGTTTTAGATTATCCATATGCAGAAGCAGATAGCTTAGCTAAAATGATACCAAATGAGATTCATATAACAATAAAAAAGGCATTAGAACAAAATAGAGAATTAAAAGAAAGATACGATAATGACGAACAAGTAAGAAAAATATTAGATATTGCGATGGCTTTGGAAGGAATGCCAAGGCAGGCTTCAACACATGCGTGTGGTGTAGTTATTACAAAAGATCCAGTAGACACATATGTACCACTATATGTAAGAGATGGACAAATAAACACTCAGTACATAATGACAACACTTGAAGAACTAGGACTTTTAAAGATGGATTTTTTAGGTCTAAGGAACTTAACAGTAATTCAAAATACAATTGAAATGGTAAAGAAAAATTATGGAATAGATGTTGAATTTGATAAAGATATGTCAGACCCAAAGGTCTATAAGTTATGGCAAGATGGAAATACATTAGGAATTTTTCAATTTGAATCTCAAGGAATTACTAACTTTATGAAGGAACTAAAACCAGACTGTTTGGAAGATTTAATTGCTGGAGTTTCGTTATATCGTCCAGGACCAATGGATCAAATTCCAAGATATATAAGAGGAAAACAAAACCCGGGTCATAATGAATATACACATCCTAGCCTAGAGCCAATATTAAATGTTACATATGGCTGTATGGTGTATCAAGAACAAGTTATGCAAATAGTTAGAGATTTAGCAGGATATTCTTTAGGTAGAGCAGATTTAGTAAGAAGAGCAATGGGAAAGAAAAAACTTGATGTTATGGCAAAGGAAAGAGAAGTTTTTATACATGGACAAGTAGATGAAAATGGAAATATAGAAGTACCTGGATGTGTAAGAAATGGAATTGATGAAGTATCTGCAAACAAAATATTTGATGAAATGGCAGAATTTGCAAAATATGCTTTCAATAAATCACATGCAGCATGTTATGCAGTTGTATCATATAGAACAGCATATTTAAAAGCATACTATCCAGCAGAACTTATGGCTGCAACATTAAATAGCTATTTAGGAAATTTAGACAAAGTCCCACAATATATAGATGAATGTAAAAGATTAGGAATTGAAATATTAAGACCTGAAATAAATAAAAGTGAAGAAAAATTCACAGTTGAAATAGACAATGCAGAAAATTATATAGATGACAATTCAAAAACTACAGCAACAAGACATGGAAAAATTCGTTTCGGACTTGGAAGTATAAAAAATGTTGGAACAGTACCAGTTGAAAACATCGTAAAAGAAAGAAAAGAAAATGGACCATATAAGAGCTTTACAGACTTTTGTGAAAGAATAGCAGACGAACAAGTAAATAAAAAATGCATTGAAAGTTTAATAAAAGCAGGCGTATTTGAAGAGTTTGAACAAACTAGGTCTACACTTTTAGCGTCATTTGAAAATATTGTAGACACAATCCAAAATAACAATAAAAAGGGTTGGGATGGACAAGTCACAATGTTTGACATAGGAACAGAAAAAGAAAAAGAAGAACTAGAAAAAAATAAATATCAATTTGAAGAGCATGGAGAATTCCAGGAAAGAGACTTATTATCAATGGAAAAAGAAATGCTTGGTATATACATATCAGGGCATCCACTTGAAAAATTAAGAGAACAAATTATTCATCAAACAAATATAAATACATTAGATTTAGCAGAGATAAATGAACAAAATAGTAGTTCACAAACAGAAGATGGAAGTCAAGAACAAAAAGTTAGAACTAAAGCGAAATTTGTTGACGGTCAGAAAGTAACATATGCAGGAATAATAACATCAATAAAGAAAAAATACACAAAAAATAATAAAATAATGGCATTTATCACTATAGAAGATTTATATGGAACAGCTGAAATCATTGCATTTGAAAACACTGTAATAAACAGTAGTAAAAGCTTAATAGAAGAAAATATAGTAACTGTAACAGGAAGATTAAGCATAAGAGAAGACGATTCAGCAACAATCATTGCAAATGATATAAAAGACTTTGGAGAACAAAAACAAGACATTTTAAGTATAGATATAACAAACTTTTCTGAAGAACAAAAAGAAAAACTAAGAAACGCAATAAAATATTTTACTGGAGACAGAAATAATATGAATGTTCAAGTGAAAATAGGGAAAGAAATTAAACCTTGTGGTGCTATTTATTATAATGATAAAATAAAGAAAATATTTGATGAAATTTGAGACAATTTGGACAAACCAATTTTGTCTCATTTTTTAATTGTTCTTTCATATGGTTTTATATTATCTGTTAATTCTAAAATGTAATCAGTTGATGTATTATAAAATTTTGCAAGAATACCTAAGAATTTAATAGGTAAATCTCTTTTACCAGTTTCATATAAACTATATTGTTGTCTAGTAATATTTAAAAGTTCAGCAATTGCAATTTGCTTTTGATCTTTATCTTCTCGTAAATCTTTTAATCTTCTCAAATACATATAAAAATCACCTCTCTAAACATATTTAAAAAAATAATATCACGAATTCAAAAAAATGCATTGACATGCATTCAAACAAATGATAACATTATGATCAATGAGTTTAATTGAATGCACGAAAGGAGAGAAAAAATAATGAAAAAATTTAAAATTAATAAGGTGAAACTTATAAATGCAATAATTATAATGTTAACAATATTAATGATTACATATATTGCCATTAATTCTCAACTGATAAAGGATATACTAGGCATAAAAATAAAACAAGAAAATGAAGAAATTAAAGTACTTCCTTTATTTTCATATGTTGTTTATGATAATCAAGATCAAGAAAATATAAAAGTACTAATAAGTATCAATAGTGAGAATGGAATAGAATATATAGAAAAACCAGATGGAAGTAAAATATTTGGAAATGAAAAAAAACAAATGAAAATAGATTATATAGCTAAAAAAGAAGAAGAAAATATATTCAAAATTAAAGAAAAGAAAAAAAATGAACAAGAAAAAATATTATATATAGACAATGCAGCAATAAAAGAAAGCACAATTGGAATAAATGTTGTAACAGATAAAAAAGGATATGAAGTTATAGAATTAAATAATAAAATAGAATTAGAAGGATATGAAATTTTATATAAAATAGGATTAGGAGAAAATAGCCACTGGATGAGTGGAACAAAATTTTCTATAGTGGATTATGATTTGATACAAAATGGATTAATAAATGATGATAATACTGTAACTATATCAATGAAAGCAGAAAATGAGAAACTAGGTAATAAGGTAATATATAATGAAAATATACCTATAAATTCAGAAGTAAATACAATTGCAAAAAGCATTAAATCAGAGAGCCTATTAAATGCAATAAAAGAAAATGACTTTATAAATGGAAAATATGAAATAATAGTAAATGATGAAACATATAATACTAAAGTTTACAATTTCAATGAAGATATTAATATAACAGCAGATACTGTATTCGGAATAGAAGAAGATGTCGGAACAGAAAATGATTATGCACAAAATATGATAGTGTTAAAAATAAATGGGGATTTAACAATAGATGAGGGTACGACATTAACAACCTATGCAAGCAAAGATGGATATGGTGGACCCAAAGGAATGATGATCTATTGTTCAGGAACATTAACTAATAATGGAACAATAAGTATGACAGCAAGAGGAGCATATGCAGAAGGACAAAATGTATATTTATGGAAAAATACAAATAGTAGTTATGAATATATTCCAGCAGTTGGAGCTAATGGAGGTGAAAAAGTTCCTACAAGGGCTAATGGAAACATTGGAAATAGTGGTACTAATAGACAAACAGGAGGTGGTGGCTCTGGATCCTGCTATTCAGAATATGGAACTTCAGGTGCAGGATCACAAGGAACATCATATTCTGGTGGAACAGGAGGAGGAGCTGTATGTACAATTGTAGCGGACACCGCAGGTGCAGGGCAGGAAAATCGGTGGTGCTGGGGGAACTGGAAGCTATAGTGATAACAATGGAGCAGGAAATCCTGGAAGTAAAAATCGGAACAGGTGGACTTTTAATAATATATGGAAATAAAATCAATAATAATAATCTAATAGAATCAAATGGTGTGAGTGCCATATATGAAACTGTTACAGGAGGATCAAGTGGAGGAGGTTCTATAAATTTATTTTATAATGAAAATTATAATAATAATGGAACAATTAGTGCATATGGAGGAATTGCTACTAAAGGATATCTTATGACTGGTGGTGCTGGAGGAGCTGGAACAATTACAGTAGGAAGTATAAAAACAGGAGCCTATGAAAATATAGATGTTGATGGAAGTTACAAAATGATCGAAATACAAGAAGACAATATTGAATTAGTAAAAATATTAAATAATGAAGCAGTAGTAGGAAATAACCAAAAAAAAGTACAGGAATTAATAGAATATAAATTACAAATTATAAAAAGAACAACTTCGGATCAAATAACATGGAAAAGTTCAGATGAAAACATAGTTACAGTTGACCCAAATGGAACGATAAAGCTTATAAATTCAGGAACAGCTATAATAACATGTACAATTAAAACAAAAATAGGAATTGAATATAGTGATTCCTGTAAGGTGACTACAGCAGAAAGATTATATTTGTATTATTATGGAAATCAATTTGTTAGTATAACAGGTGGATATGAAAAATGTGCACGTACAGGAAGAAGATTTTCTGCAATATTTAATAATGACAATATTTATATTGATTGTAATGCAGGATATGGAGGTGGAGGAGTTTTTACAGTAAATTCAATAGATTTAGCACAATATAAATACTTAAAGTCATATGGCAAAGTTACAAGTTGTGCAACAAGTGACTCTGCTGGAAGACTTATGGCAACAACTACAAGTAAAACATGGGGATCTTCATATATTCCAGCAGACTCTGTAACTGTTTCATCTACCAGAAAAAAAACAGATTTATTAACATTAACTCATGATATTACATCTTTACAATTATCATACTATATATCTAATGGATTCAATCAATCTCATGGATATTTATATGAAATATGGTTAGAAAAATAAAAAAATTATACATAGGAGGAAATATAGATGAAAAATAGCAGTAAAGGTATCACATTAATTGCATTAATTATAACTATAATAATTCTATTAATCCTTGCAGGAGTGACTATTTCACAGTTAACAGAAAATGGATTATTGTATAAAGCTATAAAGGCAAAAGATCAAACACAAAAGATGCAAGCCAAAGAAGAATTAGAGAGTGTGTTAATAGAAGCCACAATAGAAAAACAGCAAAATGAAAAGTATAATTCTAATGATTTTTTAAATCAATTTATAATTTCAAAAATTAGTGGAGCACAAATAAATGAAAATAATGTATTAATAAAAAAATATACTTTTTTAATAGATAGAGAATTACTAAAAATAATAAGTGTAGAAGAAATACAAAATAATGAAGAAAAAACAGAAAGCTTAATAAGTAAGATATCGGAAATACAAAGTAATGGATATTCTACTGTAAAATTAAAAGTAAAGGATAATGAAGGAACAGAAAAAATAGTAGAGTATAACATACACACAATTATATATAATGGAAACTTAATATTAGATGGTATATCTAATATAGAAGGAGCTACTTTGTCAAATAATGTATATGAATTTGGAAGTAAAACGACAGATGTAGCAACAGAAAATGAAAACGCAAAAAATATGGTGGTATTGAAGGTAAACGGAAATTTAACAATAAATGAAGGTATAACATTAACAGCATGCAAAAGCGATGATGGGTATGGTGGACCAAAAGGAATGATGATATATTGTACAGGAACCTTAACAAATAATGGTACAGTAAGTATGACGGCAAGAGGCGCAAAAGCAGAAGGAGAAAATGTATATTTATGGCAAAATTTAGACAATAGCTATGAATATATTCCAGCAGTTGGAGCAACAGGAGGAGAAAGTATAACGAAACATGAGAATCAATCTGGGAATGGAATTAATGGATATGTAGGAAATGGAAGACAAACAGGAGGAGGAGGCTCAGGTGCTGCTAACGCTTCAGATGCAGATCCAATTGCAGTTTCTGGTGCAGGAGGAAATGGAACTTCATATTCAGGAGGAGCCGGTGGAGGCGGATGTAATATAAATTGTTATAGTAAAATTAAAGCTGAAGATGGAAGCTCAACTGGAGGAAAAGGTGGAGACGGAATAGGATATAGATATAGTTCATCATGGGCATCAAGACTAGCAGGAGGAGGAGCAGGAAATCCTGGAGGAAATGGTGGACAAAATGATAGTGGAAATGCTGTAGATGGAGCAGGAGAAAACGGAACAGGAGGTCTACTAATAATATATTCTGACAATATAAATAATACAGGAAAAATAGAATCAAATGGATCAAAAGGTACTCTTTATACAATGATAAGTGGTGGAAGTTCAGGAGGAGGTAGCATAAATATATTTTATAAAAATAATATAACTTGCACTGGACCAATAGAAGCCAAAGGGGGAAAAATAAAAGGATCTGCTGATGAATTAATTGGAGGAAATGGAGGAAATGGAACAATATCTATCGGAAATATTAGTAGTGGAACATATCAATCAGATACAGGAAATATAAGCCTAAAAGAAGATAAAATTGAATTAATAAAAATTCAAAATGAAGAAGTATTAGGAAATAATGGAAATAAGATTGAAAGTAAAACAGAATATAATATAGATATAGAAGAAAAACCATATGCTGCTCAAATAATATGGAAAAGTTCAGATGAAAACATAGTTACAGTTAATCAAAATGGAAAGATAAAGTTTATAAATCCAGGAACAGCTACAATAACATGTACAGCTAAAACAAAAATAGGAATTGAATATACAGATTCCTGTGAAATAACCGCAATAGAAAGATTATATTTGTATTATTATGGAAATCAATTTACTAGCATAACAGGTGGATATGAAAAATATGCACGTACAGGAAGAAGATTTTCTGCAACATTTAATAATGACAATATTTATATTGATTGTAACGCAGGATATGGAGGAGGAGGAGTCTTCACCGTAAATTCAATAGATTTAACACAATACAAATATTTAAAGTCATATGGACAAGTTGCAAGTTGGGCAACAAATGATTCGGCTGGAAGACTTATGGCAACAACCAAAAGTAAAACATGGGGATCTTCATATGTTCCAGATAACTCCGTAACTGTTTCATCTACCGGAAAAACAGCAGAATTATTAATATTAACTCATGATATTGAATCTTTACAATCATCATATTATATATCTAATGGTTTCAATCAATCTCATGGATATTTATATGAAATATGGTTAGAAAAATAAAGAACAGGTTAAAAATAAAATATGTTATTTATTCAAAAATGAAATAGTGGGAGGAAATCTCACTATTTTTTATTAATTACTTGAAAAAAAGCCCAAAACAATGTAAAATAGATAAGTAAAAAATAAATAAAAAGGAAAGAGAAAAATGTATTTAATAGTAGGGTTAGGAAATCCAGAAAATGAATATGCACATACAAGACATAACATGGGATTTGACACAATAAACGAAATTGCAAAAAAAAATAATATTAATATTACTAAAACAAAATTTAAAAGTTTATATGAAACAAGTATAATACAAGGTGAAAAAGTTATTTTATTAAAACCACAAACTTTTATGAATTTAAGTGGAGAATCAGTAAAAGAAGTAGTTGATTTTTATAATATAGAACCGGAAAAAGTAATAGTAATATATGATGATATAGATACAGAAAAAGGAAAAATTCGAATCAGAAAAAAGGGCGGACCAGGTTCACACAAAGGGATGATATCAGTCATAAATGAATTAAAAACAGAAGATTTTCCAAGAATAAGAGTTGGAATTGGACAACCAGAACATAAAAATGATATGATAAATTATGTTATAGGAAAAATACCAGAAGATGAAGAAAAGATTCTTATTCAAGGAGTAAAAAAAGCAGCAGAAGCAGTTGAAGAGATTTTAAAAAATGGGATAGATATTGCAATGAATAAATTTAATTAAATATCATGGAAAAAAGCAACTGAAAAAAATAATAAAACTTTATATTTAGATATAAAATTACCAAATATATAAGAGGGAGAAATTAAATGCTAGAAATTTTTATCAACAAAAATACAGAAAATAAAGAAATTGCATTACTAGAAAATGGACATTTAGTAGAATATTATATAGACGAAGGAAATGATTTAAGAAAAGAAGGAAATATTTATATAGGGATTGTAAAAGATGTAATAAAAGGAATGCAAGCTGCATTTGTAGATATTGGAACAGAAAAAAATAGTTTTATTCATTTAAAAGATTTATTACCAAAAATTGATGAAACAAAAAATAATGTAAAAAATGAGAAAAACAGTAATATAGAAATCAGCCAAATAATAAAAAATAATGATGCTATATTAGTACAAGTAAAAAAAGATAGTAATGCTTTAAAGGGAGCAAGAGTATCTACACATATAAATCTTCCAAGTAAATATATTGCACTTATGCCAGATACAGATATAATAACGGCTTCACAAAAAATTGAAGATAAAAAAGAACAAGAAAGATTAATAAAATTAGTAAAAGAAAATATTACTTCTGAAAATGGAGCAATTATAAGAACATCAGCAATTGGTAAAGAAAAAGAAATAATAGAAGATATAAAATACATAGAATCAAAATGGAAAAAAATAAAAGAAAAATATCAGCAAGAAGCGAAAACAAAAGAACCAAAATTAATTTATAAATCAGAAAATATTATAGAGAAAATGACTTTAGATTTACCAGATAATTCATTACAGAGAATTTTGACTAATAATGAAAAAGAGTATAACAGATTATTAAAATTGCAAAAAGAAAATGCATATTTGCAAAAAGCAAAAATTGAATTCAAAAAAGAAGAAATATTAGATATTTATGATACAAAAAAACAAATAGAAAAATTGCAAAATAGAAAAATATGGCTAAAATGTGGTGGTTTTATTACAATAGACAAAACAGAAGCATTAACAGCAATTGATGTAAACACTGGAAAATACACAGGAACAAAAGATGTAGAACAAACAATTTATAAAGTTAATGAAGAAGCAACAATAGAGATAACAAAACAATTAAGACTAAGAGACATAGGTGGAATAGTAATAATTGATTATATAGATATGAATAATAATGAAAATAAAGAAAAAATACAAAAATTATTAATAGAAAACTTAAAAAATGATAGAGCAAAAACACAAGTAGAAGGATTTACAAAGTTAGATTTAATGGAAATGACAAGAAAACACATAATGTCCCACAGGGACGGTTCTGATGGGACAAAAATGTCCCATAGGGACAGTTCTTGCGAGAGAAACTACCATTAAGAAATATCTTTCTTGGCTAAAAAGGAGAAATATATGAATGTAGGATTTATATCACTAGGATGTAGCAAAAACTTAATAGATACAGAAGTCACCATCGGATTATTTAAAGATAATAATTATAAAATTGTAAATGAACCTCAAGATGCAGATATTATAGTAGTTAATACATGTGGATTTATTGAATCTGCAAAAGAAGAAGCAATTAATACAATTTTAGAAATGGCTGAATATAAAAAAAGAAGATGCAAATATTTAATTGCAATGGGTTGCTTAGTACAGAGGTATTATGATGATTTAAAAAAGGCTATTCCAGAAGTTGATTTATGGATAAAAATTGATGAATATAATAAATTATGGGATAAAGTTGAAGATTTAGTAAAAAGAGATATTGTAGAAAATTCTAAAACAAAATCAACAAATAAAATATCCGAAATAGAAGCAATGCCAATGTTAACATACGAAGAATATTTAAACAGAGTTGTTACAACTGGAAAAAACTATGCTTATCTAAAAATAGGAGAAGGCTGTAGCAATAAATGTACATATTGTGCAATTCCATATATTAGAGGACCATTTGTAAGTAGAAAAATTGAAGATATATTAGAAGAAGCATCAACTTTAGCAAAAAAAGGAATAAAAGAAATTATTGTAATAGCACAAGATACAACTAAATATGGAATTGATTTATATGGAGAGAGTAAATTAGCAGAATTGCTTCAAAAATTAAGCGAAATTCAAGGAATTGAATGGATTAGATTTTTATATTCTTATCCAGAGGGAATAACAGATGAATTGATAAAAGTTGTTGCCAATAATGATAAAATAGCAAAATATTTTGACATTCCAATTCAACACATATCAAATATAGTTTTAAAAAGAATGAATAGAAAAACAAGTAAAGAAAATATAGAAAAATTAATTGCAAAAATTAGAAAAGAAATTCCAGATGTTACATTAAGAACAAGTTTGATTGTAGGATTTCCAGGCGAAACAGAAAAAGATTTTGAAGAATTAAAAGAATTTGTAAAAGAAACAAAATTTGATAAATTAGGAGCATTTATGTATTCTAAAGAAGACGGAACACCAGCAGCAAGGCTACCAGAACAAATTCATGGAAATACTAAAAAGGCAAGATATAAAAAGATAATGCAAGAACAACAAAAAATATCAAAAGAAATTTTAAAAAGAAAAATTGGAAAAACATTTAAAGTATTAGTAGAAGATTTATCATTTGATAAAAAATATTTTATCGGAAGAACAATGCAAGATGTACCAGAAGAAGATGGATTAGTCTATATAAAAAATGACAAAGAATATAAAACAGAAGATATTTTGAATCATTTTGTTAATTGCAAAATAGAAAATGTAAGCAATTATGATTTAATAGGCAAAATTATTTAATGAAAGAAGGAAAAATAATGTTAAAAGAAAAATTATTAAATGATTTAAAAGAGTGTATGAAAGATAAAAATATAATTAGAAAAAATACAGTTCAAATGATAAGAGCTGCAATTTTACAAGTCGAAAAAGATAAAGCTATAGAATTAAATGATGAACAAATAATTGAAATTATTGCAAAAGAAGCTAAAAAAAGAAAAGATGCAGAAGCTGACTTTGAAAAAAGTGGTAGAGAAGACTTAATAAATCAAAATAAAGAAGAATTAGCAATCTTGACAGAATATTTACCAAAACAATTAACTGTTCAAGAAGTAGAAGAAAAAGTAAAAGAAGTAATTGCAGAAACAGGTGCAACATCAATAAAAGACATGGGAATTGTTATGAAAACAGCAAAAGAAAAAATAGGAACAGCTGCAGATGGAAAAACAATAAGTGAAGTAGTAAAAAGGCTATTAGCATAAAAATTCTATATTTGATTTACTAAAAATGCTAGACAAAGAAATAAAAAAGATATATAATTATAGCATATTAAATAATAATAGTATTATAATATAAATACATACAAAAACAAAGAAAAAGAGAAGTACATTTAAAACTAATTTAAAGAGAATAGGAGTCAAAGGCTGTAAGCTCCTAAAATAAAGATAAATGGAAAGTAGCTTTGGAGTTGATAATCTGAAAATAAAATTAGGATTATACGTAATACTGCGTTAAAGTAGAATGAGAAATTATCTATAAAAAAGGAAAAAATAGATAATAATTAAGGTGGTACCGTGAGATAAAAACTCGCCCTTATGCTTGAAAAATAGCATATTGGCGAGTTTTTTGTACAATTTGAAATCAACAAGATGAAACAATGGGGACGGAACAATGGGGACGTAGAGAATTTGTTCTGTAAAATATGTAGAAGAAAGTCGAAAAATATCAAAAGATAAAATAATTAAAATAGCAAAAACTATAAAAAGGAGGTAGAAAGATGCTAAAGATACAGACAAAAAGCTTAGGAGCAGAGTTAACTAGTATACAATATGATGGAAAAGAAATACTATTTCAAGGTGCAAAAGTATTAGACAATAATGGTAATGTATATTGGGGAAGACAAGCACCAATATTATTTCCTATAGTGGGTCAACTTAAAAATTTAAAAACTCAAATAGAATGGAAAATCTACGAAATGTCACAACATGGCTTTGCAAGAGATATGGAATTTGAAGAAATATCAAAAACAGAAAACAAACATCACTATGTGTTGAAATATAACGAAGAAACACTAAAAAAATATCCATATAAATTTGAATTACATGTTATATATGAAGTTAACGATAATACTTTAACTGTGAGATATCAAGTTGAAAATATAGATGATAAGACAATATATTTTGGATTAGGTGGACATCCAGCTTTCAATTGTGATTATAGTAATGGAGAATATGAAATTGCTTTTACAGAACAGGAAGATGAAATAGAATTTCTAAAATTGAAAGATGGCTTAATAGATACAGAAAGAGCTCCTAATATTTTACAAGATAATAAAATCCGTTTAAAAGGAGATACTTTTGATAATGATGCAGTTATTATGAAAAATATAAAATCAAATAAAGTTATTTTACAAAATTATAAGACAAATCAAAGAATATTAGAATTTGATTTTTCTGGATTTCCATATTTAGCACTTTGGTCAAAAAAGGAAGCACCATTTGTCTGCATTGAACCTTGGCAAAATACAGCAGATAGAATTGATGGTACACAGATTTATAAACAAAAAGAAAACATTATTGAATTGTTACGAGACAAAATATTTGAATGCAAATATTCAATTAAATTTTATGAAGATTAAAGGAGTGTCCCTTTTTCCCTAAAAAGAGGGAAAAAGAAGGAACGTCCCTTAATCCCTAAGAGGAGGAATTAGAATGAGAAAAAAATTAAATGATAAATATAACCCACAGGATTTTGAAGAAAAGTTATATCAAGAATGGGAAGAAAAAGGATACTTTAAACCAAGTATGGACAAAACAAAGGAAAGTTATTGTATAATGATGCCACCACCAAATGTAACAGGAAAGTTACACATGGGACATGCACTAGATGATACAATACAAGATATTTTAATAAGATTTAAAAGAATGCAAGGATACAACACATTATGGCTTCCAGGTTCTGACCATGCAGCGATAGCAACAGAAGTAAAAGTCGTTGCAAAAATGAAAGAAGAAGAGGGATTGTCAAAAGCAGACATAACAAGAGAGCAATTCTTAGAAAGAGCATGGGCATGGACTAAAGAATATGGTGGAACAATTAAAAAACAACAAAGAAGATTAGGATGTTCTTGCGACTGGGATAGAGATAGATTTACAATGGATGAAGGACTATCAGAAGCAGTTTTAGAACAATTTATCAAATTATATAATAAAGGATTAATTTATAAGGGCAAAAAAATGATAAACTGGTGTCCATCATGCCATACAACTATTTCTGATGCAGAAGTTGAATATGAGGATGAACCATCACATCTATGGCATATCAGATATCAAATTGCAGGAGAGCCAGACAGATATATTATAGTCGCAACAACAAGACCTGAAACAATGCTTGGAGATACAGCAGTTGCAGTACATCCAGATGATGAAAGATACAAAGATTTAATTGGCAAAAAATGTATCTTGCCAATAATGAATAAAGAAATTCCAATAATTGCAGATGAATTTGTAGAAAAAGAATTTGGAACAGGATGTGTAAAAATCACACCAGCACATGACCCAAATGATTATCAAGCAGGACTAAGACACAACTTGGAAATTATAGAAGTATTTGATGACAGTTCTATTATGGGAGATTTAGTTCCAGAATATAAAGGAATGCCAGCAATAGAAGCTAGAAAACTAATAGTAGAAAAACTACAAGAATTAGGAAACTTAGTTAAAATTGAAGACTATACACACAATGTTGGAAAATGCTACAGATGTCATAATACAATAGAGCCAAGAATTTCAGAGCAATGGTTTGTATCAATGAAAGACTTAGCAAAAAGAGCGGCAGATGCAGTTAGAAATGATGAAGTAAAATTTGTTCCAAAAAGATATGAAAAGATGTATTTTAATTGGTTAGATAATATTCAAGATTGGTGTATATCAAGACAATTGTGGTGGGGACACAGAATTCCAGTATACTACTGTGATGAATGTGGACATATGCATGCTGCAAAACAAATGCCAGAAAAATGTGAAAAATGTGGTTCTACAAAATTATATCAAGATGAAGATTCACTTGATACATGGTTCAGTTCAGCATTGTGGCCATTCTCAACATTAGGTTGGCCAAACACAGAATCAGAAGATTATAAGACATTTTATCCAACAAATGTGTTAGTTACAGGATATGATATTATAACTTTCTGGGTATCAAGAATGATGACACAAGGGCTAGAATTAACAGATAAAAATCCATTCAAAGATGTTGTAGTTCATGGAATTGTAAGAGACTCTCAAGGTAGAAAAATGTCAAAATCATTAGGGAATGGAATTGATCCAATTGAAATAATAGACCAATATGGTGCGGATAGCTTAAGATTTTCAGTACTTTCAGGAACAACAATGGGAAATGACATTAGATATATGCCAGAAAAGCTAGAACAAGCATCAAATTTTGCAAACAAAATTTGGAACGCTGCTAAATTTGTAATAGCAAATTCAGCAGATGAAGAAGAAGTAAGAAAATTCTGCTATGAAGCATTTGAAAAAAACAAAGCTTATAATCCAGAATATTTTAGGATAGAAGATAAATGGATATTAAATAAATTTGATAAATTAGTAGTAGATGTTACAAAAAATATTAATAATTATGATTTAGGAATAGCTCTTGATAATATTTATAACTTTATTTGGAATGAATTCTGTGATTGGTATATAGAAATGGTAAAACCAAGAATTTATAGTAATAATGAAGAAGAAAAAATTTCGGTAACAGATGTTTTAAATCATATTTTAGCATCATCACTTAAATTACTACACCCATTTATGCCATTTGTTACAGCTGAAATATATAAAAGTTTAATAGTATTTGGAACAGACGATATAATAGTTGCAAAATGGCCTGATATAAGAGAAAAATTTGTATTTGACAATGAAGAACAAACAGTTGAAAAAATAAAAGAAATCATTACAGAAATAAGAAATGTAAGAGCAAATATGAATATTCATCCATCAAAAAAATCAGAATTAATATTTGTAACTAAAAAATACGAAAATGAAATTTGGGAAGCAAAAGACTTCATCTTAAAATTAGGACTTGGAGAAAAAATAATAGTTCAAAAAGACAAAGCAGGAATACCAGAAAATGCAATAAGCATATTAAAAGATGGAATAGAATTATACATGCCACTTGAAGATTTAGTAGATATGGAAGAAGAAAGAAAAAGACTAGAAGAAGAAAAGACTAGATTAGAAAGTGAAGTAGCAAGATGTGAAAAAATGCTTTCAAATCCAGGCTTTGTAAATAAAGCACCTGAAAAGAAAATACAAGAAGAAAAAGATAAATTGGAAAAATACAAAGAAATGTTGGCTAAAGTAATAGAAAGGCTTAAATGAGACATTGGGGACGTAGAAAATTTGTTCCACAATTATGTCGAAAACAGTTGTAAAATGTCGAATAAATATAATATTGAATAATAAATATAAAAAAAGTGAATAAGACAAAAAATTACAAAAAATGACAAATGAATGGAACAAATTCTCTACGTCCCCTTTGTTCCGTCTCCTTTGTTCATTAAATAAACGAAAGGAAAAAAAAGTATGGAAAATATAGAAAAAATTTTTGAAATACTAAGAAGTATACCAGTAACAGAAAAAAATAGAGATGAAATACATGAGATAAGACAATTATTAATTAAAGAAAAGTATATTGAAGCTTTAGCAAAAATGAAAGAATTACAAAAAAAGCAAGCTGAAGAGCAAGAAAACAATGATGAAGAAAATGAATATAAAAACGACGAAAATGTAATAAACGAAGAAGAATATGATGAAGAAGTCGAAGAAGAAAACAAAAGTGAGGAAGGTTCATATCCTAAAAAAATAAGTGATAAAAAATTAGAAAAAATATATATTGGTTTATTATTAATAAATCCAAAATTAATTAGAAAATATTACTTTGTTTTTGATGATTGCTTTTTTGAAGACTTAGAAATGCTTAATTTATATAAAAGTATTTTGTACAATGAAGGGTCAAAATATTCTTCTGAAAAAGCAAAGGAAGGCTTTAATTTTCCAAAAGAAACAGAAGAAACATATCAACAGAAAATAAATATAAAAGAAGAAATTAAAAGTGGTAATTACAATATAGAAAAAGTTTATGCTAAGTTAAGAAAATTATTTATTTTAAGAAAGGCATATTTAGAAGCACCAGAAAGCAATATACAAAATAGAATTGTTGAAATTACAGATTATGAATTATATGATAAAATGTCAGCTGATGAAATCATTAGTGCAATTGAACAAATAAATGTAACACAAAAGTTCAAACAAGCAGTATTAAGTGATGGATTAGTAGAATTTTTAGAAAGTGGAGAAAATGAATTAGCCAATGGACTTAATTATCCATTTCCTATTTTAACAAGTGTATTTAAAGGAATAAGAAAAGGAGAGACGATGGCATTTGCTATGCCATCAAACTCTGGAAAAAGTAGATTAACAATAAATTTAGCAGCATATACAGCACTAGTTCATAAGAAAAAAATATTAATTATTTCAAATGAAATGTCAGAAGAAAAAATGAAATTATGCTTAATAACAACAATAATAAATCATCCTGAAATTCAAAAAATACATGGACAAGATGTACAAATATCAGAAGGGGAATTATTAGAATTCAAATTTAAGCCAGATAATAAAAAAGAAGCAAAATTAGATGAAAGTGGTTATATATTAAAAGAAGAAAAAGAAACACAAGCACAGTTTGTAAAAAGATTAACTAAAATTTCATCACAATTTAATAAGGTAATAAAAGCTATTGAATGGGCAAGTAAACAGATAAATAATTCAATATATTTTATCAATATTACGGACCATACAAATGATGAGTTACAAAAAGTAATTATAAATTACTATTACAAAGAAAAAATAGAATATGTATTTTATGATACATTAAAAACAGATACGGCAAATATTGGTAATCCAGAAGAAATAAAGAAAACAGCAACAATTCTTTCAAATTTGGCACAAAACTTTAATATCTTTATCTGTTCATCATTACAATTGGCAGAAAGCAGTACTTCTCCAATTAACTTAAATGTAAATGATTTAGCAGTTAGTAGAACAGTTAAGGAAGTATTGGATACATTATGTTTGTTTAAACAAATAAGTAGAGATAATTTATCAGAATATGAATATTCTTTAAAAGAAGTTGATACACAATTTTATGATTTAGAAAAATCAGATGATCCAGATGTAAGGTATTATTCATGTGTTATAGACAAAAATAGAGCTGGCGCTAAGCCAAAACTTGTATTTAAAATAAATTTAGCTTACAATAGTTGGGAAGAACTTGGATATTTAAGGTTGAAGCAAAATTAAATTAATGTGATAAAAAAACATTATTATATTTTAGGAAATTAATTTTCATGTTATAATATTTTAAAGATGATATATCAAAATAAAATTTTAAAAATATAAAAAAGCTAAAGTAATAAAAACTAACTATTTTATTAAAACAATATAAAATATATCAAATAAAAATACTATAAAAGGAGAAAAAATAATATGAGAAATAATAGTAAAATAAAGTTTTTAAATGTAACATTAGTAGTTCTAATTTTATTACAAATTATACTGTCAATATATTCTTTTGCAAATGAAGGTATAGAAAAAGATTATTATTATATTTCAGATATGGAATACATAACAGAAAATAATTGGTCTTATGTAGGTTGGGGAGAAATAAAAAAAGATAAAAATATAGAAAATGGAAAGATAAGCCTATTAATTGACGGAGAAAAAGTATATTTCGATAAAGGAATGGGAGCACATGCTACAAGCCAACTTACATATGATATATCAAAATATTCAAATAAATATACAAGATTTGTAGCAAAACTTGGAATAGATAGTTCGAAAAATGGTAAAGGAGACGTGTGGTTTAGAATTTCTGTATCTAATGATGGAAAAAATTGGACAGAAATTTATAAATCAGATTCAATAACATCTTCACAAAATGCTTTAGAAGTAGATTTGAATATAAAAGATTATAAATATTTACGACTATACGCAGATAAGAACGGTACAGATGCAGTAGATCATGCTGTTTATGCAGATGCAAGAATAATTAAAGAAAATTATGATTTAACAACTGAACTTAATAATAATATCAAAAAACTTGAGTATTATGATTCAATATTAAACAAAAATACACCAGAAGAAAATTATAAAAACAATCTTGAACTTGTTTTAAGAAGAGAATTTGTTAACCGTATGGGATATTGGTCAATACAAAATACTATAAGAAACGATAAAACAGGAAATATGGAAGAAACATTAAGCTGGATTTTAAATGATAAGCAAAACCTACAATTATTTATTGAAACTGGAAATGTAAAAAATTCAGAAAAATGTTTAGAATCACTGAATACATTATATATGAAATATAAAAATACATTAGGAAACACAGGAGACAAACTAGTCTATAAAAAGATGCTAATAGCACTAGCAATTTCATATAGCTCAGATAATCCACCAACTCCATTAGCTTTTAATTCACCCGAAGCAAATTATGATATATTAAAAAGATATGAACTTATGAAAAAGTTTTATAACAAAAATTTATTTTCAAATAAAGAAGAATTTAAAAATTATAAAATGGAATTAATGAGATTTGTAATGAATGATTCAATAGCAAATGAAGAGTTGGAATGGTTAAGAGGATATTCAGAAAAAAAATATCCAGACATTAACAAAAGGTTAAATCCATATAACTATATGTCATATATTCATCCTAATTATAATCAAGATAGGCTATATGCACAAGAAAATTACAATACATTTAACGAAAAATATCTATTAAGTAAATATAATATAAGTTATGGATTAAATAGTGATGGAACAAAGACACCAAAAACTTGGATGGTTATGGAAGCAGGAGGAATTTGTTGGAATATATCAAGATTAGGTCAAAATCTATATAAAACACATGGAATTGCGGTAGCAGGAGTATATCAACCAGCTCATGAAGCCTATTTAACATACTCAATTGATTCAAATAATAAGGGAATATGGAACATTGGTAACAATATTTTTGGTTGGGGAAAAAGTGCCACAACATGGTATGGAGGAAATCCAATACGTTTGTTATTTAACTGGAATAATAAAACATTTACTGATAAATATTCTACTGATTCAAAATCAGGAAATAGTGCAGGATATCAATTATTAGGACAAGCAGCAATAAATGAATATGATAAATATTTAGAATCATATTTTTACTATTTAATAGCTAACTCATATACAGATTTAGACATAAAAGAAAAAATTTATAATCAGTCATTATCAAAATTAAATATAAATTTAGATGATTATGATAAATTAATAGAAACATATAAAGAACAAGAAAATAAAAATAGTTCAGATTGGAAAGAATTATCAGAAAAAATTATAGATGTATATACATATTATCCAATGGCAATGGTTGATTTATTAAAATTAGTAGAACCAAATTTAAATAAAAATGATACCTTAGAAATTGATATGCTAAAAACAGAAGCACTAAAAAAAGCAACAAAAGCAACAAAAAATGAAAGCTTACAACCGGAAGCTTGTAAGGAAATAGCAGATGCTTTATTAGGAGAAAATAAAGTTGATTTAGCATCATTCTCTTTTGATGGAGAAAATGCAAAAGAAATTATTATAAATTCAAAATATGATAATTATGATTTTCAAGTTCAGTATAGTTTAGATGGTGGACAAACATGGACAGCAACATTAGAACACAAAATAAAACTTACACAAAAACAAATTGAAAAAATAAATGCAGAAAATGATATAAAGGTTAAAATATCAGGATCTAGTCAGATATTTACAATTGATATTACAACAGGAGAAAGTATACTTGACAACTCATTAATAATAAATGATGACGAAGATACATTTGTTGGTAAAATAAATAATTTAGAATATAGTTTAGATAATGGAATTACATGGAAAGATTATAGCAGTACAAAAAGATTTACTGAAAGCCAAAAAGTAAAAGCAAGGTATAAAGCACATGGAACAACATTAAGTGGAGAAATTAGAGAATATAACTTTACTAAAAACGTAGATAATACTTTAAAATATATAAATGTAGAAAATATTAATTTTATTTCAGCGGGTAAATCACAAAGTGGATTTGCACCAGAAAACATGTTAGATGGTAGTGTATTTACTTCATGGCATACTAAATACGGAGAAATAGCACAAGACAAATCATATATAATAAGTTTTAATAAAGCCAAGTATTTATCACAAATATCATATGACCCAGCAGGACTAAATGGAAGAATAAAATCAGCAAAATTATATGTAAGTTTAGATGGAATTGAATGGAAATTAGTATCAGAGATAACAAATTTAGCTAATGACGAAAATAGAAAAACAATAACTTTAAAAGAATCAGTTCCAGCAAGATATGTTAAAATAGAAGCTACGGAGACATATGGAAATCATGAAGGACCAAATAAATATGTAAGTGGTAAAAGATTTAATTATTATGAAGATACTACTAAAAAATTTAGTGAACCAGAAATAGAATATTCTAAAAATAAATTAACAAATCAAAATGTAGTAGCAACTATTAAAATTCCTTATGGATATAAAGCCATAGGAAGTACAAGTTATACATTTAATAATAATGGAAAACATGAATTTAAATATAAAGACATAAATGGTGAAGAAAAAACATTGATAGCAAATGTAACATGGATAGATAAAGAATTACCAACAGCACAAGTAGAATATGATATTACTAGCCAAACTCAATTTACGGTAAAAGCTACATTAAAAAATATATCAAAAGAAAATGTAACAATAATTGATGGTTCAGGTGGAACATATATATTTAGTAAAAATGGAGAATATGTATTTAAAATTAAAGATGAAGCAGGAAATATTGGTGAAGTAATAGCAAAAGTTACATGGATTGAAGAACAACAAGAAGTAAAAGGTGATATCAATGGTGATGGTGTTTTAGATATATTAGATTTATCTATGCTAAATAAACATTTAATCGGAAAAAAGATAATTGATGATGCACAAAGTCTAATTGCAGCAGATATTAATAAAGATGGAGTAGTAGACATTGTTGATTTATCAATTTTAAATAAAGAAATAAACAAATAAATAAGTTTTTGATTATAAAAAATTTGGATTTTGCGATATATAAAAATAAGGAAGGATAAAATAAAATGAGAAAGAAGATATTTTTAGTAATTATTATTTGGCTATTATTATTTAAATGTTTAATTTCGTATGCTTCTGATAATGTAACAACTACAATTAAAACAAATCAAGAAGATAAAAATATAACTGTAACATTGAAAGTAGAAAAAATAAGAGAAGGATTAGATGCATTATCAGGAAAAATTGAATATGATGATTCTAAATTGGAATTTATAGAAGCAAAAAGTGCCAATAGCAATTTGCAAGAACCTTCATTTAATATAAATAATGGAAAATTTACCATATTAATAAGGTCAAATTCAATAAAAACGCCTGCTGATATTATACAATTTAGTTTCAAGGTTAAGGAGAATATTACGGGGAATACAGAAATTAAAATATTACAATTAACAGGAGCAACAGAAAGAGATAAGAAAATAATATTGGAAGATAGTGTTGCAAATATAAATATAGAAAATAATATACCAAATATACCAAATATACCAAACATACCAAATAATAATAATACTAACAATGAAGAGACAAATAGTAAAGTAGATATAACAACAAATAATAATGGTGGAAGCAATAATAACAATAATAACAATAAAAATAAAACTCCAAATAATATATCAATAAAGAAAAATGAGATTGTTAAAGATGAAGTGAAGCCAGAAAATAATGAAACAACTATAGAAGACAATAATGGTACAGAAGAAAATAATAATATAGTAAATAATATAGAAGAAAATGACAATATAGTTGAAATAGAAAATACACAAAATAATATAATGAACAATAATAGTAATAGCTTAAAAGAAACAACAGAAACAAAAAAAGATTCAGCTAAAATAGGTATATATCTATATATTACAATAGGAATAATTACAATAGCTATTATATTAATTATAATAATCTTAATTAAGAATAGAAAGAATAATTAAATTAAAAAAGTGTATTCCATAAATCTTCTTTATAAATGTTTATAATAATAAAAATAAGAAAAAAGAGGCTGTAGAAAAAGCCTAAAGAATGAGATTGAGTTATAATTTTAGCGCAAATCTCATTTTTCTTTTTTATAAACATTTGTTAATGTCTTAACAAATCTATCCAGCTATAAATAATTTTTTTAGACATAGTAAATAAACTAATTTTATTAATGCTACAAGAAGTTACTAAATTTGTAGAACAAAGTTCAGTGCTATCCAAAGAAAATACAACTTTTCCAACAATATCTCCTTTTTTTAATGGAGCATCAATTTTATCATTTATTTCAATAGATTGAGAGATTTGATTTTCTTTTCCTTTTTCAATTAATGTTCCAGCATCATTTTCCAAAACTACATCAACATTTTGTTTTACTCCTCTATTAACAGATACAGTTTGAATTAAATCTCCTTTATTGCCAAAACTCTTAAAAGAAAATTTATTAAAACCATAATCTAATAATTTTTGAGCCTCTGCAAATCTTACTTTAGTTGAAGGTGCTTTCATAATTACAGCAATCAAAGATAAATTATCCCTTGTTGCACTTGCTGATAAATTATATAAAGCAAGCGAAGTAGAACCAGTTTTTAAGCCAGTAATTCCTTTATATGTTCTAATTAATTTATTAGTATTTACTAATTGAGATTTTCCATCTCTTAAACTATCCATCCAAATGGTAGTATATTTAGTTATATTAGGATGTTTATTTAAAAGCTCACGAGACATTAATGCGATGTCATAGGCAGATGTAACATGACCATTTTCATCTATTCCATGGCAATTTTTAAAACATGTGTCATTCATACCTAACTGTTTTGCCTTATCATTCATCATTTGAACGAAAGCCTCTTCAGAACCTGCAATATGTTCAGCCATTGCTACAACACAATCATTAGCAGATACTACACAAATTGCTTTTAACATTTCATCAACTGTCAAAGTTTCTGTTGTATCTAGCCAAATTTGTGAGCCGCCCATAGAACGAGCTGTTTCAGAACAAGCTATTTTATCTGAATATGATAAAGAACCATTATCAATTTGTTCCATTATTAATAAAATACTCATAACTTTTGTAACAGATGCAGGATGTAGTTGTTCATGAATATTATGAGAATAAAGGACTTGACCGGTCTTTTGTTCAATTAATATTGCTGCACCACTTTCTAAATTTAAAGAATTATTATTTTCTACTTCAGAACTTGTAGCTACAGAATAGTTTGGGGCAGAAGTTTCAGTGGTACTTGAATCTACTGACCATATGTATGAATCAAAGCTAGTGTAGGAAAATGAATGTGTAAAGATTAGTAAATTTATAATTATAGAAATAGGGATTACAAATTTTATTTTTTGCATGTTTAATTACCTCCATGAAAAATAATTTACTAAAATATATGTAAATATTTTTTATTTAGAATAAGTATTTTATAAAATAAAATGTGCTTTTAATAAAATTAATTGATTATTTATGTAAAGCGTGATATAATAGAAATACGTCAATGAAACTAGAGTAAAATAATAAGACCTTTAATTAAAGGTTAAAGGCACTAAGAAGAAAGGAACTGACAACTATGAACAAATCTTACATTGATGAGATATTTCGGCTTTATGGATTAGAAACAACCTTAACAGGGGCTGCACATTTAAGAAAATTAGTTTCTGGCCAAATGATGGTAAAGGACTTGTCTTATGAACAAATTAAACAAGTTCTCGCCGCTTGGGATACTAGAAATTTTGTACCAGCTAATAAGTTAGGAACAGTTGACAAAATTATTCCAAAGATAACCAAAGAAGATGTCATTACCAAAAATCATACTCAGGAAGAGCATGATAGAAGTCAGGTAGAAGCGATTATTGAGTATTTAAAAGAACAGTTGTAAAGTCGGAAAAGTTGTAGGAGATGCATTTGCATCTCCTATTGACTTTTTTATAAAAAAAGAATAATATAGATGTACAATAAAGATAAAAGGATGTAGAAAAATGGGAATGTTGATATTAAAGATAATTGGTCTATTATTAGTTCTTCTAGGAGTAATTTTAATATATGATGCACGTATTATAACAAAAAAGTTTTTTGGATTTGGAGACCAAAATGAAGGCTCTTTAGGACTAAAAATAGTTGGATTTTTAGTGACCCTTATAGGAACAATAATTTTATTTGTGATAAAAATTTGACAATATCTGTAAAATGTGTTAAAATAATTATGTAACATAATGTTTTATTAGAAAGGAACGAGAAGATGACAACAGTAGTAGAAAACAAAAAAAAATTAACAACAGTAGAAGAAAACAAAAAAGAGGATAGCAAAGAAAAAGAATTGACAGGAGAACAGATTTATTATATGTTGACTCTTGGAATCTAGTTCCGGTCTGGAGGCAAGCAATTGCCTCCTTTCTTTTTTATAAGAATACTATTTTATTGAATAGTATTGTCTTAAAATATGACACAAAGAATTTTAAAAAATTCAAAATAGCTATTGACAATAAAACATTTTATATGCTATTATAAATAGGTCATAAGAAATGCGGATGTGGCGGAACTGGTAGACGCGCTGGTCTTAGGAACCAGTGCCAACGGCGTGGGGGTTCGAGTCCCTTCATCCGCACCAAAAAAAGTAATACTAAATTTTTAAAGTATTACTTTTTTTATTTGTTCAATACACACACAAGCCTTATTCATGCTTCATTGTATGTTTTTAATAGTATAAAAATTTTACAATTATATTACATTTTGCAAAATCAGGTATAATTTGTTGACTAAAAAAAATGAGAATGATATAATCTAATCGAAAAAATACGCAAAATATCAAATAAGGAAAAATAATAGAAATATATAAACAACAGAAGAGTTACAAATGGAGGAAAACAATGGAAAAGAAAAGAAAGATTATATCAATAATTATGATTCTAACAGTATTAATTTATTATTCATTCTCAATATTACTTCAACACAAAGCTTTTGCAGTAACACAAAGTGTTAGTACAGACATTGATAATATTGATGAATCAAAATATCCAGGAATAAAAGAAAAAATAAAACAATTACAAAGCCAATATCCAAATTGGAATTTTAAATTATTATATACAAAATTGGATTGGAATGAAGTAATAAAAAATGAATATACAGGACATGGAACTTCACCTAAAAATTTGGTATATAAAACAGCAAATTATCGAGGAGAATGGATATGTTCTATATGTGGGGATAAGGCATATGATAATGGAAGTTGGAGGTGCACATCAGAACAAGCTATAAAATATATGATGGATCCTAGAGCATCTTTAAATGCTTCTGACGTTTTTCAATTTGAAGAATTAACAAATGTTGGTTGCGATTTAAGTACATTACAACATATGACAAAGGGAACTTTTTTACAAGGACATGAACAAGGAATAATAAATGCTTCTAACAATAATAATGTTAATGCATATTATATAGTTGCAAGATTAATTCAAGAACAAGGGAAAAATGGAACTGTATTAACATCAGGCACAGGATATAATGGTCAATATGTTGGATATTACAATGCGTTTAATATTGCTGCTTCTGGAAATTCAACAGCTGCAATTCTTACAAATGCCTTAAATTACGCACAAAAAAAAGGATGGACAAGTTTAGATGCATCAATTAATGGAGGAATAAGTTTTCTAGCAAATCAATACATAAAAAAAGGTCAAAATACTTTATATCTTCAAAAATTTGATGTAGAAGAAACAAATGGATATTATTCAAATCAATATATGCAAAATATATTGGCTGCTCAAAATGAAGGAACAACATTAAGAAATACGTATAATAGTATAAATTCACTTTCATTAGCACATACATTTGTTATACCAATATACGAAAATATGCCAGCAGATGTAAGCAAAAGACCAGATACCAATACGAACAATAATACATCAGAGGATTTAGTAAAAATAAATGTTGAAAGCTCATTAAGAATTAGAAATAATCCAAATGGAGATATAACAATTGGATGGCTATATAAAAATGAAATTGTTACAAGAATAGAAAAAGCAACATCAAAAGTTGCAGGAACTTATTGGGATAAAATAAGAACGTCTAATGGAACAGAAGGATATGTAGCAAGAGAAACATATGAAAATGAAGCAGAATACAAACAATATTTAATACCAGTAAGTAATTCAGAGGATAATAATGATGATTACAAACCAGGAGACGTTAATGGAGATGGAAAAATAACATCAAGTGATTATGTATTAATTAAAGACTATATTATGGGAAACTCTGAATTATCTGATACAGCTAAAAAAGCAGCAGATTATAATCAAGATGGAAAAATAACATCAAGTGATTATGTACTAATTAAAGATTATATTATGGGGGAATAAAAAATATATGAGAAACATAAGAATAAAAACAATGTTATTAGGAATTATTGTTATAGCAATTGCTATGTTTATACCAAATATGTCTAAAGCAGCATTTGTTTCGATAAGTGCTTCTAAAACAAATGCAAATCCAGGAGAAACTATAAGTGTAACAATTTCTTCAGATAGTGTAGGAAGAGTTAATTTATCAGTTTCAAATGGGACATTATCAGCAAACAGAGTTTGGATGGAAGGAGCTTCTCAAACAGTAAATGTGACAGTTGGACCACAGGGAACAACAACAGTTACAGCAACACCAGAAGGTGGACAAATGTCTAATAATAAATCTGATGTTCCAGTAGCAGCATCATCAGTAAACATATCTATAAATAGCAACAATAATAGTGGAAATAATAGTGGAACAACAAAGTCTAATAATGCAAATTTAGGAAATTTAGGAATAAAACCAAATGACTTTTCAGGTTTTAGAGCTGCTAAAACAAGTTATGATGTAACAGTTCCAAACAATGTAAGTTCAATAAATGTATATGCCAATAAAGGACATAGTGGTCAAACAATATCAGGTACAGGAACAAAAACTTTAAATGTTGGAACAAATACATTTAATGTTCTTGTAACAGCAGAAGATGGAACAACTAAAAAAACATATACAATAAATGTTACAAGAGAAGGAGAAAATAGCTCAGAGACAACAAAGTCAAATAATGCTAATTTGAAAAATTTAGGAATAAGACCAAATGATTTTTCTGGATTTACTGCTAATAAAACAGAATATGCAGTTGAAGTTCCTAATGAAGTAGAAAATATTGAAATATATGCAGTAAAAGGAACAGATGGACAAACAATATCAGGTACAGGAAATAAAACATTAACAGAAGGAGAAAATGCTTTTAATGTAACAGTAACAGCAGAAGATGGAACTACTAAAAAAATATATACAATTAATATAAGAAGAAAAGCAAAAGATGAAACAACTAATACAGAAGAATCAGAAGATACTACTGATAATACAGAAAATGGAGAAGAACAACCAAAAGAGGTTTTTGGGTTATCAGAGTTAGGAATAACAGGATTTGACTTAGATCCAGAATTTAAAACAGATATTTTTGAATATAAACTACAATTAAAAGAAGATAAAGATAAACTAGATATTATAACAGTTGCAACAGAAGCAAATTCAAATATTACAATAACAGGAAATGAAAATTTAAAAAACGGAGAAAATATTATAACAATATTGATTACAAATGAAACAGAAGATAAAACAGCAACATATCAAATAACAGTAAATAAAGATATTGAAACAAAAGATAATACGATTGCAGAAGAGCAAGAAAGAATACAACAAGAAAAGCAAAAGAAAATTATAATTTTGAGTGCATCAGCAGCATTTGTTGTTATAGTGGGAGTTATTGCAATTATTGTAATAATTAAGAAATCTAAAGCTTCTACTGTTCAAATACCATATTCAAATTTATATGATGAAGATGAAGAAGAAAACGACGGCTATGCGGAAAACTCTATTGATTATAATAAATATAATTTAAATCAAGAAAAAAGCGAAGAACAAATTAAAAATACTGAAGAAAACGAATTTGATTATGAAAATCAAGAAGAAAATAGAAAAAATAGACATAGAAAAGGAAAAAGATTTAAATAAAATTTAAAAACTGTTATGATTCATAGATTTGAAGTTAGAAATATGAATTATAGCAGTTTTTAAAATAATATAAAAAAAGCAAATTTATGTTTGACATTTTTTTGTTTGTGTGATATTATATAAAAAAATGAAAAATGGAGTGATATATATGCCAAGAAAAAGACCCGAATTAAATGTAAGAGAAAAATCAATTTTAAGATATATTGAAAAACAAATTATGACAGTTGGATATGCGCCCTCTGTAAGAGAAATAGGAAAAGCAGTTGGACTTAGCTCAACAGCAACAGTTCATGGATACTTACAAAGATTAGAAGATAAAGGATATATAAAAAAACAAGATAAAAAAGGAAGAACGTTAAGACTTCTAAAAGGGGCAACAGGTGAACAAAAAAAGACATCAACGAAGGATTTTTATACACAAAAAGAGCTTGTTGAAGTGCCAGTTGTTGGTAGAATTACAGCAGGAGCACCAATTTTAGCAGTAGAAAATATTACAGATACATTTCCTATTCCAATTGATTTTGTTGGAAATTCAGATTGCTTTATGCTTACAGTTAGAGGTGAAAGTATGATAGAAGCTGGAATATTAGATGGAGATTATATTCTAGTTAGAAAACAAAATAATGCAACTAATGGAGAAATAGTTGTAGCTTTAATAGAAGATGAAGCAACTGTAAAAACATTTTATAAAGAAAAAGACTATATTAGATTGCAACCAGAAAATAGTACAATGGATCCTATTATTGTACCAAATTGTGAAATTTTAGGAAAAGTATGTGGAGTATTCAGAAAAATGTAGTTCACAAAAAATTCACACAAAAAATATTGACAAATGACACCGTGTCACATATAATAATGACAGGGTGTCATTATTTGTTTTTATAAAAGGAGATGAAAATATGCCAAAAGAAACATTTCTTAGACTTTCAGAAGATAAAAAAGAAAAAATTCTATCTGCTGCAAAAAAAGAATTTTCAAGAGTTACCTTAGAAGAGGTTTCAATAAAAAATATAGTAGAAGATGCCGAAATAGCAAGAGGAAGTTTTTACCAGTATTTTGAAGACAAAGAAGACTTACTAGGATATATGCTAACAATTCATTTTAAAGAGATGAATGAGAAAATGGAAAAACAGTTAGAAGAAGTAAATGGAGACATTTTTGAATTTTTTATTGCATTATATGACTTTATGACTAGCAATTGCTTTAAAAATGAAGATATGGAATTTTACAAAAAAATATTTGAAAACATAAAAACAAGTGAAGAGTTTTTATTTTCAAAAAAAATAATAAAAGAAAGACCAAAAAAAATAAAAGACTATATGAATAAACTAGATATAAGTAACTTAAAAGTAGAATCTCAAGATGATATTGAAGTAATTGAAAAAATGTTATTTGCAGTCACAAATAAAGCAATTGTAATGAGATTTAAATATGAATCTAAAGAAAAAGCAAGAAAAGATTTCTTAAAGCAAATTGATTATATAAAATATGGGGTTTTGAAATAGAATGTGTCCTAGATAGTATAAATGCTTAAAGCTATTCGTACATATGGATAAAACGTCTATTTACAAGTGTCCCGATGGACACTAACGGTCATAAGACAAAAAAGGAGGAAAAAATGTTAAAAGTACTAAAAAATCTAAAAGAGTCATGGATATCAGTAATTGCAATAATTTTATTATTGATTGTTCAGGCAACAGGTGACTTAACTTTGCCTGATTATACATCTAAAATTGTAAATGTTGGTATTCAAAATGGTGGTATTGAAGATGTAGCACCAGATGTAATAAGAAAATCCACAATGGATAGTTTATTAATTTTTACAGAGGATGATGACAAAATATTATCTGATTACAAAGAAATATCAAAAGAAAATTTGAGTGAAGATGAATATAATAAACTAGTCAAAAAATATCCAGCATTAGAAAATGAAACATTATATAAATTAAATAAAATTTCAAATAGTGAAAAAGAAGAGTTAAACTCAATTATGACAAAACCATTAATGATAACTGAATATCTAAATAATGAAGAAATGGCAACACAAAATAAAACACAACTTATTTCTAATCCGACAATGCTTTCTAGTATAAATGAAAAAATAGACAGTATGCAAGATAGTATATTAGAGCAAGCAGCAATTCAAGAGGTAAAAGAAGAGTACAAAGCTATAGGAATTAATATGGACAATTTGCAAAATAGATACATATTAATGGCTGGTCTAAAAATGCTTGGAATTTCATTTATAATTATGGCATCTGCTATATTAATTATGTGTTTATCTGCAAGAGTTGGAGCAAAACTTGCAAAAACTTTAAGAGAAAAAGTATTTAAAAAAGTACTAAGCTTTTCAAATAAAGAATTTTCAGAATATAGTACAGCATCATTAATTACACGTTCTACAAACGATATACAACAAATTCAAGGTTTAATTGGAATGTTATTTAGAGTTGTAGTATATGCACCAATTATTGGTATAGGTGGATTTTTGAGAGTACTAAACCAAAGTGATAATTCAATGGCTTGGATAATTGGTGTAGCAATATTAGCAATACTATTTATAGTTGCAACATTATTCATAATAGCAATGCCTAAATTTAAAAAGTTACAAGAATTAATAGATAAACTAAACCTTGTAGCAAGAGAAATTTTAACAGGATTACCTGTAATAAGAGCATTTAATACAGAAAAAAGAGAAGAATCAAGGTTTGATGATGCAAATAAAACATTAACAAAAACAAACTTATTTGTTAATAGAGCAATGAGTTTTATGATGCCATGTTTAATGCTTGTTATGAACTGTATATCACTTTTAATTGTATGGGTTGGAGCACATGGTGTAGATAATGGAACAATGCAAGTCGGAAATATGATGGCATTTATACAATACACAATGCAAATTGTAATGAGTTTCCTTATGATTTCTATGGTATCAATTATTTTACCAAGAGCATCAGTTTCTGCAAATCGTATAAATGAAGTCTTAGAAACAGATGAATTTATAAAAGAAAGTAACAAACCAAAACAATTAAATCCTGACAAAAAAGGATTAGTAGAATTTAAAAATGTTGGATTTAAGTATCCAGACAGTGATGAAGAAGTTTTAAGTGATATAACATTTACTGCAAGACCAGGAGAAACAACAGCAATTATAGGAAGTACAGGTAGCGGGAAATCTACAATAGTTAATTTAATACCAAGATTTTATGACATAACATCAGGAAATCTATTGATAGATGGAGTAGACATTAAAGATATATCAAATAAAGATTTAAGAAAAATAATAGGATTTGTTCCACAAAAAGGTTTATTATTCTCTGGAACAATAGAATCAAATATTAAATATGGAAATCCAGATATGCCAGATAAACAAATGGAAGAAGCAGCCCAAATTGCACAGGCAACTGAATTTATTGAATCTAAATCTTTAAGATATCAAGAACCAATAGCACAAGGAGGAAGTAATGTATCTGGAGGTCAAAAGCAAAGACTATCAATAGCAAGAGCTATTGCAATTGACCCAGAAATATTAGTATTTGATGATAGTTTTTCTGCTTTAGACTTTAAAACAGATAGCATTCTAAGAGCAGAATTAAGCAAAAAAACTAAAGATAAAACAGTAATAATAGTGGCTCAAAGAATTAATACAATTTTAAATGCAGACCAAATAATTGTATTAGAAGATGGAAAAATTGTAGGAAAAGGAACACATGAAGAATTAATTAAAAATAATGAAACATATAGACAAATAGCTTTATCACAATTGTCTGAAGAGGAGTTAAATATTCAAGAAGGAGGAGAAAAACATGAGTAATAATGAAACAACACAAAAACCTCCAGTAATGAAAGGACATGGACCAATGGGCGGAGGACCAAGAGGAGCACATGGTCCTGTAGAAAAAGCAAAAGATTTTAATGGAACAATTAAAAAATTAGGAAAAACACTTTCAAAATATAAAATTGCAATTATTATTGTAATGATATTTGCAATTGGAAGCACAGTATTTAGTATTGTAGGACCAAAAATATTAGGAAATGCAACAACAGAAATATACACAGGATTAATGAACAAAATAAATGGAACAGGTGGAATTGATTTTAATAAAATAAGAAAAATAATCTTATGGGTAGTTGGACTATATGGAACAAGTGCACTATTTAATTTAATTCAAAGTTATATAATGGCTGGAGTTGCTCAAAAAGTAACTTATAAAATGAGAAATGATTTAACACACAAAATAAATAAGTTACCAATGAAATATTTTGATAAAAGAACAAATGGAGAGGTTTTATCAATTATAACAAATGATATAGACACATTAAGTACAGGACTAAACCAAAGTATTACACAAATAATAACATCAATTTGTACAATAATAGGAATATTAGTAATGATGTTTTCTATAAGCTGGGAAATGACAATAGTTAGCTTATTGATTTTGCCAATATCAGCAATTATATTAAAAAAAGTAATTGGAAAATCACAAAAATATTTTGTAAAACAACAAGAATATTTAGGACACGTAAATGGTCAAGTAGAGGAAGTTTATGGTGGTCATAATATTGTAAAAGTATTTGGAAGAGAAAAAGAAGCAATAAAAGAATTTGAAAAAGAAAACACAGAATTATACAAATCAGGTTGGCGTTCACAATTTTTATCTGGATTAATGTATCCATTAATGAATTTTGTTGGAAATGTTGGATATGTTGCAGTTGCTATATTAGGAGGATATTTTGCAGTAAAAGGAAGAATTACAGTTGGTAATATACAAAGTTTTATACAATATAATAAACAATTTACACAACCAATTGGTCAAGTAGCACAAATATCAAGTACAATACAATCAATGATTGCAGCAGCAGAAAGAATATTTGAATTCTTAGAAGAAAACGAAGAACCAGAAGATGTAAAAAAACCTGTATCAACAGAAAATTTAGCAGGAAACATAAAATTTGAACATGTTCATTTTGGATATGACCCAGAAAAAACAATAATAAATGACTTTAATGCAGATGTAAAAGACGGCCAAAAAATAGCAATTGTTGGACCAACAGGAGCTGGAAAAACAACAATGGTAAAATTACTTATGAGATTTTATGATGTAAATAGTGGAGCGATTTTAGTAGATGGACATAACATAAAAGACTTCAAACGTGGAGAACTTAGAAAAATGTTTGGAATGGTTTTACAAGATACATGGCTATATGGAGGAACAATAAGAGACAATATCAGATATAGCAACCCAGAAGCAACAGACTCAGAAGTAATAGAAGCTGCAAAAGCAGCACATGTGCATCACTATATAAAAACATTATCAAATGGATATGATGCAAAAATAAATGAAGAATCAACAAATATATCAGCAGGACAAAAACAACTACTTACAATAGCAAGAGTAATATTAGCAAATCCGAAAATATTAATATTGGATGAAGCAACAAGTTCTATAGACACAAGAACAGAACAACAAATTCAATCAGCAATGGATAATTTAATGAAAGGCAGAACAAGCTTTATTATAGCACATAGATTATCAACAATAAAAAATGCAGATTTAATTTTAGTTATGGACCATGGAGATATAGTAGAACAAGGAAATCATGAGGAATTATTAGCAAAAGACGGATTTTATGCGAAATTATATAATTCACAATTTGAAGAAACTGAAGAATAGTCCATTAGGGACTATTCTTCATATTCATAACTTACACACATTGATTCATCAGCATTTTTTGTATCACAATCTTTAATAGGCGATACTTGAATTTCAGTTAATTCACAACGATTTTCTAAATTATTGTATTTGCAACTTGTGACATTACAACAGATTTTTTGATTTTTATCCATTTTTACCTCCAAATATAAAATTTACAATATTATTATGTGTAATAAAAGATAACTTATGCAGTAAAAATTTTTAAAATAAATTTGAAAGTATTGTAATATTAAATAGTAACTATATTTTACATAAAAAACCAAATTTTTCTAAAAAAGGCTGAACAAACTTTACATAAACTTCCAAAAGTGATATAATTATATTAGTTGCAATTAAAAATACTTAAATTGATAACTATCAATAGGAGGGATAGTTCTTTATTTGTAACAGTACCATAAAAACAGACTATAGCAAAATGGAGGAAGACAAATGAAAGTAATAGGAAGAGTTATAGGTACAATTGTAGCAGCATTTCTTTATTGGTTAGTGTATTATATTACACTACCAACATTATCATTGGCATATCTTGATGGATTTATCTACATCGGAATTGGGATTATAATAATTATAGCATTAATTGTATGGTGGCTTTTATTATCAAAAGAGTTTAAAAAAAGCCTTTATGCAATACCAATTACAGTAATAGCATTATTTATAATATTAGTTGGTGGTGCTATAGCTGGATCTGCATTATTTAATTCAGACTCAATGTATAATCAAATTGGAACAATAGATAAAAAATCTTTTAAAGATGATGTAGTTGAAATAGACACATCCCAAATTCCAATTGTTGATATTCAGCTAGCTGATAAGCTGGCAGACAAAAAACTTGGCGATGAGATAGCACTGGGATCTAAAGTAGAAGTGGGGGAATTTACGAACAAACAACAGGTGAATGGAAAGTTAGTTTATGTTGCTCCATTAGACCATCGGTCATTTTGGAAATGGAATGCAAATAAATCCGGCACACCAGGTTATGTTGTAGTTAGTGCTACAAATATGAATGATGTACAGTTAATAAAAGAAGTTGATGGTAAAGAGATTAAAATAAAATACTCAGAATCAGCATATTTTTCAGATAATCTCAAAAGAAATATCAGAAGCAAGGGATTTAGAAATGTTGGATTGACAGAATATTCTTTTGAACTTGACGATGATGGAAATCCATTTTGGGTTGTTACAACATACAAAAATACAACTTTATGGGGAAATGGAGAAGCAACAGGAGTTGTTATTTGTGACCCACAAACAGGAGAATGTGAATGGTATTCAGTTAAAGACGCACCAGAATGGGTAGATATTATCCAGCCGGAAGAATTTGTTAAAAAACAAATTCAAAATTATGGTAAATATGTTCATGGTGTATTTAATTTTTCCGAAACCGATGAGTTATCTATGACAGAACATATGACAACTGTATATAATGACGGAGATTGTTATTATTATACAGGAATGAGTTCTGTTGGAAAAGATAATGGAACTGTTGGATTTATTATGGTTGACACAAGAGATAAATCTGTAAAGTTCTATAAAATGGCCGGAGCTACTGAAGAGGCTGCAATGAAAAGTGCAGAAGGAAAAGTTCAAAATATGGGATATTCTGCTACAGAACCAATTCCATTAAATGTTTCTGGAATACCAACATATTTCTGTACACTTAAGGATAATGAAGGACTGGTTAAACAGTATTCATTATTAAACATTGAAGATTATTCTATTGTGGCAGTAGGTGATAGTATAGCAGAAGCAAAGAGAAGCTATATTAATGCTATGAATAATGTTGGAGTAAAAGTAGATTTTGGAGATGGAGAAGTATATGGCTATACCAAGGAAGGAATTGTAAGCAGGATAGGAAGTAATATTGAAAATGGAGAAACATATTACTATTTTATTCTGGATAATGATACAACTAAATTATACTTGGCATCCTATACTGTATCAGAGGAATTACCAATTACTCGTGAGGGAGATAATGTAAAAGTCTCATATTTAGATGAGTCAAATGGCTCAATTAACATTGCAAGTTTTGATAACTTAGATTTTTCTCAAACTATTTCTGATAAACAAGAGGAATACAATAAAGAAAAAGAAGAAAAAAATCTGGTTAATAATCCAGACAATAATGTTATCAATGTAGAACCAGAAAAAGACCAGGCGACATGGGATAGCTTAACCGATGAAGAAAAAGCAAAGTTACTAGAAAATTTAGAAAAATAAATAAAGAACTATGTAAGTACGGTGGTGGAGATAAAACTCCACCATTTTTTATAGCCTTTTACTGAACTGTAACGATTTAGTATATGTTTTTTTGCGTATTTATTGTAATAATTTTGCATTTATGATAATATAAAACAAATTAAAATATAAGAAATATTAAGAGGTAGAATAATGAAAATAGGAATTGATATAGATGATACATTAACAGATATTAGAGATGAATTGAAATTAGCAGCAGAAAAATATGCTAGTGAACTAGGAAAGAAAAAAAGAGAAGACAAATACGTCGAAGATAATAATAATGGAAACACATATCAAATAAAATATGGCTTTACTTATGATGAATTAAAATATTTTTTAAGTGTTATACAAGAAGAAATTACTAGAAAAGTTAAACCTAGAGAAAATCTTGTAGAAATTATAAAAAAATTACATGATGAAGGACATGAAATTTATATAATAACAGCAAGAGATTTTGAGTTCCATGAAGACCCTTATAAATTAAGCAAGGATTGGTTAGATAAAAATAATATTTGTTATGATAAATTAATAGTAAATGCAAGAAATAAAGTAGAAGCATGTAGAAAAGAAAATATAGATTTGTTTATAGATGATCAATTAGCAAATTGTACTAGATTATCTGAAGCTGGAATAAAGGTTATAAGAATTACTGAATATACTGATAAGCATGGAAAAATTGTAAATAAGAAAAATTGGAATGAAATATATAATTACATAAAAGAAATGGAGTAACAAATGAAAAAAATAAAAACTGAAAATCAAATATTAATAATGTTAGCATTTTTTAGCATATCAGTAGGACTATGGGAAAATTTTAGACAATTATGGTTACAAGATAATAATTTTGCTATTACTAATATAAGTAACATATTAAGTATAGGAACTTTTATAAGTGTTATAATTATTGGAATAATAGGAAAATATATAAAATTAGATAAATTAAAAAGTACATTAGTAATAGTATTATTAGTAAAATTCGTAAATATGTTTTGGCTATATTTTTTAAATAGGACAGGGGAGATAGAACTAATCAGATTAGCAATAATAGTAGATATTGTAACAGAATATATAATAATCACAAGTATTTATCCATTAATCACAACTATTGTAAAAACAGGAACAATATATAGCAAAAGAAGATTAACAGAATATTTATTTAGAGATGTTGGAATTTTACTTGGAGGAGTGTTCATAGGTAGAAGCATAGCAGGATTAGTTTTTAATTATAATGTATGTTTGCTTATAGCAAATATCTTTTTACTATTTTCATTAATAGTATTATTAAATATAAAAGTTACTGATTCTATTAATGTAGAAGAATATAAAGAAGCTTCTTTAAAATGTATTTTTAAAGATAAGCTTTTAATATTGTATTTGATTTATACATTAATTGGAACAATTGCAATGTCAACAGCTCTGGGATTAAAAATGCTTACACTTACGAATTATTTTCAATTTAGTGATAGAGTAGCGACTAATTATTTATTAATTATCGGATTATTAGCAGATATTTTTGGAATTATAGCGTTAAAATACTTAACACCAAAAAATGATTATTTAACTGTAACAATAAAATTCGGAATAAGATTTTTTGGATATGTGATAGCATTTATATCAAATAGTATAATTATTACATTAATTGCAATTACTTGGTCTATATTTATTTCAACAGCATATGAAAATATTTGTGATGCCACATATATTAATAGATTAGAAAATAAATATCAGCTAAGTTTTTCAAATATATGCCATATAATTAGATTTTTAGGAGAGGCGATAGGTGTATTCTTTTGTGGTATAATGTATGAAATTGGATTAAGATATATGTTTGGATTGTCTGCTTTATTTATGATATTCCAGATAAGTATAGCCTATTATATGATATATTTACGAAAAAGAGAAAATAATATGTATGAAAGGACAATAAGAAGTATTTGAAAAGAACAAACTTGATGAGTAATGACTATTTTGATATAATATGGAAAATATTAAGAGGTAAAAGATGAACATAGGAATAGATATAGATAATGTAATATCAAACTTTGATGGAGCATTAAAAAAAGAATTTTTAATACATGATAAAGAACTAAGAAATACAGGAATAATTAACCCAGAAGCACATATGACAAGAGGAATGTTTGACTGGACTGATGATGAGATATGGACATTTTATTTAGAAAATATAGGAAGAATAACCCCTAATCTAGATGTAATTGAAGGAGCAAAAGAATATATTGAAAAGCTAAAAAAAGACGGACACACAATAGTAATTATTACAGGTAGAGATAATGGAGAATATAAAGATCCATATACTATGACAAAAAAATGGCTAAAAGAAAAAGGAATATTGTATGACAAATTAATATTCACAAACGGATATAAAAACGGAAAACAAGGTAAGGCGGCAAGCTGTTTAGAAAATGACATTGATGTAATGATAGATGATTCAGCCAGAATTTGTAAAGAATGTTTTCAAAACAATATTACTACGCTTATAATGGACAAGCCGTCTAATAGAGAGGCAAAAGAGATAACAAGAGTTCACAATTGGAAAGAAATTTATGAATTTATTACAAATCATAAAAAAGAAAAAGTAAATGTAATATTAGATACAGACACATATAACGAATGTGATGACCAATTTGCACTAGCATATTTATTGAAAAATCAAGACAAATTTAATATTGAGGCAATTACAGTTGCACCATATTCACACAGTAATAGAAAAGAGACAATAGGAGAAACAACAGAGAAAAGTTATAAAGAAATATTAAAAATATGTAATTGGCTAAATTTTGAAACAAAAAACAAAGTATTTAAAGGTTCAACAGATTATATATGTAATGGATATGATGATTCTAATGACGCTGTAAATAAAATTATAGAAATTGCAAGCAAAAATAAAAAGACATATATTTTAGCAATTGGAGCAATTACAAATGTTGCACTAGCAATTAAGAAAGAACCTAAAATAATTGATAAAATAGAAGTTATATGGTTAGGTGGAAATGAACTAGGATATAAAGGCAAACTTGAATATAATTTTAGACAAGATATTGAAGCGGTAGAAATAGTATTCAATTCAAAAGTAAAAATGACTGTATTACCATGCAAAAATGTTGTATCGAATTTGAAAATAGATATAAATACTCTAAAAAATAATTTAGAAAACAAATCAGAATTATGTAATTACTTAATTGAAAGATTTTATAATGATGGATATCATGGTGTGCAAGAAATAAGAGTAATTTGGGATATATCAGTAATAGCATATATGATAAATAAGAATTGGTTTGAAACAAAAGAGATAAGTTGTCCTAATATTAAAGAAGATAGTTCTTATGAACCTACTGATAATAGACATATCATTACTTTTGTTACTAAATTAGATAGAGATAAAATATATAATGATTTATTTAAGAAATTAGGAGGTAATGATGAAAATAGGTGATGTAGATTTAAATAATATTAAAGTTAGTATTTTTGATTTTGATGAAACATTAGCAATTCATAAAGATAAAGATTTTACAAAACATCGTAGTGAAAGTGAGGAAAGTTTTACAAATTGGTATTATAATGCCTATAAAAATCCAAACAAATTTTATGATGAAATAGAACCTTGTACAAAATCAGAAATATTGTATAATCTTATTAATAATTTAAGAAATAAAAAAATTAAAATGTATTGCTTATCTGGAATGAAATTTTCATTTCATTTAAAAGCAAAGCAAACATTTATAGATAAATATTATGGTGATGATATTGAAGTTATATCAACTTCAGAACAAGAATTAAAACTTAAAGGCATAAGAGTACTTGCAAAACTTAATAATTGTAAATTAAATGAAATTTTATTTATAGATGATAATTTAGATGTTATTGCATTATTAGAAAAAAATGGCATAAAAGCAATACATATAGATAATATAAGTTAGGAGGAAATCTATGAAATTAACAAGTGATGAAGTAAGAACTATATTAGAGAATTTTAGAGGAACAACTCAAAGTGATAAATGGATAGACCATTGCATTTGCGTTGGAAATACAGCAGGAAGAATAGCACAAGCATTAAAGGAAAAAGGATATGATGTAGATGTAGATAAAACAATAACTCTTGGATATTTACATGATATTGGCAAATATACTGGAGAATCTCATGGACATGAGATAAGTGGATATAATTATTTGAAAGATAAAGGGTATGATGAAGAATATTGCAACATATGTATAACACATTCATATTTAAATAATGACATTGTATGTACTGCTGGAGGAGTTCCAAATCCAGATGATAAACCTTTTATAGCAGAGTTTATAAAAACACATAAATACACAATAGAAGAAAAATTAATAAATTTATGTGACTTAATGTGTCCACAAGGTGGTAAAGTATTTACGATAGATAAAAGGCTAATTGATATTATGATTAGAAGAGGAGCTTATTCAAATACACAATATCATATTAAAGAAACATATAAACTAAAAGAATATTTTGACAGTTTATTAGGATATAATTTATATGATTTATTTCCAGAAATAAAAGAAAATTTGTAGTAAATTGGAGAAAGAAAATGAATAGATTATTAAGAATAGGGTTTGATACTGGGTTCTGGTATAGGATTGATAATACTAGGGTGCGTTGCAATAAACATAGATAAATATATAACTTTTATGAACATGGATATTGATACATATAAAATATTTGGAGTATATGCTATTATTCAAATGTTTTTTCAATTATTATTAAATTTATCTTTGTGTAAGTTGTATTTTGAAGAAGAAAATAAAAGAGCTAACAAATATAGTTTACTATTCAATTTAATTAATTTTTTTCATTAATCATAATGAGCTTAATAACAAAAGAACAAATAAAAATTGTTGGAATTTCAGTAATATGTATGAGTGTTTTTGTAGTTATTATGATGTTTAGAATAGTAGAAAAAAACAAAGTTTAAAATCAATATAGTAAATTGTATTAAATATGATTCTGTATATTTGTTTGAAGAAATTAGTATGTTTGTTAATTATATCAAGTATTATAATGGGTATTATATTATATCCAAGTTATAAGGTAGATATAATGGCAACATCAATCATAGTAAGCATAGAATTGGTAAGTTTATATATGTATTCAATTTATTTAACAAAATTAACATACATACAACTTGAACATTCTGCTATAAAAGCAACCATCAGTAAACAAATTGCAAATATACTTAGAATATTTTGTTCTTTTATATCATCTCCATATTGTACATCAATTGGACTAGCAGTTTCAGTTATATATCAATTAGTATCTACACAGTATATAACTAAAAAAAATAAAATTAATATGGAAATGAAATATAAAAAATTATAATATTATAAAATGTTATAGTTAGTATGATATTTATTGCACAATGAAGAAATTAAAGGTAGTAAAGTTTAAAGAAAAATATTCAAAAAGAAAAGAAGAAAAAGAAGATACGATATATGTGGTTAGTACAGATATAAAAATGAAAAATAACAAAATTAGGATATATAGAGAAAGTAGCAGAAGCAATAAGTGAAGCAACATTTAAAGAATTAGAAATATTTTCAAGTGGATAAAAAACAGAAATAAATAGATTGTTATGTTAACACGAAGAGATTCGTGCGACAGGTATTTCTTTGTGTTAAAATAAGTAACCAGCAGCAAAAAAAATAAAAATAATGAAAACAATTCTGAAGATTGGCTGGTATCAATGATTTAAAAAGTTGAGGGAAAATTACTGAAAAAGCGATAATTCGTTTGACAAAAGTAATAAAAAATTGTATAATGAATATACTAAAGGAAGTAATATTGCAAAATATTATGAAAAGGAAATCCCTAGCCTATAAGTAGGGTATATTGAAGAGGAAACCCCTAGCCTAATATTTGAGAATAATATTGAAGTAGGGTATATTGAAGAGGAAACCCCTAGCCTAAAGTAGGGTATAAAAAGAGCAAGGGTGAAAGCCTTTGCTCGAAATTATTTTAAGGAGAAATGTTTTGAATAATTTAAGACTTTACAAGATAGATATTAATTACATAAAATATTTATATTCTTTTGATAATAGAGTACAATATAATCCCAATAGAGAAGATGAGTATTCAGCCAAAAGACCATATTTAGGTATTGTACTAAAAATAGATAAATATGATTATTTTGTACCACTTGAACATCCAAGACACTCTCATCAAACAATGAAAAATAATATATTTATTTTTAAAATACATAATGGAAAATATGGAATATTAGGATTTAATAATATGATACCTGTAAAAAAAGAACAGCTTATCAAATTTGATATAGATAAAGAAAATGCAGGATATAAGCAAATTCTAATTAGCCAATATCACTTTTGTAATAAGCATAATAAAGAAATAGAAGAAAAAGCAAATGAAACATATAATAGGAGTGTAAAAAATCATTTTATGAAAAAAATATGTTGCGATTTTAGATTATTAGAAGAAAAAAGTGATGAATACAAAAAATAATGATATACTATTTACATAATTTTAAGAATTTACTGATAATAAGTCAGAAAATTTGAAATTAAATTTATAATTTCAGTATCAGAAGTAAATACGTAGAGTATAATGTACCATTATTTACATAAAATATTAGATAATTTTGTGAATGGATCATTACTCTGTTCGTTTGGATTTTGCATAGCATCTAACATCCGTTTTTGATAGTTTTCAAAAGTCAAAGAGTTCAGCAAATGGTAAAATTTAATGTAACTCATAAATAATCTTTTGAAATTCAATTATTTGATAATAGCAAAGGATAGCTAAATTTTAGCTATCCTTTGCTATTATCACAATTATCTTTGTCAGAAGTATTAATATTTTTTTCACAAATTTCAGAAGGCTCTTTAAAACTCAAATACCAACTAAGACCATTTTGATTTTCATTAATATATTTTTGACGCTCTTCAAGCTCACAAAAAGTTTGAGGAGGACGTACTATTACAGGTTGCCCAGGCATCCAGTTTGCGGCGGTTGAACCATTACTACAATCAGCTATTTGAAGAGCTTGAATAATTCTAATAATTTCAGGAATAAATCTACCAATATTTAAAGGATATATTAAAATTGTCCTAACAATACCTTTATCATCAATTATAAAAACAGTTCTAACTGTTTCAGTTGTACTCACATCGTTTGAAATCATCCCATATTTTCTAGCAATTTGCCCATTTCTATCTGCAATAATTGGAAAAGGCAATTTTATACCAGTTTTACAATAAATATCATAAATCCAAGCTAAATGAGAAGCATTGCTATCAATACTTAGACCAAGTAGTTCAGTGTTCAGTTTTTGAAAATATGTATAAGCTCTTGCAAACGCAATCATTTCAGTAGTACAAACAGGGGTAAAATCTCCAGGATGTGAAAATAAAACTAGCCATTTTCCTTTATAGTCATTTAATGATATAGAGCCACAGCTTGTTATTGCATCAAAATCAGGTGCTTTTTGTCCAATTTTAACATTTCCATTCATCATCAATTCATAATCCATAAAAAATAAACTCCTTTCATTTTTTATATAATATTGTAATTTAAATAAAAATGTGTATAAAAGAAAAAAATAGGCAATTTGAATTATTAAATATATTTTACAAAAAAATATCTATTTTTGTAAAAATAATTATGTGTTTTATAAAAAATACAGAAAAAAGTATAAAAAAATTATATAATAAACAACCGTAAAAAGGGGGAAGAGATTTGAAAAAATTAGAAACAGAAAGATATATATTAAGAATACCAAATATAGAAGATGCAGAAGAAATATATGAAAAATGGGGAACCGATAAAGAAAAAATGGCACAATATAAAGTACATAAGTTATATAGAAATGTTATTGAAGCCAAGGCATTAATTAAAGCAGCAATACAAGAATCAGAAGATGGAGTTATATTTTGGATTATAGAAGAAAAGAAAACTAAAACAATAGTTGGCTATATAAAATTGGAAGCAGGATTAAAGAAAGACAAAAAACGAGAAATTGCATTTTACTTTTTACATGATTGGAGAGAAGATGGAACACCAGAAGAAGTATTAAGCAAAGTAATAGATTATATTTTTACAGAAGAAGAATATGAAACAATTGTTACAAAATTTTATGCGGTAACTCAACAAGATAAAGAACTACTTCATAATATTTTGCTAAAAGTTGGAATGAAGCTGGATGGGATTTTAAGAAATAATTTAATAAATGATGAAGGACAGAAAATAGATAAATATATATATTCAATTTTAAAAGAAGAATACAAAAATATAATTACGTTAAAGTATTGACATATTATTTTTTTAGAAATAAAATAGCATTGTCAAATAAATTGCTCAGAAAATGAAATAATATATATAAGCAATTTATAAAAATATTTAAGGAGGAATTATTATGGCATTAGTAACAACAAAAGAAATGTTTGAAAAAGCAATGCAAGAAAATTATGCAATAGGAGCATTTAATGTAAATAATATGGAAATAATACAAGGAATAGTTGATGCAGCTGCAGAGGCAAATTCACCTGTTATTTTACAAGTATCATCAAGTGCAATTAAATATGCAAGAATAAATTATTTAATGAAAATGGTACAAGCAGCAGTGGAAGAACATCCAAATATTCCAATAGCAATACATTTAGATCATGGACCAGATTTTGAAACAGCAAAAATGTGCATAGATAATGGATTTACATCAGTTATGATTGATGGATCAAAATATGACTTTGAAGAAAATGTAGCATTAACAAAAAAAGTAGTAGATTATGCTCATGAACATGGAGTTACCGTAGAAGCAGAATTAGGAAAATTAGCTGGAATTGAAGATGATGTAAATGTAGCTGCAGATGATGCTATGTATACAGATCCTGCACAAGCAGAAGAATTTGTTAAAAGAACAGGTTGTGATTCTTTAGCAATAGCCATAGGAACAAGCCATGGGGCATATAAATTTAAAGGAGAAGCAAAACTTAGATTTGATATTTTAAAAGAAGTAAAAAAGAGAATACCAAATACACCAATAGTATTACATGGTGCTTCAACAGTAATACCAGAATTAGTTGAAATGTGTAACAAATTTGGTGGAGATATACCAGGTGCAAAAGGTGTTCCAGATGAAATATTACATGAAGCAAGTATTTCTGGAGTATCAAAAATAAATGTTGATACAGACTTAAGACTTGCAATGACTGCAGGAATTAGAAAAACATTTGTTGAAAATCCAAACGTTTTTGACCCAAGAAAATATTTAGGAGAAGCAAGAGAATTAATTAAAAAAACTGTGAAACATAAAATGGTTGATGTTTTTGGTTCAGAAAATAAAGCATAAAGTTAATTTTACTAGTTAATAATTAGAGATTGAAGTGTATTATCCACATTAATTCTAAACTATTAACTAGTATTTTTATGCAAATTATATGTTTTATATTGTATTTTACATAAAAAAGTTATATAATTTATCTACAAAAGTAGAAAGGAGAAATTATAAAAACATAATTATTAAAATGAAACAAATTCACAAAAGTATTTGCAAAAGGAGGTTTTCATTATGAAAAAAGCTGAAGAAAATGTCATTTATTTCAAAGTAAAAGATGGAGATAACGAAAAGCAACTAATAGTTCGGGTTGAAGATTTGGAAAAAATAATACAAGAATCAAACGCTAAAGAAATTTCAGATGTTATTGTTAGATTGACAGCAGATAATAAGAATTACGAATTTCCAATGAAATTAAAAAAATTAAAAACACTTGTCAAACAGGCAGTATTAATGAAAAACATTATTCCAAATCAACTTTCCAGATATGTTATTGATGTAACACAACGCGTATCTAATAGAAAGGCTGCTAAAATTTTGGAAGGAAGAGATAATGAAATCGAAAAAGTATGGTTTTACTTATCTCAAAAAAATAGAAACAATGTATTTTTAATTGGAGAAAAAGAAGTTGGGAAGACAGCAATAGTAAATGAAATTATCCGGCAAATTTCAACAAATGAATGTCCAAAAGAATTTTACGAAACAAGAGTTTTTATGATTAGACCAGAATTATTATTAGTTGATATTAAAAGTGGTTTTAAATTTGAAATTCTTGTTAAACGTATTATTACTTTGTTGAAATCAGTAAAAGAAAAAACAATTTTGTATATTGATAATCCGATATATATGTTAGCAAATACATGGTTAATTTATGCTTTATATATTTTTATAAAAAAGCTTAATATACCAGTAATCACAACAACAAGTGAAGAGGATTTTTATCAATATTTTTTAGAAGATTCCAACATTGCGAAACATATTAATTATATTTATGTAGAAGAACCAGAAATACATGAATTAGAACCAATACTTAAAAAACATATATTAATTTTAAAGAAGCAATATGGTTTGGATATTTCAGAAAAGATTATCAAATTTGGGATTGTCACATCGATGCTGGATGATTCTGTATCTGTTAACCCAGGAAAGACTATAAATATTTTTAAAAGGGCTTTTTTAGAAGCAAAAAGAAAAGACAAAACAGAGGTTGACAAAGAAAGCATTTTAAGTTGTTACAAATCGTATATTAAGTTATATAATAGCATGACTGAAGAAACTAAAAGATCAACAGCATATCATGAAACAGGACATTATTTACTTATGGTAAAAAATGAACATGTTTATGATGAAAAAGTTGCATTTGCTTCTATTTTACCAATGATGGATTTCTTGGGTGTTACATGGCCGTATACAATAGAAGGACAGTATAATGGATATTCCAGAGAATATTATATAGATCAAATAGCTATATATATGGCAGGTAGAATAGGAGAGTACGTATATACTAAAGAATATACAACTAGCTTGTCATCAGATATTCAAATTGCTGAAAATATAGCAGAAAATGCTGTTATGAGGCTTGGACTTTCAGAAAACGAACAACTTCAAAAAAGATGTTATATCTCAAACGGTCTTGTAAAAGAGTCCATCCTTTCAGAGTACAAAAAGAAAGAAATTGATGAAGAAGTACAGAAACTGATGGATGAAGGTTATGCAAGAGCAGAAAAAATTATTAATGAAAACAAAGAGTTACTTTCTATTATTGCAGAAAAGCTATTAGAAAATGAGATTCTTACAGGAGAGGAACTCGAAAAGATTTGTGAAGATTACAAGATACATAATAACAAATAATTTCTCAAAAAGGAGATACAATATTGTATCTCCTAAAATTTTTCGGGCATCTGCTGTCTAATTCTTCTTTCCGCGTCCTTTTTAGCTATATCTTGACGTTTATCATAAAGCTTTTTACCTTTACCAATACCTAATTCAATTTTTACTAAACTACCTTTAAAATACATATTTATAGGAACTAAACTACATCCCTTTTGATTTATTAAGCCAACTAATTTATTAATTTCACGTCTATTTAATAGTAATTTTCTATCACGTAAAGGGTCTTTATTAAAAATATTACCGTGCTCATATGGACTTATATGCATTCCTACAATATAAACTTCACCTTTTTTAATGACAGCATATGAATCTTTTAAATTAGCTTTTCCATTTCTTATTGATTTAATTTCTGTACCACTTAAAACAATTCCAGCTTCTATTTTGTCTTGAATATCGTAATTGTGATAAGCAGTAGGATTTTTTGCAATTAATTTTGTATTAGACATTTTTATTACCTCAAAAAAATACTTTATAAGATTAAACTCAAACATTAAATAAAAATTTGAATTCAATTTTATAAAGTATAACATAAAATGCAAAAAACTACAATCTAAAATCGCAAGAAATTAGTACTAATCATCATCATTATGGCGATTAGTATTTGTAAATTGCATTGAATAATACCAAACAACAGCTATTATAGCAATTGCAGCAATTCCTATAATAAGCAAAGTCCAAGCATTAGCAGTCATTCCCATTATTCTAGTATTATCATCTGTGCTAGTTTTTTTTGCTGAATAATTATTAGTTCCTGTAACTTTAGAAGTACCAGAAGACATTACATTAGATAGGTGATTAGATGATGACATATTAGTATGATCGTTCATGTCATTCTCTAAAGTTCCGGTTGCATCTTTTGAAACATTGGAAACATCTTTAGCAGCATTTTCAACGGTATTTTCTACACCACCAACAAAATTCTTAACGTCATTAGCGGCTGTTCCTAATCCATCATTATTTGCAAAACAAACTGAAAAAGAAAAGACAAGACTTAATGCAATAGTAAATGAAATAAGATATTTTCTCTTCATGTAAATTTCCTCCTTAAATATTCAATTGTAAAGTTAGATTTTTAGAAAATAAATCTATTTATATTATTTTAAATTTAGGGCAAAATATACATAGAAAAAAATGAAAAAAGATTGCATTCAAAATATACAATCTTAAAATATATGTAATAAAAATACTAGTTTTCTATATAAAATAAGTATAAAAATTTATCGAATTAAAATTTAAATCAATAATTAATATACTAATGTTTTAATCTAATTAAAATGGCTATGGCTAATAAAATTAATAAAATGCCAATAACAATTAAAAAAATGTTTAAAATATTAGTTAAACTTAAGTCAAAATCTGTAGAATGAGTATTTGAAACTGTTGTTGATGAATTAGGAATAGTAGTTGAATTATAGTTTGTGCTACTATTTTGTGTTGTGACACTATTTGAACGAGAAGAATTACTGTATGAAGAGTTAGTATTAGCATATGAACTAGAACTATTCTCTGATGTGTTTTCTGTTAAATTTAAATCAACTCCATTTACTACATTAATATTAAAAAATATAATAACAGTTAAAAATAATAAATTAATCAATATTTTTAATGTTTTTTTCATTTTGTACCTCCTTGTAATTTTTCTTTAGAAAAGTGGGAGATATAGTCTCTCCCACTCAACACAAAACAAAATAAAAATTTTAAAAAATCAAAGTTCTAAAGCAAAAACTGCTACGTTATAAATTTTGCCATCTGCCATAGAAATCTTATTAGTTCCAATATAGTTAATGCTTTTATATTTAACATCACTTAAAAGTAACGTTAAAGTAACTTCAGTAATTTCTTCTTCATATTCGGGGATTGCCAAAGTTACATAAGATGAAGCATTAAGCCGAGCAATGCTTATTTGAGATTTTATGCAATCCTTAATTGACTTTTTCTCTTTCGTTTTGTTTGTTTTTGTGTTCATTATACAAATCCTCCTTGGATAAAAATTATATAAATATATTATAACACAAGTTTTGACATATATAAAGTGCTTTGACAAAATTTTATAGTGAAAAAAGGTGATTTTTGCTAATATTCACAATGATTTAAAATAAAATGGCATACAGAAAAAATTATAATTTCCGTATACCATTTTAAATAATCTGAAAATTCTAATAAAATAATAATTATCTACATTCATTATTATTTTGTCTTTCATTTGGTTCATTATTTGAATTCTTTTTATTGTTCTTATTATTTTTGTTATTTTTCTTATTACTATTTTTTTCTGACATTGAGTAGCACCTCCATTCAATTTCTAAAAATATTGTAAACAAAAATATAAAAAATATACTATTAATTTTAAAAAATTAGAGGTATAATAATAACGTAAAAATAAAAAAAGAATATACTAAGTACGAAAGGAACGTGTTTGAAATGAAATTTGAAAATAAAAAATTAGAAGAATTTAATGAATACATAAAATTTAGAAAAGTGGCTGTTATTGGTTTAGGAGTTAGCAATTTGCCATTATTAGATTACTTATATGAAAATAAAGCAAATGTTACAATATTTGATAATAGAAATATAGAAGATATTTCAAAAGAAATAATGGACAAAATAACAAATTATGGTTTTTCATTTTCTTTTGGAAAAGATAGTTTAAGTAAGTTAAAAGGATTTTCTATAATTTTTCGTTCACCAAGCTGTTTGCCAACAAAAAAAGAATTACAAGAAGAGGCAGAAAATGGAGCAATTGTTACAACAGAAATAGAAATGTTGATGGAAATGTGCCCATGTAAGATTATAGGAGTGACGGGAAGTGATGGAAAAACAACTACAACAAGTTTAATAAACCATATTTTACAAAAAGCTGGGTACCATACATTTTTAGGTGGAAATATAGGAACACCACTATTTACAAAATTACCAGAAATGACACCAGATGATATTGTTGTACTCGAATTAAGTAGTTTTCAATTAATGAATATGAAAGTAAGTCCTGAAATTAGTGTTATAACTAATATTACTCCAAATCACTTAAATATTCACAAAGACTATGAAGAATACATAGAAGCAAAGAAATCTATTTTTAAATATCAAAATGAAAATGGAAAATTAATATTAAATTATGATAATGATATAACAAGAGAATGTGCAAAAGAGGCTATCGGAAAAGTTGTATTTTTCAGTGATAAAGTAAAATTAGATAATGGTTTTATAGTAGACCAAGGAGTTGTAAAAAAATGTGAAGATAAAGTTAGAACACATATTTTGGATACATCTGATGTTATACTAAGGGGAGAACATAATTATATGAATATTGCTACTGCATTGGCTGTTGTAGATGGTTTGGTTGATACTGATGTTGCAGTAGAAGCAATAAAAGGTTTTAAACCTGTAGAACATAGAATAGAATTTGTTAGAGAACTTAATGGAGTAAAATGGTATAATGATTCTGCAAGTTCATCTCCTACAAGAACATTATCAGGATTAAATGCTTTTAAAGAAAATATTGTCCTAATTGCTGGTGGTTATGATAAAAACCTAGATTACACACCAATTGCAAAGCCGGTTGTAGATAAAGTTTCAGATTTGATTTTGATTGGTCAAACGGCTGGAAAAATTTTTGATAAAGTAAAAGAAGAGTCAGAAAGACAAGGAAAAAATATTGCAATTTCTATGTGTGATACATTGCAAGAAGCGGTAGATATAGCGAAAAAAACAGCAAGAAAAGGAGATGTAGTTTTATTCTCTCCAGCTAGTGCAAGTTTTGACATGTTTAAAGATTTTGCAGACAGAGGAAGAAAATTTAAAAAGATGGTAAACGATTTATAACAAAAAAACGACTTACCTCATAAAATAATAATAAGGCATGAACACATTTATAATATATCAACTGTATATGTGCCATGTCTGTTTTATTTTAGGAGGTTTTTAAATATGAACGAATCTTATGAAGAATACATAAGAAGCATTTTAGGGTATCCACGAGCGGATTATTTTAATTCTAATATGACTATTGGACAATGTCAAAATTGTAATGATATGAATTATTATTCAAACATTGGAAATACTAATTTTGATTCTAAATTTAATGACTTTTATAATATAAGCAATTCTAATGGATTTTATAATATAGGTAATTCTAATGGATTTTATAATAATAATTTTAATAATGATTTTAGAATGGAAAATAGAGAAAAACTAGAAAATTGTTATCCTGAAATATACAAATTAGTATATCCAATGGTATTAAAAAAATGTCAAAATTCACGAGCAACGATAACAGCAGATGATATTGATAATATGACAGATGAAATTTACTATGCATTAGAAAATAAAGAGGGAATAGAATTAAATATAAATTTGACTAATAGTGTTTCAAATTCTAGGGATATGAATTTACAAAATTTAAATGAAAAACGTGATAAATCAAATAACAAAACTGAGATTAAAATAAAAGAAAAAACTGAAAAAAGAGAAACAAGGCAAATTAATAAAGGACTAAGAGATTTAATCAAAATTTTATTATTAAGGGAATTATTAAATAGGCCAGGACAAAGACCACCAATGCCTGGACCAGGACCATATCCACCAGTTAGACCACCAATGCCTGGACCAGGACCACGTCCACCAGTTAGACCTCCACTACCACCAAGACCACCGATGCCAGGCTCAGGAGGACCACGCCCACCAATAAGACCTAGAAATAATAATTTATTTAATGAAAATGATTTTGAACCAAGAAATTCTAATGATATGTTGACATAATCAAAAAAGAATGGTATAATTTAATAGAAGTTAAATTAAGCAATTATAAAGTTAATCACAGGAGGAACAAAATATGCATGAAGAATTAGTAAAGTTATTAGAGGAATGGAAAAAGTACAAGGCAGAAGCTAACAAAAATGAAACTCGGCATATTGCTGAAAAAGAGTTAGGAAGTATAGGCATTGATATTGAAAAGCAATTTTTTAAAATGATAGAAGCCAAATGTACAGATGAAATAACAGAAGAAGAACGAAAAATAATAGAAGCAGCTTTTAAATTCCTAATAACAGAAGTTATTTAAATTTAACTGGTGGAGGAGACAATGTCTCCTCTTTTTTTGGAAAATTATCCCAAAAATACAAAACAAATTTTGAATATTTTTTTAAATCTAACAAATAATAAAAAAGAGAAAATTTTCAATGACAATATAAATTTACAATTTTTCTCAATTTAATTTATGTCTTAAGAAGGGAAGGATTTAAAAAATGAAAGTAAAAGACTGTATGTGTGATAATGTTTTTTGTGTTAAACCAGACACAAGAGTAGATGAAATAGCAAAATTAATGAGCGAAAAACATATAGGTTGTGTGCCAGTATGTGATACCAACAACTGTATATGTGGAATAATAACAGATAGAGATATATTGTTAAGAAGTGTAGCCTGTGACAAAGACACATGTAATACAACAGCAAGTCAAATAATGTCAACAGATGTATGCACATGTAAACAAGATGATGAAATGACAAATGCAGAAAGCAAAATGTCAAGTAAACAAATAAGAAGACTACCAGTATGTGACGAAAACAATCATGTTATTGGAATATTAACAGTAGGAGACCTAGCACATAACGGAAATCAACTAGGCTCACAAGAAGTATGCACAACAATAGAAAACATTTGTGGATGTAATAGCTCAAAACAAAACAATAGTTAATAAAAATGGAAAGAAGGGAAAGAGGGACGTTCCTTCTTTTTCCCTTTTTTCAGGGAAAAAGGGACACTCTTATAAAAACGATTTTAAAATAATATTTAAAATGTTATGATATTAAGAATTAGCATTGTTGTTTGCAATAAAAATTTAAAACTATAAAGTTATAAATTTCCAAAAAGTACATATACTGTGTATAGGTGAATAAATATGATTATTGACATGTCATATTGGACAAGAGTATTAAAAAATATATTATATGTAATTTTAATATTAATAGGATTATTTTTAGCTTTTAAATTAGCTATATTTTATATGCCATTTTTAGTGGCATTTATAATTTCATTAATAATAGAACCTGCAATTCGTCTCTTTATGAAAAAAGCAAAAATGACTAGAAAAGCAAGTTCAATTATCATTTTTATTGTTGTATCAATAATAATTTTAGGGGTAATTGTATGGGGAATAATATCATTATTTTCAGAAGCATCTAATTTATTACAAAGTTTAAATTATTATATGGATAAGATTTATATGTTGTTTCAAAGTTTTACAACGAGATTTAATTTTGACAAAATACATTTACCAGATGAGATAATAGGAGTTCTACAAAACTCTACAGGTGGAGTATTAAATGCTGCTTCAAATTGGATTAGAAATTCACTAACAGGTATTATAAGTATAATAACATCAATACCAACGATAGTAGTATATATTGTAATTACTATTATGGCATTGTATTTGATATGTGTAGATAAAGTTTACATCTTGGATCAAATAGAACATCATTTTCCAAAAAAATGGGTTGCAAAAATGGGAAAGCATATAAGAGAATTAATAAATACTTTAGGAGGATATTTAAAAGCCGAAGCAACACTTATATTGGTTTCATTTATAATTTCTTTAATAGGATTATCTATATTAAAATTAGCAAATTTTAATATAGAATTTCCATTATTAATGGCATTATTTATTGGATTTGTTGATGCTTTACCTATTTTAGGCTCTGGAACTGTTATGGTGCCATGGGCAATTATATCAGCTTTGAATGGAGACTTAAAACTTGGTGTTGCAATAATTATTTTACTTATTATAATGTCTACTATAAGACAATTTTTAGAGCCTAGATTAGTTAGCAAACATATAGGAACTCATCCAATTTTTACATTGATTGCTATGTATACAGGTTTTAAATTTATTGGAGTTTTAGGGATGTTAGTAGGTCCAATTATTTTGATTATTATAAAAAATGTTTTTGCAACTTTGATTGATGAGGGAGTAGTAAAGAGCCTATTTGATAAAAAATAGCTAGTTTGTTTTACAAATTTAAACTATTTGCTGTATAAATTTGAAATAATGTATAGTAATATTTTGTTTTTAATGTTATAATAGAAATAACATAATTTTTTTTACTAGAGAATCAAAATAAAAAATGGAGGTAAAATAGTGAAAACAAATGAACTAATACTTATTTTGGACTTTGGGGGACAATACAATCAATTAATTGCAAGGAGAGTAAGAGAATGCAATGTATATTCAGAAGTTGTTCCTTTTAATATTTCATTAGAAAAAATCAAAGAAAAAAATCCAAAAGGAATTATTTTTACAGGAGGACCAGCAAGTGTATATGGAGAAGATTCTCCAAAATGTGCAGAAGGTATTTTTGAATTAGGAATACCAGTTTTAGGAATATGCTATGGTATGCAACTTATGACTCACACACTAGGAGGAAAAGTTGCAAGAGCTGATAAAAGAGAGTATGGAACAATTGAAGTAAAAATTAATAATGAATCTAAATTGTTTAAAGGTTTTGAAAACACAAATAACTTTTTGATGAGTCATACAGATTTTGTAGAAAAAGTTCCAGAAGGATTTTCTAATATAGGATATACAGAATCTTGTCCAAATGCAGCAATGGAAAATGAAGAAAAAAAATTATATGGAATACAATTCCACCCAGAAGTAAATAGTTCTGTTAATGGAATTCAAGTTATTCATAACTTTGTATATGATATTTGTGGATGTACAGGAGATTGGATAATATCTTCTTTTGTAGAAGAATCAATTGCTAAATTAAAAGAAAAAATTGGAGATAAAAAAGCACTTTGCGCATTATCTGGCGGAGTTGATTCATCAGTTGCAGCTGTATTGTTGAGCAAAGCAATAGGAAAAAATTTAACATGTATTTTTGTAGACCATGGTCTTCTTCGTAAAAATGAAGGAGATGAGGTTGAAGAAATCTTTAGAAATAAATTTGATATAAACCTTATAAGAGTAAATGCTAAAGAACAATTTTTAGCAAAACTAGCAGGGGTTACAGATCCAGAAAAAAAGAGAAAAATAATTGGAGAAGAGTTTATACGTGTATTTGAAAAAGAAGCTAAAAAAATAGGACAAGTAGATTATTTAGTTCAAGGAACTATTTACCCTGATGTAATAGAAAGTGGATTAGGAAAAAGCTCTGTTATTAAGAGTCATCATAATGTTGGAGGTCTTCCTGACTATGTTGATTTTAAAGAAATAGTTGAGCCTCTAAGAGATTTATTTAAGGATGAAGTAAGAAAAACTGGCTTAGAACTAGGAATTCCAGAAAACTTAGTATTTAGACAACCATTCCCAGGACCAGGACTTGCTATTAGAATTATAGGAGAGATTACAGAAGATAAATTGAATATTTTACAAGAAGCGGATTATATCTTTAGAGAAGAAATCGCAAAAGCTGGATTACACAAAAATATTAATCAATATTTTGCTGTACTTACAAATTTAAGGTCTGTAGGTGTAATGGGAGATGAAAGAACATATGATTACACATTAGCTCTTAGAGCTGTTGAAACTACAGATTTTATGACAGGTGTTTGGTCAAAAATACCATATGATGTATTAGAAAAAGTATCAAGTAGAATAGTAAATGAAGTAAATCATATAAATCGTGTTGTTTATGATATAACATCAAAACCACCAGCAACAATTGAATGGGAATAAAAGTTTATTTTAAAATAAGTAAAACCATGAGAAAGTCTTATTAATTTATTTATTTTGAAATGATCGTGGGGACCTTTCAAAAATTCTTAAAAGTTTGAAGAACTTTTAAGAGAATTTTTAGAATGGGGCAATGAAAAAATAAATAAATTAATAAGACTTTCTCATGATATAAATTATAAAATAAAAAATATATTAAAAAATAAATTAGTAAAAGGAGAAAAGAAAAATGGCAAAGATTTTAGAAGATATTTCAAGAACATTTAATGAGTTCTTATTATTACCAAATTTGACAACAGAGGAGTGTATACCAAATAATGTATCTTTAAAAACTCCACTTGTAAAATTCAAAAAAGGAGAAGAACCAAAATATTCTGCAAATGTTCCAATGGTTTCTGCAATCATGCAATCTGTATCTGGCGAAAAAATGGGTATAGCTTTAGCAAGAGAAGGTGGAGTAGCTTTTATTTATGGAGCACAATCAATTGAAGCAGAAGCAGAAATGGTTAAACATGTAAAAAAACATAAAGCTGGTTTTGTAATAAGTGATTCTAACGTAAAAAGTGGAACAACATTAAGAGAAGTATTAGAATTAGTAGAAGAGACTGGACATTCAACAGTAATGATAACAGAAGATGGAACAGAAAATGGAAAATTTTTAGGTTTAGTTACTGATAAAGATTATAGAGTATCAAGAGATAACCTAGATGCGCCAATTGACAATTATATGACACCAAAAGAAAACGTTATTTGGGCAGAAGAAGGAATCAATTTAGGAGAAGCAAATGATAAAATATGGGAAACAAAAAAAGAATGTTTACCAATTTTAACAAAAGAAGGTAACTTAAAATATTTAGTATTCAGAAAAGATTATGAAGAAAGAAAAAATAATCCAAATTCTTTGTTAGATGAAAATAAAAGATATATTGTTGGTGCAGGAATTAATACTAGAGATTATAAAGAAAGAATTCCAGCATTAGTAGAAGCTGGAGCAGATATGCTTTGTATGGATTCATCAGATGGATATTCAGTATGGCAAAAGAACACTATTGACTTTGTAAGAGAAAAATATGGAGATAGTGTAAAAATTGGTGCAGGTAATGTTGTAGATAAAGAAGGATTTTTATATTTAGCAAAAGCTGGAGCAGACTTTATAAAAGTAGGAGTTGGCGGTGGTTCAATTTGTATCACCCGAGAAACAAAAGGAATTGGACGTGGACAAGCAAGTGCTTTAATAGATGTTGTTGCAGCACGTGATGAATATTACAAAGAAACAGGAGTATATATTCCAGTATGCTCTGATGGTGGAATAGTACATGATCATCATATAACAATAGCACTTGCTTTAGGAGCAGACTTTGTTATGATGGGAAGATATTTTGCGAGATTTGATGAAAGCCCTACAAGAGTTTTACAAATAGGAAACAACTATGTTAAAGAATATTGGGGAGAAGGTTCAAATCGTGCTAGAAATTGGCAAAGATATGACCTAGGAGGAGATAAGAAAAAATTATCTTTTGAAGAAGGGGTAGATTCTTATATACCTTATGCTGGTTCTTTAAAGAGTAATTTATCTGTAACAGTTGCTAAAATTAAATCAACTATGTGTAACTGTGGTGTAACTTCAATAAAAGAATTACATGAAAAAGCTAGATTAACTTTAGTTTCTAATGTAAGTATTGCTGAAGGTAGTGCTCATGATGTTATGCTAAAAGAAGTTGACAAAAATTATAATAATTAATTTTAACGTTTGATTAAGTTACTTAATTATGATATAATAAAAGTAACATAACAATTAATTTTATGCCTAAGGAGGATAAATAAATGAAAAAGAAGAGAACGTTACTTATTTTGGTAGTTGTTGCAGTGCTTATGTTATCTTGTTTATGGATAACATATGACAGACATTCCGAAGAAGGTCATGGCCCATTGAAACCATCAGATTTACCAGTTGTAGAAAGTGTAAGTATGTAAATCTTTTAGGACCTTATGGAGAATTCCATAAGGCCCTTTTTCTATAGTATACCAGCAGTAGGAATATAGCTATCATCAGGAGGATAAACATATTCTTCAGAAGGTTTCTCAGTATGTTCAATATTTGTAATTTTTATAATCGGCATATCGCCATGATAATTACCTTTAACAATTTCGCCTGTTACATTAACCCATGTATCATTTTCAAAATCTTTTGCATTGTTACATTCACACAAAAAACCTACAACAACAGTTTGAGAGTTAGAACTAACAATCATATTCCTAGCTAATACAAATTGATTTTCTTGTAAATCTAAAACTCTGTAAACATATCCAGTAAAATTAATTTTTAAACCAACATAAGAATCAATATTTTCATGTACAGCTTTTAATACATTAGTATAATTTTTGACTTGAATTTGAGATACTCCGTTTCGAGGTAGGCATTTGCTAGAATTTGATGAACTATTTGTTGCACCAGCAAAAACTTTATACATAACAATTCCTAAAATAAAAATTAAAAGAATAATTACACCAATAAAGAAATATTTAAAAACTTTACTACCGATTTATTTTAACATTGAATACAAACATATAAAATCCTCTTTTCATTATAAGTTTAATAAAATATATGATAAAAATATATAAATATGACAAGAAGGGATAGCACTGTAAATAAAACTTAAAAAATCCATTTGTTTTTTTACCTGAAAACTATTGCTAAAAAATATATTTAGTGATATAGTTACAAAGGAAAATAACGAAAATAAAAAACTTAGGAGGAAGGTACTAATATGAAATTATTTAAGACATATAGTGAAAAAGAAGTAAAAAGAGTAATGCCTATTGTAAACAAAATCAATAGCTTAGAAGAAGAAATGACAAAATTAACAGACAAAGAGTTAAGAGAAAAAACAGAGTATTTTAAGAAACAATTAGAAGAAGGAAAAACATTAGATGATATATTACCAGAAGCATTTGCAGTAGTTAGAGAAGCATCAAAAAGAACATTAGGAATGAGACACTTTGATGTTCAATTAATAGGTGGAATTATATTACACCAAGGAAGAATTGCAGAAATGAAAACTGGTGAAGGAAAAACATTAGTTGCAACATTACCAGTATACTTAAATGCACTTGAAGGAAAAGGTGTACATGTAATTACAGTAAATGATTATTTAGCAAAAAGAGATAGTGAATGGATGGGAAAACTATATAAATTCTTAGGATTATCTGTAGGATTAGTTATAGCAGGAATGGATCCAGAGGCAAAACAAAAAGCATATGCAGCAGACATTACATATGGTACAAATAATGAATTTGGTTTTGATTACTTAAGAGACAATATGGTAATTTATAAAAATCAATTAGTACAAAGAGGACTACACTATGCAATAGTTGACGAAATTGATAGTATTTTGATAGATGAAGCAAGAACACCACTTATTATTTCTGGTAGAGCAAATGAATCATCAGATTTATACAAAAAAGCAAATGATTTCGTAAGAAAACTAGAAGCAAAAGTTATAATAGAAGAAGATATAAAAGACTTTGAACAAGCAGAAGATAATGAAAAATACGATTATATAGTTGACTTAAAAGCAAAATCTGCATCATTAACACAAAAAGGTATTAAGAAAGCAGAAGAATTTTTTGGACTAGAAAACTTTAACGACTTAGAAAATTCAACATTAGTTCACCATGTAAACCAAGCATTACGTGCACATGGAGTAATGAAAAAAGATATAGATTACATCGTAAAAGATGGAGAAGTTCTAATTGTAGATGAATTTACAGGTCGTATTATGTATGGTAGAAGATACAATAACGGATTACATCAAGCAATAGAAGCAAAAGAAAAAGTTAAAATTGCAGATGAATCAAAAACACTTGCAACAATTACATTCCAAAACTACTTTAGAATGTATGACAAATTATCAGGTATGACAGGTACTGCTATGACAGAAGAATCAGAATTCGAAGAAATATATAACTTAGATGTTGTAGAAATACCAACAAACAAACCAATGGTTCGTAATGATAAAAATGATGTTATATATAAAAACGAAGCAGCAAAATTTAGAGCAGTAGTTGAAGATGTAAAAGCAAGCCATGCAAAAGGACAACCAGTTTTAATTGGTACAGTTTCAATTGAAAAATCTGAAAAATTAAGTAAATTATTAACAGAAGCTCGTATTCCACATGAAGTATTAAATGCTAAATCACATGAAAAAGAAGCTATGATTGTTGCACAAGCTGGTAAATTTGGAGCTGTTACAATAGCAACAAACATGGCAGGACGTGGTACTGATATCATGTTAGGTGGAAATAGTGAATATTTAGCAAAAGAAGAAATGAAGAAAAATAAAGTACCAGAATACTTAATAGAAGAATCTAACACATATTATGAAACAGATGACCAAGATATATTAAGAGCTAGAGAACAATTCAATAAAGCAGTTGAAAAATATGATGAAAAAATCAAAGATGAAAAAGAAAAAGTAATCAATGCAGGTGGATTAAAAATAATTGGTACAGAAAGACATGAATCAAGAAGAATTGACAACCAATTAAGAGGACGTTCTGGACGTCAAGGAGATGTCGGAGAATCACAATTCTACATTGGACTTGATGACGATTTAATGAAAATCTTTGGTGGAGATGCTATAACAAAAGTTTATAATACATTAGGTGCAGATGAAAACATGCCAATAGCATCAAGAATGATATCAAAAGCAGTTGAAAATGCTCAAAAGAAAGTTGAAGGAAGAAACTTTAGTATTCGTAAAAATGTATTAAAATATGATGATGTTATGAATGCACAAAGAGAAATTATATACACACAAAGAAGAGAAGTATTAGATGGAGAAGATATCCATCAAAACATCTTAAATATGATTAATACAATAGCGGAAGAAACTGTTGCAATGTTTATAGAAGGCGAAGATGGAAAATCTGTAAATGAAGAATCATTAATACCAGAAGTAACCAATATTTTCGGATTAGATATGGCTGAATTTATTAAAGCAAATAAAAATGATTCAACAGCAATCATAGAAGAAATAGAAAAACAAGCAATTTCTAAATACCAAGCTAAAGAAGATGAAATTACACCAGAAAGAATGAGAGAACTTGAAAGAATAGTAATGCTTAAAGTTGTTGATGAAAAATGGATGGATCACATTGACAACATGGATGAATTAAAAAATGGTATTGGATTACGTGCATATGGACAACAAGACCCAGTTGTAAAATACAGAGTTGAAGGTATGGACATGTTTGAAGAAATGATTGCAAATATAAAAGTAGATGTTGTTAAAATACTTATGAATATAAGAAGACAAAATCAAAATGCACAAAGACAAGAAACTGCAAAAATTACAGGTGCGGCATTAGAAGCTATTAATAGTGTTGATGGTGGTAAAAAAATAAGTACACCAGAATATAGCCAAACAGTTGTAAATGAAGGACCAAAAGTAGGTAGAAACGACAAGTGCCCATGCGGCTCAGGTCTTAAATATAAAAATTGTTGTGGAAAAAATAAGTAATATTAGCATTTTTAGCGATTAGAATTTTTAAACAAATATTCAATTTTGGAATAAAAATATAAAAAATAAATAAAAACTTTCCTTTTTGGAAATAATATGATTTAATATTATTAGAGTAAAAAGGAGAGTTTTTATTATATTAAGAGAAAAAAATAAAATTATATAGAGAAAGTAAAAACATGACACAAGTTGAAATCGCAGAGTTATTAGGGGTAAAACCAGCTACAATTTCTAAATATGAAGCTGGAACATTAGAGGCTAATATGGAATTATTAAAAAACTATAAATGAAATAATAGAATTTCATGCAAAGTTTGAAAAGATACATCCGTTTCAAGATGGTAATGGTAGAATAGGAAGAATAATTGCTTTCAAAGAATGTTTAAAGAATAATATACTACCATTTATCATTTTAGATAAAGATAAATTATTTTACTATAGAGGATTAAATCAATATCAAACTAATAAAGAAAAAGGATATTTAATTGATACTTGTTTGAATGCTCAAGTATACACTGTTTCCGCTTGGAGAAAATGCATATTATTAAAGGATGCGATGTTCTGAAGAGTTAATTAAAAATTACTTGTTTTTATTTTATTTGTCATAACTATTAGTTATATCAAAAGTATAAAAAAGTATTTTTGAAAAAAAACAATATATAGTATAATAAAAATGTAAAAAAATTTATAATAAGTGATTTATAAAAAGGAGGTAAACTTTATGCGGGAATATTATGGAGAACTAAGTAATTGTTTAGAGTACATTGAAGACAAAAAACACAAAGCTATTCCATGGAAAGATTATGAATTTTCTTTTAAATTTCATAATAGTACTAATTACACATTGGAATTAAAAAGAAAAGGAAAGCATTATAGTTTTGCAATAGTTGAACCAAAAGAAGAACTTCAAATTCAGGTTGATAAATGGGGAGATGGAGAAATTTTTGTGTACGCAAAAGAGGATATGAAGCTAAAATGCAACTTTGATATTGAGCGTGGTTGCATGATAAAAAGAAACTTAGTAGAACATATAAAAGATAAAGTTTATATTGCACCGGTTTTTAAAAACGGTATAATCACAATAGTAACATGTGATAATTGTGGACCTAATTTTGGAAAAGAAGTTAAATATAAGATTAGTCCATTAGAAAAACCAGCTAAAATGATTAAGGTTTGTAATTTTACATCTTATGACATTATTATTTCTATGGAAAACGCAGTAATTCAACGAATAGAATCTAATAATAAAAGAAATGAAAAATGTCATTCAAAATTTGTTGGTATTCCATTAAATGGTATTATATATATTGATACTGTATCTGAGGAAATAACATGGAAAGATGATTATGGCGTTCGTGAAGCTGCAATACTTCGGGTTAATGGATGTTGCATAAAAATTAATAATGGAAGTTGTTCTGAATGTATTAGTGTTATAGGACCAGAACTTTCAGAACCATATATTCGTCACTTATACGCAAGTTTTAGAAGAAATCTTAAATATGAAGGTGATGTTAATATTAGGTGCAACACTATTGATTATAGGATTGATTAAGTCCAAATCACAAAAAGATAGACTAATTTTTAAGTCTAAGAAAAGCATGGGATGTATTGAATATTTCATGCTTTTATGATATAAAAAATATGTAAAAGTATACATTCAGGAGTGATATAAATGATAGATTTTGAATTATATAGGATTTTTGTTGCAGTTGCAAAAGTAGAAAATATAAAAAAACACTTTGTTAAGTTATATAAAAACTTGTCTATAAAAAATGTACATAGACAAGTTTTTTTGAGAAAATAAGTCAAATGGTTTGTTTTTTATTACTAATAATATAGTCTATTTAAATTTACTTCAAAGGTAACTCTATAGAAAAAATTAACGAAAAAGTTTCATTTTTGTTTGACAAATTTTTAAAAAAATTATATAATAGTAAAGTTCGCTAAGACATTAATAAATAGAAAAAAGATATAAAATTACTTAAACTTAAGAAAAAATTTATACTGTATTCATTATTCAAATGTCAAATTTTATAATAAAAAGAGGAGGAAGAAATGGAACAAGAAAACATATTAGGAAAAGAAAAAATAGGAAAATTAATCAGAAAATTCTCAATCCCTTGTATAATATCAATGCTAGTGAACTCATTATATAACATAGTTGACCAAATATTTATAGGTCAGGGAGTAGGATATTTAGGAAATGGAGCTACGAACGTAGTATTCCCATTGGTAATGATAGGATTAGCATTTTCATTAATGTTTGGAGATGGTTCATCAGCATATTTAAGTTTAAAATTGGGAGAAAAAAAGAAAAAAGAAGCAGAAATAGGAATTGGAAATGGAATATTGCTTTCTACAATTGTTTCAATTATATTCTGTATAGCAACATTAATATTTTTACCACAACTTTTAAAATTGTTTGGATGTACTGAAAATCTAAAAAGCTATGCACTAACTTATGGAAGCATCATTGCAATAGGATTACCATTCTCTATGATTGGAATAACATTAAACTCAATAATTAGAGCAGATGGAAGTCCTAAATATTCAATGGTAACAATGGTTGCTGGAGCAATATTAAATACAATATTAGACCCAATATTTATTTTTGTATTACATAAAGGCGTAGAAGGAGCAGCTATTGCAACAGTAATAAGCCAAATTTTAACATTTGTTTTAAATATTGCATATATAAAAAGATTTAAAACAATTAAAATTACAAAAGATTGTTTAAAATTAAAAGCAAATGTATGCAAAAAAATAGCAATGCTTGGAATAAGCAGTTTTATTACTCAAATGAGTATTGTATGTGTTATGACAGCTGAAAATAATTTACTTGGAAAATATGGAGCAGAAAGTAAATTTGGAGCAGAAATTCCTATAACAGTATTAGGAATAGTAATGAAAATAAATCAAATATTAAATAGCATAATAATTGGTATTGCAGCTGGAAGTCAACCAATATTAGGATATAACTATGGAGCAAAGAAATTTGATAGGGTAAAGCAAACTTTAAAAATTGTTTTAGGTTCAAGTGTTATTATAAGTACTGCCGCATTCATATTATTCCAAACAATACCAGATAAATTAATTCAAATATTTGGTAGTGGTGATGAAAATTATATGGAATTTGCTTGCCTAGCATTTAGAACATACTTATTACTTTGCATATTTAATGGTGTTCAAATACCATCAGGAATATTCTTCCAAGCAATTGGAAAAAGCACAAAAAGTGCAATTTTATCACTTTCAAGACAAATTGTTATTTTAATACCAGCAATGATAATACTTAGTCATATTTTTGGAATTATGGGAGTTTTATCTGCAGGACCTGTTGCTGACGGATTAGCATTTATATTAGCAGCTATTTTATTAGCAAGAGAAATTAAACATTTAAAAAACAACGGAACGGAAGAAGTTATTGTTAAAAAAGACGAGCAAAATAGTATTAAACCAGAAAATAATATTGTAATAACAATAGCAAGAGAATATGGTTCTGGAGGAAGATATATAGGAAAGTTAGTAGCTGAAAGACTTGGAATAAAATTATATGACAAAGAATTTATAGCAAAAATAGCAGAAGATACAGGGCTTTCAAGTGAATATATTGAAAACAATGAACAAAAAAGAAATGTATTGGATAGCTTGAACAACGGATATTATGCAGGATTAAGCAATGCAGATGAATTATTTGTTAAAGAATCAGAATTGATTAAAAAAATTGCAGGTACAGAATCATGTGTAATAGTAGGAAGATGTGCAGATTTTATATTAAAAGACAATAAAAATGTATTAAAAGTATTTATTAATAGTGATATAAATGATAAAATAAAAAGAGCTACAGAAATTTATGGAATGGATACTGAAAAAGCAGAAAAAGAAATTGCAAGAATAAATAAATTAAGATCAAATCATTATAAATATTATACAGAAAATGAATGGAATGATCCATCAAATTATGATATTTGTATAAACAGTGATGCAATTGGTATAGAAAATTCAGTAGAATTAATTTGCAATTTAGCTAATAAGTTATTACCTGTAGAAATCAATTAATATAATATAAATGACATGATAAAATTTTCTTCTTAATTTTTTCATGTCATTTTAAATTAAAATTCATTTAAAATTGGAAAGAAGTGATAAAATGTTAGAATTAGAAGAAAATAACAGACTATTAGAAGAATTAAAACAAAAATTGCAGAATTTAGGTGAGTCTCTTTGACATATCAACAACAGAAAAAGAACTAAAAGTTTTAGAAGAGATAACATCAAATGCAGAATTTTGGAATTCCAATAATGAAGAAACAGCAAAAGTTTTATCTCAAATTAAAAATCTAAAAAGTAAGAGTACAAAATATAGAAATATAGAAAAAGAAATAAATGAATGTATAGAATTATCTGAACTACTAAAAGACGAATTTGAAGAAGAACTTTTAAAAGAAGTTTTAAAAAATACTAAAAAAATCCAGAAGGAACTAGAAAAATTAGAACTAGAAACGTTGTTATCTGGTAAATATGATGTAAACAATGCAATTATCACAATCCATCCAGGAGCAGGTGGAACAGAATCACAGGATTGGGCTGAAATGTTATATAGAATGTATACTAGATGGGCAACAAAAAATGATTATGAGGTTAAAGAACTTGATTATTTAGAAGGGGAAGAGGCAGGACTAAAAAGCGTTACATTTGAGATTGTTGGACAAAATGCTTATGGATATATGAGAAGTGAAAAAGGAGTACACAGATTAGTCAGAATTTCTCCTTTTGATAGTGGTGGAAGACGTCATACATCATTTGCATCAGTTGAAGTATTACCAGAAATAACAGATGATATTGAAATAAATATAAATCCAGATGATTTAAGAATAGACACTTATCGTGCTTCAGGTGCAGGAGGACAACACATAAATAAGACATCATCAGCAGTCAGAATTACGCACATACCAACAAATATAGTTGTAGCATGTCAATCAGAACGTTCTCAAATTCAAAATAGAGAAACAGCTATGAAAATGTTAAAATCAAAATTATTTGATTTGAAAGAACAAGAACATAAAGAAAAAATTGAGGATTTAAAAGGAGAACAAAAAGATATAGCTTGGGGAAGTCAAATCCGTTCATATGTATTTTGTCCATATACAATGGTTAAAGACCACAGAACAAATTACGAAGTTGGAAATGTTCAAGGTGTTATGGATGGAGATTTAGATGGATTTATGGAAAGCTATTTAAAAAATGAGAATTAATATTTTCTTGTTAAATTATAACATAAAATCCAAAGTTTGCTACGTAAAATAGCATATTTCTATTGACCATATAAAATAAAAATCATATAATATAAAAAGCCATATTTTGAATAAGATAAGGCTTTATATATTATTTTAAAGAGGTGGCCAAAATGGACACAATAGTCATGAAATTTGGAGGAAGTTCTGTTGCAGATAATGAAAGATTAAAAATTGTAGCACAAAAAATAATTGACTTATACAATAAAGAAAACAACATTGTTGTAATACTTTCTGCACAAGGAAAAACAACAGATAAACTAATTAATGAAGCAATACAACTTTCTGAAAATACAAAAGATAGGGAAATGGATATGTTACTTAGTTCAGGAGAACAAATAGCAGTGGCAAAATTAAGCATTTTATTAAATGGATTAGGATATAATGCAATTTCACTGACGGGTTGGCAAGCTGGGATTTTAACTAATAATACAAATCAAAATGCAACTATAGAAAATATAGATACAACAAGAATTTTAAATGAACTGACACAAAGAAACATCGTTATTGTAACAGGATTCCAAGGATATAACGAAAATTTAGATATTACGACATTGGGTAGGGGTGGCTCAGACACATCTGCAGTTGCAATTGCTGCAGCTTTAAATGCAAAAGAATGTTATATTTTTTCTGATGTTGATGGTGTATATACCGCAGACCCTAACAAAATAGAAAATGCAAAAAAATTATCAGCACTTTCATATAATGAAATGATGGAAATATCAAGTGAAGGGGCAAAAGTTCTTCATAATAGATGTGTTGAAATAGGAGAAAAATTTAAAATTCCTATTATCACAAAGTCAACATTTAATAATAAAGCAGGTACAATAATTACAGATATTATAGAAGAAAATACTATAAAAAGCGTTGTAAAAAAAGATATTTCTAGAATTTCTATTGTTGGAAATGGAATTATTAGGAATTATGAATGTATAAGAAAAATTTTAGATATTATAGAAAAAAATAAGTTAGAAATGCTTGAATTTGATGTTTCTGAATCAAAAATTTCTGTTGATTTTAAAGGAATTGTTGATGATAGAATCTTGAATGAAATACATGAAAGTGTAATATAAAAAATATAAATACCATAATTATATTCTAATATATAATTATGGATTACTCTAAAATTATGAAAAAATCGCTGCCAAATATATAAACAGCGATTTTTTCATATTACTACAAAATTTTTGCAGCAACATAAGCTAACTTACTTCTAACAGACTCTTCATCTTCAAGAGTAACCTGCCAACACAAAGAATTTCCTTTCATTTTTTCCGAAAGATAAACCAAACCATTATATCGTTCATTTAGTTCTGGATTATCAATCTGAGTAGGATCACCAAGAAAGATAAATTTAGATCCTTCACCAGCCCTTGTTACAATACTTTTAATTACAGAAGGTTCAATATTCTGAGCTTCATCGATGATAAAAACAGTATCAATTATGCTTCGACCTCTAAGATGACCAATTAACTGTAAAACAATAGTTCCCTGTTCTATCAACAATTTTGCACTTTCCTTGGCTGTCTTAGCTGGAGAATCCAAAAAGCCTCCTTTATCATCATCTGAATCACTTCCTAAATTATGTTTTTTAACATTATTTAATTTGTTATTGCTGTTCTTTTCTTTTTTTGCTTTTTTCTTTCCTAACAATAATGTTAAATTATCCATAATACCACCAAGATAAGGATCAAATTTCTGTTCCAAAGCACCTGGTAAGTAACCCAGATTTTCTTCTCTTAAAGTTTCTGTAGGTGTTGTTACTAAAATTTGAGAATAAATCTTATCATTAGGTTCTGTAGTTTTTTGTAAAGCACATGCCATAGAAAGAATTGTTTTTCCTGTTCCAGCTCCTCCTTTTATAATAACAATTGGTGCTTCATCTGGAGAAGATAATAAAGCTTCTAAAGCCATATGTTGACCAGCCTTTTTAGCATTAATACCATATGGGCGGCTCTCAGAATATTTTAAAGGAACTATCTTCTTGCCATCATACCTTGCTAATATAGTGTGATTCGGATCACATAAAGAAGAAATTGTTAAGAAAAGATTTGGAATCCATTCTATTTCATTATATTTGATAATCTCTTTAATTTCAAGATATCCTCTAGAATAAAAAAGATCCAATCTTTCGTCACTAACCTTACAGCTTATTCTTCCTTTGTACTGATCTTCTAGTGTTGGAAAAATATCATCTTTAAAAGGCTGTGCTCTAATGCCAAGCGACTGTAACTTCATTCTAAAAGCCGGACTTTTAGAAATTACAATAATAGGAACACTTTTTCCTAATTTGTTTTTAAGCCCTAATGCTATTTTAATTCTACGTTTATTAAATGGGGAAAGGTTGCCAACATTCTTAGAAATCTCAACATCATGATAACCTTTTTCGAATCTAAGAATAGAACCATTCTTTTGCCGTACGCCATCATCTGATAAAAGATCTGTTACTCTGAACATTGAAAAATAGTCCAATAACTTCTTTGCAATTCTTCCTTTCTCTGTAAAATTCGTTGAAAGCTTATGCAATTCATCAATTCCTTCAGGAAATGGAATAATTATAGTATTATCATTTCCAAACCGAAGAGTACTATCTTCACTAGATGTCAATGACTGAATCCCTAAAATAAAGATTTTTTTTGCTGCCATAAGTTACGCTCCTTTTCTTTAAAAGTTTTATATTCATAATAGTATATTATGAATATATATAATAGTTACGTAACTATTATATACCAAAACTTGACATAATTCAACAAAATTCAAAAATTATTTTTTTGTTCTAAAAAAGACAACCATTGAATATATATAAATATCAGGAAAATAAAGAAAAGGAGACATGTATTATGACTGTTGATGAAAGAAAAAATCTAAGTACAGGAGTTATACAAAATTTAATTTTAGAAAATAGGGGAAAGTTAAGTATATCAGGAGTAAATGACGTATTAAGTTTTGATGATCAAGTTGTTATGGTTGAAACAGAACTAGGCTTATTAACAGTAAAGGGAGAAGGACTTAGAATAAATAAATTAAGTATTGACACTTCAGAAGTAATAGTAGAAGGAGATATATCTTATTTAGCATATAGTGATAAAGAAATGGAAAAAAATAAAAGTAGTATTATTAGCAAAATATTCAAGTAGGAATTTATAAAAACAAAGGATGGATGATTTATATGATTTTAAATCAAGCTTATATTTTCTTAATATTTGTAATAAATGGTTTTTTAATAGGTATTTTATTTGATATTTTTAGAATTTTAAGAAAAAGCTTTAAAACAAAAGATATTATTACATATATAGAGGACATATTATTTTGGATTTTAACAGGTTTACTACTACTATACTCTATATTTACCTTTAGTAATGGAGAACTTCGATTATACATGTTTTTAGGCGTATTTATAGGATGCATTTTATATATGATAATAATTAGTCAATATTTTATAAAAATAAACGTAAAAATAATCTTATTTACAAAAGGAATCGTCTATAAAATATTTTATATTTTAACTTTTCCAATGAGAATATTATTAAAAATACTTAAAAAATTTCTATTTAAACCAATTCATTTTCTAACAATAAATATTAAAAAAATTCAAAAAACTATAAAAGAAAAATGCAAAAATTTGATTAATTTTAATAGAAAGAAAATAAAAACACAAAAAACTTAATTTTTTTCAAAATTAAGAAGGATTTTATCAAAAAAAGTAGAAATATATATTATATGAATTTTAGACTGGAGATAAACAGATGAAAAAGAAATTATATAAAAAATTATTAATTTTATTAGTTTTAATATATGTAGTTTTTACTTTTATTAGTCAACAAAAAGTTTTAAACCAATATAATGCTAATAGTAAAGAATTAGCAAGTCAAATTAAAGAACAAGAAAGCAAGAAGAAGGATTTAATTGCAGAAAAAGATAATGTAAATTCAAAAGAATATATAGAGCAAACTGCAAGAGAAAAACTAGATATGTATTATCCTAACGAAAAAATATATATAGATAAAGGAATGTAAAAATATCTGTTATTTAATAGCAGATATTTTTTTTGAAAAAGTTTGTTTTAAAATATTTGATTTTTTGGAAAAATATGGTATAATATACATATATTTTATTCGTTAAAAATTCCCATAAATGAAAAAAATAAAAATAAGATATTAAATAATTATAGTTATTAGGAGGAAATTATGATAAATTTAGAAGAATTATCACTTACAGAATTAAAAGATCTAGCAAAAGAAAACAATATAAAAAATATATCTAAATTAAAAAAAGAAGATTTAATTGAGGTATTATCGCAAATATTAAATATTGAAAATGAAAATAAACAAGAAGAGACATCAGAAATTAATACTGATAATAATGATTTATCTGGATACAAACTTACATCCGAAGGAGATTCAATAGTAGAAGGAATCTTAGATGTCTTACCAGATGGTTATGGATTCCTTAGAGGAGAAAATTATTTATCAAGTCCAAAAGATGTATACATATCAATGGTACAAATAAGAAGATTCAAATTAGACACTGGAGATATAATTAAAGGAATTTCAAGATTTAAAGAAGGAGAAAAATTTCCGTCATTGATATTTGTAGGAGAAGTTAATGGAGAATCACCTGAAAAAGCTGCTAGAAGAAAAAGATTTGATGAATTAACACCTATATATCCAACAGAAAGATTAAGATTAGAAACAACTTCAAATGAATATGCAATGAGAATGATAGACCTAATGTCTCCAATAGGAAAAGGGCAAAGAGGAATGATTGTTGCTCCACCTAAAGTTGGAAAAACAACATTATTGAAAAAAATTGCAAATAGCATATCTTTAAATAACCCTGACGAAAAATTAATAGTACTTTTAATAGACGAAAGACCAGAAGAAGTTACTGATATGAAACGTTCTATAAATGGTGAAGTTATTTATTCAACTTTTGATGAATTACCAGAACACCATGTAAAAGTAGCAGAAATGGTATTAGAAAGAGCAAAAAGATTAGTAGAACAAGGTCAAGATGTCGTAATCCTTTTAGACAGTATTACAAGACTTGCAAGAGCTTATAACTTAACAATTCCATCTTCAGGAAGAACACTATCTGGTGGTATTGATCCAGCAGCATTACATAAACCTAAAAAGTTCTTTGGAGCAGCTAGAAATATTGAAAATGGGGGAAGCTTAACAATTTTAGCTACAGCTTTAATAGAAACAGGAAGTAGAATGGACGATGTTATATTTGAGGAATTCAAAGGAACAGGTAACATGGAAGTTCACTTAGATAGAAAATTATCTGAAAAACGTATATTCCCAGCTATTGATATCAATAAATCTGGAACAAGAAGGGAAGACCTATTACTTACTCCAAAAGAGAAAGAAACAGTTTTTGCATTAAGAAAAGCTATGAACAGTATGCCTGTTGCAGATGTTACTGAACAAGTTATTTCTATGATGGTTAATACAAAAAATAATGAAGAATTTTTGGACAGTATTGATAAATATATAAGAAAATTTAAATAGAAAGAATAAATACTCAAATTTTTGTCATAAAAAAGCATTAGTATGCAATGTATAAAGTAGGAATAAAATAATAACTTATTTTTCTTGTTTACGATTTTTTATATAATAGTATAATATTAATAAAAGGAGTAGTTTTAAATGAAAGAAAATGCAAAATTTTTAAAATGTCCAATATGTGACAATATAATAGAATTAATTGATGGAGATGTACAACATATAACTTGTTGTGGTAGAAAAATGGAAGAAATGAAAGCTAATACTACAGATGCAGCAACGGAAAAACATATACCAATATACAAAAAAGTAGAAGATGAAATAGTAGTAAGTGTTGGAGAAGTAGAACATCCAATGGAAAAGGAACATTATATAATGTGGATTGCACAAGTATCAGAAAATAGAATAACTCGTGTAAAATTACATCCAGAGCAAGCAACGGAAACTAGATTTCCATATATATTTGGTGCAACATTATATGCTTATTGCAACAAACATGGATTATGGAAAACAACAATAGAATAGTAAATAGCTATAAGTAGAGATAAACTACAATTTTATATTATAATGAACAAAAAGGTGTTTTTAGTTAATAGAAGCATCTTTTTTTGTTTATGCAGACATTTATTATAGTTTTTGATAACAGATATTAAGTTAATGTAATATTTGTTCTTGTTATATTTGATAAATAAAAGGTTTTATGATATTATGTTGGCAGTAGAAATAGTAATTTGGAGGGCAAACAAGTAATGAAAAAGATAAATTATATATTGATAATATAGGTTTTGCTTTAATTGGAGTGTTTGGCTTAATTTTAATATACTTACTTATTTATAGGTATGTAAACAAAAACAAATCTTAACAAGAAGTAGGCTAGATAGGTATTTACCTCAATTTATACTAATAAGTCAATTACAATTAATTTACTAATTTCTATGTTATAATGTATTAAAATTAATATGAGGGGAAATAGAGATGGAAGAAAAAAATAAAATATTGTTAAAAAGATTACTAATTGCAGTATTAATTATAGTTATAATTAGTATAGTTGCTACTATTGGAATTGGAAATTATTTTGTGAACTATGCTATATTAAGAACTGGAAATGGCGGAGATAGAGAAGTAAAAAATGCAGATTCAATAACAGTTGCAAACATAGATAATGAAGCAGAAAAAATTATAGAAGAAAATAAAAACAATGAAAAACAATTAGCAAATGAATGGTCTGAAACTATTGAGAATAAAAAAGTAGAAGTAAAAGCAAAAGACGGAATTATTTTAAGAGGGACACAATATATAAAAGATGAATCAAGTAACAAATGGGCAATAATATTACATGGTTATCGTTCAACTCCAAATTCTATAATTTCAATAGGAATGCATTTTTCAAAAGAAGGCTATAATGTTTTAATTCCAAGTATGAGAGCATGTAGTGAAAGTGATGGAGAATATATAGGAATGGGGTGGCTAGATAAAGAAGATTTACAATGTTGGATAAATTTAATTATTAAGCAAAATAAAAATGCAGAAATTATACTACATGGTTCATCAATGGGAGCAGCAACGGTCTTAATGGCATCAGGTAAGGACTTACCTACAAATGTAAAAGCAATAGTAGCAGATAGCGGTTATACATCAGTTTGGGACATATTTGCATCAGAGGCAAAAGCAAGGTTTAATTTACCAACATTTCCTATACTAAATATGTTTGAAATAGTTGCAAACGTAAGAGCAAATTATGATATAAAAGAAGCATCTGCATTAGAACAAGTAAAAAATAATAAAACACCAATTTTATTTATACATGGAGATGCAGACGATTTTGTACCCGAATATATGTGTGAAGAACTATATGAAGCAGCAAATTGTAAAAAAGATAAGCTAATAATACATGATGCAGGACATACAGACTCTAAGTACAAAGAGCCAGAAACATATTATAATAAAATATTTGAATTTTTAGGGAATATTTAAGCAATTTTAATTATATCAGTAATAAGAAAAATAAAAGAAGAATGGAAAAAAATAAAATTAGAAAAATAGTAATTTGAAAGTGAAATGAATTTTCTTGATAGAGATAAAGTTTAATAGTGATGAAAAATTTGATAAATTAATAAGCACAAATTTACATGCATACAATAGAAATAAATGTGAATGGATAAAAGAAAATACAGAGGTTAAACCATCTAAATGTAAATATTACAATTATGGAGTTTATGAGAATAATGAATTAATAGGAGGAGCAGTAGGAACTATAAGATTTGGGTGGTATTTTTTAGAAGAATTATGGGTTGATGAGAAATATAGAGGAAAAAATATAGGAAGTACACTTATAGAAAAAGTAGAAGAATGTGCAAAATCAAATCGAGCATTAGGTGTAAGAATGGAAACTTGGAACTTTCAAGCAAGAGGATTTTATGAGAAAAAAGGTTATAAAGTATATGCAACATTTGAAGATTGTCCTCCCGGAACAATAGACTATCTTTTAAAAAAAAAATTTTAAAATAATAAGAGAAATTACAATTTTGATAATAAAGAAAAAGGAGATTATGTATTATGAAAAGAGAAAGATATTCAATAATTTATAGTAGTAAAACAGGAAATACAAAAAAACTTGCAGAGGCAATCTATAATACTTTACCTCAAAATAAGTGTGATTATTATGGTACAGTGGATAAAATTGATGATGTATTAAGTAATGTAATTTATATTGGTTTTTGGACAGAAAAAGGAAATGCTGATCATCTAACAATAGATTTTTTAAATAAATTAAAAAACAAAAAAATATTTTTATTTGGGACAGCAGGATATGGCGAAAGCGAAAAATATTTTGAGGGTATTATTAATAATGTAAAAAAGAATATTGATAGTAGCAATACAATAATAGGTACTTTTATGTGTCAAGGTAAAATGCCATTATCAGTTAGAGAAAGATATGAAAAAATGAGAGAACAAAATAATATTTCACTTAACATTGATAAATTAATTGCTAACTTTGATAAAGCATTATCACATCCAAATACAGATGATTTAAAAACATTAGAACAAATTGTAATATTATACGAGGAGGAATAAAAATGTCAGATATTAGTGGTATTTGGAGATTCTGTTTTAAAAGGAGTTATATACGAAAATAATATTTATAAAGTATCTCAAAATAGATTTTCTAATATATGTGAGGATATATTAGGAGTGCCAATAGAAAACAAAATTCTAAAAGTTCAATAACACAGTTCATTGAAATATATTCAAATCTACTATGTGATGATAGAATACACCCAAATGAAAAAGGACACAAAATTATTGCAGAAGCTATAAAGGAACATATAGAAAAAAGAAAAATTAAATTAATAGGTTAGCCACAAATTATAACAATTCAACTAATCGTTGATAAAGAAAAATACCCCACTCAACGATTAGTTTGTGTACTTTTTTTAGATAATAATTTACACTTAAATAGAAGGAGGTAAAAAATATGAATCAGATTAAAATAGAAAAATTTATAGCTGAATGTAGAAAAAAGAATAATTTAACTCAAATGCAACTTGCAGAGAAATTAAACATTACAGATAGAGCTATTTCAAAATGGGAAAACGGAAAAGGAATGCCTGATTCATCAATAATGCTTGATTTATGTAATGAACTCAAAATAAGTGTAAATGAATTATTATGTGGGGAGTTGATTGAAATGAATAATTATAATGAAGTAGCAGAAAAAATGTTATTAGAAATGGCACAAAAGGAAGAAATGCAAAATAAAAAATTAATGATGTATGAAAATGTGATTGGATTTAGTTCGACAATATCTTTCTTAATACTAATTTTTGTTACATCATTTTTAGTGGAGAATAATATTGCTAAAATAGTGTTGTTTATATTAGCATTTATTCTTTTAATAATAGGTGTTTCATTTGCATTAAAAATAGAAACAGAAACAGGCTATTATGAATGTCAAAAATGTCATCATAAATATGTACCAAAATATAGCCAAGTATATTTTGCAATGCATTCTGGAACTACACGATATATGAAATGTCCAAAATGTAACAAGAAAAGTTGGCAAAGAAAGACTTTAAGTAAAAAATAAGTAAATCAAATTAATAAAAAAATTACGAGGTATTGAATTTAATCAATATCTCTTTTTTGTTGCACACATAAATAAACAATAGAAGAGAGGTAGAAATAGATATGGAAAAGTGTGAAAATGAAAAAGTATATCCAATAGAGGGAAATTCAAATGATGATATGTGTAGACGAAAAGAATATGACATCAATAGCAATGTTATATGTGGCTATGGAACACCTAAGTACTAATTTGAATTTTTATGATAATATAAATTTAGAATGAAAGGAAAGAATTATAAATATGAAAATAGATAGATTTAATATAGTAGAATTAAAAGATGGAAATAGAGCGACAATTATAGATGTAAGAGGAAAAAATGAGTATTTTGCAGAAGTAGTAAATGCCTATGGACAAACAGTTGCAAAAAGAAATATAATAGATGAAGAAATAAAATAATATTTTAAATTTAAAATCGCACATTATACAAAAATATATATTTAATTTATAATTAATAAAACATTAAAATGAAAAAATTTAAAAATTTAATAAAATTTTAAATCTTTTTTATATTTTTTTAGGTTATATTATATGTAAGCTAGTTTATAAAAGAAAGAAAGGAGGTATTTACTTGGAAGATAAAGAATTAATCTATAAAATACAGCACGGAAATAAAGAATTATTAGAGATATTAATTGAGAAATATTATGATGATATTTATAGATTTTGTTATTATAAAACAGGAAATAGCTCACTTTCTTATGATTTAACACAGGAAACATTCTTGAAATTGATTAAATATATAGGAACTTATAAACATAGAGGAAAATTTAAAAGTTATTTAATTACAATAGCAATGAATGTATGTAACACTTATTTTGACGAGAATAAAGTGGAGTTAGAAGAATTAGATGATAATCAAACTTATAAAGAAAATGATTCTAATGAATTATCAAGAATAGAACAAAAAAATTCAATTGATAAAGCATTAAGAGAGCTACCAGAAAAACAAAAAGAAGTAATTATTTTGAAGTATTATGAAGATTTGAAAATTAAAGATATATCTAAAATACTTGATGAAAAAGTACCTACCATTAAATCAAGACTAAAGCAGGGAATAGAAAAATTGAGTAGGTATTTAGGAAAGGAGGACTTTTAATTAGATGGATAAGTGGAGAGAAATTTTAAACAAAAGAGAATTGCCAAGTATAGATGAAAATAAAAAAATGCAATCAATAGAAATATTAAAAATAGAAATAGCAAATACAGAAATAACAGTAAAGGAAAGCTATTTTGAAAAGATAAAAAGATATATTCCTTTTATGAGTAAAATTACTTTTCTTTTCCAATTTATTCTATTATTGGTAGGAATATTAGTTATAAAATTTATGAATTTTGAGAAAACAAGGCTAATTTTATCACTTATAATGCCAATATTAGCATTTCTTCAAATAATGGAGTTAGAGAAAAGTTTTAAATATAATATGTATGAAATTGAAATGAGTTGTAAAATGGACTTAAAAGAATCGATTTCAATTAAATTAATAATTAATACATTTATTAATTTATGTATAATGACAGTATTTGCAGTTATGACTGGAACTCATTTTGAACAGGAAAGTTATGTATTAATTCTTTATTTTTTAGTGCCATTTATGATAACCAATGTTGCTAACATTTTAACAATGCGTTTATTAAAAAATAAGTCAAACGAAATTGTAAATATGACGATAATGTTATTAATCAATGCGATTTTATTTAAAATTAATATAAAGTTTCCTAGTGTTTATGAAACTTCAAGTGTTTTAGTATGGTTAGGTTTATTAATTATAACAGTATTTTATTTTATAAAAGCTGTTTATCAATTTTATGAAGAGGAGGATGATTATATATGGAACTTGCAATAGATAGGCTAACAAAACAATATAAAAATAAAATTGCAGTGGATAGAGTTTCTATAAAACTAAAACCAGGAGTTTATGGATTACTTGGTGCAAATGGAGCAGGAAAAACAACACTTATGAGAATGATATGTGATATTCAAAATCCAACTTCTGGTCAAATTAAATATAATGGAACAGATATAAAAAAACTAGGGGAGGATTACAGACAAGTTCTTGGTTATTTACCACAAGATTTTGGATACTATCCAGATTTTACAGCTTATGATTTTTTAATGTATATTGCTGCATTAAAGGGATTATCAAAAGAAAAGGCTGAAATGAGAGTGAATGAGTTATTACAAATAGTTAATTTGGAAAATGAAAAAAAACAAAAAGTAAAGACATTTTCTGGAGGAATGAAACAAAGATTAGGAATTGCACAAGCAATGTTAAATAACCCAAAGATTCTAATTTTAGATGAGCCAACAGCAGGACTAGACCCAAAAGAAAGGGTAAAGTTTAGAAACTTAATTAGTAGTTTTTCACAAGATAAAATTGTAATATTATCAACTCATATTGTATCAGATATTGAATTTATTGCAGATGAAATTATTGTGATGAAAGCAGGTAAAAAGATATTAACAGGAACGCCAGAAGAACTTTTACAAGATTTAAGAGGCAGTGTATGGAAATGTGTTGCTTATGATAAAAAAGAAGTAGAAATGCTGAATCATAAATATTGTATTATTAATATTCATCAAGAAAATAATATAACAGAATTAAGAATTGTAAGTAGGCAAAAACCAACTGTAAATGCTGTTAATATAGAACCTAATTTAGAAGATTTATATTTAGCATATTTTCAAGATAATGAAAAATAGAAAAGAAAGGAATGAACAATATGGGAACATTAGTGAAATTTGAATTAAAGAAATTATTTAATAAAAAAATGAATATTATTGTAATCATAGTTTGTTTGTTTTTAATAACATTACTATTTTCTATGGCAGGTAAAGATTTTCTAGCAACAGATAAGAGTGGAAAATCTTATAAAGGTAAAGAGGCTATTAGTGTTAGAAAAGAACAAATGAAAGAGATTTCTGGAACTTTAACAAATGAAAAGATTATAAAAGAAATAGAAAAATTACAAGAATTGCATAATGATCCAAATAATCTTATTACAAATAGTGATGGAGAAAAGGATTTTAGTATTGAAATTTATAATGAATATTTATATAATAGACTTGATTTATTAACAAATATAAACCGTGTATATGCAAATTATAATACTAGCTATATAACTGAATTATTTAATCTAAATTTAAAAGAACAGAAAGATTTTTATGAAACAAGACAACAAAGAATAGAAGAAGAATTAAATCAAAGTTATGATGGAAAAAAATATACACCTCAAGAAAAAGAATATTGGTTAGAGAAGTCTAATAACACAAAAACACCATTTGAATATGATTTTTATTATGGATATTCTAATTTGTATAGCACTTATGAATTACTTATATTTGGAGTAATTGCTATATGTATATGTTTAGCATCTGTTTTTGCAGGAGAGTATCAAAATGGTACAGATAAAATATTATTAACCACAAAGTATGGAAAAAGTAAAGGTGTAACTGCGAAAATAATCGCATCTTATATATTTGCAACATTAGTATTTACAATATATTTAATATTTGCAATAGGAACAATATTCTTAATGTTTGGTACAGATGGAGGAAATTTACCAATACAACTTTCTAACATATTAAGTCCATACGCACTAACATTCTTCCAGTCACTTTTATATAATATAGTGATTTCATATACAGTATTGTTTGGTATGGTGGGATTAACATTATTCTTGTCATCTAAACTGAAAAATCCTATGACAGTATTAGTAATAGATATTGCTATTATTATGTTACCAGTATTTTTGAGCATAAAGTCAGCTTTTGGAATATTAAATAAAATATTATTCTTAATGCCATATAATGCAATTTATTCAAACTTTTCTCAAATGGTATCATATAAGTTAGGAAATATTGTTATTAATTTACCTATGATGACTATAATTACTTATATTTTTATGATGGTTATAGCATTAATTTGTGCAAAGAAAACATATAGTAAACATCAGGTAGAATAAGTAATAAAATTAAATTTTATTTTAGGATATTTTTGAAAAAAGCAAGTAAGAGTTTTAAAAATGATATAGAATAGAGGAGTGGAGCTTAAAAGAAAACTTTTAGGCTCTATTTTCATTTACACAACATTGCACAAAATCAAAGTTTTGTGCAATAAGAGATAGGAGCAAAATAATAGAACCCCTTTTAGAGTCCTACCTACAAGTTCTTGTAACTACTAGCCTTAACGGCTTTACTAGCTATTTATTAGCTATCGTTTGACTAACATTATTACTTTATAATTTATTCCTTGTAATAATGTTAGTCTAGTCCCAGATATTTATTTCTAAAATCAATTTTAAATCAGTTTTATAATTTATCCTTATAATTTTACATCTAAATAATTTTTCTATTTAAAATTTAATTTTATTACTTAATAATTTTTATTTCATATTATATTTTATATAAATTTTCCAAAAATCTTCAAAATGCCTATTTCTCTATATTTGCCGTATTTTACCAACAACAAACTATAAGCCTTAAAAATAAAAACGGCTTAAAATCGATTCTCGTGCGTCGCTTTTTTGAGCTATTTTTGATGTTTTTAGTATATCCATATAATTATATATTTTTTCTATAAAAAATCCATAAACACTAGAATTATCAGTATTTTGACAAAATGCTAACCAACAAGTTATATGAATTAAATATTAAAACGCCTTAAAATTGATTCTCGTAAGCCATTATTCTGGACATTTTATAGATATTTTAGTATTTACATATAATTATAAAAATTTCATATTATATAATTAAAATTTTTATAAACAATTTAAATAGATCCAAATTTAATATTTAGATGAATAATTTATATATATAATATTGTAATTGGCTTAAAATTGATTTTCGCAAGTTTGAATTATAATAATTAAA